>Ga0210380_10000020_pt1 | contig 137009 bp, 110 predicted proteins | sample PLM4_5_coexredo_FD_155476 | JGI IMG/M metagenome (GOLD analysis project Ga0210380, IMG submission 155476) | Groundwater sediment microbial communities from an aquifer in East River, Colorado, USA - PLM4_5_coex redo | ecosystem: Environmental > Terrestrial > Soil > Riparian zone | place: USA...
ATCAGGTCCAGCCGGCGAAGTTGCGGTTGCCGCCGTAGAAGGGATCGCCGAAGGTGCCCTGCAGCGTGTGAGCGAGGACGGTGGAAAAGAAAGCCAGCGACCCTCCGGCGAACCCCGGCGCGTCGTTGCTCTCCATCACCGTCAGCAGCGCGTCCTGGTCGGCGGCTGACAACTGCGCGAACGCCGCGCCCTTGCTGGTCCGCGCGTACGCATCGAGGCTGGCAAGGCCGGCGCGATAGGCGTCGCGAAACGTCGCCAATGCGCCGCCGAGGGCCCGATCGATGTAGTGAGCGGCGCGAGCCTCGGCCGCGCCCGGAGCCGTGGCATCAGCGGGAATCAGGCGGGCGGCAACGGCCTCGAGCGCGTCGGCCTCGGCCGGCGTCAGCGTTTCGAGCGGCTCGCGAACGATCGGGCGCGGGGGTTGTGCGGCCGCAGACCCGGCCGCTGGCGAGAGCATCTCGGGCAGGGCCGCCAAGGCGCCGGCGGCGCTGACGCGCCCGAGGAGCGCCCGGCGGGAGATGAGGTCCGGGCCCGCGTCGTCGTCGGCACTCATCGCCGGCGAGCCGGCGCGACGCCCACGCTGGAAAGGCGCGCCGTGTCGAGCGAGGTGCGGATGAATCCCGAGGCCCGCAGTTCGTCCACGAAGCGATCGAGCAGGGCGGCATCGGCGGTGTCACCCTTCTTCACGACGAACGACTGCTCGACGGCCACGTAGCTGCCGGTCAGCGCCCGCAGAGGCACGCGCGTTCCGGCGGCGGCGACGGCCTCGGCCGCACGCTGCGTGTTCTGCGCAAAGGCGTCCACCTCGCGGCTGGCGAGCACGCGTTCGAGCTCCGTCTGCGACGGCTGGCTTTCGACGATCTTGACCCGCGCCCGCTTGAGGTTCGCGCTCAGGTAGATTTCCTGTGTCTGCGCGCGCACGGCGGCCACGGTGACGCCGTCACGATCGGCGTCCTCGACGCTCCGCAGGGGGGAATCGGCGCGAACCAGGTAGGTGTTGTACATGACCGCGAAGGGGCCGGCGAATTCCACTTCCTTCGCCCGTGCTTCCTCGTAGGCGAGAAAGCCCAGGTCGGCACTGCCGCCCTGGACGTGGGCGATGACGCCCTGGGCGTTGGGCGCGGGGATGAGCGTAAACGGCACATTGAGCCGCCGCGCGAGCTCGCGCACGAGGTCCGCAATCGGGCCGGTGACCTCGCCCGTTGCGGGATCCACGCGTGCCTGTACGGGGTTGGTGCCAAGGAAGGCGGCGCGGAGGCGGCCCGTGGGCGCGAGGTCTCCGGCCATGGAGAGCCGGGGCGCGACGGTGACCGCAAGCAGCGCCGCGACGAAAGCGAGAGTCAGCTGCTGCACGCGCAGATTATGCCCGCAGATCGCTTCGGAAGTCGCGGCCTGCGCAGTACCGCGGCCGCCGGTGCGGGCGTAGAATCTCCAGCCATGTTCACCTGGCGCGTCGTGCGGCTTTTCGCCTGTTTCGCGTTCGTCGGCGCCGATTGGGCCGCCGCCCAGCCGGCCGCCGAATCGCACAACATGGTGCTGGTCGGGCACAACGACCTCAACGGCAACGGCGACGGCGGGGAAGGCCTGGCCCTGCAGCAGTTCCCCGACGGGCGCAAGGTGCTCTACCTCGCGCACGAGGCCCCGGCCCGCTGCCTCAGCGTCATCGACGTCACCAGGCCCGAGGCGCCAGTGATGGTCAACCAGCTCCCGTCGCCGGCGCCCGGTGTCACTCGCTGCAACTCGCTGGGGCTGTCCGGCACGGTCCTCGCCGTGGCCAACCAGGCGGCCAAGGCCGGGGGCAAGACGGCCGGCATGTGGATGCTCGACGTCTCGAGCTTCGACAGGATCAAGGCCGCGAAGTCGCTCGACGACTTGAAGCTGTCGTTCTTCGACACGTCGGGGCCGCAGTCACGCGGCGTGCACAACCTCTGGTTCGTGGACGGCGAGTTCGCGCACCTCACGACCGGCATGCCCGACTTCAGCCCGACCAACGAGCAGGACGATCAGATCTGGGTCACCGTCGACGTGCGCGACCCGCGCCGCCCGCGCGAGGTTGGACGCTGGTGGCTGCCCGGCACCCGACAAGGCGATCGCTGCCTGCCCGGCTGCCTGCCGAAGCGGCACACGCCGTTCGACGACGGCTACCGGCCGCACCAGATCGAAATCTGGCCCGATCACGCCGACCGTGCCTACGTCGCCTACATCGACGGCGGCGCGATGATCTTCGACATCTCTGGGCTGGCGGCCGTGAAGGCTGGACGGGCGCAGCGCTACACGCCGCAGCTCCTCGGCCGCCGGGAGTTTCATCCGCCATTTCCCGCCTGGACGCACACGTTTCAGCCGATGTTCGGCCGCAAGCTGGCGTGGGCGTCCGACGAAGACACGATGGACAACTGCAAGGACGCGCCCAAGCTCGTGTGGCTGCTCGACATCCGCGACGAGACCAACCCGGTCATCGTGGCCACGGCCCCGCTGCACGCCAACGACGGCGAGCTGTGCGGCCGCGGCGGCCGCTTTGGCGCGCACAACATCCATCCGAATTTTCCCGGTCCGCTCTACGCCACGCTGCAGAACACGACGGTGACGACCTGGTTCAACGGCGGGGTGCGGATCTATCGCGCGACCGAGGGACCGAAAGGCGTCGCCAACGTTCCGCCGCAGATCGACGAGCTGGGCTTCTATATTCCGGCCGCGCCTCCCCGCAACCCGACGAAGACAATTCAGATCAATCACGCGATCGTTGGCGCCGACGGATTGATTTACGCGAACGACCGTTTTGCGGGCGGTCTCTACATCCTGCGATACACGGGCACTGTTCCCCTCGATTAGCGAAGAGAGGCACACGATGAGGCTCCGGCCAGACGTCCGGGCCTGCAGCCTCTGCCACTATCCGAACGGGAAGGGCCGCCCCGAGAACGCCGGCCGGAGGCATGCTCCTTGCTCCAGCTTCCAGTATGGAACGCCGGCTCTTCAGATCTCTTGCGACAGTCGCGCTGGGCGCGGCGATCGCCGCCGCGGCCGAAGCTCAGCGATCGGAGGGGCCGCGGCCCGCGCCTGGACCAACAGATGCGCTCGCCGTTCAAGTGTTCCTCGATCGCGCCGGGTTCTCACCAGGCGAGATCGACGGCGCCGGCGGCGCGAACACCGACCGCGCGATCGCGGCGTTCGAACGCGAGCACGGCGGGTCCGTCGCCGATCTGATCGCGGCCGCCTCCGATCCGCCGACGATCGGCTACACCATCACTGCTGAAGACGCGGCAGCTCCCGTGGTGAGGGCGATCCCGGAAGACATGATGGCGAAAGCGAAGCTGAAGCGGCTCGACTACACGTCGCATCTCGAGGCGCTCGGCGAGCGCTTTCACGCGTCGCCCGCGCTGCTGCACCGCTTGAACCCGCGGCTGCATGTGGCGGCGGGTGCGCAGATGATCGTGCCGAACGTGCAGGTCGTGCCGGACGCCGAATCAAAGCCAGTGCCCGGCATCGTGGTGCGGGTGTCGAAGGCCGAGTCCACGCTCACCGTGCTCGATACCACCGGCAAGGCGATCATGCATGCGCCCGTGACGAGTGGCAGTGAGCACGACCCGCTGCCGATCGGCTCGTGGACGGTCACCGCGGTCGCGCGCAACCCGCCGTTCCACTACAACCCCGATCTGTTCTGGGACGCCGACCCCTCTCACGCGAAAGCGACAATCCCGCCCGGGCCAAACGGCCCCGTCGGCGTGGTGTGGATCGACATCAGCAAGCCGCACTACGGCATTCACGGCACGCCCGAACCTGGCACCGTAGGCCACACCGCCTCACACGGTTGCGTGCGCCTCACCAACTGGGACGCCTTGCGCCTGGCCGCCATGGTCGGAAAGGGTACGACGGTGGAGTTCGTCGAGTGAGGCATCGGCGAAGCGGCCGTCCGTCGGCGCCGTGGCTCGCAGCCGCGGCTGTCACCGGCTTCGTGACCGGCGTTGTGGTCATGACGGCGTCATCGCGCCTGGCCCCGGCGCCTCACGCTCCAGTGGGCGAGCACCGGGCCGAGGCGCCAGCCGAGCCAGCCTCACCAGCCCCGGCTCCGGCGGCGCCGCCGGTCATCGCCGCAGATCCCATCGAAGAGCTGCGCCAGCGTCATTTGCGGCTGCCCGTCGAAGGGCTCGAGCGCGAAGACCTGCGCGACAGCTTCGGCGAGATGCGCGGTGGCGATCGGCGGCACGAGGCGCTCGACATCCTGGCGCCGCGTGGTACGCCGGTGCTCGCGGTCGACGCCGGCACGATCGCCAAGCTGTTCCTGAGCAAGCCCGGCGGCATCACGATCTATCAGTTCGACCCGACGTCGACCTACGCCTACTACTACGCCCACCTCTCCCGCTACGCGGAGGGACTTCGGGAACGTGAGGCCGTCGCGCGCGGCCAGGTGATCGGCTACGTGGGGACGACGGGCAACGCCCCGCCAGACACGCCGCACCTGCACTTCGCGATCTTCAGGCTGACGGACGAGAAACGGTGGTGGCAGGGCACGGCGATCGACCCCTACACCGTTCTGAAGTGAGCGGCGGTCAGCCGGTGGCGATCGGTCCGCGGCGCGCGAGGATGTCGGCCTTGCGGATCAGGATCAGATGGTGCGGGCACTTCTTCGTGTCTTCGTACAACCGCTCGCAGTCGTCGCAGCGCACGCACTCGGTCTTGATGATCCTCGGCCCGTCGATCGCGCCCCACTCGCACGCCTTCTGGCAGATCTTGCAGGTGTTGCACTCGGACCACCGCTTGATGCGGAACACGGTGAGGTTCGACAGCACACCGAGGAGCGCGCCGAGTGGGCACAGGAACCGGCAATAGAGGTTGCGCACGAAGATCGTGGCAATCAGCAGCGTCCCGAGCATCGCCAGCAGCACCGGCGTGCGCAGGTGCAGGCCGAACATCCAGAACGGCTCGACGTACGGGTAGATGAGCGGGTTTTTGGTGATCAGAAAGTAGGCGAGCGCGCCGCCCAGAATCCCGTACTTGATCCACACCGCGCGCCGCTCGAGCGCGCGCGGCACGTTCCACTTCCAGCGGTCGGGCACCACGGCGTCGACGAGCTGCGTGAACGCTCCGAACGCGCAGATGCGCCCACAGTAGACGCGGCCCCAGAGCACCGTCGAGACCACCGTGACCACGGCCAGCAGGTACCAGGCGAGGTTGGGGCGGAAGATCGGCAGGTTGCCGCCCAGCAGGCCGAACACGTTGACGATCGAAATCAGGAGACTCTTCGAGACCCCGAGGAATGCCACCGCGGCGACGAGCGTGACGTATTTCAATCGCACGCTCTTCCGGAAGAAACTGACGAACGCGAGCACGAGAAACGCCGAGACCAGGGCCAGGTCCACCGCCTGCGCGCGGAGATCGTCGGCCCAGGTGGGAACGTCGTCTTCTTCGTCGGGAAAGTCCCAGCCGCCGGCCGGCGGCGGTGTCTGCGTCTGCGCGAACGCCAGCGCCGGTACCGTTACGATCGCGCCCGAGACCACGAGGAGAACGGCGAGGAGCACGCGCACCAGGCGCGCGCGGGCGCTCACGGCTTGGCGGCCTCCGGCGGGGTGAGCAGCGTCCTGGCTGCGCGTCTCGCCGCGTTGCGAATCGAGCGCACCGCGCTCGACATCGTGATCGTCGCGCGCGACACGGCGTCGATGTCCTCGCCGAGTTTGAAGGGGTCGCGGATGTCCTTGTTCCTGAACTGTGCCGCGAACTGCGGCATTTCGATCGAGAAGTTGCCGTAGGGCTCGCGATGTTCGCCGACGATGACGCCGCTGATGATGCCCTTGAGGTCGAGCCCGACGAGCATGACGATCGGGCCGCCGTAGCCTCGTTCGAGCGGCACCATCTCGGTGGTCCAGAAGGCGTAGCCGAGCACCGTCTTCGCGCCGCGCGCGTCGGCGGCGTAGGCGGTGAAGTGGAGGGGTTCTCCCTCCTTGGGCGAAAACGTCGTGGCTGCGGGGAAGAGCCGTTTCAGCTTGTCGAGCACCGACGGCTCGATGCCAGCCTGTCCCACCGCCAGGCTGACGCTGCCCACGAGCAGGGCCGCCAGGATCATCAACCGTTTCAGGGCCATCTCCCTTGGAGACCGAATTATAGGGGATAGTAGACGCATGAGGCTTTCGACGATTCTGTCCGCCCTGATGGCCGTCACCGTCCTCGCGGGTGGCCCTGCCTCCGCATTCGCGCAAACCGCCGATCCACCCAACCCGCTCAAGACCGTGAAGGCGATGAAATGCCGGTTTCCCGTCGCCGTGTCCGGCACCTGGAAGAACGGCGAGGCCGTGGCCACGCCGCGAACCCAGGAACTGCTGCTCTCAATCGGTGATATCGATGTCGGCGACGGGACGGCGGAAGTGACCGGCACCGCGGGCAAGGCGTTTGTGAGCGCGGTCCTCTCCGGCTGGAGCCTCTACTTCGTCGAAAACGCGGTCGGGCAGCTCAACGTCACCACGGTGTTTGCACAGGAAACCGTGCCCGGCAAGCTCAAGGCCGTGCACTCCCGTCACGGCTACCTGCAGATGACGGTCGGCAAGTTCATCTCCGAGCCGTCCGTGTCGCAGAACTACGGCGAGTGCGAGATCGCGTCGTAGGGGCAGGTCTTTAGACCTGCCCGCGCAGGCGGGTCTGAAGACCCGCCTCTACGTGAATGGCCTCTGCTACGATCGATCCGTGACCAGGGCCACCTCATCGGGCCGCACGCTGCTCGCCGTGGCCGCGCTCGTCTTGGCGGGCACGCTGGCCGCGTCTCTTCGAGCCGAGCCGGCGGCACCCCTCGCGCCGGCCGCGCAGGCCGAGGGGGATCGCGGCGAGCGGCTGATGAACGCCAGCTGCCAGGGCTGTCACGAGCTCCGCGTCCTCCAGGTGCAGGCCAAGAGCGCCGAGGAGTGGACCAAGTCGATCGACGACATGATCGCGAAGGGCGCCAAGGTGGCCAAGGAAGACATCCCGGTCCTCGTGGACTACCTCGTCGATCACCACGGCCCGTTGCCTAACGGTGCCGGCAAGGCGATCGTGCTCAACGTCTGCACCATGTGCCACGATCTCAAACGCATCCGCCTCGGACACCGCTCCGCAGAGGAATGGGAAGAAACGCTCAACTCCATGCTCAACGAGGGTGCGCCGCTCTCCGACGATCAGTTTCCGATCGTCCACGCGTATCTCGCTCGCCACTTTGGCGTCGAGTGACCGCGACCGGGTCGCCGTGTGATTCCCGCCGCTGACGCACTGGCGCGCCTGCGCGAGGGCAACCGCCGGTTTGCCAACGACACGCCGGCCCACAGCACCTACCGCAGCCGGCGCCTCGAGACGGCGCCGAACCAGGAACCGTTCGCCGTCATCCTGGGCTGCTCCGACTCGAGGGTGCCGGCCGAGATCGTGTTCGATCAGGGACTCGGCGATCTCTTCGTCATCCGGGTGGCCGGCAACATCGTGGCGCCGTCGCAGGTCGGCAGCGTCGAGTTTGCCGCGGCGCGCACCGGCGCCCGCCTCGTCGTCGTGCTCGGTCACTCGAAGTGCGGCGCGATTCTCGCGACCCTCGAAGAGATCGCCAGGCCGTCGGAACAGTCGCGGAACCTGCGCTCGATCGTCGAGCGCATCCAGCCGGCCATCGCCCCGATCCTGGCCACCCAGATCTCGCCGACCGACGATGCCCTCATCCGGCGTGCCGTCCGCGCCAACGTCACGGCGTCCGCAAGCCATCTCCGCCGCGGCTCGGAGATCCTCGAACGGCTGATCCAGACCGACGGCCTCGTGATCGTCGGCGCCGAGTACTGCCTCGAGACCGGCGTCGTCGAATTCTTCGACGGCGTCTGACCGAACGCCCAGCGCGCAGCCGCATGCTGGCCCACCTCCGTGGCAGGAGGTGGTAGCATCACGCCACCCTAGCTCAGCCGATAGAAAGCCACGTACTTCGTGGCGCGGCGGGCCAGGGCAGGCCGCCGATGAAATATCAGCACCGTGTGATGGGCATGCTGTCGCTGCTGGCCATCATCACCTACGTCGATCGCGTGTGCATTGGCGTGGCCGGGCCGCGGATGCAGGACGAGCTGGGCATCAGCCCCGAGGCCTGGGGCTGGGTGGCGAGCGTCTTCTTCATTTCCTACGGCGCCTTCGAAATTCCCAGCGGCCTGCTCGGCGATCGCATCGGCCCGCGGAAGGTGCTGACGCGCATCGTGCTGTGGTGGTCGGCGTTCACGTCGCTCACCGGCATCGTCGCGAGCTATCCGATGCTGCTGCTGGTCCGCTTCTGTTTCGGCATGGGCGAGGCCGGCGCCTACCCCAACGCCTCCACTGTAATCGGGCGCTGGATTCCGGCGCACCAGCGCGCCCGGGCCTGGGGCGTGATCTGGATGACCAGTCAGATCGGCGCCGCAATCTCGCCGCTGCTCGTGGTGCCGATTATGGTGCGCTACGGCTGGCGGGCGGCCTTTTTCGTCTTCGGATTCGCTGGCGTGCTCTGGGCCGCCGCCTGGTACTGGTGGTTCCGCGACTGGCCGCACGAGAAGGCCGGCGTGACGGAGGCGGAGCTCACCGAGATCGGCACCGCACCGGAGGGGACTCATGCCGGCATGCCATGGGCTCGCGCGCTCGCGGACAGCACCTTCTGGCGAATAGCCGCGATCGGCGCTTGCTACGTGTACGCGCTCGCCTTCTTCCAGTCATGGCTGCAGATCTATCTGGTGCGCGGACGCGGCTACACCGAGGCGGCGTTGATCCTGTCGTCGTTGCCGTATGTCGTCGGCGGGCTGGCCAACGGCGCCGGTGGATTTCTGAGCGACGCGCTGGTCCGCCGCTGGGGTCTCACGGCCGGCCGCCGTGCTGTCGGCGTGTTCGGCCTCAGCTGCGCCGCCCTGTTCATGGCCGCGACCATCGTGACCACCAGCAACGTCTGGGCGCTGGTGTTCCTGTCGCTCGCCTACGCTGGCATCCTCTTGCAGCAGCCCAACCTGTGCGCGGTGTGCCTCGACACCGGGCGGCGCCATGCCGGCGCCGCATTGGCCTTCATGAACACCGCCTCACAGGCCGCGTCGGTCATCTCGTCGATCGCCTTCGGGTATCTGGTCGGCTACTCCGGCAACTACAATCTGCCGTTCATTCCGATGGTCGTGACGCTGTCCATCGGCGCTCTCCTCTGGCTGAAGATCGACGCGACGCACCAGGTGTTCGACGATGCGCCGGCGCCGCATCCGGCGCCTGCGTTGACGGTAGCGGACGCGACCACCGCGTCCTGAGCGGCACAGGAGGATCGCCGATATGACTGATGGCGTCGCGCTCAGCATCTCGCAGTTTGGTGACGCCTGGCGTGTCTTTGGCCGCGCGTGTTCCGCGACTCGCATCGAGAGTGGCGACGGCGTCGAGTACGTGTTCACCGGACTGCCCATTCCCTTCTTCAACGTGGCGCTGCTGACCGGCCGCCAGGTGTCCACGGCAGCGCTCGAGTCGCAGGCGCGCGGGGCCGTCGCGTGGGCGTCGGATAAAGGCGCGCCCTGGCTGCTGATCGTCACGCACGAAGCCCTCGATCCCGGTGCAGACGCCGCTGCCGTCCTCGACGGCTGTGGGCTGGCGCCGATGATTCCGCTGACCGGGATGGTGGCGCAGCGCGTATCCCCGGTCGGGCGCGTTCCCGACGGCCTTCAGCTCGACGTGCCGGATGACGACGCCGGTTGCGCCGCCGTTCTCGACGTCAACAGCGCCGCGTACGGCATGGACCTCGAACCGTCGAAGCCTGCGTTTGGCACCAGTACGTTCTGGACCGGGCACGTCCCCGTGCTCGGCCGTGCCGGCGGCACACCGGCCACCAGCGCGGCCGTCTTGGTGACGGGCGGGCATCGCTACGTTGCGCTGGTCGCCACGGATCCGGCGTTCCAGAAACGAGGGTTCGCCGAAGCCGCGATGCGGCATGCACTGATGGTGGCGAGCGAGCGATTCGGCGAGCGCCCGACCTTCCTGCATGCGACGGACGCCGGCCGGCCGATCTACGCGCGCATGGGCTACGAGACGGTGGCGACGCACACGTGCTTCATCGACAAGCGGCTGGTCGCCGGTCATTGAAAAGGGCGGCATGAGCGCGCGTGACGACTGGGACGCACGGGTGTCCGGCACCGCGTGCCCCCTGTGCGCCCCGCGGCCCGATTCGAACGACCACTGGGACCTCGTGGCCGTGCTGTCGGCCTCGTCGCTCTACCTGGCGAAGAACCAGACCTACCGCGGCCAGTGTCAGCTGATCTTCGATCGCCGCCATGCATCGCGGCTCGACCAGTTGAGGGCGGACGAATACGACGCGTTCAGCCGCGACCTCTTTGCCGCGCAGCAGGCGGTCGTGCGCGCGGTACGCCCTGACCACGTCAACATCGAGTCGCTCGGCAACGTGGTGCCGCACTTGCACTGGCACATCATCCCGCGCTACGTGGACGACTCCAGGTGGGGTCAGCCCATCTGGACCACACCGCTCGACGCGATGACGGATCACCGGCTCGCGGACGCCGAGCGGGCCACTCTGACCGACACCATCCGCGCCGCGCTGACGGACAAGCACGAAACTTCAGGAGAACTGCGATGAGCATGACGACGTGGACGGCTGTGGCGCTGGTGGCCGTGATGGCCGGATGCACGACGGCGGCGCCGCCGGCGCGGGACGTCGAGGCCGACAAGGCCAAGCTGCAGGCCGACGCCCTCAGCTGGTTCGACTTCTACGCGAAGGCCGACGGTGAGGGGATGGCAAATCTGTATGCGGACGACGCGTTGCTGACGCCGCCAGGCGCGCCGGCGCAGACCGGCCGCGCCGCCATCCGGGCCTTCCTCGGTGAGGATGCGGCCAAAACCAGGTCCGCCGGTCTCTCGATCAAGAACGGCACGGTGACTGGCGCCGAGGTATCGGGCGACATCGGCTGGATCAGTGGAAATTACTCGGTGGTCGACGCCTCCGGCGCGGCGGTCGACAGCGGCAGCTACCTGTCGGTGCATCGCCGCACGAACGGCGTGTGGCTGTACACGCGCGATATCTGGAACTCGGATCGCGCTCCGGCGCCGCCGCCGGCTGCGAAGTAGCAGCCATTCCTGGGGGACGGGAAGATGACGAGGCAGACGGCGATGGGCGCCCTGGCGGTGCTGTGCTCGTGTTCGGGGGCGGCGGACGCGCAATGGCTCAAGACGCCCACTGCTGGACTGCCCAGGCAGGCGGATGGCACGCCGAACCTGTCGGCGCCCGCGCCGCGTGGTCCCGACGGCCGGCCAGATCTCTCGGGCATCTGGACGAAGGACACGCCCGGACAGCTCGACTACTTCTACGATCTCGCCAAGGATCTCAAGCCTGGCGACGTCGTCATGACGCCGTGGGCGGCGGCAATCGCGCAGCAGCGGGTTGCCCGCAATCACATCGACGACCCGTGGGGTTACTGCACGGTGTCGCCCGGCGTGCCGCGCATCGACGTCACCCCGGTCACGGTGTTCAAGGTGCTGCAGACACCGGGGGTCACCGTGATCCTCTACGACCTCGACACCGGCCCCGTGTTTCGACAGGTGCACACCGATGGCCGGGCGCTGCCCGACAACCCGGAACCCGTCGAGCGCGGCTACTCAATCGGCCGATGGGATGGGGACCAGCTGATCGTGACGACAGCCGGGTTCCGCGACGGTGGGTGGCTCGACACGCAGACCGCCAGGCCACATAGCGATGCGCTGCGGGTCACCGAACGCTTCAGGCGCGTGACCCTGGGGCACATGGATCTCGAGATCACGATCGACGATCCCAAGGCATTCGAGAAGCCGTGGACCGTGAAGGTGCCGCTCCGGCTGGTGCCCGACACCGAGCTGCTCGAAGGTGGCGGCTGCGACGGCCACGACAAGACGATGGAACACCGCCGGATCGCGCCGCCGCCACCCGAGCCGCCGAGCCCGCGCTAAAGTCCGTAGGGGCAGGTTTCAGACCTCCCAACGCCGCGAGAGCGCTACGCCTTGCGACGCGCGGCGAGGATTGCCTGCACGAGCGACTCCGGCACTTCGGCGGGCGCCTGATCGTCGGCCGCCGCTTTTGCCAGCAACACGGTCTTCTCGTAGGTCTTGAGGTAGTCGACGCACGACGGGCAGACGGCCATGTGGCGGTCGAATTCGGCGCGCTGGTCGTCCGGCAGCTCGTTGTCCAGATAGCTCATGATGAAGTCGATGAGCTGCTGGCACGTGATGTAGGGCCTGGTATCCAGAACGACCTCCAGCCGCGAAGCCTTGCGGGCGTCAGAGTAGCGCATTGCCCGCCGCGCCCGCCATCCGGGCGCTCATGCCGGCCGGCTGCCCGATCGAAGGCAGAGGCGCAACCTGACAGAACACCTTGATGACATCGGTTCCCGACGTGAGCGTGTGCATCATCTCGCGGTGCCGTTCCAGCCCCGCGATCGGGTGCGTGAGCAGCCGCGACAGCCAGCCGGGAAATTCGGCCTCGGCCAGCGCCATGTCCTCGACGCCCTTCTCGAAATGCTCGCGGTTGGCGTTCACCGTGCCCACCATCACCTTGTTGCCGAGGACGAACTGCAGGTTGATGCGATCGGCCGGCACTTCCACGCGGCGGTCGCCGCCGGTCACGCTCGAGAGCACCAGCACGCCGTTCTTGCCGAGCGCCTGCATGCTGTCGAACACGATGGGCGAATAGCCGGTCGCCTCGAAGATGATGTCGAACGGCCCGAACTGGTGCGACGCGTCCACCACTGGCACCGTGGCCGACGAGACGTAACGGGCCCCGAGCAGCGCCAGCAGGTCCGAGTTCAGGTAGGGGGCTGGCCGCAGCCCGACGACCGTGACGTCGAGACCGCGCAGCCGCAGCGCGAGCGCGGCCAGCAGGCCGATGGTGCCGGCGCCCATCACGGCCGCCCGCCTGGGTTTCCACACGCGCAGCCGTCGCTGGATCTCGTAGGCCTGCGCAATTCCTTTCTCGACCACGGTCATCGGCTCGAGCAGGACGCCCACGTCCTTGAGGCCGCCCGGCACCTTCACGATGAAGTCGGCATCGTCCACGTAGTACTCGGCCAGGTAGCCGTGGCGCAGGTTGATACCGCGCTCGAAGTACACGTCGTCGGTGGTCATGTCCGACGTGCCGATGCGGTCGTAAAGGCTCGACCCCGGCCGCCGCACGGTCGCGACGACGAAGTCGCCCGGCACGAGCTCGGTGACGCCGGCGCCCACAGCTTCGACCTGGCCGAAGCCTTCGTGGCCGGTGATCAGACAGTCGTCGCCCGGAGGCGCCTGGCCGTATTCGGCCGCGTCGATCTCCTTGTCGGTGCCGTCCACGCCCACGCGTAGCACGCGCACGAGCACGCCACGTCCGCCGGGCACCTCCTCGAGCGACGGCATGGGCACGTCGATCAGGCGCAGGCTGTGCGCACGGCCAGGGGTGACGGCGAGGGCTTTCATCACACGGTCTCCACGGGTTCGGGCGAGGTGGCGCGACGCGGCGCGCGGACCCTGCGGTGCGCGCCTGCCGATCCGGTGCGGCGGTCGCCGCTCTGTTGCAGCAGCTTGGCCACCAGGCCGGTCCACCCCGTCTGGTGGCTGGCGCCGGCGCCGCGGCCGTTGTCGCCGTGGAAGTACTCGTGGAACGGGACCAGGTCGTTCCACAGCGGGTCGGCCTGAAAGAGCTCGTTCGCGCCGAACACCGGGCGCCGGCCGCTCTCGTCGCGCAGGAAGATGCGGGTGAGGCGTCTCGAGACCTCCTCGGCCGCCTGCGCCAGCGTCATCATGACGCCCGAGCCGGTCGGGCATTCCACCGTGAAATCGGGTCCGAGATAGTGGTGGAACCGCTGCAACGATTCGACCAGCAGGAAGTTCGCCGGGAACCAGATCGGTCCGCGCCAGTTGGAGTTGCCGCCGAAGAGGCTGGTGGACGATTCGCCCGGCTCGTAACGCACGCTGTGCACCTGATCGCCCACCGTGAGTATGTAGGGCCGGTCGAGATGCTCACGCGACAGCGCGCGAACGCCGTAGGGCGAGAGGAACTCCTTCTCGTCCAGCATCACCTTCAGCACGCGCCGCAGCCGATCGAGGTTGACGATCGACAGCAGTCGCCGCTCGCCCACGCCGGGACGATTCACGCTGGCGACGTTGCCGGTGAGATCGGGGCGATGCTCCAGGAACCACTCGAGGCGGCGGCGGAAGCCAGGTAGTTTATCCAGCAGCTTCGGCTCGAGCGTTTCCACCGCGAAGAGGGGGATGAGCCCGACCATCGATCGCACCTTCAAAGGGAAGTGATCGCCGTTCCCCAGGTGCAGCACGTCGTAGTAGAAGCCGTCTTCCTCGTCCCAGAGCGCGATCCCGTCGTCGCCCATGTTGTTCATGGCATTGGCGATGTAGAGGAAATGCTCGAGGAATTTGGTCGCCACGTCTTCGTACACGGGGTCGTCCTTGGCCAGTTCCAGCGCGATGGCGAGCATGTTCAGTGTGTACATCCCCATCCAGCTGGTGCCGTCGCTCTGTTCGATATGGCCGCCGGTGGGCAGCGGTGCGCTGCGGTCGAACACGCCGATGTTGTCGAGGCCGAGGAAGCCGCCCTGGAACACGTTCATCCCTTCGGCGTCCTTGCGGTTCACCCACCAGGTGAAATTCAGGAGCAGCTTGTGGAAGACGCGCTCGAGAAACGCGCGATCGCCAGTGCCGGTGCGCCGCTTCTCGATCTTGTAGACGCGCCACGCCGCCCAGGCATGCACCGGCGGGTTCACGTCGCCGAATGCCCACTCGTAGGCCGGGAGCTGCCCGTTGGGGTGCATGTACCACTCGCGCAGCAGCAGCACGAGCTGCGACTTGGCAAAGGCGGAGTCCACGAGTGCGAGCGAGACGCAGTGGAAGGCGAGATCCCATGCCGCGTACCAGGGGTACTCCCACTTGTCGGGCATCGAGATCACGTCCTCGTTGGCCAGTTGCAGCCAGCCGGCGTTACGGCCGTGGCGGCGCTCGGCGGGCGGCGCCGGTTGTCCCGGATCCCCCTTCAGCCATTTGCTGACGTCGTAGTTGTAGAACTGCTTCGACCACAGCATGCCGGCGAGCGCCTGCCGCATGACCAGGCGGCCGTCGGGCGTCAGGTCGCGCGGGATCACGGTGTCGTAGAACTCGTCGGCTTCGCGAATGCGGTCGGCGAAGACGGCGTCGAAATCGCGGCCGACCGTGCCGTCGGCCGGGGGCGTCGCGGCCAGGCGCAGCCGGATGACCGTCGAGGCGCCCGGCTCGACGAGCAGTCCGTAGTGTCCGGCGGCCTTCGTGCCGCGTCTCGCCGGGTTGACCGCCTGCGTCGCCGCATTGACCACGTGATCGTTGATGCCGTCCTTGACGAACGCGGTCGTGTTCGGCGCGCCGAAGATGCGCTGGACGTTGGTCTCGTTCTCGGTGAAGAGCAGCTCGGGGCTGCCGTCGAGCACCAGCGTGTGGCGGCCGCTGTCGGGGTGATCGAGCTCGACGGTCGCGGTGGTCCCGCGCCCGGCTTCGAGCTGCGGGCGCGACGCGTCGGCGCGCCAGGACCACGTGTTGCGGAACCAGATCGTGGGCAGCACGTGCAGCGGCGCCGGATCGGAACCGCGGTTGGTGGCGGTGATCCGGATCAGGACGTCGTCCGGCGACGCCTTGGCGTACTCCACGACGACGTCGAAGTAGCGATGGCCGTCGAAGTAGCCGGTGTCGGCCAGCTCGTACTCGGGCTGATCCTTGCCGCGGCGGCGGTTGGTCTCGACGAGATCGGTGTAAGGGAAGGCTCGCTGCCCGTACTTGTAGAGGAACTTCATGTACGAGTGCGTGGGCGTGCTGTCGAGATAGAAGTAGTACTCCTTGACGTCTTCGCCGTGGTTGCCTTCGTTGCCGGTGAGACCGAACAGGCGCTCCTTGAGGATCGGGTCCTGCGCGTTCCAGAGCGCCAAGGCGAAGCACACGGTCTGCCGCCGGTCGCTGATCCCGGCCAGCCCATCCTCGTTCCAGCGGTAGACGCGGGACCGCGCGTGGTCGTGCGGGAAGTACTCCCAGGCGTTGCCGTGAGGGCTGTAGTCCTCGCGGACGGTGCCCCAGGCGCGCTCGCTGAGGTAAGGCCCCCACCGCTTCCAGTGAGGCTGGCCTTCGTCGTCGAGGCGGACCTGTTCGGTATTCATCGCTGCACCACTTTCACGGCGTGGCCGTCGGGATCCTGCACCAGCAGGCCTTTGGCGAATTCGAGTGGCCGGCCCAGAAGGGCCACCGAAGGGGAGACGAGCATCACGCGCTGCTTCACGAATCGCTCCAGGGCCAGATTTTCGTCGGCCGTCGTGACCGTCGTCTCCCAGTGGGCCAGGTCGTTGGGTTGGATGCCAGCCGCCTGCCTGCCGTTACGTGGCGCCAGATACTCCAGGAATTCGATGCCGGGCCCCTTGGCCGCCTTCAGCCCGGTGATGCGGAGCCGTGCGCCGAACACACTATTGAGACGCTCCTGCTCCGGTCCGTAGTTGGCGCTTTCGCCTGCAACACGAAGGCCGAGCGTGTCACGGTAGAACCGCAGGCTGGTGTCGGTGTCGCCCACCACGATAGCTGTATGGTCGATGCCGAGGAAGAGCCGCTGGCTCGGCTGGTGCCATTTCGGGTCGCCTTTTCCCGCCGGGAACTGCAGCACTTCGAGCGCATGACCGTCAGGGTCCTTGAAGTAGAAGGCCTTGATGCCGCCGGCGTTGGGGTTCCAGTCCGGCAGCCGCTGCGGCTCGGGGCTGGCGTGCTCCACCTTGTGCTGCCGCAGCCGGGTGTAGGCGGCGTCCATGTCCGACACGATGATCGCGACGTGCTGGAACCAGCGGTCGTTGCTGCGCGAGTCCAGCGGCAGCGGCCGGCCGCGCGGGGCCAGGAACTCGGTGAGCTCGATCTGCTCGCCGCCAAGCCGCAGGCGCACCACCCGCATGCGCACACCAAAGAGGCCGAGCAGCCGCTCGTGCTCGCCGCCGGCGAGCTCGACGTCCGACAGCTTCTCGAACGTCAGCACGTCGGTGAAGAAGGCGACGGAGCGGTCCATGTCGGACACGGTCATGCCGACGACGGCCACCTCCTGCACCAGCGGTGGCGTGGCCGGAGCCGTCGCGGCCTGCGGCCGCGGCGCAGGAACGACGGCGAGAAGCAGCGCGATGACGCTCGCCGCCTGGCGTATGTGGCTGCGGGTCTTCAGACCCGCCTCGGTGCGACGCATAAGGAAGCGCGCCATCTCAGGACAGCCTTTCCGCGAGGTGATCGCCCACACGCAGGGCGTTGGCCATGATCGTGAGCGCCGGGTTCACCGCGCCGCTCGACGGGAAAAAGCTCCCGTCCACGACGTAGAGGTTGTCCAGATCGTGGGCTCGGCAGTTGGCATCGAGCGCCGAGGTGCGCGGGTCGTGCCCGAAGCGGATCGTCCCGTTCTGGTGTGCGACGCCCGCCAGCGGGATGCGCTGGCCCACGAAGAGGCTGCGCGAGAACAGCCCCTGATGGCACTCGTGGCCGTGGATGCCGCAGCCGGTCTGCCGCAGCAGCAGCTGCTCCAGCTTCTTGATCAGGCGTTTGTGGCCTTCCTCGTTGTTCGGCGTGTAGCGCAGCTCGATGTTGCCCTCGCGATCGAGCGTGACGCGATTGTCGGGGCTGGGGAGATCCTCGGAGGTCAGCCAGAAATCCAGCGAGTGCTTCGCCATCAGATCCAGCGTGAAACCCGGCGCGATCGCCGGCGCACCCGCCGACAGCGCCACGCCGTCGAGTTTGCCGACGAACGAGATGTGGCCCATCGGGAACTCGAAGTCGGAGGCCCCGAAATAGAAGTCGTTCACACCGAGCGTCTTCTGGAAGACGGTCGGGTTGGGGCACTTCGAGACGGCCATCAGCACCGAGTTGATGTGGCCCATGAAGTGGCGCCCCACGGTGTCCGAACTGTTGCCGAGACCGTTCGGATGGCGATCGTTGGCCGAGCGCAGCAGCAGCGCCGCCGAGTTGATGGCGCCGCACGACACCACCACGATGTCGGCCGAGAAGAACTCGGTCGCGCCGTTGTGTTTCACCTGCACCGACGTCACGGCGCGGCCCGACTCGCTCGTCTGCAGCCGCGACACGTACGCGTCGGTCAGCAGCGTGACGTTGGGGTATGTGAGCGCCGGGTCGACGCAGGTCACCTGCGCGTCGGACTTGGCGTGCACCAGACAGGCGAAGCCGTCACAGGTGTTGCAGCGGATGCAGGCGCTCTTCCGCGGGTCCGCCTCGTCGAGCCGGATGCCGAGCGGCACATGGAACGGCTTGAGTCCCTGCCGCGCGAAGTCGTCGCTGAGCTGCTGGATGCGCGGCTCGTGGCTGACGGCAGGATGGCAGTAGGGCCCGCTGGCCGCCGGCTCGGTCGGATCTTCGCCGCGGTTGCCGTGCACGGCGTACAGGTGCTCGGCTTCTGTGTAGTACGACTCGAGGTCGCGATACGAGATCGGCCACGCCGGTGAGACGCCCCCGTGATGGCGAATCTCGCCGAAGTCGCGGTCGCGCAGCCGGAAGAGCGCGGCGCCGTAGAACTTGGTGTTGCCGCCCACGTAGTAGTTCGTGTGCGGGTGGAGCGGATGGCCGTCTTTGTTCTTCCACACTTCCTTGGTGTGGTACTTGGCCGTCACGTTCACCGCGCGCGAATCCCAATTGTCCTTCTCGCGCGGCACGTAGCCGCCGCGTTCGAGCACGAGGATGCGCTTGCCGGTCGGGGCGAGCCGGTGGAGCAGCGTGCCGCCGCCCGCCCCGGTGCCGGTGATGATCACGTCGTAGTGCCGCTCGCTGCTCATAGCCGTCTCTCTTCTTTCGCAGGCGGGTCTGGTGTTCGTGGCCGCGGGTCTTCAGACCCGCCCCTGTGTCGTGGCCGCGGGTCTTTAGACCCGCCCTCCCATTCGTTCGAACGCGCAATTGAAGATGCAGGGCCCCTCGTGCTGCAGCTTCGCGCAGTGGATCGCGCCGCGCCCCTTGACGCGCACGTAGAGCTCGGCGGCCAGGAGCATCCCGGCCGGCGGCGCGATGAAGTAGAGCCACAGGCCCCTGGCAAGCCCACCGACGAGGCTCGGCCCGAAGCTCCGAGCCGGGTTCATGCTCATGCCCGACAGCGGGGCTTCGAAGGCGATGAAGCTCGCCACCAGGAGCGCTGCGAAGACCCCGGTGAAGCGCGTGAGGCGAGGGCGGTTCGAAACCGTGAGAATCGTCATCATCAACAGGAACGAGATGCCCATCTCGGCGGCGAAGGCGGGACCGTCACCCGCGGGCCCCGGCAGCGTAGCGACGTAGTTCACCGAGGTGTTCGAGATCCAGGGGTGCAGCAGCATCGTTGCGGCGCCGATGCCGGCCACGCCGCCAGCGAACTGTGAGCCGACGTAAAACGCGGCGTCGCGGCGCGCGACCTTGCCGAGCCTGAAGAACGTGAGCGTGACGGCGGGATTGAAGTGCGCGCCGGAGCGCCGTCCCCACGGCGAGTAGGTGAGCGATGCCGCCGTGAGCCCCATCGCGAGGCCCATCAGCACGCGGCGCGCGAACGCGTCGGGCAGCGCCTGGCGGACCGGCGACGACGGGTGCTCGAGGATTGTGGTCATGACCGCCGCGGACACCATGAAGAGGCCGAGGCCGGCGACCTCGATCAGATACTCGCGCCAGTGAAGCGGCGGTGAGGTGGTCATGGCGATCGCTAACTGGCGGCGCGGTGTTCCGCCTGAACGAGGTAGGCGCCGGCGGCGGTGCGCCGGAGCAGGCCGTCGGCGACGAGCACGTTGAGCAGCCGCTCGATGCTGGGTTGATCGAAGTGCCACAGGCGCGCGGCCTGCGGCACGGTCAGTTTGAGTCCTGGCATCTCGCGGTATTCGCCCCGAATCCGCCACAGGGTGGCGCTGGCATCGTCGACCGACCATTCCATTCGCGTTCCTCCCACGGCCTTCGATGCCCTGACGTGGATGGGGTTACTAACGTAGAGGGCGGTCTTCAGACCGCCCTGGAGGCACGCTCGGCGAGAACGACCCGATCGAGGCGCAGCGCCTCCCCGACAGACCACGCCTGAAACGGACAGCCGTTGGGCCGGTGCGGCGCATCGCCATCGGCGATCTCCGACACGTGATCAAGGCCGGCCTCGTCGAGATGGCGAAGGAGCGGGGCCAGGAAACGCTTGCGGGCCTCCTGTTGAGCGTCGGGCCGCCCGCCGCTGGCCCGAAGCCAAGCCTCCACGAACGGTGTCAGCAGCCACGGCCACACCGTGCCCTGGTGATAGGCGCCGTCACGGGCGAGCACGCCGCCGGCGTAGTGGCCGATGTATCCCGGTTCACCGGGCGCGAGCGATCGCAGGCCGACCGGTGTCCAGAGCCGCTGTTCGATCGCATCTACCGCGCGGCGGGCCCGGGCGCCGTCGACGAGCGCCAGCGGCAGACCCCCCAGCGCGAACACCTGGTTCGGCCGGAACGTCGCGTCGAACGTGCCAGGTTCGTGGTTCACATCGACGACGTCGTTGAGCGCGCCCGTGGCCTCGTTCCAGAACCGCGCACAGAACGATTGCCGGCCGCGCTCGAACACGTCGAGCCAGCGGCGGTTGCGCTGGCTGACGAGCCACAACGCGTTCAGCCACAAGGCCTCGACCTCCACCGGCTTGCCGATGCGCGGGGTCACGACCCAGTCGCCGACCTTCGCGTCCATCCACGTGAGCTGCACGCCGGGCTGTCCGGCCGCGAGGAGGCCGTCGGAGTCGAGCCGGATGCCGTAGCGAGTGCCCGCGGCGTAGCCGGCGAGGATGTCGTCCACCGCGGTCTCCAGTGCCGAGCGATCGCGTGCGCCAATGGTCACGCCGCAGCGTGCGGCGGTGTCGAAGAGGTCGTATACGGCAACGACGAACCACAGCGACGCATCCACCGAGTTGAACTCCGGCGCCTCACCCTGGTCGGGAAAGCGGTTGGGCAGCATGCCTTCGGAGATAGGGGTCGTCCACTCGAGGAGAATCCGCCGCGCATCGTCCACGCGATCCGCGGCCAGGCAGATGCCACGCAGCGCGATGAAGGAGTCGCGCCCCCAGTCGGTGAACCACGGGTAGCCCGCGACGATCGTCTGGCCGCGCCCGCGCGACACCAGATAGGCATCCGCGGCGCGGTGCAGGCGTGAGGGAAACGCCGCGCGACGGGCGGCCTCGGCCTCACGGAGTGCGCCGGCGTAGGCGCCGGCGTCGCTGCCGGAGGCGAACGGCGTCACGCCGTCGTCGGCGGCGGCGAACACCAGCTCCGCGTCGCCGGCGGCAACATCGAACCGGAAGGTCCCCGGCGACGCGAGATCCTCGGTGCCGTCGAGCCCGCGCGCGAGCTCCTCCTCGTATTGGAAGTTCCGATACCAGTCCGGCGCGTGCTCGTAGAGGCCGTTGGTGAGCACGTGCACCGCGGGCACGCCGTCGTACGGGCGCCAGGTCAGCGTGTCGCCGTGGCGCACCGGCTCGAAGCGGAAGGCGCCGTTCTCATGGTGCAGCGAGTGATAGTCGCGCCCCGACAGGAACGGCCGCACGCGCAGCGTGACGGGGCCGGCTGCCGATCCCGCGCGCACGAGACGCCACGAGAGGGCCACCGTCGGCTGGCCGTGGCGGACGGCGATCGACTGCTCGAGCGTCGTGCCATCGGGCAGCGCAAACGTCCAGCGCGGCCACGGGTCGGTGGTGAAGGACGCGATGCGGGATACGCCGTCCTGGTGCACCACTCCGGGGTCGTAGCGCTGGCTGCTGAGTGCCCACGACCCGGCTGCGGTATCGACCCACACGTCGACGCCGTTCACGAGCACCACCCGCCCCGTCGGCGGCGTGGTGGCGGTGAGGAGCAGCGCGTGGTAACGGCGGGTGCGGATACCCGCCGCCGTCCCCGACGCGAAGCCGCCCAGGCCGTCGGCCTCGAGCCATTCGCTCCGTTCGCTCACAGTGAACATCGTCTCGAACTCCTTCTCGTGGCGCGACTCGATTCTCGCGCTTGGATGCCGCGGCGTGGCCGGGGTGTCGCGGCCACGGCCTGAAACCTTTGCCAGGGGGCGGCCATCGAAGCTGGCACAACACGAGCGCCGCTCGGGGCGCCGACAAGGAGGAGAGAGCACATGGACAGCAATCGCAGGGGTTTCATGACGCTGGCGTTCGGCGCAGCGCTGACGGTCATCGCCGCGTTCGTCTTCACGGCGACCACGGCCGCCGCCCAGACGAAGACGAGCCGGCCGTTTGCCGGCGTGAAGGCCAACACAGGCAGCGTCTCGCTGGCCACCAACGGCAACCAGCGCGTGCTGACGCTGTCAGACGATTTCAAGGCGCCCGAGGCGCCGGACCCGCACTGGCAGGTCGTGGACAACGAAGGCCGCGTCTACCTGCTGCAGAAGCTGACGGTGAAGGGGCTGACGGGCGACAAGATGAACCGCTCGATTACGCTCCCGGCATACATCAAGAGCGTCGCGAAAGTGCAGTTCTGGTGTGCCTACGCCGAAGTCGTGCTCGGCGAGGCGTCGTTCGGCGGCAACTCCACGAACTGACGCGACGTCGCCATGGGACACGCCGCCGCATCTTTGGTCTCGCGCGTGGCGGCGCTGACGCCGTTGGGCCGGATCTACGCGGATGCCGCGAGTGGCAGTCGCGAGGTCCGGTTCACGGCCCGGGCGCTCGAAGCGCTCCAGGTCTCAGCCGTCACCGAGGGCGCGCCGGCGATTCCGGCCGAGGGTCCGCTGGTCGTCGTGGCCAATCACCCCTTCGGTGCGCTCGACGGACTGATGCTGCTCGAGGTGCTCGGCCGCGTGCGGTCCGACGTGAAGCTGCTCGGCAACCAGTGGCTGTCGGCGCTTCCGGAGCTGCGCGAGCACCTGCTCCGCGTGGACGTGTTCGGCGGACGCGCGGCCGTGTATCGCAACGGGATGGCCGTGCGTGAGGCGCTGCGCTGGCTGGCAGAGGGCGGGTGTGTCGGGCTGTTTCCGGCCGGAGAGGTGGCCCATACCGTGACCTCTGACGGCCGCGTCGTGGACTCGCCCTGGCATGCGACTGCTGGAGAGCTCGCGGTGCGCGCCGGTGCGGCCGTCCTCCCGGTGTTCTTCGAGGGCGCCAACAGCCAGCTGTTCCTCGCCGCCGGCCGGATCCATCCGCTGTTGCGCACGGCGTTGTTGCCGCACGAACTGCTGGCCAAGCGCGGCAGCCGCGTCACCGTTCGGGTGGGCGAGCCGATCGCCGCGAGCGAGCTGTCGGCTCGAGGCGACGCGCGCGCACGCACCGCCGCCCTGCGCTCGGCCGTGGACGCGCTCAGCCTGCCTGCGTCCGCACCTGCCCCACCCGCGCTACCCGCCCCACCGGCGGCGAAGCCGCCGGCCCTGGTGGCGCCCAGGGGCGACACCGGCAGGTTCCTGTCTGAGATCGCCGCCCTCGGAGAGCCGCTCCTGGGGAGCGGCAGCTATCAAGTCTTCTGCGCCACGGCGCCGGAACTGCCGGCCGTGCTCGACGAGATCGGCCGCCTGCGCGAGATCGCGTTCCGCGCGGTCGGCGAAGGGACGGGGCGCGCGCGCGATCTCGATGCGTTCGACCAGACGTACCGTCACCTGTTCGTGTGGGATCGCCAGAGGCATGAAATCGCCGGCGCCTACCGTCTGGGCGCCACCGATGAGATCCTGGCCGCCTCGGGCACGGCCGGCCTCTACACGCGCACGCTGTTCGACTACGGCGATGCGCTGCTGACGCAGCTCGGCCCCGCACTCGAGCTCGGGCGCTCGTTCGTCGCGCCGTCGTACCAGCGCGATTTCAGCCCGCTGTTGCTGCTCTGGAAGGGGATCTCGCGGTTCGTGGCGCGAAATCCCCGGTACCGCCGCCTCTTCGGGGTCGTCAGCATCAGCGACTCCTACGAGTCGATCTCACGGCAGCTGATGGTCAAGTTCCTCCAGACCACGCGCTTCGATGCCGATCTGGGCCGGTTGGTTCGCGCGAAGAACCCGCCGGCACCGGCGCGCACCGGGCTCGTGGCGAGCGCAACCGTCGAGCGGCTCGAGGACGTGTCGGCGCTCATCCGCCGGCTCGAGCCCGATGGCAAGGACATGCCGGTGCTGCTGCGCCAGTATTTGAAGCTGAACGCGCGCCTGCTCGGCTTCTCGATCGACCCGGCGTTCGGCAACGTGCTCGACGGTCTCGTGGTCGTCGACCTCGACGACGTCGAGCCGGCGATTCTCGCCCGCTACATGGGCCGCGACGAGGCGGCGGCGTTCCGAGCCGCGGGGGACTAGTCCTTCGGATTGGTCGCGAAGACCGTCAACTCGGTGACGAAGCCGCGGTCGTCCATCTCGAGCGACGACTTCACCGCGTGCGCGATCTCGTCCACGCGGAGCTTCGTCGGGTTCTCCGGATCCGTCCGCTGCGCCATGCCCGCGTGCGCGGCGAACTCGGTAATCACCTCGCTCGGATTGATCAGGATGACACGCACGTTCGACGGCCGCAGCTCGGCCCGCCAGCACTCCGTCATGCCGCGCAGCGCGAACTTGCTGGCGTAGTACGCCGTGCCGTTCGCAGCGCCGCGCAGCGCCGCTGTCGAGCCGATGTTGATGATGTTGCCGGCGCGCCGCTTCACGAAGTGACGGGCGGCCGCCCGGGCCATGAGCATGGCACCGGTGACGTTGATGCCGATGATCGACTCGAAGTCCGCCCGCGTCATGTCCACGAGCGGTGCGAACGTGCCGGCGCCGGCGTTGTTCACCAGCACGTCGAGATGGCCGAACGCGCCGAGCACTTCGGCGTAGGTGCGATCGACGTCGGCTTCGCTCGTGACGTCGGCCTTGATGGCCAGCACGCCCAGCTCGCGGGCTACTTCGAGGAGGCGAGCGTCGTCCCGGCCGGTAATCGCCACCCGGGCGCCCGCCGTCGTCAGCACGCGGGCCACGCCGCGGCCGATACCACTGGTGCCGCCGGTGACGAGCACCGTGGCATTCTGGAGATTCATGGAGAGATTCTAGCTGGCTTAGGGCTTAGGGCTTAGGACGGCCTCGGGTCCCGGGGAGAATCTAATCGCCGCGCGCCGGGGTGGTCCCGGCGCTCACGTGGAATTCGCGGTCGAGCAGTGTCCGCAGCGCCTGGCGCGCGCGGTGCAGCCGCACTTTCACCACATTGGATGTGGTGCCGAGGATCTCGGCGGCTTCGGCGGTGTCCTTCTCCTCGATATCGCGCAGCACGAGCACCTCGCGATACTGGTCGGGCAGCCTCGCGATGGCTTCGCGTACGAGGCCGGCCGTCTCCTTGCGCTCCAGCACCGCGTCGCTCCAGTCGCGCGAGGCGACCGTCTGGTGCCCGTCGGCCGAGTAGGACGGCAGCAGGTCCTCGATCGACTCGGTCGGCCGCCGCCGCCGCTCGCGCAGCTTCATCAGCGCCGTATTCACCAGGATGCGGTGCAGCCAGGTGTGCAGCTGGGCGCGCGCCTCGAAGGTGTGGATGGCCTTGAAGGCGCGGATGAACGCGTCCTGCACGGCGTCCTGCGCGTCCTCGTTGTTGCCGAGAAACCGCCGCGCCACCGACAGCAGGCGGCCGCCGTGCGCGCGGACGATGGCTTCGAAGGCGGTGTCGTCTCCGCGCTGGAGCCGGGCCACGAGCTCGGCGTCAGATTCCTGCCTGGTGGGCATCGGTGGCATGGGTGGCCTGTCGACGACGTTGGCGTGCATCTTCATCATGACTTGGCCTTGCTCGCAGTGGAGAGCTGTTCGGTCAGAAAGGGGCTGCAGCGGAGCACCACGCGTGACTCGCCGCTGAGGGAAGAGAGAAAGGCGAGGCCATCGTGGTCGGCAAACGAGACCTCGGTGAGGTCCAGGACGATGCCCCCCCGGCCGGACTCGTCGCTCGTCGTCCGGCTCAGTTCCGCGACCCAGGGCCCGGTGAGCCGCCCGGCGGCCCGAAGGACCGTCTCGCTGCCGTTGAGGATGCGTTCGACTCGGAGCATGTGTGACTTCCGGCTCCAGTAAAGGCAAGGGGACTGCCAGGGAACGCGCAGGCTGGTTCCGAGATCGATCGAACAAGCTAAGTGGGTGGTTTAAATGGATTTGTTTCCACGGCGTACTCGACGATCGGTTCGCCGACCGATCGTCGCCCCCCGAAATCTCGTGGGCACCCACGAAGCACGAGGGGTCGTGGCCACGCTATTTCGTGGCGCTGGCTTCGCTGCCGCCACACTGTAGGGCGGGTAGGGCAGGTAGGGGGCGGGGCGTCCGCCCAGCCGGTAATCACCCGCGCTTGGCGCGCTCGAGGCCGAGCTTCTTCATGCGGCTGCGAAGGGTGTTCGGGTGCATGTCGAGGATGATGGCGGCGCCGCGCGGGCCCTCGATCACCCACCGGGTCCGTTCGAGGGTGGCGGCGATGTGCGCGCGCTCGACGTCGTCGAGCCGGCCGGCGGGCGAGGTGGCGCGGGTCACGGACACTGTCGGGACTGCGGGCGCCGGCGAAACGGACGCCGGTTCTGGCGCCGGCTGTACCGAAGGAGCCAGGCCCTGTGCGGCGTCCAGCACGCCGCCCTGCGACAGCACCAGTGCGCGCTCGATGACGTTTTCGAGCTCCCGCACGTTACCTGGCCACGAGTAGCTGGCGAGCCGGTCGAGGCTCTCCCGCGACACGCTCTCCACCGTACGCCCGATCCGCTTCGCGTGCTTCTGCACGAAGAACATGGCCAGCTGCGACACGTCCTCGCGGCGCTCGCGCAACGGGGGTACGTGAATCGGGAGCACGTTCAGGCGATAGAAGAGGTCGGCCCTGAACCGCCCCGCCGCCACCTCCTGCTCGAGATTGCGGTTGGTGGCGGCAATCACCCGCACGTCGACCTTCATCGTGCGGCTGCTGCCCACCGGCTCGAACTCCTGCTCCTGCAGCACGCGCAGCAGCTTCACCTGCATCTCGAGCGGCAGCTCGCCGACCTCGTCCAGGAAGAGCGTGCCGCGATCGGCCAGCTCGAACCGTCCAGTGCGCCGCTCCAGCGCGCCGGTGAACGCGCCCTTGACGTGGCCGAACAGCTCGCTTTCGATCAGCCCCGAGGCGATGGCGCCGCAGTTCACCTTGACCAGCGGCCGCGAGCGGCGCGCGCTGCGATTGTGAACGGCGCGGGCGACGAGCTCCTTGCCCGTGCCGGTCTCGCCCACGACGAGCACTGTGGTGTCGGTCGGTGCCACGCGATCGATCATGCGGACGACCCCGCCCAGCGCGGCGCTCGCGCCGACGATCTCCTCGTAATTGTGCTCGCCGAGGATCTCTTCGCGCAGGTAGACGTTCTCGCGTTCGAGCTGCGCTTTGAGGCGGCCAATCTCCTCGTACTCGCGCATGTTCTCGATCGACAGCGCCACCTGGTTGGCCGCTTCCTGCAGCAGTTCGGCTTCCGGCTCGCCGTACTCCATCGGGCGCCGGCTGCCGAGATTGAGCGTGCCGATGCTGCGGCCGCGCACCACCATCGGCACCACGATGAGCGAGCGGAACCCTTCTTCGAGCAGCACGTCCTCGCCCGGATAGGTGCGCGTCCCGCGCAGGTCCGGGTTGAAGAACACCCGCTGGTTGACGAACGCCCAGCCGGCGTGACTCTTGTCGAGCGGCAGCTCGAGCCCGGGCAGGAAGTGCTGCGACGGGATGCTGCTGTCGGACGACGTCATGCGGAGCACGTTCTTCTGCGGGTCGTGCAGGAAGATCGTGCACCGATCGAACGACACCACCCGGTGGAGGGCGTCGGTAATCGCCGCGAACAGCGCGTCCTGGGTCAGATTCAGGACGACGGCGTTGTTGATGGCGAGGAGCGAGCGGGCCCGTTCGGCCGCAATCGACAGCTTCTGCGTCAGCGCCTCGATCTGCCGCGCCGTGCGCACCCGTTCGAGCTCGACGCCGGCGCGGGCCGCGAACGTACGCAGGAGCGCCGTCGTCATCTCGTCCGGCGGCAGCGGCCTGTCGTGGATGACGGCCAGATGCCCGGCCACATGGCCGGCACCGTTGAGGATCGGCAGGCCGAGATAGCCGCGCGCGCCGAGTCCGACCAGATCCGTGTCCTTCGGAAAGAGGGTCTGGACGTGGTCCGGGTAACATCCGACCGCACCGGCGATCACCCCCTCGCAGGGAGTTCCGGCCAGCCCGTACTCGACGTTGTCGGCCTGCCCGCTGCGGTTCCAGAACGCCAGCGTACGCACGCGGGTCCTGGTTTCGTCGGTACACTCGGCCACCAGCACGTAGGCAACCCGTAAGGCGCTCGCGAGGTTGCTGACCAGCGCGCGGAAGAAGTCGGCGCCGGTGGAAAGCGACGTGCCTTCGGCCACCGCCCATACCAGCTCGCTCGCGCGTGCCCGTGCGGTGGCGTCGCGCGAGACGGCCAGCAGCTTGTCCACGGCGCCGTCGGGGCCGCGAAGCGGGCTGACGACGACGTCCCACCACATCGGCGTGTGCGTGGTGGTCGTGGGGAAGTAGCCGGTGAAGCGGCCGATGCGGCCGTCGCGCGCCGCCTCGACCGCCTGCACTGCGGCGTCCCGATCGCGGCCCTCCCAGAAGTCCATCCAGACGGAATTGACGACGGCGGCGAAGTCGCAGATCTCGAGCGCGGCCATCCCGCCCTCGTTCATCGACAGCAGCCGCCCCTCGAGATCGAGCACCTTGATGCAATCCGGGCTCGAGTCGAGGATGCGGGCCTTGAGCTCCTCGCTCTCGCGCAGTGCCCGCGCGGTGACTTCGCCCTCGCTGGATGCGCGCCGCCACTCGAGGTGCGCCGTGGCCTGGCGCGAGAGGATCCGAAGTGCCTCGAGCTGTTCCGGGGCGAGGGTGCGCGGGACGCGATCGAGCACCGCGAGCGCGCCGAGAGCGACGCCAGCCGCGCCCAGCAGCGGTATGCCGGCGTAGAAGCGGATGCCCGCGGGGCCGGACACGAGCGGGTGCCCGGCGAACCGGAGGTCCTGCGTCGCATCGGCGACGACGAGCGGGTCGGCCTGGAGAATGGTCTGACTGCAGAAACCGCCGGCGCGCGGCACCTCGGCGTCGTCCAGTCCGATCCGCGCCTTGAACCACACGCGATCGAGATCGACGAACGCGACGACGGCCGCCGGGGTCGCGCAGACCTGCGCCGCGAGGCGTGCCAGCCCGTCGAAGTCGGGCTCGGGCCCGGTGTCGAGCACGGCGTAGCCACGGAGCGCGTCCAGCCGCGCCCGTTCGGTCTCGGGTTGTGTGGCCTGCATCATCCGGCCCGCCGGGCGGGCCGGCGGACCGGATCACGATATCAGACATGCGCACGTAGAGGGCGGTCTTCAGACCGCCCTGACCGCCCTCGGGTAACCACCACCAGCCGCCGTCATCCAACCCGATGACCGGTCGCACCCATGCCGATCGCGCTCCCGCGTCCGAGGCCGGCATTCGGCCGGGCGCGGGCTCGCGACGGATGGGACGCCGCGACAGGCCGGCCGTGCGAGGCCGCTAACCGGAGGCACGGCCTCCAGAGAGGTTCGTCATGAAGGTCCTGAAGATCGCCGCGCTCGTCGCGGCCCTCGCGTTCCCCGCGCCCGCGCGCGCCGAGTTCCCGAGCAAGCCTGTACTGACGCTCGAGGCGGCCAAGATGATTGCCGCTGCGGCCGAAGTCGAGGCCATCAAGCGCGGCGCCACCGTCGTCATCGTGGTCGTGGACGACGGCGGACACGTGGTGCTGCTCGAGCGCCTCAACGACACGCAGGTGGCCAGCGTCGAGGTCGGGATCGGCAAGGCGCGCACCGCTGCGATCTTCCGCCGCCCCAGCAAGGTATTCGAGGACCAGATCCGCGACGGACGCGTGGCCGCACTGGCGCTCCCGGGCGCCACGCCCCTGCAGGGTGGACTGCCGCTCGTTGTCGGTGGGCAGGTCGTGGGCGCGATTGGCGTGAGCGGCAACACGCCACAGGAGGACGAGGACATCGCCAAGGCAGGCGCGGCGGCGCTGAATGCCTTTCACGATCGACGAGGCGGGCCCGCAGACTCGCCGGGAGCCGTCGCGCCGCCGGTGTCGTACTTCAAGAGCGACGACGTCACCGCTGCCTTCGTCGAGGGCGCCGTGCTCTTCGACGGCGAAGACGGGCGCAACTACATGGTGCACGCCAGCCACCGCGACGCAGCAGGCATGGCGGAAGTGCACGAGCTCGACGCCGACATCATCTACGTGCTCGACGGCACGGCCACGTTCATCACTGGCGGCGCCGCCGAGAACCTGAAGCCGACCGCACCCAACGAGCTGCGCGGCTCGGGCATCCGCGGCGGCGAGACGCGGCGCATTGCCAAGGGCGATGTCCTCATCGTGCCCAAGGGCACGCCGCACTGGTTCCAGGAAGTGAGCGGACCGTTCAACTACTACGTGGTGAAAGTTCGATGAGGCGGGAGATCGTCATGATTCGACAGGCCGTTTTCCTGATGTTGTGCGCGGTCGCGCTCATCGCGCCCCGCGCGGCCCTCGCACAAGTCACGTCCGACGTGCCGGGCGTGCGCCCCGACGCCATCGTGAACCTCGCCACCGACGACGGCGCGGCCTCGGTCAAGGGGCAATGGCGCTACAGCGATGCCCGCATCGTCGAAGTGGAGCACCGCGCGGTGGGGCCCGACCTGCGCGCGTCGGGCGCGCCGAACCGCACCTTCGACATCGCGCCGCACGCGGGCGCCGCGGGCTTCGACGACTCGTCGTGGGCGCCCTTCCCGCCGCACGCGCTCGACAAGCGCCGTTCGAACGGCCGGCTCGCCTTCGGATGGTATCGCCTGAACGTGACGATTCCCGACACCGTCGGCGCCTTCGCCACCGCGGGGTCCACGGTGGTGTTCGAAGTGGTGGTGGACGACTACGCCGAGGTGTGGGTGGATGGCAAGCTGCCGGTCTCGCTCGGTCAGACCGGCGCGCAGTTCATCAAGGGCTTCAACGCGCCCAACCGCGTGGTGATCGCGCACGACGCCGTGCCGGGACAGACGATCCAGCTGGCGGTATTTGGCGCCAACGGGCCGCTGTCGAACCCGCCGGGCAACTTCGTGTGGATCCGCTCGGCGACGCTCGACTTCTACGCGAAGGGCCGCATCGGGCGGAAGGGCGAGACGAAGGCCGAGGTGCGCCGGCTGGATCCGGCGCTCGACGCCATCGTGCCCGCGGGGCTCTCGATCGACAAGCTCGCCGACGGCTTCATCTTCACCGAGGGGCCGGTGTGGGTTCCTGAGGGCTATCTGCTGTTCAGCGACCCGAACGCGAACACCATCTACCGCTGGACGCCGGACGGCCAGGTGTCGGTGTTCCGCACCAAGAGCGGCTATGCCGGCGCCGACGTTGCCGAATACGGCCAGCCGGGCTCCAACGGCCTCACGCTCGATGGCGAAGGCCGGGTCACGATCAACGAGCACGGCAACCGCCGCGTCGTGCGCGTCGAGAAGACCGGCGCCATTACGGTGCTCGCGGATCGCTACGAGGGCAAGCGGCTGAACAGTCCGAACGACCTGGTCTACCGCTCTGACGGCGCCCTCTTCTTCACCGACCCGCCATTCGGCCTGCCCAAGGCGTTCGACGACCGGCGAAAGGAACTGCCCTTCAGCGGCGTGTTCTCACTGAAGGAGGGCGTGCTGAAACTCGTGTCGCAAGACCTGAGCGGCCCCAACGGCCTCGCCTTCTCGCCGGACGAGCGCTACCTCTACGTCGCCAACTGGGATCCGAAGAAAAAGGTCGTAATGCGGTATCCCGTAAACGCCGACGCCACGCTCGGCGACGGCGAGGTGTTCTTCGACATGACGTCTGCAGCGGGCGAGGACGCGCTCGACGGCGTGAAGGTGGACGTTCGCGGCAACCTCTACGTGTCCGGACCTGGCGGCCTGTGGATCCTGTCGCCCGACGGCACGCACCTGGGCACGATCGTCGGACCGGAGCATCCGCACAACCTCACGTGGGGCGGCGACGATGGCCGCACCCTCTTTCTCACCGCGCAGACCGGCCTCTACCGCGTGCGCCTCAACATTCCGGGCGTGCGCCCCGGCATGCAGCCGGCCGCGCGCACCAACTGACGGGTGACAAGATGGACACCATGACCGTGACTCCTCAAGTGACCCCCGCCGCCGGGCGCCTGCTCGGCCGCAAGGCCCTCGTGACCGGCAGCAGCAAGGGCATCGGATACAGCATCGCGATTCGACTGGCGCAGGAAGGCGCCGATGTCGGCGTCAACTACCACAGCGACCCGCAGGGCGCCGAGGAGGCGCTCGCGGCGATCCAGGCGCTGGGGCGCCGCGGCGCCAGCATCAGAGCCAACCTGGGCGACGTGCCCGACGTGCAGCGGCTGGTGGCCGAAAGCGCCGAGGCGCTCGGCGGCCTCGACGTGCTCGTCAACAACGCCGGCATCGAGAAGCACGCCGCCTTCTGGGACGTGACGGAGCGGGACTTCGATGCCGTGGTCGACGTCGATCTCAAGGGCGTGTTCTTTGCGACCCAGGCCTTCGTGCGGCAGTGCATGGCCGCGCGGCGGCCGGGCAAAGTGATCAACATCAGCTCGGTACACGAGGAGATGGCGTTCCCCAACTTTGCCGCCTACTGCGCCAGCAAGGGCGGCGTGCGCATGCTCACGCGGACGCTGGCGGTGGAGCTCGGGCCGCTCGGCGTCACGATCAACAGCATCGCGCCGGGCGCGATCGAGACGCCGATCAATACTGCGCTGCTGCACGATCCGGTGAAGCTGAAGTCGCTGGTGGGACAGATTCCGCTCGGCCGGCTCGGCAAGCCCGCCGACGTTGCCGGCCTGGCGGTGTTCCTCGCCTCGGTCGACAGCGACTACGTCAGCGGCACTACCTACTTCGTCGACGGCGGCCTGAGCGTGTTCTATCAGGAGCAGTAACGACGCGAAGACACATGTCCCCTCCAACGGCAGAGGCCGAACGCGGCTCAACCGAGCTACGCACCGCCAGAAACCGTGCGGCCAGTGGCACTGGCATTGCGTCTTAATCGGTGAGTCTTGTTTTCAAGTTCATCCTTAGGAGGTAGGGCATGCGTCTGCCAACTCTTCTGCCTCGGGCGCTGACGGCGGGGTTGCTTGCAGCGTCCCTGGTCGGCACCGTCGATGCGGCTGGTTCCGGATCCCGCGCTGCGACGTCGAAGGCCGCTGTCGTCGAACGCGCGCCGATCGGCATCGAGAATTTCGGGCGCATCAGCCCGAGCTACTACCGCGGCGCGCAGCCCCAGGGGCAAGACTATGCGGACCTCGCCGCGCTTGGTATCAAGACGGTGATCAATCTCACCAGCGACGACGCGTTGGCAGAGGAGCCGAACCTGGTCGAGCGGGCGGGGATGAAATATGTCCCGATGCCGATGACCACGCACGTACCGCCCACCACCGAACAGCTGTCGCGGTTTCTCACCCTGGTCACCGATCCTGCCAGTCAGCCGGTGTACGTGCACTGCGTCGGCGGCAAGCACCGGACGGGAGTGATGACGGCGGTCTATCGCATGACGCAGAACTCGTGGACGGCCGCGCAGGCGTTCGACGAGATGAAGGACTACAGGTTCGGGTCCGACTTCCTGCACCCGGAATTCAAGAAGTTCGTCTACGGCTACCGCGCGCCGGTGTCGTCGCCGCAGATGTCAGCAGTGACGGAAACGCTGCAGGCGCCGTGAGCACGCGTGCCGCCAGGCGCAGGGTCACACACAGCGCGGTGGCGGTTGCCACCCAGCGGAAAGCGTAGCCGAGCCCGCCAACGAGCGGCGTCGTGAACGCCAGCCCGAACCGGGCAGTCAGCAGCACCAGCGGCGGCGTCCAGAGCAGCACCGCGACGAGCGACCACAGGGTGAAGGCCAGCGGCCGCCGGCCCCAGATGCCCGCTGCCACGAACATCGGTAGACGGCTGCCGGGCAGGAAGCGGCTGCCGAGCACGACCGGGCCGAGCCGTGCGTCCAGCCGTCCACTCAGCTCCTCGAGCGCCGCGGCGTCGATCCGGTCTGCCAGCCAGGGCAGCGTCAGCGCCCGGCGGCCGAGCACACGGCCGGCGAGCCATAGCCCCAGATCCCCCAGGTAGACGCCGGCGGAGCAGGCGGCGACCGCTGCCGACGGCGACACCTGGCCATCCCGCACGAGCAATCCAGCCCCAATCGAGGTCAGGTCCTCCGACAGCAACGTGCCCAGCGCGAGCCCGGCGAGCGTCGCCGTGTCTAGGAGCATTGGCGCGCTCCGGCCAGCGCCGGCGCCCCCGCCAGCGCCATGATCACGCGGGCTCGCTCGCGGCAGCCGGTGGCGCGGTAGGTCATCGTCACGAAACTGGCGGTGAGTTCCACGACGCAGTGGCTCACCGTGCGCGCATCGGCGCGGCACATGCGCACGCTCACGGGCTCGCGGCCCGGCCACTGGTGCTCGTGAAAGGCATCCTGCGCCGCCATCGCGTTGGCCGGGGCCTTGAAGAACTGGCGGAAGAGGGCGCGCCGAGGCGCTGCGACCACCGCGTCCCCCAGGCTCGACGACGTGCGCATCACGGCGCCGTGCAGATACGCGCGGCGATGTCGTACGCGTCCGCCGTCCAGCCAGCACTCAATCAGCTGGTAGGGGTCCATCATGAGCAGGCGGAACGGCCGGTAGCGGTCGGCACGCGAGTCGAGCACCAGGCCAAGCGCCTCGCTGACGTTGCCCGCGCCGAGCAGACTCGGGATCAGTCCGCCCCGGCTCAGCCCGCCCCGTTGCGAGGGGCCGCCGGCATTGGCCGCATCGGTGTCCGAATTGATATTGAGCAGTGTGAACACGAGACCCGCATCGCTTGCCGCGATCCACGTGCCGCCGCTCTCGGGATCCACCGGCATCGTGACGCGGCGCCCTCCCAGCACGCGAACCGACGGCGCCAGTGCGGCGCCGCGCGTCAGCAGTTCGTCGCGATTGCAGGCCACGCGCAGCCGGGTCGGGTCCGCGATCGCGAACGGCGCCGTCAGGCACGCGCGCGGGAGGACGGTTACTGTGCACATACAGCGGTGGCGGCGTCGATCGGCGTGGCCGGTGCCACGCCAAAGCGCGCGTCGAGATCGACGTCGCGGCTGGCGAGCAGCTGCGCCACGATGGCGTTGTGGTGGATGGTGTGCGAGATGACGAAGGCCACCTCGCGGCACACGCTCGAACGGGCGAGGATGATCGCGCCCGCAGGGTCGATCTGTGATTCGACGAGCACCGGTTCGTCGAGCACCGAGGCATCGAGGCAGGCCAGCCGTCCGGCGAGCTCGGCGATCTCCTGCAGCGCCGCCATCCGGCAGGTCTCGACGGGGGTGCCGCGCCGCCGCTGATCGTACTCGACCACTCCGGACCGCGTCGCGTTGACGAGCGCACTGATGTGATCCAGGCAGTGGCGCACGTGCCCGCCGACGCCGCCCGACGATCGGCCCGGGGCCGGCATCGCATAGGCGTCGTCGTTCATGCGCTCGATCACCGAACGCATCTGGACGAGCAGGCTGAAGAGCGGCTGCACGGGCGTCGCAAGGGCCATGGCTCGACTCCTGAACTGGAATGGGTGGCGGCGCTACGCCAGCGAGTGCGTGCGCAGCCACATGCCGACGATAGGGATCTCGCCGCGGCGCAGGAGCAGGATCACCCCGCTGGCGACGAAGACGGTGAGCGCCAGCCCGAAGAGCAGGCCGCCATCGCCTTGCACTTCGATGCCGAGCAGCGTGAGGTGGCTGAGAATCGCGCCCACCATCACACCCATGGCCAGGGCGGCGCCGACGGTGGTCGTGGCCGGCACGAGCAGGAGAATCGCGGCGATGAGCTCCACGACGCCGGATCCGATCCGGCCCCACGGCTCGGCGCCAAGGGTCGAGAAGATGTAGACGGATTCGGGCGCGCCCGTGAACTTGAAGAACAGGGTCTGCAGGAGGATGGCGGCCACGACGAGCTGTAGCGCCCAGCTGCTGACGGCGGCGGCGTTCAGTGCCTTCATAAGAGTCTCCAGGTGCGGCCCGCTGGTGCGAATCGGGCGCGTCAGCCGGTTGGATGGTGGGAGTCTGGCGCGGGTTACAAGGGGCGGGTCTGAAGAGCCGCGGCCACACTCCTGAACAGCCGGCCCACTCCCGGATCCCCGGCCACATTGGGGCTGAAACCGAGGGCCACGGCGGGCATCTGAACCGGTGGGCATGGGCGTGTGATGAAGCCGTTCTCATCGTTCGGACGGGGGCCCTACCCGCTGATGGCTGCGGCGGCATCCTACCGGCGCCGCCGTCTCCTCCTGTCGTCGTGGCGGCGTCTCACGCGCTGGGAATACTGGCCGCTGTGGGCGGCGTATCCGCCCGTCGTCGTCTGGATCATCTGGCTGGCGCTGAAACACCGCGGTGCCACGTTGTTCACGGCAGCCAACCCAGCTATCCCGGGCAGCGGCGTCGTCGGCGAATCCAAGCACGCGATCTTGTGCGGCTTGGCCGGGTCGCCTGCGCACGTCGCGCGCCACCGCCTGATCCGGGCCTTCCTCCGGCCGGCGGGTCGGCTGTCACTGGCCGACGCCTTCATGACGGCCGAACGTCTCGAACTGCCGATCGTCCTCAAACCCAATGTGGGAGAGCGCGGGGCAGGAGTCGCGGTCGTCCGCACGCGCGAGGAGCTCGCCGCCTATCTGGATGCCGCTGTCACCGACACGATCGTTCAGGAATACGTCCCGGGCGTCGAGTTCGGCGTGTTCTACGTGCGGCGCCCGGCGGCGCGCCACGGGTGGATCCTGTCGGTCACCGAGAAGCATCTGCCTGGCGTCACCGGCGACGGCCGCCGGACGCTCGAGCGATTGATTCTCGACGACGCCCGCGCAGTGGGCATGGCGCGCTTCCACCTGCGCCGGCAGTCAGCCCGCTTGAACGAGGTGCCGGCGGCGGGCGAGACGGTGTCGCTGGGGGATTGCGGCAGCCACTGCCGCGGCGCCCTCTTCCTCGACGGTGCGCGGCTGCGCACACCCGCGGTGGAGGCGGTGTTCGACGGCATCGCGCGCCGCTACGACGGGTTCTACTTCGGACGCTTCGACGTGCGGGCGCCCTCGGTTGAGGCGTTCGCGCGCGGCGAGTTCTCGATCATCGAGCTGAACGGGGTGACGTCGGAAGACACCCACATCTACGACCCGGCGGTCAGCCTGGCGGCGGCCTACCGGGCGCTCTTCGAGCAGTGGTCGCTTGCCTTCGAGATCGGAGCCGAGAACGCGCGACGCGGCGCCCACGTCACCCCGCCGTGGGCGCTGCTTCGCCAGTCGATCGCGGCGATGAGGCGGGCCGGACCTGCGGCCACTCCCCCTACGGAACCTTCGCTTCTTTCAGCGCCGTCGGCTCGGTGAGCGAGTTCAGGAACTCGACGACGTCGGCCACCTGCGCTTCCGACAGCTTCCGGTTCTCGAGGTTCTTCTTGTCGAGGAACTTGTTGGCGACGCCGCCTTTGGCCATCAGCGCCACGGCTTCCTGCAGCGTCGTCACGCTGCCGTCGTGGAAGTACGGCCCCGAACGCGCGACGTCGCGCAGCGTCGGCGTCTTGAACGCGCCCGTGTCCTTCTCTTCCTTGGTGACGGTGAAGCGGCCCACGTCGCCGGGCTTGCCGTCCACGACGCCGATACCGACGTTGTGATACGCGAGGTCGGTGAAGAGCAGGCCGCGGTGGCAGTTGGTGCACTTGGCATCCTGGAACGTCTGCCACCCGCGCTTCTGCGCGTCGGTGAGCGCGCTCTGATCGCCGGCGGTGAACTTGTCGAACGCCGTATCGCGGCTGACGATCGTCCGCATGTACGCCGCGAGCGCCTGCGTGACGTTCTTCTCGTCGGCAGGCCCGCCGAACACCTTCTTGAACTGCTCGGTGTAAACCGGCACGCTGTTGATGCGAGCGATCACGTCGTCGCGCACCTTGTCCGCGTCCGGATCCTTGGCCCCCATGTTGGCCAGCTTCCACGCCGCCAGCGCCTGGCCCTCGAGCGTCTTGGCGCGGCCGTCCCAGTACCACTCGGTGTGGTAGCCGATGTTCCACAGCGTCGGCGTGTGGCGGGGCAGCGGCGCACCGGTGGTGGCGTTGGTGTTCTTGGCCACTCCGTCGGTGAGACCCTTCTCGTTCACGTGGCAGCCGTAGCAGTTGCGGTCGCCCTTGCCCGAGAGCCGCTTGTCGAACCAGAGCTGCCACCCCAGCGTGGCCTTGTCCACGGTGATCGGGTTGTCGGCCGGGATCGCCATCGGTCCGACCAGCGGACTGGGCGCGTAGTTGGCCGGGTCGGCCGGGAGCGTCAGCGGCTCTGGCGCCGGGGGCGCCGGCGGCTCGGACGGCTTGCTCGAGCAGGCCGCGACGATCAGGCCCAGACAGAGTGCGGTTGAAGTGCCTGCCACTGCGGTCCGTAAACGCATGCGTCCTCCTCTGGAACGGCCGATTATAGCGCGCCGAATGTGGCGCAGCCGTCCAATGGACGTGAGGTGCGCCCCGTCCCGAGTCGTCAGTTGGCGCGCGCGGGGCGGCGCAGCGGCTGGCGCGATAGCCCGATGGCGGTCAGGGCCAGCACGACGGTAGCGCCGGCGCTGGCCAGGATCAGCGCCTCGCTCCGCGGCAGCGGCGCTTCGGTGGCGGTTTCAATCACGCGCTCGAGCCCGACCCCGGCGACGGCGATGCCGAGGTACAGAGAGAGGTGAGCGTAGGTCCACACGTGGAACCGCACCGCGTCGCTCATCGATCGCACCATCCGGTGCGCGGTGGCCTCGACGCCGTCGAAGTACACCCACCAGGTCGCAAACACCATCGTCATGCCGAGAATGGCGGCCGACGCCGCGCGAACGCTCCAGTAGTCCTGGTGTCCCATCCCCGCCATCACGGCGGCCATCGACTCGCCGATCAGGATGATGCTGAACAGCCCGTAGCGCTCGGGCAGGTGCGCGGCATCGTGCGGCACGTCCACGAGGTGGCGGGTGGACAGCAGCGGCGTCCCGATGTCGAGGGCCAGCGCCACGGCCCACAGCCAGAAGCGAGCGGGCGCCGGCACCAGCGCCGACGCGAGCCACAACACGGCCGCGACGCCACAGCTCGTCGCGTAGCGCGTCGTGAGCGCCCTCGCGCGCCGCACCCGGCGGGCGCGAAGGAACTGGCCCGCCAACACGAGCCGCATCACCGAATAGGCGGCGGCAAACCCCGCCGAGTCGCGGCTGTCGAGCGCCCCGGTGGCGTTGACCGCCATCACCGCCACCAGGAACAGCTGCAGCCCGGTGAGCGCCCGTTGCACCACGTCGTCCGTATCGAAACGGGTCGAGAAGGTCGTGTGGCCGAGCCACGCCCACCAGATCATCACGAACAGCAGCGAGAAGCGGAGAAGGCCCGCGAGCGAATAGTCGTCGCGCAGGTGCGTACCCACCTGGGCGACCGCGGCCACGAACACCAGGTCGAAGAACAGTTCAAGCCAGGTGACCTTGCGCCCTTCCTCGACGCCGTGCTCCGAGCGCAGGGCGACGGGCAGCGCGAACGGTCGCCGTCGCGCCGCCGCCTCGGCCATCAGGCCAGGTGCCGGCCGCCGTCGACGCGCAGCGTCTCGCCGGTGATGAAGTTGGTTTCGATGAGCGCAATCACCGCGGTGGCAATCTCGCCCTCGCCACCCCAGCGTCCCACCGGCGTCGCGTTGGCCACCGCCGCGGCTTCCTCCGGATCCATGTCCGGCGGGGCCAGGATGGGTCCGGGCGCGATGGCGTTGACGAGGATCTGATCGCGCGCCAGCTCCAGCGCCAGCGCTTCGGTGAGGGCGATGATGCCCGCCTTGGCGACGTAGTACGAGGTGAAGCCCAGATAGGCCGGCCGGCCGCTGCGGGCGAGCCAGTCGGCGAAGTTGACGATGCGGCCGCCGCCGCTGCGCCTCATCACCGGGATCGCGGCCTTGGCGCACAGGAACGCGGATTTCAGGTTCACCGCGAGGTCGCGGTCGAAGTCGGCCTCGGTGAGCTGGTCGAACGGCTTGCTGCCGTAGATCGAGGCCATGTTCACCAGCGCGTCCACACGGCCGAACGCGGTGTCCGCGGCAGCGATGAGCGCCGTGCAGTCCGCGGCCTTGGACACGTCGGCCGCAACGGCGATGGCCCGCCGGCCCTGCGTTTCGACGTCTTTGACGGTCTCGTCGGCCTCGGCCTTCGAGCCGCGATAGGAGAGCACGAGGTCCGCGCCGCGGTCGGCGAGACGCTGGGCGACGACGCGGCCGATGCGCTTGCCGCCGGTGATGATGACGACCCGATTGTTGAGTTCCATGCCAGTAGTGTGAATGTAAAGATGCCGCCCGGCTGCGGCGGTTTCAGCGTCAGTGCCCGCCGGTCTACTGGAGGTTCAGGAAGGCCGCCAGCGCCACGGCCGCCAGGCCGTAGACGAAGAGCGCCGCGCAGACGGGGAGACAGAACTTCAGCCACTGTTCGAAGCGCACGCCGGCGACGGCCAGGATCGCCATCAGCGCGCCGTCGGTCGGCATGAACTGGCCGACGATGCCCGGCCCATACTGCGTCGCGGTGACGGTGACCTGCCGCGACAGCCCGAGCAGATCCGACAGCGGCACCAGGATGGGCAGCGTCAGGGTGACGCGCCCGCTGCTGCTCGGGACCGGAACGGCGAGGACGGTTTGCACGACGGAAATGCCCATCGCATACAGGGTGACCGGCAGCTGCGCCAGCGGAGTTACGAGCGCGTTGATGATCGTGTCCACGATCTTGCCCTCGTCGAGAACGACGAAGACGCCCCTGGCGACGCCGATGAGGATCGCGGCGAAGGTCATCGTGGTGAGCCCCTCTGAGAGGGCCTCGAACGTCCCGGTGACCGAGAGCCCGCCGACGAGACCAGCGGCGAGCGCCAGCGCCAGGAACACCGCGCCCATCTCCCCGAAGCCCCACCCGAACTCGATGACTCCGACCACGAAGATGGTGAACGCGGTCCCGGTGGTCGCGAGCACGAGCCCGTGCCTGAGCGTCAACGTCTCGACACGAACCCTGGCGGACTCCTCGACGGCCGTCCGCGTTCGCTGCGCATGCCTGACCGTGGCCCACGCCCAGAACGCGACCGCAGGCACCAGCACGGCCAGCCGGAAGGGCCAGCCCGAGAGGAGGGGCAGCTCCGCGAACCGCTGTGCGATGCCCACGCCGAACGGGTTCATCGGGCTGAACGACGAGCCGATGCCGGCCGCACCCAGGCTCATCGACACGGTGGTCAGTGCGTCGAAGCCGACGCCGCGGGTCAGCACCAGCAACATCGGCATCAGGGCGATGATCTCCTCCCACATGCCCTCCGCCGCGCCCCCCGCGGCAAACACGATGCACGCGGCGGGAATGATCAGCGTCTCGCGCCGGGCCAGCCTGGTTGCCAGCCACGCGACGCCGCCCCGCAGCGCGCCCGTCTTGTCCACCACGCTCACGGCCGCACCGGCCAGGAAGACCATGGCCAGGACGCCGGCCGCATCGATGATGCCTTTCGGTACCGCGACCAGGGCTTCGAAGGGGTTGACCGGACTCGGGTCGACACGGTGGTACGAACCGGCCACGACCACCTTGCGGCCGGTCTTCGGGTCGTCGCGACGATCGAACTGTCCGGCGGGGACGACGTAGGTGAGCGCGGCGGCCACCAGAATGCAGGCCATCAGCAGGGCCAGGGGATGTCGCATCGAAAGGGTTGACGCAGTGTAACGGGTCCGGGGCCGTAACGTGCGGGAGGGCCAGGGCATCGAAGCCCGCAGAAAGGCTTCCCCGTAACCCGTCATGACCCTAGCCGCCGCACAACTGCTCGTGAGTCTCGGTGGGCTCTATGTCGCGGCCGGCGCGGCCTTCGCCGTGGCCTTCCTGTGGCGGTGGGTCGGCCGCCTGGACCCGGCAGCGGCCCACGCGACCTGGGGCTTCCGCGTCCTCGTGTTTCCCGGCGTGGTGATGTTCTGGCCTCTCTTCCTCGTCCGGTTACTGCGGGGTGCGTCCGCACCTCCCGACGAGTGGACCGCTCACCGTGCCGCCGTTCGCCGCCGCGCGCGCGTGGAGGTGCTGCGGTGATCCGGCCGCTGCGCCGGGTGCACCGCCTGGCGTTCACGCTTCTGGCCGCGCTGCTGCCGCTCGTCGTGGCCGCGGCGCTGGCCGCGCGCCGCGCCTGGTAGGCCGTCGTGAGCCAGGCCTATCGCGCCGTCGGCTGGAACCGTCAGAAGCGCCGCTACGACGCCACTATCGCCGCCGGCGTCACGGGGTATGTAGCGCTGTTCGTCCTTGGCGGCCTCACCCTCGATCCTCAGGCCACGAGCGAAACCCTCGTCATCCGTGCGTGCGGCACCGCCGCGTTCTTCCTGCTGCACGTGGTGCTGTGCATCGGGCCGCTGTGCCGTCTCGACCGGCGCTTCCTGCCGCTCCTCTACAACCGGCGTCACCTCGGCGTCACCACGTTCCTGCTGGGTGCCACGCACGGCGTGTTCGCCATCGTGCAGTTTCACGCGCTCGGCGACGTCAATCCCGTTGCCAGCCTGCTCGTGACCAGCCGCGGCTACGGCACGCTGGCCGACTTGCCGTTCCAGCAACTGGGGCTGGCGGCGCTACTCATCCTGTTCGCGATGGCTGCGACCAGCCACGACTTCTGGCTGCGCGCGTTGTCCGCGCCGGTGTGGAAGACGCTGCACATGCTCGTGTACGTTGCCTACGCGCTGATCGTGGCGCACGTATCCTTTGGCGCGCTTCAGGCCGAACGGCACCCGTTGTTCCCCGCGCTGCTGTTTGTGGGCATCGCGCTCGTGGCCGGGCTTCACCTGCGCGCGGCCGCGCACGAGCGCCCAGTGGACGTGGATGACGCAGCCGCCAAGGAGCGTGCGCTGCCGGACCGCTTCGTGGACGTGTGCGCCGTCGACGACATCGCCGACAGCCGCGCCAGGACGGTATGCCTGTCGGGCGAGCGCGTCGCGGTGTTCAAGTACCACGGCAAGGTGTCGGCGGTTTCGAACGTGTGCCGGCATCAGAACGGACCGATCGGCGAGGGGAAGATCGTGCGCGGCTGCATCGTCTGTCCGTGGCATGGCTACGAGTACAAGCCGGCCGACGGCTGCGCCCCTCCGCCGTTCACGGAGAAGCTGCCGACGTTTGCCGTGAAGGTCGTGGACGGGCGCGTGCTGATCGACCCCACGCCCAACCCGCCAGGGACCTATGTCGAGCCGGCGGCGCTGACGAGCGTTTTTCCCTAAGCCCTAAGCCCTAAGCCCTAAGCCCTAAGCCCGCCATGTTCGATGAGTTCTATATCGGCTACGAATCGACGATGCCGCCACGCATGGCGCGTCGCGTGCGCGGCGCCGCCCTCGCGCTTCTCGCGCTCGCGGTGACGATCCCGCTCCTGCTCCTCGCCGTGCAGGGCCGCTTCTCGACCGGCCGCTTCGAGTACGGCACGACCCGTACCTTCGAAGGCCGTCTGGTGGAATTCCCCTATCCGGTGCTCGACGTCGCCGGCACGGGCACGGCGCCGGCGTTTTACTGGCTGGTGGGCCCGGGTAAACACGGAGCGGCCGATCTCACACGCGGCCTCGACGGACGCGTGGTGCGCCTGCAGGGCACCCTCATCGAGCGTGACGGCGACGCAATGCTGCAGATCGAGGCCGGCAGCGTGATGTCCGTGCGCGGAGACGGCGACACGAAGTCGTCAGTCCCTGTGCGCGTCCGCACACTCACGGTCACCGGCGAGCTCGTGGACAGCAAGTGCCATCTCGGCGTGATGAAACCGGGCGAAGGCCCGCTGCATCGCGACTGCGCCGTGCGCTGCCTGCTGGGCGCGGTACCGCCGATGATCGTCGTGCGCAGCTCGACCGGGATCGCGCGGCGCCTGGCGCTCGTCGACGAAAGCGGCCGCCCTTTTTTCTCAGATTTCTCGTCGCTTGCCGGACGCCCGCTCACGATTCGCGGCACCCTGCTGGCCCAGGGCGCCCGAAATCTTCTCGCCGCCCGCGTCGCTGAAATCGAAATCCTGCGCTGAGCATCTCAACTCTCAGTTCGATCGAGTCGATACCTCCGTTAGACAAAGTGAGCACGGCTGAAGCCGTGAGGAGGACGACGATGCAGCGCCGGACGATCGCTTCCCTGGTGGCCCTTCAATGCGTGGTCGCGTGCGGGTACGCGGTCGAGGCGCAGGACGCAACTGAGCGTCCGGCTTACGTTCGATCCTCGGCCTCGCGCGATACGACGGTCGCACTCGCCAGCGCCCCGGCGAGTGCGGCCGTCGCGCGGGCCGACAAGCCCGCCGACGAGGTCACGCTTCGCCTGACGCCGCGCTTCGTGAGCGCGCCGGGTTACCTGCGGAGCTTGATTCGCGTGGCGCCAAACGCCGAGAACCGCCTCATGCGCGTGTCGATCGACTCGGATGCCTACTACCGCAGCAGCGACATCCAGCTCGAGGGCGCGTCGGCGGCGATGAACCACTTCCTCGAATGGAAGGATGTGCCGGCCGGGAAGTACGAGCTGACCGTGACGGTGATTGGCGAGACCGGCACGCGCGCCGTCCGCCACGTCGACTTCCAGGTGCTGGGTCTGTCGACCGACTGACGAGGGAAGAGACATACGCTCCGCCGCCGGGAGTATTCCCGGGGCGGCGTACGAACGAACGGCCCCAGTCGAGCATTTCGCCTGGGGCCGTTTGTCTCTCCGTGGGGGCCGGCTTTAGACCCTATGTAGGGCAGACGATGGGCCGGGTTGTATGTTGAAACTCTTTTGAGGGCTAACTCGAAAGGAGTTCGACATGAGCAGCAGCACGACCCATCGACCGGAGTGTAGCGTAACGGCGTTGTATGTGGCCTTGGAGCTGGGCAGCCGGGAATGGCTCTTGACGATGAGCCGTGGCCCAGCGGGGACGCGTCACCGCGCGCGGGTGCGGCCGGGTGATCGCGACGGGCTAGGCCGGGCGCTGGCACACGCGAAGGAGCGGCTGGGGCTGGCGGGGGCCGCGCCCGTGCGCAGCTGTTACGAAGCGGGCCGCGACGGGTTCTGGCCGGCGCGGTTCATGACGGCGCTCGGTGTGGAGAATGTCGTGGTGGATTCGTCGAGCATTGAGGTGCCCCGCCGGGCGCGGCGGGCGAAGACGGATCGGCTCGACGGCGAGAAGCTGCTGCGGATGTTGCTGCGGTGGTGGGGGGGCGAGCGCGCCGTCTGGTCGGTGGTGCGGGTGCCGACGCCGGCGGCAGAGGACGCGCGGCACGCGAGTCGGAGTCTGACGACGTTGCAGACGGAGCGGACGCGGTATCGGAATCGGATCCACAGTCTGCTGGCGCTGCACGGTGTCCCGCCGCTGCGGCTCGATGCCCGCTTCGCGGAGCGTCTGGGCGCGGCCCGCGATTGGGCCGGCGAGCCGGTGGGCCGGGAGGCCACGGCGCGCCTCCTCGAAACCTGGCGGCTCCTGCAGGCGGTGGAAACCGAGCGGCGGGGCCGGCGCCGCGCGGAACGGGCGCGCGTCGCAGCGGGGGCGCCGGCGCCGACGTGCGCGCAGCGCTTGGCTCGGGTGGGCGGCGTCGCGGCGCGCACGGCCACGATCCTCAGCGATGAGTTATTCGCGCGCAACCTCACCACTCGTCGTGAGGTGGGCGCCCTCAGTGGCCTCGTGTCCGCGCCGTATCAGAGTGGGGCGCGGCGGCTCGACCAGGGCCTGAGTCACAGCGGGATTCCCGCGGTGCGGCGGATCGCCGTGCAGCTCGCGTGGGCGTGGCTCCGGTATCAACCCACCAGTGCGTTGAGTGCGTGGTATCGCGAGCGCTTCGGCCGCGGCGGCCCGGGCACGCGGAAGGTCGGCATCGTGGCCCTCGCGCGGCGGCTGCTGATCGCGTTGTGGCGCTACGTGACGATGGGGGTGGTGCCGGTCGGCGCCCTAGTGAAAGCGTAAGCCGCGCGGGGCCGATCGTGGCCGCGCGCGCACGGCGCCCGTTGTCCGGATAGGGTCGCCTCGCGACCCGGGCTTTAGAAGGGGCCCGTGCCACACGGTTTCGTCCTGCGCCTGGTGCGCATACAGGATCTGGTGCTCGGCTCGACCGACACGCATAGAAGCTCGTGCGAGGCAACTCGCCGATCAACGAAACCGCGCGCGGAGGGGCACGCCGAAGACGTCACCTCCGCAGACCTCAGGCTGGGTAGGAGGTCTGCTCCGGTGACGTCCGTCGAAAAACAGGAGACTTGACATCAGTCCGGCTCATAGAAGCCGGCCCGCGGGCCGCCTGAAGGCGGCCCCTACGACGGCGTTCTACGGCGCGGTGCCCTGACAGAGCGACACGACGCAGATCGAGTTGATCGTGCGATCGGCCGGCGGCGTCGTCATGCCGCGCTCGGTCATCAGCTTGCGGATGAGGGCCGCCGTCTCGGGCCGGGCGATGGCCGACTGCACCCCGACTCGCACCAGCCCCTCGGCGTAGTCGATCGGCTGCCAGGTGGCTCCGGCGGCAATCGAGCCCACCTTGTCGGTGTCGCGGCTGCCGTGGTCGTGCTGGTCGAGCCTGGCGCCGCGGTCCACGAGCAGCTGCACCACGTCGCTCCGGCCCTTGAGCGCCGCGCCCATGAGCGCGGTCCGGCCCTCGACGTTGGCATGATTCGGGTCGAGGCCGAGGTCGAGCAGCATCCGCATCGCCTCGACATTCTCCTTGGCCGACCGCTCGTAGGTGACGCCCTCCACCCAGCCGATACCCGCGCTGGCGGTGAGCGCGTTGTCGCCGTTGGCCGTCAGCGCCTTCGGGTCGGCGCCGAACTTCAGGAGCAGCTTCATCAGCTCGGTGTCGCTCGACTGAGCGGCGCGAATGAAGGGCGTGGCGCCATCCTCCCAGAACCACTGCATCGTGAAGATGGTGCGGGTGAGGGTGTTCTCCTTCACCGGCGCGTTCGGCTTGGCGCCCTTCTCGAGGAGCTTCGCGATCATCTCGAGATGGTCGAGATCGGGCTTCGGCACCGGGTAGTCGCCGCCCTCGATGTTGCGGTTGTCGGTCGCGAGGTACAGCGGCGTCCAGCCGCCCTTGTTCGCCAGGTTCGGGTCGGCGGCGTGATCGAGCAGAAACAGCGCCAGCGTGTAGTTGCGGTTGTTGACCGCCGTAAGGAGCGGCGTCCAGCCGTATTCGGTGGTCTGGTTCACGTTGGCGCCGGCGTCGAGCAGCGCCCGCGCCGACTCGAGGTCACCTTCGCGCGCGGTGAACGTGAGCGCCGTGAGACCGCCGCCGCCACTGCCGACCAGCCCCGCAAACACGACCTCGTTGTCGTCGTCGGACGGCGCGGCCGCGCCGGCACCCCGCCCGCGTCCAGCTGCTCCGGCCGCGGTACCCGCCGCCTCCGCCGGACCCGCGCCGCGTCCACGTCCCGGGTTCGCCAGCGGCTGGCCGTCCGGCCCCAGAGCCTGCCCGAGGCCGCGCTGCCCGCCGAGTTCGCGCCCTTCGCGCTGCTCGAACGCCAGCTGCTCTTCATAGGAACGTCCGGCGTCTGTCGCACGCTTGCGGCGCTGCTGGGCGAGGTCCACGGTCCGCGTGTTCACGCGGTTGGCCAGATAGTTGCGCGGCACCCCGGCGCCAGCCGACTTGAGTGCCGGGTCCGCACCCGACGCGAGCAGCACCTTCACGGCCCCGGCGTGCCGCTGCTCGGCGGCCCACATCAGCGCCGTCGTGCCGCGCAGGCGCTCGCGCGCGTTGACGTCGGCGCCGGCCTCGACGAGCAGCTTCACCGCCTGAGGGTTGCCGTTGCGGGCGGCGAACATTACCGTCGTTTCGCCGTTCGGCCCGAACTCCCTGGCGTCGGCGCCGCCCTTGAGCAGGCGGTCGATCATCGCCGGGTTGCCGTAGAGCGCGGCCATGGCGAGCGGCGTCATGCCGACCCGGTTGGCCGCCTTCACGTTGGCGTTGGCACGCAGCAGGACGTCGGTGAGGTCGAGGTCGTCGCGATACACGGCCCAGTGCAGCGCGGTCCCGCCGTCGACCTGCGGCGCGTTCACGTCGGCCTTCTGTGCCAGCAGCTTCTGGACGGCGACGCGATCGCCGTTCATGGCCGCATCGGCCACGGCACTCTTCGTCGCGGCCGATCCCACCGCGGCCGCGCAGACGACCGCCAGTGCGGCCGCTCCGACGAACTGACGCACCCTCATGCTCTCTCCATGAAGTGATTGTGGAAGTGCGGAGTGATGTAGAAGGCGGTCTTCAGACCGCCCTGAGGCGGGTCTGAAGACCCGCGGCCACGACTGTCACACCAGTTTCGGCATGCGGCCGGTACTGTCGCCCTGCTTGTCCTTGTTGATGCCGTACAGGTCGAGCACGCTGAGCAGCAGGTTGCCCGTTGGTACCGTCTTGCGCTCGTAGGCCAGGTGGCGGTTGCCCTTGAGCTGACCGTTGGCGCCGCCCACCAGGATGTGCGGCACGTCGTAGTGCTGGTGCTGGTTCGAGTTGCCCATGTTGGTGCCGTACAGGATCAGCGACCGATCGAGCAGGTTGCCGTCGCCGTCGGGAATCGACTTCAGCTCTTCGGCCAGATAGGCGAGCGTGGACACGTGGTAGCGATTGAGCTGCGCGTAGCGGCGCACCTGCACCGGATCGTCCTGATGGTGCGAGCCGCCGTGGAAGCTCACGCTCGTGCCGCCTTCGGGGAAGAGCGGCGACTTCGGGAACGCGTAGGCGCGGCTGGTGAGGTCGCGCGCCCCGAGCAGCGTCGCGACGCGGGTGATGTCGGCCTTGAACGCCAGGGCCAGGAGCTTCGTGTGCAGCCGCACGTGCTCGTCGAACTGCTCCGGAATGCCGGGCGGCAGGTCCAGTGTCGGCACGTCGTTCGACACCTTGGCGGCCAGCTGGATGCGGCGCTCGATCTCGCGGATCTCGTCGGTGAACTGGTTGACGGTGCGCACGTCGGCGGCGCCGAGCTGACCGCGCAGCGAGCTGAGCTCCCGGGTGAGCGCGTCGAGGATGCTCTGGCTCTGCTTCATGCGCTGTGCGCGCACTTCCGGCGTGGAACCGCTGCCGAACAGGCGTTCGAAGACGACCTGCGGGTTGAGCTCCATGGGCAGCGGGCTCGTGCGCGGCACCGTTTCCATCTCGGGTGTCGGCAGCTCGACCCACGAAATAGAGTTCGTGTACGAGCAGCTGTAGCCCTCGCCGCAGTTGCTGGAGCTCGAGTTTGGATCCTCGACCGCCAGCTGCAGCGACGGCAGCAGCGTGTCCTGCCCGATCTTGCGGGCGATCATCTGGTCGATCGTGGCGCTGCCGGTCGTGGCGTCAGAGCCGGCGGTTTTGCGCGGTTTGATGCCGGTGAGATACGCCGCCGCCACCCAGTGGTCCGACCCCGTGGTGCCCTCGGGCGGCTCGGCCGACTGCGACCACAGCCCGCTCAGCACCACCGTCTGGTCCTTCACCTTCTCGAGGCCCTCGAGGATGTAGGGCAGCTTCTCCGGAAGCGCACCTTCGGCCTTGGGCTCCCAGTAGCCGGGCGCCATGCCGTGCGGGAAGAAGACGCCCACGAAGCGCGGCTTCGGCGTGGCCGCCGTCTGCGCCAGCGCCGTGGACGCGGGCACCATCGCCTCGAGCAGCGGGAGCGCGAGCGTGACCCCTGCGCCCTGCAGGAACGTGCGCCGCGGAATGTGTCGCTTGGTGATAAACATCGTCAGTTCGCTCCCTTGCCCGGGTTGGCCGTCGTCAACGAGGCGGTAGCCGCCGCGGGCGCCGGCCCGGTCTTGGTGTTCATCTGGAAGGGCCGGCTCTTCACGACGCCGAGCACGAGCGCCGAAAACCGGTCGCCGCCGGCTGCGGCGTCGCGGGCGATGGTGCGTACGAGCGGCATGTCCTGGTACTCGACGCCGCGACCCAGCCCGTAGACGAGCAGCTTCTCCGCCGCGACCTCGACGAACTGGTGCGAGTAGTTCTTCACGATCCACTCGCGCAGGCTCACCGGCCCGTTCACCTGCGAGTTGTCGTAGACGGTCGCCTTGGGATCGACGGGCTGGCCCTCGTCGTGGCTGCGCCACAGCCCGATGCCGTCGAAGTTCTCGAGCGCGAAGCCGATCGGATCCATGAGCCGGTGGCACTGCGTGCAGTCGGAGCGCACGCGGTGGTCCTCCATCTTCTTGCGCATGGTCGGCTCTTTCGCGTTCGGGTCGGCCGGGCGCGGCGGCAGCGGCGGCACGTCCGGCGGCGGGTTGGGCGGGCTCATGCCGAGCACGTTGCCCATGATCCATTTGCCGCGCGTCACCGGCGAGGTGCGTTCCGGCTTGGCCGTGGTGGCGAGGAACGCGCCCTTGCCGAGCAGCCCCCGGCGCACGTCCATGTCCTGGGTGAGGGTGATGCGCCGGAACTGGCTGCCGGTGATGTTCGGGATGCCGTAGTGCTTGGCGAGCCGTTCGTTGACGAACGTGTAGTCGGCGGTGAGCAGGTCGACGATGCTGCGGTCTTCGCGCACGATGGTGTCGAAGAGCAGCTCCACCTCGCGGCGCATGGCCTGACGCAGCGGATCGTCGAAGTCCGGGTAGATGAGCGGCAGCGGCGAGGTGGCGTCGAGCCCGCGCAGGTTGAGCCACTGGCCGGCGAAGTTCTCGGCCATCGCCTCGGCCTTCGGGCTCTCGAGCATGCGGCGCACCTGCTGCTCGAGCACCGCCGGCGTGCGCAGCCGTCCCTGCGCCGCCACGCGCAGCAGTTCGTCGTCGGGCGCCGTGCTCCACAGGAAGAACGACAGCCGCGAGGCAAGGTCGATGTCGCTGATGCGATAGGCCTGTCCGGCCTTTACCGCCGCCGGCTCTTCCTCGATACGGTAGAGGAACTGCGGCGAGGCCAGCACCCGCGCCAGCGCCATCTCGATGCCGGCGTCGAAGTTCTTTTCCCGGCGGCCGGAAGTGTAGAACTCCATCAGATCGTTCACGTCGCCGGCCGCCGCTGGACGGCGGTACGCGGTCGTGGCCAGTTTCGCCACGATGCGGCGGGCGCAGGCGGTCTCTTCGGTCGCGCTCTTCGGCGTGCACACGAAGATCCGGCGCCGGCTCGGCGACTCGGCGGCCTGCGTGGCCTGGAACGGCCCTTCGATCCGGATCGTGCCGATGTGCGGGAAGAACGTGTAGCCGGGCGTTGGACCGGTCTGCAGCGTGTCGCGCATGAAGTGCTTGTCGAGGTCGAGCAGCGGCGCGAAGTTGGTGGCCAGGAACGTGGCGCCCACGTCGTGCGTGCCGGCGGTCGTCTTGAAGCGCACGCGCATCGGCGCGCCGCCGCGGCCGCCGAAGAACGCCTCGGGGCCGGACTGGCCGCCGAACGTCGTGGCCCGCTGCGCCTGCCGGCCCGGTCCGCAGTTGGCCGCCGCCTGCCGGCCGCCGCCGACCCAGTCCACGAGCGACAGCCGCTCGCCGTCGAGCAGCATCTCGATGCGCTCGCACGGCACGGAACCGAAACCGGTGGGCGACATGTTGTCGCCGAAAATCGGCGTCACCGTCAGCTGGTACTCACCGTCGGACGGGAACAGGTGCGGCACGACGAGACCGCCGCGCGTGCCGAAGGGCATGCCCTCGAGGTGGTAATCCTGCGACGTGTCTTCGCGCGTGCGGTACACCGCGAGGGTGGGCGGCTCGGGATAGCCGAGCGCCAGGCGGCTGATCTTCTGCGCCGCCGACACGTAGGCCTCGACGAGCGTGGACGACAGCCCGAGCGCGCCGGCGATGTTGTCGAAGCCCGACGTCGAGTCGTCGCTCGGGAGGTACTTGCTGGCGTCGAGGTCGAGGTCGAGGAGGTCGCGAACGACGTTGGCGTACTCGGTCCGGTTGAGCCGATGCAGACCCGGCGCTGGCGTGAAGGGCACGGCTGCCGCATCGAGTTCCTGCTCGAACGATCCGATCATGGTGCTGAAGACGGCCGGTTCGGGGCGCTTCAATCCCGCCGGCGGCATCATGCCCGCGCGCAGCTTGCGGACGATGAGCTCCCACGTCTTGGCGTCGTGCGCCATGTTGGCCGGGTCGAGTGCGTCGACGGCCAGCTTGCGCGCCGAGTCCATGCCCGCGGCCTTGGCGCGCTCGCTATGGCAGGCGACGCAGTACTGCGTGAGGAACGCCTTCTGCTCGGCGTCGGAAACCGTGGCCACCGCCGGAGCCGCAGCTGCTCGAGCTGGTGGCGCCGGAGCCCGCCTGGCTGCCGCCGGTGCGGGGGCTGGCGCTGCTCCTTGCGGCACCGGCATCGTGGCCGGTCGGCCTGCCTGTTGCGCGTGGGTGGACAACACCCCGCACGCGATCGCGATGACGCCCGCGATCAATGATCGCTTCAACATGAATCGGCTCCCGCTCCGGGGGGTTGGCAGGGGCGCCCGATGATCTCCGCCCGTCCCGATACGCACCGGATCTGACCCCAGAACACCTGTAGACTCAATAGGATACCGAAGATAATGGCGAGATGCCAGTGCCGCTCGCCGCTTCGCGCGACGACCGTGCGGCCCTGATCTAAATACGAGCGATGGCCCGGCGCGCTTACCCCTGTGAGGGGCTTCCGGCCTCGGACTCCCGGCAGGGCTCGTTCGTGCCGAAGCCCACGCAGTTCCGACGATGACGCAGACGATTCGGGTGGGACTCGACCTTGGTGGCACCAAGATCGAGGGAATCGCACTGGATTCCCGGGGATCCGAGCTGACGCGCCGCCGTATTCCGACGCCGCGCGGCGACTACGCGGCCACGGTCGAGGCGCTGGCTTCGCTGGCCGAGTCGCTCGAGCACCAGGCGGGTGCCCGCGCTTCAGTCGGACTGGCCATGCCGGGGGTGATGTCTCCGGCGACCGGGCTGGTGAAGAACGCCAACTCGACCTGGCTCATCGGCCGCCCGCTCGCGGCCGACCTGACCGCGCGGCTCGCCCGCGAGGTGCGCTGCGCCAACGACGCCAACTGTTTCGCCCTGTCGGAAGCCGTGGACGGCGCCGCGGCGGGGGCGCGCTGCGTGTTCGGCGTCATCGTTGGCACGGGCACGGGCGGCGGCGTCGTCGTCGACGGGCGCGTGCTGACCGGGGCTCACGCCATCGCCGGCGAGTGGGGTCACAATCCGCTGCCCTGGCCCCGCACCGGCGGGCCCGATGCGGAGTGGCCGGGTCCGTCCTGTTACTGCGGGCGCACCGGCTGCATCGAGACGTTTCTCTCGGGCCCGGGTCTCGCGCGTGACTACCGGGACGACAACGGCCATCACCTGGACACGCCCGAGATCGTCGCGCGTGCGGCGGCCGGCGATGCCGCCGCCGAGCGCTGTCTGCAGCGCTACGAGGATCGAATGGCTCGCGGGCTGGCGTCGATCGTCAACGTGCTGGACCCCGATGTCATCGTCCTTGGCGGCGGCCTGTCCAACGTCGATCGGCTCTACGCCAACGTGCCGCGCGTGTGGGCGCCGTATGTGTTTTCCGACGTGGTGACGACACGGCTCGTCAAGGCCGCGCACGGCGATTCGAGCGGCGTCCGCGGCGCGGCGTGGCTGTGGGCCTGACGTAGGGGCCGGCTTCAGCCGGCCCGGGCCGCCTGAAGGCGGCCCCTACTTCTCCACCGCCATCGGCTGCAGGAGCTCGCGAAAGGCCGCCTGCACCGGGCCGCGGAACAGCGGCGGTACGCTGTCGCTCGCGCGCGGCGGCGCGAACAAGTAGCCCTGACCCAGCTTGCAGCCGATCGCCTGGAGCTTGGCCAGCTCCACGTCGGTTTCGACGCCCTCGGCCACCACGTCGAGGCCGAGCTGCGTGCCGAGGTCGATGATGGCGCGCATGACCACGTCGGTTTCGTGCTCGGTGCGCGCGCGCAGCAGGAACGAGCGGTCCACTTTGATGCGGTCCACCGGAAAACGGTGCACGTAACTCAGCGACGAATGGCCGGTGCCGAAGTCGTCGATGCTCAAGCGGAAGCCCTTGCGCTTCAGCCCCTCGAGCTGACGCTGCGCCAGCTCCGGGTCCACCATCACGCTGCTTTCGGTGAGCTCGAATTCGATGCGGCCGGGCCGCACCCCCGCCTGCGAGACGATCGCCTCCATGCGCGACACGAGGTCGGGCACGCCGAGCTGTTTGGCCGAGAGGTTGACGCCCACGAACACGTGGGACGACCGCGGATCGACCACTTCCCAGCGGCGCACGTCGGCGCAGGCGCGCTCGAGCACCCAGTAGCCCACCGGCACGATGAGCCCGGTGCTCTCCGCGGTCGCGATGAACTCCTGCGTGGAGACGAACCCGCGCGTGGGATGGCGCCAGCGGAGGAGCGCTTCCACCGTGTCGACCTTCCCCGACTCGAGCGAGACGATCGGTTGGTACCAGAGCTCGAACTCGCTGCGCGACAGCGCGTGCCGCAGATCGGTGTCGGTCTGCAGCCGGGCGCGCGCCTCGGTGCGCATGTCGGGGCTGTAGATCTCGGTGCGCGAAGGCCCGGCGCCCTTGGCTCGGTACATGGCGGTGTCGGCGGCGCGCAGCAGATCGTCTGGCGTCGACGCCGGGTCGCTGTTGTTGGCGATACCGATGCTGAGCGACACGAAGACCTCGTGCCCCCTGACGCGGAAACCTTGCGAGAACGCCCCGTGCAGGCGGTCGGCCACTTTCGAGGCGCCGTCGGCCTGATGCAGGCCGCCGAGCACGACCACGAACTCGTCACCGCCCATTCGACCCAGCGTGGAGCCGGTCATCAGCTCTTCGCGCGGCGTGCGGCCTGCCGCGATGCGCGCCAGCGTGTCGGTGCCGCGGAGGCAGCTGTCGAGCCGGCGGGAGGCCTCCACCAGCAGCTCGTCGCCGGCGTGATGGCCGAGGCTGTCGTTGATCATCTTGAAGCGGTCGAGGTCCAGGAACATCACCACCACCTGGAACTCGGGACGCCGCTTGGCGTGCTCCAGCAGCCGGCCCAGCCGGTCCATCAGGAGGACGCGATTGGGCAGCCCGGTCAGCCCGTCGGCCACCTTGCCTTCGGTGATGTCGGTCAGCGAGCCGGCCACTCGAACGGCGTTGCCGTTGCCATCACGCACGGCCACCGCACGGGCCAGCACCCAGCGGTACGCGTCGGGGCTGCTCTGGACGCGATGCTCGTACTCGAAGTGCGTGGTCGATCCGATCAGGTGCTCTTCGAGCGCGGCCTTGAGCGGCCCGAGGTCGTTGGGGTGCACGCGATCGTACCAGGCGTTCAGCGACGTGAGCAGCGCAGCCTCGTCGTACCCGAGCACCGAGCGCCAGCGCGGCGAGAAGTAGCCGTCGTTGATGTCGAACCGCCAGTCCCAGATGCCGTCGTTGGCGCCCCGCACGGCCAGCGCGTAGCGTTCTTCGCTTTCCTTGAGCGCCCGTTCGGCCTGCTGGCGCGCGAGCTGGGTGCGGATGCGGGCGAGCACCACCGGGAAGTCGATCGGCTTGGTGACGTAGTCGTTGGCGCCGAGTTCCAACGCGTCCACCAGGCCCTGGCTCTCGCCGTGCCCCGTCACCATCACGACCGGCAGCGCGCCGGGCGAGTGCGTGGCGCGGATCTTCGTCAGCACGTCGAAGCCGGTCATGCCCGGCATGTTCATGTCGAGCAGTACCAGATCCGGCCGCTCCGCCCCGATCCATTCGAGCGCCTGGGCGCCCGAGGCCGCCGTGTCCACCTTGAACCCGCGGCTCGCGAACAGACGCGCGAGGAGGTCGCGGTTGGTGCCTTCGTCGTCCACGACAAGGAGGGTGGGTGTCGACTGCTGCGTCATTCGGGTTGGCTGGCGCCGCGCGTCGGGTTGAGCGCCGTGCGGGTAATCGGCCCCGGAAGAAGCGGCCTTGAACGGGCGCACACGCGTGCCTGCACGTGTCTGCCGCGGGTTGCGGCTTTGCGCAATCCTGGCGGGTGAGTAGAGTACCGACGGCCGTTGTGCCGGCGGGGCCGGTTGGCAGGCCGGGCGAGGAGACTAATGATGGGGTGGTTCTCGACGATCAGGCTGGGTGTTCGCGGGCGCGTGGCGCTGCTGGCCCTTGCCGTGGGGCTGTGCGCATGGCCCGCCACCTCCCAATACCTGAAGCGCCTCGACCCGAAGACCCCGCGGCTCCCTGACGGCAAGCCGAACCTCTCGGCTCCGATACCGCGCCTGCCAGACGGGCGGGTCGACCTGGGCGGCCTGTGGAACGCGGTGGATGGCCGCTTCCTCACCAACATCTCCCGCCGCGCCGGCATCGAGCCGCCGTTTCAGCCGTGGGCGGCCGCGCTCTTCAAGGAGCGGCAGGGCAACGAGGGGCGCGACCGCCCGTCGGGTATGTGCCTGCCGAAGACGATTCCCGACGCGATGCTGGTCCCGAACTATCCCTGGAAGGTGGTGCAGACGCCGGGGCTGACGATCGTCCTGTTCGAGAACTTCACCCAGTACCGGCAGATCTTCACCGACGGCCGCGACTTCCCCGAGGAGCGTGCCCCCACCTGGTTCGGCTACTCGCTCGGCAAGTGGGACGGCGATGTGTTCGTGGTCGAGTCGCTGGGGTTCAACGACAAGAGCTGGCTCGACGACGGCGGCCACCCGCGCAGCGAGGCGATGAAGGTGACCGAGCGCTTCCGGCGCCTGGACTACGGGCACCTGGAGATCGACTTCACCTTCGACGATCCCAAGGCCTATACCAGGCCGTGGACGGTCACCGTGCCCTTCATCCTGCTGCCCGACACCGAGATTATCGAGAACATCTGCGAGAACGAGAAAGACCTCGCACACATCTTCACCGACAAAAAACCGTAAGCACGTGGCCGCGGGTCTTCAGACCCGCCTCAGCGAAGGAACACATGGCGTCCCTGATCGAGGCAATCGACATCAAGCGCAAGATGTATTTCGAGTTCGAAGGGGCGCCGTATCACTGCCTCGACGTCGAAGTATCGAAACCGACCGCGCGCGGCGGGCAGACGCTGGTGCGCGTCAAGATGCGCAACCTGCTCACGCGCGCCGTCTTCGACAAGACCTTCAAGGCCGGCGAGAAGTTCGCCGAACCGGATCTCTCCACCGCGGAGGCCACGTTTCTCTACGCCGACTCCGCCGGCTACCACTTCATGGATCAGGAGAACTACGAGACGCTCACGCTCGGCTCTGACCTGGTGGGCGACGATCACGAGTTCCTCACGGACAACCTGCTGGTGCAGATCAACAAGCTCGAAGGCCGGCCGTTCGGCATCCAGCTTCCCACCATCATCGAGCTGACGGTGGCCTCGACCGAGCCGGCGGTGCGGGGCGACACCGCGAGCGGCGCGGTCACGAAGGCCGCCACGCTCGAAACGGGGCTCGAAATCCGCGTGCCGCTGTTCATCAAAGAAGGCGAGAAGGTGAAGGTCCACACCGAGACCCGCGAGTTCGCCGGCCGCGCGTAAACAGACGTGGCCGCGGGTCTTCAGACCCGCCGCAGGGAACGGCTTCGCCCGGGCCGCGGGGCTTCAGGACGCGTTGTGATCGAGATTGTGGCCGCGGGTCTCCAGACGCGTCGTGATCGAGATTGTGGCCGCGGGTCTTCAGACCCGCCCCAGGATGACGTCATCCTCCTCCCGCGATTCGCCGCAGTAGTCTCCGGCAGCCTCCGGCTCGACGCCGCGGAAAAACTCCTCGAGGACTCGTCGTTTTTCAGCTGCCGCTTGCGCTCGCGGCGCTCGCAGTCGGCTGCCAGAGACTACTGCGCCGAATCGCGGTCGCCGCGCTGAGATGTCGGTTGTGGCCGCGGGTCTCCAGACGCGTGATCGAGATTGTGGCCGCTGGGTCTTCAGACCCGCCCCAGGATGACGTCATCCTCCCGCGATTCGCCGCAGTAGTCTCCGGCAGCCTCCGGCTCGACGCCGCGGAAAAACTCCTCGAGGACTCGTCGTTTTTCAGCTGACGCTGGCGCTCGCGGCGCTCGCAGTCGGCTGCCGGAGACTACAGCGGCGAACCGCGGTCGCTGCGCTGAGATGTCGGTTGTGGCCGCGGGTCTTCAGACCCGCCTCTGTGGTCGAACTACGACTTCTTGAAGGCCGCGACGAACTCGGATGGCGTTTCGACACGGATGCCGTGCCGCAGCGCGGCGAGAAAGTGCTTCCGGTTATCGGTGACGATGACCGTTGCGCCTCCGGACCGCGCGATCTCGGCGATGTGCGCATCGTAGACGCGGCCGCCGGTGATGCCCTGCTGCGCGAGCGTCTGGAGGAACGATCCCTGCGCCGTGTCCGGCAGGCCGTGCACAGCCATCCGGCCGAGGATCTCCTCCCGGATCAACGCCACAGCGTCCGCCGCGGTGATTCGGTATTCGGGCGGGAGCCGGGTCGCGACCGAGTAGACCTCCAGACAGCAGTGCCACGCGGTCGAGGCCCGGCCGGTCTTGCCCTCCGCGACGGCGTGCAGCACCTCCTGCGCCGGCGCGCTCTGCGGCCCGAAGTCCACGAGGCCGGCGAGCAGCACGCTGGTGTCGAGGAACGGCCCTACGGCCACCGGCTCCGCTCTTCCTCGACGAGTGCCGCCACGTCGATCTTGGGGCGAGCATCAGCACCCACCGTGGGCCTCGCCACGAGGCGCTTGCCGACCCGCACGAGGCGCGGTCCCGGCGCGATCCGCTCGATGCGCACGCCGGTCTCTTCGAGCGAAATCTCGATCGTCGCCCCCGGGCCCAGGCCCGCCTTGTCGCGGATGGCAGCCGGAATCACCAGCCTGCCTGCCTTGTCGATGGTAGTCCTCATACCATCAGGCTACCATGCGTGCGGCCGTTTCAACGGGATGGCTCAGGCTGGGCCCGACGCGCCGCGGGCCTGCCGACTCGTCGCGCACTGGGCAATCGCGGCGCTGAGGTCGCGGGCGTCCACCGGCTTCACCAGGTGGACGCGGAAACCGGCCTCGCCCGTGCGCCGGGTGTCGGCAGGCTGGCCATAGCCGGTTACCGCGATGAGCTCCGGACAGTCGTCCCGGGCGCGCAGCGCCCCCGCCACCTCGTAGCCGTTCATGCCGGGCAGCCCGATGTCGAGCAACACGATATCGGGACGCCACGACTCGACCCGCTGCACCGCGTCCATCCCGTTGTGCGCCACGGTGACGGTGTGGCCGTCGATCTGCAACAGGATCGCCAGGCTCTCCGCCGCGTCCACGTTGTCGTCCACCACCAGGATGCGAACGGGGAGCAGAACGACCGGCGCCGGAGCCGGTAGCGGGCTCACCATCGCCTCGGCGCGGTTCAGCGCCGGCAGGCGGATCGTAAACACGCTGCCGCGTCCCAGCCCCTCGCTCTGAGCCGACACCTGCCCGTGATGCAGATCCACGATCTTCTTGACCAGCGTGAGGCCGATACCGAGCCCGCCGCGCGACCGCTCGAGTGAGCGGTCGGCCTGCAGGAACGGCTCGAAGACGCGCGGCAGGACCTCGGGCGGAATGCCGGCGCCGCTGTCCCGCACCTCGACGATCACATCCTCGTCGTCCTGCCACGCCGTGAGACGGATGGTGGCGCCGGAGTGCGAATACTTGCTGGCGTTGTTCAGCAAGTTGGCGATGACCTGCGCCAGCCGTACCGGATCGCCATGCACGACGACGGGCCGCTCGGGGAGCCGCAGCACGAGCTCCTGCCGCTGCGCGTCGATGACCGGCCGCGACGTTTCCACCGCGATCGCCACCGCGTCACCGATCTCGAGCGGCTGGCGCCGCAGCTCGATCTTGCCGCGCAGCACGCGCGAGACGTCGAGCAGATCATCCACCATGCGCACCAGGTGCTGTACCTGCCGGTCGATCACCTCGTGCAGCCGCTGTGCTTCGGCATCGGCCTGCCGCCGCATCTTGAGCAGCTGCACGGCCGTCCGGATCGGCGCCAGCGGATTGCGGAGCTCGTGGGCCAGCAGCGCCAGGAAATCGTCCTTCTCGCGGTCCGCCTGTTTCAGCGCGTCTTCCGCCAGCCGGCGCTCGGTCACGTCCATCAACGAGAGCAGCAGCACCGTCACTGGAACCGTCGTGTTGCGGTGGCGGGTCACGACGTCGCCTCGGGCCACGACCCAGCGGATCGAGCCGTCGCGATGGGTGAAGCGGAACTCTTCGGCGTAGGGCCGGGCGAGCCGCGCCGCCTGGGTGAGGCCGGCCAGCACCTGGGCGCGGTCGTCACCATGGATGCGTTCGCGCAGGTCCGTGAACGCGACGGCGCCGCTGGCGGGCAGGCCACAGATCTCGCGGCAGCGCGGGTCGGCCAGCACGTCGTCGTCGTCCGGCACCCAGGTCAGCGTCCCCAGCTGCGCGATCTCGAGCGCGAGGCGGGCCCGCTCCTCGCTCTCGCGCAGGTGGATCTCCGCGAGCCGCCGCTCGTGGATGTCGGTGCAGGCGCCAACCCATTCTTCGATCGTTCCATTCGCGCCGAGGCGCGGGACGGCACGCGAGTTGTACCAGCGATAGGAGAGCGTCGGCGCGTTCCACAGCCTGGCCTCGATATCGACGGGCCGTGGGTAGCTCACGGCATCTCGCCACACGGTCAGCACCCGATCGCGATCTTCGGGATGGACGGCCGCAGCCCATCCCCAGCCGGCGTAGCCCGCCGTGTCCTGCCCGGTCGACGCCTGCCACGATTCCTGCGGCGGGGCGAAGCCACCCGCCGCGTCCGCGGTCCACACGATGGCCATGGAGGCGTCCACCAGGGAGCGGTAGCGGCTCTCGCTCGCCCGCAACCGGTCTTCGGCCTCGTGCCGCTCGGCGATGTCCTCCACGATGGCCATGAGCCCCTCGGGCCGATCCAGGTCGTCGAGCAGCGGCGCCATCGACACGTGCACCCACACGGAGGTGCCGTCGGGGCGCAGATAGCGCTTGTCGATGGCGATCTCGTTGAGCGCGCCGCCTGCCACCTTCTCGATGAGCTGCGCGTGCGAGGGCCAGTCGTCCGGGTGGGTGATCTGCTCGCAGGTGAGCCCGGCGGCCTCGTCGATCGAGCGGCCGATGATGTCGGCCATGCGCCGGTTCACGCGCGTCAGCCGGCCGTCGAGCGAGAGCAGCGAGATGCCGAGCGACGCCTGGCCGAACATCGTCTCCAGCCGTGCCCCCTGCCGCCGTGCCTCGCGATCCGACGTCTCGCGCGCGCGGGCGAACGCGGCGATGAGGGCGGCGATGCCGATGAACACGGCCGTCTGCGTCACCTGAAAGATGCCCAGGCCCTGGGGATTGGTCAGGGCCAGGTAGGCGTTGACGGTGACGGTTGAGACGACAATCGCGAGGAGTGCCGGCCGGAACCCGCCGAACCACGCGGACAGGATGATGGCGGCGAGCGATCCGGCGTACGGCCGCGCCTGGAGCAGCGGCCACGCGACGGTCGCCCAGACGGCCGCCGCGGTCAGCAGCAGGGCCAGGCCGTAGCCGCCTGCGAGCGACCGATCGCGACTCCTCCCGGCCTGCTGCGGGGTGGGCATGGGCTCTTCCGTCTGATGGCGCATCCACGCGCGGACGCGCGGGCGTCAGCAAGAGTATCCGAATCCCGGCGCCGCGGCGGGTACCGTGTCGTCGGGCCGACACCCCGACTAGCCCCGGGTGAGCCCAACCGCCGGCGCCTGCTGCCCGCGCGGCGGTACCCCGTTTGCTTCGCCCAGTCTGGACCAGTGCGGCCAGCTGGAACAGGAAAACGGTGCGCGCCCAGGATATCGACCTTTCGGCCCTCCTCGAGTTCAAACCGCAGTCAGGCAAACTGTTGCTGCGCGGCCGCCGCATGCTGCTCCTGTCGCAGCAGTCGCTCGGCGTGCTGTCGGAACTCGTGGCCGAGCATCTGGGAGAGGACTACGTGCGCGCCCTGTTCGCGCAGTTCGGCTACCGGTGCGGCCAGGACGACTACGCGGCCATCGCCGAATCCGGCGACTGGGACACCGAGATCGATCGCCTCTCCTCGGGCCCGATCACGCACATGTGGGAAGGTATCGTCCACGTCGAGCCCACGCGCATCGACTACGACCGCGCCACCGGCCATTTCCACATGACCGCCATCTGGCGCAACTCGTACGAGGCCGAGAACTACCGCCGGTCGCGCGGCGTGGCGGCCGAACCGGTGTGCGCCTCGCTCACCGGCTACGCCTCTGGCTGGGCCTCGGCCTTCTTCGGCCGGCCGCTGCTGGCCATCGAGACCATGTGCGAGGGGCGTGGCGACGCGTGCTGCGCCGTCGAGGTCCGGCCGCTCGACGCATGGGGACCCGAAGCGGATCCGTGGAAGCGTGACCTTCATGCCAACCGGACGTCGATCTCCGGCGTGCTCGAAGGGCGAATCGAGGCCCGCACGCGCGATCTGCAGGCACGGAGCGAGCGCTACAAGTCGGTCATCCAGGACCAGACCGAGTTCATCGTGCGCTGGCTGCCAGACGGAACGCGCACCTTCGTCAACGATGCCTACGCGCGCTACTTCGGCCAGCCACCCGCCGATCTGATCGGCACGAGCTTCCTCCCGCTGATCCAGACCGACGAGGAGCGCGAGGCCGTACGCCGCAAGATCGAATCGCTCACGGCGGCGCGTCCGGTACAGGTGAGCGAGCATCGAGCGCTGCGCGGCGACGGTCAATGGCGCTGGCAGGAATGGACCGACCGCGGCGTCTTCGACGCCAGTGGCACGCTGATCGAGTTGCAGTCGGTGGGCCGCGACGTGCACGATCGAGTCGTCGCCGAACACGAGCTGCGTGCCGCCAAGGAAGCGGCCGACCAGGCCAATCGCGCCAAGAGCGAGTTCCTGGCGACGATGAGCCACGAGATCCGGACGCCGATGAACGGCATCCTCGGCTTCGCCAACATCCTGCTCGAGACGCCGCTCAGCGACGAGCAGCGCGGGTTCGTCCAGACCATCAACAGCTCGGGCGAGACCCTGCTGGCGCTGATCAACGACATCCTCGACCTGTCGAAGGTGGAGGCCGGTCAGGTACGGCTCGAGGCGGTCTCCTACAATCCGCGCCACCTGTTGACGGACGTGGTCGATCTCATGATGCCGCGTGCGATCGAAAAGGGGCTGGTGCTGTCGCTCGCACCGGGGACGATGCCGGCCTCGATGGTGGGCGATCCGGGACGGGTGCGCCAGATCCTGCTCAACCTGGTCGGTAACGCGGTCAAGTTCACGGCTGAAGGCGCGGTGGCCGTGACCGCCAGCCGGCTGGACGATGGCGCCGTCAAGGTGGCGGTCGCCGACACCGGCATCGGCATCGAACCAGCGGCCCTGGGCAAGCTGTTCCAGCAGTTCTCACAAGCCGACGCCTCCACGACCCGGCGCTTCGGGGGAACCGGCCTCGGGCTCGCGATCTGCAAGCGCCTCGTCGAGACGATGGGCGGGGCCATCGGGGTGCAGAGCCGGCCGGGCGAAGGATCGATCTTCTGGTTCACGCTGCCGGTGCACGCCGTCGCCGCGGCGGACGCCCCGCGCGGCGAGACGCCGCGCTCGATCGCGCCGCCCATGGCCGATGCGCCCAAGGTCGTGGCGCCGCGGGTGCTGGTGGCGGAAGACAATGCGGCCAACCAGATCGTCGCCACGATGATCCTGGCGTCGCTCGGCTGTGTCGTGGACGTGGCGGCCAATGGCCGTGAAGCGCTCGAGATGTCGAGCCGGACGCCCTACGACGTCATCTTCATGGACTACTTCATGCCGGAGATGGACGGCGCCGAGACCACCCGGGAAATCCGTCGGCGCGAACAGCGAGCTGCGGGCGATCCGCGCCGTGTCCACATCGTCGCGTGCACGGCCAGCGTCATGGCCAGCGAACGCCAGGAGTGTTTCGCGGCCGGAATGAACGATTTCGTGGCCAAGCCCCTCAGCAAGGCCGAGCTCCGCCGCGCGCTCGACAGCCGGCGGGCATCGGAACCGCACGGCGAGCCTGTCGGCCCACCCTCGACAGGCGGCTAGTCGACGACGTCGGCGAGCGTCACCGACACGTTGCGGTCGCCGCTCGCCATGCGCAGGAAGGCGACGACGTCGAGGAGCTGCTGCAGCGTGAGGCGCGACGCATAGTCGTTCGGCATGACGCTGCTCTGCTGCCGGGCCGAGGCCGTGATGTCGCTCTTGGGAATCGTGCGCAGGATGGGCGGCAGCGACGAGGTGTCGTAGAAGAGCACCGCGTCGGTCGTTTCCCCCGACCTGATTCCGGTGATGATCGCGCCGGTCCTGGTGGTGAGACGGACGGTGCTGTAGGCCGGGTCGGCCGAGCGGTGCGGCACGACGATGATCTTCTGGAAGATCTGTTTGGCCGACTGTCCGGCGATCTTGGACATCAAGTCGGGGCCCACCGAGCCACCACGCCCTTCGACGGAGTGGCACACCGAGCAGCTGCGCGCCGAGCCTTTCGTGAAGAACACGGCCTGCCCCGCGTTTGCATCGCCGCGCAGACCCGCGGGAGCCGGCCCGTCGGGCGCCTGCAGGCGGACGACGTAGCGCGCGACCTCACCGATCTCGCCCGCCGACATCGTGCTGGAGAACCCGGGCATCATCGTGCCCGGCCGCCCCTCCTGCAGCACTTTGCGCACGTAGTCGGCCGTGAACCTGGCGCCGCGGAGCGCCGGCCCGACGCCGCCGATGCCGGCCTGTCCGTGGCACACCTGACACGTCGTCGCAAAGAGTTCCGTGCCGTCGGCGGGCTTGCCGCCGGGCGGCGCCACCGGGCGGCGCGGGATCGGGAGCTGCGCACCGAACACACCCCCGAACGCGAGCAGCAGGAGCCAGGCCGTGGCCCCGATCGTCAACGTGGCGGGTCCGGGCCGGCGCCTCTTCATCTGCTTCCCCGCTTCTGCTGGGCCGCCGCCAGCTGCTCGAGGAGCGGCTCGGTTTGTTCGAGCGAGAGGCACGCGTCGGTGATGCTCTGCCCGTAGGCGGCGGCGTGTCCGGGCACGTAGTCCTGCCGTCCCTCGACGAGATGGCTCTCGAGCATCGCGCCCATCACCCGCCACGAGCCGGCGGCCACCTGCCCGGCAATCGCAGCGGAGACAGCCGCCTGCTTCCGGTGGTCCTTCTGACTGTTGCCGTGCGAGCAGTCGATCATCACCGTCTCGGGCAGCCCGCGTGCCCGCAGCCGCGTGCACACCTCGTCCACGTGCGAGGCGTCGAAGTTCGGGCCGGTGCGCGAGCCGCCGCGCAGAATCACGTGGCAGGTGTCGTTGCCGCTGGTCTGGAAGATCGCCGACACGCCCTGCTTGGTCACCGACGGAAACAGGTGCGGCGACCGCGCCGACAGCACCGCGTCGACCGCGCTCTGCGTGCTGCCGTCGGTGCCGTTCTTGAACCCCACCGGCATGGAGAGGCCCGACGCGAGCTCGCGGTGCACCTGGCTCTCGGTCGTCCGCGCACCGATTGCTACCCACGAGGTCAGGTCGGCGATGTACTGCGGGATCTGGGTGTCGAGAAACTCCGAGGCCGTGGCCAGCCCCATGTCGTTGAGGTCGACCAGCAGTTGCCGCGCCAGGCGCAGCCCCTTGTTGATGTGAAAGCTCTCGTCGAGATCCGGATCGTTGATGAGCCCCTTCCAGCCGACCGACGTGCGCGGCTTCTCGAAGTAGCTCCGCATCGTGACGATCAGCTCGCGCGCGTAGCGCTCCTTGAGCGGCAGCAGCCGGCGCGCGTACTCGACCGCGGCTCCGGTGTCGTGAATCGAGCACGGGCCGACGACGACCACGAGACGCGGGTCCGACCCGGCGAGGACGTCGGCGATCGCCTGCCGCGACGTCGACACCACCTCCGCCGCGCGGCCGGTAATGGGAATTTCCTCGAGCAGGATCGCAGGCGGCAACAGCGGCCGGACCTGCGTGATTCGAAGGTCGTCGATGCGGTTCAACACGGTGCGATCAGGTTAGCTCACGCCTGCGGCGTCGAAATCGAGGTTCCGGGTGACGCGCGCGCCCTGGTCGCGGAACGTATCGATCAGGAGCTGAATCCGGCGCTTCGCCTCTGCCAGACTGTGCACGCCCAGGTTGATGTTGAGCAGATCGATGTACCAGGGCAGCTTGCGGCTGCCGAGCACATAGACCTCCGCGATCTCACGCGCGATCGGCAGCGTGGTGGTCTTGGAGTTGTCGTGCACGTCACGGTTGCCGGCGTGGAGCAGCTTGTCGTACTCCTCGGTCAGGAGCTGGCGGTAGAGATCGGCCGTCAACGTGTCGCCCGCTTTCACGCCCGCCGCCGGGTCGTCCTCGGTGAAGCGCGCGTTCTTGTGGAGCCACTCCCACAGGATGCTCAGGCGAATCTCGCCGGTGGCCATGTCTTCCATCAGGTAGAGCACGTCGTCGTTGCCGAAGAAGTCGGCGGGCTTGAGCGCCGCCGCCTGCATGCCCTGGCCGAAGGCGTTGCCGTACTGGATGGCGACGCTGAGCAGGTCGCGCGCGCCCCGCACCGTGCGCGGCGCCGGTTCGAGCAGCGTGAGGCCGGCGGCGTCGGCCGCGGTGTAGGTGAGCGGTGGAAACGCCCGCCCCAGCTGATTGGCCTGACCGCCCTTCTCCCACACCGGGCGGACGATGTGCACCATCTTCCAGTGTGCCACCCACTTGCCGCTGGCACCTTCGCGCTGCTCGCGCTCGCCGCCGGCCACGGCGCGCTGCATCGCCCTGGCCACACCTTCCGTCGACCCGACCGGGATGTTGGGCTCCATCCCGCCCTGCCACAGCGCGAACTGACCCGTCGCGTCGGGCGTGTTGACGGCCCGGCGCACGCGGTCCTCGTAGTTCCGCATGTAGCCGTAGGTCATCGTGATGGCGTCGATGTTCGGGTTGACGAACGTGGAATCCCACGCCAGGGCGTCCGACACGCTGTTGATGTAGTCCCACCGGCCGGTGTTGAAGCCGACGAAGCCCGCGCCCAGCGCGGCGCGAATCTCCATCAGCTGGAACACAGCCTCGAGCTGTTCGACGAGCACGTAGGTCTTCACCGTGCCGGCCGGCAGGCCGAGGTGAGCTTCGAGCCGCGTGATCAGGTCGTTCCAGAGCGCGGCTTCCTCGGCGGTCTGGATCTTGGGCAGATACAGCACCACCGACGAGCCGTCGGCGCGGAGCCGGGTGTGGTTGTTCACCACAAAGGTGGCCAGGTCCACGATCGACGCCGAGAAGCCGCCGCCGTCGCCACGCCGCACGTGACGGTCGTCGAGGTGCAGGCCGCGGGCGCGGAACATCCTGGTGGTGAACGAGAGCTGCGCCGCCCAGTCGTCGATGATGCGGCGGCCGAGGAACGGCTGCGCCCACGCGTTCATCTCTTCGGCCACGGCTTCGGACGCAGACAGGAACACGCGGTCGCGGTGGATGGCCAGCTTGAGATTGCGCTGGTTGTCGAGCGACATCGTGGAGAGCTGACCGAGCGCGTCCTCACCGTCGAACATCCAGCCGTCGGCGCCCGACAGCAGCGCGTAGGCAACGTTGCGGATGCTGCGGTCGATGGGCGTGCCGGGCTTGGCGCCGGGGCCGGTGCCCTGAATCCACTGCCGCTGCAGGTCATGCGGGATGGCGCTGCCCGTGAACGCCCCGGCCCGTGCGTCGGCGACTGTGATGCTGGTGCGCGGGATGCGGCCGGACGGATCGAGAAACGCGATACGCTCCTTGTTCTGTGCCCGCCGCGCCCGCCGTTCGAGGCGGGCTGCCATCACGGCCTGGCGATCCGCGTCGAGCGGCGCCAACTCGTGCAGTGCCTGCACGACGGCCGGGGTGAAAACGTCGGGATAGTCGGCGAGCGCGTCGGGACGTATTTCGACGAGAGCAGTAGCCATAGAACTGTTTATGGTAGTCAATCGAGCGGGCAGACAATAGGGCGATGGGGAGATCCGGGCCGACCCCGTCGGTTCTGCTGGCCTGGTGCCTGCTCGTCGCCTCCGCCGGAGCGCCCCTCCGGGCGCAGGCGACCGACCCGCAGACCGGCCGTGACGACGCGGCCGCGGCCCAGGCGCCCGTGGTGGCGCCGCTCCCGGTATACGTCAAGGTGGTGGGCACGACGCCGCTGCCGGGCGTCGATGCTCCCGCGACCGACGTCCCCGCGCCCGTACAGACGGTCACCGCCGCCGAGATCGAACGGTCGGGCACGATCGACCTGGCCGACTTCGTGAACCGGCGCCTCGGCAGCGTCTACGTCAACGAGCTCCAGGGCAATCCCTTCCAGCCCGACGTCAGCTACCGCGGGTACACCGCGTCGCCGCTCCTCGGCACGCCGCAGGGGCTGTCCGTCTACATGGACGGCGTGCGGCTCAATCAGCCCTTCGGCGACGTCGTCAGCTGGGACCTCATCCCGCGCATCGCCATTGCCTCCACCACGCTCGTGCCTGGCTCGAATCCGCTCTTCGGGTTGAACACGCTCGGCGGTGCGCTGTCGCTGCGCTCGAAAGGCGGCGACACCAACCCCGGCACGAGCGTCGTGGCGAGCTACGGCAGCCATGTGCGGCGCTTGCTCGAGTTCGAGCACGGCGGCGCGCGGTCGAACCGCCTGCACTGGTACCTGGCCGGGACGCTGTTCGGCGATGACGGCTGGCGCGCCGCGTCGCCGTCGGAGGTGCATCAGTTCTTCGGCAAGCTGGGATGGTCCGCCGGACCGGCGCTGCAGGGATCGGTCGCGGGCGCCTATGCCGACAACCTGCTGCACGGCAACGGGCTGCAGGAGACCCGCCTGCTCGACCGCGCATACGACAGCGTGTACACGACTCCGGACGAAACCGACGATCGGTCCACGATGATCAACCTCGGCCTGACGCGGCTGTTCGGGACGAGGGCCGTGGCCTCCGGCGCGGTCAACTACCTGTCGGTCTACACGGGCACGCTGAACGGCGACGTCAACGAGGACTCGCTGGATCAGGACCTCTATCAACCCAATGCCGTCGAGCGGGCGGCGCTGGCCGCGGCCGGCTACACCGGCTACCCGCTCGCCGGCGCCAATGCGGCCAACACGCCGTTTCCGTCGTGGCGCTGCGTGGCCAACGTACTGCTCAACGACGAGCCGGCGGCGATGTGCAACGCGCTCGTCAACCGCACCCGTACCGACCAGCACAGCGTCGGCGCGTCGGGCCAGGTGACCGCGCACGCGGCGACGCTCGACAACCGGGTCACGATCGGCGGCGGCTACGACCGCAGCCGCGCCGCGTTCACGCAGTCCACCGAACTCGGCTACCTCGACCCTCAGCGCGGGGCCGTAGGGCAGAACGCCTTTGCCGATGGCGGTGTCACCGGCGGCTCGCTCGACGGCGAGCCCTTCGATGCGCGCGTGGACCTCGACGGCCTGGTGCAGACGTGGAGCCTGTTTGCCACCGACACGTTCACGCCCGCACCTGCCTGGCGGGTCACCGTGTCGGGCCGCTACAACCACACGTCAGTGCGCAACCGCGACGGCATCGCGCCCGGCGGCGGACCGTCGTCACTCGACGGCGATCACGAGTTCGCGCGCCTCAACCCGGCGGCCGGGGTCACGTTCAACGCCGCGGCGGGCCTCAACCTGTATGCCGGTTACAGCGAGGGCAGCCGCGCCGCCACGTCGATCGAGCTCGGCTGCGCCAACCCCGAGCAACCCTGCAAACTTCCCAACGCCATGGCCGGCGACCCGCCGCTGCAACAGGTCGTGACCCGCACCGTCGAAGCCGGTGTGCGCGGTCAGCACGGCGCCGTGTCGTGGAACGCCGGCGTGTTCCGCGCCGCCAACCGCGACGACATTCAGTTCGTAACCTCGGAGCGCACCGGCTTCGGCTACTTCACGAACGTGGATCACACCCTCCGGCAGGGCGTGGAGTTTGGCGCGCGCTGGCAGGAGAGGGGCGCGGATATCGGCGTCAGCTACACGCTCCTCGACGCGACGTTCGAGAGCGACGAGTCGTTCAACGGCGCTGGTAACAGCAGCAACGACGCGGCCGGGGACGGGTTTCCGGGTCTCGAAGGGCGCATCGAGGTGCAGCCCGGCGACCGTATTCCGCTGGTTCCGCGCCACATGCTCAAGGCCTTCGCCGACATTCCGGTCACCGCGAAGCTGACCCTGGGTGCCGACGTGCAGGCGCTGTCGGGATCGTTCGCGCGCGGCAACGAGAACAACGAGCACGCGCCAGACGGCGTCTATTACCTCGGGCCTGGCGCGACCCGCGCGTACACGGTGGTGAACCTGGGGGCACGCTATGCTGTGCGGCCGTGGCTCCAGATCCTGGCGCAGGTCAACAACCTCTTCGACCAGCAGTTCAGCAGCGCGTCGCAGCTCGGGCCGGCGGCGTTCACGCCCGAGGGCGCGTTCGTCGCGCAGCCGTACGGCATCGTGAACGGCACGGTGCCCGTCACGCACAGCACCTTCTATGCGCCCGGCGCGCCGCTGCGCGTCTGGGCCGGTCTGCGCCTCCGCTTCAACGGCCGGCCATAGCAGGTCTCGCGGTGTGATCCTTCGCGCGCGGCTCCATAACCAGCTCCTGGCCGGCGCACAACCGCGCCGCGCCGCCGACGTCGTCGGGCGGCTGTGCGCGATGCAGGCACAGGACTTCATCGGCGCGAAATGGGCCATCGGCCTGCGCGCCCCGCGTCTGGACGCCGCCGCCGTCGAGGAGGCCTTCAACGCCGGCGCGATCGTGCGGACGCACGTGCTCCGGCCGACCTGGCACTTCGTCACGCCCGCCGACATCCGTTGGATGCTCACGCTCACCGCGCCGCGCGTGCATCAGGTGAGCGCGTTCTACTGCCGCAAGCACGGACTCGACGCCAGGACGCTGTCGCGCGCCCACCGCGTGCTCGCGTCGGAGCTCGCCGGCGGGCGGTTTCGCACCCGTACCGAGCTCGCCGCCGCGCTTGCGACACGCGGCGTGGACGCGCGCGGCCCGCGCCTCGGCCTGCTCACGATTCACGCCGAGCTCGAGCAGGTCATGTGCAGCGGCCCTGCGCGCGGCAGGCAGCTCACCTACGCGCTGTTCGACGAGCGGGCACCGTCGTCTGCCGCGCGTACGCCGCGCGACCCCGGCGCCGAGCTCGCCTCGCGCTACTTCGCCAGCCACGGGCCGGCGACGCTGCGCGATTTCGTGTGGTGGTCGGGGTTGACGGTCGCCCAGGCGCGGCGGGCCCTCGAGTCGACGTCGCCCTCGCTGGTCCCGCGCACCATCGACGGGTTCGAGTTCTTCGCCTCGACCTGGAATGCGCCCGCGCGCATGCCGCCGGCGACGTTCCTGCTGCCCAATTACGACGAGTACCTGATCGCCTACAAGGATCGGCACCTGGTCCGGCCGGCCGCCGGTGCGGACGCGGACGGCATCATGAAAGGTGCGGACGCCTTCGCGCATCCGCTGGTCGTGGACGGCGTGCTGGCGGGGCTCTGGCGCCGCCGCGTGTCCGGCGCGAGGACGAACGTCGAGATTGTGGTGAAGGTGCCGCTGACGGCCCGCCAACGCCGCGCGCTGGACGATACCACCGCGCGCCTCGTCACGTTTTCGAGCGGCGACGTCATCGTGAAGAACGTGTAGCCGTGGCCGCGAGTCCAGACCCGCCCCGAAAGAGGGCTGGCTCTTACCCGCCGTACCGCGCGAAGCGCGGCCCTACCCGCCTTACCCGCCCTACAGTAGCAACGCCTCGACCTGATGGCCGTGCACCTGGTCGGCACACGGGGACCAGGCGAACACGGTGAAGCGCCGATCCTGCGACGCCACCAGCGCGATCGCGTCGCGCTGATCGTGGACGAACTGTGCCGCCGAGAAGTGACGCGTGCCACCCAGCTGCGCCGGCGTGACCGTGCGCGCCTCGCCGCCCACGACCGGCTCCGTGACCGTCACGAGCTCGACCTGCGGCGACCCACGGCGCCGCGCGATCTTCGCGCCGAACGCCAGCAGTTCATGGGTGTCGGTCATCACCGCGGCGCCATCGACGGCGGTCAACCCGGCGATCACGTCCACCACCTCGCGCAGCGACTGCTGGAACCGGTCGGTCTGCCGGCTCGGGTCGTTCTCGCGCAGTAATTCGCCGAGGCCGCGATAGGGCGGCGAGATGGCGTAAGAAATCGGCGCCACGATCGAGTCGCGCCAGGTCTCCGACGTCGAGGGCACCACCAGAAGCAGGCCACCGCGCCCGTGCGCGCGCATCGACACCGCCAGCTGGACGAGCACGTTCATCGATCCCAGCCACGAGGCCGGCGAGTCGAAGCCGAGGAGCGACCCGACGAGCGCGGGGCAGTCGGGCAGGCTCGACGCGGTCTCGTCCACCAGCTTGACCTGATCGCCTTCGAGCACGGCCACGTTCACGTACTTCCCGGTCTTTTCGCCGCGGTGATGTTTCACCACGAGCAGCGCCGGCTCGACGATCTCGAGCACGAGTCCCAGCGTGGGGATCGACCGCGTGGTGCCCCAGGCGCACAGCCGACCGTTTTCTGCCCACACACCCAGGTGGATGCCGGCGCGCTCGACGACCGGCGCCACCTTGGCCAGCGACTGCGGCGACAGCGGCATCGGATGCTCGAATCGCATCGAGTAGGCGTTGTCGGCGGGCGGCACGTAGGCGAGCGACAGCTTCGGGACAAAGCCTTCCTCGCGCCTGAGGCTGGCCCAGAACACCGTGTTGATCAGGCTCTCGAGCACCGCCACATCCGGCACCGCCGCCCTTGGTCCTGAGCCGGCGGGCATTGCGCTGTGATGACGAAGGAAGTAGTCGCGAACTCTCGGCGCGACCACGGCGGCCGCCGGGTAGGGACTCGAGGTCACGGCGCGCTCCGCGTCTGGCGGCCGAGCCGCGCCACGAGGTCGAATTCCTGCTTCGTCGCCGGTTGGACCGACAATCGGCTTCCTTTCTGGGTGACCATCATCGACTCGAGACCTTTCGTCGTCTTCAGCGTGCCGAGCGGCACGATGCCGGGGAAGCGCTCGACGAACCCGATGTCCACCATGTACCAGGTCGGCATGTCGGCGGTGGAGGCCGGATCGTAGTACTTGTGCCCCTTCGTCCACGCGAAGTGGTCCGGGTATCCGGCGCGGACGATCTCGGCAAGGCCCGTCACCCCGGAAGGCTCGGCGTTCGAGGCGTAGAACAGCACGCCGTCGCCCTTCTGCATCTCGTCGCGCATGAAGTTGCGGGCCTGGTAGTTGCGCACGCCCTCCCAGCTCGTCCGTCCGTCGCGCGCGAGGGCGTCCAGCGTGTACGCGGACGGCTCGCACTTCATCAGCCAGTAGCGGCGGGGCATCGTCTCAAGCATACGTCTGAGCGCGGGCTGGTAAGGCGCGCGGGCCCGCGCTTCGCGCGGTCAGGCAGGCGATTGCGAACCGGGTGATACGATCCGCCCGATAAGGCGTGCACCGGTCGAGACGGCACGCGGGAGAAGAGGCATGACGGTCAGAGAAGTCAGCAATCGCTTCGGCGCGTGGGGGCTTGGCGCGGCGGCCACCGCCGTGATGGTGGCGTCGGCGCTGGTGTACACGGTGCACGGCCAGGGCCTGCCGGCGTGCGCCCCCGACAACGGCGGCCTCAAGCTGCCGGCGGGCTTCTGTGCGCTGGTCGTGGCCGACAACCTTGGCGCCGCCCGCCACATGGCGGTGGCCGCCAACGGCGACTTGTACGTGGCGACGATGACGAGTGGCGGCCGCGGCCAGCCGCAGACCGGCGGAGGCGCGGTGGCGCTTCGCGACGCCAACCGCGACGGCAAGTTCGAAGTGGTCGAGCGCTTCGGCGAAGGCAGCACCACGGGCATCGCCATTCGCAACGGCTATCTGTATCTGGCGCACCCGCAGGTGATCGAGCGCTTCAAGATGACCCAGGGGCAGCTGAAGCCGTCGGGCGCGGCCGAGGCCATCGTCACCGGCCTGCCCAACGAGCGCCAGCACGAAGACAAGGGGATCGCGTTCGACGGCAGCGGCGGTTTGTACATCAACGTCGGCGCACCCTCGAACGCCTGCCAGGATCCCGATCGCCGGCCTGGCGTCAAGGGGGTGGACCCGTGTCCGCTGCTCGAGCAGCACGCCGGCATCTGGAAGTTCGACGAGAACAAGCCGAATCAGACGCAGGCGCAGGGGACGCGCTTCGCCACAGGGCTGCGGCAGATGCCCGCGATCACCTGGCACGACGGCGCCCTCTACATCGCGATGAACAACCGCGATCAGCTCGACGTGTTCTGGCCGAGCCTCTTCTCCGGCAAGGACAACGCCGAGCGCCCGGCCGAGCCGCTCTATCGCGCGGTGCAGGGGTCGAACTTCGGGTGGCCGTACTGCTACTACGACTACACGACCAAGATGATGACCCTCAACCCGGAGTACGGGGGCGATGGCAAGACCGTGGGCCGCTGCAACACGTTCACGGCGCCGGTCGCCGCGTTTCCGGCGCACTGGGCGCCGGTGGACGTGAAGTTCTACACCGGCATGCAGTTCCCGACGAAGTACCGCAACGGCGCGTTCATCGCGTTTCACGGATCGTGGAACCGCTCGCCCGAGCCGCAGGCGGGCTACAACGTCACCTTCCAGCCGTTTACCGAAGGCAAGCCGTCGGGGGCGTTCGAGGTGTTCGCCGATGGCTTCACCGGCAAGGACAAACTGCTGAATCCCGGTGACGCCGTGGCGCGCCCCGACGGTATCGCGCAGGCGCCCGACGGCTCGCTGTACATCGGCGACAGCCAGAAAGGCAAGATCTGGCGCGTCGTCTATCGGGGCGGTCAATAGGGCGCCCGCTGGGGGACTGGTGGGACTGGTAGGACTGGTGGGAGTTTCTTCGTGTCCCACCTGCCCCACCTGTCCTACCCGTCCTACCTGTCCTACCCGTCCCACCTGTCCTAGCTGCCCGCCGTGATCGTCAACGACGTCGTCCGCCCGGCGCTTCTCATCACACAGCCCGATCACGCTGCGCTCGCCGCGACGATCATGCGCGGCTGGCAGAGCGGCGGGCTGCCCGAGTCGCCGCGGCACGTAGCCGTGATGCTGGCGATTCAAGCTCACGACAACGGCTGGCAGGAAGTGGACACGGAGCCATGCCTCGACCCGGCCACCGGGGGTGTGCTCGACTTCGTGCACGTGCCGGAGGACGTCAGGCACGCGGTGTGGCGCCGTGGCGTTGCCAGGCTCGGAGGCGAGCCGTACGCAGCCGCCCTCGTGGCCCAGCACGCGCTCCACATCTACCGGCGGATGCGCCAGCAGCCGGGGTGGCGGCAGTTTTTCGTGGACATGACGGCGGCGCGCGATCAGCACCTGCGGGCCGCGCACGAGACGATCGAGACGTTGCAGCGCGAGTACTCGTTTCTGCGGCTGGCCGACCTGGCGTCGCTGACCTTCTGCGGCGTCGAGACCGATGGGCAGGCGCAGGAGATGGGGTACGACATCCGGCTCGAGGGGGCTCGGCTGATCGTCTCGCCCGATCCCTATCTCGGCGCCACGATCCCGCTCGAGGTCACGGGGCGCGAGCTCGATCTCGGATCGTGGGCCTCGTCGGCCGACACCCGCGCGGCGTGGCACACCGCCCGTCGCCGCACCGTCACCGGAGTCGCGGCCGGTGGCTGATCGCGCCAGGCCCGCGACCTCAGATCCGCGCGCGCAGCGCCGCGAGCAGCGCGATGCACGCCGTGTCGGTGCGCAGGGTGCGTCGCCCCAGGCTTACCGGCGTGAAGCCGTGCGCGATGAGCAGCCGCATCTCGAACTCGTCCCAGCCGCCTTCCGGTCCGACGGCCAGGAGCACGCGCGCCGCCGCCGCCGGCCAGGCCACCGGGGCTCCGCCGCCGGCCGGGTGCGCCACGAGGCGCGCGGCGTCCGGGCACAGCGCATCGAGCGTGTCCTCCACGAGCGGCTTGAACCGCCGGTGAATCGACACCTGCGGGACGCGCGTGTCCTGGGCCTGCTGCAGCCCTTCGATGAGCAGCGGACGGTAGACCTCCGGGTTCAACACGTGGGTGTCGAAGTAGTTGCGCTCGACGCGCGCGGCGTTGGTCAGGATGATGCGGCCGACGCCCAGTGCGGCAAGTTGGGCCCACAGCCGCCGCATCACCTTCGGCCGCGGCAGGGCCAGCAGCAGATCGACGTCCGGCAGCGGGGGTAGGCCGTCGAACGTGCACTCCAGTTCGACGTGGAGGCCGTCCACCCGCGTCACGCGGCCGGTGCCCAGCGCGCCATCGATCACGCCGAGCCGGATCTCCTGGCCTGGCGTGACGCGCAGGACGTCGATCGCGTGGCGTGCCGGCGCGCCGGTGAGTTCAGCGGACCCGTCACGGATCGCGGCGGCATCCAGGAGAATCAGATTCACGGCGGCGGGCAGTGCGTCAGCGCCGGCCGGGCGCGGCCGCCTCGGCAGCGGTGCGGGCCCGATCGAGGAGCAGTTCGCGCTCTCGCGCGTTGTGGGTCAACGACGCCGCGCGCTCGAACTCGGTTCGCGCTTCCTGGTGGCGGCCGACCTTGACCAGCAGGTCGCCCCGCACGCTCGGCAGCAGGTGATACTGCTCGAGCGCCGCCACCGATGTGAGGGGGTCGACGAGCGCGAGGCCGGCCTCGGGCCCCGACGCCATCGACACCGCGACGGCGCGGTTCAGTTCGATCACCGGCGAGGGCACGCGATCGAGCAGCTCGTCGTAGAGCGCGACGATGGCGGACCAGTCGGTGTCGCGGGCCTCGCGCGCGCGGGCGTGACAGGCAGCAATCGCCGCCTGCAGCACGTAGGGTCCGCGATCCTGGTGCAGCCGCTCCGCCCGGTCGAGCGCGGCCAGGCCGCGGTGGATCAACAGCTGATCCCACTGCGCGCGATTCTGATCGAGCAGGAGTACCGGGGCCCCGCCGGGGCCGACACGTGCGCGGGCGCGTGAGGCCTGGATCTCCATCAGCGCCACCAGCCCGTGCACCTCGGGCTCGCGCGGCGCGAGCTCGGCCAGGATGCGTCCCAGCCGCAATGCATCCTCGCAGAGCGCCGGTCGCATCCAGTCGTCGCCTGCCGTCGCCGAATATCCCTCGTTGAAGACGAGATAGATGACTTCGAGTACCGACGACAGTCGCGCGCCCAGCTCGGACCCGCGAGGAACCTCGTAGGGCACCCGCGCCTTGGCCAGCGTCTTCTTCGCGCGCACGATGCGCTGGGCGATGGTGGGCTCCGGTGCCAGGAACGCTCGCGCGATCTCGCTGGTGCTGAGACCGCCCAGCAGCCGCAGCGTCAGGGCGACGCGCGCCTCGGTCGTGAGCACGGGATGGCAGGCGGTGAAGACCAGGCGCAGCAGGTCGTCGCCGATGTCGTCGTCGAGCGCCGCGTTCAGCTCCGCCGCCGGGTCGGGTCGCGCGATCTCTACGGCGTAGCCCAGCTCGCCGTGCTTGCGGTCGAGCATGCTCGACCGCCGGACGTGGTCGATGGCGCGGTGCTTCGCGGCAGCCATGAGCCAGGCGCCGGGATTACGGGGGATGCCTTCACGCGGCCACTGCTCGAGCGCGGCCACCAGCGCGTCCGCCGCCAGATCCTCGGCCACGCCCACGTCCCGGACGATGCGGGCGAGGCCGGCAATCAGCCTGGCCGACTCGATCCGCCAGACGGCGTCGATGGCGCGGTGGGTCTCGGCGGCCTCCACGGATTCCCACTATACTTCCGGCCTCCACAAGCTCTGCCGCAAGGAGGCCCCACGTGCCCGACTCGATCGCCTATCCAGTGAAAACGCGCGAGATCAAGAACGCGATCGCCGATTCCACCCGCTGGAATTACGTCACGTTCCGCGACGACGACATCGTGGTGGCCACCTACGCCAAGACGGGCACGACGTGGACGCAGCAGATCGTGGGTCAGCTGGTGTATCAGGGCAAGGACGGCGCGCTGCTCGAGGCGTCGCCGTGGATCGACTTTCGCCCCATCCCGCTCGAGATCGTCCTGGAAGGCATCGCGGCGCAGTCGCACCGCCGCTTCCTGAAGACCCACCTGCCCGTGGACGCGCTGCTGTTTTCGCCCAAGGCCAAGTATCTCTACGTCGTCCGCGACGGGCGCGACGTGGCGTGGAGCATGCACAACCACCACCTCGGGTTCACCGAACAGGTCTATCCGATGTTCAACAACACGTTTGGCCGCGAAGGCGACCCGCTCGCGCCCCCGACACCCGACGTGCTGCAGTACTTCCGCGAGTGGCTGGACGGCGGTGGGCTGCCCGTCGGCGTCTCGTTCTGGCAGCATGTGCAGGGCTGGTACAACATCCGCCACTTGCCGAACGTCCTGCTGCTGCACTTCAACGACCTGAAAACGGATCTGCCGGGGGAGATGCGGCGCATCGCCGCGTTCCTCGACATCCCAATCGACGAGGCGAAGATGCCGGCGATGCTGGAGCACTGCAGCCTCGACTACATGCGGCGCACCGCCTCGCAGCATTCACCGATCCTCGACATGGTGTTCCAGCAGGGCGGCGCCACCTTCTTCAACAAGGGCACCAACGGGCGATGGGCGGACGTGCTCACCGCTGCCGACCTCGAGAAGTACGATCGCCTGGTGTGCGAGAACCTGACGCCGGACTGCGCCCGGTGGATGGCCACGGGAGAACTGCCGGTTTCGCGCTGACGTGGGGGCCGGCTTGAGCCGGCCCGGGCCGCCTGAAGGCGGCCCCCACACCCGATTGGCGCCTCTACGTTGTGGGCCGGCCGGCCTGCGCCTGCATCTTCTCGAAGCCCGCGGCGGCCTTCTTCACGTCCTCGGGGAAGTCCGACATCTCCTGCACCTGCCGTACCTCGATGATCTCGTTGTTCCCCATCGGCGCCCGCTTGGCCCACTCGAGGGCTTCCTCCCGCGACTTCACCTGGATCATCCAGTAGCCGCCGAGCACTTCCTTGGCCTCGGCGAACGGTCCGTCGGTCACCTTGGGCGTGCCGTCGTCGAAGCTGACGCGCGCGCCCATCGACGGCGGGTGCAGACCGTCGAGCGCCAGCAGCACACCCGCCTTCTGCAGCGACTCGTTGTATTTCATCATCGCCTCGACCGCCTTGGCGTCCGGTAGCGTCCCCGGCTTCGCGGTCTCGTAGCCCTTCGGAATCACGAGCATCATGAATCGCATGGTTGTTGTCCTCTCGCTTCCGGGCGGTCTGAAGACCGCCCGTTACGTTGCCTTCTCTATTTACACGTCGAGCGAGCGGGGCGCGGATCGACAGGCTCAGCGGGTGAGGGGCACCACCGCGCGAAGACGCTCGTTGCGGAGGTAGAGGCCGCCCCAGAGGAGCGCCGCAACATACAGCGGAAACAGCGTGAACCCGAGCAGGGGACTGCCAACCCGGAGATGGGTGGCGACGGCGCCGCCCAGGTGGCCGGTGAGCAGGATGGCCCCGAGCACCGACGTCCGCGGGATGGCGTAAAGGGCGAGACAGACGAGCTCGATGACGCCAATAGGAAAGATGGCCCCTGCCGGGTAGCCGAGCTGCGTCGTCGCCTCGACGGCGAAGGACAGCCGAAGAACTTTTATCACCGCGTCGAACAGCAGGAAGAGTCCGACCAGGCCGCTTGCCGCTCGGCCTGCCCACGTCACGGTTCTGGAAGTCATGTCCCGTCCTCCGAGCACAGGCCGGGTCATCCGGTCCTGTCTTCATAGAGGCGTCGAACGGGCCCGGCCCGTCTCGACACGGAGGTCTCCGCGGGTTGCGCCCGATCAGGGGAAGCCGACCACCACGAGCGTCTGGTCGTCCTCTGGTTCGTGGCCGGCCGCGAAGGCGGCCACGTCGGCGACGACCCGCTCGACAAGCTCCGCGGCCGGCACGCCGGTGCCGCGATCGAGCAGCTGCACGAGGCGGTCGAGCTCGTACATGTGCTCGTGCCCGTCGAGCCGCTCGGTGATGCCGTCGGTGTAGAAGACGACGCGGTCGCCGCGCTCGAGCGTCACGCGCGTGCTCGGCACGCGGTCGAGCGGCATCAGCAGGAGCGGAGTCACGGCGTCGACGGCCAGCGCACTCACCGGCGTCCCGTGCCGCACGAGCAGCGGCAGCGGATGGCCGGCGCACGCCCAGTGCAGCTCGCGGCGTTCGGCGTCTACGACGGCATAGATCGCCGTCGCGAACATCGATGTGTCCCAGAGGTATTCGAAATGCGCGTTGAGCATCTCGAGCACGGCGGCCGGGTCGGCGTGTGTGGCCGGGTGCGAATGCAGCGCCGCCCGAATCATCGCCATCACGATCGCCGCGGGCGCGCCGTGCCCCGACACGTCGGCCACCATCAGCCCGAAGCGTCCGGGCCCGAGGGTCAGGACGTCGTAGTAGTCGCCTCCAGCGTGGCGGCTGGTCTGGTAACTGGCCCCGAACTCCACCGCCGCGTGTGTGGGCAGCGACGGCGGCAGGATCAGGCGCTGCATGCGGGCGGCGCTTTCCAGCTCGCGATCCAGCCGGTCGCGGCTGGCCCGCAGCTCGCGCTCGAGGTGCTGCCGGGTGAGGTGGTTGGCGACTCGCGCGAGCACCTCGTCGGGTTGAATGGGCTTGGTGACGTAGTCCACCGCGCCGAGCTGCAGTCCTGCGACCTTGTCGGCGACGTCGCCGAGCGCCGAGAGAAAGATGACGACGGTCTCCTGGGTCTCGGGGTCGGCCTTCAGCGCGCGGCACACTTCGAACCCGTCCACGTCCGGCATCATCACGTCGAGCAACACGAGGTCCGGCCTGGCGCGGCGGACGATGTCGAGCGCGGCGCGGCCGTCGCGGGCGGCGAGGATGCGGTGGCCGGTGCCGTGCAGCGTCCGCACCAGCACCTGCAGGTTCACCGGGCTGTCGTCCACGACGAGGATGGTGGCCTGCGGCGGCGGCGGCGGCAGGCGTCCCGGCAGACTGGTCACCGGCCCGCGGCCTCACTCGAGGCGAGTGACGCGGCGAGCGCGCGCAGCCCGTCGAAATCGAACGCCGCGAGCAGCATGCCCAACCGGCGTCCGAGGGCCGCTTCTGCCGGGCTACCGGACATCAGTTGCTGGGCGAGGGTCTCGAGATCCGTAATCGACCCGACGGCCGCGGCTTCGGACAGCCGCGCCGCAATGTCGCGGCGGCGGGGCAGGTCCTCGACCATCGGTTCGGCCGGCGCTGCGGTTTCGGCACCGGAGACGAAGCGGACGCCGAGATGCGTCCTCAGCACCGCAAACAGGTCCTCGGCGCGCACCGGCTTCGGCAGGTAGTCGGCGCAACCGGCCTCGCGGGCGGCTTCGCGCGTGTCGCCGAAGGCGCTCGCGGTGACCGCGATGACCGGAATGGCGGTTGTCGTTGCGTCGGCTTTGAGGCGACGCGTCGCCTCGAGCCCATCGAGGTCGCCCATCTTGAGGTCCATGAAGATGACCTGGGGCATGTGTTTGCGGGCGAGCGTGATCGCCTCATGCCCCCCCGCCGCGGTGATCACCCGGACCCCCGCGCTCTCGAGCAGCGCCGCCAGGATGCGCCGGTTCACGGTGCTGTCGTCGGCGACGAGCGCCGCCACCTGTTCGCCCTCAGCCAGGCGGGCATCGAGCGGCGGCGCGGCGAGCTCCTCGTCCGACGCGCCCGGAAGCGTCGAGCCGGCGGTCACGAGCGCGAGGTCGAAGAAGAAGCGGCTGCCTTCGCCGAGGCGGCTCGCCACGTGCAGTCTGCCGCCCATCCTGCCGATCAGGTGCTGGCTGATGGTGAGGCCCAGGCCTGTGCCGCCGGCCGACGCCCCCGACTTGGTTTGCGTGAACGCGTCGAAGATCTGCGAGATCTCCTCGGGTTCGATGCCCATGCCGGTGTCGCTGACCTCGAAGAGCAGCCGGTCGTCGCCGGCCTTTGCGATCAGCAGCTGCACGTCGCCGCGGGAGGTGAACTTGATGGCGTTGCTCAACAGATTGAGCAGCACCTGGCGCAGGTGCCGGCCGTCGAGCACCACCCGCCGCGGCGTGTCGGGCGCGATGGTCATGCCGAGGAGCAGGCCTTTCCGTCGCGCCGCTTCTGCCACCAGGTACTTCAGGTCGATGACCATCTGCGCCAAATCGGTGGCCGCGCTCTCGATGTCCACGTGGCCGGCTTCGATCTTCGACAGGTCGAGGACGTCGTTGATGAGATCGAGGAGGTGCGCGCCGCCCTTGGAAATCGCGTCGAGCGCCTCGCGCTGTGGCGCCGTGAGATTGCGATCGCGCTGCAGCAGCTGCGCGTACCCGAGCACGCCGTTGAGCGGCGTGCGCAGCTCGTGACTCATGTTGGCGAGGAACTCGCTCTTGGCGCGCGTGGCTGCCTCGGCCGATTCCTTGGCCTTCTGCAGCTGGGCGTCGCGTTCACGCCGGTCGGAGATGTCGCGGAGGAAGGCACCGAAGAAGTAGCCGTGCTCGATCCGCATCGGCCACGTGATCGTGATCTCCACCGGGAACTCGCGGCCGGTGCGGTGCATCGCCGTCAGCTCGAGGCGCTTGTTGACGACCGGCGCCTCACCGGTGGCGTGGAAGTGATCCATGCCGCGGCGGTGACTCTCGCGGAACGACGCCGGAATCAACGTCTCGGCCAGGTTGCGCCCCACGGCTTCCTCGCGCGTCCAGCCGAACGTGCGCTCGGCTTGGGTATTCCAGGTGACGATGCGGCCGGTGGAGTCGATGCCGACGAACGCATCGTGCGCCGTGTCGATGATGAGCCGCGCCCGCGCCTCGCTCTCGGCCAGGCGCGCCAGCGCCGTGCGGCGCTCCTCGTCGGCCATCGCCGCGACGATCAGGTGCGCCACCGCGATCGCGAAGTGCTGTTCGTCGAGCGTCCAGGCCCGCTCGTTGCCCGTGTGCTCGGCGCAGAGCACGCCGACGGCCGCGGCGTTGCGGCGCAGCGGCACGTCGAGCATGGAGAAGATGCTGTTGGGGATGAGGTAGGTGTCGAGGAACTCCCGCGTCCGCGCGTCCGTGCGGGCGTCGTGCGCCGCGATCACTCGCTCGCCGTCGAGGGCCGCGAAGTAGTGCGGCGCCGCGGAGCGTTGGATGACGAACCCTTGCTGGTGCCGGTCGTGCCGCTGCTCGTACAGGTCGAAGCAGAAGATGGCATCGTGCCCGTCGGTGAAGGTCCACAGGCTCAAGCGGTCGACGTTGAGCGTGCGGGCCGACACGCCGAGGATGCCCCTGACGCGGTCGTCGAACCCGTCGCGCGAGTCCGCGTAGCGCGCCATCAGGTTGGTGAGGGCGCTGCTCTGCGCGGTCAGCCGCTGGTCGCTGGCGACGAGCGCCTGTTCGGCGGGGTTGCCGGCGGGTGGGTCCCGTGGCGGGGGCGTGGAGGGCATCAATCCGTTGCGGCGGCCTACTTCAGTTCCACCATGACCGCCCGGCCCTCGCCGCGCGTCAGCGTCTCGGTGTGGACCCGGTCACGGGCGTTGAACCTGGTGAGGCCGAAATGGTGCTCGTTGACCACGCGTTGGCCGCGCGCGTCCGTGGACGTCATGGTGCCCTCGGCGAGATAGGTCACCACCACGTCCTTGTCGTGAAAATGCATCGGTGTCGCCACTCCCGGCGTCCACTCGGACTGCCAGACGACGACATGGCGCGCGTGCCGGCGGGAATCGGGGCGGCGGCGGCGCCGGCCGCTTCGAACCGAGCCTCGGCCTTGCCGTCGCGAATCAGGAAGATCACGGTGTCGCGCGTCGGGGCAGACGGCCGGACGGCCGTGCCGGGCGCGACGTCCCAGACGGTGACGCGACTGTTCCGGATGAGCGGAGCTGCGGCGTCCGCACCCCGAAGGGTGGCAGTGGCGAGCAATGCGCACGCTACCGTGGCACGACACGAGGAGGCGACGACGCTGCGCATGATGTCCGGCGAAAAGAGTGTGACCGAGCCTGCGACCGGCGCGCAACCCCGTCGCCGATGGCGCCCTAACCGCCCTCACGCTCGCGGAGCGTGGCGGCCTGCGTGAGCAGATAGGTGCGTTCGGCAGTGTTGGTCGTCCGGTTGGCGGCCGCCAGGTACGCCGCGACGGCGGCCTCACGCTGGCCGGCCAATTCGAGCAAGTGTCCGCGCACGGCATCGAGCCGGTGGCTGCCGGCCAGCCGCCCGCCGGCGGCGAGCGCGTCCACGAGCGCGAGTCCGGCGTCTGGTCCCTGGACCATCGCCACCGCGATGGCGCGATTCAGCGCCACCATCGGGTTGTCGCTCATGCGCTCGAGCAGCCCGTAGAGCGCGGCGATCTGTGGCCAGTCCGTGTCCTGGTGACGCGGGGCCTCGTCGTGCACGGCTGCGATGGCCGCCTGCAGCTGATACGGCCCGACGCGCCCCTGCGACAGCGTGTCCGTGAGCAGCGCCACTCCTTCTGCGATCGCCACGCGATCCCACCGCGACCGGTCCTGGTGCGGCAGCGGGATGAGCTCGCCGGCGGGCCCGGTCCGCGCGTCACGCCGGGCGTGGGTGAGGATCATCAGCGCCAGCAGGCCTGCCGCTTCGGCGTCGTCCGGGATCAAGTGCCGTACGGCGCGGGCCAGACGAATCGCTTCCGCCGCGAGATCGAGCCGCTGCAGGCTGGAGCCGGTGCTGGCCGTGTAGCCTTCGTTGAAGATCAGGTAGAGCACGTGCAGTACCGCCTCGAGGCGCTCGGCGCGTGCGCGGGGCGCTGGCGCGTCGAAGGGCACGCCGGAGGCGCGGATCGTCTGCTTGGCGCGGCTGATGCGCTGCGCCATGGTGGCTTCCGGCACCAGGAACGCGTGGGCGATCTGTGCCGTGGTCAGGCCGCCGACCGCGCGCAGCGTCAGCGCCACGGCGGACGAGGTGGTGAGCGCCGGATGGCAACACATGAAGAGCAGCGTCAGGGTCTCGTCGTGGTCTGGCGCGCGCTCGACGCTGGTGGCCGCGACGATCTGACCGAAGTCGAGCGCGGCGGCCTGCTCGCGCTGCCGGCGCGCGCTCTCGCTGCGCACGTGGTCCACCATGCGCCGCGCCGCCACCTGGATCAGCCATCCGCGGGCGTTGGCCGGTGTGCCCTCGCGCGGCCACTGCTGGGTGGCCGCGATGAGCGCCTCCTGCACGGCGTCCTCCGAGGCGGCGAAGTCGCGGTAGCGCCGGACGATCGCGCCCAGCACCTGCGGCGCGAGGTCGCGCAGCAGATGCTCGGTGTCGGGATCGAAGGCCGGCTCGGTCACAGAAGATCGGGCGGCGGTCCGCTCATCACTTCGCGAACCTCGATGGCCATGTTGAGAGGCTCGCCTCCAGGGCCCGGTGCGGCCGAGGCCTCGGCGGCGATCGCATAGGCGCGCTCCGGGCTGTCCACGTCCACGATCCAGTAGCCGGCCAGGAACTCCTTCGACTCGGGGAAGACCCCGTCAGTCACTGGCGCGCCGTTCCTGTCGGCGCGAACCAGTTTGGCCTGGTCCGGCGCCGACAGTCCTTCGCCACCCACCAGTTCACCCGACTCGTGCAGCTTCTTGCTGAACGCAATCATGAACCCGATGTGGGCCTGGATGTCCTTCCTGGGCCAGCCGCCAATCTGATAGGGACCGCTCCCCGGCGCGTTCATCATCAACATGTATTTCATGGCACGGCTCCTCGGTTTCGCGGCGTTGTGCGCCCTAGTTTCCGTCGTAGGCCTGCTGCAGACGGCCGACGTCGAGCTTCACCATCTGCAGCATGGCGTCCCACACGCGTCCCCCTCGCGCGGCGTCGCCGCCGCCGCTCAGCAAGCTGCCCAGCGAGGACGGGATGATCTGCCACGACAGGCCGAACTTGTCCTTGAGCCAGCCGCACTGGTCGGGCGCCCCGCCGTCGCCGATGAATTTCGCCCAGAGCCGGTCGATGTCCGCCTGGGTGTCGCAGCTGACGAACAGCGAGATGGCCTCGGTGAAGCGGTGGTGCGGTCCGCCGTTGAGCGCCATCAGCGGCTGGCCTTCGAGCTCGAACTCGACCGACAGCACCTTGCCCTGAGCGCGGTGGACGGCCTTGATCCTCGAGCGTTCGAAGATCGAGGCGTAATAGGTCATGGCCTCCTCGGCCTGGGTGTCAAACCACAGAAACGGCGTAATCGTCATCGCTGGCTCCTTCCTTCATGGGCGTTCTGCCCTGTTTGCCGGTAAGTCGGAGCCGATCGCCGGTTTTCGACATCGCGATAGGGCGGGTCTGAAGACCCGCGGCCACACTGCAATGTAGAGGGCGGTCTTCAGACCGCCCTGCGAAGGTCGGTCCAACGACCGACCGCTACGTGGTGGCGTGGGCGCCGCGGCGGGGGAGGATGTAGAACAGCGCCAGGCCGGCCACGAGGGCGAGCGCGACGGGAACGCTCACGAACGCCGCGGCCGTCGCCAGACCGTAGATGAACGCCCCTGGTGCATAGGCGCGGGAGATCGCCCGGACCCGGGCGTCGCTCACGTCGGCGTGAATCAGCCGCCGCCCCGCTGCGGCGTGCCGCCACAGCAGGTTGTAGAACAGAGCCGTGAGCGTGAAGCTGCCGCAGTAGAAAGCCACCGCGACGTTGCGGTCCCACCCGGCGTGCGGCAGATGCTCCGCCATCACCGCGGTGGGGAACGGCGTGAACGAGATCGCCATCAGCAGCAGCAGGTTCCACACCATCAGGCCGTGGTCCACCCGCGAGATGAGCCGCACCACTTCGTGGTGGTTGGCCCACATGATGCCAATCGTGACGAAGCTGATGGCATAGCCGGCGTACGACGGCCACAGCCCGAGGAGTGTCAGGCCGAGTCTGCCGGACGCCTCGACGTCGGGCGTGGCCGGGAGACGGATCTCGAGCACGAGGAGCGTGATGGCGATCGCAAACACGCCATCGCTGAACGCCTCGAGGCGTGTCGTCGAGTGTTCGTTCGCCGCGGGCGGCTGGGGAGACGGGTCGGTATCGGTCATCGGCGGCGGGCCGGAGGGATCAGAAGGAGGGTCGTTCGATGCCCAGCTTGCGCATCTTGGAATGCAGCGTGGTGCGCTTCAGGCCGAGTCGGGCGGCCGCCCCTTCGGGACCGGCAATCACGCCCTTGGTGTCGCGCAGCGCTTTCAGGATCATCTCCCGCTCGCCATCATGATACGGAGTCTCGGCCGGCACCACTCTCATCGCGCCCGCAGGCACCCGCGGGACGCCGCCCTGGAACGCGCTCGTGGGCATCTGCAGTGCGCCGCCCGGCGACAGGATCACCGCCCGCTCGATCACGTTCTCGAGCTCGCGGATGTTCCCTGGCCACGGCCACTTCTGCAGCGCCTCCATCGTCGTGGCCGGGATGGTGGAGATGCCGCGGCCGATCTCGCGCGAGAACTTGCGCACGAAGTGGTGCACCAGCGGCGCAATGTCCTCCGGTCGCTCGCGTAGCGGCGGGACGAAGATCGGGAACACGCTGAGGCGGTAGTAGAGGTCGCTGCGGAACGTACCGCCAGCGACCATGCTGTTGAGATCGCGGTTGGTGGCCGCGATCAGCCGCACATCCACCTTCTGCGTTCGCGTGCTTCCAAGCCGCTCGAACTCCTGCTCCTGCAGGGCGCGCAACAGCTTCGGCTGGACGTCGAGCGGGATCTCCCCGACCTCGTCGAGGAACAGCGTGCCGCGGTGCGCGAGCTCGAAGCGGCCCACCCTGGCGGACGTCGCCCCGGTGAACGCGCCCTTCTCGTAGCCGAAGAGCTCGCTCTCGATCAGCCCGCCCGGCAGGGCAGCGCCGTTGACGCGCACGAAGGTCTGAGACCGGCGCCGGCTGGCGTCGTGCAGCGCGCGCGCCAGCAGCTCCTTGCCGGTGCCGGTCTCGCCGAGCAGCAGTACGGTGGCGTCGGTCGGGCCCACGGTCCGGATCTGGCGCAGGACGCTGGTAAGCGACGGGCTCGTACCGACGATCTGGGTGAAGTCGTGCTGCGACGTGATCTCGTCTTCGAGGTACAGCTTCTCTTCGGTCAGGCGGTCCTTGAGCGCCGAGATCTCCTGATACGCGAGCGTGTTCGCGACCGCGATCGACACCTGGCCCGCGACGTCGCCGAGCAGCCCCACTTCGGTAGCGGTGAAGCCGTCCGGTGACCGCCGTCCGACCGTGAGCGTGCCCAGAGGGCCGCGCTGCGTGATGAGCGGCACGCAGCAGAGCGATCGCACACCGTCGCTGTTCAACCCTCTGGTCGCGTCGCCGTCGAATGCGTCGAGTTCGGGCCCGGTGAACGTCCGCGCGCGCTGCTCGTGAAAAGCGATGCCGGAGGGCGAGCGCCCCAGCGCCAGCGCGATCCGTGGCTCGATGACCCCGCGGCTGTCGTAGTACGTGCTGGCCTCGATGCGCAGCTCGTTGGCCTCGGCGTCGAAGATGACCAGCGCCGCGTAGTCGTGGTTCACCAACAGGCGGGCCATCGCCAGCACGGATAGCCGGGTCGCGTGAGATTCGTGCTGTGCCAGCAGCTGGTTGTTGATGTCGAGCAGCAGTCGCAGGCGGTCGCGCTGCGCTATCGACTCCTGGCGGTAGCGCTCGGCCGCACGGAAGCTGAGCGCGTTCTCGAACGCAATCGCCAGCTGCTGGGCGACCTGTTCGAGCATTGCCACCTCGTCGGGCGTGAACGCCTCGTCGTGCGGCTTGCCGAGGTTGAGGACCCCGTACGAGCCGCGCGCGGTCTTGAGCGGCACGCAGCACACCGAGCGCACGCCTTCGACGGCCATGACCGAGATCGACGGTTCGCCGAGCTGGAGCACGTCTTCCCACATGAAAACCGTCGTCTCGCCGCGCCGGAACGTGACGTCGGCGGGAGAGCCGATGCTGACGAGCCGCCCTTCCTCCAGCAGGGTGCGCTCGGACTGGTGAACGAGGGCGTGCCGGCGCAGCCGCCGTTCGTCGTCGTCCCACAGGGCGATGCTGGCGAAGTGATGCCGGACCTTCTCGGCGAGCAATGTCGAGACGACGTTGAGCAGGCGCCGCAGGTCGAGCTCGGAGACGACGGCGGTCGTGATCTCCAGGAGCAGACTGGCCCGGTCGCGGGCGGTGCGGAGCCGCTCCTCCCCTTCGCGCACCGCGGCGTCGGACGCCCGTTTGTCGAGCGCCGCCGCCACCATCTCGGCCAGCGAGTTCATCAGGTGCCGCTCTTCGGCGAGGAACGGGCCCTCGACCGACGGCGGCCGTTCTTCCAAATACACCACGCGTAAGTCGCCGCGCAGGGCGTCGCGAGTCTGGAAGCCGGCGGAGATTGACCACGGCGTCTCCACGAAGCCTGGGGTGCAGACGACCGTGCTCCCGTAGCTGACCGTCGCCCGCGTGATTTCTGGAAACTGGAACGCCGGCGGCAGCAGCGCCGCGATCTTCTCGAGCAGCCCGCCGACACCGAGCTGCTCGTCTTCGAGCAGTCGCGCCGTATCGTGGAGTGCGGTGAGCTCCTTCACGCGCTCGCCGAGGTCGTACAAGGCGCTGCGCGCGCGGTCGCGTTCGTCCGCGACCTGCTGGCGCAGTCGCTCGAGCGCTTCGATCTGCAAGGTGTGCTCGACCGCCAGCGCGACGATGTTCGCGGCCCACTTCATCAGCCGGTCGTAGTCGGGCAAAATCGGCTCGGCGGTGTGCCGGACCACGGCGAACGTCCCCAGCCGAGTACGCGACGTCGAGAGTGGCAGCCAGAGTGCCGAGCGGAATCCGGCCCTGTACAACAGAGCCAAGGTGGGGTGCGTGCTCTCGGCGGAGATGGTGTCGAACCTGGGCTGCTGGCTCTGGAACACCCACCCCGCCGGGCCGTAGTGCACGGGCCGTCCGTCGGTCGGTGGCACGAAGCCATCGCCCGTGCCGAATGACAGGGCGAGCTTGACCTCTTCGGTCACAGGGTCGTGCAACACGATGCCGACGCCGTCGAAGGGGAAAAGCGGACTGAGGTGCGAGGGGAGGTTCTGGAACAGCTCCGAGACCGTGCTGTAACCCCCGGTCTCGGTGGCGAGGCGGATCAGCCCCTCCTCTTTCCCTGGCTGCTCGGGATTGTTCTCGGAGACCGACGCCGCCGGATTCTGTTCGGGCATCGATGGGGCGTGCCGATCGTGTCGCCGCTGGATCGGTGAAGTCAAGTGTCGATCGTCACATGACGAAATAAAGTCACCAGGCATCGATCGTCACACACGTTTCAGGTGTCTGGAAGCACCTAAGCGATTACGGAACAGGTGTTTACGTAGATAACCCGGCCGACGACAGCAGGCGGTACAGCATGTGCCTTTTCCTGGTCCAGAAGGAACAAGAAACGATGCTGACTGCAGGAGAGTGCGAGCCCCGGAGTCACCACACCGGTCATAACTGCTTCTATCGCACCCTGGCTGAAGGGACGCTCGACATCATCACGGTCGTGGACGAGCTCGGCACCATCGTCTACAAGAGCCCGTCAGCCGAGCAGCAGCTGGGCCACCGTCCCGAAGACTTCGTGGGACGCAACCTGTTCGAGTGCATCCACCCCGACGACATTTCACGCGCCCGCGCCACCTTCGACGAGTGCCGCAGGAACGACGCCCCGACGGCGCCGGTCGAGCTGCGTGTGCGCCACCTGGACGGGCTGTGGCGGACGTTCGAGTCGTTTGGACGGTTTCAGCCCGACGGCGCCGGCGGACGCATCGGCATCATTCATTCGCGGGACGTTGGCGCCCGCAAGCTCCTGGAGGCTCAAGTGCGGCAGGCTCAGAAGATGGAAGCGGTCGGTCTCTCCACGGGCGCCATCGCCCACGACTTCAACAACATGCTCGTCGTCATCGCCGGCTATACGGCGTTGCTCGCTACCGACCCGTCGCAGACGGTGCGCGAGTTTGCCCGCGAAATGCGAAGGGCGACCGATCGCGCCACCGAGCTCACCGGTCAGCTGCTGTCGTTCGCCCGCAACAGCCAGACCGACGAGACCGCGTGCGACGCCAACGAGGTGATCGCCGACTTCCGTCCGATCCTGGATCGCATGGTGGGCCGCCACGTGCGCGTCTCGTACGACCTCTGCGCCGCGCCCTCCCACGTGCCGATCGGGCGCAGCGCGCTCGATCAGGTGCTGATCAATCTGGTCGTCAACGCCCGCGACGCCATGCCCGCCGGGGGCGAACTGACGGTGACGACCACCAACGAATGGCGCCCGCGCCAGACGGATCGCGCTGCGGCGCTGCCGCTCGTCGAGTACGTCGTCATCCGGGTCACCGATACCGGCATCGGCATGACCGACGAGGTGAAGACGCGCATCTTCGAACCCTTCTCCACCACCAGGACGCCGGGGAGCGGCAGCGGCATCAGACTGCAGACCGTCTACAACGTGGTGGGCCAAACAGGTGGCCGCATCGACGTGATCAGCGCGCCGGGAGCCGGCACGACGTTCCGGGTGCTGCTGCCGGTGCAGGTCGCGGACGAGCTCGCTCAGTAAGGGCACGTCATGACGATGAGCGCCTGGACCATGACCCAGACGGACGATCCGACATCACCCGAGGCGCGCGCGCCGGGGGCGTTCGCCGCGCCCGACAGCCGGGCGCTGGTCATCGACGGCGACGCCCGATCGGCGAGCCACTTCAAGGAAACGCTCGATCGGATCGGTGTCGACGCTGTCACCGCCCGATCCATTGCGGATGGCGTCGCGCTTGCGGCGCAGCACCCGCCCCAACTCCTGGTGCTGACGCTGCCCGAGCGCGATGCCGAGGCGGCGCTCAATCTGGCCGGTGAACTGGTCCTGCGGCACGGCACGCGCTGCATCTTCGTGCTGGACCGCGCCGACCCGTCGTGGCTTCACGAGGTTACCGCGGCCGGGGCCCACGGGGTTCTGTGCAAGCCGGTGCACCGGGAACAGCTCGAGGCCACGTTCCGGCTCGCGATGGACCAGCAGGGCACCCGGCGCGGCACTCGCACCGAGGATGCGCGGGCGCGGTTGCTCGAAGGCGCCGTGCACCGTATCGCGCAGGAACTGGCCAGGCTGGATCTGTCCAACGGTAGCGACCGCGGCGCCTTCCCGCTCTGCGGGCTGCGGCCTCGCGAGCAGGAAGTGGTGCGGCTGCTGCTGCAGCACCTGCGGGTGCCGGCCATCGCGCGCCGCCTTGGCATCAGTCAGCAGACCGTACGCAACCACCTGAAGAGCGTGTTCCGCCGGACCGGCGTCCGCAGCCAGCAGGAGTTGCTCGACCGCATCGCGCTGGCCTCGGCCTCCACGCCATCGCCGGATCTGGACGGCCACCATCCGGTCCCGGATGTAGAGGGCGGTCTTTAGACCGCCCTGGAGCGACTCACGGACGTAGAAGGCGGTCTTCAGACCGCCCTGAAGCGGCTCTTGCACTGGCCGCTGCATGTCCCCCAACACCCCGCCCCGAGCAGCCGGCTGCACGTACTGCGGTCAGTGCCGCTATTTCGTCACGTGCTGCACCAACAACCGAGCGACGTCGTTTGCCGACCCCCTCGTCGCGGAATGGCTCTGTGCGGAGATTCCGCGCTTCTTCGAGCGCCGAGCCTTCGTCGTTCTCGCGTACTGCGTCATGCCCGATCACGCGCACTTGCTGCTCGAGGGCATCGATGAAACGGCCGACGTGCGCGAGACCATGCGGGCGTGGAAGCAGCGCACCGGATTCGACTGGAAGCGTCGCACCCGTACGCCTCTGTGGCAGGAGGGATTTCACGATCGCGTGCTGCGCGACTCCGACGACACTCGCGCAGTGGTGCGCTATGTGCTCGAAAATCCGATCCGCAGCGGTCTTGTCCAACAGGTTGGCGATTACCGCTGGCTTGGCTCGTCGCGATACACGCTCGACGAGCTTCACGATCATGCAGGTGCGTGGACGCCCAGTTGGAAATAGGGAGGGCAGTCTGAAGACCGCCCCCTATGTTCGCGAATGAGGCCCCCGCCGCGACGAAACGACGACGATGTCAGGGCGGTCTAAAGACCGCCCTCTACGTTGTGTGGGCAGTCAGACGCCGGTGATCTGGACCACCGCGCCATCGGGGTCCTTCACGTGGAAGCCGAACTGGATGTTCTCGGCCGGCGTCAGTCCAAAGCCCTTGAGGTCCGCCGTCACGGCGTCGCGGTTGAAGCCCTCGACGCCAATGGCGAAATGGTCGATGACACCGGGCGGCGGCTCGATCCGCAGCGACACGAGAATCTTGCCGCCGGCTCCCAGGCGCGCGATCTTGTTGGCCTTGTCTTCGTTCACCAGCGTCAGGCCGAACACGCGCCCGTAGAAATCGATCGACCGCGCCATGTCGGTGACGAGCACCGACACGTGGTTGATGCTGGCGCCTTTGAGCGTGGCCGCCGAGGCGGTGGTGCCGGCGCCGGCGAGCAGGGCCAGCGCGCCAATCAGCTCGCGGCGGGTGAGCGCGCCTCGTTCGAACCGGGTAATCAGATCGGAGATGACAGGTTCCACGCAACCTCCCTTCGAAAGCCGTAGACTACGCGGCTGGTCTCAAAATAGCGAACCGCGTTACGCCGGTTTGCCAGATACTGCGCGTGGTCCGGGTTCTTAGCGGGCCGCGCCAACCGGCCCGGGAGGATGCGATGACGGCACGCATGAAACGGCAGTGGGCCGCGGCCGCGGTGGTGGCCGCCGCGTATGCGGGGCAGGGGGTCTTCTCGCAGAAGGCGCCCGCCGCGCCGGAACCGGTGACCACTGCCCAGTACGAGCGCTGGAAGACCGAGCTCTCGAACTGGGGCCGCTGGGGCAAGGACGACCAGATCGGCACGCTCAACCTGATCACGCCGGCGAAGCGGCGTGAGGCGGCCGCGCTCGTCCGCGACGGCGTCTCGGTGTCGCTGGCCGCCGATGCCGACACCGAAAAGGCGGTGGACAACCCGTCGCCCTACGAGTACACGATGCTGGGCCTGGGGAGCGATCGCATCGGCATCGCCTATCACGGCATCGCGCACACGCATCTCGACGCGTGGAACCATATCCACGCCAACGGCGTGTTCTACAACGGCTACACCCCCGACGCGGCGGCCGTGGCGAAGACAGGCCACCAGCGCAACTCGATCCTCAACGCCAAGAACGGCATCTTCACGCGCGGCATCCTCATCGACATTCCACGCCTGAAGGGCGTGCCCTACCTCGAGCCCGGCACCGCGATTCAGGTCTCCGATCTGGAGGCCTGGGAAAAACGGGCCGGCGTGCGGGTGTCGGCCGGCGACGCCCTCTTCGTGCGCACCGGCGTCTGGGCGCGGCGGAAAGCCGAGGGCCCCTGGCTGCGCGGCCGCGCCGAAGGCGGCCGGTCGGCAGGGCTCGACCCCTCGGTCATTCCGTGGCTCCGCGCCCGCGACGTGGCCGTGATGGGAAGCGACCACCCGCAGTACGTCTCGCCCGGTCCCGCCGGGCTGCCGCCCGGCGCGATTCACGACTTTGCACTGATTTATCTCGGGCTGCCGCTCTTGGACAACTGCGACCTCGAAGCACTCGGCGCCGCCGCCGCGGCAAGGAAGCGTTGGTCATTTCTACTAACTTCCGCGCCTTTGCCAATCCGGGGCGGCACCGGCTCGCCTCTCAACCCGATCGCGACCTTCTAATTCGCCTTCCCGCCGAGGCTCGGCTTTTGCTTGGTCGCCGCCAAGGTCGGCCGGAGAGAAGTGTCTCGTTTCGACAGCAGAGCTATGTTTTGAGGTAATAGGCTAGGCTGAGCTAGGGCGAGGTCGACCGCCCATTTACATGAGTTTGGGCTTAGCATGGCCGGATTGTTTGGCGACTTCTCGTCGATCTCCCCCTACGTACGATGCCGACGATGAATCAGACCCTGACTCGACCACGAAAGAAATCACGCGTCGCACCGCCGCCGATCGAGAACGCCGCCGTGAACAACGGCTCGGTCCGGGGGCGTGCCCACGATCCCGCCGACCAGCGATCCGAGATGCTGCTCGCCGCGATGCTCGCCTTCCGCGACGGCGATTTCTCGGTGCGGCTGCCGACGCACTGGTCCGGATCCGACGCCCGCATCGCGGAGGCGTTCAACCAGGCCATCGGCTATACCGAGCGGATGTCGAGCGAGATCACGCGCCTGAGCGCGACGGTCGGCAAGGAAGGCCGCCTGCGTCAGCGCATGTCGCTGCCCGGCGCCGTGGGCGGCTGGGCGGCCGAGGCTGAATCGTTCAATACCCTGATCGACGATCTGGTGCGTCCCACCGCCGAGATCGCGCGCACGATCGGCGCGGTCGCGCGCGGCGACCTCGGCCAGTCGATGGACCTCGAAGTGGATGGCCGCGAGCTGAAAGGCGAGTTCCTGCGTTCCGCCAAGCTCGTGAACACCATGATCGAGCAGCTCGCGCTCTTCACCGCCGAAGTGACGCGCGTGGCCCGCGAGGTCGGCACCGAAGGCAAGCTCGGTGGTCAGGCCCAGGTGCGGCGCGTGTCGGGCGTCTGGAAAGAGCTCACCGACTCGGTCAACCAGATGGCCGGCAACCTCACGGCGCAGGTGCGCAACATCGCCGACGTGACCATCGCCGTGGCCAACGGCGACCTGTCCAAGAAGATCACCGTCGACGTCCGTGGCGAAATCCTGCAGCTGAAGGAAGCCATCAACACGATGGTCGATCAGCTGCGCTCGTTCGCGTCGGAAGTGACGCGCGTGGCCCGCGAGGTCGGGACCGACGGCCGCCTTGGCGGTCAGGCCGTGGTGCCCGGCGTGGCCGGCACGTGGAAGGACCTCACCGACTCGGTCAACGCCATGGCGACGAACCTGACCGAGCAGGTGCGCAACATCGCCACCGTCACCACCGCTGTGGCCCGCGGCGACCTGTCCCGCAAGATCACGGTGGACGTCAAGGGCGAGATTCTCGAGCTGAAGGAAACCATCAACACGATGGTCGATCAGCTCACCGGGTTCTCCTCGGAAGTGACGCGCGTGGCTCGCGAGGTCGGCACCGAGGGCAAGCTCGGTGGGCAGGCTGTCGTGCCGGGCGTCGCGGGCACGTGGAAAGACCTCACCGACTCCGTCAACTCGATGGCGTCGAACCTCACCGGCCAGGTGCGCAACATCGCCGGCGTGGCGACGGCCATTGCCAAGGGCGACCTCTCATCGAAGATCACGGTCGAAGTCCGCGGCGAGATCCTCGCGCTCAAGAACACCATCAACACGATGGTGGACCAGTTGAACGGGTTCGCCTCCGAGGTGACGCGCGTCGCCCGCGAGGTCGGCACCGAGGGCAAGCTCGGTGGCCAGGCGCAAGTGCCCGGCGTGGCCGGCACGTGGAAGGACCTCACCGACAACGTCAACTTCATGGCGTCGAACCTGACGGGCCAGGTGCGCAACATCGCCGACGTCACGACCGCCGTCGCCAACGGCGACCTGTCCAAGAAGATCACGGTGGACGTGCGCGGCGAGATCCTCGAGCTGAAGAACACCATCAACACGATGGTGGACCAGTTGAACGGCTTCGCCTCGGAAGTGACGCGCGTGGCGCGCGAGGTCGGCACCGAAGGCAAGCTCGGTGGGCAGGCGCAGGTGCGCGGCGTGGCCGGCACGTGGAAAGACCTCACCGACAACGTCAACGCGATGGCGTCGAACCTCACCGGCCAGGTGCGCAACATCGCCGAGGTGACGACCGCCGTCGCCAACGGCGACCTGTCCAAGAAGATCACGGTCGACGTGCGCGGCGAGATCCTCGAGCTGAAGAACACCATCAACACGATGGTCGACCAGTTGCGCTCGTTTGCCGGCGAAGTGAGCCGCGTGGCGCGCGAGGTCGGCACCGAAGGCAAGCTCGGTGGCCAGGCGCAGGTGCCCGGCGTGGCCGGCACGTGGAAGGACCTCACCGACAACGTCAACTCGATGGCGTCGAATCTGACGGGTCAGGTGCGCAACATCGCCGACGTGGCCACGGCCGTCGCCAACGGCGACCTCTCCCGCAAGATCACGGTAGACGTGCAGGGCGAGATCCTCGAGTTGAAGAACACGCTCAACACGATGGTCGATCAGTTGAACGGGTTCGCGTCCGAGGTGAGCCGCGTGGCGCGCGAAGTCGGCACCGAGGGCAAGCTCGGTGGCCAGGCCGTCGTGAAGGATGTGGCCGGCACCTGGAAGGACCTCACCGACAACGTCAACTCGATGGCGTCGAACCTCACCGGCCAGGTGCGCAACATCGCCGAGGTGACGACCGCCGTGGCCAACGGCGACCTCTCGAAGAAGATCACGGTGGACGTCCGCGGCGAGATCCTCGAATTGAAGAACACCATCAACACGATGGTGGACCAGTTGAACGGCTTCGCCTCGGAAGTGACGCGCGTGGCGCGCGAGGTCGGCACCGAAGGCAAGCTCGGTGGTCAGGCCCAGGTCCCGGGCGTGGCCGGCACCTGGAAGGACCTCACCGACAACGTCAACTTCATGGCGTCGAACCTCACCGGTCAGGTGCGCAACATCGCCGAGGTGACGACGGCTGTGGCCCGCGGCGACCTCTCGAAGAAGATCACCGTCGAGGTCCGCGGTGAGATCCTGGAGCTGAAAAACACCATCAACACGATGGTGGACCAGCTGAACGCGTTTGCCAGCGAGGTGAGCCGCGTGGCGCGCGAGGTCGGCACCGAGGGCAAGCTCGGCGGCCAGGCGGCGGTGGCGGGCGTGGCCGGCACCTGGAAGGACCTCACCGACAACGTCAACTCGATGGCCAACAACCTCACCTCGCAGGTGCGCAACATCGCCGAGGTGACGATTGCCGTGGCCAACGGCGACCTGTCCAAGAAGATCACCGTCGACACCCGCGGCGAGATCCTCGAGCTGAAGGAAACCATCAACACGATGGTGGACCAGCTGCGGTCGTTCGCCGCCGAGGTGAGCCGCGTGGCGCGCGAGGTCGGCACCGAAGGCAAGCTCGGTGGCCAGGCGCAGGTGCCCGGGGTGGCCGGCACGTGGAAAGACCTCACGGACAACGTCAACTCGATGGCGTCGAACCTCACCGGCCAGGTGCGCAACATCGCCGACGTGGCCACCGCCATCGCGCGCGGCGACCTGAACCGCAAGATCACGGTCGACGTGAAGGGCGAGATCCTGCAGCTCAAGGAAACCATCAACACGATGGTCGAGCAGCTCTCGGCGTTTGCCTCGGAGGTGACGCGCGTGGCGCGCGAGGTCGGCACCGAGGGCAAGCTGGGTGGTCAGGCGGCGGTGCCCGGCGTGGCCGGCACGTGGAAGGATCTCACCGACAACGTCAACTCGATGGCGTCGAACCTGACCAACCAGGTGCGCAACATCGCCGAGGTGACGATTGCCGTGGCCAACGGCGACCTCTCCAAGAAGATCACGGTCGACGTCCGCGGCGAGATCCTGCAGCTCAAGGAAACCATCAATACGATGGTCGAACAGCTGCGCTCGTTCGCCTCGGAAGTCACGCGCGTGGCGCGCGAGGTCGGCACCGAGGGCCGTCTCGGCGTGCAGGCCGTGGTGCCTGGCGTGGCCGGCACGTGGAAAGACCTCACCGACTCGGTGAACACCATGGGTGCCAACCTCACCGCCCAGGTGCGCAACATCGCCGAGGTGACGACGGCCGTCGCCCGCGGCGACCTGAACCGCAAGATCACGGTGGACGTGAAGGGTGAGATTCTCGAGCTGAAGAACACCATCAACACGATGGTCGACCAGCTCAACTCGTTCGCGAACGAGGTGACGCGCGTGGCCCGCGAGGTCGGCACCGAGGGCAAGCTCGGTGGCCAGGCGCAGGTGGCCGGCGTTGGCGGCACGTGGAAGGACCTCACCGACAACGTCAACTTCATGGCCTCGAACCTCACCGAGCAGGTGCGCGGCATCGTGAAGGTCGTGACCGCCGTGGCCAACGGCAACCTCAGTCAGCGCCTCACCGTGCAGGCCAAGGGCGAGGTGGCGGCGCTCGCCGACACCATCAACAACATGACCGACACGCTGGCGACGTTCGCCGATCAGGTGACGAACGTGGCGCGCGAAGTCGGCGTGGAAGGCCGGCTCGGCGGCCAGGCCAACGTGCCTGGCGCCGCCGGCACGTGGAAGGACCTCACCGGCAACGTCAACCTGCTGGCGGCAAATCTCACCACGCAGGTGCGCGCCATCGCCGAGGTGGCCACCGCCGTCACCAAGGGCGACCTCACGCGGTCGATTCAGGTCGAGACCCGCGGCGAGGTGGCGCAGCTCAAAGACAACATCAACACGATGATCTCGAACCTGCGCGAGACCACCGAGAGCAACCGCGAGCAGGACTGGTTGAAGACCAACCTGGCGAAGTTCACCGGCATGCTCCAGGGCCAACGCGAGCTCAACACGGTCGGGCAGATGCTCCTGTCCGAGCTCGCGCCGCTCGTGCACGCGCAGCAGGGCGCCATCTATCATTTCACCGGCGTGGACGACGATGCCCGGCTCAACCTGCTGTGCAGCTACGCCCACAGCGACGAGCAGCTGCCCGCCACCATCCGGCCCGGGCAGGGGCTCGCCGGGCAGTGCGCGGTGGAGAAGAAGGGGATCCTCCTCACCGAGGTGCCGCCCGACTTCGTCACCATCTCGTCGAGCCTGGGTCGCGCGTCGAACCTCAGCGTCATCGTGCTGCCGGTGCTCTTCGAAGGGCAGACCAAGGCGGTGATCGAGCTGGCCACGCTCAACGCGTTCACGCCGGCATCACTGGCCTTCCTCGAGCTGCTCACCCAGAGCATCGGCGTCGTGTTCAACACCATCGAGGCGACGATGCGCACCGAGGGGCTGCTGAAGCAGTCGCAGCAGCTCACGGTGGAACTGCAGTCGAGGCAGGCCGAGCTGCAGGAGACCAACGAGCAGTTGGCAAGCAAGGCCAAGCTGCTCGCCGAGCAGAACGCCGAGGTGGAGCGCAAGAGCGCCGAGGTGGAACAGGCACGGCGGGCGCTCGAGGAGAAGGCCGAAGAGCTGGCGCTCACCTCGAAGTACAAGTCCGAGTTCCTCGCCAACATGTCGCACGAGTTGCGGACGCCGCTCAACTCGATTCTGATTCTCAGTCAGCAGCTGGCCGGCAACCCCGGCGGCAACCTCACGCTGAAGCAGATCGAGTTCTCGCGCAACATCAACTCGTCGGGGTCCGATCTGCTCAATCTGATCAACGACATTCTGGACCTGTCGAAGATCGAGTCGGGCACGGTCACGGTGGAAGTGGAGCCGATCTCGTTCGGCGGCGTCCTCGACAACCTCAATCGCAGCTTCCGGCACGTGGCCGAGGCCAAGAACCTGCCGTTCCGCATCGAGGCCGGCCCGGACCTGCCGCGCACCATCGACACGGACTCGAAGCGCCTGCAGCAGATTCTCAAGAACCTGCTGTCGAACGCGGTGAAGTTCACGACACAGGGGCACGTCGAGCTGCGCGTCGGGCTCGCGACCCACGGCTGGACGCCCGACCACCCGGTGCTGCGCAACGCGGCCACGGTGGTCGCGTTTGCCGTCGAGGACACCGGCATCGGCGTCGCACCGGAGAAGCAGCGGCTCATCTTCGAGGCGTTCCAGCAGGCCGACGCCGGCACGTCCCGCAAGTACGGCGGCACCGGGCTCGGCCTGGCGATCAGCCGCGAACTGTCGGCGCTGCTCGGGGGCGAGATCAAGCTCGCCAGCGTGCCCGGCGAAGGCAGCACCTTCACCCTCTTCTTGCCGCTCCACTACGCCGGACCGGACAGCATCAAGACGCAGTCGGGACGCGGCGCCGAGGCGGCGACGGCGCGCGCCGTGCTGCCACCCGAGCGCGAGGAACAGGTGGCCGACGATCGCGACGAGCTCACGGAAGGCGAGCCGACGCTCCTCATCATCGAGGACGACCCGCACTACGCGCGCGTGCTGCTCGGCATGGCGCGCGACAAGGGCTTCAAAGGCCTGGTCTCGTCGAAGGGGTCCCTCGGCCTGTCGCTCGCGCGTCAGTATCGCCCGACGGCCATCACACTCGACATCTTCCTGCCCGACATGCTGGGGTGGACGGTGCTGAACAACCTGAAGCTCGATCCCGCGACGCGTCACATCCCGGTGCAGATCATCAGCGCCGACGAGGAGAACCGCCACGGCCTGTCGCACGGGGCGTTCTCGTGCCTGGTCAAGGCGCCAACCACCGACGGGCTCGAGGCCGCCTTCAACCGCATCGTCAACTTCACGGCGCCGCGCACCAAGCGCCTGCTCATCGTCGAGGACAACGACCTCGAGCGCGAGTCGATCGTGCAGCTGCTCGGGCACGACGACATCGAGACGGTGGCGGTGGCCACCGGCCACGAAGCGCTCGACGCGATGCGGGACGGCACCGTGGACTGCGTGGTGCTCGACCTCCGCCTGCCCGACATGACCGGCTTCGAGCTGCTCGACCTGGTCGAGGCCGAGCCGGCGCTCGCCGACGTCCCGGTGGTCGTCTTCACCGGCAAGGACCTGACCGCCGATGAGGAGAAGCGCCTCAAGGTCGCGGCCAAGAGCATCGTCCTGAAGGACGTGCAGTCGCCCGAGCGGCTGCTCGACGAAACGGCGCTCTTCCTGCACCGGGTCATCACCGACCTGCCCGAGAACAAGCAGCGCATGCTCGAACGCCTGCACGGGTCCAACGAGGCGCTGCGCGGCCGGAAGATCCTGATCGTGGACGACGACGCGCGCAACATCTTTGCGCTCACGTCGCTGCTCGAGAACCAGGAGATGGACGTCATCAGCACGACGAACGGCCGCGGTGCCATCGAATTCATCCAGAACACGGACGATCTGAGCATCGTGCTGATGGACATCATGATGCCCGAGATGGATGGCTATGAAACGATCAGGGAGATCCGCAAGATGCCGGCGTTCCGGACGCTCCCGATCCTGGCCCTGACCGCGCGCGCCATGAAGGGCGACCGCGAGAAGTGTCTCGACGCCGGCGCCAGCGACTACATCGCCAAGCCGGTGAACACCGATCAGCTCCTGTCGCTGATGCGGGTATGGCTGTTCCGCTGACACCGTGAGCCCTGAGCCGCGCCGCAACTCTATGAGCACCTTCAATCCGACGCCCGGCCTGCCTGGATCCGACGCCGAATCGGCCGCGCTGCCCGCGGTTCTGGCCGACGGCCGGGTGAACATCCTGATCGTCGACGACGAGCCGGCGAACCTGAAGGTGCTCGAGGTGATTCTCGACGACCCCGGCTACCGTCTCGTGCGCGCGCACAACGCCAACGAGGCGCTGCTGGCCCTGGTGGCCGAGGACTTCGGGCTGCTCATTCTCGACATCCGCATGCCGGATATGAACGGGTTCGAGCTGGCGCACCTGATCAAGCAGCGCAAGAAGTCGGCGAGCGTGCCGATCATCTTCCTCACCGCGTTCTACAACGAAGACCAGGACGTGGTGGCGGGCTACGGCACCGGCGCCGTGGACTACCTGCACAAGCCGGTCAACGCCACCGTGCTGCGCTCGAAGGTCGCGGTGTTCGTCGAGCTGCACCGCAAGAGCCGCGAGCTGGCCATGGCCAACCGCGCGCTGATGCTCGAAGTGGCCGAGCGCCGCCGCGCCGAGGAGCAGCTGCGCGAGCTGAACGAATCGCTCGACCGGCGCGTGACCGAACGCTCGGAGGCGCTGCGCGAGAGCGAGCAGCGGTTCCGCAGCATGGCCGACCAGACGCCGGTGATGATGTGGGTGACCAACCCCGCCGGCGCCGCGGACTTCGTCAACAAGGAGTACTGCACGTTCTTCGGCGTCACGCCGGAAGAGGCGCTGCACGGCGCCTGGCGCCTGCCGGTGCACGACGACGATGGGTCGTACATCCGGTCACTGTTCGAGGCGCTGCGCACGCGGCGGCCGTTCCAGGCCGAAGCCCGGATGCGCCGCGCCGACGGCGAGTGGCGCTGGATGATGTCGCAGGGCGCGCCGCGCACCTCGTCGTTGGGCGAGTTCCTCGGGATGATCGTCACGAGCCAGGACGTCACGGACCAGCGCCAGGCGGCGACCATACAGCAGCAGATCGCGCGCGCCAAGGACGAGTTCATCGCCGTCCTTGCCCACGAGCTGCGCAGCCCGCTGGCGCCGATTCGTACCTCGGTGGGCATCCTGCGCGCGCACGCCTCGCATCCGATGGTGGTCCGTTCCGGCGAGGTCATCGAGCGGCAGACCGCGCACATGGCGCGCCTGCTCGACGATCTGCTCGACACCTCGCGCTTGTCGCGCAACACGCTGACGCTGCAGCGGTCGCGGCTGCGCCTCGGCGACGTGCTGCAGGCGGCGGTTGAAATCGCGAGCCCGCTCGTCGAGCAACAGCGCCTCGAGCTGGTACTGAGCGGCATCGACGAACCGGTATGGCTCGATGCCGACCAGGCGCGGCTCACGCAGGTGTTCGGCAATCTGCTCAACAACGCGGCGAAGTACAGCAAGCCGGGGGGGCGCGTGGACGTGGCGGTGCGCCCGGCCACGGGGTGGGTCACGGTGAGCGTGCGCGACTCCGGCATCGGCATTGCCGCCGACATGCTCGAGCGCGTGTTCGAACCCTTCACCCAGGCGACCATGGCGCGCGATCACGCGCCAGGCGGCGTCGGCATCGGCTTGTCGCTGGCGCACCGGCTGGTGGAGATGCACGGCGGCGTCATTCAGGCGGTGAGCGACGGTCCCGGCTGTGGCAGCGAGTTCGTCGTCCGCCTGCCGGTGTGTCCCGACGAGGTGGTGTTCCCGGTGCAGCCGGAACCGCGGCAGCTCGACAACGCGCCCCTGGCGCGGCGCGTGCTGGTGGCCGACGACAACGTGGACTCGGCCGACATGGAAGCGGCACTGCTCGCGGCGGTCGGCTGCGAGGTGCGCACCGTCTACGACGGCGAGTCCACGCTGCGCGAGGCCGAGCGCTTTCGGCCCGACGTCATCCTGCTCGACATCGGCATGCCCGACATCGACGGTCACGAGGTCTGTGCCCGCGTCCGCAGCCAGTCGTGGGGCGGCAACATGGTACTCATCGCCGTCAGCGGCTGGGGGCAAGAGAGCGACCGCCGCCGCAGCGCGCGCGCTGGTTTCAACATGCACCTGGTGAAGCCGGTCGATCCCGATGCGCTGCTCCGCATCGTCCGCGACGTGATGTCGCAGAACGCATGAAGGGGGCCGCACGCGGATCGACGGCCCCTCCGAGGTGGATGTGGTGTCGGGGCCGGCACCTCGACGTTGACGGCCGCCAACGGCGACGCCCTCGTCATCGAGTTCGCCGGAACCGCCACGTTCACCGGACCAGACCCCGAAGATCCCGTGCTGTTTGCCGGCACGTGGATCGTCGTCGATGGCACCGGACGGCTTGCCGGCTCGACCGGGACGGGCTCCTACAGCGGCAGCGCCGCTGGACCCGCCGGCACGCTCCTGCTGGACGGTTCGATCAGCGGTCCGGGCAACGGCAATTGACGGCAACCATCGCAAGTCCTTCCATCGTCAGCTGAGCGGCTGGCGCCGCGGTTCAGTCCGTTCACGCGCGAATTGCGCTCGTTGCGGACTGCTGCCCCGGTCGGCACGGTTACTGCTCCCATCCCTATCGCGTCACGCGCGGTCAAAGGCCGGGCTCGATTGCGAGTCCCCAGGATCGCCGCGGACGCGTCAAGGAGGAATGGGACATGGCGACTGATCTAGTGGCGTACGGCCTCTACGCGAATCGCGAGGCGTTCGAGCGCGCGCTCGAAGCGCTGCGCGCGGCCAACTTCCGCAACAGTGATATCTCTGCGATCCTGCCGGACCGTGACCACACGACCAAGGATCTCGCCCACGAGATCAACACCAAGACGCCAGAAGGCATTGCGGCCGGCGCGGGCGCGGGCGCAGCGGTGGGCGGTGTGCTCGGCTGGCTCGTCGGCATCGGCGCGATTGCGATCCCGGGGATCGGGCCGCTCATCGCGGCCGGACCGGTGGTGGCGGCGCTGGCCGGCGCGGGTGCGGCCGGGGCCGCCGGCGGCCTGGTCGGCGGCCTCGTGGGCGCGGGCATCCCGGAGGTTGAGGCCAAGCGGTATGCCGGACGGATCCGTGAGGGCGCCTATCTCCTGTCGGTGCACTGCGACGACGGGAAATGGGCGAAGAAGGCGGAGGACATCCTGGAACGCACCGGTGGCAAGGACGTCGTGAAGACCGCGGAGGCGGCGGGGCAGACTACCGACCGTAAAGACGCTTGTGGCAGGTAGGCGGGTGGAGAGCTAGGCCAGGTGAAAGCTCTTACCTGCTTACCTGCCCACCTGCCCACCTGCCCACCTGCCCCCCGTTATCAAATCTTGTAGACGAGGGCCATCAGCAGGGCGACGTCGTTCTTCTTGATGTCTGGCGTCGGCGGTTTCTTCTTGAAGACGTCGAGCACCTCGAACTTGAGCTGCGTGCGCGCCGACATCGCCGCGGCCACACCAACTCCGAAGGTGTAGAGCGCGTCGTCCCAGTCTTTGGTTTTCCACAGCGCCGTCACGCTCTGCGTCACCGTGGTGGTCGCCGTCAATGTCTGCGCCAGCTTCTCGCTCGCGGTGACGGCTCCCGAGGTGTGTACCTCGACGCCAGGGTTCTTCTCCCACACGGCGCCGATGCCGCCGTCCACCGAGAGTTTCGTCGCCATCGTGTCGAAGAGCCTGTAGCCGAGGCCGCCGCCCGGGGCGATCAGGTAATCGATGCTCTTGAACTCGTCGCGCAGATATTGGTTCTGCGCGAAGACGAATGGGCGCCTACCGAGCTTGTATTCGTCGCGAATGTTGATTCCGAGCCGGCTCGCGTTGAGCTCGCCGTCGGTCTCGCCGCGAATCCAGAGCGCGTCGGACTTCACGAGGTTGCGCGTCTTGGGATCGTAGGTGATGTCGTAGGCGGCGTTGGCGGTGAACGTGTCCTTGTTGCCGCTCGTGAGCGCGAGGCCGGCACTGGCGGCCACCGCCAGGGGCCCGGGTGGTGGTGCGGCCGGCGCCTGCGCGAGGGCCGGTGCACACGACATCACGATCAGGGCAGCGACTATTCCCGGAGAGACCCGCATCCCACGGCTCCTTTCTGGTTGGGGGTGCACCGAATGCTGGCAAACGGCTCGAATCGAGGCTGACGTGTGGGCACGCACGGGCACTACGGCTGAGGATGGGGTTGCCGCGATCCCGTGCGCGACTCGGGTACCATAGCAGGTCGTCCCGACGAAACGCGCGCGTGTCATCCTTGCCCTCCCGTATCGACGGTCCTTCGTCGCCCACAACACCCGGCGCGCTCGCCACCGGTCAGGCCGCGCTCGACCGCGGCGACTGGCCGGCCGCGTTGCAGGCGTTCGAGTCGCTTCCCGCCGCCCTCGCCGAGCAGCCCGAAGCGCTCGAGGGACTCGGGCTGGCGGCCTGGTGGCTCGATCTCGCCGACCTCGTGTTCGACGTGCGCGAACGCGCCCACCTTGCCTACCGCGAGCGCGGTGATCGGCGCGGCGCGGCGCGGATGGCGGTTTGGCTGGCCTGGGACACCGCGGCGTTCCGCGGTGAGCAGGCGATTGCCAACGGCTGGTTACAGCGGGCGCGCCGGCTGCTCGAGGGTGTGCCCGACGCGCCGGAGCACGCGTGGCTGGCGGCGCGCGCTGGTATCTGGGCGCTGCTCGACGACGGCGATCCGCACGAGGCAGAACGGCTGGCGTCGGAAGCCGTGCGCGTCGGCCAGGCAATTGGCGCCGTGGAATACGAGATGCTCGGCCGCGCGGTGCACGGCTTCGCGCGCGTCACGGCCGGCGCCGTCGCCGAGGGGCTGCAGGAGCTCGACGAGGTGAACGCCGCGGTGCTGGCCGGCGAAATGCGCGACCGCGTGCTCATCGGCCTGGCGTGCTGTTACCTGATCGCCGCCTGCGAGCGCATCCACGACTACGAGCGCGCGACGCAGTGGTGCGATCGCCTCAAGGCGTTCTGCAAGAAGGTGGGCTTGCGGCCGCTCTTTGCCGTGTGCCGCACGCAGTACGCGTCGGTGTGCATGTGGCGCGGCGCCTGGGACGAGGCCGAGCACGAGCTCACCTCCGCGTCCGACGAGCTCGCCGCGTGCCGTCCCGCCATGACCGGTGAAGGGCTCGTGCGTCTGGGCGAACTGCGGCGCCGGCAAGGAAAGCTCGACGAAGCGGTCGCGCTCTTCGACCGCGTGGGCGGACATCCGCTCGCGGCGATCGGCCGCGCCAGCGTGCTGTTCGATCGCGGTGATTTCACCGGCAGCGCCGATCTGGCCGAACGATATCTCCGCCGCCTGCCGGGGAGCAACCGCACCGAACGCATTGCGGCGCTCGAGCTCAAGGTGCGCGCGTGTGTCGAGCAGGGCCACATCGAGGACGCGCGAGTGGCGGTCGCCGAGCTCGATGCAATTGCCGGGGAATCGCGGACGGCGCCGCTGCGCGCGCGCGCCCGGTTCGCGGCCGGACTCGTGGCCGCACGCGCCGGCGACGCCCGAGCGGCGCGGGCCCACCTCGAGGATGCCGTCGATCTGTTCAAGGGCAGCGGCGCACCGTTCGAAACTGGTCGTGCCCGGGTGGAGCTGGCGCGCTGCATGGGCGTGCTCGGACGCCACGACGCGGCGGTCGAGGAGGCGCGCCGGGCGATCAACGACCTCGAGCCGCTCGGCGCGATCCTGGAGCTCGCGCGTGCCCAGTCCGTGCTCGACGCGCTCTCGACGCCGCGGCAGGCGCCGCCGAACGAAGACCGCAAAGGCTTGAGCCCGCGTGAGATCGAAGTGCTGCGGCTGATTTCCGAAGGGCTGAACAACCAGGCCATCGCCGAGCGCCTGTTCATCAGCGAGCACACGGTCCACCGCCACGTGGCCAACACGCTGACCAAGCTCAACGTGTCGAGCCGGTCGGCCGCCGTCGCCCAGGCCGGCCGGTTGGGGCTGCTGTAGGGGCCGGCTTCAGCCGGCCCGGGCCGCCTGAAAGGCGGCCCCCACGTCCAGAAGTGCTTCAGACCCGCCCCATGGCCCGTTCGGGCCATTTGAGCCGGTCCTCCCAAAATGACCTGTTCCGGCGAAGCCGCCACCCTAGGGCGATTGCTAAGTTGGTCCTCGATGGCAGCCGCTGTCGTGAAGAGTAAGGACCACACCATGCGTCACCAGATTGCGCTCGTGCCCTGGGCCCTCATCGTGCTGTTGGCGTTGGCCGCGTTCCGCCTGGCGCCCTCGCGCACCGACGTGCCCATTCGAGCGGCCGCGCCCGCCGGCAGCGGCTCTCACTTCTTCCCGGCGCTCGTCGACGCCGGACCGATCCACTGACAGGCAGGGCACGATGGCACCTATGTCCGAGCTCCGGTTGATGTGCGTGCTCGCGCATCCTGACGACGAATCGCTCGGCACCGGCGGAGCGCTCGTGAAATCGGCCGCCGACGGCGTCGCCACCTATCTCCTCACGGCCACCCGCGGCGAGCGCGGGCGGTTCGGAGATGCCGTCACCCGCCCGGCGCCCGAGGTGGTCGGGCGCACGCGCGAGGCGGAGCTCAGGGCCGCGGCCGCCGAGCTCGGGCTCCGGGAAGTGTGCTTCCTCGATTACCCGGACGGCGGCCTCGACGGTGTGGACCATGGCGAGGCGATTGACAGAATCGCCGGCCACATCCGGCGCGTGAAGCCGCAGGTCGTGATCACGTTCGGCCCCGAAGGCGCCTACGGCCACACCGATCACATCGCCATCAGCCAGTTCACGACCGCGGCTGTCGTGGCGGCGGCGGATCCATCGTGGCGCGTGCAGCACGGCTCCGCCGAGCCGCACCGGGTGTCGAAGCTGTATTTCATCGCGTGGAGCGCCGCCAAGTGGACGGCGTATCAGGCGGCGTTGAAGCGTCTCGTCTTCGCCGTGGACGGCGAAGAGCGCCAGGCCACGCCGTGGCCGGACTGGGCGATCACGACGGTCATCGACACCAGCCGGTTGTGGCCGGCCGTGTGGCGCGCCGTCTCGTGCCACAAGACGCAGATGGCGATCTACGACCGGCTCGCCGGTCTCGCCGACGAGCACCAGCGCGCGCTCTGGGGCACACAGGAGTTCTATCGCGTGTTCAGCAGCGTCAACGGCGGACGTGCGCGCGAAACCGATCTTTTCGAGGGACTGCGATGACCACGATGCTGCCCGGAACCGAGACCCTCACGCGGCGCGCGACGCCGCTGACCATGCCCGCCGCCGACTTTCGCGCCGTGGGTCATCAGCTGGTCGATCTCGTGGCCGACCGGCTGGCGCACATCGCCGAGGGCCCTGTGTCGGTCCACGAATCGCCGGCCGCGATCAGGGCCGCGCTCGGCGCGGATCGCGGCCTGCCGGCGCGGGGCACCGACGCGGGCCGTCTGGTCATGGACGCCGCCGAGCTGTTGTTCGACCACTCGCTCTTCAACGGCCACCCACGCTTCTTCGGCTACATCACGTCGAGCCCGTCGCCCATCGGGATGTTCGGCGATTTCCTCGCCTCGGCGCTCAATCAGAACGTCGGCGCCTGGAACCTGTCGCCGATGGCCACCGAGCTGGAACTCCAGACCGTCCGCTGGATTGCCGAACTCCTCGGGCTGCCGGCGGGCGGCGCCGGCCTGCTCGTGAGCGGCGGCAACGCCGCCAACTTCATCGGCTTCCTTGCGGCGCGCGCCGCCATGGCGGGCTGGGACGTGCGCAAAGACGGCGTGGCCCGCGGCTCGCTCGTCGCCTACGTGTCCTCCGAGACCCACACCTGGGTGCAGAAGGCCGCCGACATGTTCGGTCTCGGCACCGACGCGATTCGCTGGATTCACGCCGGCCCCGGCCAGTGCATGGACGTCGCGGCGCTGCGGCGGCAGGTCGAAGAGGACGTGCGCCTCGGACACCGGCCCTTTCTGGCCGTCGGCACCGCCGGCACCGTCAGCACCGGCGCCGTGGATCCGCTGGCCGGCATTGCCGCCGTGTGCCGCGACCACGACATGTGGTTTCACGTGGACGGCGCCTACGGCGCGGTGGCGGCGCAGGTGCCAGGCGCACCCGCGAGCCTGCGCGGGCTGGCCGAGGCCGATTCGATCGCCGTCGATCCGCACAAGTGGCTGTATGCACCGGTCGAGGCGGGCTGCATCCTGGTGCGCGATCCGGAGGCGCTGCGGAACACGTTCGCCTATCACCCCCCGTACTACCAGTTCGACGAGCAGGTGGTGAACTTCTTCGAGCACGGCCCGCAGAACTCGCGCGGGTTCCGCGCGCTGAAGGTATGGCTGGCGCTGCAGCAGGCCGGGCGCGACGGCTACCTGGCGATGATCGGCGACGACATGCGGCTCGCGGTGCACCTGCACGCCTGCGTGGACGCACACCCGGCCTTCGAGGCGATGACGCAGAGCCTCAGCATCACCACGTTCCGCTTCGTGCCCCCGGACCTGCGGACCCTCGTCGGGTCGGAAGAGATCGAGCGCTATCTCGATCGACTCAACCGCGAGTTGCTGGCCGCGATCGAACGCAGCGGCGAGGCGTTCCTGTCGAGCGCCGTCGTCGACGGCCGCTTCGTCCTGCGGGCCTGCATCGTCAACTTCAATACCTCGCTTGGAGATGTGGAAGCGTTGCTTCCGTTGATCTCCCGGCTTGGCGCCACGACCGACGCTGCTCTCAGGCGAGAGCTGGGCGTCGCGCACACCATGCCGGCGGCGGAAGCGCCGGCGCATCTCACAAGGAGCCGGTAATGACCAACACGCAGACCACGAGCACCATCGACACGCCGCGCGGTACCACCACCAGCACGCTGGCCGAGACCCTGGCTCGCCGCCTCGAACAGGGGATCGACGCCTTGGCGGCGTTCGCCGCGCCGCTCAGCGACGCGCAGTGGAAGACACCGATCCCGAAGGACGGGCGGCTGGTGGGCATCGTCGTGCATCACGTCGCGAGCGTGCTGCCGATCGAGATCGAGCTGGCGCAGGCGCTGGCCAAGAGCCAGGCGATTACCGGCGTGACCTGGGACGTGATTCACGAGATGAATGCCAACCACGCGCGCGAGAACGCAGGCGTGACGAAGCAGGAGGCGCTCGACCTGCTGCGGAAGAACGCCGCCATGGCGGCGGCCGCCATCCGGGCGCTCAGCGACGCGGACCTCGCTGGCGCCGCCACGGTGTCGCTCTACGCGAAGCGCCGCTCACCTGTCAGTTCATGCTCGAGGACCACGCCGTGCGCCACAGCTACCACCACCTCGCGAAGATTCGCGGCGCGCTGCAGGGCTGAACCGACCATTCACAAGACGAGGAATCATCATGACCACTGGCACTTCCACCGCACCCGCCGCGTCTCCAGACCTCGCGGCTATCAAAGCCAGACAGCAGGTAATGTGGGCGTCGGGCGACTTCGCCGTTATCGGGACGACGCTGCAGATCGTCGGCGAGCAGCTCTGCGAAGCCGTCGATCTGCGGGCCGGCGAGCGCGTGCTCGACGTCGCCGCCGGTAACGGCAACGCGACTCTGGCCGCGGCGCGCCGCTTTGCCGACGTCACCTCGACCGACTACGTGCCGGCGCTCCTCGAAGGGGGGCGCCGCCGCGCCGAGGCCGAGGGCCTCGTGGTCCGCTTCGAGGGCGCTGATGCCGAGGACCTGCCCTACAAGGATGGGAGCTTCGACGTCGTGCTCTCGACCTTCGGCGTGATGTTCGCGCCGGATCACAAGAAGTCGGCCAGTGAGATGTTGCGCGTGTGCCGCCGGGGCGGCCGCATCGGCCTGGCCAACTGGACGCCCGAAGGCTTCATCGGCAAGCTCTTTCGCGTGGTCGGCCGGCACGTGCCGCCGCCCGCCAACCTCCAGTCGCCGGCGCTCTGGGGCACGCACGCGCACCTGCGCAGCCTGTTCGGCGACGTGCACATCGAGCACGTCTCGCGCGACTTCGCCTTTCGCTATCGTTCCGCGGAGCACTTCGTGGACGTGTTCCGCACCTTCTATGGTCCGGTGCACAAGGCGTTTGCCGGGCTCGACGACGCGGGCAAGACGGCGCTGGAATCGGACATGCTCGCGCTGCTCCGCGATTCGGATCGCGGCGGGTCTGCCGGACTGGTCGTGCCGGCCGAGTACCTGGAGATCGTGATTACGCCTTGATATAGCCGCGGGAGATGGACGTGGCCGCGGGTCCCGATGTGGCCGCGGGCTTGGATCTGCGGGCTTCGATGTGGCCGCGGGACATGGATGGGCCGCGGGAGATGGATGTGGCCGCGGGTCTTTAGACCCGCCCCTGGATCAGTCCACCGGATACGGTCCGTCGGCGAAGACCTCGGCATGGTAGCCCTTCGACCCGATCGCCCGGGACAAGGCGCTCCCCGCCGGGCCGCCGGACTCGAGGTCCCGCACGATGCGGGCGAAGTCGAAGGCGGGCCGCCAGCCCAGGTCGCGGCGCGCCCGCCCGTTGTCGTACACACGGTCGATGCCTGGAAACATCGACCACCCGCGCGCGGCATACACGGCTTCGTGCTGCGGCACCAGGCGACGGACCACGGACGGTGCGTCGACCCGTAGTTCGGCGAGGTCTGCGGGCGTGAACGGGGTGGTGGCGCTGATGATGTAGCGCCCGAACCCGATGGACGGCGCTTTGTCGAGCGCGAGCAGGTGGGCGTCCACGATGTCCGCGATGTCCGCCCGGCGGAAGAGGAACTCGTTGGCCTTTGCGTTGTCGTCCGCGTAGGCGTCCCGAGTCTCCTTGCGATCGTCGGGCTCCGGAAAGAATCGCGACGTGCGCAGGATGAGGCACGGCAGCGAGGCGCGGTGGTGCAGGAGCTCGCACAGGTTCTCGGCGGCCACCTTGGTGACGCCGTAGATGTTCTTCGGCATCGGCACCACGTCTTCGGTGATCCACGCGCTCGGCTCACCCGGCGGCGGCACCAGCGCACGGCCGAACGCGCTGGTCGTGCTGGTGAAGATGAACGCGCGGGCCCGGACGGCGATCGACTCCTCCAGCAGGTTCAGCGTGCCGGTGATATTCGTGTCCACGAAGTCCTGCCGCCCGTGCGTGGCGACGTGCGGCTTGTGCAGCGTGGCTGTGTGCACCACCGCGTCGACCCCGGCGAGACAACGTCGAACGAAACCGCGGTCTACGATGGATCCCACGTGGCGCGTGAACCGCGACGGGTTGAGATCGACGCCCACCGGCTCCAGCCCCGCCGCGGGCAGCGTGCGCATCAGCGCTTCGCCGAGGTGCCCCGCGCTTCCCGTGACCAGTACTCTCATCCGAACGGCCGCTCCGGATTCACTGTATCAGACGCGCTAGCGCTGACAGACCGGACAGTAGAACGACGATCGCCCGGCCTGCGTGCGCCGGCGGATGATGCCGCGGCAGCCGCGCCGGAGGCAGCGCTGACCCTCGCGGTCGTAGACGCGAAAGCGATCCGACCGGTAGTCCGCCGCCGTCTGACGGTCGATCGCCTTGCCGAGCACCTGCTTGATCGCCGCGGTCAGCCGGGAGGCCGCGTCGCGCGGCGCGCCGCCAGGCGTCGCGATGGTGGACGCCCGCCGGTGCGGTGCCAGGCCGGCGAGGTGCAGCGCTTCGACCACGTAGATGTTGCCCAACCCGGCGACGACTCGCTGATCCAGCAACGCGGCCTTGAGCGACGTTCGCTTGCCGGCGCACGCTCTGGCCAGCGCAGCGTCGTCGAACTCCTCCGACAGCGGTTCAGGTCCGAGCCCGCCGACCGAGGGGTGCTCCTCGAGCTCGCCCGGCGCCAGCAGGTCCATCACCCCGAAGCGCCGCGGATCGTTGAACACGACGGTGGCGCCCGAGTCGAGGTGGAAGACGACGTGATCGTGCGGGTCCGATCCCGCTGCGGCCTCATGGCCGTGGCCGCGGCCGGCCGTTCCGATCACGCGGAAGGCGCCCGACATGCCGAGGTGCATGAGCAGCGTGTCGCCCGACGACAGCACCGCGAGGAGGTACTTGGCACGCCGCGTCAGGGCGATCACCGTGTGACCGGCAATCCGCCGGGCGAAGCCGCGGGGAAAGGGCGCGCGCAGGTCCGGCCGACGGAGCTCCACGGCATCGATCCGGCGGCCCACCATCGCCGGCGCCAGGGTGCGGCGGACGGATTCGACCTCGGGAAGCTCGGGCACCCGCCCCTACAACGAGAGCGCGCCCGTGCTGTCGCCGATCGCGTCCACGGGCGCGCCCATCTTCTGGAGCATCGCCAGCAGCAGGTTCGACATCGGCGTGTGCGGCGCGTGGCGCAGGTGGCGCCCGCCGGTCAGCCGGCCCGACGCGCCGCCGGCGAGCAGGACGGGCAGCGGATCGAAATTGTGCTCGTTCCCGTCGCTCAGGCTGCTGCCGTAGAGGATCATCGAGTGGTCGAGCAGGTTGCCGTCGCCGTCTGGCGTCGCCTTCAGCCGCTCCAGGAAGTAGCCGAGCATTTTCACGTGGTAGCGGTTGATGACGGCGAACTGGTCCATGTTCTTGCGTTCGTTCGAGTGGTGCGACGCGTTGTGGAAGCCGTCGCGCACGCCGGTCGCGGTATACACGGCATTGCTGTTCTCGCGCGCGAACATCAACGTCGAAATCCGCGTGACCTCCGTCTTGTAGGCCAGCACCTGCAGGTCGAACATCAGCTTCAGATGGCTTTCGAAGTCGGCCGGAATGCCCACCGGCGCGTCGGGCAGGTCCAGGTTGCGCGAGAGCGTCGCGTCCACCTGATGGACGCGGCGCTCGATCTCCCGCACCTCGTCCAGGTACTCGCGCAGGCGGCGGCGGTCGCCCGCGGGAAGGTCCTTCTCGAGCGCCGGCACCTGATCGCGAATCGAGTCCAGCAGGCTCTTGGCCTGGTTGCGCCGCTCCTGCCGTTGCCCGTCGGTGCTGCCGTCGCCGAACAGGCGCTGGAACACGATCTGCGGGTTGTTCTCCATCGGCAGCGGCAGCGTCGCCGACTTCCACGCCAGGGTGTTGCGATAGGCGCACGTGAAGCCGGCGTCGCCGCAGTTCAGGTTGAGCGGCTCCATCGACAGTTCGATCGACGGCAGCGGCGTGTCCTGGCCGACGTGCTGCGCCGCGAGCTGATCGACGGTCGCGCCGACGTAGGCCTCGTTCTTCTTCACCGGATGAGCGCCGCTCAGGAACACCGCCGCGGCGCGCACGTGGTTCTCGGCGCCGCCGGTGTCTTCGCCGGTGGCCGGTGCGACTGGCGCGTGCGCGAGATCGCTCACCACCACCAGCCGGTCGCGGAACGGTTCGAGCGGCTGCAGGATTTCGGAGAACCGGAACGCGGGGCCGTCGCCGGCCGGCGTCCATTTGTCCATCGTGGCGCCGTGCGGAATGTAGATGCAGCCGAGACGGGTCTTCGGCGCCGCCGCCGTCTGCGCCAGGAGCGTGCCGGCCGGTACCATCGAATCGAGCAACGGCAGCGCCAGCGTCACGCCGGTGCCGCGGAGGAAGGTGCGCCGCGAGAGGTGCCTCTTCGTGATGAAACTCACGGCTCTGTTCCTCCCTCGCCTCGCTTCATCTGGAACGGCACGCTCTGCACGATGCCGGTGACGAGCGACGAGAACCGGTCGCCGTTGCGGGCCGTCTCGCGCGCGATCGCCCGCACGGCGGGCATGTCGAAATGCTCGATGCGCCGGCCCAGCGCGTAGGTTAGCAGCTTCTCGGCGGTGGTGGCGACGAACGCCTCGCGCCGGTCGAGCAACGCCTGCCGCAGGCTGGCGGGGCCGTCGAGCGGCGTTCCGTCCACGAGCTTTCCGGCGGCGTTCACGGGCACGCCCTCGTCGGTGTCACGGTATTTCCCGATGAGGTCGAACGGCTCGAGCGAGAAGCCGATCGGATCCATCACGGCGTGGCAGGCGGCGCAGCTCGGGTTGGCGCGGTGCTGCTCGAGCCGCTGCCGCAGCGACGTCGGCGCCGTACCGTGCGCGACCGACTTCTCGAGGTTGGTTTCGACGCCGGGGGGCGGCGACGGTACCGGCGCGCCGAGCAGGTTCTCGAGAATCCACTTGCCGCGCTTCACCGGCGACGTGCGGTTGCTTGCTGACGTGACCGTCAGGAAGCTGCCCTGGCCGAGCAGCCCACGGCGCGCGCCGTCGCCGAGTGCGACGCGGCGGAAGCGGCTTCCCCGCACGTTGGGGATGCCGTAGTGCCGCGCCAGCCGCTCGTCCACGAAGGTGTAGTCGGCGTCGATCACGTCGAGCACGCTACGGTCCTCGCGGACGATCGTCTCGAAGAGCAACTCGGTCTCACGGATGAACGCGTAGCGGAGGTTGCCGTCGAACTCCTTGGTGCCCGGCGCCACGTCATCGAGCTGCCGCAACTGCAGCCACTGGCCCGACAGGTTGTCGATGAGCGCGCTGGCGCGCGGATCGGCGAGCATTCGCCGGGTCTGCTGCGTGAGCACGGTGGCATCGGAGAGACGGCCCTTGGCGGCGAGGCCCAGGAGTTCTGCGTCGGGAATACTGCTCCAGAGGAAGAAAGACAGCCGCGACGCCAACTCCAGGTCGCTGATGCGGTAGACCGTACCGGGGCGGAGGCCCACCGGTTCCTTCTCGAAGCGGTAGATGAACTGCGGATCGACGAGAATGCGCGCGAGCGCGTACTGGATGCCGGTCTCGAAGCCGCGCAGCGTGTGGCCAGACTCGTAGAACCCGAGCAGCATGTCCACGCTCGGATCCTTCTCGCCCACCGGATGCCGCATCGCCTGCGTGGCCAGCGACGAGAGGATGCGCCGCGCGCACGCGATTTCCTCCGGCGAGCTCGAGGCCGTGTCGCGCCGAAGCCCGGAGGGCGAAGGCGGATTGCACAGGAAGATGCGGCGGCGGCTCGGGGTGTCGCCGGGACCGGTCGGGTTGATCGGCCCGTTGATCCCGAGGCTGTTCACGCCGGCGGTGCTCGCGAGCTCGGCGAAGAGATCATCCACGCCTCGGGCGTTCGATTTTCGGATGACGGCGACGCCGACGGTGTGCGGGCCTGCCGTCACCTTCAACTTGATGCCACCACGCGGCGGTGTCCGTCCGACCAGCTGCACGCGCTCGCCGTCGATCGTGATCTCGGCCTCGTCTTCGACGCCGACGGCCGGCAGGCCGAAGAATCCGGCGCCGCCCCGGCCCACACGGAACTCGTATTCGCCGTCGAGCGGAAAGACGTGCGTCACCAGCAGTCCGCCTCGCGTGCCCAGCGGCAGCCCTTCGCGCTGCGTGGCCTGCGACATGCCGCGCGGCGACAGGTAGGTGGTGAGGTCGGTGCTGATCGTCGGGTCGCCAACGGCGAGGCGGGAGATCTTCGCGGCCGCGGATACGTAGGCCTGCATCAGCGCCGGCGAGACGCTGAGCACGCTGGCCATGTTGTCGAAGCCCTCGCTCGAGTCGTCGCCCGGCATCAGGCCCGTGGCATCGACGGGCAGCGCCAGGAGATCGCGAATCGCGTTGGCGTACTCGGTGCGGTTGAGACGGTGCAGCACCGGCGCGCCGGGATTGGGAGCGGTGGCTGCGGCGCGATCGATGGTGGTTTCGACCGCGTTCGCCAGACCGTCGAGCACGGCGCGATCGGGGCGCGGTGCGTTCGCCGGCGGCATCATCCCGGTGCGCAGCTTGCGAACGGCCTTCTCCCACACCTGTGGGTCCTGGCTGGCGCGGGCCACCGCGAGCCCGTCGAGCGCGAGGCCGCCGGTCTTGAGCCGCGCGTTGTGGCACGTGACGCAGTAGCGATCGACGACGGCCTGGCCGCCTTCGCGCTCCGCGCTTCGGCGAGACACGGGCTCGGCAGGCGCCTGGGGACGCGCCGGCGTTTGCGTCTCGACGTTCGTGATCCCGGCAATCAGGAGCAGCGCCGCCGCGGCGCCCAGGCGCATCCTCACGGCTTCGCGCCCAGCTTCTCGAGCAGTGCGATGGTGCCCGGCTTCTTCTCGGCGCCCACCGCCGCCAGGAACACGCCTTCGGCCCACCGCAGCGCCGTGCGCCCTTCCTTGTCCTTCACGTCCAGCCGCGCGCCGCGCGTCACCAGGAGCTCGATGATGTCGTTCGAGCCGCGATTCACCGCGCCGAGGAGCGCCGTGAGGCCCATCGAGTTGGTGGCGTTGACGTCGGCGCCGAGCTCCAGGCACAGCGCCACCGCGTCGAGCCGGGCCTGCGCCGATTCGGTGTAGGTTTGCGCCACCACCCAGTTCACGCCGGCCGCGGCCATCAGCGGCGTCGTGCCGGCCAGCGTCGGCAGGTTGGGGTCGGCGCCGCGCTGCACGAGCAGCTTCATCGTCGTGGTGTCGGCCGAGAGCGCGGCCCGCAGGAACGGCGTCTGGCCGGTGTAGTCCACCCAGGAGACGTCGTTGAGCGAGTAGAGCCAGCGGCGCGGCGGCGGCAGTTCGCGCGTGCGGGCGTTGACGTTGGCGCCTTTGTCGATGAGCAGACGGATCAGGTCGAGGAACGGCGGCCGGTCCACGCCGTTGTCGGTGGGCGCATCCTGGTCGTTGTTGTTCATGTCCAGGTTGCGGTACTCGACCGCGGCCCAGAGCGGCGAGCGGCCCCAGAAGTCGTCGGCGTTGACGTTGGCGCCGCGCTCGACGAGGAGCCGCGCCACCGCGATCTGGCCGTTGAGGGCGGCCATCAGCAGCGGCCGGATGGCGTTCGCGTCGCCGAGCTCGAGGTCGGCGCCTCCGGCCACGAGCAGGCGCGCGGCTTCCAGCCGGCCATCGCGGGCGGCGTAGAGGAGCGGCGTCATGCCGCCCTTGACTTCCGCGCGCCGGCCGCGATCCGGCAGGCCGCCGCGGTTGATGCCGACGCCTTCCGAGCCGCAGCCGGTGCCCTTGCACGGCGGCACGAAGTTCGGCGTCGGCCCCGTGCGGGTCTGCGCGTTGACCGCCGCCCCCGCCTTGATCAGCAGGTCTATGGCCGGAGCGTGGTCCTCGCGCACGGCAATCATCAGCGCCGTCTGCTGGAACTCGGGCTCGCGCGCGTCCACCGTGGCGCCGCGCTCGATGAGCAGGCGCATGGCGGGCACCGCGCCCGTCCGCGTCGCGGTCATGAGCGCCGTCTCGCCGCCGGGGTCGGCGGTGTTGGGGTCGACGCCGGCGTCGAGCAGGCGCTTGATCAGATCGGCGCTGCCGTTCTGGCCCGCGAGGTAGAGCGGCGTGATGCCGTAGCGGTCCTTCGCGGAGGCGTTGGCGCCCGCCCGCAACAGCGCGTCCGCCAGGTCGAGTCGATCGGCGTGGACCGCGGCGTGGAGCGCGGTGAGGCCGTCCTCGCCCGCGGCGTTGACGTCGGCCTTCTGTGTAATCAGGGCACGAACGGCGGCGAGGTCGCCGCGGGTGGCCGCGTCCACGAGCGGCACACGGTCCGCGCCCGCCGCGTTCGCGGCCGGCAGCACGGCGGCGGTGACCGCCGCGGCCACGAGGAATCGCCCGAACATGGGCGAATTCTAACGGAAGTATCTGCGGCTAGCCGCGCACCCCGTTCCTCTCGCCTGGAGTGGCCCGCAGGTGACATTCGGCAGGACCGATCACGACCGGCCGTGACACGCCCGGCGTTCTTCGCTCGTTTACCCGGCGCGGTTCATCTGAGATTCGACCGTCCTTGTAAAATGCGGCGTTTAAATTCTACATATGGGCAACCATCGTGCTCGAGACCGCGCGTTGTACCCGAAAAGGGCAGCGTCCTGTCCGGCACAAAACTTGTGTCCGGCCTCGTGGCCGCCTCCTGGCTGCCGCCACCGGCCGCGAGCTGCGTGGGCTGTCGGTCCTTGACCTGACCTGCAGGTCCGGCCACCTGAGCCATTGAGGCACACTGGCCGGCGGACGTGATCTCGTTTTTCGGGAGTGGTTGGAATGATACCGCCGCGGGTTCACGCGTCCGCTCAGCCCCGCCTATCCAGTCTGGCGCCGGCCCGTTCGCTTGCGCCCAGGATCCTCCCGCCCTCACTCGTGCTCGCCCTGGCGCTCGCCACGATCGGATGCGGCTCCAAGTCGGAGACGTCGACGGGGCCGACTCCGGTGAAGTGCCAGGTGTCGCTGGAGGCGCCTGCGAACTCGATTACGGCTGCGGGCGGTCAAGAGGCCATTACGGTGTCGGCGCAGCCGGAATGCAGTTGGACCGCTTCATCAGCCGCAACCTGGATCACCGGTCTCACGCCTGCCTCCGGTCAAGGCAACGGGCGGGTCGAGTTTCAGGCCGCCGCCAACCCCGCTGGCACGATGCGGCAGGGCGACATCGCGGTCAACGACCAGCACATCCCCGTCCAGCAGCAACCCGCGCCCTGCCGATTTGAAGTCTCGCCTGTCGCTCAGACGATTAGCGCCGGCGGAGGAACCATCACCATCGCGGTCGCCGCGCCCACGGGCTGCGGCTGGCAGGCCAGTGGCGAGGCTGGGTGGGCTCGGCTGACGGGCACGAGCGGCACGGGGAGCGGCAGCGTCGGCCTTCGCGTCGATTCCAACGAGGGCGCCACGCGAAGCACCGCGCTTCTCGTTGCCGGCCAGACGGTTACGGTCACCCAAGAGTCGCCGACATCGCCCACCTCTCCAAACTCGCCAAACTGTGTGTTCTCGCTGGACCAGGCGAACGGGGTGGTGAGTGCCGCAGGAGGCTCCTTGACCGTTGCCGTCAGTGGCACTGCCGGCTGTGCATGGACGGCAACGAGCGAGGTCCCTTGGATCACGGTCGTTGCTGGTGCGAGCGGAACAGGTAGCGGTACCATCACGTTCAATGTCGCCGCGACCAGCGGCGCTGCCCGCAGCGGCACCCTCACCATCGCGGGCCGGGCGTTTACGGTCATGCAGCAAGGGGCGGCCGGGCCCGCGCCCGCGCCAAACTGCTCCTACTCAATCGCTCCGGACAATCAATCCCTGGGCGCCGCCGGCGGGGAGGGCGCGGCGATTACGATTTCGACATCGGCCGGGTGCGCGTGGATGGCAACGAGCCAGGCGTTCTGGATCACGTTGACGTCGCCGGCGAGCGGCAGCGGACCCGGAACCGTCACGTTCACCGTGGCGGCCAACGGCGGCGGCGCGCGCACCGGCAGCCTCAGCGTTGCCGGGCGGGCGTTCACGGTCACCCAACAGGCGGCGGCCGGGCCCGGGCCCGGGCCAGACTGCTCCTACTCGATCGCGCCGGACAATCAATCCATAGGCGCCGCCGGGGGGGAGGGCGCAACGATTGCGATTTCGACATCGAGCGGGTGCGCGTGGACGGCGGCGAGCCAGGCGGGCTGGATCACGTTGACGTCGCCGGCGAGCGGCAGCGGACCCGGAACCGTCACGTTCACCGTGGCGGCCAACGGCGGCGGCGCGCGCACCGGCAGCCTCAGCGTCGCCGGCCGGTCGTTCACGGTCACCCAACAAGCGGCGGCCGCGCCCGGGCCAGACTGCTCCTACTCGATCGATCCGGACAGTCAATCCATGGGCGCCGCCGGTGGGGAGGGCGCGGCGATCAGGGTTTCGACATCGGGCGGGTGCGCGTGGACGGCGGCGAGCCAGGCGGGCTGGATCACGGTGACGTCGCCGGCGAGCGACAGGGGACCCGGAACCGTCAGGTTTACTGTGGCGGCCAACGGCGGCGGCGCGCGCACCGGCAGCCTCAGCGTCGCCGGCCGGACGTTCACGGTCACCCAACAAGCGGCGGCCGGGCCCGGGCCCGCGCCAAGCTGCTCCTACTCAATCGCGCCGGACAATCAATCCATAGGCGCCGCCGGGGGGGAGGGCGCAACGATTGCGATTTCGACATCGGCCGGGTGCGCGTGGACGGCGGCGAGCCAGGCGGCCTGGATCACGTTGACGTCGCCGGCGAGCGGCAGCGGACCTGGAACCGTCACGTTCACCGTGGCGGCCAACGGCGGCGGCGAGCGCACCGGCAGCCTCAGTATTGCCGGCCGGGCGTTCACGGTCACCCAACAGGCGGCGGCCGGGCCCGGGCCAAGCTGCTCCTACTCAATCGCTCCGGACAATCAAACCATTGGCGCCGCCGGTGGGGAGGGCGAGAGGATTCGGATTTCGACATCGGGCCGGTGCGCGTGGACGGCGGCGAGCCAGGCGGCCTGGATCACGGTGACGTCGCCGGCGAGCGGCAGCGGACCCGATACCGTCACGTTCACCGTGGCGGCCAACGGCGGCGGCGAGCGCACCGGCAGCCTCAGCATCGCCGGCCGGACGTTCACGGTCACCCAACAGGCGGCGGCCGCGCCCGCGCCCAGCTGCTCCTACTCAATCGCTCCGGACAATCAAACCATTGGCGCCGCCGGTGGGGAGGGCGAGAGGATTCGGATTTCGACAATGGGCCGGTGCGCGTGGACGGCGGCGAGCCAGGCGGCCTGGATCACGTTGACGTCGCCGGCGAGCGGCAGCGGACCCGATACCGTCACGTTCACCGTGGCGGCCAACGGCGGCGGCGAGCGCACCGGCAGCCTCAGCATCGCCGGCCGGGCGTTCACGGTCACCCAACGAGCGGCGGCCGCGCCCGCGCCAAGTTGCTCCTACTCAATCGCTCCGCAGAGTCAATCCATGGGCGCCGCCGGTGGGAACGGCTCCACAGTTGCCGTCTCGACGGCGGCGGGATGCGCGTGGAGTGCCAGGAGTAATGAGGGGTGGATCACGCTCGGGTCCGGTGCGAACGGTAACGGTCCTGGAGTTGTCACGTTCAGCGCCGCTGCCAATAACGCCATGGCGAGGAACGGCACGCTCACGATTGCAGGGCAGTCGTTCACCGTCAATCAGGCTTCTGCCTGCACGTTCTCGATCAATCCGACGGAGCTGTCGATCAACGAGGAGGGCGGCCCAGGTACGGTCGCAGTCTCGGCAGGTGCGGGCTGCGGTTGGACGGCGTCAAGCAACGATTCGTGGATCACGATCACCGGCGGATCGTCGGGCAGCGGCAATGGTACAGTCCGGTTCGACGTGGCGTCCACGAACGGCAAGAAACGAGACGGTACGTTGACCATCGCAGGCCGGACGTTCAAGGTCGATCAAAACAAGAAGAACGACCTCACAGGAGACGGGAATTAGACGGGCCGCCGATGAGCATTCGGACGCCAGTACTCGTGATTGCGTTTGCGGTTGTCGCGTCGGCGACGCCGGTTGCCGCACAGCAACCGGTCAGCGACGTGCTGTCGTTTCTCCTGACCAATCGGTCGATCCCGACCGGCGACTTCGTTCAGGATGCGAGAGCCGCCGCGGCTACTCGCGACACGATCTCAACGTTCCTGCTCCTCGAGCTCGCTACGTTGCCTGTGACGTCCTCCGCCAGCGCCTTCACGTACCGTCTGGATCGCAATCTGGGAACGGTCGTACGGTCGAGCGACAGCTTCGGGCCGTTTCTCATCGAACGGTCGCTGACAGCGGGACTTCTGCGGGGCTCGCTCGCGCTCACTTATCAGTCCGCCTCGTTCGACACGATCGACGGACGCAGCTTGAAGGACGGCACCCTCGTCGCGACGGCCAGCCGGCTCCGGGGTGATGCTCAGCCGTTTGACGTCGAAGCCATCTCCCTCGACATGCACACGAACACGGTGACGCTCCTGGGAAACATCGGCGTCACGGACCGATTGGACATCGGTGCAGCTCTGCCGTTCGTAGCGCTTTCGTTGAACGGCCGCCGTGTGGACACCTACCGGGGGACCGAGCTCGTGCAAGCAATCGCGTCCGCCTCTGCCTCGGGACCCGGCGACTTCCTGATTCGCGGCAAGTACAATGTCCTCCGCCGCACGGGAAGCGGACTGGCGATCGGAGGCGAGGCCCGGTTGCCGACGGGCAACGAGCAGAATCTCCTGGGTACGGGGGAGGCCTCGATCAAACCTCGCTTGATTGCTTCTCTCGAGCGCGACCGGGTCGCCGTCCACGGCGACATTGGATACGCGATCGGCGGCCTCTCCGACGAGCTCGATTACGGAGGTGCGATCACTGTGCTTGGCACGTCTCGTTTGACGTTGGTAGGCGAGATCGCCGGTCGCCGGCTGTCCTCGGCGGACCGCCTGACTGAAACCACCGAGTCGCACCCCTCGCTCGCGGGCGTCGATACGATTCGACTGACAAGCGTCCAACGCGCCACTGAACGAGTGGTTGGCGTCATCGGCGTCAAATGGAACATCGCCGCAACGTTGCTGCTCAGCGCCAACGTCGTGCGGCCCCTTACCAGTGCCGGACTGAACGCTCGCTGGATTTCGACGTTCGCGTTGGATTATTCGTTCGAGCCTTGATCTCATGGACAGGCCTGACCAGTCGCGGCGGCATGACGTGACGGCGTCTGACACGAGCAGACAAGCGCCCGGACCCGATCCGTACGCGCCGGAACAGGTGTCGACCAATACTGACCTGATCGCGCTCACCGAGGAAGAGCGGCTGAACGGACTCGAGTTTTTCGCGGCCGAACAGCCCCACGAATTCGAGCGCGTGCCCGCTCACGTCGATCGCATCGACTCCCCGGTTCCGACGTTCGCGCGGGCGACACCACCGGTACCACCCGATGCTCAGAGATCGCTGACATGGCAGGAACCGCTTTTGGCAGCCGTGCTCACGGCAGTGGTCGTGGTGTTCGGCGTCATGTCAGTCCGGATGCGCACCACCACCGACGATCAGCTCGCGGCCTTGAACAATCGGATTGCTGAACGCAATAAGGCAGCACGCGAGGTGCCCCGGACAGCGGCAGTCGCCGCCATTCCTTCGAGTGGGGCGCTCCGTGCAACTGATGCGCCGACGCCGCTCAGCTCTGCGGCGCTCGGTAACGACATCTCCGCATCAAGCAAGGCGAGCAAGGCTTCCGTGGGCCGCGAGAGTGCCTCGGTGCGAGCACCTGTACCGTCAACTCCACCGATCGCGCCGGGACGCGAAGCGACACGGGTGCGACTGGATCCACCGATTCAGAAGGCTTCGGTCGCGAGTCCGGGAACGGCCGAACCGGTGCCGATGCTGGAACGTACGAGCGCGCCGCCCCTTGGCAGCCTGACGCTGCCTGCCAGTCTTCCGGTTGAGCCGAGTCCTGTGGTTGCAGTTGCGGCCGCACTGCCTCGCGCCGAAGCGAGCGGAGCCCCACTGCCGCGAATGCCCGCACCAGAGACAGCCATCGAAACGGTGTTGACCCAGTATCGAGCCGCGTTCCGAGACCTCGACGCCGGCGCTGCACGAGCGGTCTGGCCGAGTGTCGACGCCAAGGCGCTGCGCAAGGCGTTCGATCGCCTCGAAGAACAGGATCTGATCTTCAATTCCTGTCAGATTGCGGTCAGCGACGTTCGTGCCGTGGCGTCCTGTCATGGATTGGCGCGATACGTGCCACGAATCGGCAACAAGGACCTCCATGACGATCGACGGCAGTGGGAGTTCAAGTTGAGCAAGGTCGACGATGTCTGGCTGATTGATACGGTGTCCGCGCGCTAGGGGACTAGCGATGGACGAAGAACGAACCGTGCGGAGTGGTCAGCTGAACGCGACGGCGGAGCGGTGCGGCCGCACTTTGGCGCGCCCGTTGACGGCATTGGCCGCGGCCGCCATGTCGCGGGCATCGAGCGGGACGAGTGCGCGGAACACCCGGTTCTCGAGCGCCGCCACCGGCACGCCGTCGCGGTAGGCCACACAATTGCGGCCCGCGGCGCGCAGGCGCGCCCCGGCGGTGACGATGCCCGCCAGGTTCAACGGATCGGCCGTCGAGATCGAGTAGATGGTGCCGCTGAGCGCCGTGCGGCGCACCTCGCGCAGTACCGGCACCGCGTCCGGCAGCGCGAACTGCTCGCCGGCCATGCCTGACACGAAGCGGCCGCCGCGGATCTCGCCGCGCGCTTCGAGCCGGCGGCAGACGCGCGCCAGGTCGCGCCACGGTGCCGCCGTGGTCTCGCGGGTGAGCAGGCGCCGGAAGATGACACCGTAGCGCCGGAGCAGCGTCCAAGCCTGCCGCTCCACCGCGGCGTCGCGTGTCGTCTCACGACCCTTCCGCAATCGGACACTCCAGCGGCCCGAGAGGTTGACGCGGCGGTCGCCGGGCAGCACGCGGCCTTGGGACGATGCCACCAGCATGCGCAGCCCGGCGAACCCGTCGGAGGTCACGAGACCGGCCGCGACCAGGACGCTCAAGGCCTGCCGCATGCGGTCGGCGTCGAAGGGCACGGTGGCCATCAGGTCCTTGAAGAACGAGGCTCCTCGCGCCCGCAGACGCTCCAGCACCGCCTGGGCGTCCTCGGTGATCCCGGCCTCGGATGGCGTGTCGTCGTCGGTTGCCGGAAGCCAGTCATCCGCGTGATCGCCGACGACGAGCGCGATCGGCGTCACCGAGGCCGTCTTCAGCATGCCCGGCGCCGACAGACGCGCCCAGCCGGCTTCGCCGGAGAGGCAGAGGACGTCGAGCATCGAGGGCTCGTAGCGGTCCATCCGCGCCGGCAGCACCGAGCGCTCCCATGCCGCCGCTGGCACCTCGAAGCCGTGGAGCGTTTCGAGGATCTGGCGCAGACCGTCGGGCCCCGTCAGGCGTGCGCGCTCCTCGACGTGTTGCCACACGAACAGGAAGCGCATGAAGTCGGCCGGTGAGACCGGCTCGATCTCGGCCCGCAGGCGGTTGAGCGTGTAGCGGTGGATGCGGGCGAGGAGCGCGCGGTCGCACCATTCCACCGTACGTGCCGCGGCGCCCGGCGTGAACCGGCCGCGCAGGACGACGCCGTCGGCTTCGAGCGCGAGCAGCGCCGCCTCCGCGTCATTGGCCGTGACGCCGATGGTGCGCGCTAGCGCCTCGGCCGTGATCGGGCCGGTGATCGTCAGCCGGCTGCGCACGAGTTCGACGGCCGCGGTGGCCGGCGTCCACGGCTGCGCGGCCCTCGCCGCAGGAATCGCGACCGCGGAATCGGCGGCCGACGGATGCAGCGCTCGCCACTCGGGTAGCCGCTCGACGGCAATCGCCACACGCTCGTCATGGGGCGGGTCTAAAGACCCGCGGCCACGCGTGTGAGCAGACCCGCGGCCACGAGGTTGGATGGGCGGCCCGTCCAGGAGTGTGGCGCGCCCGGCCTCGATGAGCGCCTGCAGCCACGCGCCGTCGAACCCCGCGAGCTCGTCGCAGGTCAGCAGGCCGCACGTCATCAGGGCGTCGTGCAGCTCGTCGGCGTCGCGCGGGTCTGGAAACGCCTCCTGTCGCACCTTCTCGACTGCCGCCCTGTCGAGCACGGACGCGTCGTCCACCGACTGCGAATCCCTCGCCCGCCGCGTCTGCACCGCGTGCGCGCGCCGTTCCTCGAGCGGCGCGTCGTCGAGAAACGCATACGGCTTCGCGTTGAGGATGTGGTAGGCAAAGACCGACGGCTCGGGCGTGTCGCGCGCGAGCAGGCGCAGCTCACCGCGATGAATTCGGTGCAGCACGGCCTGCAGGCCGTCGAAGTCCATCGCTTCGTGCAGGCAGTCGCGCACGGTCTGGTTGACGAGCGGATGGTCGGGCAACTGGCGGTCGCCCGGGATGTTCTCCAGGCACGCGGCGGCGTCGGGAAAGACGGCCGCCATGAGATCGTCGGCGAACATGCGCTGCAGCTGCGGCGCGACGCGGCGGCTGCCGCGGGCCCGGGGGACGGCGAGCGAGATAGTGGCGTTCCAGCGCCACCGCGTCTTGAACACGGGCGCATCGAGGAAGGCCTGCACGAGCACGTCTTTCACCGTCTCGGGATGCAGGTAGCGAAACACGTCGGCGAGCGGAAACGAGTGCTGCGGCCCGAGCGACAGCAGCAGCGCGTCCTCGGTGGCGGCCGCCTGCAGCTCGAAGTTGAACTGGCGGCAGAACCGCTTGCGCAGCGCCAGGCACCAGGCCTTGTTGATGCGGCTGCCGAACGGCGCGTGCAGCACCAGCTGCATGCCGCCCGATTCGTCGAAGAACCGCTCGAGCACCAGCGTGTCCTGCGTGGGCATCGCGTCGAGGGCGCGGCGGCCCTCGTCGAGATAGCCGAGGAGCTGCATCGCCGCGTCGGCGCCGAGACCCGTCTCCGACATGAGCCAGTGCACGTCGCCGTCGTCGACAGCGGTCTCGCGGCCCACAAGGCGAGCGCCGACCAGCGCGCGCAGATCACTGACCGCGCGCGAGAGTTCGTCGCTGCGTGCGGGTGCCTCGCCCAGCCAGAAGGGAATCGACGGCGGCGCACCCTTGGCGTCGGCCACGCGGACCACGCCGGTCGTCACCTGCAGGATCTGCCACGAAGCGTTGCCGAGCTGGAAGATGTCGCCGGCGTTGCTCTCGATGGCGAAATCTTCGTTGAGGGTGCCGACGAACGTGTCGTTGGGCTCGAGCAGCACACGGTAATCGGCCACTTCGGGAATGGCGCCACCAGATACCTGCGCCAGCAACCGCGCGCCGCGGCGGCCTCGTACGGTGCCATGGACCTCGTCGCGGTGAAGCAATGCCGCCCGGCGGCCCTTCCGCGTGGAATAGCCGTCAGCGGTCATCGCCACCACCGCATCGAAGTCTTCGCGGCGGAGATCGCGATACGGCCACGCACGCCGGCACAGCTCGAAGAGCTCGTCCTCGCCGACGGCCGCGTCGTCCGACGCGCTTTCGGCGACGAGCTGCTGCGCGAGCACGTCGAGCGGGGCATCCTGCGACACGATCGCGTCGAGTTCGCCGCGACGGATCGAGCGGATGAGCGCGGCGCACTCCATCAGGTCGTCTCGCGACTCGGGGAACACCCGCCCCTTCGGCAGGCCGCTGATCGTGTGCCCCGACCGGCCGACACGCTGGATGAGCGTGGCAATCCGGTGGGGCGACCCGATCTGGCACACCAGATCGACGCTGCCGATGTCGATGCCCAGCTCGAGCGACGCGGTTGCCACCAGCACGCGGAGGCGGCCGGCCTTGAGCCGCGTTTCGGCGTCGAGCCGCGACTCCTTCGAAAGGCTCCCGTGATGGGCCGCCACGGCCTCGTCGCCGAGCCGCTCGCTGAGATGTCGCGCCAGCCGCTCCGCCATCTTGCGCGTGTTGACGAAGACGATGGTCGTGTGGTGCTGCCCGGCGAGCTCGGCCAGGCGGTCGTAGTACTCGCCCCACACTTCATGCGCCATCACGGCGTCGAGCTCGGAACGGGGAATCTCGATCGCGAGATCCATCGGCCGGCCGTGGCCCTCGTCGACGATCGTGCAGGGCGCGCCGCCCGTGCCCGACAGCCACCGCGCCACTTCCTCGATGGGCTTCTGCGTGGCCGACAGCCCAATGCGCTGCAACGGCCGCTCGGCGACGCGGGCGAGGCGTTCGAGCGACAGGGCCAGGTGCGCGCCACGGCGCGTGCCGATCACGGCGTGGATTTCATCCACGATGACGGTCCGGACCGTGCGCAGCATCTGCCGGCTGCGTGCCGACGTCAGGAGCAGGTAGAGCGACTCGGGCGTCGTCACCAGGATGTGCGGCGGCGTTCTCACCATCGCCGCGCGCTCGGCCGCTGGGGTGTCGCCGGTCCGGACCGCCGCGGTGATGCGCGGTGCCACGAGCCCCTGCGCCTCGGCGATGCCGGCAATGCCCCGGCGCGGCTCTTCGAGGTTCTTGTGGATGTCGGTGCTGAGTGCCTTGAGCGGCGAGACGTAGAGCACCCGCACTTCATCGGCGAGGCCGGCCGCAAGGCCTTCGGTGAATAGGCCGTCAATCGCGGTGAGGAACGCGGCCAGCGTCTTGCCCGAGCCCGTCGGGGCAGCGATCAGGGTATGGCGTCCCGCCACGATGGACTCCCAGCCCTGGCGCTGCGCCGCCGTGGGCGGGCCGAGCGCGGTTGCGAACCACTCCTGGACGGCGGGATGGAAATGGGCGGTACCCATGGATCCGCGGGCGGGGAAGCGCCCATTTTACCTTCAGGGGCGGGCGGCCGCCGCGCGGCTATTGTCCGCCGCCGGCCCACGCTGTACGCTGACCGGATATGTCTGCTTGCCACACCGTGTTCCGAGGTGCCGCACTCGTGCTGGGTGCCGCCATCGTAGCGGCCGCCGGGGCGGCCTGCCGTTCAACGCCCACCGTGCCCCCTGCCGCGTCTGCCGACACGTGGGCCGTCGTCGATGGCCATGAGATCAAGCGCGACGACGTCGACAAGGCTTTTCGGCGATCGCGCGACGCGTCGCAGCCGCTCTCGGAGGAGGAAACCCTGCTCGCCAAGCTGAACCTGCTCGACGAGATGGTCATGCAGCAGATCCTGCTGGCAAAGGCTGCCACCCTCAAGATCGAAGTGCCGCAAACCGAGCTCGACACCGCCGATGCGGACGCGAAGAAGAACATTCCACCCGACACGTTCCAGCAGGAACTGGTGCAGCGCGGGCTCACCACCGCCGACATGCGCGAGAGCCTCCGGCGCGAACTGCTGGCACAGAAGGTGATCAAGCAGGAAGTCGACGACAAGATCGCGGTGACGGACAAGGACGTGACCGACTTCTTCAACGCCAACCGCGCGCAGTTCAACGTGGCGGAAGAGTCGTATCATCTCGCCCAGATCGTCATCACGCCGGCGCGCGAGCCACAGATCACCAACGGTACCGGCGACGATGCCGCCTCCCCGCAAGCAGCGGCGGCCAAGGTGCAGATGCTGATGGAGCGGCTCAAGGCCGGGGCGTCGTTCGCCGACCTGGCGCGCGGCTACTCGGAAGATGGAGAGACGGCGCCGCGCGGCGGCGATCTCGGCCTCGTGCCGATGTCGCGGCTGAACCAGGCGCCACCGCAGCTGCGTAACGCCGTGCTCGGGAAGAACCCGGGTGCGGTGAACGTGGCAGCCGCCGGCGGTGCCTACACGCTCGTGCTCGTCGTCGCGCACGAGCCCGCGGGCCAGCGGGACCTGTCCACGCCAGGCCTGAAGGAGAACCTGACCCAGTCGCTGAAGGCGCGGAAGCAGCAGGTCGCGCGCGCGGCCTTCGTCTCCGCCGCCCGCACCGACGCCGACATCACGAATTACCTCGCCCGCCGCCTCGTCGAAGGTAAGGGCACGCTGCCGAATTGACCGAAATTAGGTGAACAACCAGGTTGACGCGGGGCGGCCGGGTCTCTAATCTGCGCGTCATGCGCTCCGTCCGGCGGCTCGCGTTCGTGGCTCTCACCGCCCTGGCCCTCGCGGCAGGCGTGCGTGCGGCTGAGCCCGGGCGCTGGTGGTCGCCCGGCGACGGCGGCCGGCTGCCGGCCTACGCGACCTACGCCAACGACTACGGCGACCTCGGCGTACTCAACACGAGCGGCCCGATCGACACCAAGGGCCATCCGTTCTTCGAGCCGATCGGCGGCAACGGCCGCGCCTGCGTCAGCTGCCATCAGCCCGCCAACGGCATGTCGCTGTCGGTGGATGCGATCCAGGAACGGTGGCGGGTCACCAAGGGCCAGGATCCGATCTTCGCCGCCGTCGACGGCATGAACTGTCCCGACCTGCCGGCCGGCGACCCCAAGTCGCATTCGCTGCTGCTCGAACGCGGGCTGTTCCGCGTGTTCATGCCGTGGCCGCCCGTCCGCGACGATGGCGCCGCGGTGGAGCCCGAATTCACGATCGAAGTCGTCCGCGACCCCACGGGCTGCAACACCAGCCCGCGCTACGGCCTGAAGAGCGGAACCCCCACGGTCTCGGTCTATCGCCGGCCGCGCCCGGCCGCCAATACGAAGTACTTCACGCACCACAACTTCGGCGTGTTCCCGTTCGTGGGCAAGGGACCGCTCGCCACCGCGCGCGATGCCGAAACTGGACTGCCGACGGCCATGAACATGATGGCCGACGCGCGGGTCTCGACACTGAAGACCCAGGCCATCAGCGCCGCGCAGACGCACCTGCAGTTCGCCGGGGCGCTCGACGACGCGCGGCTGCGGCAAATCGTGGAGTTCGAGGGCCAGGTGTACTCGGCGCAGGTACGGCACCGTGGCGCAGGCGATTTGATGGAACCCGGCGGCCCGCCGGGCCTCGGCGTCCGCAATCTCGCCGCTGGTGCTGCCGGCGTCCTCGGCAACAACACGACCCAATGGGTCTTCCCCGTGGGCGACGTGTGGAAGGCGCTGACCACGCCGGCCAGCCCGAGCGAGGCGCCGCGCAACCGCATGCGCGAGTCGATCGCACGCGGCCACGACGTGTTCATGTTCCGCACCTTCTGGATTCGCGACGTGCAGCACTTGAACACGGTCGGCCTCGGCAACCCGACCAAGCGCACCTGCTCCACCTGTCACGGCATGCACATGACCGGCATGGACGTCGCCAACGGCTGGATGGATCTCGGCGTCACCAACCTGCCGTGGGCGCGCGAAGAACCGCTCAACCCCTGGAACGAGCGCAAGCCGCAGATGCCGCTCTTCAAGATCACGTGCACGGCGTCGGCGGCACCGCACGCGTTTCTCGGCCGCGTCATCTACACCCAGGACCCGGGGCGGGCGCTGGTCACGGGGAAGTGCGTGGACGTCGGGTCGATCGTGATGCAGCAGTTCCGCGGGCTCGCCGCCCGCGCGCCGTACTTCGCCAACGGCTCCGCCGGATCGCTGCGCGATCTGGTCGATTTCTACGACCGGCGGTTCAACATCGGCTACACCGCGCAGGAGCGCAAAGACCTCATCAACTTCCTGAGCGCCTTATGACCCTCACTCCACGCCGCGCCGCGGTGCTCTTCCTCGCGCTGCTCGCCTCGGCGACGACGTCCGCCGCGCCGGGACAGCACCGCAGCTTCGTGGCCTGCCCGATCGTCCGCGACACGTCCAGCGTGCCGTGCTGGCTGGCCGAGTACGAAGGCGAGCTCTACTTCCTGACGCTGCAGACCGACGTGAGCGCGCCGGTCAATCCGCCGCAGCTCGGGCATCAGGTGCTCGTCGAGGGTGTGGCGACCGACGAGCCGCGCGTGTGCGGCGGGATCCCGCTGAAGCCGGTGGTGCTCTCGGTGCTGCCCGAGATCGACCACTCCTGTTCGACGATGCTGCCGGCCGAAGATCGCTACAACCTCACGTTCGAGCCGCCGCGCCCGCCGGGGCCGAGCCGCGGCCGGCTGGCGTTCGACAACGCGCCGCCGCCAGCCCGTCCCGCCGCCGAGGCCGAAACCCTGCCGAAGACCTTCGCGCTGCAGTACGACTTCGACGGCACCGTGGCGTTCCGCCACGCGCAACTCCTGCAGCAGATTCAGGAGGCTGCGCTCAAGGGCAAGGCCACTCACATCGACATCACGGCCTATCGCACGGCATCGCTGCTGTCGAACGGCAAGACGCTGACCGAGCGCGAGGACATCGGCCGCCGCCGCGCCGAGCAGCTCGCCGGGCTGCTGAAGGATTCCGGGCTGGCGGCCGTCGCGTATCAGTTGCGCTGGCAGGACGCGCCCGCGCCCGACGGCGAGAAAGACGCGGCGGCGCGGCGCGCCGACATCGTCGTCCGCGGCAACTGACCCCATTCATTCCGGACTGCATGCGCGTCTGGCTGCTGGTGCTGGGCGCACTCGTGGCGTCGCAGTCCGTGGCTGCAACCGCCCAGGAGGCCGGCACCATCAGGGTGCAGGTGCGCGCCGAGGCTCCGGTTGCTGACGCCGAAGTGATCGTCGCCGGGAGGACCTATCGCACCGACACCTCGGGAACGGTCACGATCGGCGTCGCGCCTGGCGTTGTGGATGTCACCGTCATCAAGGCGGGCTTCGCGTCGGTGACGGCTGCGGTCACGGCCGAGTCCGGTGTCACCCGTGACGTGATCGTCGACCTCGTTCCAGAACCGGTCGTGGAAGAGACCGTCACGGTGGTGGCCTCCACCCGCACGGGCCGGCGGCTCGAAGATCAGCCCACACGGGTCGAAGTGCTGGGGCGCGACGAGATCGAGGAGAAGATGCTCATGACGCCTGGCGACATCGTCATGATGCTGAACGAGATGGGTGGTCTTCGAGTCCAGGCCACCTCGCCGTCGCTCGGCGCCGCCAGCGTGAGGATTCAAGGCCTGCGCGGGCGCTACACGCGCGTGCTGTCCGACGGACTGCCGCTCTTCGGCGAGGTGGGCGGGCTCGGGCTGCTGCAGATTCCGCCGATGGACCTCGCACAGGTCGAGGTGATCAAGGGTGGCGCCTCGGCGCTGTATGGCGCCGGTGCGATGGGTGGCGTCGTCAACCTGCTGTCCCGGCGCCCCGCGGCCCGGGCCGCGGCCGAGTTCCTGCTCAATCAGTCGACTCGGGGCGCCACCGACGCGGTGACCTTTCTGGCCACGCCGCTGGCACGCGGCTGGAGCGCATCGCTCCTCGGCGGCGGCCATTGGCAGCAGACGACCGACGTCGATGGCGATGCCTGGGCCGATTTGGCAGGCTACAGCCGCGCCGTCGTGCGGCCTCGAGTCTTCTGGGAGGGAACCGACGGCAGCACGCTGCTCGCGACGGCGGGCGTCACCGCCGAAGATCGCCACGGCGGCACGCTCGACGGGGAGGCGCTGGCTGCCACCGGCGAGCCGTACGTCGAATCGCTCGAGACGCAGCGATACGATGCCGGTGCGGTCGGGCAGTTCATGGCCGGCAATCGCTACGTCATCAGCGCTCGCGCGGCGGTGGCGCGTCAACACCACGACCATCGGTTCGGCGAGGTCCTCGAAACCGATTGGCACGATACGGCCTTCGTCGAGGCGGCGGTTCGCGGCACGGCGCCGCGCCGCACGTGGGTGGCGGGACTGGCGTTCGAACGCGACGCCTACACGTCCCGCGCGACGCCCTACTTCGATTATGGCTTCACCGTTCCCGGCGTGTTCGCGCAATACGACGCGGACATCACGCCGGCGCTCTCACTCTCGGCCAGCGGCCGATTCGACGTGCACAGCGAATACGGCAGCTTCTTCAGCCCGCGCGTGTCCGCCCTGTCGCGAGTGGGCCGCTGGAGGAGCCGTGTGTCGGCGGGCACCGGGTTCTTCGCGCCGACGCCGCTCACCGAAGAGACCGAAGCCGCCGGCCTGACGCGGCTGGAGGTTCGCCGTCCGCTCGACGCGGAACGCAGCGTGAACGGGTCGTTCGATCTGTCTCGCACCGATGGGCCGCTGTCGTATACGGCGACGGTGTTCGCGGCCCGCGTCGCCCATCCGACGCATGTCGCGCGGAGTCCGGCCTACGTCCTGAGCTCGCTGCCCGAGCCGACCACCACCTCCGGGCTCGAACTCCTCGCCACGCTGCGGCACGCGCCGTTCACCGTGACGGCCACCTATACCTACGTGCAGGCGCGGGAGACCGTGCAGGGCGTCGAAGACGACGTGCCGTTGACGCCACGGCACAGCGCCGGCGTTGTCGCGATGCGTGAGCTGGAAGGTTCGAGCCGGATCGGCGTCGAGTGGTACTACACCGGGACGCAGCGGCTCGAAGAGAACCCCTATCGCGACGTCAGCCGGCCCTACATGATTCTCGGCGTGCTGGCCGAGAAACGCGTCGGCCGGTTTCGACTCTTCGTGAACGGTGAGAATCTGACGGGCGTCCGGCAGACCCGCTGGGATCCGCTGCTGCGCCCGTCGCGTGCTGCCGACGGGCGCTGGACCGTGGACGCCTGGGCGCCGCTCGAGGGCCGCAACGTCAACGGCGGGCTGCGCCTGGCGTTCTGACCGTCTCTTCGAGCGCCAGCAGCCGCGCCTTCACGTCGAGTCCGCCGGCAAATCCGGTGAGCGTCCCGGTCGATCCGACGACCCGATGGCACGGGGCGACGATCGACACCGGGTTCTTGCCGTTCGCCGCGCCCACGGCCCGCGCCGCACCCGGCCGGCCGATCTGCCGCGCGATCTCGCCGTATGAACGCGTTTCGCCGAAGGGGATGGTCAGCAGGGCCGTCCACACCTGTTTCTGAAACGCGGTGCCGGTGAGATCCAGCGTCAGCGAGAACGCCTGCCGCCGCCCGGCGAAGTACTCGTTGAGCTGCCGTCCGGTTTCGACCAGTACGGGATGCCGCCCGTCTTCGGTATCGAGCGGGAGCCGCACGCGGCCGCGGCGTTCCTTCGCCCAGAGGATGCCGGCCAGCCCCTCGTCCGAGGCCACGAGCGTGAGCCGTCCGACGGGCGAGTCCGTCACGGTGTAGACGTATCGTTTCTGTGTCTTGGCCATGGCTCGAAGATACAACCCGGCCGGCCGCGCCGCTCGCCAGTTTCGGACATCGAAGCACGCGGCCGTTTCCATGTCCGAAAATGGCTGGCCCTGGCTGGCCGCCTGACCTATTGTGGGGGCATGGCTCATGACGATCGCAGGTTCTTCAGCGCGTTGGCGGCGCGTGACACCCGATTCGACGGCGTGTTCTTCGTCGCCGTGACCACCACGCGCATCTACTGCCGGCCCATCTGTCCGGCCAGGACGCCGAAAGCCACCAACTGCCGCTTCTTCGGCACCCCGCAGGAGGCCGAGCAGGCCGGTTTCCGGCCGTGTCTGCGGTGCCGGCCGGAGCTGGCCCCGGGCAGCGCGCCGGTGGACGACGCGCAGCGCGTGGCGCAGCTCATCGTGCAGCGGCTCGAGGAAGGGCATCTGGACAGCGACGCGGGCCTCGAGGACATTGCCGAGCAGTTCGAGCTCAGCTCGCGTCAGATTCGGCGCATCGTGCAAAAGGAGCTGGGCGTGCCGCCCATGCAACTCCTCCTCACGCGCCGGCTGCTGCTGGCCAAGCAACTGCTCACCGAAACGACGCTGCCCATCACCGAGGTGGCGTTCGCCAGCGGCTTTTCGAGCCTGCGCCGGTTCAACGATGCCTTCATGCGGCGGTACGGAATGGCGCCGACGCGGTTACGCGTCCGGGCGACCAAGGAGTCGGGTGTGGTGCCGGAGGGTGGCACGTCGACGCTGCAACTCTCGTATCGACCGCCGTACGACTGGCCGGGCACGCTCGCGTTCCTCGCCGGGCGCGCGCTCGTGGGCATCGAGCATGTGACCGGGAGTTCGTACGCCAGGACGGTACGGCTCGGCGAGGCCACGGGCTGGATCCGCGTGACCCAAAGCACGAAGAAACACGCGCTGCTCGTAGAGTTCCCGCACGCGCTCACGCCGGTGCTGCCGGCGCTCCTGCGCCGGGTGCGGGCGCTGTTCGACCTCAACGCGCGGCCAGACCTGATTGCCAGCCACCTCGGTCAGGACCCGCGGCTGGCGGCTGCGGTCCGGGCCAATCCCGGACGGCGAGTGCCCGGGGCCTTTGACGGTTTCGAAATGGGTCAGCGCGCCATCATCGGCCAGCAGGTCACGGTGAAAGCCGCCACGACCATCGCCTGCCGGTTCGTCGAGGCATTCGGCGAACCGATCGCCACGCCCTTTCCCGAGCTGACCCGGCTGACGCCCTTGCCAGCACGAATCGCGGCCGCGAGCGTCGACCAGATCGCGCGGCACGGCATTCTTGCCGCCCGCAGCCGCAGCATCATCGCGCTGGCCAGGGCGCATGCGTCGGGCGCGCTCTGCCTCGACGGCGGCACCCACGATCCCGACGACTCGATCCGCCGGCTGGCCGAACTGCCGGGCATCGGTCAGTGGACCGCGCACTACATCGCCATGCGCGCCCTGCGCTGGCCCGACGCGTTTCCGAAGGAAGACATCGCCGTACGCAAGCGTCTGGGCAACGTGTCGCCGAAGGCCGCCGAAGCGATGTCGCAGGCGTGGCGGCCGTGGCGCAGCTACGCGGTGATGCACGTCTGGGGCATGGCCGGGTAGGACCGGCCATAGGGATGTCGATCCGGCCATCCTCGCGCGCGGCGCCGCCCATGCTATAAGACGGCCGACGGACACCACGCTCGGAGGGCCGCCATGCGTTTGCTGCTCGTTGTGACCGCCGTGTTCATGCCGGCCGCCGTGGCCGCCCAGGATCTGCCGCGGGCCGCGGCCGCGTGCGAGAGGCTGGCCTCGGTGTCGTTGCCCAACACCGAGATCACGGCAACACACGTCGTCGATGCGGGCCGGTTTACGGTGCCGGCGAACGCGGCGCGAAGTGGTGGCGGTTCCTCGGTGCTCGCCGGGACGATCGGCCCTGTCCCCGATGTGCCCGGACGGGTCACGGCCAACACCGCTGGGCTCGGCCTGGGCTACAACGGTGGCAAGGGCGTCCCCCC
>Ga0210380_10000021_pt1 | contig 134701 bp, 117 predicted proteins | sample PLM4_5_coexredo_FD_155476 | JGI IMG/M metagenome (GOLD analysis project Ga0210380, IMG submission 155476) | Groundwater sediment microbial communities from an aquifer in East River, Colorado, USA - PLM4_5_coex redo | ecosystem: Environmental > Terrestrial > Soil > Riparian zone | place: USA...
CGAACAGCTGGATCAGGCCGGCCGGGCCATGAACGAGCTCGGCAAGGTGCTCGACGAGACCCAGCCAGACGTCATCCTCTTCTTCGGCGCCGACCACGTGGAAACCTTCTCCGTGACGTGCGTGCCGTCGTTCGCCATCGTCGCCGGCGATCGCGCCATCGCGAAGTTCGCGGGCCGCGAGCACAACCTGCCGATCCACCGCGAGATGGCCGAGGACATCCTCAACAAGCTGGTCACCGAGCACAATTTCGACGTCGCCTACTCGGAGGACGCCGAGCTCGGCCACGCGTTTTCGATTCCATTCGAGTACGTGATCGGCAAGCGCAACATCCCGGTGATCCCGTTCTTCACCAACGTCTACGTCCCGCCGCTACCCACGCCGCGGCGCTGTGAGGCGCTCGGCAAGGCGATCGCGGCGATCGTGGCGGGGCGGCCGGCCAACGAGAAGGTCGCTGTCATCGCCAGCGGCGGGATGTCCCACTTCCCCGGGACGACCAAATACCTGCACCCCGAGTTCGACTTCGACCGCTGGCTGGTGTCGCAGATGGAGGCGGGCAACGCCGACGCGCTGCTCGACATGACCGGCACGCAGCTCGACGAGGTGGGCAACACCGAGATGCTCAGCTGGGCAGTGCTCTACGGCATCATCGGCGCGCAGCAGGGCGAACTCATCGACTACATCCCCACCTGGCACCACGGGCTGTGCATGATGCGCTTCCTGCCGGTCCGCGAGCGGAAGGCGGCGGCGACCCAGGTGGCGAACGAGTTTGGCGGCTTCCAGTTCCAGAACCAGGGATTCCAGTTCTACAAGCACCCGCCGTCCGAGGCCTACGGTCTCAACAAGCTGCTCTTCGAGTCGCGCCACAGCGATGCGCTGCGCAACCGGATCATCAACGACTTCGACAACGTCGCCACCGAATACGACCTGCACGGCGAGCAGCGCGAAGCCGCCAGGTCGATGATCAACGTCGGCTCCGGCGGCCTGGTCAGCGATCACGTCGGCCCGCTGGCGTCAGCTGGCGCGCACCCGCTGCAGGCGCTGATGGCGCTGCACGTCATCTTCTCGAACAATCACAAACGTGGACAGGCAGCCATGGCTGGAAAACACTGACGTGGGGGGCCGGCTTGTAGCCGGCCCGGGCCGCCTGAAGCCGCCTTTCCCATGCCCTCCTCCTCCTCCTCCGGCGCCACGATCAGCTACGACATCCACGGGCCCGTCGGGGCGCCGCCGGTGCTGTTCATCAACTCGATCGGCACGCGGCGGGAGCTCTGGGACCGGCAGCGGCGTGGGCTCGAGACGGCGTATCGCGTCATCCAGTACGACGCCCGCGGTCACGGCCAGTCGTCCGTGCTTCCGGGCGACTACACCATCACGCAGCTGGCGCAGGACGCGCTCGCCATTCTCGACGCCGAGCAGCTTGCGGAGGCGCAGGTCTGTGGCATCTCCCTTGGCGGCCTCACGGCGCTGTGGCTGGGCGTGCACGCCGCCGAACGTGTGCGATCGCTGGTGCTCGCGAACACGGGCGCCCGTATCGGCTCGGTGGACTCGTGGACGGCGCGTATCGCGCTCGTGCGCGACGGGGGCATGAAGGCGGTGGCCGACCTGGCCATCCCGCTCTGGTTCACCGACGCCTACCGCGCGCGCGAAGCCAGCACGGTGCAGCGGTTCCGCGGCATGGTGGAGTCGTGCCCGGTTGACGGCTACCTGGGCTGCTGCGCGGCGCTTCGCGACGAGGACCTGCGTGAGGCGCTGGGCGCGGTGCGCTGCCCTGTGCTGGCCGTGGCGGGCTCGGTGGACCGGGCCACGCCGCCGGAACTGCTCCAGTTCGTCCATGAGCGCATTCCACGCTCCCGCCTCGTGACGCTCGAGGCCGGCCACTTGAGCAACGTCGAGCAAGACGCGGCGTTCAACGCCTCGCTTGCCGCCTTTCTCGCCGCGCACGCCTGATGCACGCAGGGCGGTCTGAAGACCGCCCTCTACGATCTGAGGCGGGTCTGAAGACCCGCGGCCACGTACGCAAGTACGATCGGGCATGCACGAGGCCGGGCTGATCTTCACGCTGGCCGGGGGCCTGGCCGCGGCCCTCGTCTGCGGCTACGCGACGCATCGCATCGGCCTGTCACCCATCGTTGGCTACCTGGCCGCCGGTCTCCTGGTCGGCCCCTACACGCCAGGCTTCGTCGCCGATACGGGCATGGCCACCCAGTTGGCCGAGATCGGCGTCATCCTGCTCATGTTCGGCGTCGGCCTGCAGTTCCATCTCGAGGAGCTGCTCGCCGTGCGCCGCATCGCGATTCCCGGCGCCATCGTGCAGAGCGTGGTTGCGACGGCGCTGGGCGCGGCCGCCGTGCACGCCCTCGGCTGGGGCTGGGCCGGCGCGATCGTGTTCGGCCTCTGCCTCTCGGTCGCGAGCACGGTCGTGCTCATCCGCGTGCTGTCGGACGCACGGGCGCTGCACACGCAGGCTGGCCACATCGCTGTGGGCTGGCTGGTCGTCGAAGACCTGTTCACCGTGATCGTGCTGGTGCTGATGCCGGTGGTCGTCGCCAACGCCGCGCCGGTGAGGATTGCCATCGATCTCGGCCTGACGCTGCTGAAGGTCGCGGGGCTGGTGGCGTTCGCGGCCGTGGTCGGGCGCCGGCTGATTCCGCGCGTGCTCGACCGCGTGGCCGCCACCGGGTCGCGCGAGCTCTTTACCCTGACCGTGCTCGTCGTCGCGCTCGGCATCGCGGTGGGATCCGCCGCGGTGTTCGGAGTGTCGATGGCGCTCGGCGCGTTCCTGGCCGGCATGGTCGTCGGGCGCTCCGACTACAGCCTGCGCGCCGCCACCGAAGCGCTGCCGATGCGGGACGCGTTCGCGGTGCTGTTTTTCGTCTCGGTGGGGATGCTCCTGGACCCCGCCGCGCTGCTGAAGGCGCCGGGCGCGACTGCCGCGGCCTTCGCCATCGTGGTGCTGGCCAAGCCGCTCGTCGCGATGGCGATGCTCGCCGTCGCCCGCTATCCGGTGCGCACCGGGCTCAGCGTCGGCCTGGCGCTCGGCCAGATTGGCGAGTTCTCGTTCATCCTGATCACCCTGGCGCGTGATCTCCGAGTGGTGCCGCCCGAGGCGCTCGACATCGCCGTCGCCGTCGCCATCGCGTCGATCACGATCAACCCGCTCACCTTCAAGGCGATCGAGCCCATCGACCGCTGGCTGGCGCGCCGCCGGGGGCGGCGCGTCGGGCTGGAGCCCGATGGCGACCTCCGCACGTCCTCGTCGCTAGCGCCGGAAGGCCGCGCGCTCGTGGTCGGGTACGGCCCCACCGGCCGCACCGTGTCGCGGCTGCTGCGCGAGAACGCCATCCTGCCGACGGTCGTGGACCTGAACCTCGACACCGTCCGCGAGATTCGCGACGCCGGCGGCTCGGCCGTCTACGGTGACGCTCACTATCCCGACACGTTGGTCAGCGCCGGTATCCGTCATGCGGGCACACTGATCGTCAGCGGCACCGATACCGGGGCGACAGAGATCATCCGCGCGGCGCGAAGCCTCAACCCGTCGATCCGGACCTTCGCGCGCGGCGCCTACCTGCGCGACGTCGCCGGCCTGACGCAGGCTGGCGCGCAGCGGGTGTTCACCGGAGAGGGCGAAGTGGCGCTGGCGATGACCGAAGCCGTGCTGCGCGAGCTCGGCGCCACACCGGAGCAGATCGATCGCGAGCGGGCCCGCGCCCGTGAAGAGCTCTTCGGAACGGCGGACGAGGGCGCCCGCGCCGCTGGTGCGGCCTCGGTTCCCTAGTGGCCTAGCCCGGGGGGGCGGTGAGCGCGTGGACCACGGTCGCCACGTCGTCCGACCGCGACACCAGCAGCACGGTGGTCCCCGCCTGCACCACGGCCGAGCCGCGGGCCGCCTCGACGCCACCGTCGGCCTGATACAAGGCGGCGAACACGCACGAGGAGGGAAAGCCGCGCAGCTTCACCACGTCCATCACGGTCAGCCCCGCCGCCGCGCTCCCGACCGGCACGGTGAGCTCGAAGGCGATGGCGTTGCCGTTGCCGAGCAGCATCGCGTGGCGGATCGCTTCGTGCTCGATCACGGTGGCCACCGAGCCGGTGATGAGATCGGTCTCCGACAGCACCCGATCGATGCCCGCAGCCGCATACACCTGACGGTAGGCGTTGTCGCGCATGCGGACCATCACCCGCTCGACCCCGGCCGCGCGCGCGAGCAACGCCACCGCGAGGTTGTCGGAGTCGCGGCGGAGCATCGCCACCACGACGTTGCTCTGGGCGATGTCCGCCTCTTCGAGCACCGCCGCCACCGTGGCGTCGCCGCTGAGCGCCACCAGCCCGTGCTTCTGGGACGCGCGCCGCGTCACGCTCTCGTCCAGATCGACGATGGTGACGGCGTGGCCGATGCGCGTCAGGTGCAGCGCCACCTCCAGCCCGGCGCGGCCCGCCCCGACGATGACAATCTTCATGACTCCTCGTCCTTCTCTTCCTGATCGCCGTGCTCGCGCGACGCGACCCGCAGGATCTGCTCGTCGAGCGCCGTCACGTGGGCGCCTGCCGTCCGATCGGTGATGAGGCCGCGGCGGGCGGCGTCGAGGATCGCGGCCTTGCGCGCGGTCAGCACGGCCGGCAGCGCCACGCTCAGGTGCGGCGGTTCGCCGATGCGGCGCAGCGTGCGCTCGGCGTCGATGATGTCGCGCTGGAATTCGGCCCAGCGGGCCGCGTGTTCGCGTCTGGAGATCAGCCCCGACGCCATCAGGCTGTCGAGCTCGGCCTGTGCCCGGCGGGCGCCAATCAGCACGGCGCGGCACTCGTCCGCGCTGTCGTCGCCCGCGGGGGACAGGTCCAACCAGGTCAGGAACCGCCGGAACGGCAGGGCCTGCGTGACCAGCGTCACCAGAGTGACGCCGAACACGATCGCCACCAGCCGGTCGCGGTAGGGCACCGTTGCGGGCAGCGCCAGCACCGCCGCCATCGACAGCGCGCCTTTGATGTTGCCGAACACCATCACGTGCTGCCACCGCCAGGGCACTCGATGGCCGAGGAACTGCAAGATGGAGAAGCAGCCGTAGACGGCGGCGGCGCGCCCGGCGTGCAGCGCGACCACGGCGAGCAGCGTGGGCCAGGCCTCGCGCAGCAGCAGCTCCGAGCGAAGCTGCATGCCAACGAGCAGGAACAGCACCACGTTGATGCCGAAGGCGGCAACCTCCCAGAACCCGATCAGGGCCAGCACGCGCGACGGGGCGAGGTGGGCCCGCATCTCGCGTCCGATCAGGACGCCGGCCACGACCACGGCAATCACGGCGGATCCGCCGACTTCTTCGGCCAGCAACGATGTCGCGAAGACGGCCACGAGCGAGATGAGCACGGCGCTGAGATCGTCGGGCGAGCGGCGGAGCGCCAGCATGCCGACCACGCCGAAGACCACGCCCAGGACCCCGCCGCCGATGAAGGCCACGAGGAGCGTGCGGGCAATCTCCCGCGGCCCGGCAAAGCCGCCCAGCGCCACCGTGGCCGCGACGCCCACGAGCACCAGCGCGGTGCCGTCGTTGAACAGGCTCTCCCCTTCCATCATCGCCGCCAGCCGGTGCGGCACGCGGACGCTGCGGAAGGCGAGCAACACGCTCACCGTGTCGGTAATGGCCAGGATGGCGCCGAGCACGAGGGCGATCGGGAACGGCAGGCCGAGGACCCAGGCGGCGACGGCGGCCGTGGTCAGGAGCGACACGGCGACGGCCGGTCCGGCCAGCGCCAGAATCGGCCGTGTGGCCGCGCGCATGCCGACGTCGTCGGACGAGAGCGCGCCCTGAAACACCAGCATCGGCAGGAAGACGAGCAGCACGACCGCGGGGTCCATCGGCGTCTCGGGCAGGACGTTCATCAGCACGAGCAGCAAGCCGACGACGACGAGGGCGACGTTGTACGGGACGCCCACCCGCTTGGCGGCGCTGGCGACGGCAGCGCCGACCGCCAGCACGAAGAGCAGCTGCTCGAGATACTCACGCATGGCTGAAGGCAGCTCCCCGCAAGGCCCGATGCTCTGCCTACCTGCCTACCTGCCTACCCGCACCGCCGCTCTCAGGATTCGCCGTCGAGGTACTGGACGCCCAGCTCGGCGAGCTTGGCGCGGAGGCCGTAGAAGTCGAGACCCAGCTCGCCCTTGGCCAGGCGTTCGCGGCTCTTCGCCTCCTTGGCGATGCGGTCCTGGCTCGCCCTGAGCACGTCGGCCGCCCGCTCCCGCGGCACGACCACCACGCCGTCCACGTCGCCGACGATCACATCGCCTGGATTGACCGGCGCCCCGGCGCAGATGACGGGCACGTTCACCGACCCGGGTGTGTTCTTGACCGTGCCCTGTGAGTGGATGGCGCGCGACCACACCGGAAAGTCCATAGCGGTGAGGTCGGCCACGTCGCGAACGCCGGCGTCGATGACCAGCCCGACCACGCCCCGCGATCGCGCCGACACCGCCAGCAGGTCACCGAACATGCCGTCGGTCGATTCGGAGACGGTGGTGACCACGAGGATGTCGCCGGCCTTGCACTGCTCCATCGCGGCGTGAATCATGAGGTTGTCGCCGGGATGGCAGAGCACCGTCACGGCGCTGCCCGAGGCCCTGGCCGTCGGGTAGATCGGCCGCATGAAGGACCGCAACAGCCCCGTGCGCCCCTGCGCCTCGTGCACCGTCGCGACGCCCATCTCTCCCAGGGCCTTGACCACTTCGGCGTCGGCGCGCTTGATGTTTCGAACGATCGTTGGTTTCATCCGTTCTTCCCTGAGGCGGGTCTAAAGACCCGCGGCCACGTACCACTTTGTCGAGTACGTAGGGGCAGGTCTTTAGACCTGCCCGACCATGCCTTGAGCCCTAAGCCCTAAGCCTTTTCGCAATCCTCGGATACACCTTCCGCGCGTTGCCTTCGAGAATCCTGGCGCGGTCGGCGTCGCTGATCGCGGCGCCATCGACGTAGCGTTTCGTGTCGTCGTAGTAATGCCCGGTCTCGGGGTCGATGCCGCGTACCGCGCCCACCATCTCCGACCCGAACAGGATGTTGTCGTGCGGCACCACCTTCATCAGCAGGTCGATGCCGGCCTGATGGTAGACGCAGGTGTCGAAGAAGACGTTGTCGCGCATTAAATCCGGCAGCGGCGGGCGCTTCATGTCCTGCGCCAGCCCGCGATAGCGGCCCCAGTGGAAGGGCACCGCACCGCCGCCGTGCGGGATGATCATCCGCAGCGTCGGGAAATCCTTGAACAGATCCGCGGTGAGAAACTGCATGAACGCGGTGGTGTCGGCGTTCAGGTAATGGGCACCGGTGGCGTGGAAGTTGGGGTTACACGAGGCGCTCACGTGCACCATCGCCGGCACGTCGAGTTCGACCATCACCTCATAGAACGGGTACCAGTGCTTGTCGGTGAGCGGCGGGCCGTTCCACATCCCGCCCGACGGATCGGGATTGAGGTTGCAGCCGACGAACCCGAGCTCGTTGACGCAGCGCTCGAGCTCGGCGATGGACGTGTCGGGCGTCACGCCCGGCGTCTGCGGCAACTGGCACACGCCGACGAAGTTCTTCGGGAAGAGCTCGCAGACCCGGTAGATGAGATCGTTGCAGTGCTCGGTCCAGTGCGTGCTGGTGGTGAGGTCGCCAATGTGGTGCGCCATCGCCGAGGCGCGCGGCGAGAAGATGGTGACGTCGGTGCCGCGGTCGCTCTGGAACTTGAGCTGCGGCTGGACCGCCTCGCGGAGCTGGTCGTCGGTAATGGCGAGCGGCCGCTTGCTCCGAGCCTGGCCTGGATGCCTGAGCCCCTCGATCTGTTCGTCGCGGAACGCCTGCAGTTCCTTGGGCGCGGTCGTGAAGTGACCATGGCAGTCGATGATCATGACCCTTTAGTGTAATTCGGCCGGCGTGATCGTCCGCCGGCCGCGAGGTCACCGGCCTTCGGCCTTCGGGCTTCGGGCTACGATCAGGCCGCATGGCTGGCCGCGTGCTCGCATGGATCGCCACGGCAGCGGGGCTCATGCTGATCGTCGTGCTCGTCACCGGGGGATTCCGGTTCGAGGTCGGTCCGGTCCGCGTCTCGGCACACGGCGTCGTACCGCCGCTCCTGGTGATGGCCCTGACCGGCGGCGCGCTGCTCTGGTGGGGCCACGGCCGCGCCAGGGACGCGTTCGCCGGCATCACGACGGACATCTCCAACCACGCACTGACGGTAGCGATCGTCAGTGCCCTGGCGATCGCCGGTGTGGGGGTTGGCTTCGGCACCTTCGCCGCCTCGTCGGCCGACCCCTCGGCCTATGTCAGCCACAGCGCCCTCATCGACAGCGGCCGGCTGACGATCGACGAACCGCTCGCGCGAGCCGTGGACTGGCACGAGGCGACGTGGACGTTCGCGCCGCTCGGCTACCGGCCGGGGCGCACACCGGGGACTCTCGTGCCCGGGTACCCGCTCGGCCTGCCGCTGGTCATGGCCGCGGCCCGACGGGTCGCTGGCGAGGTTGGTCCCTTTCTGGTCGGCCCCGCGCTCGCGGCCCTGGCCGTGCTGGCCGCCTACGCGATCGCCGCGCGATGTGGAGAGGCACGCGCTGGCGCCATTGCCGCCGTGCTCCTGGCCTCGAGCCCGATCGTGCAGTTCCAGACGGTGCAGCCGATGAGCGACGTCCCGGCGATGGCCTGGTGGACGCTGGCCGTGGCCTGCGCGACGCGGCGGACGCTATGGGCCTCGACCGGCGCGGGCGCGCTCGCGGGCCTGGCGGTGCTGACGCGGCCGAGCCTCGCGCCGCTCGGGGCCCTCGTGGCGGCCGTCGCTCTGGGGTGGCCGCGCACGGGGTCCGCGTCGTCGTTCGACCTCCGCCGGCTCGTCGCCTGTCTCGCGGGCGCGGCCCCCGGCGCGCTGGTTCTGGCCGCTCTGCAGCGTTACTTGTATGGCTCGCCGCTGCAGAGCGGATACGGCGACATCTCCGAGTTCTTCGCCCTCGCGAACATCTGGCCGAACATCGGTGACTACACGAGGCGTCTCCTCGCGGGGGAAGGCCCCGCATTGATGCTCGCCGCCGCAGCGCTGGGCACACTCGTCATCGGGCGGCGGCGAGGGCCGTCGGAGCCTGCGGCTGCGCTGGTGAAGCTCGCCGCACTCGCGGCTGCGCTTGTGCTCGCCGTGTATCTGCCCTACGGCGTGTTTCCCGACTGGGGATCGCTTCGCTTCCTGATGCCGGCCCTGCCGCTGGCATTCGCGGCGCTGGGGACCCTCGTCTCAGCGGCGCTCGACCGTGTGCCCCTGCCGGTTCGAGGTGTCGCCCTGCTCGCGTCGCTGACGCTGCTGGTGTCGCTCAACGTCACCCACGCCGCGCAACAGAGCGCCTACGCGCTGCGCGACTTCGAAGCCCGCTACCGGACGGTGGGCCTGTATCTCGCCGCGTCGCAGTCGCCCGACACCGTGATCCTCACGTCTCAGGAAAGCGGCAGCGCGTACTTCTACACCGGCTTGCCGATCGTGCGCTGGGATCTGCTGGCGGTGGACCTCGACACGGCGATTGCCCGCCTGCGCGCGCTGGGGCGACACCCGGTGCTGGTCGTCGAGGACTGGGAAAAGCCTGTGCTGCGGCAGCGCTTTCCCGGTGCGACGGCCAGCCTCGACTGGCCGCCGCGCGCGGAGGCGGGACAGACGACGCGCGTCGGGGTGTGGGATCCAGCCGACCGCAGCTCGTTACCAGCGCCGATCGTCACGGACCATCTGCCGTAGACTCCCGCCTGAAGGCGGCCCCCACGTACGCCTTACTGCCTACGGTCTCCCGCGTGCTGCGAGCAGCCGCTGCAGCTGGTCGCGCGCCGCCGCGGACTGCGGCTGCAGCCTCACGGCCGCCTCGGCTTCGGGAATCGCCTGGTCGATCTTTCCCTGCAGCGTGTAAGCCAATGCCAGGTTTCGGTACGCGTCGCCGTTGCGCGGGTCGATCTCCACCACGCGCCGCAGGTGCGCAATCGCCTCGTCCAATTGCCGCCGCGGCCCAAGAATCAGCGCCAGGTTGAGGTGCGCGTCCGCGTTCTCCGGATTGAGCGCGATCGCCGCCCGGAACTCGCGCATCGCCGCATCCGGCTGCCCCGCCGCCAGCAGGCCGTTCCCCAGATTGAAGTGCACGCGATCGTCCTTGGGCTTCAGCTGCACCGCGGTGCGCAGATGCGGCATCCCGTCCACAAGGCGCCCCTGCGCCTGCAGCACCGCCCCGAGGTTGCTGTGCGCCTCCGCCTCGCGAGGATCCAGGCGCAGCGCCTCATCGAGTTGCGCCTCCGCGTCGGCGACACGTCCTACCTGCAGATACGCTGAGGCGAGCAGGTTGTGCGCCGCGGCGGCGCGCGGGTCGACCCGGACGTTCAGCTCGGCCCCCGCGACGTTCGCGAGCACCGCGCGGCGCAGGTAGTCGGCGTTCAGGACGGCCGCGTCTTCGGCACGGCGCGGCACCACCTCGAGCCAGAGCTGGGCCATCTCGTCGATCGAGCGCGGCCCCGCTCGCACGTGCTGCGGCGGGCGGGTGGGATTGTGCGGATTCGCCGCGGAGTTGTCGTAGGTGAACCGCATCGACAGCCGCGTGCCCCGCGGGAGGAACCACGGCGACTGGTAGCGATACCGGTCCTGCCAGCGAATGTCCCACTTGCGGATCCACAGCAGATCCTTCTGCGAGCCGTCGGGAAACGTCGCCGTTCCGCGCATCTCCTTGCCGAGGTAGTGCGCGTGTGGATAGACGCTCACGGCCTCGACGTCGACCGGCAGCACGTAGCTGTCCTCGACGACGTAATTCGCATCGCCGGCGGGAATGTCGATCGCCTGCGACTCGAGCTTGACGCTGATCGGCGTGCGCGTGGGCGGCGTGTCGGAGAAGAACAGACCGACTGACGGCTGCACCGTGTCGCTCGTAGCGCCGGCGATCATGTGCAGCAGCAGGACGAGGTCGGCGCCAGGCTCGAGCGTCCACGCCGTGTCTGACGGCTCCATCACCGGCACCTTGCCCGGCGTCCAGCCGTACACGTTCTGCACCTGACCACCGTCCATGGTCGCGAATCCGGGCCCCGGGTCGGCGCGATCGAGCGCGCGCGAGACCCGCGTCACGTCGAGCGCCAGGTCGGCATGGTGCAGCACCTGCGGACGGTCGGCGTGGAACTCGACGGCGCGGACGTACCGGGTCGTGGTGATCGGCACCGGAAGGACGAAGTTGCGGAAGACGTCGCGAGCCCCGGGCCGGAGCACGTACGGTTCCGTCAGCGTGAGCACGAGATCGGGCGTGCCGAGCTGCCAGCCGCCGGAGAACACCGGCGGCGCCGGCGCGTCGGCCGGATTCCCCTCGGGCGCGCCGCTGTCGGCCCATGTCGCAATGAGCGCGATCTGGGCGTCGCGGAGGCGCCGTTCGCCGGCGAAGACGGCGTGTCCGGCCTCGGGCAGCCACGGCGGCATCGCGCGACGCTGCACCGCCGACGCGATCGCGCGCGCGTGCCGGCGCACCGAATCGTAGTCGAGCACGCTGAACGGCGCACCCGCCACGCAGATCGGATCGTCGGAGGAACCTGAAATCGCCGCGGGCCGAGCTGCAGCGCCATCAACCGGGCGATGACAGCTCGCGCAGTTGTCGAAGAGGATCGGCGCGACATCGCGGTTGAACGTGGGTGCGCCGGTGCGCTGTATCTCCAGTGGGGGCGGTTTCGCCGGCGCCGTCTGTTCCGTCGGCCGCGAGCATGCCGCGGCAATGGCGACGAGCCCCATGACCGCGAGTGCGGGCTTCAGCCCATGACGAGCGAGGCTAGGCACGCGCCACCAATTGTACGCAAGAAGCGGGCGCGCCCCTCGAGAGGACCGCACCCGCTTCATCTCGTGCCGAGCGAGGCGCAGCCTCGCTCAGTAGCTGAGCGTGAAGTTCAAGCGGACGAACCGCGGCGTCACGATCGACGTCGGGCTCGCGAACGATGGGCTCGGCGTAGAGCCATACGTCCCGAACGACGAGTCGTAGACCGTTCCGTAGTTCGCGTTCAGCAGGTTCTGCAGGTCCACGCCCACGTCGAGCCGGCGGCTGCTGAACCGGACGATCTTCGCGAACCGCATGTCGATCTGGTTGCGCCGGCTGTCTGCATACAGCCGGTTCGGACCGCCCGAGCCCGCGTCGGACGTGCCCGGGGCCGCGAAGTCGACGAGCGACACCGTGGTAGTGCCGGTGGCCGCTGCGCCCGAGGGCAGATGTCCGAGCTGCGCCGCGATGACGGAGTTCGGGACCAACACCGTTCCGTTCAGCAGCAGCTTCGGCTGCGACCGCATCGTCGCGCTGATCAGGACGTCGATCTTCGGCACCGTGTAGCTGGCGCTGCCGCGCAGCGTCGTCTCCCACGGATCCACCGATCGGCAGTTGCGCGGATCGGGGTTGTCGAGCACCTTCGGCGGCGTGCCCGGAGTCGCCGGACCCGAACCCGAAATGCCAGGACCGACGATCGCCACCAGTTCACAGGTGTCGTTGATCTGATGCCCTGTCGTGGTGCCCGCCTGCAGGTAGAGGTTGCCCCTGACCCGCGCGTTCACGTCGACGTCGACGCCGTGCCAGTAGCGCGTGCGCTCGGCGCCGTAGAAGCTGTCGAGGTGCGTCTCGGTGAACGAGCCCTTGGCTCCGCCGGCCGGCGACAGCGTGTAGAAGGCGATCGGATATCCGCCCCCGTCGGGCAGGCGCGAATCCTGAGGTGCCGCAATCGTCACCTGTTCGAAGTCGGCCGGCGTGGTGTTGATATTGTCGACCGACGTGTAGTTCTTCCACCAGCGGCGGTTGTATCCGACCGTTGCCGACACGCGCGGGAGCAGCTCCTGCTGCAGGTTGATCCCGAACTGATAGTCGCCCTGACGGGCCCCCCAACCACCGAGGATGTCGCTGCCCACCGTGCCGGTGACGACCGGCTGTCCGAAGTTGAGATTGACACCCGTCGTCGCCGCGCACTCACCGTTTGCGGCCGGGGTCAGGATGTCGCAGTCGACGACCTTGTCGCCGTTGGTGTCGCTCCAGTTCCGCTGCAGCGTCTGGCGAACGCGGTTGGCCGGATTGTTCAACGGGTAGTTCTGGTCGTTCGTCGCGGGCGACAGATAGCGGCCGAAATTCATCTTGATCGCCGTCTTGCCGTTGCCGAACAGGTCGTACGCCGCGCCGACGCGCGGGCTGAAGTCCTTATAGGAGTTCACGCCGACCGTGTCGTCGAAGGTGATCGCCGCCGCGTTGTACGGGGTGACCGTTTCCGTGCCGTTGTGGTCGCCCGGGCTGAAGCTCCACGCGCGATCGAAGCGCAGGGCTCCCTGCAGCGTCAGCCTGTTGTGCGTCCAGGTGTCCTGCGCGTAGAACGCCGCCGACTCGGTGACGTCGTTGGTGCTCCAGTCCTGCAGCCCGACGGTGAACGACGCAGGAAGCCGGTTGGTGAACCCGTACTGATTCAGGTTGTCGTTGCGGATGATGCGCGTCTGGGCGATCAGGTAGTTGCCCTGGTAGCCGAACTTCACATTGTGCGAACCGGTCACGTACGACGCCGACGCCCGCCAGTTGTTTGGATTGCCGTAGTTGTCCTGATAGGTGGGCAACCCGCGATACGTGAACGCCGCGCGATGGCCGTCGATGGCCAGCGCTTCGGTCACGCCAATCAGATTGAAGAAGCCGTCCGGCGGAATCTTGCCCGGGCCGCCGTTGTGGGCGTATGCGAACCGCGTATAGCCCGCCTCGAGCAGAATCTTCGACGAGACCGGCGACGTCCAGGTCGCTTGGGTCACGTCATACGGGAGCTCGAAGTAGTTGGTGTTCGCTTCGGCGGACGCGAGCACGTTGCTGACGCCGATCCAGTCCGATTCGCGCTGGCGACATCCTTCGGTGCTTTGCGTGGTGAGGGTCGAGCCCTCGCAGCGGAGCTGATGCTCGTGCGAGAAGAACACGCGGTTCCTCGGGGTGACTTGCGCGGTCACGCGCGCGTCCCAGATGTCTCGTCCCTGGATGTTCCGGCCCTCGATCGAGGGATCCGCGAGGTAACCCCACTGGCTCGCGTCGCCCGCATTCTTGTTGACGACCGTGCCCTCGAGTTTCTGCGCCACCGAGAACTTGCGATACGCGCCGTAGAACCAGAGGCGATCGCGCTTGATCGGACCGCCCAGCGACACGCTCGTGTCCCACGCCCGCAGGTACTGCGGCGGGTTGCCGACGGTCGCCTTCAGCGCGGCGTCGTCGCCGATGTTGTCGCCGTTCGACCACTTGCCGGCGTCGCTGTAGAACGCCTGCCCGGTCAACCGGTTGGCGCCCGAGCGCGGCACGATGTTCATCGTCGGCCCGCCGGTCTCCGATTCGCCAAGACCGCCCGACACCAGCACCGACACCTCGTCGACGTTGGTCGTATCGTAGGTGAGCGACGACACGCCGCCGCCGTTGAACGCCGCAGCGACTGTCATGCCGTTGATCTGCATGCGGCCCTCGTTGGTGTTGCCGCCGTGGGCCGTGAAGAACGTCATCGTCGGCGCCACCGCGAGGCCGTTGTTGTCCACGGTCAGGCCGGGCGTCACGTTGAGCAGCGAACCGTAGGCGCGTGTCACCGGGAGCGACGAAATGACGTCCGAGCTGATGACGTTCTCACGCCGCGTGTTCTGCACGTCCACGACCGGCGTCTCGCCGGTGACGGTGATCGTCTCTTCGAGCGCACCAACCTTCATCTCGAGCGGAACGGTCAGTGTCACGGTGCCGGTAAGAATGATCCCGTCGCGTTTCACCGTGGCGAAGCCCGGGAGCGTGGCGGTAATCCCGTAGGTGCCGGGGCGAAGGTCGACAATGCGATAGAGGCCTTCGCCATCGGTCACGGTGGCACGAACTTTTTCAATCAGCGCGGGGCTGGTGGCTTCCACGGTCACACCGGGAAGGACGGCGCCTGACGCATCACGAACGGTGCCTGTGATCGACTGTGCAGCGGCGAGAACTGGCAACAGCACCAGCGCCGCGAGCGCACTCGCGATCCGAGCAAATGAACGCATCGAAAAAACCTCCATAGACAAGACGACTTGGGTTGTCCAACCCCGCGCTCTGACAGTTGGTTTCCGTTGCCTCGGAAACGCACCTTCGGGACTCCCTCACTCAAATTGGGTAGTCCGTTTCGGTGACGCAAGAGTCTACAACGGCATAAGTGCGGCGTCACACGCGGCGGATCACGATCTGCTCAGGGCTTCGCTCTGAAAGAGGAAGATCGCAGTATTTCCTATGATTTTCCTGGGTCTGCACGTAAGAAAGGCCGTCCGGCGCTTTTGCGCGGACGGCCTTGAATCCAGCCCAGCCAGACGTGACGCGTATTAATCGACGGTCAGTTCCTGGTGACGGCGAAGTCGCCCTTCTGGCCGCCCTGCGTCCAAGTGCCGTGAAGGTGCTTCATGTAGGCGCCGATGTTTTCGAGCTTGCCGTCCACCGAGATGAGCACCGGCTGACCCGAGGCGTCCTTGCCTTCGGCGGTGATTTTCACGCCCCACGAGGAGGGATTGCTGTAATCGAACACCACCGCCTTCACCACGGCCGCGCTGGGCCCCGGGTTGATGGTGCCGGTGATCTCCTTACCGTCCCACTCAAAGTTCAGAAGCAGCCGGTTCGGCTTGTCCTTCGGCCCCCACTCGCCGCTCCATTGACCCTTGAGAGGATGCCCGAACTGGGCCTGCAGCGCCGCGGGAACCGCCAGCGCGCACACGACCATCGCGATCCAGACGAGCCGGCGCATGGCTACCGCGTCCCCCGGGGCGACGCCCCCGGCTTGGATCCGGGCTGCGGCCGCGGTCCGAAGATCGGCTGACCGAAGTCGTCTTCGAGGCGATTGAGATACCGGTTGTTCTCCTGGCAGATGTACTCGGGCAGCTCGGACGCGGGGTTGAGCTGAATGTCCCACGCCACCGTGAACGGCCGCGTGTACGCACCCGGATCGGTGACCGTGGCCGCGTAGTGCAGGGTCTGCTTGTTCGGACGCGTCCAGCGCTCCACGACCGACATCTTGTCGGTGTGCGGGTGGCCGAAGTAGTCGAACCAGCTGTTCTCGTTGAAGCCCTTGTTCTCGACGACGAGCGTGTCGCCTTCCCACCGTCCGATGGAGTAGCCGAGATACGTCGGGTTCAACTCGGCGTCGCTCGGGAACGTCCGGCCGTCCATGTAGATCTCGCGCCAGACGTGCGTGGCGCCCTCGAAGATCATGACGATGCGCTTGTGCTCCGGCAGCTGGAGGATCTCCATCTGATAGGGCGTCGCCATCATCCGCGGCCCGCCGGGGGGCAGGCAGTAGCCCTCGGGGTCGTACTTCGATTCGTTGATGGAGTTGTAGTCGTAGACCGCAGCCGACCAGGGCATCCAGGGTATCCACGGTTCCGACTTGGAGCCGCCGCGGCCGCCGCCCCGCCCGCCGCCGGCGCGTCCGGCGCCGCCCGCCCGAGCCGCCGCCTGGTCTTGCTGCAGCTTGACGATCTCCGGCAGCAGTTCTCCGTCGGCGCCGACGACGCGCATCGCCATGTTGGTGATGTAGGGCACGTTCCACGTACCTTTCTCACCAGGTACGCGGCCCAGATTCACCGTGCCGTCGGGCAGGCGCGGCGTGGGCTGCGCCGGTCCGGCCTGCCGGCCGCGGCCGCGACCCTGAGCGGCGGCCGCGCCGCCCTCCTGGGCCGCCAGAGGCGTGCTGACCTGGGAGGTCCAGACCGTCGCCACGAACACGACGCCCGCCACCGCGCCCGTAAGCGCGGTCCGCACACTGTTGTTCACGAGACGGTCCTTAAGGAGACGGCCCTCGCGGAGCCCCGATTACGGAGTGGTGCCCTGGCTCGACGCCGCGAACAGCCGCTGGCCGCTGGAGTTCAGCATCACCGAGCGCGCGTTGCCGGTCGGGCTGCCGTCTTTCGCCATGCTGCCCTCCACCGTCACCACGTCGCCGATCTTCATGGTGTTGCGGGTCCAGCCCTGCCGCATCAGCCCGTTCGGGCTGCCCATCTCCATCGCCCAGTTCGTGACCTTGCCGCTCTTCTCGTCGGTCACGTCGATGTAGAAGAAGGTGTGGGGGTTCATCCACTCGACCTTCGTGACGGGCCCCGACAGCTTGAAGGGCTTGTTGGCGTCGAACTCCGCCGAGAACGAGTGATGGGCGACGACGGGCTTGACCACGAAGGCAAGCGCCGCCAGTGCCGCGGCTGCGAAAACGACTTTGGTCCGCATCGAACAAACCTCCACGAGAAACTACTACTGGGTAGGTATTCTGGCCGGGGGCTTCAGTACTGTCAACTCGATCTCAGTCCCCGATCTCAATCGCCCAGCGCCCGAATCCACTGCAATTACGGCCCTTGCGACGCCTCTGTTTGCGGGATCGCCACCGAGGGCCGGCGCCCGCCGGCGCCCTGCTGGGCCGCCAGCCGCTCCATGATCCTCAGGTTCTCCACAGCCTGCCCGTCCGAAGGCGCCAGTTCCGCCACCCGACGCATCGGCACCACCGCGTCCACGTAGCGCCCTTCCGCGGCCAGCGTCCGACCCCACAGATTGAGGAGCCGCAGGTCGGTCGGCCGCGCGCTGACGGCGCCGCCAAAGGCCAGCGACGCGTCGGGCATGCGCCCGGCGGCGGCCAGCGCCAGCCCGAGTTGGCCGAGGATGTCGGGGTCGCCGGGGCGCATGCGCAGGGCGGATTCGTAGCTGGCAATCGACTCGGGGAGGCGGCGCTGACGCAGCCGCACGTCGCCCATGGACACCAGCGGGGCCGGATCGTTCGGCCGCGCGTACGCCAGCAGGTTGAACTGCTCGGCAGCCGGTTCGTACTTCCCCTGCAGAGCCAGTGCCCGGCCCATGAGATCGCGCGCCGTGGGCACCTCGGCGTTGCCGGGCATCAGTCGAATGAACTCCTGGGCGTGTGTCACTGCGTCGTCCATACGCCCGGAGGTCGCAAGCTCGGTGGCCAGGGCGAGGTGGGCCGGCGGATAGTCCTTGATCGCCTCCTCGAGCTGCGCCAGCGCCGCCGAATGTTCGTTCGCGGCCACCAGCTCGGACGCCAGGCTCAGACGCGCGCGCCCGTGCGGGTAGCGATCGACGTTCGCCTGTGCGATCGAGCGCACGTTTTGGTATTCGCGCGTGCGCAGCACCGTGCCAGCCGCGAGCAGCAGGCACACGACGGCCGCCGTCAGCTGCGGGATGCGCGCGACGAGCAGCCGCCGCGCCGCCAGCACCGCGAACACGCCGAGCGTCCCGAGGATGGCGATGGCCATGAGCGGCAGATACATCCGCCGCTCGGCGCCGACTTCGGTCGCAATCGGCACGACGCTCGACGTCGGCCCGAGCGTGACGAAGAACCACGCGCCCAGAAAGCCCAGCGCCGGACGCAGGCGCAGCGCGACCAGGGTGAGTAGGCCGGCGGCCACCACGAACGCGCCCGGCAGCCACACATCGCCCACCGTGAGTGGCCGCGGCAGGCCGTAGTCGAACACGAGCTCGCGCGGCCAGACCGCCAACCAGAGGTAACGGGCGATGAGCGACAACTGGTTGAGGAAGTAGGTCCACGGGGTGACACCGGCGCCAAACCCGACGCTCGTGCGCGGCCCGCCGAGCAGCAGCACCGCCAGCACGCCCCACGTCGCCACCAGGCCGAGATAGAGTGCACCTCGCTCGCGCACCGCTGCCCGGAACGACGGATAGAGGAACACGCGGTCGTAGAGCAGCACCATCACCGGCGCGGTGACCATGGACTCCTTCGACGCCATTCCGATCGCACACGTCGCGATGGCCCCCAGCCGCCAGCCCCACCGCTGCGGGTGCGCCGCGGCGCGGATGGCCGCATAGAGCGTCAGCACGTAGCACAGCCCCATCACCGACTCGGTGCGCTGCGCAACGTAGTTGACGGCCTCGCTGTTGAGAGGATGCAGCTCCCACACGAGCGCGCAGGTGAGCGCGACACCGCTGGCGTGCCGGGACACGTCGTCTGGCATCGACGGCAGGCGCAGCGTCCGCCGCACGACGCCGAACAGCAGCAACGCCGTCAGCAGGTGCACGGCGAGGTTGACGACGTGGTACCCGGTCACGTCGAGACCCCCGATCGCGTAGTTGGCGGCAAACGTCAGGTTGATCACCGGGCGGCCGGCCACCGGCGTGTCGCGCGGCGGCGACAGCGGCACCGACAGCGGCGTCAGCGTGCGGATGGTCGTGTTCTTCACCACCGCGTTCTGATCGTCGAAGAGGAACGGACCCGCGAAACTACCGGCATACGCGAGCAGGCCGGCCACGGCGAGCACCGCTGCGTGGTATCGCACGCCGGTATCCTACTCTCTACTCGCCCGCCCTTTGGGTGGGCGGAGACGTCTCGAAACGTAACTGGTTTGCAAGCATTCTCACTGTTCCGAACGTCCAGTGCGCAATCACGCGAAGAAGGCCTCAGGACCGGATGCTACGATCTTTCGTGTTGGCCTTCACTCCCCCGTGGCAGCGTCGACTCGGACTCGTGCGTGCCGCCTTCGCGCTGGCCGCGGGCGTCGTGTGCGCGTCCTGTGTGCCCGCCGGCGCCCCGCTCTTCTCGGCCAAGCTTCATCCCTGCGCCAGCACCGAAGGCCCCACCGACAGCTACTGCGGTGGCTTCGAGGTGTACGAGAACCGCGAGGCGGCCAGCGGCCGGAAGATTCGGCTCGCGATCGTGGTGCTGCCCTCCGTGAGCAGTGACGTCCACGCCGACCCGCTCGTGTTCCTCGCCGGCGGTCCGGGCCAGGCCGCGGCACAGATGGCGTCGCTCGTGCAGCCCATGTTCCGCAAGGTGCAGCGCACGCGCGACATCGTGCTGGTGGACCAGCGCGGCACCGGCAAGTCGAACCCGCTCAACTGCCGCGCCGGCGGCGACTCGCTGCGCGACCTCACCGAATCCGACGCCTCCGCGCTCGACGATCTGCGCGCCTGTCTCGCGCGCCTGCCGGGCGATCCGCGTTTCTACACCACCAACGTCGCGATGGACGATCTCGACGACGTACGCGCCTTTCTCGGTTACGACGCGGTCAACCTCTATGGCGGCTCGTACGGCACCCGCGCGGCCCTTGTCTACCTTCGCCGGCACGGCGAGCACGTGCGCTCGATCGTGCTCGACGGCGTGGCGCCGATGGACATGCGCCTGCCGATGTACGCGGCGCGCGACGCCCAGCGGGCGCTCGACAAGCTGTACGACGACTGCCTGCGCGATGACGCCTGCCGCGCCGCCTATCCGGGCCTGGCCGAACGCACCCGCCAGCTGTTCGTGCGCCTCGATGCCCGGCCGCCGCGCCTCAAGATGGCGCACCCACGCACCGGCGTGACCGAGGAGATCAACGTCACCTCGAAGCTGGTCGCCAGCATCATGTTCCAGGCGCTCTACTCGCCGCTCACCGCGTCGATCCTGCCGTCGCTCATCGAGCGCGCCGAGCACGACGACTTCCAGGGCCTGCTCGCACTCGCGTTCGCCGGCGAGTCGGCGACCGACGCGATGAGCCTGGGCATGCAGCTCTCGGTGTTGTGCAGCGAGGACAGCCCGCGCTACGCCCGCGAGGACATCGCACGCGAGGCGTCGGGCACGCTCTTCGGCACGCGCCTCCTCAGCGGGCAGGTGGCCGCGTGCGAGTTCTGGCCCAAGGGACGAGTGGACACCTCGTATTACGCACCCGTCGTGTCCCCGGTGCCAGCGCTCGTGCTCTCGGGCGAGCTCGACCCGGTGACGCCGCCAACGTGGGGCCTCGAAGTGGCGAAGCACTTGCGCAACGGGCGGCACCTGGTGATGCCGGGCACCGGTCACGGTGTCGCCGCCACGGCGTGCGGCAACCGGCTGGTCACGACATTCATCGAGCAGGGCGACGCCTTCAGCCTCGACGCCGCCTGCGTAAGCACCGTGCAGCGTCCCGGCTTCTTCCTCACGCCGGCCGGCCCCGAGCCGGCGTCCGTCGCGCTGGCCTCGGCCGGCGCTGGAGCACGGCGGTGATTGCGGCCATCGACCTGAAGAAGTACTTCGGCGCCGTCGCGGCCGTCGACGGTGTCACCTTCACCGCATACGACGGGCAGGTGACGGGCCTCCTCGGCCCGAACGGCGCCGGCAAGACCACCACGCTCCGCATGCTCTACGGCGTAATGCGTCCGGACACGGGCACCATCGAAGTCGATCACATCGATGCCACCAAGCACCCCCGGGACGCGCAGGCCCGCCTGGGCGTGCTGCCCGACGTCGCCGGCCTCTATCCGCGCCTGACCGCCCGCGAGCAGGTGCGCTACTACGGCGAGCTGCACGGCCTCGCCGGCGACGAGCTCGAGGCACGGACCACGGAGCTGCTGCGCAGCCTCGACCTGATGCACCTGGTCGATCGGCGCGCGGCCGGCTACTCGCACGGCGAGCGCACCAAGGTGGCCATCGCGCGCGCGCTGGTGCACGAGCCGCAGAACGTGCTGCTCGACGAGCCCACCAACGGCCTCGACGTGATGAGCACCCGCGCGGTGCGGACGATCATCCGCCGGCTCAAATCCGAAGGCCGGTGCGTCCTGTTCTCCAGCCACGTCATGCAGGAAGTGTCGGCGCTCTGCGATGCGATCGTGGTGATTGCCGGCGGCCGGGTCGTCGCCCATGGCACGCCGGACGAGCTGCGCGCCAGGGCGGGCTACGACAACCTCGAAGACGCCTTTGTTGCCCTGGCGGGCGTGGGAGAGCCGCGATGATGCGCCCGGGACAGCTGCCACGCTGGGCGCGCCAGGTGCGCGTCGTGCTGATGAAGGAGCTCGTCGATTCCTTCCGCGACAAGCGCGCGCTTGCCTCGATCCTGCTCAGCATCCTGGTCGGACCGCTCATCACCGGGTTCATGATGAATCGCATCGCCGACCGGCAGAAGGACGCCGACGACGTGCGCATCCCGATCGTCGGCGCGCAAAATGCGCCAGCACTCGTGCAGTGGCTGTCGCAGCAATCGGGCGTGTCGATAGCCACGAGCCCGAGCGACCCGGAGCAGGCGGTGCGGGACCAGAGCGAGTACGTGGTGCTGGTCGTCCCGGGCGACTACGTCGAGGACTTCCGTTCATCCCGGCCGGCCAGCATCAAGCTCGTCGCAGACAGCGCCCGCGCCGACACCCACGGTCAGGTGGAGCGCGTGCAACGCCTGCTGGCGCAGTACAGCGCCGAAATCGGCGCGCTGCGCCTGATCGGCCGCGGTGTCAGCCCCGCGGCCGCCACGCCGCTCAAGGTCGAAGCCGTGGAGGTGTCCACGACACAGCAACGCGCGGCCAAGCTCCTGTCCGTGATTCCGCTGATGGTGCTGCTCGCCGCCTTCACCGGCGCGATGCAGCTGGCGACCGACGCCACGGCCGGGGAACGCGAACGCGGCTCGCTCGAGGCGCTGCTCGCCAACCCGGTGCCGCGGGGCGCGCTGGCGCTGGGCAAGGTGATGGCGTCAGCCCTGGCGGGCATGCTGGCGGTCATGGTGACCGCCGGCCTGTGCACGGCGCTCCTGCGCTTCATCCCGCTGCAGGAGCTCGGCATGCGCTTCCGCTTCGGTGCGCCGCACATGGTGGGGCTGATGGCCGCCGCGCTGCCGGTGTGCCTGCTCACCGCATCGGTGCAGTCGTGCGTCGCCACGCTCGCCAAGTCGTTCAAGGAAGCCCAGACCTACATGGGCATCCTGATCCTGGCGCCGATGATCATCGGCGTGATGGGGACCCTCTACCCGATCGACAACCAGCCGTGGATGTACGGCGTGCCGCTCCTCGGCCAGTACGTGCTGCTCACGAGCGTGCTCGGCGGCTACGCTCCGGGGCCGTTCGCGTTTTTGACGGCCGCCGTGGTCTGTGTACTGTCGGCGGCGCTGCTCCTGCGCGCGACGGTTGCGCTGCTGAACGACGAACGGATAGTGTTTGGCAGATGATGCCGGGCGCACCGCCGCCACGACCCACGCCCCCGCCTGCCGCACGCACCGCCGACCTCGACGACGGCGAGACCACGTGCCCACGCTGCGGCGAATCGCACGACCTCGCCAAGGTAAAGGGGTGCATCAAGTGCCTCAAGTGCGGCTTCAAGTTCGACTGTAACGGCTGGTGAACCAGGGTCAGGTAGGCCAGGTGGGTCAGGTGGGTCTGGTAGGTAGAACGCGGTTGTAGAGGGCGGTCTTCAGACCGCCCTGGCACCGTCATACCCAACGCCCCCGGTCCCATACTGCGCGCGTATCGCGATTTGACTGCATTTGGCGGCCCGCAAGTGGGCTAGGATCTTCGACACTTTGGACATGTCTCTATCCAAGGTTGTGGCGATCCTGGCGGTGGCCCTCGCGGCGGGGACGGTCACGGCTTCGGCACACCACTCCTTCGCGGTGTTCTTCGACGACACCCGGACGATTGCAATCACCGGCAGCGTCACCGACTTCCGCTTCTCCAATCCCCACGCCATCATCTCGCTCGACGTGAAAAACAAAGACGGCATGGTGGAACCGTGGAAGGCCGAGACCAACGCCGTGACCCTGCTCAAGCGGCGCGGCTGGACCAAGGACAGCCTGAAGGCAGGCGACGTGATCACCGTGGATGGCTGGCCGTCGCGCGACGGCGCCAACTACATGCGGATGCGGACGATCAAGAAGGCCGACGGCACCGTGCTGGGCACCCCGGTGCTCAACCAGCGCGCAGACTGAGCGATCGCCTCGCATGACGACCCCGGTTGGTCTCCGCACGTTCGTCGTCCTCGTCGCCACGGGGGCCGTGGCGCTCGTGATCGCGCACGCTCCAGCCGCCGGACAATCACGCGGCACCGCCGCGGCGGCGCGGACAGTGCGACCAAACCTGGCGGGCTACTGGGCCGCGGGCCGGCCGTTCCGGGCTACCGAAAAGGACATCGCTCCGCTGCCGGCAAACACCGTCCTGCTCACCGACGCGGGCGCCTCGGAGTTGGCGTCGGGAAATTTCGGTGGCCTCACGGTGAAGCCCGCCGCCCTCGCCGCGGCCATGAAATGGAAGGCGGCCGACGAGATGACGCTGGCCAAGGCCTGCCAGCCGCCGTCGGTCGTCTACACGATGCAGGGCCCCTTTCCGATGGAGATCGATCAGGCAACGGAACTCATCGTGATACGGCTCGAGTACTACGACCTGTTCCGCGTGATCTATCTCGACGGCCGCGGTCATCCGCCAGCCGACGCCCCGCACAGCAAGATGGGGCACTCGATCGGGCGGTGGGACGGGTCGACGCTGGTCGTGGACACGACGCACATCGCCGCGTCCACCATCCTGAACAACGGGCTCGATCACGGCGAGAACATCCACCTGGTGGAGCGCTTCTGGCTCAGCGCCGACGGCAAGGCCCTGATGGCGCGGCAGGAATTCGAGGATCCCGACGTCATCGAGAACCGCGGCGCGCGCCTGGTCGCCTGGGATCGACAGCCCGGCGAGCACATCTATCCGTACGAGTGCGACCCGACCTTTGTTCTGAACTACAACAGCAGCAGGAAGTGAGGGGGCGGGCGGAGACCATCATGTCAACAACCGGGAATCGTGTGCGGGCGGGCCTTCTCGGCGCCCTCGCGTTGGCGGGCTGTGCCGCGCCGGCGGCGGCGCAATCCAATCTCTCTGGCGTCTGGAACAACTTCGGGATCTTCCACGAGGACGAACCCGATCGGCTGCCGGGCCCCGAGCTCGGCGACTACACCGGCATCCCGGTCACGGATGCGGTGCGGCTGCGCGCCGACACCTGGGACGCGTCGCTCATCACGCTGCCCGAGTATCAGTGCCGCGTCCACCCGTCTGACTACGCGCCCAGCTTCGCGCCGATCCGCATCTGGGAGGAGCGCGACAAGGACTCGCAGCAGCTCGTCGCCATCAAGATCCACCACTTCGCGTGGGGCACGGAACGCACCATCTGGATGGACGGACGCCCGCACCCGGGCCCCGACGCCATGCACTCGGCAATGGGTTTCTCTACCGGCAAATGGGAGGGTGAGATCCTCACCGTGTCCACTACGCACCTCAAGGAAGGCTGGATCCGCCGCAACGGCATCACCCGCAGCGATCGCGCCACGGTGACCGAGCACTTCGTCCGGCACGGCAACATCATGACCCTCATGACGGTGGTGAACGATCCGATCTACATGACCGAGACCCATGTCCGCAGCCGCGACTACGAGTACGACCCGAACATGCAGATCGGCCCGTATCCCTGCGAGCCGGTGGACGAGATCGAACGGCCCGCCGGCGTGATTCCGCACCACCTGCCCGGCACCAACCCGTTCCTCGAGGAGTACGCCAAGGCGCACGGCGTGCCGCTCGAGGGCGCGCGCGGCGGCGCCGAGACGCTCTATCCCGAGTACCACAAGAAGGTCAGGGCGGGGGGGACTGCCAGGAAATGACGCGACGCACCGTTCATCTTCTCTTCGCCGCCGTTGCGGCGGTGGGTCTGGTCGTCTCCGCTCGTGTGGCCGCGCAGCAGCAGAACTTCGACGCCGTGCAGGTGCGGGTGCTGAAGGCGCAGGGCAGCGTCTACATGCTCACGGGCGCCGGCGGCAACGTCACCGTCCAGGCCGGCAGCGACGGTGTGCTGGTGGTGGACACGCAGTACGCGGAGATGTCCCAGAAGCTGCTGGCCGCCATCCGCGGCATCTCGACCGGGCCGATCCGCTACATCATCGACACCCACGTGCACGGCGACCACGTGGGCGGCAACGAGAACATCAAGAAGGCCGGCGCGACCATCGCTGGCGGCAACGTCTCCGGCGACATCAAGGATGCCGCCGAGGGCGCGCAGATCTGGGCCCACGACAACGTGCTGCTGCGGATGAGCGATCCGAAGCGCACGCCGGCGATTCCCACCGCCGCGTGGCCCACCAGCACGTTCACCGGCAAGGACAAGAAGCTGTTCTTCAACGGCGAGGGCGTGCACGTCATCCACGAACCGGCCGCGCACACCGACGGCGACAGCATCGTGTTCTTCCGGCGCTCGGACGTCATCAGCGCCGGCGACGTCTTCAACACCACCAACTTCCCGGTCATCGACGTCGCGGGCGGCGGCACCATCAACGGCATCATCGACGCCGTGAACCACCTCATCGAGCTCATCATCCCGGTCTACGGCCAGGAGGGCGGCACGATGGTGATTCCAGGCCATGGCCGCCTGAGCGACCTGGGCGACGTGCTCAACTACCGCGAGATGGCCACGATCGTCCGCGACCGCGTGCAGGACATGAAGAAGAAGGGCATGACGCTGGAGCAGGTGAAGGCGGCCAAGCCCACACGCGACTACGACCCGCTCTACAACCCGCCCGGCGCGTTCTACACCGCCGACCAGTTCGTGGAAGCCGTCTACAGGACCCTGCCGTGATCACGCGTGGCTCTCTCCCCGTGGCCGCGGGCCTTCAAGTCCGCCTCATGTTGATCCGTCTCGTGTTCGTCCTCGCCGCCGCGGCGCCAGTGGCGGCGCAGTTCGGCCCGCCGCCGCCGGAACCGCCTGGCACGCCGAAGCAGAAGCAGCGGCTCGACATCACCGGCAACTGGGTCTCGGTGATTCACGAGGACTGGCGCTTCCGGATGATCACGGCGCCGAAGGGCGACACCGTGAACATCCCGCTCAACCCCGCTGGCAAGAAGATCGCCGACGCGTGGGACGCGGCCAGCGACGAAGCGGCCGCCGACAAGTGCAAGGCTTACGGCGCGCCCAACCTGATGCGGGTGCCGTCGCGGTTCCGCATCTCGTGGGCCGACGACGCGACGCTGAAGATTGAAAGCGACGCCGGCCAGCAGACACGGCTGCTCCGGTTCGAAGCGCCAAAGACGCCGCCGGCGCCCTCGCGTCAGGGCCTCTCGATCGCCCGCTGGCAGGGGCGCGCCTCGCTCACCGTGGAGACCAGCCGGCTGCTGCCCGGCTACCTGCAGACGAACGGGGCGCCTTTCAGCGCCAGCGCGACCATGGTAGAAAATTTCGACGTCTTGAAGGAGACGAACGGCGAAGAGTGGCTGCTGATCGACACGATCGTCACCGACCCGATCTATCTCTTCCGCACCTTCGTCCGCAGCACGCACTTCAAGAAGGAAGCCGACGGGTCGAAGTGGGACCCGCAGCCATGCCTCGTGAGGTGGTGACCGGGCCTTCCCCCATCGCGGTCATGTAGAAGTGCATCAGATCCGTGCCGGGCGGCTCGATGCCGAGCTGACGGATCATGCCCATCACCTGGCCGCGGTGCAGCGTGCCGTGGTTCACCAGGTGCAGCACGATCTGCTCGACCGACGGTACCGCGTCGTAGCCGCGAATCGACCGGAACGGAATCGCACGCGCGAGATCGGCATCCGACAGCCCGTCTACGAAGCGCTCCCACCGCTGCTGCAAGTCGGGCCACTCGTTCTCGAGCCACGCCATCGTCGGCTCCGGCTTGTCGAGCGGCCCGGCCACGCGCGTGTACCAGATCCAGTCGGCAAAGTGCAGGTGCGCCATCGTGCCGAGGATGCTGGTATGCGAGATGCCGGTCGGCCGCTCGAGCTCGCCGGGCGGCAAGGCGCGGACGGCGTCCATGAGCTGTTGCGACGCCCACGCGGAGTAGCGGATATGGAGTTGCAGATCGCTGGCGGTCATGGTGCCAGCTTACCGCGCACGGGCAGCGCCCGGCGAAACTCCTCTAATGACTCGTCGACACTGCGCCGGCCGAAGCGACGCGCGATCGGTTCGATGATCCATCCCAGGCCGCGGGGAAACGGCCGGCTGAGGCCGAGTGTTTCCATCTCCATCACGACGCCGTCACCTACCGCACTGACGCGCGTGAAGGTCGCCGCCCGCCACAAGTAACCGCTGTCCTGCCCTTCCGGCAGCTGGCGCTCCGTCGGCTGTCCGGCGTCCTTGACCTCGCGGATGCTCTCGGAACGCGATACCACGTAGGCACGGCGGGCATCGAGCCGGACGTAGTGGGCGCGGCTCAGCACGTCGAGGGTTGCAGTCAGCCCGCCGCCCGAGGCGCGCATCCGCAGCTGGATGCGAATGTCCGGGCCATCCTCCGACACCACCTGCGCGCGTATGACCTGACGGTAGACCTTGGCGTACGACGCGTAGTCGCGCGACACCGCCAGCACCTCGTCGAGCGTCACGCCGTGAGCGAACGCCCGGCCCCGCCAGTGGTGAATCAGGCTGGACGGCGCCTCGATGATGCCGTCGCCGCCGCCTGGCGTCGTCACCGTCTTCCCGTCTCGCAGCGGTGCGGCGTCGCGCTCAGCGCCGGCGGCGTCCTGCTGCGTGGCAGCGGTCACGAACTCCCGCTGCGCCCTTTCGACATACTGCTCGAACGCGCGGGCCGCGGCATCAGGCAGCTCCACGGCCCACACCGTCACGACCAGGCAGAGAGCGCCGGCGGCGACTCCTGCGCTCAGTCGCGCGATCGTGGGCCGGGCCGGCCGCGCCAGTGGTCAGGACCCCGTCTTGGTCTTGATGTTCTGCACCATCGCCGCAAACGGCTCCACGGCGCCATGCACCGGGATGTCGCGATCGACGCGCAGCTTCCGCCGCTCGATGTTGTCGAGCACGTTCTGCCCCCAGAGGTGCCGCTCCCAGGTGTTGTCGTAGAGGTCGGCCTGCACCAGCAGCCGGCCGGTCGGCACGTAGGCGAAGAGGTTGGTTCCCTCGCGGGGGTTGTCGAGCAGGTGAAAGAGCTGCACCTCCATCGCCGCGTCCTTGAGGGTCAGCGTATCGTCCACGAGCTGCAGGTTGAGCGGCTTCGGGCTCGCGGCGAGCTGGTCGGGCTGCACCGTCCAGGGCCGCGCCACCAGCTCCTTGAAGAACGCCTCGTTGTCCTTGTGCGTGATGATCGTGAGCCCTTCCGCGACCGCAACCCGCAGGCCACCGGAATGATCGAAGTGGTGGTGGGTGACGACGGCGTGTGTGAGCGGCTTGGAACTCAGCTTGCGCGCCTCGTCGATCACCAGCTTCGAGCGGGCCTCGTTGAGCGGCGCCTCGAACAGCACGAGATGGTCGGCGAACTCGAAGACGATGCTGCGGTGGTTGCCCGAGCCGGCCAGCCGCCAGATGCCCTTCGCCACCGGCTCCACGGTGACAGTGGGGGCGGGCGGCGTGGGTGCCGGCGCGCTTTTCACGGCGGCGGGCGCGGCGAGCGCGCTCGTATCCACGTCCACGGCGTTGTTCGACACGCGCAGATCGAACTGCGGATACTTGTCGAGCGTCGTGGTGAGACGCTTTGGCATCTTCACCCCGTTCACGTCCTCGTAGTCGCTGAAGGCCGTCGCCACCACGACGTCTCCCAGGTTGGGGTTGGCGTCGAGCATCGACACGCGCGTCGGCAGTTTGGTGGCGCGCGACACCGCGAGCTGCATGACGTCGCCGTGCGACGTCCGCAGGTCCACCACGTCGTCGTCGCCCTCCTGGCGCAGGTTGCGCACCTCGGTGGTCTGGGCGAGCGCCGCGCGCATCACGGCGATCGGATGCTGCAGCGCCTCGCGGCGCCGGTCGCGCGCCTGGGCGTCGCCGCCGCGAGCGGCCTCACCCGCCGGCGTGTAGTTCACCGCCACGTCGCCATCCTGCCCCTGATGCTGGCGCTGCATCAGCGCGCCGGCGAACTGGAATTGCGCCTCGCGCACCTGCGACATGTCGGTGCGATCGTTGGCCAGGTCCGTCGTCCGCTTGTACTGGGTCACCTTCCAGTTCGGCAGCTCGCTGTCCGGCATGCGGTTCTGTCCGATGTTGGGCGCGTCGCCCTCTCCGTCGACGGCAATCGACTTCAGCGCGCCAATGCGATCCGCGCCGCCCAGCGCGGCGGCGGCATCGGCGAGCAGTTGCTGCTCGGGGGGCGTCCGCCCACACCCCATCGCGGCGGCCAGGAACAGGACAACGGGAATGTGGCTGTATACGCGACGCGACATGGCGCCTCCTTCGAGGAGCTGACTTTAGCACTGCATCCGGTAGCATGGAGCCACCACGCTGCCGGCGTGGCACCACGATGATCCCGACTGAGCCAATCGGCAGTCTGCCGCGCCCCGTTGCGCTGCTTGACGCGCTGCAACGAACCGACAGTGAGAGCCCAGCGCTCGATGCGCTGTACGACGAGGCGATCCGCGACACCATCCAGACGCTCGACGCCATCGGGTCGCCGGTCCTGACCGACGGCGAGCAACGCAAGTACCACAACTTCTGGACCTACCCGGTGGAGGGTCTGCCCAACACCGCGCCCGACGGATTCCGGATTCCGTTTGCCGCCGGCCATGTCCGGCGGATGCCGCGACTCACCGCGGGGCCGTTCCGCTACAAGCGCTACGCCGACGCCTTCCTCGACGTCGCGCGCCGCTACACCAGCCGGCCGCTCAAGCAAGCCGTCATCTCGCCGTCGGCCCTGAGCCTCATGTATCCGCCGCAAGGCATTGCCGGCTATCCGCGCGACCAGTTCCTCGAAGACCTGATCAGCGAGCACGTGAAGGAAGTGCGCCGCTGCTTCGCCAAGGGCGCGCACGCCGTGCAGCTGGATTTCACCGAAGGACGCCTGGCCGTGAAGATCGACCCGAGCGGCGCCCTGCTCCACAGCTTCATCGACCTGAACAACCTCGCGCTGTCGCGCCTGTCACCCGAGGAACGGCAACGGACCGGCGTGCACACCTGCCCGGGCGGCGACCGCGATTCCACCCACAGCGCCGACGTGGACTACGCGGAACTCCTGCCCAGCCTGTTCGAGCTGAAGGTGGCGCAGTTCTACGTGTCGCTCGCCGGCGAGCCCGACCGCGCGCGCGTGCTGCGCATCATCCGCCAGTACCTGCGACCCGGTCAGCGGGTGTTCATCGGAGTGACGGCCACGATCGATCCGGTCATCGAGACGGCCGAGCAGGTACGCGACCTCGTGCTCGAAGCCGCCGGCTACGTCCCGATCGATCAGCTCGGAACCACCGACGACTGCGGCTTCGCCCCCTTCTGTGACGACCGGTCTACCTCGCGAGACACAGCGTTCGCCAAGATACGGGCCCGGGTGGACGGCACCGCGATGGCGAGCCGCGCGCTCGGCCTGGCATAGGGAACACCGTGGACGACGAAGATCAGCTGCTCAAATCCGCCGCTCTGCAAAACGCCCACAGCATTCTGCTGGCGCGGCAGCGCGCCGAGGCGGTGCTGCTCCAAACGCAGGAAGATCTGCGGCAGAGCGAAGAGCGGCTGCGTGCCGTCTTCGACCAGGCCGCCGTGGGCATCGCCGTCAGCACACTCGGCGGACAGCTGATCGAGGTCAACGAGAAGGCCGCGGAGATCCTCGGCTACTCCAGGCACGAGCTGACCGGGCGGACGTTCGTCGATCTCACGCACCCCGACGACGTGGAGAGCACCCGCCGCGTCATGCGGCAACTGCTCGATCACAGCGTGTCGGCGGTGTCATTCGAAAAGCGATACGTCCGCAAGGACGGCTCGGAAGTGTGGAGCTGGACCACTGTGACCACACTCAAAGACCGTCACGGTGAGCCGCGGCAGTTCATCGGCGTCGTCGAGGACATCTCGGGGCGCAAGCGGACGGAATCGGCGCTCGTGGACGAGTCGCGGATGCTCGAGCTCCTCAACCGGACCGGCGAGGCCCTGGGCTCGACGCTCGATCTGCAGACGCTGCTTCAGACCGCCACCGATGCCGCCACGGCGCTGAGCGGCGCCCAGTTTGGCGCCCTCTTCTACAACCAGACCGATGCCAAGGGCGACGAGTACCAGCTCTACACGCTCTCGGGCGCGCCACGGGCGGCGTTCGAGCGGTTTGGATCGCTGCGGCCAACCGCGCTCTTTGCCCCCACGTTTCGCGGCGAAGGCACCATCCGCTGCGACGACGTGCTCCGGGATCCGCGCTACGGTCACAACCCGCCGCACGACGGGATGCCCCACGGCCATCTGCCGGTCCGCAGCTACCTGGCGGTCAGCGTGAAGTCACGCTCCGGCGAGGTGCTCGGCGCGCTGATCTTCGGGCACCCGCAGCCGTCGGTCTTCACCGAACGCTCCGAACGCCTCGTCCTGGGCGTGGCGGCGCAGGCGGGCCTGGCGCTCGACAACGCGCGGATGTATGAGGTGGCGCAGCGCGCCGCCGAGGATCGCAAGGCGCTCCTCGAGAGCGAACGGGAGGCGCGCAGCGCCGCCGAACGCATGAGCGAGATGAAGGGCGAGTTCCTGGCGACGCTGTCACACGAGCTGCGCACGCCGCTCAACGCGATCGTGGGGTGGGCACAGATCCTTCGCACCCGGCCGGCCAGCCAGGAGCAGCTGGCCAAGGGCCTCGAAACGATCGAGCGCAACGCGCGCATGCAGGCGGAGCTCATCGAAGATCTGCTCGACATGAGCCGCATCACCTCCGGGAAGCTGCGTCTCGACATCCAGCGGCTGCATCCGGCCCGTGCCGTCGAGGCTGCCGTCGAAACCGTGCAGACGGCCGCCGACGCCAAGGGCATCCGCCTGGAGAAGTTCATCGACCCGTCAGCGGGCCCGATTTCGGGCGACCCGGGCCGCCTGCAGCAGGTGATGTGGAACCTGCTCTCGAACGCCATCAAGTTCACGCCGCGCGGCGGCAAGGTGCAGGTGGTGCTGCAGCGGGTGAACTCGCACGTCGAGCTGAGCGTGGCCGATACCGGCTGCGGCGTGAAGCCGGAGTTCATGCCGCAGCTGTTCGAACGCTTCCGCCAGGGCGATCCGGCCACCACGCGCAGCCACGGCGGCCTGGGGCTGGGGCTCTCGATCGTCAAGAGCCTCGTGGAGCTGCACGGTGGCACGGTCAGCGCGCACAGCCCCGGAGAGCACCGGGGGACGACCGTCACCGTTCACCTGCCGCTCAGCGTCGTGCTGCACAGCGACGCGACGGAGCGCACACACCCGCGGGCGTTGCCGCCCGAACCGGCGGATTTCGTCACGATGGAGCTGGCGGGCCTCACCGTGCTGGTGGTGGACGATCAGGCGGACGCACGCGAGCTGATCAAGTGCGTGCTCGAGGACTGCTCCGCCGTGGTGCTGACCGCGGCGTCCGCGGACGAGGCGGTGGCGCTGACGGCTGCCCAGCGGCCGCACGTGCTGATCAGCGACATCGGCCTGCCCGGCACCGACGGCTACGAACTGCTGCGGCGCGTCCGCGAGCTCGGCCCGTCGCGCGGCGGCGCCGTACCGGCCATCGCGCTCACAGCCTTCGCTCGATCGGAGGACCGCACACGCGCGCTCCGCGCGGGGTTTCACGTGCACGTCGCGAAGCCGGTCGACCCCTCCGAGCTGGTCGCGACCGTGGCCGCCGTCGCCGGCCGGGTGTCGCAGGCCGACGGCGTCTCGTGACGATCGACCGGGTTCACGGCTCGAAGACCGCGGCGTCTCCCCTCTTCCTGGCGGATTCTTCGAACGTCTTGACGATGGCGTCGCGCCGGTCGAGCAACGCTGGCAGCGCCGAGACCTCGAGCAGGTCGCCGATCTCCTTGCGAAGATCGTCCTCGGTGAGGGCCTTGACCCGCTCGTAGAACGGCCGATCAATACGGCTCATCTGAAAGAGCAATTTCCGTCCGGTCGTGAAGGCGCGAGAGTGGTCGACTTTCACGAAGGCCCACGTCGGGTCGAAGAGGAGATTGCCGGAGTTCGAATCGATGTTGCCGACGAGGTTGTCGAACACCTGGAAGCGGTGGAGCTGACGGTTCCAGGCAATCGGGTCGGGTGGTTGCAACTGCTTGGCCTGGACTTCCTTCAGCATCTTCACGTTCTCGATCCAGAGCTGCACCGCGACGACGTCGCCGCCGACCTGGCGCTCCACCGTGGGCGGAACCATGTCGAGCTGAAGCATGCGATCAAGCTTGTAGGCCGCGATCTCCGACTTGTAGCTCTCGAAGAAGCCGCTGCTCTTGCTCGGCGGCAGGTTCTTCACCACGGCACTGGCCGCGAGACCCGGCGACACGAAGAACGCCCGCCGTGGGCCGGTCACGCCGACGGCGATGCCTTCTTGCCGTTCGATACGAGCCGTCCGGAGATAGTCCTCGAATTCCGCGTAGCGGCCGATCCAGACCCGAGTACCGGCCGTTTGCTGCGCAGCGGGAGCCGCGGCGGGCACCTGCGCGGGCGCGGGTAGGGACAATACCAGGAAGAGACACAGCCACCACATTCGCTACCTCCTTCGGTCGGGCGCGAGTGTACCGCCTTTGCCGGACGTCACGTGACGGCAACCGTCACAACCAGGTCCCACCCTGTCGCTCGCCCGGTTCCTGCGTGCTCGCGTCGAACTCGTGAATCCAGCCCAGATGATGCCGCGCGCCCTGGGGCGATCCGAGGCGGGCGTTGCGCCGATCCGCATTGTCGCCGTCCGGAAGGTGCAGAACGTCGGCGACGCTGATCGAGGCGTATTGCACTTTGCGGGTGCGGCCGCGCCGCAGATGCTCGTAGCGTGCGAGCGCCTCGGCCAGCGGGCTCGAGCCCGCGTCGGCAAGGCACGCCGCGAGCACCACGGCGTCCTCGACCGACTGGTTGGCCCCCTGTCCGTGGTGCGGCGCCAGTTGGTGTGCGGCGTCGCCGAGCAGCGTCACGCGTCCCTTCGTCCATCGGCCGAGCGGCGGACGATGGAACAGGCCCCAGCGGTTGCTCACCGGCTGCGCGGTGATCATCTCGACGACTGCCGGATGCCAGCCGGCGAAGTGGCGCAACTGCTCACCCTCGGCCGCCGGCATCAGCCAGTCGCGAACCGGCCATGGCGCCGGGTGGCGTTCCACCAGCAGGAAGTTGATCTGGTCGTGGCCCATCGGGTAGTGCAACAGGTGGCCCCCCGGCCCCATCCAGAACTGGAGCGCAGTGGGGGCCGGCAGGCTCGGGAGCATGTCCATCGGCACGATGCCGCGGAACCCGCTGCACCCCGAGTACAGCGCGTCGTCGTAGCCGAGCATCCAGCGCCGCACGACTGAACGCGCACCGTCGGCGCCCACGACGAGATCGGCGTCCGCCGTGCTGCCGTCGTCGAAGCGCAGTGCCGCGCGCCCGCCTGTGTCGTCGATCCCGATCAGGCGCTTGCGCAGCTGGATGCGGTCGAGCCCGACGGCCGTGGACAAGATCGCCTGGAGGTCGGCGCGATGAATCCCGAAGTACGGCGCCCCGAAGCGCTCACGGTAGGACGGACCTACTGGGTGCTCGCCAATGAGGCGGCCCGTGCGGCCGTCGCGGTAGATCAGCGCCGATACCTCCGCACTCCGCGCGGCGAGCTGCGGACCCAGGCCGAACTGCTCGAAGAAGCGCGTGGCATTGGCCGACAGCGCCACCGCGGCGCCCACCTCGCGCAACTCAGGCGTCTGTTCGTAGATGTCGGCGTCGATCCCGTGCCGCCGCAGGGCGATCGCCAGGGTCAGGCCGCCGATGCCGCCACCGATGACTGCAATGCGACGTGTCATGTAGAGCGGATCGTAAGCAGTAGAGCTGGCGGAAGGCAATGTGGCCGGCGGATCGTATCAGCGCGCCACGGGCACTCACCGACGACAGACCGCGTCCAGGTTCCTGTACAGCGTTCCGTACGGCAACTGCGCCAGCGGCTCGGCGCGCGGCGGGCGCGCGAAATCCGCGAGCGCAGGTGGGTCGAGGAGCAGGTAGCGCGAGCGCACGGGCAGCGTGAGTTGATCCGGTTCATGCGCCACCGACAGGCCGATCCCCGGCGGGACCGCCGTCAGGAAGGGCGGGAACTGCGACACCAGCAGTGTGTTGCACCACCGCTCGTCGCCGGGCCGGAACACCACGCCGGCGGCGGTAAGCGCGGCTTCCAGTTCCCGATAGCCGCGACGATCCCACACGAAGTTGGACTCGCGCTCCTCTTTGAACGCGCGGCGAAACTCGCTCATGGCCGCCACCTGGGACGCGATCAGTGCTCCGGCCAGGAGCGGAGCGAGCCGACCGGGCGCGAGAGTCGCGAGGACGGCGGCAAAGAGCAGGAACGCGGACAGCACCCGATGTTCCGTGGCGTTGGTCAGCGTGTACAGCACCAGCAGCAGGCCGATCGCCCCCGCCATTGCGACCAGCCCGGTCGTGAGGTGTGGCGCGGACGCCGGCGCGCCACGTCCTCGTCGCGTGAGGCGCACGGCGAGCAGCACCGCCGCCGCGCCCATCCACGACCAGTACTGAAGGCGAAACAGCACCTCGAGCGGCTCGTAGGCGGAGAGATCCGCCGTCATCGCGAGGTTCGCGCGCAGATTACTCCACACCGTTGCGGGATCGAGCATGCCGGAGGCGGCGCGCAGGAAGAAAAACGGCGGCACGGACGGGGCCGTGGTGCGGCCGTAGGCGACCAGCACCGCGATCGACAGGAGCGCCGCGCCTGCGAGCGCGGCGGCGACCATGCGCGGCCGGCGGCCCCAGGTCGAGGCGACGGCCCAGACCGGCATCAGCACCAGCCACGAGGGCCGCACGAAGGCAAGCGCGCTGAGCAACGGCCAGCCAATGACGCGCGCGGCACGGCTCGCCTCCGGCAGCAGCGCGCCGGCAACGCACCCGGCCATCGCCAAGGCGCCGGCGTGGTGCAGGCTTTCCTGCATCGCGGTCGGCGCCCAGATGAGCAACGGCCAGAAGGTGCACAGCAGCGCACCAAGGAGGAGGGCCCGGGCGGGGCGCGCGCGAGCGAGCGTGACGCAGAGCCAGACGCTCACGCTGACTGCAACCAGGTTGACGACGACCGGCGAGTACAATCGCCACGGGAGGAGGCGGCCGAACAGTCCGTACACGATCGGGAATCCCGGGCCGTGCGCACCGAACGGCGTCAGCCCCGACGGATTGGTGACCTCAGCCGACGTGTAGAACCCGCCACCAAAACCGACCGCTGCGAACGTCGCGGCCTGGTGCCAATACGTGACTTCGTCGTTGATGAACGGCCGGAAGGCCGCAATGGGAACGCCGAACGAGTACCAGATGAGCGCCACCACGACGATCGGCACGCCGGCCACGCACGTTGCCATCGTGAGCGCGCGGCTCGCATGACCGAGAACCGATCTGCCCACCTCACCTCCGGCTGGCTCGTCCACGCCGTGGCGGCGTCGTGCGTCGCCGTGCTGCTTGCGTTCCTTGCAGCGCCTGGCGCCGTTCCAGCGGGGCCCCCCGCCCAAGCGCACGGCGTCGCCGAACTGGCGGCCCTGCTGGCCGCGCCGGACCCCGACCGGCTCCGTCTCGAGGAGAACGTGCGATCGTGGTCCAGGTTTCCGCCGGAGGAGAGCACGGGCCGACGGCTGGCGGAGACCCTCGCCGCCTGCTCGTTGGCGAGCCGTCCCGAGGCGCAACGCCTCGATCTCGCACGGCGCGTGTACGCTATCACGAACGGTTCGGACCTCTCCGATGCGGAACTGGCCGCGACGCTGAGCGCGTTCCGGCAAGCCGCCGCCGCGGCGCGCTGCTCTCCCCAAACCGCCGTCGATCTCGAACACGCGTTGAGCCGCGAGGCGCGCACCGACCCGCGTCCGCGCGCCGACTGGTGGTAGGTACCCGCCGCGACCGGATCAGTTGTCGTAATAGAGATAGAACTCGTGCGGATGCGGCCGGAGCCGGATCGGATCCAGCTCATTCGCTCGCTTGTACGTGATCCAGGTCTGCACCAGGTCCTCGGTGAAGACATCTCCTTTGAGCAGGAAGTCGTGATCCTGCTCGAGCGCGGTGATCGCTTCGTCGAGCGAGCCGGGCGTCGTGCGGATGCCCATGTGCGTCATCTCTTCGCGTGTCATCTCATAGATGTCACGGTCGAGCGGCTCGCCTGGGCTGATCGTGTTCTGGATGCCGTCGAGCATCGCCATCAGCATCGCCGACCAGGCGAGATAGCCGTTGCAACTCGGATCGGGACACCGGAACTCGAGCCGTTTGGCCTTCGGGGTCGCCGAATACATCGGAATCCGAATCGACGCCGAACGGTTGCGGGCCGAGAGGGCAAGGTTGACCGGCGCCTCGAACCCCGGCACCAGACGCCGGTACGAGTTGGTGGTCGGGGCGGCGAACGCCAGGATCGCCGGGGCGTGCTTCAAAAGGCCCCCGGCGGCGTGAAGTCCCATCTCGCTCAATCCGGCATAACCGCCGCCGGCGAACAACGGCTTCCCGGCTTTCCAGAGTGACGTGTGCGAGTGCATGCCGCTGCCGTTGTCTTCGAAGATCGGCTTGGGCATGAACGTCACCGTCTTGCCCCGGCGCTTCGCCACGTTCTTGCAGATGTACTTGTACCACATGAACTGATCCGCCATCTTGAGCAGCGGCTGGAACTGCATGTCGATTTCGCTCTGGCCGGCCGTTGCCACCTCGTGATGGTGCGCCTCGACGACGATGCCGATCTTCCGCATTTCATCGACCATCTCGCCGCGCAGATCGTGGTACGTGTCGGTCGGGCTCACCGGAAAGTAGCCGCCCTTGAAGCTCGGTTTGTACCCGAGGTTGGGCTCCTCGATTCGCGCGGTATTCCAGGCGCCCTCGGCCGAATCGATCTCGTAGTAGCCCCGGTGCTGATTCTGTTCGTAGCGGACTTCATCGAAGATGAAGAACTCCGGCTCGGGCCCGATGTAGCAGGTGTCGGCCACCCCGGACTCTTTCAAATAGGCTTCGGCCTTGCGGGCGATATGTCGAGGATCGCGCGTGAAGTCCTTGTGGGTGACGGGGTCGACGATGTTCGCGATCACACTGATCGTCGGCCGCGCGAAGAACGGGTCGATGCAGGCCGTGCCGGGATCGGGCACGGCGAGCATGTCCGATTCGTGAATGCCCATCCAGCCGCGAATCGAGGAGCCGTCGAATCCCAGACCGTCCTTGAACGTGCCGTCGTCCCACAGATCAATCGGGAAGGAACAGTGTTGCCAGCTGCCGAGCATGTCGACGAACTTCAGGTCCACCATGTCGGCCTTGTGCTTCTTCGCGAGGGCGAAAAAATCGTCGGGGGTCATAGCGGCTCCTTTCATGCCAGCACAGCCCGGCTCAGCCGGGCGCGGTGCAGGTTCGTGCGAAACTCATCTGGGTTCGCCATGTCGCGCACAGATACCATCGACATCGACGTCAAGTCCCCGCCGTTCGATCAGCTGAGGAGCATATATCGCCTCTCGAGGGACCGCAGCGGCAAAGGATCAGGCGGCTGTGCCCGGCACAATCTCTACGTCGCGCGTGACAAGCAGGATCGGGTGAGCGTGCTGATCAAGCTGACCGCACGGCCGGGCCTCGTCTACCAGCACGATCTCACCAACGAAATCGCCAGCCTCTCAACCGTCAACCGGGAGCTGCCGGATTCCCGCTGCTTTCCCGTCGTCCGAGAACACGGGCACTTGCGTGATGGCCGTGTCTTCCTGGTCACGACGCTGTTCGACGAGTTTCCGCTGGCGGCCTCGATCGGTCTGGAGCGGATACGCGCCAGGCTGGTCGGCCATCTCAGGACGGCGATCGAGATCGCCAAGGCGGTCACCGAGCTGCATCGTCTGCGGATCTTCCACGTGGATTTGAACCCGATGAACGTTCTCTACCGGTGGGAAAAGGGCACGCCGGTGATACGGATCGTGGACTTCGAATCCTCGTACGAAGAGTCCCGGCATTCGAAGGGCGCCTTCTACAATCCTCCGACCACCCCTGGGTATTCCGCGCCGGAGGTCTCCCGTCAGGCACCGGACGCACGCGCGGACGTCTTTTCGCTGGGCGCGGTGCTCTATACGTTGCTGGCGGGCCAGGCGTGGACCTGGGAACGCGAGGTCGGCGCGTGCGTCGAGGCAGACGAGGAGCTGGACCGCGAGCTCAAGGACATCCTGCTCATCGCCGTCGACCCTGATCGCAGCCGGCGCTATCCGTCGGTTGAGGCATTCCAGTCCGAGCTGGCGACGTATCTGGAACGTATCTGGCCCGGGCGGTCGTGGTAGTGCTCATTCGCCTTTCGAGAAGACGTCGAGTTTGTAGCCGGCGCTTTTGAACAGGTACTCGCGCGATTCATCGGCCATCTGGCGGAACTTGTCCATGTTGACGCCCGCCATCCGCCCCCGGAACTTTCGAATCCGTCCCCCGATGATCACTGTGTCGATGTTGCGGACGTCTGCCGCCGAGACGACGGTCCCGATCGCATGATTGGATGGATACAGATTGATGTCGTCGGTCCGGATCATGACGATGTCGGCCTCTTTGCCGGGCGTCAGCGTTCCACACTTGTCGAGCAGGCCGGCGCAGGCGGCGCCGCCGGCGGTGGCGCACTCGAGCACCTGCCGCACGCTGACGGGTGCCGCCGCCTTGGCATCGCCGTTGACCTTGCGATAGGTGGCCATCGCGCGTTGCACGTTGAACACCACGCGCATCTCGGTGAACATGTCGGTGCCGTACGACACTTCATTGTCGATGCTGAGGCCCGGCCGGATGCCGTGGTCGAGCGCTTTCTGGAATGCGGATACGCCCTCGCCCAGCCCGTACTGCGCGTCCGACCTGGGACAGACGTTGACCGTCGCCCCGGCGTCCTTGACCCGCTGCCATACCTGGTCGGGCCATCCCTGACAGTGGTTGAAGGTGTTGTCGGAACGCAGCAGCTTCGCGTTCCAGAACTCCTCGAACTCGGGGCCGGCGGCATTCGACTCGGTCGTGATTCTGATCCCGAGCCGGCGGGCCAGGGCCCAGTTCTCGCGGCTCATCCCGGAAAACATCCGCAACGTGACCAGTTGATCCGTGGATGTGAAGAACTGCTTCTGCAGCCGCTCGAGATCCTGCGGCCACTGCCGGTCCCACTGGCCCGTCTGCGGCGCGCCGGACGCGTGGACGCCACGAATCCCCGAATCGATCAGCGCCTGCACCGCCGCATCCGAGTGCGCCGCCGAGCGCGAGTTGTGCGAGTTGTCGATGACACACGTGATGCCGGCGTCGATGCACCCCAGGGCCGTGATCAGGTTGCCGACGTAGATATCGTGCGGGCGGTAGTGGCGTGCGAATCCATTGTGGGTCGTCGCCATGTACTCGGCGATCGCGCCGTCCGGGATGATGCGGCGCAGCTGCCCTTCCCACGAATGGCGGTGCGCATCGACGAACCCGGGAATGATGATGGTGTTGGTGGCGTCGATCACCTGCGCCTGGGCCGGTGCTTTCACCTGATCGCCGACGCCGACGATCTTCTTGCCCTCGATGAGCACGTCGCCCTTGGCGAAGTCGCCTACCTTCACATCCAGGCTGACAATCGCGCCGCCTCTCAGGAGGATGGGGCGGCTCGTGGCGGGGGGCTGGCGCCACTCGCGTTCCAGTGTTCCAGCATCCTGAGCCACTGCCCCGGTCTGCGCAGCCTCCGCCTCACGCAGGAGGAAGGGCGCTGCAGCGACGGCAGCCGCCGCTTTGAACGCGTCGCGCCGCGACACTCCGGTGTTTCGGGCTCCCTCGCGTCTCTCGTGCCTCATGATTCGGCCTCCTGAACGGGACCTCGGGCGGGGACGCGCGCGCCGCTCAGCGCGTCGTCATTGCGCGTGCTTGTAGACCGTTTCTTCGAATCCGCGCAGGGCGCGAATGGCGCCGTCGTCGTAGAAGGGCAGCATCTGCATCATGTGCACGCCGCCGATGTGCCGTACCGGGTCCACCCAGAACTCGGTGTTGAAGATGCCGGCCCAGCTCATACTGCCGGGGCTGCGGTAGCCCTTCATCGCCGGATCGTTCGACGCGATCTGGAAGCCCAGGCCGAACTTGTCCTTGCCGGCGCCGAGCGGAAACGGCTTCGTGCGCTCCTTGTTGGCGTCGGGCTGGCGCTCCACGAAGATGGCGCCGATCTGGTTTTCGCCCATCATCTTCACCGAGGCCGGGCTCAGGATCTTCACGTTGCCGAGCGTGCCGTCGTTGAGCAGCATCCGCACGAACTTGCTGTAGTCCTGAATGGTGGAATACAGGCCGCCGTCGCCGCGGAAGGGCGCCGTGGGTATCGCGGGAATCGACGGCGCCGTCAGCGGCACGATCGTGCCGGTGAACCGTGTGTACTGCGTCGCCACTCGGGACTGCTTGGCGGGCGCCACGGCGTACGAGGTGTCCACCATGCCGAGCGGGCCGAAGATGTGCTCCTGGTACCAGCGCTCGAGCGGTTGTTCGGTCACCTTCTCGACGATGAAGCCGAGGACCCGTGTGCTCGCGCTGTAGTTCCACTTCGTGCCCGGCTCGTCGAGCAGCGGCAGCTCCCACTCCCCCTTGTTCGTCTTGGCGACCAGCGCGAACTCGATCGGGTTGGTGAAGCTGTAGCCGATGCCAGACGTATGTGATAGCAACTGACGAACCGTCATGACGTTCTTCGCCGGCCGCGTCTCGTAGGTGGCGTCGTGGGGGTTGAACTTCGTGATGACCCGCAGCGTGTCGTAGCCGTCGAGGTACTTCGAGACCGGGTCGTCGAGTTTCACCTTGCCGGCTTCCACCAGCATCATGATGGCTACCGACGTGACCGGTTTCGTCATCGACGCAATTGAAAAGATGGCGTTCGTCGGCATCGCGGTGCCCTTGGCCAAGTCGAGCTGGCCGGCGGCACCCTCGAACAGCACCCCCTCGCGGTCGACGACGATTTCGGCGATGCCCGGTGCGTCGCCGCGGCGCACGGCGTCGTTCATCTGCTGGGCGAGCGCGGCCTTACCCGCCTCCGAAAAGCCACGTACCGGGGTGCGCGCGGGCCCACTCTGTGACGCGATGGTCGCGGCGCCGATGGAGGTGATGGCGACGACGAGAGCGACAACCGTCCTCAGTTTCATGGGGCGGAGTCTACACCCCCCTCCGGGCGGCCTCGAGCTAACGCCTATGACGCAGCGGGAGGGACGACCGGCCTGGCCAACGGCCGAGGTCGCGAAATGCCGAGGTGGGACAGAATTCATGGCCAGCTGTCATGCCAATGCGGTAGACTCCCTCGATCAGCTCGATCCATCCTGACGACCCTTGCGGGTCACACTCGCAGAAATCACGCTGGGAACCGGGCGAACGCCATGCTGTTTCAGTGCGCGACTGGTGCGACCAGACCAGGACTCAGCAGGTCAAAAGTGGCCAATTTCGGCCGATACCCAGAGGATCTAGATATATGCCCAATGTAACCGGCACCATCAAGCGCATCACCGACAAAGGCTTCGGCTTCATCGCCGCCTCCGACGGCGTCGAGTACTTCTTTCACCAGTCGGCCTGCATCAAGACGCCCTTCGACTCGCTGCGCGAAGGCGACAGCGTGACCTTCACCATCGGTCAGGGGCCGAAGGGCCCGCGCGCCGAGAACGTCGCGCCGGCATAAAGAACCCGCTACAGACGAGCCCCGATGCCCACCAGGACATCGGGACTCGACTGCCCACCATCCGCCCGACCGGGCGTTAGCGCTCCCCGTCCTGCTTTTCCTGCGCCCGCGCCCCGCTCAGAATCGCGCGCATGCCGTAGTTCCCCTCGTGGCAGGCGAATTCGAAGAGCTGCTCGCCCGTCTGCTTGAGCGGAATCATCAGCGTCCAGGGCCGCGACCACACCGTCGGATCGTCGATCGTGACGTAGTACTCGAGCGTGTCGTCGGCGACGCGGCGGTATTTCTCGATCACGTGCAGCTTGTCGCTGGCACCGAGCCGAGTGGCGTTCGCGGTGAAATTGACCGAATCCACGACCAGGAAGTCGCCCTCCCAATGCGCCCGCGAGTCGCCGTGGTACTGCACGATCGCGCGCGAGACGTGGGCGCCGGCGCCGATCGGGAAGATGCGGGCGTCGTGAATCATCTCGGTGCGGAGCCCGATCGCGTCCGGGCCCTGCGTGATCTCGAAGTAACTTTGATAGCCGGCCCGGATGTTCGGTGTGCCGAAGCTGATACACCGGGTCCCGAGCGACAGATCCTCGGGATTATCGGCCGGGCCGCGCCCCTGCCGGGCCGCCGCCGCCTGGGCTCGGGCGCGCTCCGCTGCGCCCGGGACTAAGGGCGGGATGCGCCCGTCGGACGGATCGATGATGAGCGACGTGCGGTTGTCGAACACGCGGTCCGACAGCCAGCTCTGGTCGTAGTTGCCGGTCTGCGTATCGGCGGACTTGAATTTCTCCTTGCCCTCGAGCGCCGCGAGGATCAGCTCGTCGCCGAAGAACGCATCACCGCCGTCCTGCAGCGACTGGACGCGCTTCTTCAGGTCGGCGAGCTCGGCATCGGTCATCGTGGCGCGGCCCCCCCACTGCTTCGGACGCTCGAGCGGCGTCATGCCGTTGTTGGCCCACACCCCCTGGAGATCCGGACGGCCGTCCGGCGTTCGAGGCACGGACCAGGTCGACGGCGCCTTTGACTGACCGGATATGACCGCGGTCGCAAGGGCGACACCCACCACGATGCACGTCACGATTCGTTCACGCATGACTGTCTCCTGTGCGGGCATGGCGTCCGCGGGCGCCCGTTCTGGTGCACCGCACAGTGTGCACGAGACCAGCCCCTCCGGTGCATGCCTCTTCCGAGGTACGAAGGCGCCCGGTTGACCCTTCGAGGGGAGAGTATACAAGCCGTCCACGCACCCGCTGGCGCCGGGCCATGGCGGCCGCAAGACGCGCTAGCGCGCTCGTGCGGCGGCCAGGAATGCGGTCGCAGCGCTGACCGTTTCGAGTACCAGCGCGTAATACATCACGGGCTTCACCTGACCCAGCACGAGAATCGCCGCGCCGCGCGCGATGGCGAACCCGGCCACCGCCCAGCCGCTCGCCAGCAGCCCCAGCCGCACGCGCTCGGGCCGAGCCAGGCAGGTGAAGAGAAAGACGGCAAAGCCGATCTCGAAACCGCCGTAGGTGGCGACAAAGTCGGCAGTCGCCGTGCTGGTGGGCAGCGGAAGATCGACCATCGCGGCCAGCCGGTGGGGCGCGGCGGCAAACGCCACCGCGAAGGCTGCGAACAACACGGCGGCCGTGGCGAGAACGAGTCGGGGAATCACGGATGCCACGGGAGAATAGCAGCACTCTCCACCGCGCCACGCTACGCGCGAGGCGTGAGTGACGGCAATGTGGGGGCCGCCTTCAGGTGGGGGCCGCCTTCAGGCGGCCCAGGGCCGGCTAAAGCCGGCCCCTACATTGGCCCCTACATTTAGGCCCCTACATCTAAAAGTCGAACTGTCCGCTGATCTTCACCAGCCGCGCATCCATGATGTTGAGCGGCGCCAGCCACGACGGCCCGTAGTTGCCGTTTACGCCCAGCACGTAGTTGGCGTTGAGCGCGTTGGCGAGATCGAAGTTGATCGCCGTGCGTTTGCCGCCGAAGCGGAAGATCTTCGACAGCCGCAAATCGAGCTGGTTGGCGCGCTCCGAGTAATCAGACCCCGGAGCCACCAGGTTCACCAACCGGAAGCCCGAGCCCGACAGCGGAACACCGGCCTGGGCCGGGGTGATGAACTGGTTGGCAGTGATCTGCGGTCCCGGCGTGCTCTGGAACGTCACGCCGATCAGGACGTCGATCTTCGGCACCGTATACGTGCCCAGGAACTTCAGCTGCGTCAGGAACGCCGTGTCCACGTGACAGTAGTCTTGCGGAACCGCGAAAATGCCGAACTGCAGCGTAATCTCCGGCAGCGACTGGCGGAGATCGCAGTTGTCGGTCGACGTCCGGCCGGTGCTCAGGCCGCCCTGGAGCACGAGGCCGCCGCGCGGCCGCGCATTGATGGTGACGTCCACGCCGTTCCAGTGCTCGTACTGCTTGCCGAAGTTGTCGGCGAACGTCGTGATGTTGTCGACCGCGCTCGCCTTGTCCGGCTTCACCTCGAGCAGGCCGCCAATCACCTGGCCGCTCGACTCGAGCCGATTGTCCACCGGTGCGGTGATGCTGTAGGTGGTGAAGTCGCTGGCCGACACGGCGCGGTTGTCCACGACGCTGAAGTTGCCGTACCAGCGCCGGAAATAGCCGACGTCCAGGGCGACGCGCGGCACGATCTGGTGCTGGGCGCTGACCGAGAACTCCTGGTTCCACTGGCGATGGCCCCAGCCGGTGTAGATGGCGGGATCCACCGCCGCGCTGGGCGTCAGCTTGCCGAAGAGGGCATTATCGAGCGCGCCGCAGTCGCCATTGGCGAGCTCGCTGTTCAAATCGCACTGCGGCGTGTAGTAGTTGGGGTGTCCCACCGGCAGGCTCGGTGCCCAGCTGCGGTGCGCGATGTAGGACAGGTTGGTCACCGGGTTGCCCTGCGTCGGGTCCGCGCCAATCAGGTACTTGCCCCAGCTCGCTTTCAACGCGGTCCTGCCGTCGCCAAACAGGTCGTAGGCGATGCCGACGCGCGGCGTCACGTCCTTCATGTTGGCGTAGTCGACTGCCGGGATGGTGATGTTCCGGTTGGGCACGAACGACGCCGGCCCGAGGTGCTGCTCGGGGAAATCGTTCTTGAAGAAGTCGAAACGCACGCCGCCATTGATGGTGGCGCGTTTGTAGGTCCACTTGTCCTGCACGTAGACGCCAAGGTCGAGCGACAGGTGCGTCGTGGCCGAGAACGGCAGCGCGTGCTGCTCGATCGACACCGGCACGCCGTTGTTGAACGTGTAGAACAACCCGTACTCGTTGTCGTACTGCGCGCTCGTCGAGGTGCCGAAGTCGTTCTGGAAGCCGACCTTCAGGGCGTGCGCGCCGGTCACATAGGCCACGGACGCCTGCATCTGCTGGATGAAGGGCGCATCCTGCGTGCCGTAGAACGCGAACGGGATGCAGCAGTAGCCCCTGCCGCGGTAGAGGAAGCCGGTGCTCTGCTCCCGCACCGCAATCGCCCGGCGGTAGGGATCATCGGCATCGGGATAGCGGTCTACGAAGGCCTCGGCGTGGTTCGCGTACCGGGCATCGAGCAGGAGCCGGTTGGTGACGGGCGCCGACCAGGTCGCGGTCGTGAACGATTCGTGCTGGAAGACCCAGTCGGAGTACTCCTCGGGAGCGGCGTTGGCAATCGATCCAATCCAGTGCCGGTCCTGCGGGTCGAAGGAAAAGCTGAACTTGTTTCTCGGCGTTGCCTGCCAGGTGACGCGGGCGCTGATGCTGGGCGTGACGGTGAGGATGTCCTCGCCGCGCTTCGTCAAATCCGGCTCGTAGGTCCACTTGCTCAAATCGCCGCCGTTCTTGTTGGCAAACGCGCCGGCGTAGTAGAACGAGTTCTCCTGCCAGCGCACGGAGCCGAAGAACCACAGCTTGTCCCGCACGATGGGGCCGCCGATCGACGGGTTGATGTCGTAGGTGCGGTGCAGCGCGTTCGGCGCGGTCAGGCCCGCGTTCTTGAGCTCATCGGAGTAGTTGTTGGCCTGGAACGATTCGTTGGCGCCGGCGGCGAACATCGAGCCGTGGAAGGCATTGCCGCCCTCCTTCGGAATCAGGTTGATGCCGAAGCCCGCGCCCACCGCCTCGGCCGAGCCCGACGAGTAGTCGAGCGTCACCTCCGCCGCGGTGCCCATATCGGGGACGAAGTTGCTCGCCCACGCCGACGCCAGCAGATTGCGGGCGGTCAGCCCGTTGATCATCAGGCGCTGATCGACGGCGCGGCTGCCGTGGACGGAGAAGATGGTGATGGCCAGGTTGCGCGTACCACCGACGTCCTGAATGTTGCTGCCGCTGAAGCTGGTGAGGGTGACCCCGGGCAGGAGCACGGCCAGGTTGTACTGGCTCCGCGCCGCCGGCAGTTCCGAGATCACGTCGGCGGAAATCACCGCGCTGCGCTTCGTGCTCTGCACGTCCACGGTCGGCGCTTCGCCGGTGACGATTAACGTCTCGGCGACGGACCCGATCATGAGATCGGCGTTCACGGTGGCGGCAAACGAGCCCGCCAGCTCGACGCCTTCGCGCTTCACCGTCTGGAAGCCCTGCAGTGTGAAGGTGACGGAGTAAATCCCCGGACGAAGGTCGACGATCTTGTACTGACCGGTGCCGTCACTGGTGACGGACCGCGCCTTTTCGATCAGGGCGGGGCTCGACGCTTCGACCATCACGCCCGGAAGGACTGCGCCTGAAGTGTCTTTCACGAACCCGGCGATGGACGCTTGCGCGTGGACCACCGCAGGGACGAACACGAGACACGCGAACACTGCAAGCTGTCGATACACCCGCATGTGGCGCCTCCCTGGCTCTCTCGGCGGGGCGCGCCCAACCGGGAGCCGCACGTTCGATCGGGAATGACTGGTGGCTACATTGGGGCCCGTGGGGGTGGCGGACGCTAACACGCGCAAAATCGGGGTCGCAATACCCGATACAGGGTACCCGTCGCGAAAAAAATCCCGATATCATCGCGCTCTTGGCGACGAACGCTTCTCACAGCCAGACCATCCTGATCACCGGGTGCAGCAGCGGATTCGGCGAGCTCACCGCCAAGACGCTCGCCCGGGGCGGGCACCATGTGTTCGCCTCGATGCGTGGCGCAACGTCCACCAACGCACGGTCCGCCGACGCGCTGCGTGACTGGAGCGCGAGCGAAGGCGTCCGTGTCGACATCGTTGAGCTGGATGTGACGCGGTCGGAGTCGGTAGACGCCGCGGTCGGCACCGTGCTGGACTCGGCGGGCCATCTCGACGTCGTGGTGAACAATGCCGGTCGCGGGGCGATCGGGCCGTTCGAGGCGTTCAGCCTGAGGCAGATCGAAGATCTGTTCAGTCTCAATGTCTTCGGGCCGATTCGCGTGGCGAAAGCCGTGCTGCCATCGATGCGGCGGCGTGGTTCGGGGCTCATCATCCACGTGTCCAGCACGATCGGCCGCCTCCTTCCTGGCGTCGGCGGGCTCTATCCCACCACCAAATGGGCGCTCGAAGGCTTCGCCGAATCGTTGAGCTATGAGGTGAAGGCGTTCGGCGTCGACGCGGTCGTCGTGGAGCCGGGGGCGTTTCCGTCGCCGGCGCTGTCGAAGGCGCTGCTCCCGGACGATCTCGAGATGGTTGCGGCCTACGCGTCGGCCGCCGCGCGCGTGGATGCCCCGTCGGCCCAGGCGACCCCTGCTGGCTACCGCCTGCCCGATCCGCAGGAAGTGGCCGACGCGATCAAGGGGCTCGTCGATCTGCCTGCCGGACAGCGGCCGTTACGCACCGTCGTAGGCGCGATTTTCACGGAAGGCGTGGCCGAGTTCAACGACGCCTACGCCCGGGCGTCGCAGCGCCTCGCCGACGCGCTCAGGCGCCCCGATCAGGCCATCACCTGGGGCCGCGGCGGCGTGAGCGAGCCGCGAACCTGATATAACGTGTCCCCCGCCGAAGGAGGCGACCCATGCACCGTGCCCGCGTTGGCCTTGTGGCGGCAGCCGTTGGCGCGTTGATCGTTGCCGCTGTCGTCTCGGGGCAGCAGGCCAAGCCCGAAGCCCCCAGCCGGATCGAGAAGGTCAAGGACGGCCTCTACGTCATCCGCGGCCCGTTCAACCGCTGCGCACCGAACGGCTGCGGCGGCGGCTACGGCGACGACGGCTTTTTGCACGAGGCCGGTGACGTGGCCGTGCGGGTCACCTCCGAAGGCCTGATCCTCGTCGACGACAAGTATCAGGAGAACGTGGCCGACGTGATCGAGAAAGTGAAGAGCGTCAGCACGCTGCCGGTGAAGTACCTGCTCAACACCCACCATCACACCGACCACGCGGGCGGCAACGAGAGCTTCGTGAAGATGACCGAGGTGATCGCGCACCGCAACGTCCGCGCGAACTTCCTGAAGAACAACCAGCCGGGCGCGCCGCGCGTGGTGTTCAAGGACGAGGCCTCGGTCTTCCTCGGCGGCACCGAAGTACGCGCCTATCACTTCGGCCGCGCCCACACCGATGGCGATACCGTCATCTACTTCCCGGATCTCAAGGTGATTCACTCGGGTGACCTCATCACCGAAGGCATGCCGGTGATGGACTACCGCAACGGCGCCAGCGCCGTGGAGTGGGTCGCGGTGCTCGACAAGGTGCTCGAGCTCGATTTCGACGTCGTCATTCCCGGGCACGGCAAGTTGTTGAGCAAGGCCCAGGTGAAAATCGATCGCGACAAGCTCGTGAAGATGAACGAGCGGATGACGGCGCTCGTACGCAAGGGCGTGCCGAAGGAGAGCGTGTTCGGACAGCTCGGGCTGGCGGATATCGGCTGGGACAAGACGGTGAGCACGGTGGCGTTCACCGGCGGCCTGAGCGGCTACTACGACGAGATGAAGGCGCAGCGCGGCAAGTAGAGATTAGAAAGCCTCGGCGACACTGATATAGAGGGCAGAGCTGCCTTTGCCCCACGCATAGTCGGCGCGAAGATTGACGTGGTTGCGTTTGGCGACCGTGAACCGGAGGCCGACGCCGCCTCCCGGGAGCGCGTCATTCCAGTTGAGGGCGCCAAAGTCCGGCACCACTTCGCCGCCACCGGCGAACGCCGTGCCTCCAAAGCGCCACCACAACTCGGAGCGCCACTCCGCTTGCGCGGCGATCATCGCGCGATCGCGGTATTGCCCCACGCTATAGCCACGGAGATCCTGACTCTTGCCGAGCATGCACAGGTCGTAGAACGGGACCGCGCCATCGACACCGCACGCGCCGGCGTGCCACGCGAACACATGACGCGAGCCGAGCGCGGTATAACTGTTGATCCAGCCTTGATACGCCTGGTAGTTGCGATTGCCACCCACCGCCTCGCCGTAGAAGCTCACGATGCCCTGTATCTGCAGCCCGCGCCGGGGATAAAACGGGTTGTCTCGCGAGTCGTACTGCACGCGCGGGCCCAGGGCCGCTGTCCTGAGGTCGGCGTCTTGCGGCGGCAGCGTCGGTCCGTCGGGAATCGCGATGCTGCCAGTTGTGACCGTCATGCGCAGCATCTGATATCGCGCGCCGATGTACCAATTCGGGACGACACGAATGAGCCCTTCGACCACGCCGGCTGGGCCCACCTGATTGAGCTCGATTGACGCGCCGTTCTCGCCTGCCGACTCGCCGATGCCGTAGAACTGGTAGTTGACGTCGGCATAGCCCGCCACGCCGAGCAGGCGGAACCTGTCGTGCCAGAGGTGGAGACTCTGCAGGACGGCGGCGCCCCAGCTGCCATTGCTGGTCTTGAAGCCGGCGACGCCGCTGGCCGACGGCGCAGTCACGGCATCGTCCCGGTCGGTGCGATACAGATACCCGGCCACGAACGCGAGACCGTTCTCGAGCGTGGGATTGACCATCGGCATCGGCGCCACCACGAACTCGCCCTTGCGCGGGTCCGCGGGATCGACCGCAGCCGGGGTGGCCTGGTCCGCCGCCGCAATCCCTTCGACGCCGCTGGTGTCCCCGGTCACCATGCCGTACGGGGACACGCTGGTACCGGAGGGCGCCTGGGCCGCCGCACCGGTCGCGAGGGCGACCGACAGCGCCAGCGCGATCGCCAGCGCACGCATTCGAAACGGGATTAGCAGGCTGCGGACCGGCGTCTATTGGACGAGCGGAATGCCTGCGGCCAGCTCGTAACGGATGGCTGCCCGAATCTTGTTCTCGATCTGGATGTAGCGGGCCGCCTTGGCGGCGGGCAGTACGCCCATCACCTTGGGCGCCAGGGCGCTCTTCGCTTTCACCTCGGCGTCGTCGATGGCCATGCTCTCGTCGAGCAGCTTCTTCGCCACGTCGTTGGCGATCGGCCCTTTGTTGTAGGCGGCGGCGTACGACTCGATCATCGCAGTCATGCGCTGGTTGAGCTGCTGCAGGTCTTTCTGATACGCCTCATACACCGGCCAGAACGCCGTGCCTTCTGCGTCCGTCAGCTGCAGGTTCGCGGAGACCACCAGCTTCTTGTCCGCCTTGACCTTCTGGCGAAGGATCTCCATGTTGGTCGTCCCGGTGGTCTGGGCCATCGCGCTCAAGGCCAGCCCGGCCACCATCGCACACGCCGTCACGAGTCTCGTCATCATCATCATTCCTCCGCTCCTGGGGGCGGCACGGGCTGCTATCGGTCCCGTCGCATTCCGCATCGGCAAGGAGCAGGCCAGACACATGAGTTTGCTGCCGTGCCGGAAATCTACAGGAAATCGACGGCTCTCGGTTCGGATCCGATGAAACCGTCACCGATGCCTCCCCGTCTGCCGTAGCGGCTCTCACGGGCGACCGTGAGCGTCCGAAGGAGCGGCCACACTTCGCACCCAAAAACGTAGCTCAGCCCTGATAGGATGCGCCGCATCGGCTGGGTCAAGGTCGTGAAGTAGTTCGAGCACGGCTGGGGGTCGCGAAATCCTCCTCCTCGTGACCGCCGGCCATCCGGGTCAGAACGCGACCGATGCACGAACCCCCGCGCGGCCTGGCATCAGAATCGGTCGCACCGTCACCTTCGCGCTCGACCCGTCTCTGGCGAAGATGACGTGATCGCTGGAGATCAACGCATCGATGCCGGCGCCAACGGCCGCGCCCAGGCCGCCGTAGATGAGCCCGAACACGGGAATCGCCGCGTAGCTATCTTCGTACTCCGCGGCATAACTGATCCCGGCGAGCAGCCCAAAACCGGCGCCGGTGGCCAACCCCCACTTCGCGCCGTTGGCAAGCGAGTCGGCACGCCGCGCCCGGATCGCGTCGATGTCGGTCTCGGCGAAGCGTCGCCGCTTCCCCGCCACCATGATCGCGAGCGACGACGAGGACAGTTCGGCAACGGCTCCCCGTACCTCCTCGCCAGCGCGATCGATCACGCGTACGTCGTCCCCCGGCTTGACGAGCACCCGGAGCTGCTCGAACGAGCCCGCCAGTTGCTGCGCGTCCGCAGCGCTGACGGAGAGCGTGAGGAGAACTGCGACCAAGACAAGACGCGTTGTTGTCGTACGGCCCATGGTGAGACTCCTCGAGTGTGCGAGCACTGCTCGACTCGAAGGAGTGTGCCGGCGCGTGCGACCGGAAGTCCTGACTGGAGGCTGAAAAACACTGAATCCTGTCGCGGCTCGCCAGATAGACTGCACCACGAGGACAGTCAATGTTCACGATCATTGCCCGCTGGACCATCGCCCACGGCCGTGAGGCCGCCGCCCGCACCGCACTGACCCGTCTCGCAAAGCAGGTGCGAACCCGGGAGCGGGACACGCTGCTCTACCTGGTCTTCCTACCCGACATGAACGAGCTGTCGTTACCGACGGCGTCGCCACTGGAAGTGGTGTTCGTGGAAGGCTACAAGAACAAGACCGCCTTTCTGGCGCACCTCAATGGACCAGTGTTCACGCAATTCAAGGCGAAGCATCAGGGATTGTTCCTGAGCACCACCGTCACGGGTGAGGATGGCAAGCCGGTGCAGAGCCCCTTCGTCCTCGTACAGAACCTGCGGCGTCTGGGCGGGTTCGTTCGGTCAGGGGCGGACGGCACTGGCGCGTGAGAGAGTGCTAATCTGCGCCGTGAGGTGGCCGTCATGAGCGAGCAATTGCAGCGTGCGCGAGACTTTCTGGCCGGTGAGGCGCTCTACTTCACGGAGGCCCATGCCCTGTGGCAAATGCTGCTCAATCAGAACGATCTCTCGGTGGCGCGAGCCGTGCTGGCCAGGCTGCGCGAGGCCTACGCCGACGACCAGGTGTTGTTCGACGCCATACCGGCGGACCGCGCGCTGCGCACGAAACTGTGCCAGCAGGAAGCGCACCTGACGAGCAAAGACGAGGAGCTCAGCGCCGGCGTTCGACACGCCCGCGCGATTGCCGTCCTCGAACACGAGTTCGGCGCACTGATCGAATCGACCGACCCTGAGACGCTCGGCATCGCGGCGGGGATCTACAAACGCAAGTGGTACGACCTGGGCCAACCAGTGGACCTGGAGCAGTCTGCCGCGCTCTACGAGCGCGGCGCCGACGCCCCGATCGACACTGAGGCGTATCCCCATATCAACGCGGCGTTTCTTCACGATCTGCTGGCGTCGCGCGGCAACGATCCGATCACACGGCGGGCGCGGGCGACAGCCATCCGCGAGCGCATCGCCGCCGAGCTGAAGCCGACCAGTTCGTGGTGGAACGCGGTGACGCGAGCCGAGGCGCTCTTTGGCCTGGGTCGGTTTGCCGAGGCCACCGCCGCCATCAGCGGCGTGGCACGGCCGCCGCTGTGGCAACTGGAAGCGTCGGTGCGACAGCTGGCCACGCTGGCGCACCTCCAGATCGCAGGACGGCCGCTCGACAATCCTGCCGTTCACACGTTTTTCGAGGCGCTCTTTCCGAAGGCGGCCGTTGCCGTTCGGTCCGCGTTCATCGGCAAGGTCGGGCTGGCGCTCTCTGGCGGCGGCTTCCGAGCGTCGTTCTATCACCTGGGCGTGCTGGCGCGACTGGCCGAGCTCAACGTGCTGCGGCACGTCGACGTGCTGTCCTGCGTGTCCGGCGGCAGCATTGTCGGTGCGTGCTACTGGCTCGCCTTGCGCGAGCGGCTCCTCGATCCTGCCCCGCTCGGCAACGATGCTTACGTCGGGATCGTTCAGGGCCTGATCGCACGGTTCAGCGACGCCGTGGCGATGGACCTCCGCGCCGGCGTTCAGCCCTCGAAGGTGGCGGTGGCGCTGGGCTTCCTCAAGGGCAACAAGGGAGCGCTCGACCCGGAAGCCGTGGCAGAGGTCCTCGAGGAGAGCTTCTACCGTCCATTCATCCCGGGCGATGGTCCGCTCTTCATGCACGAGCTGGCGTTCACTCCGGCCGATCACACGACGGGACCACTCGGGACGGAGGCGTTCAATCCGACGCGCCACAACTGGCTGCGCGCGCACAAGGTGCCGTCGCTGGTGATCAACGCCACGACCATCAACACGGGACACGGATGGCAGTTCACGCCCACGTGGATGGGCGAATCTCCGTGGGCGATCCACGACGCCGCGGACGTCGTGCCGAGGCTGCAGTGGGCGCGCTACACCGACACCTGGAAGGTGAGACTGGGGCGGGCTGTCGCGGCCTCTGCCTGCGTACCCGGTGTATTCGATCCGGTGAAGCTGCAGGCGCCCTACCAACATCAACCCGCCATCGACGTGCGCCTCGTGGACGGCGGTGTGTACGACAACCAGGGCACCGTGGGGCTGCTGGCGAACAACTGCAATGTGCTGCTCGTCAGCGACGCCGCCGGCCAGCTCCTGCTCGAGCCCGCGCCGACACCCGGACTGGGAGGATTGTTGTCGTATGCCAGCCGCGCCATGGACACGTTGATGGAACGAATCCGGCAAGCGAACTATGCCGACCTGGCGGCGCGGAAGATGACCGGCCTGGTGCGCGGCATGATGTTCCTGCACATGAAGGCCGGGCTCGATGCCGATCCGATCCGGTTGGATTTCTCGGACGAGGCCTACACGCTCAAACGCTCGACGTTGAGCCCGTCGGGCGTGCGCAAGGACCTGCAACAGGCCCTCGCGGAACTGAGAACCGATTTGAACGTCTTCACTCCAGACGAAGCGCAGTCGTTGATGGCCTGCGGTTACCAGATGGCGGCCAAGGCCTTCCAACGGGACGTTGGTCACATTTCCGAGCTCTTCGACGCACCGGTGGCGGCGACGTGGGTGTTCGCCGATCGCCTCGGAGATCTGAAATCGACGAGCAAGCGCGACGAACTTCTCGCGACCCTCCGGCTCGGTAACAGCGTCCGGCTCTGAGCGCTGGTGCCTGAGGAGAGGCGTCGCACACGCGAATCGATTAGTCAGTGATCAGCCGGTATCCGTCGCCGTACGCCGTGCGAATGTAGGTGGGATGGCGAGGATCGGGCTCCAGCTTGTGGCGAAGCCGCAAGATGAAGTTGTCCACGGTGCGCGTGAGCGGCGCGTCCGAGTAGCCCCAGACCAGGCGGAGCAGATCGTCCCGCGTGACCACCTGGCCGGCCCGTTCGGCGAGGCAGTGCAGTATCTCGAACTCCCGGTCGGTCAGCTCCACACGCCTCGCGCCGCAGTATGCCTGCAGCCGGCTGAAGTCGATGACCGTATCGCCGAGCCGCAACTGCTTGATGGGCGGCTTGGTCCGGCGCAGGACCGCGTGCAGCCGCGCCAGTAGTTCGTCGAGGGCGAAGGGCTTGGTCACGTAGTCGTCGGCGCCGAGGGTCAGTCCCCGGATGCGGTCCTCCTTCTGCCCGCGGGCCGACAGGATGATTACCGGGACGCGCGTCGGGCCCTGGTTGAGCGCCCGGCAGATCTCGAAGCCGTCGGCTCCGTGCGGGAGCATCAAATCAAGGAGGAGCAGATCCGGCGTGAACCGCTTGACCGACGCGAGTGCGTCGCGGCCATCGTCGCACGTTTCGACGATGAACCCTTCGTACTCCAGGTTGTCGTGGAGCAGCCTGGCGATTGCCTTGTCGTCTTCGACGATCAGGATGCGTTTGGCCATCTATACGTCTCGTCCGCGCATGATCACCCGCTGCGCCGCCGGCCGATCGGCAGCGTCACGTCGACTTCGGTGCCAAATCCCACGACGCTGCGCACCTCGATCCGGCCGCCATGGCTCTCGACGATGTGCTTCGCGATCGGCAGGCCGAGGCCGCTGCCGCTCACGGTGACGTTGCCGCCCCGATAGAAACGTTCAAAAACGCGCGACAGGTCGTTGCGGCCGATCCCGATCCCCCGATCCCGAACGGTGAGCGTTACGGTCTTGGCGGTGGCCGTGCCTGTCACGACCAGCTGCTTCTCGGTGGTCGAATACTTGATCGCGTTGTCCACGACGTTGTCGAGCGCCTGAATCATCGCGGGCCGATCGACGTAGAGCGGTGGCAGGTCGGGCGGCACGTTGATGGCCAAATCGAAGTCCAGGTTGGCCAACGCCGGCCGGAATCCCTGCAGCGCGTCCTCGACCAGATCGGCCGGCTCGACATCGGCGAGCTCCGTCGCCTTCGCCGCACTGGAGCTGTAGCGCGCGTAGGTCAGGAGGTTGTCGATCGAGCCGCTGAGACGGGACGCTTCCACCGACAGCAGGCCGGCGTACTCCTGCACGGTCTTGGGCGAGGTGTAACGGCCGTTGGCGAGGGTGTCGCCCACGAGCTTGATGAGGGCCACGGGCGTCTTCAGCTCGTGTGTCACCGCGGCGACGAAATCAGACTTCATCGACGCCAGCGCCGCGTTTGCCCGGTCGGCGCGGACCGTCAGGACGAGCGCCAGCAGACTCGCGCCGGCCGCGATCGAAATCAGCACGAACATCCGTCGCGCGCCCTGCAGGGTTGCGAGGAGCGCCTGATCCGGCAGCGACTGGACATGCACCGTCCACTCGCGCACTCGCGTCGGGCGCGACGGGATTGACCCGACAAGTGCGGGATCGATGAAGAGCAGCGGGAATCGTGTGTGCAGGTCGGCGGCGCCGTCGGGCTCGACCGGCGCGGCCTTCGTCACGACCCGGCCCCCGTCGTCGGAGACCGTAATCGAGAGGCTCCCCTGGCCGCCGCCGATCTTCGCCACCTGTTCCACCAGCGGATCGAAATACTGCGCCTGCAACCACCGCTCATTGACCGTGAAGGCCATGAAGCCCAGCAGCGTGTGCGGCGGCCTGGACGCGAAGAGCGCGTGCGCGACGATCTGGTAGGGCGTGCCCTCGATTGACCGTTCCAGCATGATGAACGGCGCCGCCGCGGTCGCCTGCGTCCGGACTGCCGCGACGAGTCCGGCCAGCGCCGCCGGCTCGCGAACCAGGACCACCGGGAACGGGTCGTCCGACGAGGGCTGCGTCTCCCACGGCGGCAGGCGATCCGCGCGGTTGAAGGCGTAGGTGGCCCCTTCGTCCCGCCCGGTCTGCCGCCACAGGACGAAGGACTCTGGATACGGGAACCGCGCGAAGGCCCGCGCGGTGACCTGCAGCATGTTGTAGGGAGGATCATCGTCGAGCATGCTCGTGTTGAACGGGACGAGCGTCGTGATCCAGGCCCCTTTCATGTCGGCGCTGAGCGCCGCGCGCACGAGCGCCAGCGCCTCGTTCGCACGCCGCTCGAGGAGCAGGTTCGTGCCGCTCCGCCACTCGCGTGTGGCGATGTAGCCGAACGCCACCAGTCGCCGCGAACATCGCGACGACGAAGGTCATGACAATCGGGAGACGGACGGCGCCGTCGGTCACGCGCCGCCTGCCGAACGTCAAACGCCTCCGCATGCGCGCGAAGACCTCGACGAGCGGCCGCTGGCGCTGGACCTCCGCGACCGCCGGCGGCTTGTCCACCGTAGCCTCAGCGGAGGCGGACGCGGGTCCGGTGTCGATCACCGCAGGATCTCGCGCTCGCGGTAGTAGCGGGCCGCGCCGGCGTGGAGCGGGATTGGGGCGGCGGGCGCCTGCTCGGGATCGATGAGCGCGGCTTCCCCATGGTCGCGCGCCAGCGCCGGCAGCTGGGCAAAGAACTCGCGCGTCAACTGGTACACGAGATCCTCGGAGAGGTCGCTGCGGCAGACGAGCAGCCACTCCGAGCCGAGCGTCTCGACCGGCCGGCGCTGCCCCGGGAGCTGGTTGGCCTCGACGGTGACCGGCTTGAGGAACGGATAGCTGCCGCGCAGCTGGTTGATCACGCCGCGGTCAATCGGCAGCAGGCGGAGCGGGACGGTCTGGCTGAGTGTCCGGGCCGAGGTCAGCATGACGGGTTTCGCGCTGAACACCGCCTCGATCTCGCCCAATCCGAGCTTCGCCACGATCTTGTCGGTGGGCTGGAAGATCGGCTGCACGTCGGCGTAGCGCATGCCGTAGGCGCCCAGCACGATCCGCGTCGAGAACTCGCCCGCCGTCCCCGGGAGGATGACGCCGACGCGCCGGCCCTTCAGATCCTTGATCGAATGGAAGGGGCTGTCGTCCCGGACCAGCACGTAGAGGACGTTGACCCACAGCACCGCGATCGCGCGCAGGTTCTTGTGCGGATACAGGTTCTTCTCGATGCCGCGACGGTACGCGAGGTACACGACGTCGGACTGGGCGAGCCCCAGCTGCCCCTTCCCGCTGTCCACCGCCGACACGACGACGACGCCGCCAGCCGTGGGCTGCAGGTCGATGTGGGTCTGCGGCAGCGCGCGGTTGAAGCGCGTGATCAGATCGCCGGTGAACTCCGCCGCGGTTCCCGACCAGAACGTGAGGGGCTGCGGAGACTGCGTGGCCGCGGCCCCGGACGAGCAGGCCGTGGCGCACAGTGACATCAGCAACGCCGCAGCAACAGCGAACCGGCGCCGAGCCGGTTGGCCAGACCCTGCGCGCGGACGACGGAGGAATGGGAAACGGGATGACATCGTGGTCTCGGAGCCTCTCGCAAACGAGGCGGGATTATACGGGAACAGTTCGGTCGTGTCCCCGAGGGCGCCATCCACGCTATGTTCTCGCGTCGAATCCACGCCCACGCTACCATCCACGGCGCACCATTCGACGGAGGCCAGGGTTCGCATGAAGAAGGTCGACATTCAGTCCCGCCGGCGCGTCTTTGACGACGTGTTCAAGATCGACGAAGCCGAGCTACGGTTCGAGCAGTACAACGGGGAGATGTCGCCGCCGGTCCGTCGCCTGTCGTTCGAGCGCGGCGACTCGGTGGCTGCCGTCGTCTGGTGCCGTGACACCGACGACCTGCTGTTCACCGAGCAGTTTCGCTTTCCGACCCTGACGAAAGGACCCGGCTGGCTGTTGGAAGTGATGGCCGGCGTCATCGATGGCGACGAGACCCCAGAGGCCGCAGTGCGCCGTGAGATTGAAGAGGAGCTCGGGTATCGTATCGATCGCCTCGAGCCGATTGCGACGTTCTTCGTCTCGCCCGGCGGGTCATCGGAGCGAATCTTTCTCTATTTCGTGGACACCACCGGCGCCAGCCGAGTGTCGGCCGGCGGTGGTGTCGCAGCGGAACACGAGGACATCCACGTGGTCACGATGCCCCGGGCCGCCGCGCGTCAGCGGCTCGCCGAGGGAAGTTTCACCGACGCAAAGACCATCATCGGCCTCCAGTGGTTCTTCAGCAGGGGAGAACGGCCGTGAAGACGACAAGAACGACAGCAGCCACGAAGAGAGAGAAGACGGCGCCCCTGGCAAGCCAGGACGTGCGTACGTGTTTTGCCATCATGCCGTTCTCGGTCAAAGCTGACCCGGCCCGTGGGGATCGCCTCAACTTCGACAGCAAGGTGTACGACGGCATCATCGAGCCGGCCGTGAAAATGGTCGCCGACGGCGGGGTGCAGCTGCAGGTCATTCGCGCCGACAAGATCCCCCGCGCCGGCTCGATCCATGAGCGAATGATCCAGCTGATTGCCGACGCCGACGTCGCCGTCGTCGACATCACGCTGGGCAACGCCAATGTCTTCTACGAGCTGGGCGTCCGCCATGCGCTTCGCGACCGCGTCACGGTGCTCATCCGGCGCCACGGGACAAATAATCCCTTCAACATCGCCGGCTTGGTCAGTATCGAGTACGACGAGAAGAAACCGCTGGCGGCACAGAAAGCAATTGCGGCGTTCATCCGCAATGGTCTGCAGTCGAGCGCGCGCGACAGCCTCGTCTATTCGATCATCCCCGACCTCAAGGTCGAGCGTCCCCTGCGGCCGATCACCGAGAGCGGTCTCGAGGAGTACCAAGTACCCGGCGTGCCCGGCAAGCGAATCGGCATCGTCACCGGCAACCTTCGCCACACCAACCTCAACGCCCGCCTGCGGAGGGAACCCATCGATGTCTGGGTCAACTCCGAGAACATCAACATGGCAATGGCCCGGCCCTACGAGGGCAACATCTCCGGGCTCATCCGCTACCTCGGCGCTCGCCGGGACGAGACCGGCACAATCATCAAGGACGTCATCGCCGACGAACTGATGAAAAAGATGAGAGGGCGTCAGGTCGTGAATCCCGGCGAGATCGTGGCGACCGACGCCGGCCGGCTGCACGAAACCCACGAGGTGAAGCAGATCTTTCACGCCGCCTCGGTCTACGGAGTCGTCGGCTCAGGCTTTCATTCGATTGCCGGGGTCGAGCAGTGCGTCACGAACGCGCTGGCGCGGATGGATTTCGATCCGACGAAGAAAATCCACCGCACGAAGGGGCGCAACGTGCCGAAGAAGGGCGTCGAGTCAATCCTGTTTCCGCTGCTGGGCAGCGGAACGGCACGCGCCGACATCATCCAGAGCGCGCGCCGCCAGCTCTCGTTGGCGGTCAGCTATCTCCAATCACGCGCCGAGTTCACACGCGTCAAGCGCGTGTATTTCCTGGCCCCGACCGAGGTGCATCGGGCGGCGCTGCGGGTCGCGCTCGCCGAGTTGAAGATCACGGAACAGATCGGCGCGGCGCCGGCTGCCGCCAGGAAGACCTCGCAGCGGCCACGCCGGCGTGCCCGACGGCAGGGCACGAAAGGCGCGAAAAAGTAACGGACTTGCGCGCGCGACTGTCGCCAGGCGAACACGCCGCACTGCCGGCAACACGTGCCAGAAAGCGGGTATCATCCGCCTCTGGTCAGGGTTGTCCGTGGAACATCGGACGAAACAGAGGAACAGCATGGTCACGACCCGCAACTCCCTTCGGCTGGCATGTGTGTGTGTCGCGCTGTACGTGATTCCGTTGGCCATGCGCGCCGCGGGCGCGGCGGATTCCGGAGTGTCGCCGGTCGATACGCTGGCCCGCGACGTGGAGCGCGCCGAGGCAGTCCGCGCCGTCAAGAATGTGCAGTACGCCTACACGCACTACGCGCAGTTTGGCCTGTGGACCGAACTGGGCTCGCTGTTCACCGACGATGGCGAGACGATCTGGGGCGACGAGACCGTGAAGGGCTCTGCGGCCATCGCGAAGCACAACATGAACACGATCGGCGGCGGCAAGCCAGGCCTGCCGCCCGGAGTGGTCAACAGCCTCTTCGTCGAGGTCCCACTCGTCAATCTTTCAATCGACGGCACCAGCGCCAAGGCGCGCTGGTATGGCATCTTCATGCAGGGCGGCGGCGCAGACGCGCGCTGGGAAAGCGGCACCTTCCAGAACGAGTATGTCAAGGACAAGGGCGTGTGGAAGATTTCGCGCTTGCACTTCTTCCCGCAATTCGCCGGCCCCTACGAAATGGGCTGGCGCAATGTCAGTAACCCGCTGCCCCTCGTTCCGTATCATTTCAAGTCGGAGGACGAAGCGGGTACGCCGATTCCTCCGCCGGTCGGCCCGGCGCCGAAAACCACCGCCACTCTCGCCAGCCTCGAACAGCGTATCGAAGCGCTCAACGCCGAGGACCAGGCGCGCAATCTGCAAAACGCCTACGGCTACTACATCGACCGCAAGATGTGGGACGACGTAACCGACCTCTTCACGTCCGACGGCGTGCTCGAGATCGGTGGTATCGGCATCTATGACGGCCCCGCCAATATCCGCCGCGCGCTCGAACGCGACGGCCCGGCCGGTCTCAAACATGGCGAGCTCAACGACCATCCGCTGTTCGATACGATGATCGAGATCGCGCCGGGCGGGGTGGAGGCGCGCGTGCGGGGCCTTGATTGGGGCATGCTCGGCGATTTCAGCGGCGCCAAGGCGCAGTGGTCCGTGAGCGTGTTCCACAACCGCTTGGTCAAGCAGGACGGCGTGTGGAAGATTCGCGAAATGCGCGTGTTTCCACTGTTCAAGACCGACTACAACCAGGGCTGGGGCAAGAGCCGCATCGTCGATCCGGCGCCGGCGAAAGCCTTCGCACCCAACCGCCCGGTTCCTGCGGCGGACGCCGGCGACAGTGTGATCGCTGCCTTCCTGCCGAATCCGGTCACGGGTAAGCCGGTTGTCTATCCCGCCGGGGCCCAGGTGGCGGCAAAGGATCGGCTGCTGCCAGCGCTGCGCGCCACCGCGTCCGCGCCCTCGGGCAACATGGATGCCCGCATCGCCGAGGGCGCACGCAAGCTCGCGGTCTCGAAGGCCTATGACGGCGCTGAGAACATCACCTCCGCGTACACCCACTATATCGATGACGGTCAGTGGACCAGCGTTGGCGCCATCTTCGCGGAACACGGCGGCAAAGAGGTCCCCTTCAACGGCTACTATTTCGGTCCCGAGCGCATCGCACACCGGCCGGGGGCGACGCCGGCGGTGAACTCCACGAACCCCGGGCGCGGCGGCTGGCATTGGCTGATGCAGCCGGTGATCCATGTCGCGTCCGACGGTCGCTCGGCCAAGATGCGCGCCAGGCTGTTTCACCCCGGCACCGGCAACGCCGGGGGCGGCTTGGAGGGCGGGATGTATCCCAACAACCAGGCCGTCCTGGAAAAAGGCGTCTGGAAGCTGTGGACCCTGACGATCGACGAGCCCTACTTCTCCTCGCAATTCCCGCACGGCTGGTCGCGCACGGCGCCGCCCCGTCCAACGCCCGCGCCCGCGCCGCGCCCGGCCGGGGCGCCCGCGCCAGTGCCGGGCGCCGTCGCCTACCCACCCGACATCCCGCTGTCCCTGCTCGGCAAGCGCATGGAGAAGTTCGCCGGCGGCACCGGCGAGACGGTGAGATGGCCCGGCATCCTGAACATGTGGTTCCACTACAAGAACCCGGTAAGCGGACGCGTGCCGGAGCACTACTGGCCCAACTGCGGGACCTGCGAATATGCGCCCGGCACCAGCATGGACAAATACGGCTACACGCTGCCGCCGTCTTGAAGTGGTACGGGCGGCCCCGAAACAACCTCGTCGCACACACGCGGACCAACCGCACGGAGAGTGGATCATGAGACTGCTTGCAGCTGCCTTCGTCTTGTTCACCATCACGGCTGCGGCCCAGGCCGCCGAGCCGGTCGTGGCCCTGTCGCCGGAAGCCCAGAAGGCTTTGCTGGCGAGCAAGGATCCGCAGCTCGCAGCGAACAAGAAACTGGTGTGGGACATGTGGCGCACGTTTCTTCAGGGTGGCGACATCGACGCCGCCGATAAGTTCCTGGCGCCCGAGTATCACCAGCACAACCCGAATGCCGAGACGGGGCTGGCGGGGGTCAAAGCCTATTTCCAGGCGGCGGGCCGCAAGGCGACGCCCCCGAAGGACTCCATCGACGGCCTGGTCTCGATGGTTGCCGAACGCGATCTCGTAACGCTCGCACTCGTCCGCGATTACAAGGACAAGGACGGAAAGCCCTATACCACGACCTGGTTCGATATGTTCCGGATTGCCAACGGGAAGATCGTCGAACACTGGGACACGGCGACGAAGCCCTGATGCCGCGGTCGTATGGATGCCGATCGCTGGCGGCTCGTGAAGGATCTGTTCCAAGGCGCGATCGCGCTGCACACCGACGAGCGTCTGGCATTCCTGACCGCGGCCTGTGCCGGCGACGAGACGTTGCGCTGGCAGGTGGGCCTGCTGCTGCAGGCCCACGAAGAGGCGGGTGACTTTTTCGACCAGCCCCCGCGCATCAGTCCCGGCGATGAGCTGTCACACACGGCGGCGAGCGCCCCCTGGTTCGCCGCCGCAGCCGCGGAGTTTCTCGGCACCGATCGCTTCACCGTCCGGCGCCGGCTTGGCGCCGGCGGGATGGGGATCGTCTATCAGGTCCACGACCGCACCCGCGACGAGGACGTCGCGCTGAAGACGCTGCGGCGCGCGACCGCGACCGACATCTATCAGCTCAAACGCGAATTCCGCGGTCTGACCGACCTGGCCCATCCGAACGTCGTCTGTCTCCACGAACTGTTCGTCGACGAAGATACCTGCTTCTTCACGATGGAGCTGGTCGACGGCGTGAGCGTCGTGGACTACGTGCATGGTGGACCGTCGGGTCTCGCACAGCAGGCACGGAGCGCCGATCGCATGGACCGCGCACGACGCGCCGTCCGTCAGCTCGTGACGGCGCTGCTGCATCTCCACGCTCGCGGCAAGCTGCACCGCGACGTCAAGCCGTCGAACGTGCTGGTCACTCCGGCGGGGCGTGTCGTCGTCCTCGACTTCGGTCTGATCGTCGACACCAGGGCGGAAGCTGAGGGCCATGGCGACGATCGCGCCGCCGGGACGCCGGCGTACCTGGCACCGGAACTCTGTCGTGGCGGAACGCCATCGGAAGCCAGCGACTGGTACAGCGTCGGCGCGACGTTGTACGAAGCGCTGGCGGCACGGCCGCCGTTCACGGGTTCGGCGCGAGACGTCGTTGAACAGAAGTGCGACCAAGATGCCGTGCCGCTCGCGGCGATTGCCCCTGAGGTGCCCGCCGATCTGAACGGGATCTGCATGGGCTTTCTCACCCGAGATCCGCAGCGGCGGTTGTCCGGGCGCGAGGCGCTCGCCGCGCTTGCCGACTCGCGGCCGCGGCTCGAGGCGGCGGAGCTGCTACTGCGTCCGCGAAGGGCGCTCTTCGTCGGCCGGCACAGGGATCTGGAGAGCCTGCACGAGGCGCTGCGTGCGGCCAGGGACGGCCGGGCGTCCTGCGTGTACGTCCATGGGCCGTCTGGCATCGGCAAGACCGCGCTCGTGCAGCAGTTCCTCAATCAGGTCGCAGGCCGCGAGGATGCGCTCGTGCTCCGCGGTCGTTGTCATGAGCACGAGTCGGTGCCGTACAAGGCGCTCGATGGGGTCATCGACGATGTGAGCCGGCACCTGGCGTCGCTCCCCCGGCCGGCGATCGGGGCGCTCGTCCCGGCGAACGTGCTGCCGCTGTGCCGGCTCTTTCCGGTGTTGTTGCGCGTCGAGGCGATCGCCCGCGCGCCGGCGCCGCCCGAGCACAACCCGGACCTGCTCGAGCTCCGGCGTGCCGCGATCTCGGCCTTGCGCGACCTCCTGAAGCGTATGGCCGAGCGCCGGCCGGTGATTCTCTACATCGACGACCTGCACTGGGCCGACGCGGACAGCGCCCTGCTGCTTCAGGAGTTGCTGGGCCCTTCCGCGCCGGCCGTGCTCCTGCTGGCCTGCCTTCGCGACGAGGAAGTCGCCGCCAAACCGTTCCTGCGAGCGTTGCTCGAAGGCGCCGGCGAAGGCGGGGGCAGAACGCTGGCCGTGACACCGCTGCCGGACGACGAGTCGTGCGCGCTCGTGGCATCGCTGATGGACCCGGACGGCATCGGAGACGGCGCCCGGCCACTGGAGCTCGCCCGGGCGGCGGGCGGAAACCCCTTCCTCTTGGAGCAGATGGCCAGTTACATCGCCGTCGCCGATCCGAGGCCCGGAGGGCCTGCCGTCTCACTCGGCGAGATGCTCGACGCGCGCCTCCGCGCTCTGCCGGATGCGGCACGCAGTTTCCTCGACACCCTGGCGGTGTGCGGCCGGCCGGTCGCGGCGGCGACCGTGTACGAGGCGGCAGACCTTACCGGCGATGAGCGTCCGCTCGTGGCACTCCTGCGCGCCGAACGCTTTCTTCGCACCAGCGGCTCTGCCGACCGCGTCGAGATGTACCACGACCGGATCGGCGAAACGCTCGCCGCGCGACTGTCCGCCGAGGAGGAGCGCCGGATCCACGGCCTCATGGCCCGTACCCTGGCCGCCCGGGGAGCAGACGATCCCGAGGCGCTCTTTGCGCATCTCCGGGGCGCCGGCCATCACGAGGAGGCGGCAGCGCAGGCGGCGCTGGCGGCGCGCAAAGCCGAAGCCGCGCTGGCCTTCGATCAGGCGGCGGCGTTCTACCGGAACGCCCTCGAGCTTGCACCCGGCTCCCGAGCCCGCTGTGAGTGGACGGAAGGCCTGGGGGACGCACTGGCCAACGCTGGACGTCCCGGCGACGCGGCGGACGTGTTTCTGGAGGCGGCGGGGCTGGCATCGGATTCGACGCGACGGGTGGAGCTGTACCGGCGCGCCGCCGAGCAGATGCTGGTCGCGGGTCAGATCGATCGCGGTCTCGAGGTCATTCACAAGGTGCTGCGCGAGATATCTCCACGGCGCCTCCCGACCACTCGCTGGAGCGCGCTGCCATCGCTGGCCCTGCGACGAGCCCAGCTGCGCTGGCGAGGGTTGGAGTTCGCGGCCCGCAGGCGCGATCAGATCGCTCCGGCAGACCTGATTCGCATCGACACCTATTGGGCGGTCACGACTGGACTCCTGCTGGTGAGTCCGGTCGAGGCCGCGGAGTTTCACACGCGGCATCTGCTGCTCGCGCTCGACGCCGGTGACCCCTACCGGGTTGCCCGAGGCATCGCCGTCGAAGCGGGCCTGTCCGCCCTCATCGGCGGCCGGGCCCGCCGCCAGACAGCGACGCTCGTCGAGCGCACGCGGACGCTCGCCGAGGAAAGCGGCCATCCCCATGCCCTCGCGATGGCGACGCTTGCGGCCGGAACGACCGAGTACCTGGTGGGGCATTGGAGAAACGCCGCGGTGCTGTGCGACCGCGCGCTGACCGCTCTGCGCGATCGGTGTGTCGGCGTGACCTGGGAACTGAACTGTGCGCAGAACTTTCTGATCGCGTCGCTCCTCTATCAGGGACAGTATGTGGAAGCCTCCCGGCGGCATGCGAGCCTGCTGGCCGCCGCGCGCGAGCGCGGCAATCTCTACATCGAAACCGAACTCTGCACCCGCATGACGTATGTCTGGCTCGCGGCAGACGATCCGGATGAAGCGGAACGCCAGGCCGACGGCGCCATGAAGCGCTGGTCGCATCGCGGATTCGACCGTCAGCGTTTTGGTCACGTGCTGGGAGGCATCCAGATCGCCCTCTATCGGGGCCGCGCGGAACAGGCCTGGCGGCTGCTCGAGACCAACTGGCGGCCGATCGAGCGCTCGCGGCTCCAGCGCATCCAATCCATCCGGATCGAAATCGCGTACGTGCGGGCGCGTTGCGCTCTGCTCATGGCCGCGGCTGGCCACGACTCACACCGGTTCCTGGCGGTGGCGCGGGCCGAAGCCCGGAGCATCGCGCGCGAGCAGACGCCGTGGGGCGACCCGCTGGCGGACCTGGTGAGCGCGACCGCCGCGTACCTCGAGGGCGATGCCGTCCTGGCCGAGGCGCGTCTGGCGCGCGCGGCAGACGGTCTGGACCGGGCAGACATGCAGCTGCATGCCGCCGCCGCCCGTCAGAGGCTCGGAGCCCTGCTCGGCGCCGACCGCGGACGTGCGCTGACCGATCGCGCCAGCGACTGGATGGCGGCGCAGCAGCTCAGGAATCCAGCACACATGACGCGCCTGATCGCGCCGGGCTGGCCGGCCGCCGACGGCGGGTAGGCGCCGGCTGGGCCACGAGCCCGGCGTACAGAGGACAGCGATCGAGCAGTTCGGCATGCGTGCCGGAGTCCACTATTCGCCCGCCGTCGATCGCGACGATGCGGTCGGCGTTGACGATCGTGCTCAGCCGATGCGCGATGACGATCCGCGTGCAGCGGACGCGATCCAGCGCCTCGTCGAGCGATCGCTCCGTGGCGGTGTCCAGATGGCTGGTGGCTTCATCGAGCAACAGGATCGACGGGGCTCGTACGAGCGCCCGGGCGATGCAGATGCGTTGACGCTGACCTCCGGACAGGCCGCCGCCCCCATCGGCCAGACGCGTCTCGTACCCCATCGGCATCGCCATGATGTCGTCGTGCACCTGCGCCACCTGTGCGGCGCGCATCACATCGGTCAAGGTCACGCCGGTATCGAAGAGCGCGATGTTCTCCCGGACGGAGCCGTTGAAGAGGCTGGTGTCCTGCAGCACAACTCCAAACTGGCGACGCAGGGTGTATCGATCGAGCCGGTCCAGCGGGACGCCGTCGTAGCGGATCTCGCCCGACGTGACAGGATGCAGTGCGAGCAGGAGGTGCGCCAGCGTGGTCTTGCCGCCGCCCGAGCGCCCGACGAGTGCAACCTTCTGGCCGGGCTCGATCGTGAGATCGACGTCGCGCAGCACCGCCGGCGAATGCTCGTCGTAGCGGAAGGTCACGCCCCGGACCTCGATCCGGCCGCCGGCCCGGTGCGCCGGCAGGCCGTCCTGCGCGGCCTGCTCGGCGCTGGCGCTACTGACGTCGGCGATGCGCTCGAGGTGGACTTTGGCGAGCTGGAACCGCTGCGTGGCGGCCAGCAGCGACGTCAACGGCATCAGGAACGACGCGGCAATCATGTTCGAGGCGATCAGGTTCCCTGCGGTGAGCGTGCCGGCGAGCACGCGATCGAGTCCGATCCAGAGCAGGACGACCGGCGCCAGCAGGCGCAGGCCGAGGCTGGTGTCGTCGACGACGGCGCTCAGCCGGCTCCGCTCCCGGGCGGCCTGGCGATAGCGGTGGAACAGAGCGCTCCAGCCCGCCATGAGACGCTGTTCCCCCGCCGAGGCCTTGACCGTGACGATGGCGTTGAGCGCCTCGGTCGCGTAGCTCTGTGATTGCGCCAGCGCCGCGACCTCGAGGTCGGTCAGGCGCCGCAGGCGCGCGCTCACCAGGACGTGGACCACCACCTGCAGCGCGGCGAGCGCCAACACCGCGACCGCGACGCTGCGCTCGATGAGGAACAGCACCGCGCCGTAGGTGATGAGCATGGCGCCATCGAGCACCACCGCGAGCATGTGATGAGCCAGTGCGTCGCGGATGACGACGTGATTGCCCAGGCGCATCAGGAGATCGCCACTGCGGTGCCGCTGGAAGAACTGAACCGGCAGCGAGAGGAGATGCCGCAGGAACGCTGGCATCATCGTCAGGTCGAGCCGTGCTTCAGCGAACACGAGCAGGCGCGAGCGCAGCCAGCCGGCGGAGATCTGCGCCAGCACGAAGCACAGCATGGCGGCGCCCACGAGCGTGGCGGCGCCGGCGTGCTGCCCGGGCAGCACGCGGTCCAGCGCCAGTTGGGTCAGGAGCGGCAGGCCGAGCCCCAGCACCTGCAGGACCCCCGACACGAACAGGAGCTGCCCCAGGAGCGCGCCGATACCGGCGTCGTGCGTCATCCGGCGCAGGTGCGTTGTCCAGCCGGCCGGGCGGCCGGAGCGCGTCCGAACGAACGCCGACCCCGGCGTCAGCATCAGGACGACGCCGGTGAATGCGGCGTCGAACTCGGACGGCGACAGCCGGCGCCGGCCGCATTCAGGGTCGACCACCTCGATCGCCCGGCTGCTCCAACGTTCCACGACGATGAAGTGCGAGAAATTCCAGTGGACGATCGCCGGCATGCGCACGCCCTGGAGGTCGGCACGCGGCAGCGACACGGCGCGGACGTCGAGTCCATATCCGCGGGCCGTGCGCAGCAGGACGTCGGCGGTCGTGCCATCGCGGCCGATGCCGCAGCGCTCGCGGCACTCGCGGACCGTGGTGTGATGGCCATGGAACGCCAGCACCATGGCCAGGCAGGCCGCCCCGCATTCGGTCTCGTCCATCTGTAGCCACACCGGAACGCGCCGGGCACCGGCGAGCCGTCTCACCGGCGTGCCTCGACGTTGGCAGCGGCTGCTGCGGGTGCCGCCGGTTCGACCGGGCCGGCCGGCGGCGCGCTTACGATCAGCCGGACGAGCAGCAGGCCCGCGAGGGCGAGCAGGGCCGTGAGGCCATACAGCGCCGCGACTCGCGGCGGCGGTGTCGGCGCCGGCTCGGTTGCAGCCGTTCCGCGTACGAACCGCTCGACGGCGGACGGTCGGAAGATCTCTCGCCCCGGCGGACCGAGCACGCTCATGACGCGCGTCTCCAGACGCGCGGCGGCTCGAGCGCCAGGATCGAGGGCACCGTATCGGGCGCGAGCATCCGCAGCAGCCCGTAGCCGATTCCCGCGAGCCCGGTCATCAGGCCCGGAGATTCGATGCCAGCCGGATTGGCGCACGCCGGCCCGCTGCGCGCGAGCTCGTCGACGATGCCGCGACGGAAGGCCAGGCCGGCGGCGGGTGGAACCACGTCCGGGCACAGCCGCTCGGCCATCAGCAGCGTGTCGAGATTGCCGAGGGAGCCATGACACAGGCAGTGCGTGCCCTGGTGACCCTGACGGAGCGTCGCCGTCACCGCCGCGGCGATGTCGCCGCGGATGTCTCCATCGTCCAGATACGGCAACGCGCGGAGGCGCCCGAGTCCGATACCGGGCGCTCCGTGGCACCAGGCATATTGGAATCGCGGTGCGGCGGCGACGCCAGCAGCGCCGGCGGCACCCTCGCGTGCCGACACCCGTGCGTCGATCCAGTTGCCGTGCTCCGCATTGAACAGCGTGCGCTCATACGCAAGGGCCTGCTGCGCCAGTTGAGCGTAGCGGCGGCGACCGGCGCGAACCGCGAGCTCCAGCAGTGCCGCGGCGATACCGGCGCTACCGTGGGAGAACCCCGCGAGCGGCTGATGCGACGGGACGTTCGTCATCCAGCCGGCGCCGATCGTCTGCGCCCGGGCGGTCTCGAGGAGGCGGGCGCCACAGCGGTCAGCGGCGTCGAGCGCCGCCTGGCTGCCGGCCGTCGCGTGGAGGTTCAGGAGCGTGAACAGGCAGCCCGCGGCGCCTCCGATGACGTCCAGCTGCCGGTCTTCCGCGATGAGCGGCGGCAGCAGCGCGACCAGGGCCTCCGCTTCATCGAGGAGGTCGCGGTCACCCCAGAGCGCGCCGACGTGCGTGAACAGGTGCAGCAGGCCCCCCCAGCCGTTGAAGGCGCCGACCGATCGCTCGAAGCGGCGCGCCTTCGCCAGTTGCGCCCGGATGCCGGTCACGGTCGCCCGTGCCAGCTCGGTGTAGCGGTGGTCGCCGGTCACAGCGCCCAGATAGGCCAGAAACAGGGCGACGCCCGGCAGGCCGTCGTAGAGGTCGAGCTCGAGCGGCGCGAGATCGAACGTCCGATCGTTGATCAAGGCCAGGCCGATCCACGAGGCGTCTGAATCGCCTCGAATGGCGAGCGCCGCAAGACGATCGCCGATGAGCCGCGCCTGGACCGCTGGGTCCGCCGCCGCCCCGGCACAGAGCGGCGAGCCGGTGAGACGTGGCCGCGTGCTCGACTCCGGCTCGCCCGTCGAGAGCGTGGCCATCGCGCCGCGCACGTACCAGGACTGACGGGTGAGGTCGGCTTCGTCCAGGCGGTGCAGTTGACGCTGGACCAGCTCCAGGCTGCATTCTGCGAAGAACCCCTCGATCTCGTGCCGGTCGCCCGTACGCAGGGCCCGGCCGCCCGGCCGCGCGGTGAAGACGGGCACGTCTCCGTTCCACAGCTGCCGGCGCTCGGCGGCGATGACGCGTGGGAACTCCGGGACGTGGTCCACGTCGCTCCACAGCGCATCGAACAGGCGATCGCGATCCAGAGCGTCCCGCAGAACATCGGGATGGAAACTCTCCTGCAGCAGGCGCGCGTAGGTGCGAGTGGCGCGCAGCAGCACTCGCACCTCGTCGTCACGGAATGCGCGCAGGGGCGACCGGTCGCCGCTCAGATCGTCGCGATGCTGGATGAGCAACCGGTACGTGCGCTCGAAGCCGGAGACGATGTCATCCGTATAGGTGCGCGGATCGGCCGGCTGCCCGTCGACGTGCAACTGGTGCGGAGCGCCGGTAAAAGTTCCGGGCTGGCGAATCAGGTGCATGTCGTCCATGCCCGCGTGGGCCCACATCGGCAGCTCGAAAGGCGTCACCTGGCCGGCGCGCGCGCCCAGCGCGCTGACGTCGAGACCCTCACGGCGCAGGTCGGTGAACAGGCGTTGCGGCAGCAGCCCGACCCGCAGGACGGAGTAGTTGAGTTCCCGCCCCGCCACGTCTCCCGCACGCCGGGAGCGGTCGTCCTGGAGGCGCGGCTGGAACAGGGCTTCGAGGTCGACCAGAACGGGATGCTCTCCCGCGATCACGAGGTTCTCGTAGTGGAAGTCCGTTGCCTCGAGCAGGTAAAGCAGTGCCAGATAAGCGCCGAGCCGCTCGAAGTAGGCATGGGCCTGGGCGACGGTGACCTGCACGTCGGAGGCCACGAATTCGACCCAGCCATGGTCGTCTCGGGTAACGACCTGCAGGATACGGAACGGCGGCCCACCAGCGCGGCCATTCACCCACTGGAGCAACTGCTGGAAGTGGGCATCGACGGCCAGGGACCGCGGCTTGTAGACCAGCTGAAAGCCAGACGCGAACTGCATCAGCACGACGGAGCGGCCCCCGCGGTGGAGATCGCCGGCGCCGGAGCGGATGGCAGTCAGCGGCCCCGCGCCGAGCAGCGCGGGAAAGGCGCCTGTGAGCGCCGGCCAGTCGCGCGCGAGATCCTCGACGACATGCACGCTCGCACGGCGCCAATTGTCCAGGCAGTCGACCACGGCGCGAGCCAGCACCGGATACTCCTCCAGCAGCGCCCGCGCATTGGCCGTTCGACTCAGATGCGCGATGAAGCTGTCGAAGCGCTCGGCTGGGGTCGCACCGCTCAGCGATCCCTGGAGTCGGAGGACGTTCAGCTCGAGGACCAGAGCTCTCGACAGGAGCGAGAGCAGCTGCCGCGGGATGCTGCCGTAGAGCATGCGTTCAATCGCCGAGACGTCGAGTGGCCACGGCATCGGCGCCGGAATGAGCTCCGCCAGATCGGCACGCAGACGGCGGCGGAAGGACTCGATCAGCGGCCCGACGACGACCAGTCCTCTCGCGAGCGCGAGATCCCGTGTGTCCTCCGTCAGCTCTGGCTCGAGCCGATCGGGATGCGCCGCGTACGCGTCGTTGATGCAGCGGGCCCACTCCGTGTCCGGCGCGGTGCGGCGGCTCAGGGAGGCCGTGGCTTCCCCGAGCAGGTCACGCAGATCGCCTTCGTCGATGCCGTCCAGAGCGAGCCGGCGAGCGAAGGCGTCGGCGGCGAATTGCGGCTGCGAGCGCCAGCGTTCGAAGCGCGCCTGGCCGCGTGCCCGGTCCACCTGGCCGGACCCGGTTTCGCGGAACGACGCGATGCCGGCCGCACGCTCACGCAGATTCAGCGCCTGACACCAGCGATTGGTGAGGTGTCCGTCGAGTGCCTCGATCATCACGAGCCTGCCTTGCCGCCTGAAGTGAAGTGGTCAGGTGAGAGCGGATTGGCCAGCGGCGCACCGTGAAGAACGGCACCGCTGGCCGCCCATTCAGAGTGTTACGCCTGACACAGCGGACCGCTGCTGCAGCAGATGACGTCTCTGATGGTGCACGTGCGGTTCGTGATGTACGGCCGGCCACCGGCCACGGCGCTGAGCTCGGCGTCGCCGAGCTCGACCGCGCCGGCGGGATTCGGCGGCAAGGAAGCCAGTGCCTCCGGATCCAGAGCCCGCCGGTAGTGTTCGTCTTTCCAGGCGCGAATGATGTCGATGGGGTTCATGGTGTCTCTCCCTTCACGTTGACGAGATGCGGCCGGACGGCCGCGACGAGTTCCAGCCTGCGAACCCGTCTTACGGAGAGATGCGCGGAGCCGTGCGGAATGCCCTCACGGCTTCTCCATTCCGGCCGGCGCGAGCGCTCGCGTTCGACTCGAACCGGCCGTTCGTTGATCCCAGTGCGGCGACTCGGCCTGCCCGCTCGACTTCCGGACGCCGGCCTCAATCGCCTGGTGATGGCCATGACGACGACGTGTATGGCTCCGATGAGCCGGGAATGCAGAGTCGAGGACGTAACCGGCCTTCTGAGGCAGTGGTGCGAAGGGGACAAAGCCGCCCTCGACACGATCGTGCCAGCGGTCTATCAGGAGTTGAGGCGAGTGGCGCGGGCCCGCCTGCGAGCGGAGCGCGAGGGGCACTCACTGCAGACGACGGCGCTCGTCCATGAGGTATATCTCCGGCTGGTGCATGTAGGCGGGCTGCGGTTCGAAAGCCGGGCGCAGTTCTTCAGCATTGCGGCACGGCTGATGCGTCAGATCCTGGTCGACCACGCGAGGCGTCACAACGCCGGCAAGCGTGGCGCCGGCGCGCCGGTTGCCCTTCTCGACGAGGTCTCGGCGTCGGTGATGCCGGTGCAGGTAGACGTCCTCTCCCTCAACCGGGCGCTCGACGATCTGGCGGCGATCGACGACCGCCTGTCCCAGGTCGTGCAGCTGAAGTTCTTCGCCGGCCTCACGACCGAGGAAACGGCGTCGGCGCTCGGCCTCTCCAAAGCGACCGTCGAGCGCGAGTGGACGCTGGCCAGGGCGTGGTTGTACGACCAGCTGACCGGCCGCGCGGTAACGGCCCGACCCGCCTAGGAACGCGGCCGGCATCAGCCTCTGTAGAGCTGAGTGTCATACTGTATGTGCCACACGTCATATGACCGCTCATGCTGCAGTTATCGACCGGCCCGGGCTGGCCGCACCCGCAGCGGGCGAGCGGCTTCACGCGCTCGACGCACTGCGCGGATTTGCGCTGCTCTGCGGCCTCATCCTGCACGCGGCGATACCGTATCTCCCCGGCTTCAACCGCTCGCCGCTCGTCGACGGATCGCCGAGCGTACCGCTCGGCCTCATGTTCTTCGTCATCCACATCTTCCGGATGACGGTGTTCTTCGTCATCGCCGGCTTCTTCGCGCGGCTGCTGGTCGAGCGCGGCGGCGTGCGCGGGTTCGTTCGCAACCGCAGCCTGCGCGTCGTGGTGCCGCTCGTCGTCGGCTGGTTCGTCTTCATCCCGGTGATCATCGCCGCGATGCGGTGGGGCCTGGGCGACCAGCCGCTGCGTCGGGCCGCGGGCGCCGCGGGCCTGCACTTGTGGTTTCTCTACGTGCTGATGCTGCTCTATGCCGCCGCGCTGCCGGTGCGGGGGCTGGTGCGATCGACGCTCGATACGGGCGGACGGCTGCGGGCGGGCATGGATGTCGGGCTGCGCGCCGTGGTGCGCGGTCCCTGGGCGGCCTTTGTCCTGAGCGTGCCACTGGCGATCGCCTTCTTCAGCTCGACGTGGCGGCTCTGGAACGGGATCCCCACGCCCGACGAGTCGCTCATCCCCAACCTGCCGGCGGCCGTCGCGTTCTCCGTCGCGTTTCTCGTCGGCTGGCTGCTGCACCGGCAGGCCGCGCTGCTGCCGTCCATCGAGCGCCAGTGGGCGGTACAGCTGGGTCTTGCGAGCGCGCTGACCGTCGTGTGCCTGTGGATCGTGGGCGTGATGCGATCGACCGAGACCGCGGCCTCCGATCTACGGACCGCCGTCTACGGCCTGTTGTATGCCGCGGCGGGATGGGCGTGGACGCTGGCCCTCATCGGCATCGCGTTGCGCTTCTTCGCGGCCGCAAGCCCGGTGCGACGCTATGTCTCCGATGCGTCGTACTGGATCTACCTCGCGCACTATCCGGTGTTGATCGCGCTGCAGGCGGCCATGAAGGATCTGCCGTTCCACTGGTCGGTGAAGTTCCCGGCCCAGCTCATCGTCTCGCTGGCCTTTCTGTTCGCGACCTATCATTGGCTGGTGCGCTTCACGTTCGTCGGCGCGGTGCTGAACGGCACCAGAGCCCGCCGCCCGCGCCCACGAGACCACCTGATCGCCGTGATACGGTAGCGCTCGATGAGACGCACCTACGTGCTCGCCACTGTTCTTTTCGCCGGCCTGTGGGCCGCGCCGCGCGCGGCGCAGGCGCCGTCGTGCGGGCCGATCGGGGACTTGCGCTTTGTCTGCGGCCCCGCTGGGCCTGAGGATCTCGTCGCGGTGCCGCGAACGCCGTGGCTCGTATCGTCGGCCATGGCCGGCGACGGCGGCATCTATGTCGTCGACACGGCAAATGGGACCTCCACCAAAGTGTTCCCGGCCTCGACGGCCGCCGAACGGCTGGACGTCAGGACGTACGCGTCGTGCCCGGGACCTCTCCAGGGCGAGGATCGCACGTCGTTCAGCACGCACGGGCTGTACCTGAAGGCGGGTCGTGGTTCGACGCACACGCTCTACGCCGTGCACCACGGCGGTCGCGAGTCGATCGAGGTCTTTACCTTCGACGCGGGCACGACCCCGCCAGCGGTCACCTGGGTAGGCTGCGTCGTCGCGCCCGATCCCATCGGGCTCAACGCCGTGGTGGCCTTGCCGGACGGCGGCCTCGCGGCGACGAACTTTGACCCGCGTCCGCCGTCTGGCGCGCCGGCGCCTGGCGTCTCGGCGAAGGTCCTCTCAGGCGATCGGAATGGCGAGGTCTGGGAATGGCACCCCAAGGCCGGGTGGGCCAAAGTGCCGGGCAGCGAGGCTTCTGGCGCGAACGGCATCGAGCTCTCGGCGGACGGAAAGTGGTACTACGTCGCCGAGTGGGGAAATCGCATGTTCATGCGGCTGTCACGCGGGAGGACGCCGGTCGAACGCAGGGAGATTGCGCTGGGATTCCGCGTCGACAACCTTCGCTGGTCGCGCGACGGGAGGACGCTCCTCGCCGCCGGACAGGAACGCGCACTCGCGGAGCTGCCGCAGGGGACGGGGCCAGTGACGCAGGTCTCGATCATCGGCCGCATCGATCCGCAGGCGATGACGTACGAGGAGCTCGTGAAGCAACCAATGCCGCCGGGCTTCTTTGCCGCGACCGTCGCGATCGAAGTCGGCGACGACTACTGGGCTGGTTCCTTCCGCGGCAACCGCATCACCCGCTATCGCATTGCAGCCGGGAAGTAGCACGGCCGTCGATCGCACAGTTGTGCGCGGCGTATAGCCACGGGCCGTGGCGGCTGGAACCCCTGCGCTACACCGCCTGGAGGATCTGCCCTGGTGTCATCGGCGTGATCGCCTGCATGGCGCCTCCGCTGTCGACCAGGACCGCCTCGCCGCTCTCGAGACCAGACGTGCCTGCAAACATGGCCAGCACCACGCGCGCCACGTCGTCTGGCCGTACGATGGTGCCGCTGGGGTTCAGCCTCGCGAACGCGGCCTTGGCCGCATCGTCGCGCCCCGCCAGCCGGTCGATCATCGGCGTGTCGGTGATCCACGGACACACGGCCAACACCACCACGTCCTGCGCCTTCGAGCTGGCCGCTACCGAGCGCGTGATGCTCAGCACCGCGGCCTTGGTGGCGCCGTAGGCCACTGCTCCGGGAAACGGCAGGGTCGTGCCGACGAACGATCCGGTGTTGACGACGACCCCGCCGCCGCAAGCCGCCAGGCGCGGCAGCGCATGGCGAAGGCACAGCATCACGCCTTTGATGTTTGTCCCCAGCAACTCGTCCAGATCGTGATCGCCAGGCACGGCCTCTCCACTGCCGTAGGGCCCCTCGCTCCCGGCATTGTTGAAGAGAAAGTCGATACGGCCGTAGATCTGCAGGGTTCGCTGGAACAGCCGTTCGACATCCTGTTCGCATCTCACGTCGGCTCGCTCGAACGTCGCCCGGCCGACGCCACCGGCCAGCGAGCGCGCCACATGGTAGCCACGCTCGCTGTGCCGTCCCGCGATCATCACGTGCGCGCCGCGGCTGATCAGGCCGCGCGCCACGGCGCGCCCGATGCCCGTTGCCCCGCCGGTGATCACGGCCACACGACCTTTCAGTACGTCGCTCATCACGTCCCTCCTCACGATTCGACACCACTAGATGCCCGCCGCCGTGGGCGGAGTACCGGTTAGTCGTCGCCGCGCTCCTGCAGGTCCTGCAGCGCCTGAATGTCCTGGATTGGCTGCGGTTCGCCGTAGATGAAGTCGTCCATCATCACGACATCCCGGCGGGAGCTCTGGTTTGCACCCGACGCGACGTTCCCGGCGGTGATGCGGACAGAGGCCACGCGAGGTCCGTCGAACAGCACGCCGAGAAACGACAGGCTGGCGTCGCCCTTGGACGCCGGCACTTCGACACTGGCGAGCTGCCGCCCGTGGGTGTCGAAGAACCTCATCGAGCTACCGGCTTGTTTGCCGGTGAGATCCACGTCCGAGAAGATGACGCCGAATCCTCGGGTCGTCGAAGGCAGCTCACCCCCTCCGGGCACGAAGAAGCGGGCATTGGTGACGTTGCCGTCGATGGGGCTGAAGAGCCGGACCGGGCTGAACGCCTGAAAGCTCGTGGCGAACCTCGGGTCCTTGAACACGTCGACAAGCCCTTCCACGGGAGCCTGTACGAAGCCGCTGCCAAGGGTCGTGAAACGGCCGCCGCGGTTGACGAGAAATCCATCGAACGGCGTCGGCACGAGCGACGTCGCCGTGGACCCGCCGCCGTCCCAGTTGATCTCGCGACGGCCCTCGACCAGAGGACCAGCCACGTTGCGGTTGTCCACGCCACCCAGGGCGGCGCGGAACGCGTCCACCATGCTTTGAATCGAGGCGATCGTGGGCCCGGCCGCTTGAAACACGATGGGCGGGGCCGGCTTGGCCGATCGGCTGTCTTCCTGCCCCGCCGCCTGCACGGTGTTGGCGGAGCGACCCAGCCCTGCGAGCAGGACGAACCCAATGAGCCACGCCGTACCGAACGATGTGTGTCTGTTGATCATGATCTGTCCTTCTTCGTGAATATCCGCCTGCCATGAGCCCGTTCGCGTCTCAGCGACGAGCTCGACTCCTGACAGGTGCGAGTGTAGGCAGCGCACCACGGCGCAGTCCTTTCCGCGCGGTAAGAAAGACGTGAGGAATTCGTACCGATCCTCTCGCGCGAATCCTTACCGTTCGCTCACGACTTCGACCGGTGCGGAGCGTTACGGTCCGAGTGAGCGATGTCCTTCAACATTCACACCCCGTGGGTCCGCCAGGCCGGCGCCGCGCTGGTGCTCGGCCTCTTTGTCGTGACCGGCGTGCTGCCGCTGCTCACGGCGCCGATTGCCGGAGCACTGGCCCGGCGCGCGCCCGACTGCGCCGAGCGAGTGCAGGCACGGCTCTTCTTCGGACTGCGCGGATCAGCGGGACTGGTGTCGGAGGCCGACTGGGACTCGTTCCTGACCACGGTCATCACCCCGCGCTTTCCGGACGGCCTCACCGTGCTCGAGGCCAACGGGCAATGGCGTGACTCCGTGGACGGAACGCTACAAGAGCCGTCGCGCGTCGTCGAAATCGTGTACGACGACTCGCCCGACGCGAGACATCGCCTCGCCGCGATCGTCGAAATCTACAAGGGGCACTACCGGCAGCAGTCAGTCATGGTGGCGCGGTCGCGCCTCGAGGTGTGCTTCTAGCGGTTCGCGATCCTCCACCATCGACGCTCATCACATGGCTTTCAGGGAGAGTTCACCATGACTTCGGTTCACCTGCGTTCGTCGGTCGTCCTGCTCGGTTTCTGCGTCGCGATGAGCCTGGCCATCGAACCGGAGGTCCGGGCATTTCCGCTCCCCCGGACCTCACTCAGGCGGTGGCTCCAAACGACAACCGGCATGCGGCGGGAACGCTCGAGCGAGGCACGCTGACGCTCAGCCTGCGCGCCGCTCTTGGCACGTGGCAGCCCGAGGGCCCCGCCGGCCCGGCGTTGTCGATCGAGGCGCTCGGCGAGACGTCGGCCCCGTTGACGGTACCGGCGCCGATGATCCGGGTCGAGGAAGGGACGGTGATCGTCGCGTCGATTCGCAACGAGCTCGTCGCGACGCTCCAAGTGCACGGCCTGTGCGCCCGCGACGGCGCCGCCTGCCCGCCGCTCGAGGTCCCACCGGCGCAGACGCGAGAGGTCCGCTTCACCAGCGGCCGTGCTGGAACCTACCACTACTGGGCGACGGCGATCGGAGCGCCAGTGCCGTTTCGCGAGATGGCGGGCGCGTTCATCGTGGATCCGCCCGGCGGTCCGCTGGCCAGCGACCGGGTGTTCGTCATCACCGAGTGGTCGAGCCTTACGCCGCAGCAGCTACGAGCAGTGCTGACCGCCGACGACTCCGGGGCCGCCTTCGCAAAGCTTCAGCCACGTGTGGCGTTCATGATCAACGGCTTGTCGTGGCCGGCCACCGAGCGGCTCACGTATCAGCTCGGCGAATCGGTCCACTGGCGCGTGCTCAACCTGAGCTCGCAGGTGCACCCGATGCATCTGCACGGCTTCTACTTCGAGGTCGACAGCCTCGGGGACGGCGTTCGCGACGTGCCGGTCGATGCCCAGAGCAGGCACCCGGTCGTGACCGAGCCGCTGCGGTCAGGCGCGACGATGAGGTTGACGTGGCTGCCGGAGCGGGTGGGCAACTGGCTGTTCCACTGCCACATCATGCACCACGTTTCGCCCGAGCGGCGTCTCGCCGCGGCCGCTTCTGCGGGGAGCGAACACGGTGCTCAACACGGCGCGCATCACGGCGGCCACGACGCTGGCGCGGGCATGGCCGGGATGATTCTGGGCGTAACGGTGGTGCCGCATGCGGGCACGCCCGCGCTCGTCCGCGAAGACGATCGGGTGGCCCGAACGCTGACGCTCGTCATGACGAGCGATCTGACGAACCGCGAGCCGGCTTTCGGATTCGTGCTGAGCGGCGACCGGGTTCCGCCGGCTCCGGTGTCCGGTGTCCCTTCCGCACCAGGCCCGGCGATCGTGCTCCAGCGTGGGGAGCCCGTCGAGATCACCGTGATCAATCGGCTGGGAGAAGCGACGGCCCTGCACTGGCACGGCATCGAACTCGATAGCTACTACGACGGCGTGCACGGGTGGAGCGGCGCCGATCGGCGGCTGGCGCCACTCATCGAACCGGATGGCTCGTTTGTTGTGCGGTTCACGCCGCCGCGCTCGGGCACGTTCATGTATCACACCCACCTGCACGATGAAAAGCAGTTGCCATTGGGGCTGTATGGCCCCGTGATCGTCGTTGAGCCTGGAGACACCTTCGATCCGGTGACCGACCACGTGCTGATCGTGGCCCGCAAGGGTCTCGATCCGGCGGCGCCGAACGTGCTGATACCAGCCACCCCCGTCGTCCTGAACGGGCTGCCCGCGCCGCAGTTCGTCTGGAAGGCCGGCGCGCGCCACCGAGTGCGGTTGATTAACATCACGCCCGACGACATCTTCAGTGTGGCGCTACAGACGGCACAGGGGCCGATGACGTGGACACCAGTGGCCAAGGACGGAGCGACGCTGCCCGAGCGCCTGCGTCAACCCCGATCCGCGCAACAGACGATCGCTGTCGGTGAGACCTACGACTTCGACGTCGACCTGGCTCCAGGTGCTGCGAACGTCTGGATCGAAGTACGGAGCACTGCGGGGAAATGGCAGGCTCAAGGGCGTGCGATCGTCAGGTGAGAACGGCCACGCGTTCGGCGCTGGGCCGACGTGAGTTTCCCCTCGCCGCAACGACAGCGGCGCGCCGGACACGCGGTTCGACCGGGCGCGTCATTGCCGCTTCGGCGACCGCAAACAGGCGCCAGGCGTCGCCGCCGCGGGCCAGCGGGTGTGCGCCGCGATCGACGAACGTCACACCAGACCCCGCCACGAGGTCGGTGACCGTACGTGACACCAGCACTTCGCCGCGGGCGGCGAGTCGACACACGGCCCGCGCACGCTCGAACGCCACACCAGCCACGCGGCCCTCGGGGGTCACATCGCACTCACCGGTGTGCAGGCCGAACGCGCCCGACCGGCCCAAACTCGGGCAGGCCCCGGCGAGCGCGCGGGCAGTCGCGATTGCGCGAGCGGGCCCGTCGAAGGCCGCAAAGAAGCCCTCCGGAGTAAAGGTCAGCCCACGGCCCCTCGACCGCGACATCTCCTGCCGGACGTGCGCCTCGAACGCACTGCGGCCAGACTCGCCGCTCCGGCCGCTCTCAATCCGGGCACACAACACGGTGGCCAGCACGCGATCGGGCGATTGGCCCTGCGCCGGCGCGGCCAGGAAGGCGGCGATCTGGTCGACGATGGCGTCCAGATCGCCCACGAATGGCAGGTGGTCATCGCCCGGCAGCTCGACGAACCGGGCCCCCGGAACGAGACTCGCCACGTAGCGGCCCTCTTCGACGAGGAGGCAGCGATCGCCGGATCGGTGCAGGACGAGCGTCGGCACGCGCACCAGCGGCAGCACGCTGCGCACGTCGATCTCGGCGTTCATCTGCGTCAGCGTGAGGGCGGCGCCTGGACTGGCGCCCTGACGCAGGTAGGTGCTCCACCACTGTCTGAACACGGGATCCGCGGCTCGGCTCGGCGCCCGTGTCTGAATGCCCACCGGGCCGCCCCAGCTCGTACGGATCTCCTCGAAGAAGCGCTCCCGGGCATCGCTGCTGGGCGCCCAGGGATAGTCGTGCGCCCACATGCGCTTCGCATAGGTCCCGATCATGATCAGTGAGCGGGTCTTCTCCGGATAGGTCGTCGCGAAGAGGCTGCACATCGGTCCGCCTTCGGACACGCCGAGCAGCACGGCTTCGCGTGAGCCAGCGGCGGCCATCACCGCCCGCACGTCGTCCATCCGCTGCTCGAGCGTCGGCAGCGCCGTCACCCGATCGGACAGGCCCGTGCCACGCTTGTCGAACACGATGACGCGGGAGAACTCGGCCAGACGCCGCAGGAATCGGGCAAAGCCGGGCTCGGTCCAGAAGCATTCGAGATGGGAGACCCATCCCATGACGAACACGAGGTCTATCGGACCCTCACCGAATACCTGGTAGGCGATGTTGACGTCGCCGCTGCGCGCATACCGCGTGGTCGGGACGTCCGGTGACGGCGCCTCCACCGAGGCCGGTGAGCGCGCGGCGCTCGACGCCTGCGGCAGTGCCGGTTCCAACACGCCGACCGTCACGGCGGCGATGAAGCGATACCCACGCCGGTGAGCCGTCTCGATGTACCGCGGCTGGTGCGCATCGTCGTCCAGCGCCTTCCGGATTTCCCGGATACACACCTTGAGCGCGGCGTCGCCGACGAAGACATCCGCCCACAGCGCGTCGAAAAGTTCCTGCTTGGTGACCAGGCGACCGGCGTGCTCCGCAAGGTAGGCGAGCACGTCGTAGGCCTTGGGAGCGAGGGGAATGACGCGGTTGTCGCGCTTGAGCTGGCCACTGGAGCGATCGAGCACGCACGAGCCGAAGATCAACGCGCGGTGGTCGGACGCGGACGAAGTGTGTGTTGCCGTCATTCCGACAATATGGACTCCGGCGTCGCCGGTGTCCTTAGGAAACGGTAAAGGCGAAAGTAAGATCCCTTCGGCACGTTGTGAACGACTCATCAGTACGGTTCGGGCCGTATGTCGTCGACCTCATCGGCCAGCGGCTGTGGCGCGACGGCGAACGGCTGCACATCGCCCCGAAGTCGCTGGCGGTACTGCTCTATCTCATTCGCGAGCGGCCGAGAGTCGTCTCCAAGGACGAGCTGCTCGACGCCGCCTGGCCAGACACGGACGTCGGCGACGCGGTGCTCAAAGTGACGGTCCGCGACATCCGGCGGCTGCTGAGCGACGACGCCAGGCAACCTCGCTACGTTGAAACCGCTCACCGGCGGGGATACCGCTTCGCCGCGCCCGTTGCGTATGCCTCGAGTCTCGGCGTCGTCCACGACGAGTTGGCCGACGCCGCGAACCGTGACAGCCGGTCCACGAGCCGAGGCTACCCTCTCGTCGGTCGCGCGACGTCTCTCGCCCGCATGGAGGACGCGATCGAACAGGCCATGGCGGGCCGCCGGCAGGTCCTCTTCGTCTCCGGCGAAGCAGGCATCGGCAAGACCAGCGTCGTCGACGCCTTTCTCTCGGGCCTGGAACGGTCCGGGCGGGCGGCGGTCTCTCGCGGCCAATGCGTGGAGCAGGCCACGGTCCCGGAACCCTACCTGGCGATCCTCGATGCCTTGAGCCGCCTGCTGAAGCACCGTCATCGCACCGAGGTCGCGGCCGTCCTGAAGCGCTTCGCGCCGACGTGGGTCGCACAGCTGCCGGGACTCGCCGCCGAGGCGGGTGACAGTCTGGAGCAGGACACACTCGGAGCGACGCCCGGACGCATGTTGCGGGAGATCGCGGAAGCACTCGAGGACCTGACGCGCAATCTGGCGCTCGTACTCTTCGTCGACGACCTGCATTGGGCGGATGAAGCCACTCTCGACTTCGTCGGGTTGATGGCGCGCCGGCCCGAGCCGGCGCGCTTCCTGCTGATCGTCGCGTATCGGCCCTCGGACCTGCGCCCGGGCTCGGCGGCGCTGAAAACAGTGCGCGAGCTGCTTTCGAAAAGTCTGGCCCAGGAGATTCCGCTCGGCTTTCTCTCGGCCGACGACGTGGCCGCGTACGTGGATGCCCGATTCGACCGGCACGCGTGGCCCGACGACTTCACGGCCTTCGTACGAACGCGCACCGATGGCAACCCGCTCTTCGTCACCCATCTGCTCGATCACCTCGACGCGCAAGGCGTCATCGCGCAGCAGAACGGACAATGGACGCTCACCCGCCCGCTCGAGGATGTGGCCGGAGTCGTGCCCGAGTCGCTGCGTCCATTCATCGACGCCACTCTCGAACGGCTGCCCGACGACCAGCAGCGTGTCCTCGAAGCCGCCAGCGTGTGCGGATCGGATTTCGCGGCGCCGGCCGTCGCGGCGGCGCTGGGGGCCGACGGGGCGCGCGTCGAGGCCTGGCTGGACCGGCTGGCCAGCCACGGGCAGTTCATTTTCGGCGCCGGATCCGATCGCCTCCCCGATGGCACCTGGTCGCCACGATACGCGTTCACGCACGCGCTGTTTCAAGAGGTCCTGTACGAGCGCGTGCCAGCGGTCGGCCGCATGCGTCTGCACGCGCGGATCGCCGAGCAGGGCGAACTGGTGTACGGGCCCGCTGTCGATCGCATCGCCACCGAGCTCGCGCTGCATTTCGAGCGGGGCGCGGAGCCTCGCAAGGCGATCACCTACCTCCGCATCGCATCCAGCAACGCCGTCGGCCGATTTGCCAACCGTGAGGCGGCCCGCTGCCTCGCACACGCCCTGTCTCTGACGTCCGAGCTCGAAGAGCCGGATCAATGGCAGACGGCGCTCGTACTGCTGGACGAACTGGGGCATGTTCGCCGGAGCATGGGCGACATGCCCGGCGCGAGCGAGGCGTTTCTGTCGGCGGCCGCCGCTGCCGATTCCCACGACCGTCCCGGCCAGGGCGTCGAGTCCTTGATCCTGGCGGCCAGCGCGCTCTCGTGGTTCGATCGCTCTGCGTGTCTGGCGGTGGCCGGTCGCGCCGAAGCGCACGCGCAGCAGCTCGACGCCAGGTTCCAGCAGCACGCTCGCGGCTACCGCGCCTACTTTCGCCTTCTCTGGGACGAGTGGCGCGCTGACGACGTGCGGGATTGTGAGATGCCTGTCTCGCCGGTGCCTGCCAACGAGTCGGAAGACGCATCCTGGTTCTGGCGAGATGCATTCGCCCGCATCCTGGGCGCCGACTACAAACGCGCGCAGCACGCGGCCCGAGAAAGCGCCGAGCTGGCCCGGCGCCAGGGCGACGCCTTCGGCCTGCTCGTCGCACAGTTCTACCGCGTGTGGTCGTCCCTGCTCGGGGGGGACTGGGGCGAGGCCGAACAGGTCTGCGACGACAGCCTGCGGGATGCCATGCGCAACGAACACCGCCAGTGGCAGGCCCTGTTCCAGGCCCTGCGTGCCTGGCTCCTGCGCGAGGCGTGCGATCCCGCCGGGGCCGTCACGGTCGCGCGCGACGGGCTGGCGAAGGCGCGAGTAACGGGCTTCGCGTTTGGTGAGCTGCTCGCCGGGCTCCAACTCGGGCTGGCGTCGCTCGAATGCGGCCGTTTCGACGACGCGCGCGCTCAGCTCGACCGCCTCGATGATCGTTTGACTCACGACCGCCTGCTCATGGACTGGCACTGGCGGATGCCGCTCGATCTCGGGCTGGCGAGCCTTGCGCTGGGTGACGGCCGCCTCGACGACGCGCGCACGCGAGCTGCACGCGCGTGCGACACGGCGGCGCGGAGCGGCGAGCGAAACTGGCACGCCCTGGGGGCGATGACGCTGGCGGACGCCCTTTCCGCCGCTGGAGCTGTGGACGCCTCGCGCGCCACCATGGCAACGGCATGCGAACTCGCCGCCGACGGCCGTGTGCCGTCCGCGGCGCTCCGCGTGTGGACGCGAGCGTCCCGTCTCGCTACGGCGCAGGGCGATATCGAGGGCGCCAGGCGTTTCAACGGCGAACTCGAGCACGTCACCGACAGGCTCGTCCAAAGCTTTGCTCCGGACAGCCTGCTCGCCCGGACCCTGGCCGATTCACGCCACACCCGATCGCCGCACGGCACCGTTCGTTCGGGCATGACGCGCTGAGGCCGGCCCCGGTCCTCACCAGTCGCCCGCAACAAGACCGACTTGGTCTGCTTCCTTACCGAAGCATCACCGTAGCCTGACCCCTTGCTTATGACCACTGGTAAGGGCGGTCGCTATTCTCGACACGCTATGACACATTCACAACCGAAGCACCGAGACATGTCCGTGGTCGTCGCGTGTGTGGTCGTCCTTCTGGCGGCCGGCACACCAAGGGCACAGTCCGGCATCGCTCACGACCATGCCGCTCCTGGCGCCGCCGAGCTCTCTCAGCGAGGTGTTTTCGAGCGCGTGGATGGAGCCGGCCCCGGCTCGGAGACACCCTCAGCCGCTGACAACCGTCTCCGCTGGCTCATCTTCCATCTGATCTACACCGACGAACAGCTTTCCTGTTACGCCCCCGGCGGCGCCATGGGGGCTCGCTTCGACCTGTTCCAGTTCGAGGGCTTTCCGGGAACCCAGCCTCAAGGCTACGCCGTGCACATCGTCGTGAAGGATCGGCGCGTCGTGTTGATGGGTGTCGTAGGCACCGAGGGCGATCGGCAGCTGGCGGAGGCGCGCGTGCGAGAAGTACCCGGCGACCTGCTCGTCGAGAACCTGATCGCGGTGGAGCCCGATGGGCAAGGGTGTCGCCAGTGATCGCGCGCGCGCGCCGGGAGGTGGTGACATGGACACCTATAGAGTCGATACGGTGCCGTGGCTGTTGAAGCCGGTTTACGTGCCCATGACCTGGATCGTGGGGGTCGTCTTCTTCGGCTACTACGCGCTGTGCCGGATCACATCGCGCGTCTCGATCGACGGGCCCGGCAATCACGACCTTTCGCAGCACGCCATCTTCTGCTTCTGGCACGAGAGCTGGCTGTCCTACTGCGTCGTCTTCAATCGCTACCCGTCGCCTCACACGATGATCAGCCATCCGGCGGCATACATGAGGCCCATTCATATCCAGTTTCGCCTCATGGGCCTGACGCCGCTCGTGCTGGGCTCCTCGGGGGAGGAAGGCAGGCGGGCAGCTGACGCCGTCGCCGCTCTCGTCGAACGAGGGCTTTCGACCTCGATCTCTCCAGACGGACCCTATGGCCCGCCGCGGGTGCTGAAGAAAGGCGTGCTCCACATCGCGCGCAAGAGCGGTGTGCCGATTGTGCCCCTCACGATCCGCGCGTCACGCAGCCTTACGCTGCCCAGCTGGGACGCGAAACAGCTGCCGCTGCCGTTCAGCCGCATTACCGTCACGGTGCATGAACCGCTCGTCGTGACCGAGCAGAACTTCGATTGCGCCGCGGCGCATGTCATTCGAGTACTCGACGGTCCTGCGCCCGCAACCGTCGTCACGCACCTGCATCCGGCGTCGTCGTAGCGCGAGCCGCCCGCGGAACGAGCGCTCGTTCAGCCGCCGTGCGCTCGGCCTCTCGCCCATTCCTTGTATAGCTGAGTGTCGAGGTGACCGAAGGCCCCCTGTGCGACTCCGAGCCATCCCCGCTGTCCGTTCGCGGACACACCGTCCCGTCTCTCCTCCGTCTGACGGCGCAGATTAACGCTCAAAGTTGACATGTGACATGCTGTACTGTTACAACGTGTACCACATGAAACGCGGCCTTCCACGAGCACGCACCCGCCCCGCCCTGAGCGAGCTCGAACACGAGGTGATGCTGGCGGTGTGGGCGGCCAGCCCCTGCACCGTGGACAGCGTGCATCAGGTGGTGTCGCGGCAACGCGAGCTCAAAGAGGTGACCGTTCGCACCGTGCTCCGCCGTCTCGAACAGAAGGGATACGTGGAGCACGACGTCGAGGGGCGCGCGTTTCTTTACCGGCCGGTGGAGGCGCCGCGCAGCCTGGCGGCGCGCGCCGTCCGCCACATCCTCGATCGGTTTTGCAACGGCTCGGTTGACGAACTGGTCAGCGGCCTCGTCGAAGCGGACGTCCTCAGCGATGCTGAACTCGCAACGCTCGAAGCCAGCATCAAGGCGCGCGCGGGCGCGCGCATCAAGCGAGTGAAGAAAGGACGATGACGATGGAAATCCTGGCCGAAACGGCCCTGCGCGTCACCGTGCTCGCCCTCGGAGTCGCCGCCGTCCTGCGGGTGCTGCGGCTTCGCTCCCCGAGGCTGCTCCACACCGCCTGGACGGCCGTCGTCGTCACCATGCTGCTGATGCCCGCAATCCTGATGTGGGGCCCGAGGCTCGAAGTGCCGGTTCTATCCGGTGACGCGAGCAGCATCCTGGTGGCGCTCGCAGACGCCGGTGCGCCCGCCGCACCGCACGCACTACGCGCAGGCGCCGCGGCCGCAACGGCCCGGACCGGTGGGCCCAGTATCTGGATGGCGGTCGCCGGCACGGTCTACGCCACCGGCGTGGCGGTGCTGCTTCTGCGCCTGGTCCTTGGTCTTCGACGCGCCCGGGACATCCGCCGCGGCGCGGTGCCGGCACGTGGACGCCTCACGCATGCGGCATGCGTGGCGCCCATCACCGTCGGAATCATCTCGCCGACGGTCATCGTGCCGGCGGATTGGGCGAGCTGGGAGGCGGCGGAACTGTCAGCGGTCTTCGCGCACGAAGACGAGCACGTCCGCCGGCGCGACCCACTCGTCGCCGCGATCGCGCTCCTCAACCGCGCGATCTTCTGGTTTCATCCGTTGGCCTGGTGGCTGCCGCGGACGATCTCCCGGCTGTCTGAACAAGCCTGCGATGCGGCGGTGATCGCGCGTGGCTACGATCGAGATGTCTATGTGTCGTGCCTGCTGCGTTTCGCCAGACGCGTCGCCGACGCCGACGGCCGCATGGCGCCGCTCTCCAGCGCCATGCCCGGCGCAGGACTGGCGGAGCGGCTCGGGATGCTCACCCATCCGCAGGGCGTGCAGCCGTCGGGCGCACGACTCGCCGGTGCCGTCGTGGCGTGTGCCGCACTGCTCGTCGTCTGTGCCGCGGCAACCCCGACGGCGAGGTCGATGCAGGGTGTCGGGCCCCCAACCGCGAACCAGGCGGGGTGGACGGTTCATACGTCGGATCACTTCGAGATCGTTCACGACGGTCTCGCGGCCGACCGCGTCGCCGATGCCGAGCGGCAGGCCGAAGCGGCATACGAGACCTTGAGCGCGGCCCTGAAATACGTGACGCCAGGGCGCGTGACGCTCGTCCTCGTGTCACGTGACCGCGATCTGGAGGCGAACGTGCTTCGGACGCGCGACCTCCCGTCGAGCGGCGGCGCGGCTCGACGTCGCGTGCTCATGTCGCTGGAGTCGCTCGACCGTCCCGGCGGCCTCATCGTGCACGAGCTCACACACCAGTTCGCGTTCGAGATCGTCCCCGGCACGAGCCGGGTGGCGCCGGTGCTGATCGAGGGGCTGGCGGAGCATGAACGCGGCAGATGGCCTCCGCAGGACCTGCGCCGGACACGCGAGGGCGCCGCGGCGGGTGCGATCCCCGCAGTCGCCCGCCTCGGGCCCGCCGATCGCCACTGGGCGCACGCGGTGTTCGACTTCGTTGCCGTGGAGCACGGAGCGGAAGGCATCCGCCGGCTGTTGTCGGCCCTGCGGGCGCACGACACGCTCGATCAGGCCGTGCCGACGGCGTTCGGCGTGTCGCTCGATCAGTTTGATCAGGATTTCCGGGACTTCGTCGCGGCGAAGTTCATCCAACCCTGATCCTTGCGCAACGCTGAGCCATCAAACGGGATCGACGGTCGCCCCCAAGAAGTAGGCCCTCGCCTCTCCCCATTCGGACGGCACGTCAATGCGTCAGCGCATACAGCACGATGTTCGTCGCGAGCGCGTAGCCCTGGGCTGAGAACTCCGCGAAGTATTGCGGATCGTCCCCCTCCCGCTCCATCGAGTCGCCGATGTCGGTGTTGTGGGTCATCGCCACCATGATGCGCCCGCGCGCATCGGCGATGGCGCGGAAGTCTGCATGGGGGCTGTCGCTCCCCCGTTCTCTCGGGTCGCTGCCTGGTCCGCCCCACGAAAAGATGCTTGGCACCTGCTTGACGTCGGTGATGGTGAACAGTGCCCGTCGAATCGGGTCGGCCGCCGTCACGTCGACAATCGGGAACTCGGGCAGCGCCCGCACGATCTGGCTGGTCCACTGCTCCCACGCGCGCGTGCCCCAGAAGTCGTCCACCCACAGGAACCCGCCCTTGAGCAGGTATTGTCGCAAGCGCTGCACTTCGACACTCGAGAGCCCCGCAGTCCCGACGTCCGAGCCAAGCAGCAGCGGACACTGGAACAATTGATCGTCGGTGAGCCGTACGACCCAGTAGTTGACGTGGCCGGCCCCGTCCCGGCTGGCGCGAATTTTCGTCAGCTCAGAGAGGCGGGTGAGCAGGTTGATTTCGCCATACGGGTAGTCGGTGCTCCACCCAATCCCTCCGGGTTCCGACCGCTCGCTTCGGAACATCCACTTGCAGATGGTGAATCCACCGTCGTTGAAGTCCACGGGTGGCACCCGGATGCCGGCTCCCGCGCCTTCGCTGACACCAAACCGCTGCGCCACCGACACCGCGCCGGTGACGGCGATGAGCGCGAGGACAATGACGGTGCCAGCACGCAGGCGCGGCATGAATGGATCGTAGTGTACCGACTAGCGTTCTTCCTGCCGGGTCGGCTGGCCCCACTGCCAGCCGTCGCGACGCCGCTCGATGCGCTTCAGGCGAATGCGGTTGTCGTTTGGATTCCGGTTGGGTGACGCCCAGATCCGAACCCGGTCTCCCCCCTGCAGCGTGTCCTTCTTGACGCCGTCGTCCTGGAGCCTCGAACGGCTGGCCCATTCGGCGGCGTAGCGCCGCTGCCGGCCCAACGGGTCATCGCTCATGATGTGGACCCACGAATGGGGGTTTTGATACTGGAACTCCACCACCACGCCTTCGACTTCGATGGTGTCCTGCTCGACGTAGTATTCCGATAATGAGTGGTGCGCGAGCAGGGGCGCACCGGCCGCGACCAGTACGAACGCCAGCACGGCGCGCACGCTAGCGCGCCCCCTTCGCCAGCTCGTAGAGGTCCGCCCGCGTCATCGGCCGATCCGGGTTCGGCGGATGCACCATCACATGGCGATCGAAGTCCAGCTTCAGCCGATCAAGGTTCGCCACCAGCGTGGCGATCGAGGGGCTGACAGGCTGGCCCGGCCGGGGCACGTTGAAATCTGCCGTGAACAGAATCCGCTCCTTTGGGAGCAGCGCCATTAGCATCGCGTCGGTGTGGTCGAGGCCGTCGACGTGATACAGCTCCAGCGCGCGCGTTTCGTCCTTGAGGACCAGCGTGTCGATGACGCCTTCGACCTTGGGCTTCTTGCCCGACTTGCTGAGCAGGTCGCTCGCGAGCGTGCGCGGCTCGCTGAAAGCTGCCTCGACGAAGAACTTGCAGTTGTCGTCGGTGATCACCGTGATGCCCTGGGCGATGAACGGGGCAAGGCCGGCGCTATGGTCGAAATGCGGGTGGGTGCTCACCACGTACTTGATCGGCTTGGTGGGGAACAGGCGTCTGGTTTCGCCGATGACTGCAAGCCCTCGCGCCTCGCTGGGGCCGGCTTCGAGCACGACGACGTGATCCCTGAACTCGACGGCCATCGAGACGTAGTCGGCGGTGATCCGATAGATGCCGTCGGCGAGCTTTTCGGAAACGGTTGATGGCGCGGGTGGGGCGGGCGGCAGCGCCGGTCCGGCCACGAGGGCCGTGATATCGGGCGGGTTGACGCTGACCTGGCGGATCGAGGTGACGAACGTTTCCATACCGGCCAGCTTCTGGGAGCTGCGCGCCGGCACCTTGAGACCGTTGGCCTCCTGAAAGCCTGTGTAAATCGTGTCGACGTGGAGATCGCCAAAGATCGGATGGTCGACCCAGGTCTCCACGCGGTCCACCATCTGCTCTGAGTTGATGTAGCCGACGACCCGATAGGATTTGCCGGAAGGCGCTTTGTGCGGCGGAGACCAGGTCACGACCGTGTAGGGGATGCCGTCGACCTTCGTCTTGCGGACGGTGGCCATGTTGGCCGCGGCGCCGCGCAGAAATCCCCACGGCGTCACCCAGATGGGAAACTGCTCACGCCATGGCGAGCTGGCGATGATCGTCTGCTCGTAGGGCGCGGCCGGCGGGGCAGCGCCGCCGCGACGGCCAGGGGCGCTCGGCTCACCGTCGCCAGTGGCGCGCAGAGCCGTCGTCGCGAAGTCGATGGCCACTTGGTAGTTCTTGATCGCCGTGGTCGCGAGGCCGAACGTGATCGTCCGGCTCTGGCCGAAGTTGCCCTGCAAGGCGGCGCCGGTGAGAAGGATCGAGGTAAGGTTCCCGGCGCCCATCGCTTTGGTGGCGTCGGCGACGACGATCCTCGCGTCCTGCGAGAGCGCGGGCGCAGCCGGCAGCGCCCATACGATGAGACCGACCGTCAGCGCCAGTCGAGTGCTCACGTTTCCTCCATCCCCCGCGTAGAGTGGATTCTATGCGAATGTTTGCGCGGAACGTCCTGGCATTTCACACAACTGCAGCGCCCGCGAGTTGAGGCCAGTTGCCCCTGAGTGCAACGACCGATAGAGGGTCGAATGGCAAAACAGAAGCCGATCGGCATCGTCGTGCGTCGAGGCGCCCTCCGTCGATTCGATGCCCTCACGCGTGAGACCGCTCACCTGCCTGTCGCGGTCTCCTGGGATCGACGCACGGAACATCGGCGGGCATCAGACGAATCGGCTCCGGTCGAGCGTCGGTTGACCGATCGACGAGAGAAACCACCCTTCACATGGGAGGTAGCCGATTTTGTCGTCGTCGATGTCACTCAGGAGCCAGTCGCGACGACCCCACAACAACTGAAACGAGACTGGCGCAGACCGGCGCTGCCAATAGCACGCTCTTAAGTGACCACGACGGACAAAGCAGGAGCCTCCTCCTCCCCCGCCGCCCCAAACCCCAGCCGGGCGTCGTGGAGCGGCTGAGACAGCACTGAGCGGAGCCGTGGACAACATCGATGGCGAAGCAGATGATCGTCGCGAGGGACCGCTTCGCGCAGGAGTCATCGCATGCAGTCAGTCACCGAAGTGTGGGGCCGTCTTGAGGCCTTCCTGACCTCCGGAATCGCCGGCAGCGAGTTCACTCCTATCAGGCTGCTGCTCGTTATCACGCTCCTCTCAGCGCTCATCTGGACGACACGCCGAGTGACGCGATGGCTGGTCGACCGCGTGCTGGCGCGACGCGGTTTCGACGTTGGCATGCGCGAAGCGCTTGGCACAATCGTGCGCTACGTTGTCATCAGCCTCGGCGCGCTCGTGATTCTTCAGGCCGCCGGCATCGAACTGACATCGCTGAATGTGCTCGTCGGCGCCGTCGGTGTGGGACTCGGATTCGGCCTGCAGAACATCACGAGCAATTTTTTCAGCGGTCTCATCCTGCTGTTCGAGCACCCGATCAAGATCGGCGACCGGGTCGAGATTGCCGGGTGTGTGGGCGAAGTCAGGGAGATTGCGGCGCGCGCCACCACTCTCGTGACCGATGAGAACGTCGCGATCCTTGTCCCCAACTCCCAGTTCGTGTCGGAACGCGTGACCAACTGGAGTCGGCCAGGCAAGCTCACAGCTTATGTCGTCCCTCTCTACGTTTCCCATGACTCGGACCCAACGCTGGTGCGGGAGGTGCTGCTCGCCGCCGCGGACAAGCACCGGGACGTTCTGCGGGACCCGGCACCCGAGGTGGAATTCGTAGAAGTGGGACTCGGAGCGCTTCGCTTTCAGCTTCAGGTGTGGAGCAACGAGCATCTGAAGACGGCAGGCACCTTGAGAAGCGAACTGAACTTTGAGGTGTGGCGGCAATTGGCTGCAGCCGGTGTCACGATCGGGTCCGCGCAGGGATCCATGACGCTGGGCCTGCATCTCGTTCCATCGTCGCCAGGGTGATCTCCCGGCGCACAATTTGTGGCCGACGCGCTCGGCCGCCTCGGGCACCGCCACTACGGATAAGCTTGGCCGCCCACCGTCCCATCGTCATCGTGGGTAGACCACCCTCCTGCTGCCCGGTGGTCGGTTCACTCCATCGAGGCGGCTGACACATGTGCGCGGGGTGACATGCGTCTGAAGTAAGATGTCCGCCCCTTCCCCCTCGATTGGAGCATCGTGATGCGGACGTCATTCAAATACGTGACGAGCCGGACGATTGGTTGCTTCGTCGCCGTCCTCCTGCTGTCGTGCCCTCACGCAGCGTCGGCCATCACCTACATGTCGATCGAGACGGTTCCGAACAGAGATGTCTTCGGTGAGGACAAGGTCGCCACGATTCGCAGCATCGGCTACGCCAACCTCGAGCGCTGGAGTCAGCGACTGCTCGGCGAGTGTCGCGTGGTCGACTCCGTGATCCACGCGCTCAGGACGAACGCGGCCATCAGCTCGGTCACATCGACCAACACGCGGGTCGTCGTTGCCGCCGGCGGCTTCGAGGGCGGCACCAACCCATCATTCGTGCTCACGGTGCAGGACTCTGGAGCAGGCTCGGTGACCGAGGCGGACGTCGACGTGCTCGGCAACGCGCTCGGCTACGTGCTGAGTCAGGGGAGCACTGCGCATTTCAGCCCGGACAATTTCAAGGCCTACGCGTTTCCGCTCGACTACATCCTGGTGACGTTCTCGGGGCTGTTGAGCGGTGAAGAAGCGCAAGCCTTCTTCGAGCACCTGGGTACGATCGACGAGGCGCTGTTCAGCGGCCTGTTCGCCGGGTTCACGCAGATCGATCTCCCAGGCTCGTCGACGAACAGCTCGATGCTGTTCCTCCAGCCGGCCGTCAGCAAACGCCGGTTCATTACGGGTCTCTCGGCGGCGGTGGAGGACGAACCGCGCGCGTCGTATTCGCCGCTCAAGAACAACGGTGCGCCGACGACGGCGCGAGCGGGCGTCGCATTTCCAGAAAACGATTGGTTGTCGTTCCCCGCCGGGGATCAGTATCTGGCGAACGTCGGCGGATCGGCTCAGCTACCGGGCGATCTCGCGGCCCTCCGGCTACGACATCTGGACGCCGTCACCCGCTTGCTCGAGGCAATCGAGGAGGGCCGCGTCGAGGAGTACCTCGCCACGCAGTTCACATGCTCGAGCGTCTAGAGCCTCAATGGCACCCTCACTGCCGAAACGGCATATCGATTATTCGTCGAAGGCCTTGACGCACGTGCTGAATAGGCCTATATACGCTCCCGTTTCCCGGTCATCGTGATTGGCCATCGGCCAGTCGTGGTCCGATCGCCTCTCGCGTTGCTGTTCGTCTTCAACCCCGAAGGAGCAGCGCATGTTGAAACGGGCCTTGAGTGTTGTGGTTTCTCTGTTTCTCTGGACCCCCGGGTACGCGCAGACGCTCGGCACCATCACCGGTGAGGTCCGAGACTCATCCGGCGCGAGCATTCCAGGCTCGACGGTGACGGCGCAGAACGTCGCGACCAATGCGGTGCGCACGCAGGCGAGCAACAACGTCGGGGCCTTCACGTTCCCGGCGATGCCTCCCGGCGTCTACCTCGTCAAAGCGGAGTTGGTTGGCTTTAAACCCGCCGAGAACCGCGTGGAACTGCACGTCGAGCAGACGCTCCGCGTGAGCTTTGCGCTCGAGATCGGCGGCATCACGGAAACGACGCTGGTCACCGGCGTCGCGCCGCTCCTCACCACGGAAAATGCGACGGTCGGCACCGTCATCGAGAACCGCCGAATTGTCGAGCTGCCACTCAACGGCCGAAATTACCTCAGCCTCATCGCGCTCAGCCCGAACGTGAGCGCGGGATTCGCAGGCGCCGGGCAGTCCGGCGATCGACAGGGCGGCTCGCGTGCCAACCAGCAGATCTCGATTTCGGGCCAGCGGCGCGAGTTCAACTACTACACGCTCGACGGCGTGGACAACACCGACGTGAACTTCAACACCTACATCTTTCTCCCGTCGGTGGACGCACTGGAAGAATTCAAGGTGCAGACAGGCATCTACTCGGCCGAGTTCGGCCGCGCCGCGGGTCAGGTGAACGTGGTCACCAAGTCGGGCTCGAACGCCTTTCACGGCACCGTGTTCGAGTTCCACCGCAACGAGAAGTTCGACGCCCGCCCGTACGCCTTCACAGCCGCCCAGGCCGCCGCGCCCAAGCCGGACTTCAGATGGAATCAGTTCGGCTACACGGCCAGCGGCCCGCTTGCAAAGAACCGGCTGTTCTTCATGTCGAACTGGGAAGGCTACAAAGACGACAAGACGTTCCTGACCCCCTTCACCGTGCCGACGGTGGCGATGCGGTCGGGCGACTTCTCGGCGTACGCCGGCCAACTCCTCGATCCCGCGTCCTGCGCGGTGGCCGGCGGCGTCCGGAGCTGCCAGCCGTTTGCGGGCAACCGTATTCCGTCAAGTCGCATCGCGCAGACCTCGCAGCAGCTTCTCGAGTTCTACCCGGAGCCGAACGCGGCGGGCACGCAGAACAACTACATCGCCCAGCAGGACCGCGTCATCGACCGCAAGCAGTACACCCAGCGCATGGACTTCATCCAGAGCACGAAGTCGCTGTGGATGGGCCGCTACAGCTGGAGTCACGACGACGAGGTGACGCCGGCGCTGAAATTGAACGGCACGAAACTGCTCAACACCGTGCACCAGGGGATGATCGGCAACACCTACACGCTCTCGCCCACGGTGCTCAATGAGGCCCGGTTCGGCTTCAACTCCTTCTTCAACACGTTCGGACGCGAGCTGGCCTTCGTGCGCGACGTCGTGACGGAGCTCGGCATTCCCGGCATCTCGACGGGCCCGCCCGAGTCGTGGGGGATTCCGTCGATCGGCATCACCGGGTTCAGCGGGTTCGGCGACAACACGGAAGGCCCCTACACCAACCGGAACAAGGTGTTCGAGTTCACCGACAACCTGTCGTGGTTCCGCGGGACGCATTCTTTCAAGCTGGGGGGCGTCCTCCGCTTCGATCAATACAACCAGGTGGGCAACCAGTTTTCGCGCGGCGCGTTCACGTTCGACGGCCGGGCCACGGGATCGGCCACGGGCGCGGCCACGTCGGGCGCCCCGGCGTTTGCCGACTTCCTGCTCGGCAACATGCGCACGGCGGAATCGGCGGTGGCCCTCGCGACCACGAACTTCCGCGCCGCGAGCCAGGCCTACTACTTCACCGATACCTGGCGCGTGCGCGAGAACATGACGCTCGATCTCGGCGTCCGCTACGAGTACGTGCCGCCGTGGCTCGACAAGGGCGGCACGCTGATCAACGCCTACCTGCCGTATAACGACACCGGGTTGCCGGTGGCCGATCTGTCCCGTCATCCGGTACTGGTGCGCATCGGCGAGGGCGACTTCTACGAGGACTCGCCGATCCGGTTCGCGCCCAACATCCAGGTATCGCGCAACGGCGAGCTGGGCGGGCGGCTGGTTGACGACGACAAGTTGAACTTCGCGCCGCGCGTCGGGTGGGCCTGGGCGCCGAGCCCCAACTGGTCGGTCCGGGCCGGCGCCGGCGTCTTCTATATGCAGGACACCGGGAACCCGCGCTTCGACATGGCTCGCAATGCGGCCGGGCGCCGGCAGGATACTGCCGACCCGCTCATGCTGAACCTGAATTGGGGCGCGCCGTTCCTCGGGTCTGGCACCAATGTGTGCAGCGTTCAGCCGCCGCTCGTCTGCGTGGTGAACCACTACGTGCTCGGCAACTCGTACGACCGCAAGACGCCGTACATGGTGCAGTACGTGTTCAACGTGCAGCGCGAGCTTGGCCGCGCCACGGCAGTGGAGATCGGCTATCTCGGCTCGCGCAGCCACCGGCTGGAGCGGATGTTCGACGCCAACGAGGTGACGCCCGGGCCCGGCAGCCTCCAGGACAGGCGGCCGTATCCGGAGTTCACCAAGATCCAGGAGATCGGCAACGTGGCCGAAGCCCGCTACGACTCGATGGCGCTGAAGCTCACGCGACGGCTCGATCGGGGGCTGTCACTGCTGGTCGGGTATACGCTCTCGAAGTCCGAGGACAACGGCAGCGGCATCCGCGTCCTCACCGGCGACGCGCTCTTCCCGCAAACCAGCAACTGCTTCGACTGCGAATGGGGGCTATCGATCTTCGACGTCCGGCACCGCTTCGTGACGTCGGTGCTCTACGAGCTGCCGTTCGGGCCGGGCAAGCCGCTGGCGAAGGACGGCGTGGCCGGCGCGGTGCTGGGCGGCTGGCAGATCAGCGCGATAATCAACAAGTCGAGCGGGTTCCCGCGAGACCCGGCGGTGGGCACCGACGTCCCCAACACGGGCTCGCAGACCTATCGTCCAAACCTCGTCAGCGGCCAGGATCCCAACGACGGGCCGAAGACCACGCAGCAATGGTTCAACACCGCGGCGTTCGCACGCCAGGCGGCCTTCACGTACGGCGACGCCGGACGCAACATCGTCATCGGGCCGGGCATCTTCACGACGGACGCGTCGCTGATTCGCAACTTCACTCTCGGCGGTGTGCGGTCGCTGCAGTTCCGGCTGGAAGCGTTCAACGTGTTCAACAACCCGGTGTGGGGCGACCCGCAGATGTCGATGGCGAGCCCGCTCTACGGGACGATCAACACCACGCGCATCCCGATGCGCGAACTCCAGATCGGCGTGAAGTTCGCGTTCTGACGTAGCAAGTCACAGAGGCGGTGCCACGCATCGCCTCTGTGACGCCGTTATGTCTTCAGTGAGCTTTTGGGATTAGTCTGTCAGAAGATACGTTCCACCGGATGACAGACCCTGGATCGTCGACATCGGAACGTGGCCCATCGCGTTCTCGATCGCGTTGTCGACGATGGCCACCGCACTCTTGGCGAGGATCCTCGAGGGCGGCACCCGCCGCGACGTCGTGTGGTGCGCCGTGTTGATTGGGCTGGCGCTCCTCAGCCATCCGTTGCAGCTGGTGTATCTGCCGATCCTGTGCGCACCGGTGTTCGGCGTGGGCGGTCTCGCGCTCTTTTCATCACCTGGCCTGCGTAAGAGATTCAGAAACCGCTCGCCGCACTGGACGATTTCCGCAACTGGCTGATCAAAGAGGCGCTGTCGTCGCCGCTACCGCGGCGGTCAACAAATTTCATCCGATTCGATGATCGTGATGCCGGACGGAGCGGCCGCTGCAGCTCTGGCGAGGGTCCTGGCTACCGCGAGCGCATCCACCGGTGCGTACCTCCGAAGAGGGCCGACGAGAATAGGCCGTATCAGTCTGCCGGCACGCAAGCGCCACGGCTTCGGCCGCGCGCGGCTCTACGCGCGCGCCGACCAGGAAGGATGGTCGCACAATCACGAGCGTCGAGAACCCAATGGCCGAGATCGCCACCTCGCATTCGCCTTTGGTGCGCGGATACAGAAAGGAGGAATCTGGTGAAGCGCCCAAAGAAGACACCAACATGAAGCGCCGCGCCCCGGCATGCTTCGCGAGCTGACCAAAAGCAACGACGTAGTCGAGGTCCACGCGCCGGAACGCAGCAGCGGACCCAGCGTCTCGCCGTGTGGTCCCGAGACAACAGAACGCATCGTCGAGAGGCGTCAGTGTTAGTTCCTCGAGCCGCTCGAAATCTACTTGCCGCAAGGTGACCCCAGGCGGTGCCGGACGCTCCCGCCTGATGAGGCTCGTCGTCTGGTGGTAGATGGGATCCCTCGCCAGGAGGTCCAGGAGTGCTCCGCCCACCAGGCCCGTTCCGCCAGCCACGATGGCAGATCGGGATTTCTGACAGTCGTCACTCAAGATGCCCGCACTCCATGTAGATCGATCGGCGCTGGCCAAACGAAGGGGCTACCGGGACTTCCACAAGCGAATCGTCGCGATCGACGCTTGCGTATATCCAGGGGGATTGGTCTCATCGCCGAACCCGGCCTTGCTGGTGATCGTGTTCGTCGTCAACAATCCGCCCACGTACGGGGCCGGTAGTCCGTCCAGGACAAGCTGACAGCGGACGGGGAACAGGCCGGCCTCAGGGAAATCGACCTTCATGGCGAGGCACTCGCCGTTTCCATGAAAGGACATCGACGACAACGTGATCTCGGCGTAGAAGTTCTGTCGAGCCGGTTCGCCCGCCGGTCCAAAGCATCCACGCAGTTCGGCGACGCGAGCATCCTTCGCTTCAATCACACGCCCGTCCGCGGGACGCGATCGCACGCTCCAGAACGAAAAGAAGCGCTCGGCATCCGTTGCGAAGGACTCGAAACCGGTCTTGCCTGACGAACACCAGCCTGTGGTCGGCTCGCGGTATTCTCGAATGCTTCGGAGGATGTAGATCTCCTCTGGCGCTGCGGCGGACTGAGCCGCGGCATTGCCCGACGGGGATGCGCACACCGACAGCAGCGCAACCGCACCCATGATCACGGTTGTCCGGCTCATTTCGACTCCTCCGGACCGCGAAGCCCGGCATGCGCTTCACCGCCCTGCAGCCAGCCGATCGCATGCGCGTGCAGGCTGTGGATGTACAGGCGGTCGGCCGTTTCCGTCGCACCTGTGGTTTCGGGATACGCGCCGGTCGGATCCTGCAGGCTGGTCGTGACACGGCCATCCTCGTCGATGGCGAAGACGTGTCCGTACGAATCGCCGAGCGGCAACAGCGACTGCGGCAGTCTGAGAACGACCTTCCGAAGCAACGGTCGTTGCGCGAGTCCATCGGCGGCCGGGTTGCGCGGCTTGAACAGGCCGACCCAGATGCGCCCGTCGCGTCCTCGCATCAGATTGTCCGGATATCCTGGCAGGTTATCGAGCAGCACCCGAGCCTGCGCCGAGCCACGTCGAACATCGACGTCATTCGCGTGCCCGTCGATCTTCCACACGCGATACTGACCTGTCTCGTTGACGAACAGCGTGTGCCCGTCGGCCGACAACGCGATACCGTTCGCGAATGAAAGGCCGTGGGCCACGACGCGTGTCCGCCCGGTCGCCGGATCGTGGGCGAGTACGCGCCCAGTGGTGGACTGCTCCATGATGTCGAGGACGCTTGCTTCGTAGGTGCCACCCCATCGCGCGGGTGAGAAGCGCCTGGACGCATCTGTGAAGTAGTACGTGCCGTCCGGCGCCACGACAACCGCATCGGCATACAGGATCGGATCGCTTTCGGTGACGCGATCGGCAAGTACGGTTACGCGGCGGTCGGGCGTGATAGCCAGCAGCCCTCGTATGGCATCCGCCGCGATCATCCGGCCCCCGGGATCGAAGTCGAAGCCGAGAACGCGCCCGCCCGTATTGACGAAGACTTCCTGCTTCCCGCCGTCCGATTCCATGCGCAGCAGGTTGCCGCTCGTCATCGCCGCATAGAGCCGGCCGTCGGGTGCCATCGCGATGTGTTCGGGACCGATCTCGGTGCCGACGTTGATGACGCGCAGGCCCGCCAGCCGCGTGTTTGGCGCGAAGGCGCCCGTGAAGCCCTGCGGCATCGGTGCCGGCCATGACACCGGCTCTGCCGGAACTGGCCAGAAAAGAAGATACGCAACCGCCACTAGCAGCGCGAGTGCGGCGGCGCCGATCACTCGCCGAATGATGGACCTCACGCTTAGCCTCCTTCTAGAGGACTGGTTCATCGCCGGCACTAGTTGGTGGCCGGTACCGGCGCGGCTGCCGCGGCCTTCGTGATGATCGCGGCGACGGGCTGTGGCTGCGACACATAGATCGCGTGACTTCCCTTGACCTCGACCACAGTCGAACCGGCGCGCTTCGCCATCCCTCGCTGGGCGTCTGGCGGAATCATCCGGTCTTCGGTTGAAATCAGGTACCAGCTTGGCTTCGCCTTCCACGCCGGTTTGGTGATAGCCCCTCCAAGCGCCTCGAGCCCCCCACGGGACCTGCGAATCCGCCATGAACGCAGCGGTGTCGGGTGCGACTGTCAGCGGCGAACGATTCGCGGAACTTCCCACGGTCCAGGAAAAGGTGACCATCTGCGGCGGCAGAATGGGAGGAGCTGGTGTGCCTGGCGGCGGGTTCTTGATGAGTGAAGACACCGACTCGCCCTCGTCCGGAGCAAAGGCGGCGACATAGACCAGGCCCGCAACCTTGGGATCGTTACCTGCTTCGGTGATTACGACGCCGCCATACGAATGGCCGACCAGAATCGCCGGCCCGTTCTGGGCGGCCAGCACCCGCCTCGTGGCGGCCACGTCCTCCGAGAGAGAACTCGGATTCTGGACGATCGAGACGGAGTAACCATCTCTCGTCAGCGCCGTATAGACGCCTTTCCACCCGGATCCGTCGGCAAACGCGCCGTGTACGAGCACGACGTTCTTCACTGTGGACACTGCGCTGGCCTGCGACATGGTGACCTCCCAGAGGGCGACCTTCCGTTTCCCGTTTACCGGTCAGCGGCCGGTGGCGCTGAGACGCGCCTCGCGCGCGCCGTCGAACACCCGTTTCACCGGCCCCAGTGCCTGCACGAACTCGAGTTGCTCACCCTCTGAACCCTTGCAATAGATGAGCGTCCACCCGTTGGATGGGCCTTCGGTGATGCTGTTCCCGTAAGCCTCGGTCGGCGCCGACAGTCGCTCTGGCTCCGTAGTCACAGTGAGCACACGGTTGGCCTTGACTTGCGTCATGCCACGACGCGCGGCCTCCTTCTCGAGATCGCGGATGAAGACCCGGAAGTCGACCTCGTCGTGGACGTGAAAGCAGATGTGCATCGACCGCGGAAAGGCGGGGCTCATGTGGTCGCGCGGCTCGGCGAAGCTCGCACCACTGCCGGCCTGCTGATCGGCGTCGCGATACTGGAGCAATTCGATCACAACGTTGTCGAACTGGATAAATCGCACGTCGAGGCGTTGGGCGCCGCCTCGCAGGTCGGGGATCCCCAGCGTTCGGGGATTGACATGGCGAGCCCGCGCCTCGATGTCCTGATCGGTCAGTAACGTGTTGTGGATGCGCTCGCCGTAGAAGTCGCCGTCGCGCATCACTTCGGTACCGCCGAGCACTTCGGTGTAGAACGCGAATGCGCGATCCATGTTCTGCACTGTGACCCCGACATGTTGCACGCCTTGCAGCCGCGCACCGAGCGGCCCGGTGTTGCGCGCCGTTGCGCGTATCGGACGCACACCCTGTGCAGCCACCAGTGAGGCCCCTGCGGCGGACGCCGACAGGCCGCCGATCATCGCGACGCCGGCAGTCTGAAGTATGCGTCGCCGGGACCGGTCGGGTTCGTCGACGAGCGGTCGGTTGCTCATGTGGCGTCTCCTTCGCGACATGACTACTGCGCTCGCGTGATTGCATCTCGTGGGTCCACCCTTCGCACGCCGGGACCCAGGACGAACCACCAGTGACTCAACAGGCCGATGCCCCAGGCCGGGAGCACCCACAGCGCCCAGTACGGCGGGCCTGTCCACAGGTTGATGGCGACCTGCAGCAGCATGGCCAGCACGAAAACAAACGCGTGAACCTGAAAGCCGAGTCTCTTTCCCGCTGGGCTGAGTGGTTTCATGACGCTCTCCTCAACTCTCATTAGTCGGCTGCGCGCGCTGCTGCGTCGATCGCGTCGGCGACCGCCTCCGGTTGCGAGATGTACACCGCATGGCTTCCGTGCACCTCGGTGATCACGGCGTTGGCACGCGTCGCCATCTGACGCTGGGCGGCAGGAGGGATGATGCGATCCTCGGTGGCCAGGACGTACCAGCTGCGCCGGGTCCTCCATGCCGCCTGTGACACCTGCGTGCCGAAGACACCGCCCGCAGGTGGAATCTGCGAGGCAGCGAGAAAGGCGCCTTGGGCCGTCGTCAAGTCATGAGCGAAGACTTGCGGGAAGAGGGCCGGGTTGAAGAACAGGAAGCCGTCTGCCGACGGCTGCAAGGCCGCCGGCGCTTCACCCTCGATCAGCGATTCCACTGACTCGCCGGCATCGGGCACGAACGCCGCAACGTAGACGAGGCCCGCAACGTTGGCGGCGTCGCCCGCTTCGGTGATCACCACGCCGCCATAGGAGTGCCCGACCAGCAGGGTGGCGCCGTCCTGCCTCGCCAGAACGCGGTCGACCGCCGCCACGTCGTCAGCGAGCGAGGTCAAGGGATTCTGTACAACGCTTACGGCGTAGCCGCGCGCGCGCAGGATGTCGTGGATGCGTTGCCAGCCCGAGCCGTCGGCCCAGGCGCCGTGGACGAGGACGACGTTTCTCACGCGAGCGAGTGTAGGACTCGCTCTGGCCGGGGGGAAGTTAAGCGATGTTAAGCGTTGTGAATCGGCGTGAGCGGCTGCTCACATGGAGCGGATTGCCTGCGCCGCGGCCTTGAGGTCGTTGGTATCGAATCCTTCGGTGAATCGAGAGTAGACGCGTTCGAGCGTCTCCCTGGCCTCTTTCTTCTTCCCCTGAGACGCACGGACGTGCGCCACGGTCCGGGCGACCCTGAGCTCCCAAGCAAGCGCGCTCTGCGTTCTTGCCAGGTCCATTGCCTGTGAAAGCACGTTCTCGACCTCTGCCGTCTCTACATGCGGAAGGCCCATCATCACTTCGGCCTTCGTTCTCAGCAGGTCCGCAAAATTGAAGATTCCCAGGGTCTTTCTTGCGAGCTCGATCGCTTCGTCAATTGCGACCACAGCGTTCAGGATGTCCCCGCTCCTCCGGTGCGCTTCGGCGAGGGACTGCAGCGCATCCGTCCTCACAACACTCATCTTGGGAGGTGGCAACATAGCCAGGCATTCCTGGAGATGCCTGATCGCGGCCTGGCAGTCCCCCTGCTGGAGCAACAACTGGCCCTTCAGCACGGCGATGACCTGACGGCGTACTGCGACTTTATAATCGATCGCGACGTTCTCGAGCTCTTTGATGAGAGCTTCCGCCTGATCGTACAGTCCATTACCGAGAAGGATGGGGAAACACAACGTCACACACATGTAGAGCGAGTCCGGCTGGATCCGGCCATCGTCTATGGCCTTGATCGCCATGCGTAACGCTTGTTTGGGCATTCCCAGGGCCCACTTGACACGCGCGATGCCGATGCTGGCAATGATCCTCTCCTTCATCTCAAAGTAATGAAGAGGACGAAGTTCCTGCTCGGCACCCAGCTCCGAGCTTGCGGAGTAACTCGCGTCGGCCGCTACCTGGTTTCCCGAGTAGTGCTTCGATGACACCTCCATCCAACCGACGATGATGCGTTCAGTTGGACCGCCGTAGGTCTCTGCCGTGGACACGTACTGCTCGCAGACGGACAAGGAGTTCTGGAACTCACCATTGGCCATCATCGCCAGATGAAGACCGGCGAGGAAATGAAACATCGACCGGTTGTCGCCCAGCTGTCGGGATATTTCCAATCCGCGCTCGACAACAGGCCTCATGGCGCCATCGTAGTCGCCGCCGGAGTAGTACGTGATCGCCGCAGAATCCAGGAGGCCCAATTCAATTCGCGTCGATCGGAACTGGTCTGGCAACGCCTTGATGGCCCGTTCGCAGGTCCGCTTGCATTCCCTGATCAGGCCCTGTTCCAGAAACAGCGGCGCCGCCATGCAGCTGATCTCCGCCGCCAGCGACGGATCGTGCCCTTCGGAGGAAGCCCACTCGAGCGCTGCACGTACGTTACCGAGTTCCGGCACACGAAGTTGCATGCTGTGGGTCTGGGGCATGAGGCGGCCATTCACGTGCTGGCGAAGCTGCTCTGCGTAATACTGTGCATGCCGACGTGCAAACTCGTGCGGGACTCGTAATCTGGCAAGCCGCGAGGCCGCGTACGCCCTGGTGGTCTCGAGCAACCTGATATGGGTTCCCTGGCTGTGCTGGCTGACGGCGACGAGAGACTTGTCCACCAGATCGCCGATGGCCTCATTCACCTGCAAGGCGTCAATCGCGTCGTCCGACGTGACGGCGACGGCGGCCTCGAGCGGAAACGATCCGGAGAACACCGAGAGCCTGTGGAGAACCTGACGATCTCGTTCGGGGAGCAGTCTGTGGCTCCAGTCGATCAGGGCCTCGACCGTCTGGTGACGTGGAATGGCATCGCGGCGCCCCTGCCAATGCAATGCGACCTGATGCTCGAACAGATCGGCAACCCCTTGTATCCCATAGGTGCCAACGCGACTGGCCACCAATCCGATCGCGTGAGGATTGCCGTCCAATCGGCGACACAAGCCAGCCACAGTGGAGGCGTCATCGTCACTCAGCGTGCCCCTGGCGCCTCCTTCGCGTGCACGCTCCATGAAGAGCTGAATCGCTGGCCAGGCCATCGCCTGTGTCGCGGTCAGGCCTCCGGTGTCCGGCGGGGAGGCTAGGGGACGCAGCAGATACACGAACTCTTCCTCGATCCGCAACGCTTCCCTGCTGGTATTCAAGAAGGACACATTGGACGTTCCTTCGACGATCTGGAGACACAGGGTGGCGACGGCGGCAATCACATGCTCGCAGTTGTCGAGAATGATCAGCGTCTTTCCATTCGAAAGCACTTCCAGGAGCCCCGTGAGGAAGTCGCCTCCTGGTGATATGTAACCGACTGTCGCGGCCAGCGCGTCCGCCACCATGTCGTCGCCATCCACGGTGCTCAGATCCACGAAAGAGATGGAGCCATCAAATGCGTCAAGGGCGTGTGCGACGAGTACGGCGAGGGTCGTCTTTCCGGCGCCTGCCGCACCGACGACCGTCACCAGGCGCCTCTCGTTGACGACCTGCACCAACTCCGCGACGCAAGCGTCCCGGCCAATCGCGCCGGCCAGTGGTGTGGGGAAGCTCGAGTGCGATCCCGACCTCTGCCTGACTCCCTCAGCGTGAGGTGTCGGAGGCGAGTCTGCCGGTTCGGATGTCCATGGCAAGGGATGATCGACAGCATCGATCCGCCTCACGGACTCCACGAAGCAATACCCACGGCCCGCAACGTTGGCAATGTACCGCGGTCCGTCGCGACCGCCCCCGAGCGAGCGGCGAAGGTTCGCCATCTGCACCCGCAGATTGGATTCGTCGACAGCCAGCCCAGGCCACGCGATCGCCATCAACTCGTCGGGCGTCAGGACTTTTCCGTGCTGATCGACCATTGCCACCAGCAAGTCGAAAGCGCGACTCCCTAGCGTGACGACCGTGTCGTTCTTCCGCAGAAGCCGCCTGGACGGATCGAGGCGAAATGGCCCGAACGAGAATACTTTCATGTCGCTGTGTTGAGAGTGTCAGAAGACGCGGGGCGCCGCCATCCCGCGTCTACAGGATAACGGGATCCGCAACGGCCCTCCCCGTTCATTATCCGAGAACGGTCGGGGCTCTCGCCTCGTGCGACTTTGGCGCCACTCGGAAATACGCCTTCGCAAGTGACTGATTCTGTTTGGTTATAGGCTGGCTCCTCGGGCTGATTCGAACCAGCAGCCCTCCGGTCAACCGATTAGTGCAGATTAGGCGCCTGCTGGATGTGCCCTCTGATGCCGCGCAGATCGATTTGGTAACGGATGGCGTCGCCCCGGCATCGAAACACCTGGTGACCGAGCGATATGCAATCGTGCTGGCGGAGGCGCGACACCTCGCCGTCCTCGACGACATCGAACTGGCGGCGGCTCGACTGCTGAGTGGGCACGCTCCTCGCCGGGTCTTGGAGGAAACCACCCCCCACGGTGTGTTCGTCGCAGCGATGCAGCGCGGTCATTTGTGGGTTGCCCTCGACGCCGATTCGCCGGTTGGCTTCGCTCAGGTCGAGATGCTTGCGAGTGACCATCCGCACCTCGACGAAATCGACGTCCATCCTGCTCATGGACGACGTGGCGTGGGTACCCGTCTGGTACGGACGGTCTGCGCGTGGGCCGCGGCCGCCGGCTACGCGCAGATCACGCTGACGACCTTCCGCCGGGTGCCGTGGAACATGCCCTGGTACACACGGCTCGGGTGGGTCGAGCTTCCACTCAAAAACTGGCCAGACGAAGTGCGCCGACAGGTCGCCTCGGAAACGGCTCGAGGCCTCGATCCGGCCCGCCGACTCGTCATGGTGTATCGCTGCGCGCAATGAACGCTGACACGACCCTTCGGGTGGCAAGACCGACCGATCGACTCGATGAGGTTGTGCGTTTCTACGTCACCGGCGTCGGGCTCCAGAAGCTCGATGAATTCAGCGACCACGGCGGCTTCGACGGGGTGATGCTGGGGGTCCCCGGAAGTCCGTACCACCTCGAATTCACCCGTCAACGAGGACACCCGGTTGGACGAGCACCCACGCGCGAGCATCTGATCGTCTTCTACCTGCCCGATCGAGCCGGCTGGAAAGCGGCAGTCGACCGCATGGTCGCGGCCGGGTATCACCCCGTGGCTCCAGTCAATCCGTATTGGAGCCGTGTCGGGCGGACGTTCGAAGACCCCGACGGCTACCATGTCGTGTTCCAGCATGCGAGCTGGCCGGCATGAGCCCCAGCTTCTTCACTCTCGAAGCCAGAGTACCCCCATTGATCCCGAGCAACGCCGCCGCGCCGCCCGGCCCGTAGACGCGAAACCCTGTGCGTTCAAGGGCTCGCCGCACGTTCGCCCGCTCCAATTCACGCCAGTCGCGCTCGGTGACGACGGCGCCTGCATCGGATACCGGCGGATTCAAGGGCGTGACGGGGGCAACCGTGGTCCCCGATCCGTCGGGCAAAGGAAATGCGAGGGTCCCACCGCGCGCGAGAATCACGGCGCGTTCGACGACGTTCTGCAGCTCGCGAATGTTCCCCGGCCAATCGTAGGCCTGGGCTCGCTCCATCTCCCGCACGGGTAGCCTCGGCAACGAGACGTGCAACCGCGTACAACACTGCCTGACGAAGCGCTCGATCAATTCGGGAATGTCGTCGCGGCGGTCCCGCAGCGGCGGGATTTCAATCGGGAAGACACCGAGCCGGTAGAAGAGATCGAGACGAAATCGCTGCGCGTTGACTTCGGTCTGCAGGTCGCGGTTGGTGGCGGCGACCACCCGGACGTTGACTCGCCGAGTCGTCTCGTCCCCGACGCGCTCGAACTCACCCTCCTGCAGCACTCGAAGCAGCTTCACCTGCAGGTCGAGGGGAATCTCGCCGACTTCGTCGAGAAACAGCGTGCCGCCGTCGGCCAGCTGGAAGCGCCCGATCCGATCGCGGACCGCGCCCGTGAACGAGCCCCGCACGTGGCCAAAGAACTCGCTCTCGAACAGCTCGCGCGGGATCGATCCACAGTTGACCTTCACCATCGCGCGCGCGGCGCGTTGACTGCGCTGATGGATCGCCCGTGCGATCAGTTCCTTGCCGGTGCCGCTTTCACCCAGAACGAGCACGGTCGTATCGGTGGCCGCAACCGTGTCGACCTCCTGCAGAACGCGTCGCAACGCAGCGCTGCGGCCGAGGATCTCGCCGAAGGCGCCAACGTCTTCCACTTCCTCGCGGAGGTAGTCCCGCTCGAGCTCCAGTTGGCGCCGCAGCTGCTCGGTGTGTTCGAACGCCCGCGCGTTGGCGACCGCGACGGCGGCTGCGTCCGACAGGGCCTGGAGCCACGACCAGCATCCGTCGCCGATCTCCGCGCGGCGAAAGGCCGCCAGCACGCCCAGCACCTCGCCCCGAAAGACCAACGGCCGCCCGGCGAAGGCCACCAGGCCCTCGTGCCTGGCCCAGTCGGGAAACCTGATCCACTGCTCGTCGTCCGATAGCCGGTCGATCCGGACGGGCTGGCCGGTGCTCGCGATATGAGCCAGCTTGAGCGAACTGTCGAGCGGCACCCGATGGAACGAGCCGGTTGTCCTCGACCAGTCCGCTGACGGCTCGAGCGGCCAGCCTGCGCTGGCGCGCAGGTGCAACGCCGGCCCCATCTCGCGGCCTTGACGCAGGCACACAGGACACGATCGATCGTCGTCTCGCAACCACACACGCGCCAGCGCAACGTCGGGTTGCGTGGCGACGGCCTCAACGATCGTCGACAGCACCGAGTCGAGAGATCGCTGCTCCGCAAGAGCCAGAAGAATCGGCGGGAGCAACGTCAGCTCCATGAGCAGACCTCAAACCTTCCTGATCGCGTCGAGAGAATTCACGACTCGTGACTTCTCACGATCGGCTGCCGCGCGTCTCGCGGACGTTTACCACTCGTTCCACACACACCCGGGTGGCACGCGACGTGCCTTCTCTTCGATCGAACGCCGGCCGCCGTTGCGGGCCGCAGAGAACAGGAGAAGTGCATGCCCAGAATCACGCCGCTCGAACGAACGGCCGCCAGCGGACCCGCCAGGGTGCTGCTCGACGCCGTCCAAGCCACGCTCGGCACCACGCCGAACCTGATGAAGACACTGGCGGCTGCGCCCGCCGCGTTGAAGGGTTTTCTCGATCTCAACGAGGCGCTCGCCGCGGGAGTCCTGGATCGCCGCTTCCGCGAGCAGATCGCCATCACGGTCGCGCAGGCGAATCGGTGCGACTACTGCCTGGCCGCTCATCACGTGCTGGGGGGCCTCGCGGGTCTCACGCCCGACGAGATGGCACGCAACCGCGACGCACGATCGGGCGAGCTTCGGCGGGAAGCCGGTCTCCAGTTCGCAAAGGCGGTCGTCGCCGAGCGCGGACAGGTATCGGACGCTGCGCTGTCGAGCGTGCGCGCTGCCGGCTTCGGGGACGCCGAGATCGTCGAGATCGTGGCCAACGTGGCGCTGAACGTGCTCACCAACTACATCAACCACGTCGCCCAGACGATCGTCGACTTTCCCCCCGTCGCCGCCAAGGCCGCCTGAGCAGACCAGATCGTCATGTCCGCTGTCATCACGCCGCCCTTCACGGCCGAGACCGCAGTGCGCAAGGTGCAGATAGCGGAAGACCTGTGGAACAGCCGCGAGCCGGAGCGTGTGGCCCTCGCGTACTCGATCGACTCGGTCTGGCGCAACCGAACCGAGTTCCTCGAGGGCCGAATACAGATCGTCGCCTTTCTCCGCCGCAAGTGGACGCGAGAGCTCGACTACCGGCTGCGAAAGACGTTGTGGGGCTTTCGCGACAACCGGATGGCCGTGAGCTTCGAGTACGAATGGCACGACGACTCCGGCCAGTGGTTTCGCTCCCACGGCACCGAGCTGTGGGAGTTCAACCCCGACGGGCTGATGCGGCAACGGCAGGCCAGCATCAACGACGCACCGATTCTGGGCGCAGAACGCAGGATTCACGGCTAAACGGTCGTGCGACGAGCGTTAGATGCTCGTCGCGGACCGCGGGTTACAGCGACATCAGAGGAACTCAGATGGACACTCGAAGCGAGCCCGACCGATGACGTCAGGGTCGTACGCCCGCTGGGCTCCGCTGGCACTCCGTCTCATCACTGGCTTCGGCCTGATGGACCATGGCTTCGCGAAACTGGCTCGGGGCCCGGAAGCATTTGCATCCGTGCTGCATGGGATGCACGTCCCCACGCCAGCGCTCTTCGCCTGGTTGACCATTGCCACTGAGCTGGTGGGCGGTTTCGCCGTGCTCGTCGGCGCCGTCATCTGGCTCGTCAGCCTTCCCATCGCAGCCGTCCTTCTCGTTGCGATGACCACAGTGCACTGGCCTTACGGCTTCAGCTCGATCAAGCTGCTGGCCTTCACCGAGGCGGGACCCCGGTTTGGCCCGCCCGGCTACGAGCTGGATCTCTTCTACCTCGCCTGCCTGTCGGCTCTCGTTCTGACCGGCCCCGGTCCGTGGTCAATCGATCGCGCTCTGGCCGGCGCCGGAAACAACCGGTCACTCAAGGTCCTTGACCAGGACCACTAGGAGAACACTCATGTCCAAATTCGTTCGGCTATTCTGTGTGGCCGCCCTGCTTGTCGCGGTCGTGGCTCCAATCTCCGCCGCAGCGCGGCCTCGCCGCGCGCTCGCCGTGGTTATGACCAATGATCCGGCTGACAACGAGATCGAAATTTACGACGCGCATTCCGGCGCGCTGCTTCAGCGATTGCCCACCCATGGAAAGGGCGGTGCGAGCAGCAACGCCCGCGGCGTCCGCCAGCTCGACGGCGACCTTGTGGCGGTTGTGAACCATGGTTCCAACACCGTCGCCATCTACAGGCGTGAGGGCGAACGCCTGCGGTTCGACACACTGGTGACGACGACCAGCGCACCGGTGAGCGTCGATTTCGGAAACAGCCACATGTACGTCGCTGGATCAACGACGGTAGACTCGTTCGTCATGCATGGCCGTGACGTCGGCTGGCTGGATGGCACTGCCCCGCTTCAACTGGCGGGTGGGGGCCTACCGCCGGAGGGCAGCACCGCACAAATCGGCGTGCTCGACCACACGCGCGCGCTGATTACGCTCAAGGGCCCTGACCCGGGGACCGTCGACGTTGTGTCGTTGCTCGACGGCGTGGTGTCGGGCGAAGAGCCGACGGCGGTGGCGGCGCCTGAAGGTTCGCTGACGCCATTCGGTTTCGCCGTGGACGCCGACGGGACAGCGCTCATCACCCTGGCACACTCGAACGAGAACGCTCTCTTCCGCGACGGCGCCTTCGTCGCCGTGACTGCCGCGGGACAAGGCGCACCCTGCTGGATGACGCGGGTTGGCAAATACGTGTTCGTAGCCAACACCGGCAGCAAGAGCGTCAGCCGGCTGGTCGGCACCGGCAGCCATGTGTTCGTCGACGACGCCGTGGCCGCGAGTACTCCGTTGGGCGCCCCAGCGGATCTGGACGCCGCCGGAGGCATACTCGCTGTCGTCGATCACGGTGGCGGCCAGGCGCATCTGTCTCTTTTTGCCTACAACGAGTTCGGCGAGCTCTCCAGCGCGAACACTCCAATCAGGCTTGGGGGAGCCGACACGAATGGTGTCGCCCTTCTGACGCGCTAGCCATGCGAGACGACGTCAGCCTGTGTCGAGACGATGCCGAATGCCAGATTCTCGGCGGGTTCCTGTCTGATCGCATTTACGAGTTCAACGCGGCCGTGACAGGGTATTTCGACGGCAGGCTGATCGCCGGGTGCGTCCGGGATGACAAGGGCGAGATCATCGCCGGATTCGACGGGTACACCTGGGGCGGCTGTTGCGAACTCTCCCATGTCTGGGTCCACGAACGCCACCGCGGCCGAGGTCTCGGGACCCTGCTCATTGGTTCGGCCGAAGCCGAAGCAACCGCGCGCGGGTGCTCGCGCGTGGTTCTTGCGACGCACAGCTTCCAGGCTCCCGGCTTCTACGAGCGCATGGGCTATGAGCGGAAATACGCCATCGAGGGACGGCCGCGTGGCTACGAGGACGTAATCTACGTCAAAGTTCTTCGGGGGGAGACCGCCTGATGCCCCGCATCATGCCGAAGCTCGGCCAGCCTAGCGTCGGCTCCTGGTTCAGACGGCGATTTAGCGGCGATGCGGCGGGCCGTCGGCGCCGGTATATGCACCGCCTCCGCCTTTGCCGAACGTGATCCCGAGGCCGGTCGAGATGAACAGATCGTTCTGCACCGCCCCGCCGGCCGGCGGGATGTTCAAGTAGCGATCGGTGACGCTCACGGTCCAGTGCAGCCACCCGTTCAACTGGGCGGACAGGGACAAATCGAACGAGACGCGGTAGTCATTGGCATTGCTGACGGCCTGAAAGAACGTGAGCGACTGCGTCGCGCTGACGTTAGCTGACAGCTGCTGCGTCCAGTCCTCCCCGACCAGCAGCTCGCCGAGATTGCGCGACAGGGAATTGCGGACAACCTCGGGAGGCGTGCCGCTCCGGCGGGCCTGTCCGGGCGGCGTGCCCCCTTGCCCGGGTGGAGTCGCCGGCGGGCTTGGTGTCGTTGTGGTCGTGGTCGCGACCTCGATGTAGGCATCGCGCGCGTATGACACGCCTCCGAGGACGTTGAACTGGGCGGTGGGCGTCTTGCGGAGGTGCACGCCGGCGCCACCGCCAACAACGGTGCGGAGGTCGAGGAGTTGCGGCGGATCGTGCTCCGCCTCAGCGAAGCCGAACCCGAAGATCACCCGCGACAGATCGTGGTCGTAGCGCGCGCCGCCCCGCAGGGTATTTGCGGTCGTGACGGCGTCCGCGCCGGTGCCGACGTTCGAGAAGAGGTAGGCGCCAAATACGCCAAGGCGATCGGAGGGGCCGAGCCGCGTGGCCGTGCCGCGCGTGACCACCGAAGCTGTGGTCGCGTTGCCCCGGCTCAGGTCCAATCCGGCGTCCATTGACGCGCGCCACGAGCGGACCTCCCCGCTCGACGGGGTTTGCGCCGACTGAGCATCCTGCGTCTGCCCATGCGCATCCATGGGAAGCCAGCCAAAAATCAGCAGAGCAATGGGAAGAACGCCAGCGCGTTGGCTGGACGATGAGACACGACTGCTCATGATCCGATCGTCGGCTCATCAGCAGCCGCGCCGTAGTCTGCTCAGAACGTCACTTCCTGGAGGCAAGGCGAGCGAGTCTTCAGCGGCGGATATCGCGTGGCGCTGGCATGCCAGCGCCGATCCACGCCGGCCAGCGCCAGAACACGTTTCGCGCCCGCGTTCCTGACGTCGGCGTGACGCGAAGAGAGGCGCAGAATGCCTGTCCGACCGTGCACCCGAACGTGATCCGTCCCGCGTAGGTCACCTCCAGGGTGCCGCGAACGAAATGCGTCTCCTCGACCTCGACTTCAGTCAGCGCTGGATCGGCAGCGACCCGGGTCTGCACCTGACGCGCGGTGGCGATGACGCGAGTGTCCACGGACACGGACGCTCGCTCCACGTGCCCGGCGTCGTCACCGAGGTAGTGGAATTCCAAGTCGTGGTCGCGGAGCAGTTCCGCAGCGCGGTCGAGGTGGTCGCATCCGGCGCTCACGCCAGCGACGCACGCAAACGCCAGCAGCCGTGCCAATCGAGGGCGGGCAGTCATGGTCGACTCATCCGTTTTGGTGAAGTGCCGCTGCATGATCAAACGACAAAGACGAGCCGACCGCACGCGCCCCTGAGGATCGGGGGTCTACTTCGGACAGCCGGCCAGAAGATCGGCCACCTGATCGGCGCCTCGAGATGCTATTTCCTCTGCTGTACCCGCGCATCTAGCTTCGAGACCCTCGTCGCGGATCGCCCGTGCCGGCGCTCGGTGCCTGAGGGCTGTCGTCCGCAACGGTCCGCCCACATCGGCTGGCCGGGCAGCCATGTCACATTTCAAAGCCCCATCCCGTCTCACCGTTGCAGACACGAGGAGCGACATGATCGACGCGAGGCCGCGCTCCGCGCGGATGGTTTCACGAGTCGCACACCTGCTTGCCGCGGCCGCCCTGGTCTGCGGGGTCGGGCTTGCCGCACCGGCGGCAGCACAAGTCTCGGTCCAGCCAGCCGTCAACGCTTACACCCTAACCCCCAAGCGAATCATGGCCAGCGGGGCCGCCGTGACGGGACTCATCGGCGCAGTGATCGGTGGCCTGGCTCTGGCTCGCGCCGCCGGTCGTATCGGCAACGGCAACGGGCGACGCTGGGCCATCGTGGCCCTGGTGCTGGGGCCGATCGGCCTGGTCATCGGTGGGCTCGTCGTGGCTACCGCCGACGGCGGTCTCGGCACCGGCAACGGGCTGGCCGGGGGTATCGTCGCTATGATGGTGGGGCTGATCGGCATGGCGCTCGGTGCGCTCGCACTATCTCGCTCCCGCCGCACTGCCTGACCTCGCGAGAACGATGTCGAATCCCGCCGCGAGCTTCGAGCCGTACCGTCGACGCCTGCTCGGTCTCGCTTACCGCATGCTTGGGTCGATGTCTGACGCCGAAGACGCGGTGCAGGACGCGTACTTGCGCTGGCACGCGGCCGACCGCAACAACGTGTCGGACCCGAGAGCGTTTCTGATGACCACGACGACGCGACTGTGTCTCGACATGCTGACCTCGGCGCGCGCACGGCACGAGGAGTACGTCGGTCCCTGGCTGCCGGAGCCGGTTGTCGATACCGCTGCGCTCGCACCCGACTGCCGCACGGAGCTGGCCGAGGATCTGTCCATCGCGCTGCTCTTGACGCTCGACCGACTATCACCGCTTGAGCGGGCTGCCTTTCTCCTGCACGACGTGTTCGATTTCACGTTCAATGAAGTGGCTTCGGCACTGGAGCGGACCGAAGCTGCGTGCCGGCAGCTTGCCGGCCGCGCACGCACGCACGTGCGCGAAGCGCGACCACGTGGCGCGACCGCGGCGCCGGCGCACTCGGGTGAGATCGACGCGAAACATGCGCAGCTCCTGTCCGCATTCGCGGCGGCAACGCAGTCGGGCGACCTCAATGCCCTGACGCAGCTGCTCGCGAGCGACGTGCGCGTCGTGACGGACGGCGGCGGCAAGGTCAGGGCGGCACTGGAGGTGATCGACGGCGCCGATCGCGCGGCGCGATTCCTGGTTGAGGTCACGCGCAAACGCCCAGGTGCATGGTGGCGCGACGAGTTCACGGTGCGTTTCGCGGCCATCAACGGCCTACCTGGTGTCATCGTGGACGCACCCGATGGACCGGTGCAAACAGCAGCGTTCGAGATTGAGGACGGCGTAATTCGAGCGTTGTACGTGGTGCGCAACCCGGAGAAGTTGCGGCATTTGGCGGGCCGGAGGATAGGTCTCGAGATGACCGAGCCGGCATGAACAAAGCCTCACAAATCAGCTTCGAGAGCGGCGCCGGACCGTCTGTGCTGTCCGTGCTGTCGCTGACCGTCGGAGCCGTCCTCATCTTCGGAGGCTCGCTCCTCTTTCCGCTCGGCATGGCGTTCATCGCGGGCGGAGTGTTCGTTCTCGCCTACCGTACGCAGAGCGTGTTCGCGCCGGTGATCGCCCGCGCCCGCGGTGTCACCTGGCTGCCGGATGCGCTGTGTGTCGTCCTGTTGATTGCACTGGCGCTGGTGATGCTGGGGAACGTTGCAGCCGGGGACCGGCCGATCAGCTTCGACCACACCGTGCACTATTTCCAGGCGTGGCTGTTGAAGGAGCGGTTCTGGAATGACGGATGGTTCTTCTGGAGTAACCAGTGGTTCGCCGGATATCCGGTCAACTACACGTATCCCGTTGGCGCGTACCTCTGGATCGTGCTCGTCCATTGGCTGACGCTTGGGCTGCTGACGTTCGGAGGCGCCTACGCCGTCGCGTTCTGGCTGTTCTTCGTCCTGCACGGCTTCTCGGTGTATGTCCTGGGCAAGCTGGCGTTCAATCGCGTCGTCGGCCTCGTGGCGGCGGTCCTGTATCTGGTCGACCGAGGCGCGACGTCCGCCGGGGGATGGTTCTGGATCGTCGACATCGGCACGTGGCCCATCGCGTTCTCGATCGCGTTTTCGACGATGGCCACCGCGTTCCTGGCGAGAATCTTCGAGGGCGGTAGTCGCCGCGACGTCGTCTGGTGCGCCGTGTTGATCGGGCTGGCGCTTCTCAGCCATCCGCTGCAGCTCGTGTATGTGCCGATCCTGTGCGCGAGCGCCTTCGGGCTGTCGACGTTCGTCGTCAGTTGGACGCGCCTGCGGACCTCGGCGCCCTACGCTGCGGCCGCCGTCGGGTTCGGCCTGCTGATCGGTGCCCTGTGGTATCTGCCGTTTCTCGCCTACAGCGATTACTCGAGGGCCTACGGCTGGCAGTGGCACTCGCTCGATCAGATCGGCGCCAACATCTACCAGGGAACGCTCTTTCCGGCCGGAGCCACCCTCTTCTCGCGTGACGAGATCCCGAGCAGTGCAATGGCGTACGTGCCGGAGGCCGTCGATGGGCTGGCCGTGTACGTCACCGTGCTGTCCATCGTCGCGCTCCCCGTGTTGCTCCTGAGCCGACGCCTGCTGCCGTTGCTGGTGTCGGCGCTGACGTTTCTGCTGCTGGCCGGCGCCTCCTCCAGCCTCCACGACGCGGTCGGCCTGCCGCAATGGTGGGACAGCTACGACCGCATGGAGTTCGCGCGCTTTGCAATGTTGTTCAAGCCGTTCATGTGCGTGGGCGCCGCCGTTGGCGTGTGGGCGATCTGGACTGGGCTCCGGCAGTCGGCGTCGAGGCTGGATCTGCTCCGTCCCACCACTATGTGGAACGGGTACGCGCGAGTGGTCATCGCCGTGACGCTGGTGCTCTGGCCGACGCTTCCCGGAATCATCGTCGCCTTGAACCGTCACGTGTTCCAGACCACCGCCACGAAATCGGGCGACCGCTTGAACGTCGATCGCGCAGCCGTGGTCCAGTGGATTCGCGACCTCCACGCGAAGGACCCGCGGTTCTTCCGGGTGGCCGCGCGCGGCGACGACGTCAGCGACCACTCGTTGATCGACATGGGCACCGAGCTGCCGGTTCCCATGATTCACCTCGGCTTCACACCTGCCGTGCCGTTCCGCTACAGCCTCGGTGCCAGCAGCGAGTTCCTGGCCGTCCCGTCGGATTCGAAGGAGACGCTCCAGACACTGAACGTCCGTTACGTGATTTCCAAGGTCCCGGTCCAGAGGCCCGATTGGCGACATCTGCGCCAGTTCGGGACTCTTGCCCTCTACGAGTTCACGGACTGGAATCCGAATCCCTATGTCATCACGGAGGGAGAGGGCGAGGTCGCGCTCGTGCGCTTCGAGGATGAAGCGATCACCTTCAGGGTCGCTGGTGGAGCGCAGGGGAAGCTTCGTCTGAACGTCTCGTATTTTCCGCGCTGGTCGGCCTCGAGGAATGGCCAGCCAATTGCGATCGAAGTCTCATCTGCGGGCCAGGGCACCGGGTTTATGACGGTCGATCTGTCGCCGGGCACCTATGAGTTCCGCTATTCACGCGGAGTGGCGGAATGGCTGGGGCTCCTGATGGCAGTGTTCGGTGTGGGCGGTCTCGCGCTCTTTTCGTCACCTGGCCTGCGTGAGAGACTTCATCGCCGGACCGCGTATGCGAGGGGGTAGCGCGCCCGACAACGTCACCGTGCCCGGCAACACCAGCCACGTGTTCGTGGCCGATGACGCCGACGACCTGCAGCTCGTGCTGCTGGCACCCGTTGGTAGTCGTTCGCTGACACATCAGTCCCGCGTCCAATTCGAGGGGCCTGGCTGCCGCGCGCACGGCACTCGGCCCCCCGTCCTCACAGTTATCCACGAAAGACCGGCGTCGAACCCGATTCCGTTCGTCGATCGCCCGTCGCGTCCAGACGCCGCTTCAGCTCACGGATGTGACGCTCACCAGCCTCGAGAGCCGCCGCCGACGTATGGACTGAGTAAGCCCCGAGGTGCAGCGGGTACGGATGCGGGACAGCGGATCCCACCACGAAGGTCCCACCCATGCTGTCCGCGCCTTCAAACGTGATGGGCCCTTCACCGTTCTCGAAGACAGCGAGCTCGCCCCGCGACAGACGCTCACCAGCGATGACAGCCCCTTTGCCGAGCGCGGCCCACGCGATCACGTGACCTGAGGGAGGCTCATAGGTCCAGCGCTCTCCGGCTCCCAACCGGACCAGGAGATAATTGATCGCGTGGGGCGCTTGAACGGGGCTCGACGCACCCGCATAGGCACCGAGGATGAGACGGGCGGGACCGACACTCGGCATCCGCTCGGAGCCAATGTATTGGCCCTGCGCGTCCGCGGTCTCCAGGTCGGGCGGCAGTGCAATCCACAACTGGAAACCCTGCACCGTGGGCGAGGTGCCCGCTGAAAGCTCTTTGCCGTGCCACATGCCCTTTCCGGCAAGTGCCCATTCGAGGCCGCCGTAGCCGAGGGTACCGTGCCCCGCCTGCGGATCATCGAAGGTCACGTCGCCTTCGGTGAACACCGTTACTGTGGCGATGCCGGAATGCGGATGCACCGGCATGTTTCCGGCCATGCCGCGCATGTCGGCTTCGAACAAGTCCAGAAAGACGAACGGCTTCAGGTGTTCGCCCAGGTCCGAGGGGCTCATCAGGCGAACGATCGGACCATGTCCATATCCCCGCGTCCGATGCACAACCCGGCGGGCCGTCGAAGCTTCTCTGGTGACAACCGATTTCATGGGCTCCTCCTTCCAACGACGTGTGAGCGCTTGATGCGGCCTGCTCCGGTCGCCTCAGCGCACTCTTGAGACCACGTCAACGAGCTGGCTCCGGCGTGCCCACGCGATGCCGAGTGCTCCGAACAGCAGCACCGTCGCCGGTGCGGGCGACCCGCCGACCACGAACAGGTGTGTCGCGATCGCGCCGACCATGGTGGGAATGAGCGCCAACGCTCCCCACACCGCCAGCGGCGGCACGAGCAGCGCGAGTGCCGAGACGACTTCAATGAGACCGGTGACGTAGCGGAACCACTGGCCCACGCCGATCGCGTCGAACAGCGCCACCAGGGCGGGCGCACCCGCGAGCTTTGAGCTGCCCGCGAGCAGGAACATGCCGGCAACGGCCACCTGCGTCGTCCACAGCGCGATGAAGGCGCCGCGGCGAGGGCGGCGGATCGGCAGCGTCTGGGTCAGGATGAACGAGGCTGAATGGGACATGATGAAGCTCCTATGTATTTAGAAATCTAACTATCGCGGCAAAATTTTTGCCGCACTGGCGTCAGTCGTCGTCGGTCGTCCGCTCCCCTGTCGTGGTGCGAGCATGCCTGCTCAGGCGACGCAGGAGCCGGCTGACATCACGTTTTTGCGCCACCGACAAACCCGAGGTGACCTCCTGGAGACGGTCGACGTGCGCTGGAAACACCTCGTCTATCAACGCTCGCCCCTTCGCGGTGAGTTCGCCGAACACCACTCGCTGGTCTTCGCCACACGGCCGCCGGCGCATCAGCCCGCGCTCTTCGAGCTTCTTGACGACATACGTCGTGCTCGCACCGGTCACGAGAATTCGATCTCGAATCTCGCCGAGGGGCAGGGCCCCCTTGTGATAGAGCGCCTCGAGCACGGCGAACTCGGTCATGCCGAGGCCCCGTTGGGTGAGCTGCGACCGGACACAGCGCGCGATCGCCTGGTACGACCGAGCCAGTGCGATGATCAGCTGCAGAGTCGCCGTTCGATCGTGATCGGGAGCAGCTGCCGTTGATTCCCCTGCTGGTCGCGACATACTTAGAATTCTAACCATATTGCAATGCGCCGTCAAGGCGCTGCCCGGGAGCGATCTTACTGTCCAGCGGCAAGCGGAGCCGGCGGTGTTGGAGTCTCTGACTAGCGCAGCGATAGTCGCGGTGCTTCGTGATGTTTGGCGTCGCGCGGAGATTTCCCGTACTGCGCCGGCGTCGTCCCGACGAGCCGCCGGAAGTGGCGCGTTAGTTGCGCTTGATCGTAAAAGCCAACGAGGGGCGCCACGTCCGACGCTCGCACGCCGCGAAGGAGCAGCTCTTTCGCACGTGCGATGCGGAGGTGCGTCAGATACGTGTGCGGCGGCATTCCGACTTGCGCACGAAAAGCGCGGCACAGGTGGAACTTGTCGAAGGCTGCGTAGTCCGCCACATCGTCAAGCGTGATCGAATCGCCGAGTCGTTCGCGTAGGTACTCCATAGCTCGTCGCACGGGGCGCGGATGGCCGGGATGCGCGTCGCTGATGAGCGACAACCCGTTGATAGCTTCCGCGACAATGACCTCGAGCGAAAGGCGGTCTGCCCCCGCGTTCACGGCGTTGATCAGGCGGTGAAACGGCGCGGCGCGTTCGTCGTTGGGGTCGAGCTGTGCGATCGCGACCGCTCCGCCTTCGTCCCGCACACGAGCGACGTCGCTCGTTGGCAGCCTGACGGCCGTAAACGTCGTTGGTCCGTTGTGAGCGAGGTGGCGGACGACGTCGCCTGGCTGCTTCACCAGGATGCATCCGGGTGCGGATCGCCAGACCTTGCCGCCGCCCCACCACTCGGTATCGCCGTGCTCGATGCGCCCGACGCCGTAGTGCTCCTTCACCCCTATTTGCAGAGAGGTCGTCGTGCCGCGCTCCGCGCGGATGCCAGGCAACGACACGGGAAGCTCGACAGAGCGATCCATGGCTCGAGTGTACGACCTCGCGCGTGGCGGCGCTTGTGCATTCTTGGCGGAAAGATCGCGCCAAGAACCGACAAGCATCTGCAGTCGCGCGATCCCAGAATGAGATCATGAACAACAGACCACTCGCCTCCGACTCGGCACCCACGAGAATCGCACTCGGCTGCATGGGAATGTCCGGCGCCTACGGCAAGACGGACGACGCACAGAGCATCGCCGTCATTCACGCCGCGATCGAACGCGGCGTGAGATTTCTCGATACTGGGGACTTCTACGGCTCGGGACACAACGAGCTTCTCATCGGCACGGCAATCGCTGGTCGCCGCGACCAGGTCCAGCTCTCGGTGAAGTTCGGCATGCTGCGCGGCCCCGACAACAGCGTGGGGGGCATCGACACGCGACCCGCCGCGGTGAAGAACTTCCTCACGTACTCGCTGGTCCGGCTCGGCACGGATCACGTCGACGTGTATCGTCCTGCGCGGTTAGACCCGGCGGTGCCGATCGAAGAGACCATCGGCGCGCTCGCCGACCTGGTGAAAGCCGGCTATGTACGATCGATCGGGCTATCCGAAGTCGGGCCCGAGACGATCCGGCGGGCGGCGCAGGTTCATCCGATCGCCGATCTCCAGATCGAGTACTCGCTCGCGAGCCGCGATCCAGAGGACGCGATCTTTCCGGTGCTCGCGGAGCTCGGCATCGGCGCGACGCTGTACGGTGTGCTGTCGCGCGGGCTGCTCTCGGCCAGCCAGATCGGCGCCGGCGACGCGCGCGCTCACCTACCGCGGTTCAGCGGGGCAAATGGCGAAGCGAACGCCAAACTCGTCGCCGGTCTCCAGGACCTCGCGACGCGTTGGGGTATAACGCCGAGTCAGCTCGCGATCGGTTGGGTGCTGGGCAAGCAGCCGCAGTTTGTGCCGACGCTCGGCATGCGCACGATCCAGCAGCTCGACGAAGCGCTCACTGCGAAGCCGTTGACCGCAGAGCAATTCGCCCAGATAGAGGCGATCGCGCCGCGCGGTTCGATCGCGGGCACCCGCTACCCAGCCGCGCACATGACGTCGCTCGATAGCGAAAGGCGCTGACTCTCTGCGCGACAAGCGTGCGGCGTATCGGCGCCCTCCGCTAAACCCTTCCCGCGGCCTACTCACCCCCCTGCAAGCGACCGCATCTGGGCGTCAAGGATGACGACGTCGCTCAGGTCGTGTTCTGAGGCGTAAACATAGGACATGATCCAGCCTTCGTCCTCGGCGGTGGCGCCCGTCTTCCGCACAGAGACGGGCTCCGCCGTCATCCGGGGGGGACCATAGTCATGGACCTCGGTCATCTGGCGCGGCATGTCGGCAGCGGCGAGTGCGCAAAATGATGAACACAGACACGCGATACGGACCAGTAACCAAGACGCTGCACTGGCTCCTTTTCCCGCTGCTGCTGAATCAGTTCGTGGTGGCCGCGATGATGCTCAACACGCCGGATGGCGGAACCACGGCTGGCTTCACGCAGGGGACGCTCTACGAATGGCACAAGTCGATCGGCCTGGTGGCACTGGCCGCGGCGACCGTGCGGTACTTGTGGCGGCGGACGACGCCACTCCCCGACTGGGCGCCGAATCTGGCCGACGCGGAGAAGCGCGTCATCCGTTTCATCGAGCGTGCGCTCTACGCATGCATGTTCCTGATGCCCATCAGCGGGTTCATCTTCGTGATGGCGGGCGGTTACGGCGTTCTGCTGTTTGGACTCTGGAGACTGCCGAACATCATCGGCAAGCACGCCGCGCTTGCGAGCACTGCCCAATTGACCCACGAGGTCTCGGCGGTCGTGCTGGGGACGGCGCTCGTGACGCATTGGCTCGTGATTCTGCGACATCACCGCATTCACAAAGATCGATACGTGCACCGCATGCTGCCGTTCACACACCAGCGGTAGACTCACTGAAAAGGATGGCTCCCCGGGCTGGATTCGAACCAGCAACCCTCCGGTTAACAGAAGACCCCGCAAAAGGTGATTGAGTGCGACTGAGTGCGACCAAGTCGCTGCGCAGCCGAGACTTGCGTGAACTTCCACCGCGCGTTTGGAAAGCGGCTAAGGGGTCTCGAGCGTAACGTTGTAGCTGGCGCGGCCGCGACGCGTCTATGCTATCGCTGGCGGGCGCACAGGCACAGCGGTTCCGCCACTTGGCAAGGAGGGCTTCATGTCCATCGTTGACGACCTGATAGAGAACCTGGTGGAGAGGAACGCGATCGAGTTCAACGGCACGTTCACGATCTCGGTCGTGAACGGCGGTGTCAGCCTGAAGGGGCTCGCCCACACGAGCCTGAAAGATACCCGGAAGAACAACAAGGAAATCTTCAAAGCCGACGTGCCGGTCGATACGCAGATCAGCGTGGGCACCATCGTGATTCCGCTGCCGCAGATCAAATGAACGCCGCCTTCCGCCCTCGCCGATCCTCGCCCGTCATTCCGCCAGGAGCCTACACGCCATGTCCGATGTGAAGACATTCATCGACGCCATCGGGGCCGACGTCAACACCACGGTAGCGCCAAAGGTGAAGACGCTCGCCGAAACCGTGAGCAAGCAGACGTTCGCGGCATACGGTCCGCGCATCTCCGCGTTTGCCGGCGAGCTGGTGAAGGAGATCATCGACGAACAGTCGGGGACGCTGCGCGACTTCGTGACCGGCCTCATCGAAGAGGTCTGTCACCGCTACCAGCCCGAGCTGACCGGGGAGCTTCACGCGACGATGGTCCCTGGCGCCGTCCAGGTCACCGGACAGGGCGTGAAGCTCGACGTGAAGAACCGCGAGACCGGCGCGTCGGTCTCCAGCCTCGACATTCCCGTCTCGCTGACGATCAAGGTGGCAGACCTGAAGGTTCAGCTGCAGAACACCAGAATCCAGTTGAATGTGATCAAGTAGCCGGTAGGCACATCCCTCTACGATCCGACCGCGGTTGGAGGACGTTGTACGATGCTCACATGCGCACGACGCAGGCATCGGTTCGATGGATGCGGTTCGCACTGGCCGCTGCGCTAGCGCTGGGACTGGCCGTCGTGAGCGGCGCGGCGCAGCAGGTCACCATCCTGACAAACGGACGGAACCTCCAGATACCGATCAACCACGGACTCCCCGACAAGCCGCTCGGCTTCACGTTCTGCCGCCTGCGATACGAGAACATCCGCAGGGCGAGAAAGTCCGGCTGGGGCGACGACTATCCGCAAGCGGACTACAACCTCATGGTGCGTCTCGCCGAGCTGACCACAACGAAGATCAGCCGGTGGAACAATGGCGACCCCGGGTTTGCGAACGTCACCGCCATGGATCCCGATCTCTTCGGGTGTCCGTACTTGCGCATGCAGAACGCGGCGAACTACGACTTCACACCTGAAGAGACCGCCCGCATGCACGACTACCTGCTGAAGGGCGGCTTTCTCTGGATCGACGACAACTGGGATCCTGACTTCGAGTACATCCGTCCGAATCTCATGCGAATCCTGCCCGGCGCAAAGATCGTCGACCTGCCGGTCGAGCACCCGATATTCTCGATTGTCTACCGCGTCGACCCGCTCCCGCAGATCCCGTCGCTCGGCTCGTGGCAGCGTACGCGTGAGGATTCTGAGATCGGGCCTTCAATCGTCCACTACTACGGCGTGTTCGACGACCACGACAGGCTGGTTGTGCTCGTCAGCATGAACTCGGACGTTTCAGACAGCTGGGAGCGGGAAGGCGACAACCAGGACTACTTCCACACCTTTGGAGGGAAGGGCTATGCGCTGGGTGTGAACGTGGCCGTCTGGGCCATGACCCACTAAGGTCGCGTCCGCGCTCGACGGCGTACCGGGCCAGGAGCAGGCTCGAGCCATCGAAGGTGCGGGTGTCCAGCAGGCGGAGCGAGCCGGGCGGACGGGTCTCGAACGCCCGCACGCCCTCGCCGACCACGCCGGCGCCGATCATGAAGTGCAGCTCGTCGACCAAGCCGGTGGCGAGCAGATCGTTCCAGAGGAGGTGACTGCCGAACATCAGGATCTCCCGACCCGGACTCTCTTTGAGCGCGGCGACCTCCGCGTGCGCGTCCGCGCGCCGCACGACGCGGGTCGGCCCCCACCCCTCGATCTCGTCGGGCTTCAGGCGGTTTGAGACCACGACCTTCTGGATTTCGCTGTTGAGACGCGAGATCTCGCGTTCCACGGCGGGCTGGCTCATGTCCTCGGCGATCGCGGGCCAATAGGAGCGAAAGCCCTCGTACGACGTACGCCCGAGCAGAAGCGTGTCGGCTGCCCGGAGACGTTCCGCGTTGTAGTCGGAGAAACCGTCGTCGAACGGCATGGCCATGACGTTCCCGCCCGGACCGGAGCAGAAGCCGTCGAGCGAGACGATGTTGCAGACGATGAGCTTCCGCATGGTTGGTGAAACACCCTTCGACCGTTGCGACACCGTTTCCTTGCTATCCCGCTGCTCCAAGGGTGACGGCGAGCTTCTCGAGCACCAACTCCCAGCCGACCTCCACTTTGTCGGCAACGGGCGGCATTCCCGCAGCGAGATCGTCGAGGCGTTCGTGCACGAGGGTGAGCACAGTTGCGTCCGGCGAGACCGGGCGCAAGGTGATCGTGAGGAGCGAGTCGTACGCCGGTCCGGCGGTTCTCTCGGGGCCGACGAAACCCCACTGGAACACGATGCGCTCACCCGGTACGAGCTCGACGATCTCGCATTCGAAGCCGCCAATGTGGACACCGGAGTCCGCATGCCAGATGCGGTAACGGCCGCCCACGCGGGCCTCGACCTCTGCCCGTTCGACCGTGATGCCGCCAGGAGCCAGCCAGCGTTGCAGGAGATCGGGATCGAGCCAGGCGCGGTAGACGTCATGCGGAGAGGCAGGAATCACGCGCTCCAGCCGGACAACCGGCGTTGCCTTGCTCCGAGTCATCGTGTCTTTCCCCTCTTCTTCCCCACTGGCGCAAGAAGTTCTTCGAGTGAGTCGAGGCGCTCGTCCCAGAAGCGCTGATAGAAGCGCAACCAACCGTACGCGGATGCCAACGGAGCTGGGGACAACCTGCAGATGTGGCGGCGTCCCTCGACGCGACGACGAAGGAGGCGAGCTCGCTCCAGTACGCGGATGTGCTTGGAAGCCGACTCGAGTGACATGGAGAACGGTTCGGCGAGCTGTCCGACCGTGAGTTCACCCGAGGCCAGCCGACTGAGCATCGCGCGCCGCGCGTCATGCGCAAGCGCGTGGAACACCTCGTTCATCCTTTGTTCGTCAACCATCAAGTTGAATATAAATCCGGCCCTGGATCTTTGTCAACCCTCTGGTTGAATGATCTCCGAGAGCACCAAACTCCTCGATGAATCTCGCGTTACCTGGTGTTCGGGAGCCAATTGATCACGGATCGATCACGGACAAACGACCGAGCGTCGGGGGTGCCGAGTTGGGTCAGCAGAACCGAAACTCTAGCGACGCGCGACGTTGGTCTCAATCAGACGGCCGGCGTCGAAGCCGTTAGCGCGAGCGATGTCCACTGCTCCGAGAGCCGGTGAGGGCAGCCCGGGCGTGCGAGATAGAATCCACAGGTAGTTCCGATCCGGCGAGCCTACGACCGACCAGGAGTAGTCCGCGGCAAGGCCAAGGATCCAGTAGTCACCCCAGACGAACGGGAGGAACGAAAGCGCTGCCGGCGCGAAGCGCACCTTCAGTTTGGCCGACGTCCGGGTGTCCACGACGCGGGCAACCCCTTTGGCGTCGATCGCGCCGGCCTCGGTCCGGCACTGGTTGAGGACGTCGAGGCGCCCGTCCGGCCGGACGGTGTAGGTGGTGCGCACGTCGCTCACGCATTGGCGTTGAAACCGGTTCGGAAACCGCGCCACTTCATACCAGTCGCCGGCATAGCGCTGGAGATCGACGCTCCTGACGGTGCGAACCGCCGGCAGTTCCTGTCCCGACATTGCGTGGGGCGGTCCCGCCAGACCCAGGGTCAGCACGGCGAGGCAGGCGATGCGACGGACGCGGCTGGGTATCCGCGGGACGCGTGCCTGCACCGTCCGATGCCGCTGCGCGAAGGCACGCCTGAGGATCAGCCTGAGCGGGCCGTCGAAGAGCGTGTGGGCCAGCACGCCGCCGCGTAGGCCGTACTCGACGCGATCTTCATAGAGGCACTCGCTCGTTCCGATGGCCCGCACACGATGCGTGTGCCGCCAGGTCCGGAACGGTCCGCGCACCTGCTCATCACAGAACTGCTTCCCGCGCACGTACCCGTAGTGGCGGGCCTCCCAGCGGAAGCGGACCGGGCCGAGCCCGATTGAGAGCGTGACGCGCCCGCCGTCGCGAACGCCGCCCGCCCGATGTTCGATGCGGACCAGGCGTCCGGGAGGAAGCAACTGCTCCAGCGCGTCGGACCGCTCGTGCCAGCCGAACACCGCGGCAGCTGGAGCGCTCACCACCGAGCGGTAAACGAACAGTCCGCGCCTGGCGGTGTCGTCCCCTTGCTCGGCGAGCTGCGCGATCCGCCGCAAGAGGCCGCGAAAGATGAGGGCGTGGAACGGGAGCACCGCGTACCAGTAGGCGCGCCCCAAGACGCCCTTGGGGTCGAACCGTGCCGTCTGGCAGATGCGCGAGCGCCGGCCGCCGTCGAGCGGCGTCACCGTGAACTCCAACCAGCCGCGCCCCGGCAGCTTCAGGCCGGCGAGGAGGCGCATGCGGCCGTCGGGCTCGTAGACGTCCACCGTCCAGCCGTCGATCACATCGCCTACCGTGCACTGATCCGGATCGCGGCGCCGGCCGTCCATCCCGATCCCACCCATCCATCGATCGATCCTTGCCCGCGTCTTCCACAGCGGGCGGCCGTAGTACCAGCCCGTGCTGCCGCCGATGCGGCGGATCGGTGCGAACGCGCGCGCCGGCGGCACGTTGACGGCCACCGTTCGGGTGTCCACCTTCCAGTGCGTGCAGGCGGGATCGTTCATCGCCGCCATCAGCGCCGCATCGAGCGGCATCGGCTCGATGGTGAAGGCCTCGCGCGCGGCGTAGGAGCGCACCACCGATGGGTTCCGAAGCCCTTCCACCAGTGCGCGGCCGACCCGCGCCTGGGCCGGGGTGACCAGCGCCAGCCACATCCCGGAGAGACGCGGGCTCAGCACGGGCACCGGCAGGAGCAGGCGGCGAAGCCCGCGCAGCCGCGCGTACCGTCGCATCAGATCGCCATACGACACCACCTCGGGACCGCCGATTTCGAATACCTGCCCGTCAGCGCCTGGCAAATGCAGGGCGGCGCCCAGGTACGCAATCACGTCATCGATTGCGATGGGCTGCGCCAGCGTCTCGACCCATCGCGGACAGATCATCACCGGCAGCCGCTCGACCAGCGCACGCACAATCTCGAACGAGAGGCTGCCGCCGCCCACGACGATCGACGCCCGGAACTCGATCACCGGGACGCCGCTGGCGCGCAACGCGTCCCCGGTCTCGGCCCGGCTCTGGAGATGCGTCGACAGCGACGAGGCGGCGTCAGCCAGACCACCGAGGTAGACGATGCGGCGCACCCCGGCGCGGGCGGCGGCCCGGCCGAAGTTGGCGGCGGCGCGGCGGTCCCGTTCCGCGAACTGCTTCCCCGCGCCCATCGAGTGCACCAGGTAGTAGGCGGTCTCCACACCGTCGAACGGGCCCTCGAGCGAGGCCTCGTCGAGACAGTCGCCCTGCACGACCTCCGTCGTGCGCCGCGTGGCGGCCACCTCGCCGGGCCGCCGCGCGAGGCACCGCACCGGCTGGTTCGCCTCTTCGAACGCTCGAAGAAGGCGGCCACCGACGTAGCCGGTCGCACCGGTGAGGAGGACGCCCACTTAGAGCCCCTTGGGCAGCATCACCGCATCGATCACGTGGATGACGCCGTTGCTGGCGGCGATATCCGTCTTGGTGACGTGGGCCGCGTCTACGCGGACAGTGCCGCCATGCGCCTGCACCGTGATGGTGTCGCCGCTGACTGCCTTGGCCGTCTGCACCTTCACGACGTCGGCCGCCATCAGCTTGCCTGGAACGACGTGATACGTGAGGACGCGCCGCAGCTTCTCCTTGTTCTCCGGCTTGAGCAGGTTTTCCACCGTGCCAGCCGGCAGCTTGGCAAACGCCTCGTCAGTGGGCGCGAACACCGTGAACGGGCCGGCGCCGTCCAGCGTCGTGACCAGGTCCGCAGCTTCGAGCGCCTTGGCGAGCGTCGTGAACGAGCCGGCCGCCACCGCGGTGGCGACGATGGTGCGCGACTGCGCCTGCACCGGCGCCTGGCCGGGCCACGCCAGCGTCAGCGCTGTCAGGGCGAGAGTTGTCGAAACGAGTGACTTGAACATGTGAGTTCCTTGATCCTTGATTTGAGAAGAAACGGGTTAACGGGCGAGCGGCGCGGCCGGCTGGATCCAGCGCGCCTGAACACGCCTCCAGAACAACCCCTGATACAGACCCGCCAATCCGACGAGACCGTAAACGGCGGCGCTCAGCGGCGAGGTCTCGCCGAACTGCATGCCGAACAGGGCGGCCACGAGATCGAACCGTGCGACTGAAACCAGGCCCCAGTTGAGAGCGCCGACGACGACCAGGACCGCGGCAATGATGTCGAGCTGCTTCATGACGTCCTCCTTGAATTTGAATGTAGTGCAAATAGAATTGCTTTTGAGTCACAATCAGCGCTAGGCCGCGAAGTCGTGTGAGCGGCAGGACAAAAGACCGGCGGAATGTGACTGGGGAGAACAACCGGATCGCGATGCTGTCGAAAACCTTGCAAGATGGGCTGGCGGACTACGCGATTGGGACGCGGATCCGGACGCTGCGGCTGAAGAAGAAGCTCGGGCTCGTCGAGCTCGGGAAGCACACCGGCCTGTCGCCGGCGCTGCTCTCGAAGATCGAGCGCGGCCGCATGTTTCCCACCTTGCCGACGCTGCTACGGGTGGCGCTCGTGTTCGGCGTGGGGCTCGAGTTCTTCTTCAGCGGCGCGCGCGACAAGCCGCTGCTCGCGATAGTGCGCAAGCACGATCGGAATCGGCTGCCGGACCGCCCGGGTGCGCGGGACGTGGCCTACGAGTTCGAGTCGCTCGACTACCCCGCCACCGAGCGCCCCTTGAACTGTTACTACGCGGAGTTCTTTCCCGTGGCGACGGACAAACTGCGGCCGCACGACCATCCCGGCTTCGAATTCATCTACACGATCCAGGGTGCGCTCAGTGTCCACGTGGGCGCCGACGAGCACGTGCTGAAAGCCGGCGACTCGATGTACTTCGATTCGAGCGTGCCGCATGCGTATCGGCGTAGCGGCGGCCGGTCGTGCAGCGCCGTGGTGGTGACTGCACGCTGAGCGCATCGCCCCGTGGTCGCGCACGCAGTCGGTTCGGTGGCACGATCTACTTCGAACGCATCGCTTGCCAGTCGCGGATGATCTGATACGGCTGGGGGGCGCTCACCGGCATCGCGAACAGGAAGCGACGACCGTCCGGCGTTACGCCCCAGTCAGGAAGGGCGCCGGGGACCGCAAACAACAAACGTGTGGTCGCGGGTGGTGAAAACGCAGAACCATTGTTCGTAGCGATTGCCATGACCGAGCCGTCTGCCTTCCGATAGAACAACTCTCGACTATCTGTCCGCCATCGCGACGCGAAGCCGGTGTCTCACTCTCGAGCAGGCTGCGCGTGCCCAGCCGCTCTGAAGGCTGTCGAAGACGACCTCGCGCCACTCAACGACTTGACTCATCCATCACCGCCAGCGCGAGTCAAGACCTCGGACTCTACGAGCGGACGCGCCGCACGGTGCTGGTCTCCATGTTCACCTTCGAAGCGGCCTCGTTGATGAGGTCCTTCGTCCTCACCGCGCTCCAGTGAATGAGCGTCGTCGGATCAGCGACCTGCAGGGGAACCAGAGCGACGAGAAGGATGACCAACGAGGCGAATCGCACCGACGAGAAGGATGACCAACGAGGCGAATCGCACCATGCGCGGAGTTTATCCCTCCAGGCCGTATACCGGAGCCTCCTCGATATCCGGACGCTGCCACCCTCGCCTCCCCTTCGGACAGGCAACCGTCGTGAATTCTGGCTTCGTTCATGGCTTCCGCACGTCTTCGGCCCCCCTGTGCAGGCGGCGACGCGCGAGCGATAGGCACTTCACAGCCCGTCGGTGCGACAATGCGCCGCAACGAGTTCCACAGGGGAGATGACATGCTGTATCAGCTCGGTGAGCGGCGGGTGCGTGCGGAAGGGGAGTACTTCGTCGCGGATTCGGCCGCGGTAATCGGCAACGTACTACTGCGAACGAACGCGAGCGTCTGGTTCAACGCCGTCATCCGCGGCGACAACGAGCTCATCACGATCGGCGAGAACTCGAACGTGCAGGATGGCTCCGTGCTTCATACCGACCCAGGTTCGCCGATGGTGATCGGCAGCCACGTGACGATCGGGCACAAGGCCATGCTGCACGGTTGCACGATCGGTGATAACAGCCTCGTCGGGATCAACGCGGTCGTGCTGAACGGCGCGAAGATCGGCCGCAATTGTCTGATCGGTGCGAACGCTCTCGTCACCGAGGGAAAAGAGATTCCGGACAACAGCATGGTGTTGGGCTCGCCCGGCAAAGTCGTTCGGGAACTGACGCCACAGCAGATCGAAGGTGTGCGAAGGTCGGCGCTGCACTACGTTGAGAATGCACGGCGCTTCAAGCGGGACCTGCAATCCCAACTCGCCGCATATCCATGAGAAGACGCCCCCCTCGGCGAATGGTCGAGGCTATCCGCTGCTCCGACCGGGTCAGCAACTCGCGGAAGTGATATGAAATCAGTCGATCTGGCTTACAACTGATTGCATAACGCAATCAGAACCGCGCGGATGTGCCGCGTGAGGAAAGGAAGTGGTATGGCCAGGCTCGTGTTCGGAATGAACCAGTCCCTGGACGGCTACGTCGACCATATGGCGTTTGCGCCAAGCCCCACGCTCTTCCGCCACTTCATCGAGGAGGCTCAGGGGCAGGCGGGCAGTGTCTACGGTCGCCACATGTATGAGGTCATGCGTTACTGGGACGACGAGCATCCTGAATGGGATGCCGAGGAACACGCCTTCGCGACGGCGTGGCGGAGCCAGCCGAAATGGGTCGTCTCGCGCTCGTTGAAGTCGGTCGGCCCCAACGCCAGGCTTGTTGAGGATGATCTTGAGGGCGCGATCCGCGAGCTGAAGGCCGAGCGCGACGGGGAGATCGAAGTTGCTGGCCCGGACTTGGCGCAGAGCCTGACCCAACTTGGCCTGATCGATGAGTATCGAATCTACCTGCACCCCGTCGTGCTTGGTCACGGCAAGCCATATTTCGCCGGGCCCCGGCCGCCGCTCCGCCTTATGGCGAATGATCGGATTGGCGAGGATGTGATCAGGTTGGCCTACGTTCCTGCTTAATCTCGCGACTCGCCGGATGGAAATCGCCGCTGAGTCTGGTCTTGGGACGACGTTGAAAGAGCCCGCGAGATCCGAACGCTCATCCCGCGGGCCAACCTCGGTTACTTCCCGCGCAAGGTCTTCGTAGCTTCCTTTTTTTTTACTCAGAAATCGATCTGTGCACTGATCTTCGCGAAGCGCGCATCGAGCACCGACTGCGGCCTTCCCCACGTCGTGCCGTACGTCGTGACGTAGGTGAGCGGCACGTTCGAGTTGAACAGGTTGTAGATGTCGAGCCCGACGTTGGTGCGCGTGCGGCCGAATCGCAGGAGCTTGGCGATGCGCATGTCGACCTGAGTGATCCGATCGCCGTAGAGCTCGCCGGCGGTCAGGATGTTGGTCTGGATGTTCGCCACGCCGCCAGCCGGCGCGCGGCCAAGCGACTGCGCAATCACGTTGGCCGGCACGTTCCATTGAGCGAGGATCTCGGGCCCGGGACGGCTCTGCATCGTTCCGCTGAGTTGCACGGTGATTTTGGGAATCGTGTAGATCGCCATACCGCGAATGTCAGTCTGGAACGGATACACCTTGTGGCAGTCGTACTGACTCGGGTTGTCGATGGCGAGGTCGCACGTGTCGTTCACGATGCGCCCGGTGCTCGTGCCTCCCTGGACCGTCACACCGCCACGCAGCCGCGCGTTCACCTGTATATCCACGCCATGCCAGTAGTTGGCGGGCGAACCGTACTCGCTGGCACGCGCGATGAAGTTGTCGGTCTTGCCGAACGCCGTTGGTGAGATGTCATAGAGATCGCCGATGACATATCCGTCCGATCGGGGCAGACGGGGGTCGACCGGCACCGGAACGCTGTACTGGTTGTAGTCGGCTGGCGTCACCGCACGGTTGTCGGCCACGGTGAACGTCGTCGTCAGCGTGGACGTCGCGGTCACCGGGTCGGGGTTGATGAACGAATCAAAATTCCGACGGTGGTATCCGGCTTCCACCGAGACGCGCGGGAAGACTTCCTGCTGCACCGAGATGCCGAACTGCCAGTTGCCGGGACGCACACCCGAGCCTTCCAGCAGGTTCGGATCGTAGGTGGAGGTCGGCGTCACCAGCTTCCCGAAATTCTGGTTGGCGCTCGGCCCGCACTCCCCGTTCAAGAGCGGATTCAACAGATCGCAGTCCGGGACGTAGTTGCGATTGCCATCGGTCCAGGACCGCGTCGTCTGCGGCGGCACACCACCACCGAACTGCCTGCGCGCCGGATTGGGCTCGATGAAGATGCCCGCCCACTGCGCCGGATCCATGTAGGTGCCGGCGTTGATCTTCAGCGACGTCTTC
>Ga0210380_10000022_pt1 | contig 134178 bp, 115 predicted proteins | sample PLM4_5_coexredo_FD_155476 | JGI IMG/M metagenome (GOLD analysis project Ga0210380, IMG submission 155476) | Groundwater sediment microbial communities from an aquifer in East River, Colorado, USA - PLM4_5_coex redo | ecosystem: Environmental > Terrestrial > Soil > Riparian zone | place: USA...
CCCCACTGCCGCGCTGTCATGAATCCTCCCGTGATGGTCCCCACGACGTGGCGGCCAGAATACACCGAGAGGGTCGCGAGGGTGGGACAGGTAGGACTGGTGGGACAGGTAGGACTGGTAGGACTGGTAGGACTAGTAGGACTGGTAGGACTGGTGGGACAGGTAGGACTGGTGGGACTGGTGGGACTGGTGGGACTGGTGGGACTGGTGGGGTGCAGGTAGGCAGGTGGGCAGGTGGGACAGAAACACTTGTCTCTGTACGTGGCCGCGGGTCTTTAGACCCGCCTCATGGCACGGCTTTGTGCGAAGACCGCCCGCGACGTCACCCCGCCACTTCTTCTTGCGACGGGAAGCCGTGCTCAGTGCGGCCGACCGTACCCTCGTGCTCGGCGCTGGTCTTGTAGAGTTCGAAGCGCCCGTCGCCGGCATATTGCTGCACGCGGCGTTCGTAGTCGCGTCGTTCGCGCGCCGCCATCGGTCTGAAGCCGCGCGCGATGCGGACGTTCTGCCGCAGCACGGTGCGCGAGTCGATGCCGGAGACGGTCGTGCACACCGGGAGGCTCATGGCGTAGCGCAAGGCGTCAGTGACGCCGGCGGCGCGCCTCCCGACGGCGCGCCCGTCGCCACCAAGACTCTTCATGCCGATCGCGGCGATCTGCCGCCGTGCCAGCTCGGGCAAGACCAGCTGCTGAAAGCTGCGAAAGCTGGCATCGAAGCCGTTGAGCGGCAACTGACACGCATCGAACGGGAATCCGAACGACAGCATGCGCAGGTGGATCTCCGGGCTCTTGTGGCCGGTGAAGCCGACATACCGCACCTTGCCCTGCGCTTTGGCGCGCTCGAGCGCCTCCACGACGCCGCCGCGGGCGAAGTGACGATCGGGGTCGTTGTCGTACACGCATTCGTGGATCTGCCACAGGTCCAGGTAGTCGGTCCGCAGCCGCCGTAGCGACTCCTCGAGCTGGCGCATGGCGACTCTCGCGCTCCGGCCGTGCGTGCAGACCTTGGTCATGAGGAACACCTCGCTTCGCCGATCGGCGATGGCTTTACCCATACGCTCCTCGCTGGCGCCGTCGTGGTACTCCCAGGCGTTGTCGAGAAAGGTGATCCCTGCGTCGATCGCTTCGTGCACCAGGCGGACGGCGGCCGCCGCCGTGCGCACCTTACCGAGATGAAAGCCGCCAAGGCCGAGGATCGACACCTGATCTGGATGAGTTCCGAACGGTCGACGCGGAATCGCGGAATGGGCCCACGGTACCGACTGCGCTGCCATTCTGGTTGGCATGTCGTACGCCTCGCTGCTGTGACGCGGTTGTCAGTGCAAACCGCGCGCCTCGCACGCCGCGGCGCGCTCCTTGCGTGCCGGAATCGAGGGAAAGAAAGAAAGGGAGGGTAGGCTCATGAGCTTCAACCTGAGGCCCGGGACATTTGGTTTCGTAGTCGGCACCCGCGTCGCGCTCGCGTTCGGCGTGGGGCTGCTCGTCGCCAGCCGCATTCCGGAGGCACGGCGTCGCCAGCTCGGCCTGGCGCTCGTGGGCCTTGGCGCCGCAACGACGATTCCGGCGGCACGCATGCTGTTCCGCAGCCGCACCCCGGCGCAGCCGATCGACGGCAACGGCGCCCGCGCCGAGTTCGGCTTCGTGAGGGCGCTGTGAAAAACGAGCTGGAGAAGTTCTACGCCACGGTGGACGGCCTCGAAGCCGCCATGATGACGACGCGGCGCGCAGACGGGCATCTGCAGTCGCGTCCGATGGCCACTCAAAAGCGGGCGGCCGGCGCCTGGTTCGTCACGACCGAGGGCACGTCCAAGCTCGACGACCTCGCACAGGATCCGCATCTCAATCTGGCGTACTACACCGATCGCAATGGCGAGTGGGTGTCGGTCTCGGGCACCGGCTGGATGTCGCGTGATCGCACCACGATCCACGCGCTCTACGCGCCTGACTGGACGCTCTGGTTTCCGGACGACGGCGACCCGCGTCACGGCACCCGCGACGATCCGCGCATGGTGCTCATTGGTGTTACCGTGCACGCCGCCGTCTTTCTGGAGATCAACAAGCCTCGGCCCGTGCTGCTGTTCGAGGCGGTGAAGGGGTGGGTGACCGGGACCGAGCCGAGGCTGGGGGAGACCCACGTCCTTCACGAACCGCACCGGCCGGCGCACTGAGCGGTGCGCCAGCGGAGGACTAACGTGATGGCGATGTGGCCTCTACGGGAGTGCCGCGTGGTGCCTCGTTGTTCTCGGCCGCGGCGATTTTGCTGAGGCGGATCAGCGAGGAGGGCGCCCAGTCGGACGCGCTCTGCCATCCGCTGCGCCGCTGATCCCCTTCGGGTCCGGCAGGGCCCGGCAGCAGGCTGCTGGTGGCCTGTAGCGCCAACGCCATCGTGTTCGGCATCGCCGCGCTGGCCAGCACTGCCAGCCGCGCTGCCCAGGTGATGACGAGCTCGGCGTCGCCGTGGCGCATCGCGTCCACGATCTGCGCCGCGGCGCGGCGTCCGTTGGCCGAGAGGATCGGCAGTGAGTCGGCAATCGCGAACCACGCGAACTCCTGGCGATGCCGGCCCTTGAACCACGCATTGAAGGGCGAGCCCGTCCGCATGAGTCCCGGACAGACGGTCGTGACCACGATGTTGGCGCGCGCCAGCTCGGGCGTCACCGCACTCGAGAGGCCAGTGAGCGCGAACTTGCCGGCGCAGTAGGGCGCCAGGTGCGGCACGCCCACCTTGCCACCAATCGAGGAGATATTGACGATGCGCCCCGCACCCTGACGCCGCATGTGCGGAATGGCCGCACGCATGGTGTGCAGCGGCCCCCAGAAGTGCACGGCCATCGACTCCTCGAAGTCCTCGATCGAGGCGTGTTCGAGCGGGCCCACCGTGATGATCCCGGCGTTGTTGACCAGCACGTCGATGGCACCGTGACGGCTGACGACGCGTTCGACGGCCCGCTCGGCGTCCGCCGCATCGCGGAGGTCCGACACGACGATCGACGCCTCGATGCCCTCGGCGCGCAGCCGCCGCTCGGCGCGTTCGAGCTCGGCCTCGTCACGCGCGAGCAGCACCACCGTGGCTCCCTGTTCGCCGAGCTCCCGGGCGATCAAAAGGCCGAGTCCGCGGGAGCCGCCGGTGACGAGGGCGACGCGGCCACGCAGGTCGACGGCCTGCCGGGCGCGTCGTGCCTCGGCCGCAAGAGCCGCGCCGACGATGACACCTCCCGCAATCAGAAGCGCGTCTTTTCCAGTCATGTCCCAGGCACGAGCAAGGCGCATGCCCGGGGAGTGCGGCCCGGCGGGGCCGCTTTTCGTCGAGCCGGCCCCCGAGGCTGGGCAGGTTCTACAAAGGAAACGCGTACAATGCCGCCCATCGTTCCCTCGTTCCCAGGAGATCGCGCATGAGCAGACGAAGCGTCACGTTCGGAGCCGTCGGTGTGGCGGTCGTGCTGGCGGCGGTGCCGCCGGGCGCGGCGGCGCAGGGAAGCGCTGCGAGCAGCGTCTCGGCGCAGCTGATGACGCCCGCGAAAGGGTTCGTGCCGCCCAAGACCGAATGGGGCGAGCCGGACCTGCAGGGCGTGTGGACGAGCGACGCGGCGCTGGGTATTCCACGGGAACGGCCCGAGAAGTTCGGGACCCGGGCGATGCTCAGCGACCAGGAGTACGCCGAGGCCCAGAAGGCCGACGAGGCGCGGCGGAAAGCGGCGGAAAACGCCGTGGGCGCCTTCCGCAACGACGGCGCCTACAAGACGCGGTCGTACCGCCAGACGTCGCTGGTGATCGAGCCCGAGGACGGCCGCACGCCGGCCTTCACGGCCGAGGCGCTCAAGCGCGCGGCGCCACGCGACCGCGGCAGCTTCGGCGAGGGCCCGTTCAACTCACCGCTCGACTTCACGTTGTACGACCGGTGCATCACCCGCGGCATCGTCGGCTCGATCATGCCGGTCGTCTACGGCAACGGCAACCGTATCGTGCAGGCTCCCGGGATGGTGATCATCAGCTACGAGATGGTGCACGACACGCGCGTCATCTACACGGACGGGCGGGCGCCTCTCACGCCCAACATCCGGCAGTGGCTCGGCGCCTCGCGCGGCCACTGGGAGGGCAACACGCTGGTCATCGAGACCTCCAACTTCACCCACGAGACCAGCATCGGCGGCGGCAACGGCAATGGCCTGCGCCACAGCGCCGACATGAAGATCACGGAGCGCATCACGCGCCTCGCCAGCGACGAGCTCCGCTACGAAGTGCACGTGGACGACCCCAAGACCTACACCCGGCCCTTCACCATTTCGTTGCCGCTCACGTCGCCGTCCGACTACGAGCTGCTGCCCTATGAATGCCACGAGGGGAACTACATGCTGCCGCACTCGCTCAGCGCCGAGCGTGAGGAGGATGCGGCGATCGAAGCCGATCTGAAGAAGGGCATCGTGCGGAAGCGGAAGAGCATCCAGCAGAACCTCGACGCCGGCGCGCGGGAGATTCCCGGGCGCACCAACCCGAACGACGACGTCGATCGCTGAGTCAGGTGGGCCAGGTGGGTCTGGTGGGTCTGGTGGGCCAGGTAGGTAAAAGCTCTTGTGACAAGAGTTTGCCCCACCTGACTCACCCGGCCTACCCGACCTACCTGACCTGAAGTGCCCGTAGCGTGAACTCGGAGCCGGGCTCGAGGTCGAGATCGTCCCGCCCCTGCACGATGACCGAGCCGGCGCCGGCCGCACCGCCGATGGCCGCGCCAATCGCCGCGCCCTTCCCGCCGCCCGTGACCGCACCGATCACCGCGCCGATCGCTGCGCCGATGCCGGTACGGGTTGCCGTCCGCGCCGTCTGGCTTTCGTCATCCGCAACGTTGCCGTCGTTCTCGACGCGCAGCGTGTCGCCGTCGGGCGTCCGCACGCTCTCGATGACGCCGTCGAAGTCCGAAGTTCGCCCGTTGCGGAACCGGATCCGGTCGAAGTCGAACGTCAGGTCGGCGCGGCCCGCCACGCGGCCGGCGCGATCGACGCCGAGCAGCCGGCCGTCGATGCGCGCGCCCTGGTACTGCGCCGGCGAAACCACCGTCAGCGTGAACGGATCCTCGGAGCGCGACTCACGCGTGCTCAACCGCTGGTCGAGCGTCGCCAGGACCGTCGTGCCGTCGGGGATGAAGTCGGTCGAGGAGGCAGACGTGCGATCGCCGCTGGTCCGCGGACGCGCGTAGCGGTCGTCACGGTTGGGGAAGCCGCCATACATGTCCAGGCGGGCGTCAGTGGAGACGCGGTCGTAGACGCTGCGCGCCACAACCGGCTGGGTGAGGCCCGGGTCGGTGACGCGGCGCGTCACACGCAGGCTGCGGCCGCCGTCGATCGGCTCGAAGGAGACCTGATAGTCCCTCGACGAATCGCCGGTGCTGTTGATTTCAAGTCGATCGCCGTACAGGTTGGCGACGGTACGCGTCGAGCGGCCGTTGGTCTGCTCGGTATGCGTCTGCCCATCGGCCTCGAACGTGACGCGGTCGGCGCGCGACGACGCCAGGGTGATCGTGCGGTCCTGACGTTCGATCGCGAGCTCCTCGGGCGCGTCGAGACGCCGCAGGATCTGCGTGCGCAGCTGCGGCCGATCGCGACCCGGCAGCGACCGCGTCACCTGATCGGCGATCGTCGACGAGTTGTCGCTGAGCGAGGTGTTGAGCTGATAGGTCCCGGTGAGGCTCGCCCGCCCGCGGCCGAAGCCCTGTGCCGACACCTGGGAGAGGCCGTCGCTGGCCACGACGCACGCGGCGACGGCGAGCGCGAGCAGCCCAACGCGAGTGGCGCGCGCCCGATGTCCATGTTTGGTCATGATGCGTCCTCCGCAACGTGCCCACCGCGGGGCCGGGCGCGAGAGTGCGCTCCGGCTCGACCACGGGCACCACGTCGATTCGGACATGGGTAGTGCAACTTGCGGGCCGCGACAGCACAGCCGCACAAGTGCCTTTCGATCAAGGTGGTTTGGGCGGTGCCCGTGCCGCCTCGTCCCCAGGCGAGGGCGACACGGCTTTACAACGCGGTGTGCCCCGATTTGCAGCAGCCGTGCCGTGGACGCGCGTAGCTCAGGGGAACATCATCAGGAAGCGCGACCCGTCGGGCGCGACATCCCAGAGGCGCCGTCCGGTCGACTGCAGAAATCCTTTTACTGGCAGCGCGACGGGGGCCTTCGCGGTAAACGCCGTGGACGTGTCGACAGCGACGGCGTAGAGCGTGGCCTCGCGATCGAAGAGGATCTCGCGCCCGTCTGGCGACCACACTGGCCGCTCGCCGCCGGCGGCGGTGATTTGTGTGCGTGCCCCGGTGCGCGGGAACGGCTCGACGTAAATCTCGTAGCGGCCGCTCTCGTTCGACTGATACGCGAGCCATTTGCCGTCAGTCGAGAAGCGGCTGCTCATCTGCGCGGTGGTCGGCGTGGCCAGCAGCGCGCGCTGCGATCGGTCGTCGGGCGAGAACGTCCAGGCGTCGTAGTCGGACGCGCCGGTGAGCGTGATGTAGCTGACGAGGCGCGCGGCCGGCGACCACGATTCGGGTGCGCGCGCCGTTTCGGCAATGAGCTCGGGCGTGCCGCTACCGTCCGAGGCCTGCCAGAACAGCTGGAACCCCTGCGGTCCGGCAAAGAGGAGGCGGCTGCCGTCGGGCGACCACATCGGAAAGCGCCCGGCGCCGAACCGTTTGGCCGCCGCGAGGTTCGCCAGGTCCGCGATCCAGACCGAGCCGTCGAACGTGTCGAAGGCGACGCGCCGCCCGTCTGGTGAGAGGCGTGGCGCAAAAGTGCCCGGCGGCAGGGCCCCGATGCGGGTCATGGTGCCCTGCCGGTCCACCCATGTGAGCTGAAATACCGGCGGTCCCTGCTGCGCGGCCGCGGTCGCGGCGGTAAGGGCCAGGGCTCCGATGGTGCGTCGCGCCATGGCCGTGTCGTTTTCAGGGGCGGGTCTAAAGACCCGCGGCCACATCAAGGCCCAGACCCGCGGCCACGTCCAGACGCAGACTCGCGGCCACGTCGAGACGCAGCCCCGCGTCCACGTCCAGAATCAGTTGCCGCGACCCGCGCCGCCACCGCGTGGCGGGGCCGGGGGCAGCGTGCCGCCCTCCGCCAGGATCTTCATGTTCTGCAGCGCGGTCGTGAAGGTGGCCGTCCGCCGTGCCCGGTCGGCCGCCCTGGCCGCGTCGTCGGCCAGCATCGAGTTGTCGTAGACCAGCGTGTAGATCAGCTTCGATGTGGTCGCCGTGAGCGGCCGCGCTTCGAGCGTGCCGTGGTAGAGGTCGTACGGGCGTCCCGCCCGCACGGGCTGCGTGTAGGTGTACGACAGCTCCGTCTTGGCGACGAGCACCTCGTTGGCCACCGATCGCACCGCTCCGAACTCGCCGTCCTTGCCTTGCGTGATCATGCAGGGGATGCGGAACCATTCGCCGATGTCGCAGAACTTTCCGATCCGTTTCCACACGTCGGCTGCCGGGCGATCGACCATGATCTCCATCGGAATCGACGTGTAGGTGGGCGAGGCCACGACCGTGGCGTCGGCGGGCGGCGCGGCGGGCGGCGTTTGCGCGTCTGCGCCTGCCGCGAGAACAAAGGGAAGTGCGAGCGCGCACGCGGCGGCGCCGCGCAGAAGTCGAGTCGTCATGCCATCTTCTCCAGTGAAAGGTGTCGGCGACATTACCGTGGACCGCGGGCTGTTGTCACGCCGGCTCCGCAGCGCCGGCGTCAAAAGAGGCCGAGCTGCCCTTTGCGCCGACGGCGCGACTCCCGGGCGTCATCGAGCACGGTCCGGCCGCCAAGCGATCGCGAAATCGCCCGCTCGCGCGCGATGACGGCCTCGACGTCGGCCGATGGACGCGCGCGGTGTTCGATGGCGCGGGTGAACGCGTCGAGCCGGCGAAAGCCGTCGATCCGGTCCGTGTGTCCGAGCCGGGCCGCGTCGAGGGCGCGTCGCAGCACGGCGATGGACTCGTCGTAAATGGTCAGCGGCACGGGGAAGGGATGTCCGTCCTTGCCGCCATGGGCGAACGAAAAGCGCGCCGGATCGTCGAACCGCGCCGGCGCGCCGTGCACGACCTCGGCGACGAGCGCCAGCGACTGCAGCGTGCGTGGGCCGAGCTGCTCGAGCAACAGGAACGACGCGAAATCGCGCAGCTCGCGCTCGTAGGCGAGGGCAAGGACGGCCCCGAGCCGGCGCTCGTGCACGTCGGCGCGGCGGACCGCGTGCCGGGACGGCATCTCGAGGCGCCGCACCTCCGCGAGCGTTGCGGCCGGATCGGTTCGCGCGATGGTCAGGAGCGCCTGCTGGGCCGGGCCGGCGCGGCCGTCCACCAGGTTGCGGATCGTCCCGGCGGGCTCGCCCACGATGGCCGTGTGCGGGTCGGCGACGAAGTCGCGGACGCTGGCCGAGTGCCAGTGATAGCGGCGGGCCACGCCGCTCCCCTCGTTCATGCCCTGCTGGATCACCGCCCAGTCGCCATCCGGTGTCACGACGAAGGCGTGCAGGTAGATCTGGAAGCCGTCGTCCACGGCGTTGTTGTCGATCCGCGCCGTCAGGCGGCTGGTGCGGACGAGCGCGTCGCCGTCGGCGCCAATGCGCTCCGCGACGTCGCGCAGCTCCTGCGGCGTGTTTCGCGAATGACGGCCGCGGCCGCCGCAGATGTAGATGCCCAGCTCGTCCGCGCGAGGATTCAGCCCGCGCTTCAACGCCCCCATCACTGAGGTGGTGATCCCGGACGAATGCCAATCCATCCCCATCACCGTGCCGAGCGCCTGGAACCAGAACGGATCGCTGAGGCGGGAGAGGAGCGCGGGTCGGCCGTAGTGCACCAGCACGCTCTCGGCGATGGCGGTGCCGAGCGTCTCCATCCGGGTGGCAAGCCACGCCGGCACGCGGCCCCCGTGCAGGGGCAAATCGGCGACGCCCGAGCGCTTCACGCCATCATTCTGCCACTCGATCGGCGCCACGGTACCGGCCCGATCCCCAGCGCTTGCGATCAGCTACGCCGCAGGCTCAGAGCCAGGTTAACGAAGCCGATCGCGAGTCCGAAGAGGAGGCCGGCGGCGAGGATCCACGGCGATGAATCCAGCCAGCGGTCGAGCGCGTAGCCCGCGCCTCCGAAGAGCAGAATGGCGCCGACCAGCGCGTACGAGGCGGCGATGCGCGGTTCGCTGCGCGTCAGCGTCCGCTGGAGCTCACGGTTGGCCTCCGAGAGGTTCGATTGTGTGCGTGCCATGCGGCCCTCCCACGAGCGCCCGGCAGGCGCCCCGCGTGACGCGGTGTGCACCCCGCGATCGTTGACGGCGCCGTGGTCGGGCGGATATAGTTGTAATTGCAACTATATCGCGGAAAGGATCGGCAACGCACATGTTCGAAACGTTCGCGGCGCTCAGCACCATTTCGATGATCGTGATCTTCGTCGTGCTCTATCAGATCGACAGGAAGGGACGCCAGGAGGACGCCGAGAAGACGGCGGGTACGCCTGACTCGCGGGTCTAGCATGGCCGTGTCCGCCAGGGCAGGGGCAGCGATCGCGGCCGACACCGTGGCGCGCGAGATTCCGCTCGACCACGTGTTGCGGTTCATGCGCCTGATCTGGGCTATCGATCACGAGCTCGAGCGGGTGTCGAAGCGGATGGAAGATCGCATTGGCCTGACGATTCCCCAGCGCCTGTCGCTGCTGCTCATCGGCCAGAACCCCGGGATCCTGGCCAGCGAGCTGGCGGGGGTCCTGCACCTGCACCGAGGCACCCTGTCGGGCATCCTGCGCCGGCTCCAGCAGGCTGGCTACATCGAGCGCACCGTCGACGCCCGCGACGCGCGCCGTGCCGGCCTGACGCTGACGCGGTCAGGGCAGACCGTGAACCGGCGGCGCGCCGGGACGTTCGAGGACGCGGTGCGGCGCATGCTGGAGTCGGTGGGTGGCGCCGAGCGCTCCGCGGCCGAGCACGTCCTGTCTCGCCTTGGCGCCGAGCTGCGTGCCGTCGGCGACGCCACCGCGTAAGCGCGCTACTGCACGTTCAGGAGCTCGACGTCGAACACCAGCGAGGCGTTGGGCGGAATAGGACCGCTGCCGGTCGAGCCATAGGCAAGTTCCGGCGGAATCGTCAGCCGGCGCAGCCCGCCGACCCGCATGCCGAGGACACCCTGGTCCCAGCCAGGAATCACGCGCCCGGCTCCCAGCGTGAACGAGAACGCCGCGCCCGAATCGAATTGAGTGCCTTTCTGGTCGGGTCTTGCCGGGTCGAACAGCCATCCGGTGTAGGCGACAGTCAGGGCCCGGCCATTGCTCGCGGCCGTGCCGGTGCCGACGCGCAGATCGGTCTGGGTGAACTCCGCGCGGGGCTGGGATTGAGACGGGGCCGAGGGCGTTTCCGAGCCGCAGCCGCTTACCAGCAGGAGGGTTACCGCACAAACGAACCATGTGAGACGGGACATCTCACAAGAATCGCACGGAGCCGGGTCCGGGCGCCACGGGAGCTCCCTGGGGCGGTTGCGCCGGAGAACACCGGTCGGGATCATCCAGCCGGGTGGATTGGCGGCCCGCGGGCATCCCGAAATGCCAGAATACGCAGCCGCCCAAGACGGCACCAATATGAGCGATGACTCTCGCGATCATTCGTCGCCGACCGGTCTGACACGGCGAGGCGTGCTCCGCGGTGCCGGCCAGGCATTCGCCGCGGCGGCGGTGTCGCCCATGGTCGGCCCGGCCGCCGTGCTCTTCGCCCAGGCCGACGCCGGCCGCACGGCCGCGGACCGGCCGGTCAGCGAGGTGATGACGCGCCTCAGTACCTACATGAGCGAGGCCCGCGACCGCGCGCTGCCAGAGGAGGTGGTCGAGCGCGCCAGGCGCCACATCCTCGATGCGCTGTCGGCGATGGTCTCAGGGACCGAGCTCGTACCCGGTCGCAACGCATTGCGGTTTGCCCGCAGTTACGGGGGCGCGCCGGTGGCAACAGTCGTCGGCGACCGCATCGTCTGCGGCCCCATCGAGGCGGCGATGGTCAACGGTACGCTGGCGCACGCCGACGAGACCGACGATACGCTCGCGCCGGGACCGTGGCATCCCGGCTGCAATGTGGTGCCCGCGGCGCTCGCACTCGGCGAGCAGTTCGGGGCCAGTGGCAGCCGGTTCGTGCGCGCCGTGGTGCTCGGCTACGACATCGGCACCCGGGTGATGGCCGCCATCCAGCCCGGCTTGCAGACCGGCCTCAAGCTGCCGTACGGGATCGCCGGCGTGTTCGGTGCGGCCGCGGCCGGCGGCGCGCTTGCCGGCTTCGATCCGCAGAAGATGCGCTGGGCGCTCTCGTACGCGGCGCAGCAGAGCTCGGGTCTCGAAACCTTTCCGCGCGACCCGGATCACACCGAAAAGGGGTTCATTTTCGGAGGTATGCCTGCCCGCAGCGGCGTGACCGCGGTCCTGCTCGTGCACAACGGCTGGACCGCCGTCCACGATGCGATGGTCGGGCCCGAGAGCTTCGTCACCGCCCATGCGCCGGCGGGGAAAGCGGAGCTGCTGGTGGATCGGCTCGGCGAGCGCTACGAGATCACCCGGGCCAACATCAAGCGCTGGACGGTCGGGTTTCCCATTCATGCGCCGCTCGACGCCATCGAGGCGCTGCTGAAACGGCAGCCGATTGATCCCGACCGCGTCACTGAGCTGGTCGTGCGCTATCAGCCCGGATCCATCACCGACAACAGCGGCGCGTCCGACATCAACGTGCAGCACGCGCTGGCGGTGATGCTCATCGACAAGCGGCTCACATTCCGCTCCATTCACGACACGGCGCGCATGCGTGATGCGGCCGTGGTGCGCCTGCGCGGCAAGATACGGCTGATGGCGCCGCAGCCGGGCGCGCCGATGCTTCCGCTGCTGCAATTCACGATGGCCGATGGCAGCCGCATCGTGCAGGACGGCGTCGGACCGGTGCTCGGCACCGCGGCCAATCCGCTGTCGCGCGAGCAGCTCGTGGCCAAGTGTCGCGCGCTGATGACGCCGGTGCTGGGCGCGGCGCAGACGGGACGGCTCGTCGATCGCGTGATGACGATCGACGCCATGCCCGACCTGCGCGCGCTACGCCCGCTGCTGCAGCACGCGCGGCAGGAAGGGCCCCCGCGGCTGTCGGAGTATCCCGATGCCGGGTGAAGGACTGGTGGGACTGGTGGGACGGGTAGGACGGGTAGGACTGGTGGGCCGGGTGGGTGTGGCACTCGCGGCTCTCTTGATGGCTGCGAGTGCATCGGCACAGAGCGCGTCGTGCGATCGCGGCTGTCTGGAGTCGATGCTCGAGACGTACGTGGACGCCGTGGCGGCGCGTTCGCCGGACCGGCTGCCGGTGGCCGCGGGCGTCGTGTTCACAGAGAACGGACAGCGCCTCGAGCTTGGCGACGGACTGTGGCACACGGCGACGGCACGCGGCCGCTATGCCCTGCGCCTCGCCGACGTCGAGACCGGCCAGGCGGTCTTCATGGGCACCGTCCGCGAGGCCGACACCGCCGCCATCCTCGTGGTCCGGCTCGCGGTGCGCGAGCGCCGCCTCCGCGAGATCGAGACTCTGGTCATCCGCAACGAGGCTGCGGCGAAGAGTCTCGACACCATCGGCGCGCCGCGGGCAACCTGGACCCAGGCGGTGCCGGCCGCCGAGCGCCACCCCCGCGCCGACCTGGTGCGCATCGCCAACATGTATTTCTCGGGAATCGAGCGCAACGACGGCAAGGGGCGGTATCCGATTGCCGACTCGTGCGCGCGGCTCGAGAACGGCACCGTGACGGCGGGTGACCCGGCCGTGGTGCTGGGCGCGGAGGCCGCGGCCGGTGGCGGCCGCGTCGGCAGCACCGGCGCGCCCGCGTCTGGGCTGCCGGCAGCAGTTCGAGACCGGCGTCTTCCACTACGTCACGCGCATCCGCGACCGGCGGTTCGTGCTGGTCGATCCCGAGCGCGGCCTGGCGTTCGCGTTTGCCTTCTTCGACAATGCGGCGGGCGACGCCCGGTTCGGAACGCTCGCCGATGGAAGGAAGGTCGTGTCGGGGCCGAGCGTGCCGTGGACGTGGCAGATCTCCGAGGTCTTCAAGATCGAGAAGGGGCTCATCGGCCCGGTGGAGTCGGTGCTCCACCCTGTGCCCTATGGCATGGGCTCTGGATGGAGCACGTGGCAGGAGGCGATGTCCAGCGAGCCTCGATGATGTAGCGGTCGGTCTTCAGACCGACCGTCCAAGCGTCGAAGGGCGGTTGCAGGGCGGTCTGAAGACCGCCCTCTACGTTAGCGTCACATCGGTGGCAGCGAGGCGAGATACGCCGAGATGTTCAGGATATCGGCGTCGGTGAGTCCCGCCGCGGGCCGCTTCATCAGCGGCGCGTCGGGCCCGCTCCGGTCGCCGTCCTTGAACAGGTGTAGCTGGCGGGCGATGTAAATCGGGTGCAGGCCGGCAATACGCGGCACGTTGGCCAGCCCCTTCATGCCCTCGCCGTGGCAGATGTTGCACGCCACGGTCTTGCCGCCGCCGCCGTTCACGAGGGCGCGGCCTTTCGAGAGGCTCCCCGGTGGCACGTAGGCGACGAACCCCGAACGCGGATCGCGCAGGCGCGCCTTCGTCTGGTCCTCCGGCAGGATGATGATGCGGGCGCCAATCGGCTCCATGCCGCTGTTGTTGGGATCGACGAACCGCATGCGCCCCTGTCCGACGAATGTCTTGGGCACCATCGCGGCCTCGACGACGCGCACCCACTTGCCACGCGGCAGCGACGCGAACCACTCCGCCGCCTGGCGGACTTCCTCGTCCGACAGCTCTTTCGCGATGCCGTTCATCCGCGCGTAGTCTTTGCGGCTGCCCGCTTTGAAGTCGTTCATCTGCTGCACGAAGTAGTCGGCGGTGAAGCCGGTGAGATCGGCCGACTCGGGATGGCCAAAGCCGGACATCAGATGGCAGGCACCGCAGGCCAGCGCGCCGGCGTGCCCCTTCTGCACGATGCCTGGCGCCGGCTTGTGGGCCTCGGGTATCCAGTCGGGCGGATTGAGCAGGTCGTCGATCTGCTGCGGCGTGTACTGCTTCGTGCTGCCTTCGACCGACTTGGGTCCCGGCGGCTCCGGGGGAAGTGTTCCGGCCTGTACCGGGAACGCCCAGGCCGGCTCGCGTGCCGGGGGATTGGGGAGGACCGTGGGTGTACCCGGCGCTGGCTGTTGCTGCGCAACCGCCGCGACCGTCAGCGCCATCACCATCAGAACGGGTCCGGACCAACGAGCCTTCATCGTGTGCCTCCCTCGACCGGCGTCACGCCGGTGTGCCAGATACGCCGTGCGGCCGGGCTATCCGCGGTACTCCAGAACGTTGAGCCCGGCGTTCCAGTCGCTGACGTAGATCAGACCATCGCGCGTCACGAACAGGTCGGCGCTCTTGGCCGCCTTCGCCACGTTCGGCCGCGGGTCGATGACCTTGGCTGGCGGCGGCGGGATCCACGACGCGATCTCGCGCGGCGTGAACTGGTTCGCGATATCGAACACACGCACGCCGGCGTTGTTGTAAGTGGCGAAAATCGTGGTCTCGCTCTGGAAGCCGGCCGGCCGGTTCTCGTACAGGTTGTGCGGCCCGAACGTGCCGAGGCCGCAGAAGTCGCGTCCGGTGGGTGTCGGCAGCGTCGCAATCGGCACCGGGTTCTCGGGGGCGCGCACGTCCACGATGAAGGTGTGAAAGGTGCCCTTGGCGCAGCGCTCCGCGTTGGCCTCGTCCGCCACGACCACGAGTTGGCGCCCGGGAAGCGGCAGCGGCGTGTGCGTGCCGCCCGGATACGGCGGGGACCAGTTGAGATGGGCGACCAGCTTCGGCCTGGCGCGGTCGCTCAGGTCGTGGATCGTAAAGCCCGCGTCGCGCCACGCGCCATAGCCGAAGTTGCCGGCGACGATCATGTGGTGGAGCGCGGCGCGTTTGCCCTTGGGCATGACCGGCGTTTCACCGCCCGCGCGGTGCATGCCCGGCAGCCACCACCGCGAGACGATCTCGGGCTTCGTGATCGTCTGCAGATCGACGATGCACAGGATGTGGTCGGTGAACCCGTCGAAGTGCGCGGCCACGTAGGCGTAGCGTCCGCCTGTCCACCACAGGCGGTTGATGCCGAGCCCGGGCATCTCGAGAAAGGCGATCTCGCGCATCTCGCCGGGTGTCGAGATGTCGTGGATGCTCAGCCCCGAGCGGAACTTCTTGCGGTTGGTGATGCTGTCGGCGAGCGTGTTTTCGAAGTAGCCGCGCAGGTCGTCGTACGACTGCATCGCGACGATGTTGGCGCCGTTGGCGAGCAGCAACAGGTCGTCGGACACCTGCAGGTGATGCGTCCGCGTGTTGGTGCCGGCGGTGAAGAACCCGACGGGCTTGAGGCGGCGCGGGTCGGCGGCGTCGAGGATGGTGACGCCGTCGCTGAACATGTGGCCGACGTAGACGTGGCCGCGGTTCAGCATCACCTGCACGCCGTCGGGCCGGCCGCCCTGATCGCTGTAGGAGAGATGGCGGATGCCGCGACCGATGCCGGCGGCTGGCACCTCGGGGTCCGCCGCACCTACCAGCGTGCCCGCCGGCACACACGACGCGCCCAGGGCGAGGAGGTGCTTGAGGCAGTCGCGACGCGTCGCCGGCATGCGGGGGTATTGTGCGCCAAAGCGCGGCCGGAGGGATGGTGCGCTTTGCAAATCCGGGCTGCCAAGCGTTCCGGGTGCGCCACGGACGGGCCACGCAAACCGGGACCGTTGACTGCGCCGCTGGCTCTTTCTGTTTGTGTTTTCGCACCGTCGCGCCGTCGAGCTTCCGCGCCAGCGTGTCTGGTGGCCTGCTCCTTGCTCCAGTAGGCGGCATGGGTACCCCTCGATTGCGTCGATCCGACGGTGCGCTCGCGGTTCTCGCAGCGCTGGCCCTGGCCGGGTGCGGGCGCGATCTCACGCCGAAGATCACCACCGAGATCCAGCAACGGACCGCGGCCGCGCCGCCGTCGCCGCTGTCGGCGGCCGTGTGGACCGACGTGCAGCGGTTCTACGCGCAGCGGATGCACGCGCCGCGCTGGGTGCTGGACGGGGAAGAGGAGCAGATCGAGGCCGCCCTGCGCGTGGTGGCGCGGGCACCGGATCATGGCCTCGTGGCAGCCGACTACGGCGAGGCGAATCTTCCGCGCCGGCTGCCGTCGAAGCCGTCGATCCAGGAGTCGCTCGGCGAGGACGTGCTCAAGATCGCGCGGCTCGATCTCCAGATCACGACCGCGCTGCTGGCGCTCGGGCGCGACGTCGCCGTCGGCCGCACCAGCCCCGCGGCCATCGACCCGCGCTGGAAGGCGGCCCGACCGGTACCGGACCTTGCCGCCAGCCTTGCCGCCGCGGCCGACGCGGGGCGTCTCGACGGATGGCTCGACACCGTGCGCCCGGTGCACCCCGAGTACGCGGCGCTCCAAACGGCGCTCGCAGCGCTCCGCACGCAACTCGGCAACGACGGCGCCGGCGTCCAGCGCCTGGCTCTGAATCTCGAACGCTGGCGATGGCTGCCGGATGATCTCGGCGCCCGCCACATCCTCGTCAACATCCCGGCGTTCCAGATGGCCGTCCGCGAGGGAGGCCGACCCGCGCTCGAGATGAAGGTGGTGGTCGGGACACCAGAGCGCGTCACGCCGGTGTTCAGCGGCCGGATGGATACCATCGTCTTCAGCCCGTACTGGAACGTGCCCGACAGTATCGCCGAGGGCGAAACCGCACCGAGCGCGGCACGCGACCCGCGATTCCTGGCCCGCAACAACATCGAGATTCTCCGCCGCGGGCCTGACGGCGTGAGCACCGTCAATCCCGCGTCGGTGGATTGGGGCGATCCCGACGCGATCAAGGCGCTGGCGTTCCGGCAGAAACCAGGGGCGAGCAACGCGCTCGGCCACGTGAAGTTCCTCTTTCCCAACCCGTACGAGGTCTACCTGCACGACACGCCGGCCGACGCAATGTTTGCACGCACGGGCCGCGCGTTCAGCCACGGCTGCGTCCGGCTGGAGAAACCGGACGCACTGGCGTCCTATCTGCTGCGCGATGACCCGAATTGGGATGCGGAACGGATCGAGACGGCCATGCATCAGGATGAGGAGCGCCACGTGGCCATGAAGGAGAAGCTGCCGGTGCACATCGTCTACTTCACGGCGTGGCCCGACGGTTCCGGCGGGGTCCAGACGTTCCCGGACGTGTACGGGTACGACACGAAGCAGAGCGATAGCCCGGCCACACGCGGGCACGCGAAGGCGTCAAGCTCGGCCGACTAGTTGGCGCGAAGTCGTCGACGGCCCGTCCTTCACAGCAGCGCCCCCGCCGAGCCTAAGGTCCCCTCGCTCGCCGCCGGCCTGTAACCTTTCGCCCTCGTCACGGTATTCCCAGGCAATCGAGCGCGGCCCGAACGGGTCCGCCGTTCGTTCCGTCTAAGTCGGCGTGACCGCGCCACCGGAGGATTCGTGATTCGGAGACTGGTCCTTGCGGCCTCTCTCACTGCCGGACTGCTCGTGAGTACCCCCGGCGAGGGCGGGGCGCAGCAGCCGGCCAAACCCCGGGATCTGCAGGCGCACGCGATCACGACTCCGCCAAAGCTGGACGGCGTGCTGGACGACGAAGCATGGGCCCGTGAGCCCGAAGCCCTCGACACCTGGATGTCGTACAACCCGCTGCGCGGGCAGGCCGAGCAACAGCACACCCAGGTGTGGGTGGCCTACGACAGCAAGGCGATCTACTTCGCCTTCAAAGCCCTCGATTCCGAGCCCGACAAGATTCGCACCACGATCAGCCGCCGCGACAACGTGTGGAGCGACGACTGGGTGGGCGTGAGCCTCGATTCGAGTCGAGCCGGACAGATTGCGTACCACATGTTCGTCAACCCGAGCGGCATCCAGATGGATGCGTTGCAGAGCAGCAACGAGGATTCCGCGGTGGACTGGGTGTGGCAGAGCGCCGGCAAAGTGGACGCCGACGGCTACACGGTGGAACTGCGCCTGCCCCTCGAGAGCATCCGCTTCCACGGCGGGACCGACGTGCGGATGGGCGTGCTGTTCTATCGCCGGAACAGCCGCATGGGCACGTCATGGTCGTGGCCGGCGATGCCACCGGGGGAGTGGGTCTTCGAGAACCACGCGCAGCTCTCGTTCGGCGAGCTGCATCAGCCGCGTCTCCTCGAGGTGATTCCGAGCGCCACCGTGTCGCGCAACGACACGCGCGTGGTGGGCCAGCCGTGGCAGGCGTCGCGCCGCAAGGCCGACTTCGGCGCCAGCGTCAAATACGGCATCACCTCCACAGTGACCCTCGACGCCACCATCAACCCGGACTTCAGCCAGGTGGAGAGCGATGCGTTCGAAGTCGAGGTGAACAATCGCTATCCGATCTTCTTCAGCGAGAAGCGGCCGTTCTTCATGGAGGGTCTCGGCCTGTTCAACCTGGCAGGCACCAACGGCGATGCGACGATGCGGACGGCGGTTCACACCCGGCGGATCGTGGACCCGCAGGCCGGAATCAAGCTCACTGGCACCTCCGGCCGCTACACCTACGGCACACTCGTCGCCCCGGACGCATCGGTGGGTCCGAACGCGTACCAGGTCTACGGCATCGGCCGTGCGGTGCGGAACTTCGGCGATGCCCAGTACGTCGGCGCGCTCGTCACCGACACTGAGTTCCGGCAGGATCACAACCGGACCGTGGCCGCCGATTTCGCGCTGAAGCACGGCGCCAATTTCCGGTGGAACGGCAACATCATCCACACCGATTCGGCCGACGCGGCGGGAAGGGACTCGAACGGTACCGGCGGGCAGTTGTCGTACAACTGGGAGACCCGCCGCTATTCGGTGGCCGGCCAGGCCGAGCACTACGACCCGGGCTTCCGCATGGATACCGCGTTCGTCAATCGCGTCGGCATCACCCGCGGCTGGCAATACCAGGCCATCAACTTCTATCCCGAGAAGCGCTTCGCCTGGATTAAACGGGTGAACCCGTTCCTGTGGGTGCAGACGGCCGAAGATCGCGTGCAGGGCGGCAGCGAGCTGTTCGTGCTGCCGGCGCTACGATTCAATTTCACGCGCTCGGGCTACCTGCGCGTAGACGTGGGGCGGGGCCACGAGACGTTTGCGCATCAGCGGTTCGACGTGGGGCGCGTCCTGGCCGACGGCGGGGCTCAAGTCACGAACTGGCTCAATCTTGCCGGCAACTACAACGCGGGACCGGCGATCTTTTACGACCCGGTGGCGCCCTTTCAGGGCTGGCAGCGCGTGCTCGGCGCCCGCGTCGGACTCCAGCCCAGCGCGAAATTCAATCACAGCCTGAACTACCGCTTCGTGCACTTCCAGCGGGAGACGACGGGAGAGAAGGTGTTCGACGTCCACGTCATCAACCTGCGGAACACCTACCAGTTCACGCCGCATTTCCTGATTCGGGCGATCACGAACTACGACAGCTCGCGGCGTCGCGTGCTCGGCGACTTCCTGGCCTCGTACGAGCTCATGCCCGGGACGGTGGCGTACGCCGGCTACGGAGCGCTCTGGGAGGGCATTGAGACGACGCCCTATCAGACAACGGCCCGCGCCTTCTTCTTCAAGGCGTCTTACCTGGCGCGCTTTTGAGGCGGCCTCGCGCCGCGGCGCCTCAGCTCTCTTTCGGCGGCACGAATTTCTTGCGGATGCGCTTCGGACGCCCGTGCGCCTGACCGATCTTGTTCACGTCGCCGGCCGCGGCCGGGACGATCGGCGACCGGCCCTCGCCTGCGGGAATCTCCGGACCGCGCACCTGCTGATCCGGCAAGTTGTCCTTGCGGTACGGCGCGTCCTCCTTGAGGCCAATCTCGAGCTTGTCCTTCCAGGTCATGGTTGAGCCCTCCAGCGCCGCCTGAACGGCGCGGCACTGATGACTTGTGCACGACGGGTGCCAGGCCATCTGTGCCCGCCTGTCGGCCGCAAGGCTCGGCAGTGTGTAAACCCGGCCGTGGAATAATGGAAAGTTACACATGGCACAAACGATCGAACTGGGGCTCGATACCTTTGGCGACGTCACCGTAGGCCCCGACGGTCAGCCGCTTTCTCAGGCGCAGTCGCTGCGTAACCTCGTCCTGCAGGGCGAACTCGCCGATCAGGTGGGCCTCGCCTTCATCGGCGTGGGGGAGCACCATCGTCCCGATTTCGCGGTGTCGGCGCCGGAAGTGGTCCTGGGGGCGATTGCCGCCCGGACGTCCAAGATTCACCTCGGCTCCGCCGTCACGGTGCTCAGCTCTGACGATCCGGTGCGGGTGTTCGAGCGGTTCTCGACGGTCAATGCGCTCTCGAACGGGCGCGCCGAAGTCATCGTCGGCCGCGGGTCGTTCACCGAATCGTTTCCGCTGTTCGGCTACGACCTTGCCAACTACGAAGAGCACTTCGAGGAGAACCTGAACCTCTTCGTGGAGCTGCTCAAACAAGAGCCGGTCACCTGGAAAGGGCGGCTGCGGGCGCCGCTCACCAATCAACTGGTGTATCCGCCGACCGAGGGTCGTCTCTATACGTGGGTGGGCGTGGGCGGCAGTCCGGAGTCGGTGGTCCGGGCCGCGTTCTACGGCCTGCCCTTGATGCTGGCCATCATCGGCGGCAGCCCGGCGCGCTTTGCGCCCTACGCGCAGCTCTATCGCGAGCGGCTCGAAAAATTCGAGAAACCGCTGCAGCCGATTGGCGCGCACTCCCCGGGGCACGTCGCCGCCACCGACGAGCAGGCGAAGGAAGAGCTGTGGCCGCACTACGCCGGCCTGATGAACCGCATTGGGCGCGAGCGCGGGTGGCCGCCCATCGGCCGCGATCACTTCGAGCGTGAGGCGAGTGACGGCGCGCTCTTCGTCGGATCGCCCCAGACCATTGCGGCCAAGGTCGTCCGTACCGTGAAGGCGCTCGGGCTGTCCCGGTTCGACTTGAAGTACAGCAACGGCACGCTGCCGCACGATCTACTGATGAAGAGCATCGAGCTGTACGGCACGAAGGTCGTGCCGCTCGTGCGCGATCAGCTCGACTGAGGACAGTGCCTTCGCAGGGGCGTGTGAAGACCGCGGCCACCTGCACCCGCGTGGGATAATCGCGCGCGAATGCGTGTGCGATCCCTTCTGCGCGGCGTTCTCGTTGTGCTCGTCGTCGCCGTCGTGGCTGTCGCGGGCTTCGTCTGGTGGAACCTGCACGACCGCTGGCCCGGTTCCGAGCTCAACGCCGTCGTGCGGCCGACGCTCTCGGTACCGGCGCGGCTTCGGGTCGGCTTCGGCCGCCGCACCATCAATCCGGACATGACCCGGCCGGTCTGGGTGGCCGGCTTCGCGCACAATCGCGCGGCGACGCGGATCCACGACGATCTCAAGGCCGTCGCGACCGTCATCGACGACGGCGAGCATCGCATCGGCCTGGTCGTGCTCGATGCCATCGGGTTCTTCCACGACGAAGTGCTGGCGGTACGCCGCGGCCTGCCCTCATCGGCGCGGCTGGACTACGTGGTGGTGGCGTCGACCCACAATCATTCCGCGCCGGATCTGATGGGCATCTGGGGGCCGAGCGACTTGCGTAGCGGCATCGACCCCGAGTACCGGCGCGCGGTGGTCGCAGGGGCGACCGCGGCGCTGCTCGAGGCCGCCGACGCGCTGACGCCAGCCACGGTCTCGTTCGTCGAGGTTCCGCTCGAGCCCGCCGGCCTGGTCGCCGACTCGCGAGATCCGCAGGTGTTCGACCCGACGATGCGGTTGATGCACTTCACCCGCGCCGACGGGTCGACCATCGGCTCCATCGTCAACTGGGCCGACCACCCCGAGACACCCTGGGCGACGAACACCGAGCTGACCGCGGACTTTCCCGGCTATCTGCGCGACGCGCTCGAAGCAGGCGTCACCGTGGACGGCCGCGAGGTGGAGGCCGGCCTGGGCGGCGTCCATCTCTACGTCAACGGCGCGATTGGTGGACTGATGACGACCAACCCGCAGACGACGGTCGTCGATCCCTACACCCAACAGTCGTTCGCGGACCCATCGCACGACAAGGCGCGCGCCCTGGGCCGCCGTCTGGCGCAGGCCGCGCTGGGCGCCGTGCGGTCGAGGTCGGGCGTGACCCAGACGGAGCCGCGCATTGGCTTTGCGGCGCGCACCCTCGAATTGCGCATCGACAACCCGCTGTTCCGGCTCGCCGCGGCGATCGGCCTCTTCGGGCGCGGCCAGCCACGGCTGAATCACATTCGCACCGAGGTGGCCGTCATCACCTTCGGCGAGGCGAGCCTGACCTGCGTGCCGGGGGAGCTGTATCCCGAAATCGCGAATGGCGGCATCGAACGCCCGCCCGGCGCCGACTTCGACCTGGCGCCGGTGGAGGTGCCCTCGCTTCGCGAGTTGATGCCGGGCCGGTTCAAGTTTCTCGCCGGCCTCGCCAACGACGAGATCGGCTACATCATCCCGAAGTCGGAATGGGACGACGCGGCGCCGTGGCTCTACGGCGCGGCGGAGCGGCACTACGGTGAAATCAACTCGCTCGGCCCCGAGACCGCGCCGGTGATTCACGCGGCGCTCAAGGACCTCTGGACGTCGCTCGGCGCGCCGGCCCGCACGGCGTCGAGGACGGCAGCCCCGCTGCGCACAGCGAACGGCACATCGCCCTGAAGCGGCCTACAATACGGCCGCCCGGCGTTGACGCCGCACGAGGTTCGGCCGGGCATCAGCCAGCGCGCCCGCGGGCGCCACATGGGGGAACAACGATGATTCGACGGGGACTTCTGGGCGTCCTGATGGCGGCATGGGCGGTGCCGGCGATGGCGCATCACGGCGTCGGCAGCTTCGATCTGACCAAGCAGGTGACGTTCACGGGCAAGCTGACTCGCATCGAGCTCATCAACCCGCACTCCTGGCTCTACTTCGAGGTGGCCGAACCGGATGGCAAGCTGTCGAAGCATCGCTGCGAGATGCGTTCGGCGCACACGCTGCGCCGCTCGGGGTGGGGGAAAGATCTCTTTCCGATCGGCGAGCAGATCACCGTCGAGGCCGCGCCGGACCGCGACGATCCGGGATCGTGCTACCTGAACACGATCCGTTTCGCCAACGGGTCTCGGATGGATCGCTACGGACAGTACGTGAAGGGCCCCGGCGGCAACGTCACCGAGGTGCGGGGTGTGCTGGCGTCGGCGTCGGTCGAAAAGGCGAAGTCGAGGCCGGCCAAGCGTCCGTCGGGCGAGCCGAACATCACTGGTGACTGGGCGCCGGAGCAGGTCGTGATGGCGGATCCTCAGGGAAGAGGCGGCGGCCTCGTGCCGCTCAGCACCGTCGCGACGGCCAAGCCGGGCGGCACCGGTGGCGGCGCCGCCGCGCGCCGTGGCGGCGGTCCGCCTGCCGGGCCGCGTCTCTACGGTGGTACCGAGCTCACGCCGGAAGGGGAGAAGGCCGCGACTGCGTTCAAGCGCGAAGACAACCCGCGCTTCAGCTGCCTGACGACGAGCATCGTGTTCGACTGGACGTTCGATGGGCCGGTCAACCGCATCACGCAGAACAAGGACACGATCGTCATCGAGTACGGGCAGATGAACCTGAAGCGGACGGTCTACATGAACCAGAAGACACACCCCGCGTCCGTGAAGCCGTCGCGCGCCGGCCACTCGATCGGACGCTGGGAAGGCGACACGCTGATCGTGGATACGGTGGGCTTCCAGCCTGGCGTGCTGAATGCCCCGGTCCGGAACAGCGACAAGCTGCACGTTGTCGAGCGGTTCACGTTCGATCCCACGACGGTCCGGATCACGCGCGCGTACACGGCGGAGGATCCGATCTATCTGAAGGGCCAGTACACCGGCCAGGACATCGTTGGCGTGGCCGATCAGCCGTACGCCGAGGATCAGTGCAAGGAGCAGGGCTTCATCAACTACTCCAAGCAGGCCCAGAAATAGATCGAGCCCCGGAAGAACCCACGCCCGCGCGGAGTAGTTCGCCTCCGCGCGGGCGCCCTCGTGCCGATCCCTCCTGAAATCGCGCGTGTCGCCCTGGCACGCCTGCTGCTCCTCATTCCGTGGAAGCCCGCTGCGGCCGTTGCTGTGCGCGGGTCTCGAACTGGGAGGAGCCATGGCGCTGCGGGTGCTCGTCGTGTACGGCACGACTGAGGGTCAAACGGAAAAGATCGCCCGGGCCATCGCCGAAACGTTGCGCAGCGAGGGGATCGCGGTCGATGTCGTCGCGGCATCTGGTGATGCCCCGCCACCGGGCGGCTACGCCGGCGTCCTCGTGGCGGCGTCGGTGCACGCCGGCCAGTATCAGCGCCCCGTACGGCTATGGGTGCAGACCCATCGGGACGAACTTGACGCGCGGCCGGCGGCGTTCGTGTCGGTGTGCCTGAGCGTGCTGCAGCACGACGACAAGACTCGGCGCGATTTCGCACGGATTCTCGAGCAGTTCGTCAGCGAAACGAGGTGGCGCCCAGCCACGATCAAGGAGGTGGCGGGCGCGCTGCCCTACACCCGCTACGGATGGCTCAGGCGCCTGATCATGAAGCGGATCGTCGGCAAGGCCGGCGGCGACACCGATACTCGCCGCGATTACGAATACACGGACTGGGCCGACCTGCGCCGGTTCGCAAGCGACTTTGGTCGCGCGCTGCGGACCCCAGCCGCCGTTTCACGCACCGCTGCTTCGACTGCCCGCTGACGGATTCGGCGCGCCATCCCTACGGGGAGACGGCGACTTCCCCCTCCCGGAAGTAGGACGGGAGATCCGGCTTGGTATCCCGCAGAATCTCGATCACCGCTTCGCGATCAGCTGGCGTCAGCCGCGCGTAGCGCTCGTCGCGTGTGGCGCCGGACAGCACCGCCCACATCCGGGCGTAGATCGCCTGCTTGACCATCACCGGCAGTCCGTCGAACGACGCCGAGTAGACCAGATAGCTGCACGGGTATCGCATCAGCCGCGTCTCGAGGTCCAGATCTCGCAGCGAACGTCCGCGTGAATCCCGCAACCCTCGGGCGCTGAAGACGCGCGCAAATGGCGACGCTCCCGCAACCGCTCCCGGCAGTGGCTTCTCGTCGACGAACAGCAGATAGTCGACCAACTCGTCGACGATGACGGCGAGCGGCCGGCCCGCGTCGGTTCCCACCCGTGCTTCCCAGCCAGCGCGCGTGATCAGATTGAGCATGCGTGCCTGATGCTCGATCATCAGCAGCGCCACGACGTCGCTGGTGCGGGCCGGGTAGTCGCCGGCGTCGAAGCGCGCATCGAGCGACTCCAGGTGCACGGACGCGGCTGTCACCGCGTCCTCGATCGCGCCGCCCGCCGGGACGAGCGCATTGCCCAGATGGCGGGGAAGAGCGTGGCGTCCTGTCACGAACCAGCCGCCCCAGCGCACGTCGAAAGGCGTCCGGTGATCGATGCTGAAAGCCGGCACGTAGAGCACCTGCCCGTCCGATGCCGGCACGACGCTGCCGACGAACATCCCCGGGACGTCGAGCGTCGCCTCCCAGGTGTGGCAGTGCACGCAGCCCAGTTGGCGAGTGGCGCGCGGCGGAGTACTGGCCGTTTGTTCAATCGTGTAGAACGTGGTCCCCAGGGACGGATCGTGAGCGGCCAGTTCGAGCACCTCGCCACCGCGCACCCAGCCAACCGCCACGGTGTCGTTGAAGTACAGCGCCCTCGGATTGGCAGGCGAGATGCGGCGCGCCTGGAAGCTGGTTTTCGAGTAGACGAGGAGCTGCGATTCAACCGGGACGTCCATGGCCGCGAGGAGCGCGCGCAGGTAGCCGGTGCCGGGCTCAAAGGGGAAGGCGAGTTCGCCGCGCGCGAGACGGCCGTTCAAGCGCACCACGGCATCCGAGGCCGCCGCCGTCTGATAGGCGACGGCCGGATGGTTCCGTAGGGCCGACGGTGAAATCGGTGACTGGCTCGAGCCCACGATGCCGGTGACGAGCCAGCCTGCGGCCGCCATCGCCAGAGACCAAGTGTGTCGCGCGCGCATCGCGACAGCAGAGAGCGAAGGGCGTGCCGTCGGGGCGGCGGCTGTTTTCGGGCCGCTTCCGCGGGTGGACCGCACGCGGCCGCGAAGGGTTTCCCACCAGGCGGCGAATTCCTCGCGGAGGCCTCTGCGAGGGGCCAGATAAGGCGCATATAAGGATTAATAAGGAAGTTTAGATACCTATTAATGACATATATGGTAAGTTAGAGTATAAATGAGCGTGATACCAGAACGAGCTGGGCCTGTCCTGCTCTCGGTCGACCAGGTCGCCGGGGAACTGGGACTCCACGTCCGGACCGTCCGGCGTTACGTGCGCGAAGGCCGGCTCCAGGCGGTTCGAATCGGCAAGCAATACCGTGTGGCGCGTGAAGCGGTGAATGCGCTCACGGGGCGCTCGCCTGCGGTGGCAACGATGGCGGCGCCGGATGGCCGGCGTCACGTGGAAGTGTCGAGCATCGTCCACGTGGAGGCGATCGATCGGGACTCGGCGAACCGGATCACGATCGCGCTGCTCGCCACGGCGAAGGGGCGGCCCGACACGGACGACCCGCTGCGTATCGACACGGTGTACGACCCCGCGCGGTCGCGGCTGAAGATTTTCCTGAGCGGGAGCGCCGCCACGACGGCGTCGCTGCTGAAGTTCGTCAACGCCTATCTGGAGACCTAGGACGCCGATCATGACCGAGATTTCCGCGACCCTGGTGAAGACGCTGCGCGAAAAGACCGGCGCTGGCGTCATGGCCTGCCGGACCACGCTGGCCGAGACCTGCGGCGACCTCGACGCCGCGGTCGAGCGCCTGCGCGATGCGCAGACGACGATGGCGGCGAAGAAGGCCGACCGCGAGGCCACCGAAGGTCTGGTGGCCGTGGCCGTGGACGGCCGGCGCGGGGCGGCGGTTGAGGTCAATTGCGAAACCGACTTCGTCGCGCGCGGCGACGACTTCCGGCGCGCCGTGTCGTCGCTCGCCGCGGTCACGCTCGCAACCGGTGGCGATCTCGCCGCGTTGCTCGCTGCGCCATCTCCCGACGGCGACGGATCGGTGGCCCACCTGGTGACGCGCCTGACGGCCAAGACCGGCGAGCGGATCGCGATCCGCCGGTGCGTCATCGTCGAGGCGCCGTCCCCGGGGATGCTCGCGTCGTACGTGCACGGCGCGGCTGCGCCCGGCGTGGGTGTCATCGGCGTCTTGGTGGCGCTCGAGAGCGCGGCGCCTCCCGAGACGCTCGCGCACATCGGGCGGCACGTGGCGATGCACGTCGCGGCCAGCGAGCCGCGCTGGGTGTCCGATGCCGATATGCCGGCAGCGATCGTCGCGGAGACGCGAGCGGAACTGCTGGCGCAGGCCAGGACGACAGGCAAGCCCGAAAGCGTGGTCGCCCGCATGGTGGAGGGGCGGCTCCGGAAGTTCGCCGACGAGGTCGTGCTGCTCCGGCAGCCGTTCATCATGAACCCCGACGCCAGCGTCGACGCGGCGCTCGCGGCGGCGTCGGCATCGGCCGGAGCCTCCATTCGCGTGCGGTCGTTCTCGCGCTACCGCGTGGGCGGCGGGACGCACGCCGACGATACAACGGCGTGATGGTCGTGGCCGCGGGTCTTCAGACCCGCCCCATGACCATGTTCGGTCCCTCCCCATCGTGCGTTATACTCTCTGGGCGTCGTTCGAGAGAGTCTCATGCGTATCCAAGCGTTCATCGGCAAGCGTCTGAACACGGCGGTCCCGCTGTCTGCCGTCGTGTTCCGTACGGCCGATGGGCTGCACTGGCCGCGAAAACCTCGATCCGGATGACGTAACCCGAACACGGGTTCGACACTTCAAAGGGCCATCATCCGGCAGGGTGATGGCCCTTTTCATTTTTCCCGGCGCGGGAGGACAAGGAGGTGCGTGGTGTCGTGCGAGCGATGGGTCACGTTTGATTGTTATGGAACGCTGGTGGACTGGCACGGCGGCCTGAGCCACTGGCTGGCGCCGATTGCTGGCGAGCGGTCGGCCGACGTCGTCCGCGCATTCGAGGGCTGCCAGTTGGCGCTCGAGCGTGAGCAGCCGCACCGGCCGCACAAGCACGTGCTGAAGGCGGCGCTGCTGTGCGCGGCCGAAGAGCGCGGTGTGCCGATCAGCGACGCCGATGCCGGCGCCCTCACCCGCTCGTGGGGCGCGCTGCGGCCGTTTGCCGACGTCGAGGCCATGTTGGCGGAGCTGCGCCGCAAGGGCTACCGGCTCGCCGTGCTGACCAACGTCGACGACGACCTGTTCGAGATCACCCACCGCGCGTTCGCGACGCCGTTCAACCTGTTCGTGACGGCCGAGCGCGTGCGCGGGTACAAGCCCGAGCCGTGGCTCTTCCGCGGCTTCGAGCGGATGACCGGCGTGTCCCGAGGCGATTGGGTCCACGTGGCCAGCAACTGGGACCACGACATCGCGCCGGCGCTGGCGCTTGGCGTGCCGCAGGTGTGGCTCGACCGAGCGGGCTTGGTGCCGCGAGGGCAGGTGGCACGTGCGACCTCGGCAGTCGAGGCCATACAGGCGATCGACGGACTGTTCGCCCGTGCGAACTGACGGGTGCTGCCATCAACTCCAGACCGCGAGATTTGGCTACAATGCGGCCGTCCACGGCATCGCGGTGACGCGTGGGCGGCCCGCTCGTTGCCCGGAGCGCCCGTGAGGCGGGTCTGGCGACCGGCGGCCACGATGACGCGGAGGTCCCGATGGTCGACATCGACAGACGGCGACTGCTGCTGGCGCTCGTGGCGTCGGGCGGCGCGGCCGCTACGGCGGACGCCGGGGCGCTGCTCGCGCAGGCGGGCAACGCAGCCGCCCGGTTTCGCATCGACATCCATCACCACTTCGCGCCGCCGGCCTGGGTGACCGAGGTCAAGGGGCGGCCGCTGCTCCAGCCGGCCAACACAGCGTGGACGCCGGCGCAGTCGATCGACGACATGGACCGCGGCGGCGTGGCCGCCGCGATGGTGTCGATCACGAATCCCGGTCTCTGGTTCGGTGACGCGCCGATGACGCGCCGGCTTGCGAGGGCCTGCAACGACTACGGCGCCGGTCTCGTGCGCGACCATCCGACGCGCTTCGGGCTGTTTGCGGCGCTGCCGCTGCCCGACGTGGATGGCACACTGGCCGAAATCGAGTACGCGCTCGACACGCTCAAGGCCGACGGCGTCGGCCTCTTCACCAGCTACGGCGATCGGTGGCTGGGCCACGCGGCATTCCGGCCGGTGATGGAGGAGCTGCACCGCCGCCGGGCCGTGGTGCACGTCCATCCCACGGCCGCCAACTGCTGCCGGAATCTCGACTACGCGCCCGGTGTGGCTCCAGGCAGCCTCGAGTACGGCACCGACACGACTCGGGCGATTACCGGCGTGGCGTTCAGCGGCGACGCGGCCCGGTACACAGACATTCGCTACATCTGGTCGCATGCCGGCGGCACGGTACCGTTTCTCGCCTCGCGCATCGACGGCGCTTCGCGCACCGCGAAGGACCGCATGCCCGACGGTTTCATGCGCACGCTCAAGACGTTCTTCTACGACCTGGCCGGCGCCTCGAACGCGGGCGCCGTCGCGTCGCTCCTCCAGCTCGTGCCTCCGGCCCAGATCCTGTTCGGCACCGACTTTCCGCCCGGCGGAACCGCCGCGGAGTATGCCCGGGCCCTGCGCGAGCTGAAGATGTTCGACGAGGCGGCGCTGCGCGCCATTGAGCGCGATAATGCCGTGCGGCTGCTGCCGAGACTAGGCACGTAGGCAGGTGGGCTGGTGAGCAGGTAGGAGCTTTTACCTGCCCAGCTCCTCACCTGCTTACCTGCTCGAATATTACTCCGTGTCGAGCACCTCGCGGATCTTCCGGAGCAAGGTGTCGGTGGCAAAGGGCTTCTGCACGAACGTCACGCCCGGTTCCAGGATGCCGTGATCGACGATGGCGCTGTCGGTGTAGCCGGACATATAGACCACGCGCAGGTGCGGCCGGGTGGCGCGGATGACCTCCGCCACGCGCCGGCCGCCCATGCCCGGCATCACGACGTCGGTCAACATCACCTCGATCGCGGTCTCGGGCTGGCGGCCCTTGACGATGGCGTCGGGGCCATTGATGGCTTCGATCACGGTATAGCCGCGGCGGCGGAGCGTCTCGCAAATCACCGACCGCGCTTCGATCTGATCCTCGACCACCAGCACGGTTTCGGTGCCCGAGAGTGAGGCGGGCGACCTTTCGATCGTGACCGGCGGCGCGACCTCCTCGGTCGTCACCGGCAGGTAGACCTTGAACGTCGAGCCCTGCCCGAGCTCGCTGTAGACCCAGATCGAGCCACGGCTTTGCGTCACGATGCCGTACACCGTGGCCAGCCCGAGGCCGGTGCCGCGGCCCGGCTCCTTGGTGGTGAAGAACGGCTCGAACAGGCGCTGCTGCGTAACCGCGTCCATACCGGTGCCGTTGTCGGTGACGGCCACCATCACGTGCGCGCCGGTCGAGGCGCCGGCGTGCCGGCCCACGTAGTCGTCGTCGAGCACCACGTTGGCGGTCTCGATGGTCAGCTTGCCGCCGTGCGGCATGGCGTCGCGGGCGTTGACCGCGAGGTTGAGCACCACCTGCTCGATCTGACCGGGATCGGCGCTGACCCGGCCGAGCGGCGCCGTGAGCTTCATCGTCAGCTCGATGTCCTCGCCGATGATGCGCTGCAGCAGCGCATCGACGCGTGCGAGCACCTTGTTCAGATCGAGGTTCTGCGGCTGCAGGATCTGCCGCCGGCTGAAGGCGAGGAGCTGGCGGGTGAGGCTCTCGGCGCTCTGGCCGGCGGTGCGGATCTCCTTGATGTCGATCGACGAGGGATGGTCAGGGCCGAGATCCTGCAGCACCAGCTCGCTGTAGCCGAGGATGGCGGTCAGCAGGTTGTTGAAATCGTGAGCCACGCCGCCAGCGAGGCGGCCAACCGCCTCCATCTTCTGGGCCTGCAGCAACTGCTCCTCGGTGCGCCGCACATCGGTGATGTCTTCGACCAGGCCGACCACGCGGTACAACTCGCGGTTGGCATTGTGAACGGGGAAGGCGCGGGCGCGGATCCAGCGAATCGTACCGTCGGGCCGCACCACGCGGAAGTTGCGCGAGATGGGATCGCCCTTCTCGATGGCCTGGCGCGTGTCACCCACCACCGCGGCGTCGTCGGGATGGATGGCTTGCACCCAGGCGGCGGGATTGCGATACGCCTCGTCGAGCGGCCGGCCCCAGATCTCCTCCCACATGCGGCTCAGATACAGCGGCCGGAAGCCGTCGAGCTCGACGACGAGAAACGCCTCCTTGATGTTTTCGGCAATCTGCCTGAAGCGTTCCTCGCTGGTGCGCAGCCCCTGCTCGGCGCGCTTGCGCTCGGTCATGTCCACGACCGTCGCGAGCGTGGCCTGGCTGCCTTCCCAGGCGATCGACGAAGCCATGACCTCCAGCAGGATGAGCGACCCGTCGCGTTTCAGGAGATGCAGCTCGAAGTGGTTCGGTGCCGGCCGGCCTTCGCGCCGCGCCTTGGCGTAGGCTTGCGCCATGTCGCGATCCTGCGGCGCGATGAAGTCCCACACCGGCTGGCCGGTCAGGTCCTCGGCGTGTTCGAGTCCCAGCATCGAGGCGAGCGCCTGGTTGGCGAGCCGGATGACGCCATCGACATGAATCATCACGCCCTGGATCGATCCCTCGACCAGGCTGCGATAGAGCGCTTCGCTGCGCCGGATTGCCTCGTCGGACGCGTGGCGCTCGACGGCGTAGCGAATGGAACGGTAGAGCAGGGGGCCGTCCACCTCGGCCTTTACCAGGTAATCCTGCGCCCCCTCGCGCACGGCGCGAGCCGCCACCTCCTCGTCGGCGAGTCCGGTCAGGACGACGATGGGCGCCTGTGCCGCCTCGGCGCGGGCGCGCAGGAAGGTGTTCATGCCCTCGCTGTCGGGAAGATTGAGATCGAGCAGGATGGCGTTGAACCGCTGCGTGCGCAGGTGCTCGAGGGCGTCGCGGAGCCGGTTGGCGTGCGTGAGCACCACTGGCCCGTGCGCATCCTTCAGCATCTCGCGCACGAGGCGCGCATCGGCGGGATTGTCCTCGACCAGGAGGATCCGGAGCTCCGCCGGGCCCGATCCGTTTGTAGTTCGTTCACCCCTCGTCATGGTCTCGCCAGCTTGACGGCCTCCAGCCAGAACTGTTCCATCGCCCGGACGACCTGGAAGAACTGGTCGATCTCCACCGGCTTGGTGATGAACGCGTTGGCGCGCAGCCGGTAGCTTTGCAGGATGTCCTGCTCGGCCTGCGACGTGGTCAGGATTACGACGGGAATGTGCCGCAGGGTCTCGTCGTCCTTGACGAATTGCAGCACCTCCCGCCCGTCCTTCCGCGGCAGGTTGAGATCGAGGAGGATGAGATCGGGCCGGGGGGTGGCGCCGCCCGATCGCAACATCTCCATCGCTTCCACGCCGTCCCGCGCCACGTGCAGCCGGTTGCGCACGCGCGCCTCTTTCAACGCTTCGATCGTCAGTCGCACGTCGGCTGGGTTGTCCTCGACCAGCAGAATCTCGATCGGCGGGGTTGCAATCGCCATGTGGAGGCTAGTCCGCGGCCGCCGGCAGGGTGAACGCGAAGCGCGCGCCCTGCCCGGGCGCGGACTCGACCCAGATGCGGCCGCCGTGCCGCTCGACGATTTTCTTACAGATGGCCAGACCGACGCCTGTGCCGGCGTACTCTTCCCGCGAGTGCAGGCGCTGGAAGATGACGAAAATGCGCTCGAAGTACTCCGGCGCGATGCCGATGCCGTTGTCGCGCACGCTGATCATCCACATGGCCCCGGTGCGTTCGGCGCCGACGTGGACGCGTGGCGGGTCGGTGCCGCGGAACTTCAGCGCGTTGCCGATCAGATTGGTCAGCAACTGTTCGACCTGGCCGGCGTCGGCACACACGGTAGGCATGGCATCCGACGTCACCTCGGCGCCGGATTCCTCGAGCGACGCGTGCAGGCTGTCGAGCGTGGAGCGCAACACTGACGGCAGCTCGGTCGGCGCGAGTGGCGCGCCGCGGGTGCCGACACGCGAGAAGGCGAGCAGGTCTTCGATGAGGTGCTGCATGCGCCTGACGCCGCCGACGGCGAAGTCGATGAAGTCGACGGCGTCGGCATCCAGCCGGTCACGGTAGCGGCGCGAGAGCAGCTGCACGTAGCTGGCGACGGTGCGCAACGGCTCCTGCAGGTCGTGCGAGGCGACGTAGGCGAAGCGCTCGAGCTCCTGGTTCGAGCGGCGCAATTCCTCGAGCGCCTGCTTGCGCGGCCCGATGTCCACGACCGAGGCGAGCACGAAGGTGCCTTGGTCGGTCTCGATCGGCGTCAGGCCGATTTCCACGGGAATCTCGCCGCCGCCTTTGCGCTGCCCGAACAAGTCGCGGCCCGCCCCCATCGGGCGGGCCTGCGGATTGGCGTGAAACGTGACGCGCAGCTCTGGATGGTGCGCGCGGATCTGCGCCGGCACCAGCATCTCGATGGACTGGCCGAGCAGTTCCTCCCGGTCGTAGCCGAACAACCGTTCGGTCTCGCGATTCACCAGCACGATGACGCCGCGGCGATCGACCATGATCAGGCCGTTCGGCGAGGACTCGACGACGGCCCGGAACAGCCGTTCGGTCGGCGCCACGGGCGGGCGCGGGTCAGAGGACGGGGCCTGGGTGTCTATGTGAGTCTCCGCGGTCCCGCCTCAGGCTCCCGAGCCGCGTCTGGCGCTACGCCTCGTGATGGAGCCCAGTCCGTACCGATCCAATCGGCGGTACAACGTGCGGCGGTCCAGCCCGAGCATGCGGGCCGCCGCCATCTTGTTGCCGCCGGAACGTTCGAGCACGTGGCGGATGTGATCGCGTTCGCGCGCGGAAAGGCTGATGTCGTCGGCCTCGGGAAACGTCACCGACGTGCTCGGAGCGGCGGCCGCCGAGAGCGAGGCCAGTGTGCGTACCGTGCTCTGCTTCAATTCGCGCTCGGTCACCCACGCGCCGTCCGCGAGGATGCACGCCCGCTCGATCATGTTGCGCAGCTCGCGGACGTTGCCGTCCCAGGCCCGCGTCATGAGCTGGCGTTCGGCAGCCGGCGTCAGGCCCAGGAGCGACTTGCGCAGGCGGCCCGCCGCCTCCCGCACGAAGGCCGCCACCAGATACGGAATGTCCTCGCGCCGCTCGCGCAGTGGTGGCACGGTGAGCTCGACGACGTTGATGCGGTAGTACAGGTCGCTGCGGAAACGCTTGGCGGCGACTTCGGCCAGCAGATCGCGGTTGGTCGCGGCGAGCACGTGCACGTCCACGCGGCGCGGCGACGTGGCCCCGACGCGTTGCACCTCGCCGGTTTCGAGCACGCGCAGCAGCTTGGCTTGCACCGCGAGCGGCAGCTCGCCGACCTCGTCGAGGAAGATGGTGCCGCCGTCGGCAATCTCGAACAGGCCGGGCGTGGTCTCGGTCGCGCCCGTGTAGGAGCCTTTGACGTGTCCGAACAGCTCGCTTTCGAAGAGGGCCTCCACGACGGCGGAGCAGTTCACGACCACGAAGGGCTGCTGTCGGCGCGGGCCTGTGCGATACAGCGCCCGGGCGACCAGCTCCTTGCCGCTGCCAGTCTCGCCGGTGATGAGCGCGGTGCGGACGTGCGGGGCCAGACGACGGATGAGGTCGAAGAGTTGCTGCGACGCCGGCCCCCGGCCGATCATGCCGCAGAATTCCGCGCTCTGTGCGGCGCGGCTCTCGGCCCGGAGCAACAGCTCGCGGCGGCCGATCTCGTCGCGAATCGTGGCCAGGAGCTGCATGAAGCGCTCGAGGTCGAGCGGCTTGGTCATGAAGTCCACGGCCCCGAGCTTGATGGCCTCGACGGCGTTGTCGATCGTGGCGCCGCCGCTCATCAGGATCACCTGGCAGTCCATGTCGGCTGTGCGGATGGCGCGCAGAACGTCCAGGCCGCCGGCCCCGGGCATGCACAGGTCGACCGCGGCGACGTCGTGGTGGTGCTGGCGGAGTTCCAGCAGCGCCTCGGAGCCGTCGGCGCAGAGCGTCACGGCGAAGCCGGCGCGCTCTCCAATCGACCGGACCAGCTCGCGAATGGCGCGGTCGTCATCGACGACGAGCAGTGTCGGTCGCTGCGGTGTGGGTGGCGCCACAGGGGTTGAATCTTAGCCGAATGAATCGACGGATTCGCACCTGGCTTCGCCTTCACGGGCACGACGTGTACGAAAAGTGTGAAAGGCAGTAAAGCCGACTGGTCAGTAGCTTAGCGGGGTGTGTCCCGACTACGACACCCGCCGCTGGCCCCAGCGATTCTTGGACGGCAGCGCCTTCAGCATGCGCGCGCGCCGGACCGCGGGCATGGGGACGACGGTGCGGGCGCTTCCGGCGAGCGGGAGCGCGATGAAGGCCTCCACGAGATCGCGGCGGCGCCAGCCGCGCGCGACGTCGCGCCGCAGTTCCTCGTGGGCGGCCTCGATGGCGAGCGCCTGCCGGTAGGGCCGGGATGTCGTCATGGCGTCATAGGCGTCCACCACACCGACGATCTGGGCGAGCAGCGGCACCGCGTCGCCGACCAGGCCGTCCGGGTATCCGGCGCCGTTGAGCAGCTCGTGATGGTGCCGCACGATGGGCCGGACGAGCGCCAGCGAGCGCAGTTTGCCGCACAGCCGGTCGCCTATCACCGTGTGCGTTTTCATGGCGGCGTACTCGGCGGCGTTGAGCGGCGTGGGCTTCTGCAGGATCGCGTCCGCGATCCCGATCTTGCCCACGTCGTGCAGGTAGCCGCCGCGGTGGAGCGCGCTGACTTCCTCGTTCGACAGGCCGAGCACGCGGCCGAGCGCGCTCGCATACTCCGCCAGCCGCTGGCAGTGTCCGTCCGTATACGGGTCGCGGGCTTCGACAGTGAGGGCGAGGCTGAGGATGACCGATTCTGCCGATTCGAGGTCGTCCGTGTAGCGTTTGAGCCGCAGCAGCGAGCCGACGCGGGCGCGAAGCTCCCCGGAGTCGAACGGCTTGCCCAGGAAGTCGTCCGCTCCCGCAGTGATGCCTTCGATGCGATGCTCGCGCGAGTTCATGCCCGTGATCATGACCACCGGCGTGAGGCGCGTGAGGGGGTTCTGCTTCAGGCGGCGGCACACCTCGAACCCGTTGATGTCGGGGAGGCCGACATCGAGGAGGATGAGGTCCGGTGGCTGGCGCCCGATCGCCTCCAGCGCGGCGAGTCCGGTGACGGCGGTGCGCACGACGTGGCCTTCGGCCTCGAGCATCTGGGTGAGCAGGGTGAGGTTCGGCTGCTGGTCGTCGATGGCGAGAATGTGTCCCCGCGCTGGCCCGGTCTGGTTCATTGTCGGAGTGCGTCCTTGGGTTCTGGTGTCCGTCCCGCCGCCGATGCTGCCTGTCGTTTCGGCCGCGTTCAAAGCAGGCTCCGTGCCGGGTGTGGCGGCTGACCAAATGTGGTCGTAAGTCCCACGCCGTCCGCGAGATCCACCACGTGCCGGCAGCCGTGCCGTCGCGTGCAGTGTGCGTGGCTGCTCAGACTGGTGTGCGCATGCGCCCAGGCAGGGACCTCTTGTAGACTCTGGCGCGGAGGACGTGGGTATGCGCAGCGGCATCACGTTCGGTATCGGGTGCGGGCTCGTCGTGATCGCGTCGTCGGCGTCAGCGCAGGCGCCGTACTCGCCACCGCGGACGCCTTGGGGCGACCCCGACCTGCAAGCCATCTGGTCGGGCGACTCGGCCTTTGGTATCCCGCTGCAACGCCCCGTGGCCCTCGGCACCAAACGGGAACTCACCGACGCCGAGTTTGCCGAGAAGGCGCAGCGCGACGAGCGCACGCGGAAGACCGCCGAGAACGCCGTGGGCTCCTTCCGCAACGACAATTCGTGGCTCACGCGGTCGTTCCGCCAGACCTCGCTCATCGTCGACCCACCGGACGGCCGGACGCCACCGCTCGTGGCCGGCGCGGACGCGCGGCGGACGCCGCCGGGCACGTACGGCAACGGCCCGTTCGACAGCCCGCAGGACTTCACCTTGTACGACCGCTGCATCACCCTTGGCGTGATCGGATCGATGACGCCGAAGATCTACGGCAACGGCTACCGCATCGTGCAGGCGCCCGGGTTCGCGGTGATCATGTCGGAGATGATTCACGAAGCGCGCGTCATTCCGCTCGATGGCCGGCCGCACGCCGGCCCCGGTGTCCGTTCCTATCTGTGCGATTCGCGCGGCCACTGGGAGGGCGACACACTGGTGATCGAAACCACGAACTTCAACGGCAAAGCGACCGTGCCGGGCAATCCGGTGCTGGCGAGCACCGATCTGAAGATCGTCGAACGGATCACGCGGGTCGAGCCCGAACTGCTGCGCTACGATGCCACGGTCATCGATCCCAGGACCTACACGAAGCCGTACACCGTCTCGATCCCGTTCACGTCGCCTCCCGGCTACCAGGTGCTGCCGTACGAATGCCACGAGGGCAACCTCGCGATTCTGCAGGGGCTCGGCGGCGAGCGCGCGGAGGATCGCGCGCTGGAAGACGATCGCAAGAAGGGCATCATCCGCCCGCGGCGCCCGATTCAGGGTGGCCTGACGGTGGGCGGTCAGCCCATTCCCGAGAGCGGGCCGTCCGCGAGTCAACCCTGAGGGCTCCATGAAACCAGCCGCTGTGTGTGTCGTTGCCGTCGTCGTGATTGGCGCTCTCACCGCGCCTGTCTCGGCGCAGGCGCCCGATGGATCCGCCGTGTTCGACAAAGCCTGCGCGAGCTGCCACCAGAACCCCGCCGCCGATTCGCGCGCGCCCGCTCGCGCGGCGCTTGCCGAGATTGCGCCCGAGATGATCTACACGGCGCTCGTCAGCGGCAACATGTTCCGGCAGGGTTCGGCGCTGAGCGACGCTGAGCGCCGTGCCGTGGCGGGCTTCATTGCCGGCCGCCCCATGGGGACTGCGGCGCCGCTGCCGACTCAGGGTCGCTGCACCACCGCGCCGGCCCCGCTGCAGGCGCGCGATCTGCAGAGTGGCTGGAACGGGTGGGGCGCAGGCGTTGCGAACACACGCTACATCCCCGCCGCCGCCAGCGGCGTCACCGCGCCGATGATGCCGCGCATGAAGCTGAAGTGGGCCTTCGGATTCCCGGGTGTGAGCTCGGCGCGCTCGCAGCCCGCGGTGCTCGGCGGCCGCGTCTTCGTGGGGAGCGAGAGCGGCGACGTGTTTGCGCTCGACGCCAAGACGGGCTGCACCCACTGGAGCTACCACGCCCAGGCTGGCATCCGCACGGCGGTGACCGTGGCGCCGTACAAGCCCGCCAACGGCCCGTCGAGTTTTGCGGTGTTCTTTGCCGATGGCACGGCGTCGGCGTACGCAATCGACGCCACGACCGGCAAGGAGATCTGGACCCGCAAGCTCGACACCCATCCCTACGCCAAGGCCACCGGGTCGGTGACCGTGCACGACGGACGGGTCTACGTGCCGGTCGCCGGCGTCGGCGAGGAAGGGCAGGGCGGTTCGTCGAAGTACGAGTGCTGCACGTTCCGCGGCAGCGTGACGGCGCTCAACGCCAACACGGGCGCGGTGATCTGGAAGACCTACACCGTCGACGAGCTGAAGTCCCGCGGCAAGAACACGGAAGGCGTGGCGTTGTGGGGGCCGGCGGGCGGAGGTATCTGGGGTGCGCCGACGGTCGATCCGAGGCGCAAGGCCGTGTACGTCGCCACCGGCAACGGCTACGCGGACCCGCCGCAGCTCACGACCGACGCGGCGCTCGCGCTCGACATCGACACCGGCAAGCTACGGTGGTCGCAGCAGCCGCTGGCCAACGACGTGTGGGCGGGCGGATGCCGCGCGAACGACACCAGCAACCCGAACTGCCCGGCGGCGCTCGGTCCCGATTACGACTTCTCGGCGTCGCCAATGCTCGTGAAAGCGGCGAACGGCAGGGAACTGCTCCTGATCATTCAGAAGTCGGGCATGGTCTACGCGTTCGACCCGGACAAGAAGGGTGAAAAGGTGTGGGAATACCGCTCCAGCCCCGGCGGTGGAATGGGCGGACAGTGGGGCGGCGCTGCCGACGACCGCCAGGCCTACTTCAGCGTCAACGGTACAGCTGGCAAAACCCCTGGTGGCATTCGTGCCGTGCGCATCGACACTGGCGCCGAGGTGTGGTCGAAAGAGGCCTCTGAGAGACTGTGCGGCACCGAGCGAGGGTGCAGCGCCGCGCAGGGGGCCGCCGTGTCCTCCCTGCCGGGCATCGTGCTCTCGGGATCGATGGACGGCGGACTGCGCGCCTACGCGAGCGACGACGGCACGCTGGTCTGGAGCTTCGATACCAACAAGGAATTCGAGACGGTCAACGGCGTCAAGGCCAAGGGCGGCGCGATGGATGGTCCGGGCGCGGCGGTGGCCAACGGGATGATCTTCATCAACTCGGGATACGTGAGTTTGATCGGACGGCCCGGCAACGTTCTGCTGGCGTTCGGCGTCGACTAGCGGGAGGACGCCGATGAACGGAAGCGTGGCAACAGCGGTCGTTCATGGACCCAAGGCAGGGCGCGGGTCGGCCGCGGTGCTCGGACTGGCCGTCGCCGGCGCGCTGATGTTCATCGGCGTGGCCGCGGTGCCGTACTACGTGCGGATCGACGAGGAGCAGTTCCGCCAGTACTGGCCGATGCGCGGCTGGCTCCTGGCACACATCACCATGGGGATGGTGGCGCTGCTGACCGGTCCGGTGCAGTTGTGGCTTGGGCTCAGCGATCGTTATCCCGGGGTGCACAAGAACCTCGGCTTCGTCTACATGGCGGCGGTGACGCTCGGCGCCGCCGCCGGTTACTATCTCGCCTTCAACACGGCCGGCGGCGTCGTCTTCGGCTCCGGCCTCATCGGGCTCGCTACCGCCTGGCTCACGACAACCGGGCTCGCCTTCCTCGCCATCAAGCGCCACCTCTACGAGCAGCACAAGGAGTGGATGGTTCGGACCTACGTCGTCACGTTCGCATTCGTCACGTTTCGCGCCTTCGACGGCGTACTCGCGGCGCAGGGGATGCCGTTGCTGGAGCGCATCGGCATCTCGGCGTGGTTCTGCTGGTCCGTGCCGCTGCTCGTCAACGAGCTGGTGATGCAGGGACGGAAGATCCTAGCGGTGAAGGCAGACTGAGCGGACAGGGCTGGTAAGGCGGGTAGGGCGGGTAGGGCGGGTAGGGCGGGTAAGGCGGGTAGGGCGGGTAAGGCGGGTAAGGCGAGTAGGGAGGCCGGCCTTCGGCCGGTAAGGCAGGTAAAGCTCTTACCCGCCCCATCCTCCTCACCCGCCTCACCGCGCCCGAAGGGCGCGGCCTAGTTGCGGGCGCTCTTGAGCGCGCCTGCCCACCAGGTCAGGTTGTCCAGCAGCGCCTTGGCGGCCTGGTTGTTCTGGTCGGTGGCAATGCCGCTCACGTCCTGGATGAACCACGGGTTCGGGATGTGCACGGCCCAGCGAATTGGCACCATGTCGAGCTCGACGGCGACGAGCCGCAACTGCTCCACACCGCGCGTACCGCCGGTGCCGCCCCAGCTGACGAACGCCACGGCCTTCCGGCCCCACACGAAGTAGACGTAGTCGAGTGCGTTCTTCAGCACCGCGGGGTAGCCATGGTTGTACTCGGGCGTGCAGAGGATGAAGCCGTCGGCCTCGCGGATCTTCTCGCGCCACTTCACGACGATCGGGTTGTCGTAGTTGTCCTTGGCCAGTCCGGGCGGAAACGCCTCCTCGAAGAAGGGCAGCGCGTAGTCGCGCAGATCGAGCAGTTCGACGTCGAGGTCGGTCCGTTTCTTCGCTTCCTCGGTGATCCACTGCGCCGGCTTCTCGCTGAACCGGTTCGCGCGTGTGCTGCCGACGATGACTTTGATTTTGAGTGTGCTCATGTGGGCGTCATTTTGTCACGGGCTCAGCGCTCACCGCACCGGCAGCTCCACGCTCAGGACCAGCGTGCCGTCGTGCTGCTCGGCACTGACGCGGCCGCCCCATGCGGCGACCAGCCGGCCGACGAGCGGCAGGCCCAGGCCGGGACCGCGGTACTGCTTCGGCACGCCGGGTGTCGGGTCGCGACGATCGGCGAAGAGCGAGCGCGGGTCGCTGGCCGTGATGCCGGTGCACCGGACCTCGGCGCGCAGCCGGCCATCGCGCTGCGCCACGTTCGCGGTGATCTGGCTGCCGCGCTTCGAGGCCTTGACGGCGTAGCCGAAGAGAGCCGAGAAGATCTGGCGCAGCCGCCGGTCGTCGCTCGCGATCGTCGTGCCGTCGAGGTGCGACTCGAGGGCGAACGCCACCGAGCGCTTTGCCGCGGTCGCGCTCAGTGTCGTGCGCAACTCGCCGACGATGCCCGCAACGTCCACCAGCGCCGACGCGAACACCAGCCGCCCGGTGTCGAGCGCGCCGAGGTCGGCGACGTCCTGCACGTAAACGCGCAGTTCGCGGGTGCTGGCCAGCACCTCGAGCACGAGCGCGCGCTGCTCGGGGTCGAGCGGCCCGTAGGCCCCTGCCAGCAGGAGCTCGGTGGCGCCGTGGATCGCCGTCAATGGGGTGCTGAGATCGTGGGCCAGGTCGCCCAGGAAGACGCCGCGCGCGGGATCCGGCGGGGGAGCGGGCCGGGAGGAGGAATCAGACATGGCGGGGGACAAAACCCTTGAGATGATAGCGCCGAAGTGTAGAATCTCCGGTCTCGCTGGGTGACCGGCGCCCCTCCGTCCGGGCGCGATCTCACCGCCGCATGCTAATCCCTATATTCCTGCACCGCACCGACCGGGCAGAGGGCCGGATCTCGTTCGTCAATTGTGCCTTCGTGCGGCTGTGGGGCTACCAGCGCGCCGCCGATATCGGCGGCCGGCTGCTGTCGTCGTTCGTCGAGCCGGGCAATCCCCGGTCGCCGATGACCGTGTGCACGAACTGGAGCGACGAGGCGCTTGGTGTCGCGAGCAACGGACGGCGCTTTCCCATCGCCGGCTCGATCACGCGCATCGACGATCCGTCTGGAGCCCTGGCCGGCTTCGTGGCGTCGTTCCGCGACGTGAGCGATCGCGCGCGTGCCGAGCAGGCGCTGCGCGAAAGCGAAGAAAGCTACCGGTCGCTGGTCGGGTCGGCACGCGATCCGATCTTCACCGCCGATGCGGCCGGGCGATTCCTCTACGTCAATCGCGCCGCGGCGGCCGTACTGGGCTTCACTTCGGAGCAGGTCGAAGGCCGCACGGTGGACGAGCTGTTCCCGCCGCAGGTTGCCGAGCGCTATCGCGCCGGCGCCCGCCGCGTCATCGAGACCGGCGAGACGTTGACGACGGAGGATCTGTCCGAGGTGGACGGCGAGATGCGGTGGTTCAGCACGGTCATGCAGCCGATGCGCGACGACGCCGGCGAGATTGTGGCGGCCCAGGCCATCGTGCGCGAGATCACGGCGCGCAAACTGGCCGAGGAGCGGCTGCGGCAAAGCGAAGAGCGTCTCAACCCGGGCGCAGAGCGGATGAAGCGGATCGCATCCGGCTGCAGGAGCAGCTGACGCGGGCGCAGAAGATGGAGTCGGTGGGCCGGCTGGTGGCGTTGCCCACGACTTCAACAACATGCTGAGCGTGATTACCGGGCACGTGGAGCTGGCGCTGCAGGCGACGGACTCCGGCGACCCTGTCCGGCTCGATCTCGAAGCGATCCGTACCGCGGCCCGCCGGGCCACGGAGATTACCCGCCAGCTGCTTGGCTTTGCCCGCCGCCAGGTGGTCGCGCCGCGCGTCCTCGATTTCAGTGCCGCCGTCGGGGCGTCGCTTGCGATGCTGCGACGGCTGATTGGCGAGGACATCGAGCTGGTGTGGTCGCCGGGGGCCGACGCGGGTCGGGTGCGGATGGACCCCTATCAGATCGACCAGGTGCTGACCAACCTCGCTGCCAATTCGCGCGATGCCATTGCCGGCGTGGCCGCCTGACCATCTGTACGCGCGGCGTCGAGCTGGGCGAGTCGGAGTGCGCGTCCCGGGAGGGGCTGTCCCCGGGCACGTATGCGGTGCTCGAAGTGTCCGACACCGGCCGGGGCATGGACGCTGACACCGCTGCCCATCTGTTCGAGCCGTTCTTCACCACCAAACCGGTGGGCCGGGGGACGGGCTTGGGACTCGCGACGGTCTACGGTATCGTGAAGCAGAACGGCGGCTGCGTCGAGGTCCACACCGAGCTCAATCGGGGTACTCTCGTGCGCATCTTCTTGCCGCGCGTCGAGGCCGACGTGACTGTAACGAGCGGGGACACACCGAGCGCGGCGCGGACCGGTAAAGAGACAGTGCTGCTCGTCGAGGACGAGTCGGCGGTGCTGCGGCTGAGCAAGATCGTGCTCGAGCGCTTCGGCTACGTCGTGCTCACGGCGGGCACTCCCGGCGAAGCCATTCAGCTGTTTCACAGCCACGAGGGGCAGGTGCACCTGCTGGTCACCGACGTCGTGATGCCCGAGATGAACGGCCGTGAGCTCGCGGCCCGGCTCCGGGCCAACCGGCCCGACCTCAAGACGCTCTTCGTGTCGGGCTACTCCGCGAGCGCTCTCGCTCCGCGGGGCGTGCTCGACGAAGGCGTGCACTTCCTGCAGAAGCCGTTCTCGCTCGAGGATCTCGCCGCCAGCGTGCGCGAGGCCCTCGACGCTGGCTGAGGAGCCCCCATGGCACGCCGCGTTGCGTCGCTGATCGTCCTTGTCGTCGTGGTGTCGGCCGGCTCCGTCGCGGGGCAGCGGCGGGATCTTCAGAAGCCGCTCGTCCTCGCCAGCCAGGGCAGCTTCTTCGTCGGCGGCGAGACCAAGAGTCTGGGCACTGCGGCCGGACGCGGCGGCGCGTCGACACCGGCCGGTGACGTCACTGTGAACCAGATGTACGTGAGCTACCAGGTTCCCCAAGGTGGCGAACGGCGACTGCCGGTGGTGATGGTGCACGGCTGCTGCTTGAGCAGCAAGACCTGGGAAACGACGCCCGACGGCCGCATGGGATGGAACGAGTACTTCGTCCGCCGCGGGCGGCCCGTGTACTTGGCCGATCAAGCGTCACGCGCGCGATCGGGGTTCGACGCCAGCACGTTCTCGGCTGTGCGAGCTGGCACGCTGCCGCCGACGGCGCTGCCGGCCATCATCTACGCCAGCCACCAGATCGCCTGGACGGTGTTCCGGTTCGGCCCGAGCTATCCGCAGACGTTCCCCGACGGCCAGTTCCCCGTGGAGGCCGTCGACGAGCTCTACAAGCAGATGATTCCGGATCTCAACGCGTCGCTGCCATCGCCCAATCCCACGTGGACGAACATGGCGGCGCTGGCCACGCGGCTCAAGGGCGCGGTCCTGATGGGTCATTCGGAGTCCGGCTTCTTCCCGGAGCAGGCGGCGCTCATCGATCCGAGCGGCATACGCGGGATGATCTCGATCGAGCAGCCCTGTCCCACCGATCTCACCGCGGCGCAGGTGTCGGCGCTGGCCCGGATTCCGACGCTGATCATGTTCGGCGATCATCTGGGCGACGTGCAGGGTGGCCCCGCCAACTGGGCGGCGTCGCTACAAAGCTGCGAGCAGCTGGCGTTGCGGATGAAAGCGGCGGGCGGTGACGTCGAGGTGATGCACCTGCCGAAGATGGGCATCAAAGGCAACAGCCACATGCTGATGCAGGACCGCAACAACCTCGATCTCGCGGATCTGATCCTGCAGTGGATCGACCGCCACGCCGAACCACGCGTAACCCGGACCCACTGATCCTCGAACCGTCTGCAACCGTCTGTCGCCGGCTTGATCAGCCGGCGACGACGAAATCCACCTGATTCGACGAGCCGCTCGTACCGCAGCTGTTCTTGGCCTGCACACGCGCGTAGTGCACACCGACTTTCGCACCGCCGTAGCTGTAGGCGGTCTGGGTCGTGTTGGTGGAGAGCTCCTCGGAGTTGCCCGACGTGCTGCCGACCAGGACGAGATATTCGGTGGCGCCGCTCGACGCCGACCACGCCAGGCTGACGGTCGTGCCGGCGATGGACGTCAAGTGGAGGCCCGTCGGTGCCGGCGGGATGGTGCAGCTGGACTGCGGGGACTGCGGTGACGAACCGGTGCTCGTGCTCCCGCTGGGACTGGTCGGCGAGCCGCCCTCACTCCCACTGCAGCCCACCGCCACGGCGGCGGCAAGCGCCACCAGCCACACGCTGGCTCGCGTCATGGTGATCTCCCTTCGTCGATGGGCGCGCCGGCGCCCGATACCGCCGAGATCCGCAAGCGGTGTACCGCGCTGCAGCGGCGTGCAGCGGTTGTCCGTCCGGCGCATGCCGTCGTGCGTCATGCGGCCGCGGGCGCACGGATCGCGCGGGCGCGGCCCGATTTCGTAAGCATCGTGGTTGCAGAATGGCCCAGCTCACGGTGGCGCATGTAATCTTGGGGACGCCGTGACCCGGTACTGGCGCGCCGCCGTCATCCTCGCCGCGATACTCGCCGTCTATGCCAACAGCATCGGCGGGCCGTTCGTGCTCGACGACCAGGCCTCGGTGGTGCAGAACCCCGACATCCGCGATCTCGGTCGCCTCGATCGCGTGCTGTCGCCGCGGCCAGATTCGCCCGTGGCCGGCCGTCCCCTCGCCAGCCTGTCGTTTGCGATCGACTACGCGATGGGCGGGCTCGACGTGACGGGGTATCACGTGGTGAACATGGCGTGGCACGTCGCGTGCGCCTGGCTGCTGTTCGGCATCGTGCGCCGCACGCTCGACCGACTCCCGCCAACATCCATGGCGCCCGCGGCCGACGTGGCCCTGGCCGCAGCGCTGCTCTGGGCCGTGCATCCACTGACCAGCGAGGTCGTGGACTACACCACGCAGCGTACCGAGTCGATGATGGCGTTCTTCCTGTTGCTGGCGCTGTACGCGGCCATCCGGGCCCACGCGCCAGCGCCGCGCCTCTGGACCGCGGTGACCGTTCTGGCCTGCCTGGCGGGAACGATGTGCAAGGAGACCATTGCCGTGGCTCCGCTGCTCATCGCGCTCCACGACCGGGTGTTCGCATTCGCGTCGTGGCGGGAGGCGGTGCGCCACCGCCGGCGCCTCTATCTCGGCCTGGCCACGTCGTGGCTGGTGCTGGCAGGGATGGTGAGCGCCGGGCCCCGTGCCGCCGTGAGTGGGCTCGATTCGGGCGTGTCGGTGTGGACCTACCTGTTGAACCAGGCCGTCATCGTCCTGGACTACCTGAGGCTGGCGATGTGGCCGTCGAACCTCGTCGTCTTCTACGGCTGGCCGGAGATGCTCACGCTGGGCGATGTCCTGCCCGAGGCGATCGCCGTAGTGGTGCTGCTGGGGCTCACGGCCGCGGCGCTCGTGAAGTGGCCGCGACTTGGTTACCTCGGTGCCTGGTTCTTCGTGACGCTCGCGCCGACTTCGAGCGTGATCCCGATCGCGACCGAGGTCGGCGCCGAGCGGCGGATGTACCTCCCGCTGATGGCGCTCGCGGTGCTGGCGGCCGTGGCCGCCGCTGCGCTGGTGGCCCAGGTGGCGCGACGCCGTGGGACCGCACCGGCGCGCGCGATTGGCGCGGTCGCGCTGGTCGTCATGGTCCTCGCACTTGGGGCGGCCACGGTCCGCCGAAACGCGGAGTACGCATCGCCGGTTACGCTGGCGCGCACGGTCGTCGATCGGCGCCCGACCGCGGTTGCACATCACATCCTCGGCGAGCAGCTGGCCCTTGCCGGCCGGTACGCCGAAGCCGAAACCGCGCTGGCGACCGCGGTGTCGCTCGGCGACTCACGGGCGCTCTACCAGCTCGGGGTGCTGCTGATGGATGGGCGTCGGACGAGCGAGGCGGCGAAACGGCTCGAGGCCTTCGTGGCCACCGCGGGCGTGAGGCAGCGCCTGCGCTGGCTCGATCCGCCGCTCATCGACGTGCTCTCGGCGCGGCTGCTCCTGGCCCGGATTGGGGCGGCCGACGGCCGCTGGGCCGACGTCGCGGCGCAGACCCGGCTCGTCTTGGCCGTCGCGCCGCGTCACCCGGAGGCGCAGCGTCTGCTCGGCGCGGCCCTCTTCAGCACGCAACAGTGGCCGGAGACGATCGCCACGCTCAGCGACTATCTGGCGACGCGGCCGCGCGATGCCCAGGCGCGCACCAACCTGGGGGTGGCCTTCGTGGCCACCGGCCGCCTGGACGACGCCGTGCGTGAGTTCCGGCAGGCCGCCGCCATCGATCCCACGGATGCAGAAGCGCGCCGGCTCCTCGACCTGGCGCTGGCCGATCAGCGAGCGCAACGCCAGTAGGTCACGGTATGCTCTGCGCCATGACCAGCAGGCTTCTCCATCCGGTGCGCGCCGCCGTGCTGGCGGTTGCCGTCGCGGCCGTTGCCGCCGGCGCGCGGCCCGCGGCGCAGACACGCACGCACCCGGTCACCGGGCGCCAGTACGCGCCGACGATGAGCGTGGAAGGGGCGTCGTGGCTCGAGCGCCGGGAACGTGAGCGGGAAGAGGAGCCGGACCTGGCTCTGCGCCTGCTGAAGATCCCGAAGGGCGCCATGGTCGGCGATGTGGGCGCCGGTTCGGGATACATGAGCCTGCGCCTCGCGCGGATCGTGGGTGCAGAGGGACGCGTGTACGGCGTGGATGTGCAGCCGGGAATGCTGCAGCTGCTGCAGCAGAACGCCACCAAGGCGAAGCTGACCAACGTCGTGCCGGTGCTCGGGACGCTCGACGATCCGAAGCTGCCGGCCGGCATGCTCGACGTGATCATCATGGTGGACGTCTACCACGAGTTCAGCGAGCCACAGAAGATGCTGCAGCGCATGCGCGAGGCACTGAAGCCGGGTGGGCGGCTGGTCCTGTTCGAGTACCGCGCCGAGGACCCCGAGGTGCCGATCCAGGCGCTGCACAAGATGACGAAGGCGCAGGTAAAGACCGAGGTCGAGCTCGAAGGCTTCAAACAGCAGCGGGTGTTCGATGACCTGCCTTGGCAGCACCTGATCGTCTTCACCCGGCCGTGAAGTAGCGGCGGCGTGGCCGCCTCAGCGCAAGGCAGTGAGTTGGCCGGCGACGAACGAGGGCCGTTTGCGAGCAAAGGTGATGAGATCGGCGAAGGCCTGCTCGAATGCCTCGTTCGTCGCGAGCTTGACCGTGTCCGCCAGCGCCGCGTCATGGATGAGCGCGTATTGCCGTGCCAGCTCACGTTCGAGCCACTGGTCGGCTTGCGCCGCCGCCATCGCATCGGTGACGGCCGCAACGTACGCGGCACGCAGCGCCGGATCGTCCAGCAGCCGCCGCATCAGCACGTTCTCGCTCGCGCCTGCGAGCAGCGGATAGTCGACGGCGTGGAACGACTGGTCGCGATCCCACGGGATCATCCGCGCCTGCTCGCCGACGCGATACAGATAGAAGTTATTCATGCCGTCGTAGCCGAGCACGCCGTCCCACTCGGCCAGGAAGGTCGAGACCCCGAGCGTCCGGATGAGGCCCGCGAGATCGAGATATCGATTCACCTGACCGAAGCTGCCGTCCGGCGTCAGGTTGATCGTCCGGAACAGCTCGCGCATCGGCGCATAGAGTTCCGCGGTTGAATGGACGCCGGGGGTCCGCGACTCGAACAGCACCGCGTACGGATCGAGCGACTCGCCTGGGAAGGTGGCGAAGAAGGGAAACGTCCAGCGGTACTCGAAGAGCAGGCCGCCAGCGTCGAAGTGGCGTTCGACGAACACGGTGTCCACCGGCTCCACCATCATGTAGAGCCCGGCGTAGACGCCGTTGACGAACAGCTGCACCGGCGCTTCGTGCGGCACGGCGAGACCGACGCGCCGCATCAGCGCCATGGTGGCCGCCTCGCGGATCATCGACGGGTCGGTGACGAGGTTGTCGAGCACGAGCGAGCGCAGGCCGAGGAAACGCTGTCGCGGCGCGTAGTGGTCGAAGGTCAGCTCGAGACCGGGCTTGGCCCCGTAGCGGCTGCCGTTGCCGCGTGACCGCACGCCGACGTTGCGCGCCCGCACCCCGTTCCAGATCACGTCGGCGGGGTAGTAGTCGTTGCTGCGGAAGTTGGCGCGCAGATCCGCCCAGTCGCGCGAGTGGATGACGAGCTCCACGGTGTGCACGCGGCTGTCGTCGAAGAGCTCGTTCTGCGTCTGGGCCGGCGCCGCGACGGCGGTGCAGAGGAGGATGAGTGCGAGTGCGGCGGCCTGCCGCGCCAAGGTGACCAGCGCAGGCATCATCACATTGCGACCTGGAAACGGACGACCGCGCTCCACCACGGCGTGGCGCTGAGCGGCAGAAGCGCCAACGGATCGGTCAGCTGCTCCCGCACCGCGTTGGCTTGCACCTTGACCCAGCGGTTCAGGTGCCAGTTGATGCCCGCGGTCCAGGCGTCTTTGCCGATCGGCGCCACATGATCCGCACGCGGATTGAGAAAGGGCTCGTCGGCGGCGCCGCTGCCAAACGACAGGCGATCGAACCGCGCGGTGAGGTCGAGCGCGCGCAGCGGGAAGTCGCCCTTGCCCGACCCGCGGTCCACGAGGTGCCAGATGCCGGCGACGTAGCCGCCGGTAGAGACGAGGTCCGAGAGCGTCGAGCCGTCCACGCCCTGCCCGATGCGGGTGTCGCTCGACCACAACAGTTCGCTGCGGACCGAGGCGCGCGGGCCGTTCCAGGCGACGCTGGCGCCGATCCGCGTACGTGTGCCGCTCACGAACATGCGGCGGAAGAACGTCTCTCCGACAGCCGTATGCCCGTTCAGGCCGTCGCGGCCCTCGGGCAGATCACTGCGCAGCCATGCGGCGGAGAGTTCGAGCGCGTCCGACCCGCGGGTGTCTCCATCCTGGAGCGGCGCGACAGTGATGCGGCTGGCCAGCGTGCGGACCGCGTCGGCCGCCCATAGGCGGGTGGTGCCGTCGGCCTCGAAGAGGCCGGCTTCGTATTTGAGCGCGCGCTGCGCCACCCGACCGTGCAACATCACGCCGAGGTCGCGCGACGGCGACAGCTCCGACACGGCGGCGGCGCGAGCGATGAAGTCGAGCTCGGTGGCGCTGGTGAGCTGCTCGAGGCTGAAGGGCACCTTGAAGTGGCCCGCGCGCACTTGCAGCGCGCGCGTGATCCTGACGTCTGCAAAGACGTCGCGCCACGGGCGCTGGTCGTCGATTTCACGTTCGACCTGAAACGACACGCGGCCGAACAGCACGCCCTCGACGCCGACGCGTTTCCGCGGAAGCGACAGGCGGTCGTCGAAGGGGAGCGCCGCCGCGTCGGGATCCGCCTCGTTGCGCACCAGGTAGTCGGTCTGGAGCCGGGCGTGGATCTCGATACGCGAGTTCTCACCGAGCCTGAAGGTCGGGCGCTTGTCCCAGGTGGCGACGGTGCCCGGCTCGCGCTGCGGGGCCGGCTGGCCCAGCGCATCCTGCGCCCGGGCCGGGAACGCCGCGGCGAGCACGATGAGCGCCGTCATCAGCGCACCGGGAACGGACAGCCACGCGGCCCCGCGAAGCGGGACGCGGCGGCATGTGCAAGTCTTCACAAGGTCTGTATCGGCGTTTTTCGCAGAGCACCGTGCGCGGAATCGCGCGGCTCGACCCGCTTCGTGACGGTGGCCTCGTGCGGATGCGCGGTCTGGCCCACCGCGCGGCGCGGCAACCGCCGCAGCGGCCCGTCCTACGGGAACGTGGTGATGGGAAGCTTGGCGGCGGGACGGTTCGACTCGGTTTTCGACGGCAGGATTTTGAGGTGATCAGGCTGTGTCCAGACCAGCCACGCAAACACGACCATCAGCGCGCCGAGCACCAGCGCCATCAGGCGCAGGCCGCCGTACAGGCGGCGAATGGCCGCGTGCTTGACGTGGTTCTTCAATGACAGACTGTGCACTTGCACGGAGATTTCGGCGTTCAGTTGCGTGAGCCGCACGTTCTGCCAGGCCTTCCAATGGTCGGCCGTGGTCTGCTGGATGACGTCCTCGTAGTACCGCACGCCCGCCGGGCGGTCGTCGTCGCCGCCGTTCCAGTCCCAGATGCGCGGCCGGAACCGTCCCGGACGGAGGGCCTCGATCGCCTGCATCAGGAAGCCCACGGCCATCACGATGTAGATGATGAAGAGCCCGATTATCCAATAGCGGTCGCGCGCCGGTAGCAGACTGAGGGCGTCGGCTCGCGTCAGCAGGACGAGCGCCACGGCGTTGAGGGCTCCCATGAGGATCAGCGCGAACCGGGCCTCCCGGTTGCTGATGTCGATGAGCTCATAGGCCTCGTCGCTGGCGTCGATGAGGGCGCGGTAGCGCTCCCACCCTTCGAGCTGGCGCTCGGCGTCGTGCGCCCGTTTTCGCTCGCGGCGGCGGACCCGTTCGGTCTCGTCGGCCTCCGAAAAAGCCGGCGACACTGGTTCGGCCGGCCCCGCGGGGGCGTGCACCCTCATGGCCGGGGTATCGGCCCGGCGGGGGCGCACCTGCACGGACGGCACGTCAGGGGCGTCGGCCCGACCCGGCCGGCGGACACACCGGCACGTCGATCAGCGAGAATACTAGGGACGTCCATGAGGCCGCCATTGCGTTCCGCCGCCCTGTTCGCAGCTGCCGCCGCGGCGTTCGCCACCTCCCTGGTGGCGGCGCAGCGCCGCGACGCCTTCGTGCTGTCGCGGGATCACCCCGCCATCCGGTATTCGTCCGGGGAACTCGACAACGCCGTCGAGCGCCTGAACCAACGCCTGGCTGCCGGCGAGGTTCGGCTAGGCCACGATCCGGGTAACGGGTATCTGCGGTCGCTGCTCGACGCGCTGGCGATCCCCGTATCGTCGCAGACGCTCGTGTTCTCGAAGACGAGCTTTCAGGCCGACCTGATCACGATGCACAACCCGCGGGCCGTGTTCTCGAACGGCCGCGTGTTCGTCGGATGGGTGCGTGGTGCCGACGTGCTGGAGATTGCCGCGGCCGACCGCCGGCAAGGCACCATCTTCTATACCCTCGCGCAGAAACCCCGAAGCGAGTCGGATCCGCCGCCCGCACTGACGCGCCAGACCGAATGCCTGGCGTGCCACCTGTCGTGGGATACGCGCGGCGTGCCAGGCCTGATGACCACCAGCATGTATCCGCTCCCCGACGACCCCAACGCGTATGCGAACGGCTTTTCGACGGTGCAGGGGAGCCCCCTCGAGCAGCGGTGGGGCGGCTGGTGGGTGACCGGGGACACTGGCGGCGCCCAGCACATGGGCAACATCCCTGTGATGCCGGCGGAGAAGACCTTCGGCCGCCCGCGCAACCCGAAGGCGCCGCTCGCGACAGTGGAGGGGTATTTCGACCTCAAGGGTTATCCGGCGGCGACGAGCGATGTGGTGGCGCTGCTCGTGCTGGCGCACGAGACCCAGTTGACGAACCTGATCGCACGGGCCGGGTGGGAGGCGCGCGTGGCCGAGGCCGAGCCGTCGCCCGACGCGGCGGCACGCGTACGGGAGGCGGCCAACGAACTCGCCGATGCGTTGCTCTTCCTCGACGAGGCGCCGCTCCCGGGTCCGGTGCGCGGTGCATCGGGGTTCGCCGAGTGGTTTGCCGCTCAGGGCCCGCGCGACCCGATGGGCCGATCGCTGCGCGACCTCGACCTGCGCACCCGTCTGCTGCGCTACCCCTTGAGCTACTTGATTTACGGCGACGCGTTCAACGCGCTGCCGGCGTCGGCCCGCACTGCCGTGTACGGGCGAGTGTGGGACGTGCTCTCCGGCCGCGATACACGGAAGATCAGCCAGCACCTGTCGGCCACCGACCGCCAGGCGATTCTGCAGATCCTGCGTGACACTAAACCCGACCTTCCCGAGTCCTTCAGGTAGCCACGCGATGTCCCGGCGCGTCCTCGTCCTGACCGCGCTTGCGGCCCTCGTCGGGGCCGGCCCGCTGCTCGGTGCGCAGACATTCGGATCGTGGCTCGACCCCTACCGGGGCAACGCGCAGCGCCTCATCGCGGCGGCGCAGGAGAGCGACTTCGCCTGGGCGCGCCTCGCTGAGCTGACCGACACGTATGGCGCCCGGCCTGCGTGGTCCGAGAACATGTCGCGGGCCATTGCCTGGGCGGTCGAGGCGATGAAAGCCGACGGCCTCGACAACGTCCACACCGAGCGTGTGATGGTGCCGCACTGGGTGCGCGGCGTCGAGAGCGCCGAAATCGTCGAGCCACCGCGCCATCCCATCGAGATGCTCGGCCTCGGCGGCACGGTTGCCACACCGCCCGGCGGCCTCGAGGCCGACGTGGTGGTGGTCTCGAACTTCGACGACCTGCGAGCCAAGCGCACCCACGTGCCGGGCCGGATCGTGCTGTTCGACGTCCCCTATACGACGTATGCGGAAACGATGTCGTACCGCACCGGCGGCGCGAGGCTCGCGGCCGAGTACGGAGCGTCGGCCGTGCTCGTGCGGTCGGTGGGGCCAATCGGGCTCCGTACCGCGCACACCGGCAGCGTCAACTACGTGGCCGGGCAGCCGCAGATTCCAGCGGCGGCCATCGCCGGTGAAGATGCGAACCGGATCGTGCGGCTCGCCAGCGCCGGGCGGCGCGTCCGCGTGCGCCTGGTGACCAGCGGCCGCATGGAGCCCGACGTGGCGTCGGCCAACGTCGTGGCCGAGATCACCGGCCGCGAGCGGCCCGGGGACGTCGTGCTCCTCGGCGGCCACTTCGATTCATGGGACGTCGGCACCGGCGCCTCCGACGACGGGGCCGGCTGCATCGTCACCTGGGAAGCGCTGCGTCTGATGAAGAAGCTGGGCATCAAGCCGCGACGCACGGTGCGGCTGGTGCTCTGGACCAACGAGGAGCACGGCATGCACGGTGCCACGGCCTACGGCGCGAAGTACGCGCACGCAGCCGCCAATCACGTGCTGGCGATCGAGTCGGACTCTGGGGTGTTCGCGCCGGCGTCGCTTGGCTTCTCGGGGAGCGCGGCGGGCCGGATGGTGATGGCGCAGATTGCCACGCTGCTCGCGCCGCTCGGCCTGCAGGACATCGGTGCCGGCGGCGGCGGTCCCGACATCGACCCCATCGCGCAGTCCGGCAACGTGCCGGCACTCGCCTATCTCGGCGACGCGCCGCGGCTCTTCCAGATTCACCACACTGCCGCCGACACCGTCGAGCGTATCGCGCCCGAGGAACTGTCGAAGGCTGCCGCGGCGATCGCCGCCATTGCCTACGTGGCTGCCGAGATGCCCGAGCGGATCCCGAGGTAAGAGGACTGGTAGGACTGGTAGGACTGGTAGGACTGGTAGGACTGGTAGGACTGGTAGGACTGGTGGGATTCCACGTGGCCGCGGGTCTTCAGACCCGCCTCAGGACGTAGCGGGCGGTCTTTAGACCGCCCGGCGGGCAAACCTCAAACGAGTTCGGTCAGCCGGACGTCGAGGACGCGAGAGCTCCGGGGAGCCTGCTGCCACTGGACGAGGATGGGGCTCTGATACGTGCCCTCGACGATGCCGCAGCCGTTGGCGTCGTCGCGCGATACGAGCAGGCTGACCGAGCGGCGCATGCCGAAGAAGCGCGCCGCGGGTACCGCCAGTGTGCGTGCGAGCACTTTCTCGACGATCGACCCACGCAGGCCAAAGGTGTCGAGGCCGCGGTTGAGCACCCGCACCAGATCGTACTTCGCATAGCCGAGCGTCTTGGCCGGCACGGCGCGCGGGTCGGCCATCGCATGCCGGTACTTCTCGGCGACGAAGCGCAGCGGGTTGGCCAGCACCTCGGCCAGGTCGTACTTCATCAGCAGCGTCTCGTACTCGTTCACGGTGAGTGCCGAGTGCCGCTCGGCCGTGTCGAGTGACACGCGTAGCCGCCCCTTGGCGACACCGGCGCCCTTCACGAAGTCGGCGAGCTGGGCGTAGATCCCGAGACGAGGATCCTTCAAGTTGATCGAGTCGATCGGGTGCGCCGACATAGGCACCTCGATCCGGGCCGTGGCCACCGGCCGCTCGTCGCGGAAGCCCACCAGCCGCGCCAGCCGGCGCCGGGGCTGGCCGCCGTTGACACCGTCGAGATCGACGAAGAACACCGGCTCGCCGGGGCGGTTCGGGTGCGTGACGCAGGTGCGCAGGCCGCTGGCCATGAACGCGAGGTGCGAATCGGCGTTGCGGGGCTCCACCGCCCGCTGCGCCGAGTCGAGATCCACACGCCGCTCGAGCCGATCGTGTTCGTAGCCGGCGCCCTCGGGGAAGAGCGTCCGGAAGGCTTCGAGGTACGTGGGAATCTGCTGCGCGCTCAGGCGCGACGCGAGGCCGGGTTCGAGAAAGCCCGCGGTCGTGTGACACGACCAGTACAGACAGCGGGGATAGCTGGCGAGGGCGTCGTGCTCGGCGGCGAAATGTCGGCGCAAATCGACGAGGTCGAAGCGCGCTCGCGGCGCGAGCTCGACCGTCAGGTCGAGGGTCTTATCGGACATTCCGCTCCGGGGCAAACCTTCGGCCCAAACTGAACAAATGTAACACACCGTTCACGATCCTGGCTGTGGTGGCACAGGCGCTAACCTGGTCTGTTCGGCCATCGGCTGGGCTTCGTTTAATCCAGAGATGACCACGCCGGGCTTTCAGGCCTACTGCCGGCAGAAGGAGGACGCCGCGCTGGCTGCGCCTCTGGCCGGGCTCACCACGATTGCCGAGGAGGCCGGCGGTGCCGACCTGCTCTCGTTCGGCAACGGGTGGACGCGCCGACTGTTCGACGGTGACTTCTATCGCTCCGCCGGTCCCGCCTCGCCGGAACTCCCCGCGGTGAGCCTGATCGTCACGCAGCCCGATGGACAGGCCGTGCCCCGAACCCTCGCCGTGGCCTCGTCCGACGCCTTCGGGCCCACCGTGCCGCACCTGCTGCACGAGGGCCTCACACGCGTCGATGCCGATGCGGTGCTCGGCGGCCTCGGCGCAGCCAGCTCCTGCAACGAGGTGTGTTCGGTGTGGCATCCCGAGCTCGTGAAGCTGCGCGCCGAGCGTGGTCTGCCGCGGCACCCCGTGCAGGTCCTGGTGACCAACTCGTGCCAGACCGTTTTCGAGGGCTGCCTGCTCCTCCGGGAGCCGTCGCTGCGGGTGATTCTGGTCACGCGCGACAGCCTCGTCGCCTCCGCGCGGGCGCGCCTGCCCGACCGTCCGTGGGTGAGCGTGATGGGTGCCGGCGAGCCGCTCGACCTCCGGCTGGCATTGAAGCAGCTCCGCGAGCAGGGCATTGCCGTGGTCTCGGCCGTCGGCGGCCGGCGCGTGGCGACGACGCTCCTCGACGCCGGCCTGGTCACAGACCTCTACGTGACGGTGCGCGAGCCCGGCTCGACGGCGTCGGCCCTCAGCTTCTACCACGGCCCGCCCCTGGTGCGCCGTCGCCTGCTTGCCAAGGCGGGACGGGGCGCCGAGGGTGACATCCGCTTCGAGCACCTCGTGCCCCCGTCGGTGTACGCGCCGGGTTTGCGGCTGGGCCTGCGTCCCTCCGTCCTTTGGCGTTGAGCGCCGCGTCGCACTCGACGTACCATCGGCCCTGGACCAGAGTCTAGGACAACGGCACGGCGCGACCGCGCCGGCCGCGAACCGGCGCCACGCCGGTTGGCCAGATCCTGCCGAGGAGGCACATGAAGGGCAACCCGAAGGTCATCGCCGAGCTGAACGTCGCGCTGCGTGAAGAGCTCACCGCCATCAATCAGTACTTCATACACGCCGAGATGTGCCACAAGTGGGGGTATCACGCGCTCGGGAAGTACATCAAGAAGCAGTCGATCGACGAGATGAAGCACGCCGAGAAGCTGATCGAGCGGATTCTGTTCCTCGACTCGACGCCCAAGATGGAGTACCTGGACCTCAACGTCGGTGGCGACGTGAAGACGCAGCTCGCGGCCGACTACAAGCTCGAGCTGAACGCCGTGGAGATGTACAACAACGCGGTGAAGATCGCGCGCGACAACAACGATGACGCCTCCCGCGAGCTCTTCGCACTGCTGCTGAAGGACGAGGAAGAGCACGTCGAGTGGCTCGAGGCGCAGCTCCATCAGATCAAAGAGCTGGGCTACGAGACCTACCTGTCGAATCTGACTGATGGCGAGGAGTAAGCGCGGCGGGCCGATCTGAAGCCTCGCCCCTACGTGCTGCCCGATTTCTTCTTGTGCTCGGCGTTACGGAAGGCGAGGCTGCGAGCGGGCTGCTGCCACGCCGTCCGCAGCGCCTTCGAGAGCTCGGGGTCCTCGGCCGACAGCTGCTCGGCCAGCGCCGACACTTTCTGCTCGATGCGGGCCATGCGGCCTTCGTACTTCTCCAGGTCCTGGCGATGCTGCAGGTCGCGCCGAAGCAGCCCGACCTTCTCCACCAGATCGACGACGAGGGTGGCCAGATCGCGGTCGATCACGCCGAGCCGTCTTTCGCGGGCTCGGTGCTCAGATCGCGCTCGAGGGTGAGGTAGAACGGGCCGGCGCCGAGGAATCCGATGATGAGCGCCCAGGCCGAGTAGGTGCCCCAGCCGGCGAGGTTCGCGGTGTTGAAGACGAGGTGCTCGCCGACGCCGGCCACGAACTCCAGCGTCTTCTTGAACAGCGTGTTATCCACCTGCAGCGTGTGCCGGCCAGGCTCGATGCTCTCGGTCATCGCCGAGCCGTAGCGCAGCATCGCCAGCCGCCGGCCATCGAGCTTGACGTACACCTCGCGGTAGCCGACGTCGTCGGGGGCCTGACGCCGCACGGTCAACGTGGCGGTCCAGCCCTTCCGCACCGACTCCATGATTCGATCGAGGTCGGCTTCAGTCGGCTCCGGGACTACCTCGACGGCGTTTTTGCGCAGGTGTGTCGTCACGTCTCGTCCAGCTCGAGCAGCGGTACCCCGGGTTGCACGAGCTCACCTTCGCGGCACTTTACCGCAATCACCGTTCCGTCGCGAGGTGCGCGGACCGGCAGCTCCATCTTCATCGCCTCGAGCCGGATCAGCACGTCGCCGGCGGCGACGCGCTGGCCGGGCTGCACGGTCACCGCCAGGACCGTCGCCGGCATCGGGGCGGAAAGTGATCCGGCATCGTCGAGTCCCGCCGCCCTTCCGCGGCTAGCCGACGGTGACGCGACGACCGTGATCTCGCCGTCGAGGAACACCCACGTGGCACCAGCCGCGCGCACGGCGTAGGCGACGCGTTGCCGGCCGTCCTGGTCGAGCAGGAACCGGCCGTCGCCGAGCGGCGTCACCGCCACGAGCGGCGCCCGTTCAGACACGTGTCCTCTTCAGCGACGACCACGGATCGGCGATCGACGACGGCGCGCCGGAGGCGGCGGCCGGGGCGCGGCGGAGCGCATCGGCAACCGCGCGCGCGTCGGCCGACGGTTCCCCGTCCTCGGGGAGTAGCGCCGTGGCCTCGCTGGCCAGGAAGTGCGTGTCCAGATCGCCGGCGATGAACCGCTCGTGCGTGAGGAGCCGTGCGAGCAGCGGCACGTTGGTGCGGATGCCGAGAATCGGAAAGTGATCGAGCGCGTGGCGCCCCCGGAGCCGCGCGGCTTCGCGCGTCTCACCGCGTGCGATCAGCTTGGCCAGCAGCGAGTCGTAGTGCACCGACACCTCGGCGCCCTCGAACACGCCCGAATCCACTCGGATCCCCGGCATCGACGGCTCGCGATAGAGGGCGAGCACGCCGGCTTGCGGCAGGAAGTTCTGGCGCGGGTCCTCGGCGCAGATGCGCACCTCGATGGCGTGCCCGGACTGCGCGAGGGCCGCTTGCGTCCAGGGCAGCGGCTCGCCGGCCGCCACGCCGAGCTGCGCCCGCACGAGATCGACGCCGGTGACGGCCTCCGTGATCGGGTGCTCCACCTGCAGGCGGGCATTGATCTCGAGAAAGTAGAATGCGGCGTCGTCGCCGGCCCCGTCGACGAGGAATTCCACGGTGCCGGCGTTCTGGTAGCCTGCTGCGGTCGCGAGCGCCACCGCCGCTGTGCCCATCCGCTGCCGCAGCGCCGGGGTGACGGCCGTGGATGGCGTCTCCTCGAGCACCTTCTGATGGCGGCGTTGAATCGAGCACTCACGTTCGAACAGGTGGACGACCGATCCGTGCCGGTCGCCCATGATCTGGAATTCGACGTGGCGGGGGCGCGTCACGAGCCGCTCGACGTAGAGCGTGCCGTCGCCGAAGGCGGCCTCGGCCTCGCGCCGCGCCTGGGCGATGGCCGCCGGGAGATCCGCGGCGGCGTGGACGGCCTTCATCCCGATGCCGCCGCCGCCTTCGGAAGGCTTCAACAGCAGCGGGAAGCCGACCCGCGTCGCAGCTGCCGTGATCGCCGCATCGCTCTGCTCGTCGGGAATGGCACCAGGGACCACCGGGACGCCAGACGCCTCGGCGAGGCGTCTCGCCGCCGTTTTCGATCCCAGCCTGGCCATGGCGTCCGGCGGCGGCCCGATGAACGTCAATCGCGCGTCGGCGCAGGCCGCGGCGAACTCGGCGTTCTCGGAGAGAAAGCCATATCCCGGATGAATCGCTTGCGCTCCCGTGGCGCGGGCGGCGTCGAGGATGGCACTCTGCGACAGATAGCTGTCGGCGGGGGCGGCGCCGCCGATGCGAACGGCGCGGTCGGCGAGCGCCACGTGCAGGGCGTGCGCGTCGGCGTCGGAGTAGACGGCCACGGTCTCGATGCCCATCTCGCGGCAGGTGCGCATTACGCGCACGGCGATTTCCCCGCGGTTGGCAACGAGCACCCGGGTGAACACGGCTACATCCGGAAGATGCCGTAGCGGGCCGGCGCGATCGGGGCGTTGTAGGCGGCGGAGATGCCGAGGGCGAGCGCGTCGCGCGTGTGCAGCGGATCGAGGATGCCGTCGTCCCACAAACGGGCGGTGGAGTAGTAGGGCGAGCCCTCCTGTTCGTACTTCTCGAGGATCGGCCCGCGGATCTGTGCCTCCTCGTCGGCACTGAGGTCGCGTCCTTCTCGCGCGAGCTGGTCGCGCTTGACCGTGCTCAGCACCGCCGCCGCCTGCTCGCCGCCCATCACCGAGATGCGCGCGTTGGGCCACATCCACAGGAAGCGCGGGTCGTAGGCGCGTCCGCACATGCCGTAGTTGCCGGCGCCGAACGACCCGCCGATTACGACCGTCAACTTCGGCACCGTCGCGTTGGCCACCGCGTGGACCATCTTGGCCCCGTCCTTGGCGATGCCGCCGCGTTCGTATTGGCGGCCCACCATGAACCCGGTGATGTTCTGCAGGAAGATCAGCGGGATACCGCGGGCGTTGCAGAGCTCGATGAAGTGCGTCGCCTTGAGCGCCGACTCGGAGAAGAGCACGCCATTGTTGGCGATGATCCCCACCAGGAACCCGTGCAGCCGGGCGAAGCCGGTGACCACGGTGGGCGCGTAGAGGCGCTTGAACTCGTCGAACCGGGAGCCATCCACGAGCCGCGCGATCACCTCGCGGACGTCGTAGGGGTGCCGCGTGTCGGCGCTGATGATGCCGTAGAGGTCCGCCGGGTCGTGCGCGGGAGGCTCCGGCTCGGTGCGGTCGGCCGGGAGCGCTTTGGCCCGATGCAACGTCGACACGATCGTGCGCGCCAACTCCAGGGCATGCGCGTCGTCGGTCGCGAGGTAGTCGGCGACGCCGGAGAGACGGGCGTGCACATCGGCGCCGCCCAGCTCTTCGGCCGTGACGTCTTCGCCGGTGGCGGCCTTCACGAGGGGCGGCCCGCCCAGGAAGATCGTGCCCGTGCCTTTGACGATAATCGTTTCGTCCGACATCGCGGGCACGTACGCGCCACCGGCCGTGCACGATCCCATGACGATGGCAATCTGAGCGATGCCTTCGGCCGACATGCGCGCCTGGTTGAAAAAGATGCGGCCGAAGTGCTCGCGATCGGGGAAGACCTCAGCCTGCAGCGGCAGAAAGGCCCCGCCCGAATCGACGAGATACAAGCAGGGCAGGTGATTGTCGAGCGCGACCTGCTGCGCCCGCAGATGCTTCTTCACGGTGAGCGGGTAGTAGGTGCCGCCCTTGACGGTCGCGTCGTTGGCGACGATGAGCACCTCCCGGTCCACCACTCGGCCGATGCCCGTGACCAGACCGGCGCCCGGCGCCTCGTCGTCATACACCCCATTGGCCGCCAGCGGCGACAGCTCCAGGAAGGGGGAGTCTGAATCCAGCAGCCGTTCGATGCGCTCACGGGCGAGAAGCTTCCCCTGCTCGCGGTGCCGCTTGACGGACCGATCGTCGCCGCCGAGACGCGCTCGGTCCAGGCGGACCCGGAGATCGGCCACCAGGCGCTCCATGTGGGCGCGGTTGGCAGTGAATTCGTCCGACCCGATTTTGATCTGGCTGGCGAGGGTCTCCACGTCAGTGGCGGATTATAGGACACGGGTCTCTTTCAAGCTCAGCAGTCTGGAATCGATACAACTGTCTTGTTACTGCTCAGTTCGCTCGAAAACGTATCGTTTCTAGACGTGGCATGGTAGATTCGACCTCGGAGCCCCGACCAATTATGTCCAGTGTGTCTTCGATCGCTACGAAACGCCGCCGGCGTGTACTCGTGATCGATGACGAACCTTCGATGACCGAGTGGCTTCGCATCGTGATCGAAGCTGAAGGCTACGAAGTCCGGTCGGCGTTGATTGGCGCCCGCGGGGAAGAAATCTTCCGCCAGTGGCGTCCGGACGTCGTGCTGACCGACATCGAGTTGCCGGACACGGATGGGATAGCGCTGCTGCACCGCCTCAAGGAGGTCGACGAGGCGCCGCAGGTGATTGTCGTGGGGGCCCAGGGCGGAGTGGCGCGGGCCGTCGAGGCGGGGCAGGCGGGCGCTTTCTATTACCTCGAGAAGCCCGTGGACCAGAGTGGCCTGATCCACATCCTGCACAAAGCTGTCGAGCTAACCCGCGAACGCGCCGAACACCTCCGCCTCAAGGAGCAGGTGCGAGGCCGCTACAGCTTCGGCAACGTGATCGGCCAGAGCAAGAAGATGAAAGACCTCTTCGAGCTCATCGAAAGCGTGGCGGCCAGCGACGCCAACATTCTCATCCAGGGCGAGAACGGCACCGGCAAAGAGCTCATCGCCAACGCCATCCACCACAACTCGAACCGCGTCCGCGGACCGTTCATCAAGATCAACTGCGCGGCGATTCCGACCGAGCTCATCGAGAGCGAACTGTTCGGATACCGCAAGGGCGCCTTCACCGGCGCCACCGCCGACAAAGTGGGTCTGTTCGAAATGGCGGAGGGCGGTTCCCTGCTCCTCGACGAGATCGGGGAGATGCCCCCGTATCTCCAGACCAAGTTGCTGCGCGTGCTCCAGGAGCGCGAATACCGTCCGATTGGCAGCGACCGCCTGATCCGCGTCGACTTCCGCCTGATCTGCGACACCAATATCGACCTCGAGAACGCCCTGCGCGAAGGCCGGTTGCGCGAAGACCTCTACTTCCGCATCAACACCATCACGCTGAGGGTGCCGCCGCTGCGGGAGCGCACCGAGGACGTCCCGCTCCTGTGCAATCATTTTCTGGCGAAGTTCAACGATCGGTATGGGCGCAACGTGCGCGCGATCTCGCCGGCGGCCTACCATTTGCTGATTCGCAACCGGTGGTCGGGCAACGTGCGCGAGCTCGAGAACGCGATCGAGCGCGCGGTGCTGGTCTGCAAGACGGGGGACATCGCGCCGACGGATCTGCCAGAGTCGATCCGGGACGAAGTGCCGTCGCTGGACGAGTTCACGATTCCGCCGCAGCGCACGCTGGCGGAGATCGAAAAGGTGGCTATCGTCCAGACGCTGATGCGCACGAACTGGAACAAGCAGGAGGCGGCACAGATCCTGGGCCTCTATCGTCCGACGCTCTACAGCAAGATGAAGAAGCACCAGATCCTCGATCAGCGGGCCAAACCGCGTGCCGTGCCGCCGGTGCCACGGGCGGCGCGGAATACGCAGCACGGGCGGCGTGCCGACTCATGATGTGACCCACGCGGCTGTGCCGTTCAGCGCGCGGCGGCCGCTCGGCCGTCGCCTGGCGCTGCACGCCACCCGCGAGGTCCGGCTCTCGGCCGTTGCGGCGGCCAGCGCGTTCAAGGAACTTCTCTTCAGCAACGACCTCACGCACGCGGCGGCGATTGCCTACTACGCGTTGCTGTCGCTCTTCCCGTTTCTCCTCCTCCTCGTCTCCCTGTTCGGCAGCCTCGCCGCCGACGACGCGGCGCGCGCGGAAGTGCTGTCGTTCATCTTTCGCTACTTTCCAACCCGCTTCGACTTTCTGGTCCGGCAGCTCGACGCCTTCCGCGAGCACCCGGTCGGGCTGGGCGTCACCGGGGCCCTCGGCCTCGTCTGGGGATCGCTCGGCGTCTTCGGCGCACTGATGAGCGCGGTGAACGAGGCCTGGGGCGTGAGCAAGCCGCGCGGCTTCTGGCGGCACCGGCTGGCGTCGTTCGTGATGTTCGCGGCGGCGACCGGCGTGATGATCGTCGGGCTGTTGCTCGTGAGCGCCAGCCATTTCTTCGACTCGACGGCCATTGGCGCGACGGTCGCCAGCGTCTGGTGGATCGCAGCGCTCCGCTCGCTGGCGCTGCAGTACCTCGCCACCATCCTCTTCATCCTCGCCGTCGGCCTGATCTACTACTTCGCGCCCAACGAACGCGCGCGCTTCCGCGACGTGTGGGTGGGGGCGGTGTTCACCGGCGTCCTGTGGCGCGGCGGGTTCGAGGTGTTCTCGTGGATGACCAGCCGTAACGCCCAACTGCAGGTCGTCAACGGGTCGATTGCCGTGGTCGTGATGTTCCTGATGTGGGTCTACGTGTCGTCGGTGGTTCTGATGTACGGTGTGGAATTCACTGCCGCCCACTACCGGGCACGGCGGCAATCGCCCGCGACCGCCTCGAGCGTCTGACCGGGCTGCTAGTCCCCTGTGGCCAACCGTCTCGCCTCGGAACACAGTCCCTATCTTCTGCAGCACCAGGACAACCCGGTGGACTGGTATCCCTGGGGCGAAGAGGCGTTTGCGCGGGCTCGTGCCGAGGACAAGCCGATCTTTCTGTCCGTCGGATACTCGACCTGTCACTGGTGCCATGTGATGGCCCACGAGAGCTTCGAGAGTGGGGAGGTGGCCGAGGTGCTCAACGCCGGCTTCGTGTCGATCAAGGTGGACCGCGAGGAGCGCCCCGACGTCGATCGCGTCTACATGACCTTCGTTCAGGCCACGACGGGCTCGGGGGGATGGCCGATGAGCGTGTGGCTCACGCCGTCGCTGCGGCCGTTCTACGGCGGGACGTACTTCCCACCCGCGAGCCGGTGGGGACGGCCCGGGTTCGTCGAGATCCTCGAGGAGCTGGCGCGGGCGTGGCGCGAGGACCGGCCGCGCATCGAGTCGTCGGCCACGACGATCCTGGAGCGGCTGCGCAGCGTCGGCCAGTCCGCGGCGGGCGGCACCGTGCCGGGGCCAGAGTCGCTGGACCGCGCGGTGGCCGAATTCGAAGCGGCCTTCGATCGCCGGCGCGGCGGGTTCGGCAACGCACCGAAGTTCCCGCGCCCGGCCGAGTTGCTGTTCCTGCTGCGCGAGCACGCCCGCACCGGCGCCGATGCCCCGTTGGCCATGACCCTGGCCACGCTGCGGGCGATGGCGCTTGGGGGGATGCGCGACCACATCGGGGGCGGCTTTCATCGCTACAGCGTGGACGGCGACTGGCGAGTGCCGCACTTCGAGAAGATGCTCTACGACCAGGCGCAGCTGGTGCTCGCGTATCTCGAAGCGGCGCAGGCCACCGGGGATGCGGGGTACGGCGACGTGGCCGTGGACACGCTGACCTACGTGCGCCGCGAGTTGACGCATCCCGACGGGGGATTCTTCTCGGCTGAGGATGCCGACAGCGTGCCGCCCGAGCACGCGCACGAGCCCGCGCCGCACAAAATGGAAGGCGCGTTCTACATCTGGACCGACGCCGAGCTGCGCGACGAGCTCGGGGCCGACGCCGAAGTGTTTTGCCAGCGCTACGGCGTGCAGCCCGGCGGCAACGCGCCGTTCGACCCGCAGAGCGAGTTCACCGGCAAGAATCTGCTGCACACGGCCAAGGGCGTTGCGGACATCGCGGCCGCCACCGGCGGGAGCGAAGCCGACGTGGAAGCCGCGCTGGCCCGCAGCCGCGGCGTACTGCTCAATGTGCGCGGCCGGCGTCCGCGGCCCCACCTCGACGACAAAGTGCTGGCCGCCTGGAACGGACTGATGATCGCGGCCTTTGCCCGCGCCGGCCGGGTGGTGCCCGGTGGCGACGTCTTTATCGGCGAGGCGGTGCGCGCGGCCGAATTCCTCGAGCGTCACCTCTGGGATGAGGCCAGCCGCACGCTGCTGCGCCGCTACCGGAACGGTGAGGCCGGCGTGCCCGGCTACGCCGAGGACTACGCGTACGTGACGTTCGGCCTCATCGAGCTCTTCCAGACGACGGGCGAGGCGCGGTGGCTCGAATGGGCGCTCGTCCTGCAGCAGCGCCTCGACGAGCTGTTCTGGGATCCGGTCGAGGGCGGATGGTTCAGTACGACGGGCGCCGATCCCACAGTGCTGCTGCGGCTCAAGGAAACCTACGACGGGGCGGAGCCGGCGGCAAGCTCGGTGGCGGTGTTGAACCTCCTGGCACTCTCGCACCTCACCGGCGATGCCACCATGGGTGAGCGGATCGAGCGCACGCTGGCGCTCTTTCGCGACCACCTCGGGCGCGCGGTGCCGATGGTGCTCGCGGCCCTCTCGACCTACCACGCCGGCGTGCCACAGGTGGTCGTGGCGGGAGACGCCGAGGCGGCCGATACACACGCGTTGCTGGCGGCAGTCGGCGCGGTCTATCGTCCGTCGGCGCTCGTCGTGCCGGCGCTCACCGGCGGGCATGACGCGCTGGCCCGTGTGCTACCGTGGGTGAAGGACATGGGTATGCGCGACGGGCGCGCCACCGCCTATGTCTGCCGCGACTTCACTTGTCGGGCGCCGGTGCACACGCCGGAGGCGCTGGCCGCGGAGCTCCGAGCCTGAGCGCCCGCCCGGAGGGCGGGCAATGAGACACTGCACGAGCGAGGCGGAGCCGCTCGTCATCCGAGGTGGAGCCTCGCTCGCAATGACCGCTTCCGTAGACATCTGGCTTCGGGGCCAGCATCACGCGACGACCGTTCCGCTGCCGTCCCTGGAGCGCGAGCCGCGGGCCTGGACCGAAGGCGACGTGGCCGGCGTGCTCACCGACATGTTGCGCGCGATGGATCAGGCAGGCAATCCGAGCGCCGACCCCGACCGGCCCATCACCCTGCGTGGGTTCAGCTGGATCGTCAACCCGTTCGAGGCGGGCGGAGTGGTAATCGCGCTCGAGATGTCGCTCGGGGCTGCCGTGGCCGGGCCCTTCGACATCGAGGAGCGTGCGCTGACGCGCCTCATCCAGCGAGTGGTGGACGCTGCGCGCGTCACGCCCTCACCCGGGGGCACCACCGTGCACTGACGCTGGTGGCTTTGGACCTTGGGCCTTGGACCTGGGGCCTTCGTAGGGGCGGGTCTTTAGGCCCGCCCGACAGGCGTGCTGTAGGAAAGCGACAGTCGCGCCAGGCCCTAAGCCCTAAGCCCTAAGCCGAAAGTGATGTGGAGAGAAATGGCGCCCGGCTGGCGGGGTCACCGCCAGCCGGGAACCGGGCCAGGAGGTTCGCCGAGCACCAGCACGCGATCACTGGTATGAGGGTGTCGCGAAGAAAGCAACGGGCGCCTGACTCGTCCACCTGGCCAACTTGGGCGACCGCCCGTGGCTGCGAAGCCCTTTGGGGGTCTGCCAAATCCGCTGATCCAGCATACCCCACCAGAGGCCCTTCGGATCGTGCCTAGAACCTGTGTGTATACAACACTTTAGAGGCGAACTTGCGGTCGATTGAGACGAATCGGCGCAGCACGAGGTCGTCGAGCCAGTTGTGCGTGTAGACCAGGTAGAGGTCGTTTCCGGGCTTCATGATCCACCGGTAGCGCGACTGCCAGCCCACCACGCGGCTGATCGTGTCGTACTGGATGTTGTTCACGATCGACATGAAGGGCGAGAACTGCGAGTCGGTGATGACGCGGAACACGTTTGACGTGAAGGCCCCCTCGACCAGGTCGACCGAGTTCCACTCGCCGTTGAAGCTGAAGATGTAGCCGGGCCGGGCGCGTATCGTGAGGCCTGCGATCGTCTGTCGGCGTGATCCGGAGTAGAAGCCGCCGGTCTCGAATCGTCCGCTCACGGCAAGCGTGCGGAGGTTGGCCGTCTGGCCCGTGAGCGCGAACCGCGAGTAGTTGTACTCGGCGCCAAACGGGAGCGTGATGCCGGGGCTGATGGTGAAGGGCGCGTCGAGGCGCTCGTAGGTGTGCGACGTCTCGAGGGCGAACTGGTCCTGGCTCTGCAACTGCATGTTGAGCAGGGTCAGGTTCACGTTGCGCTCGAGCAGGTTGTTGCGGAGATCGGTGAACAGTTCCAGGCCGCCATTGAACTGCGCGCGCCGGACGACCGAGCTGTTCTGCGGGCGCGGCCCGAACCCGACGAACTGGTTGTAGCGGCGGTAGTCGCGGCGGGTGACGAAGCCGACCGTGGGGTCGAAGCCGCGCTGCACCTCGCGGGCATTGAATCCGCCGTACCACCGGTCGTTGGGATAGTCGAGCGCGATGCCGTAGGCGCTGTTGCGGGTGGTGGCCGAGGACCGTCGCGCGTGAAGGAACCAGCCCGAGAGGTTGAGGTTCTTGTTGGTGCGGAACCGGCTCGTGGCGAGGCGGAAGTCGGCGCCGGCCGTGTGGCTCGGCCCATCGGGCGTGTTGCGGGCATCCCGCCGCGTGTAGATGCCGCCGAAGTAGGACTGCTGCAGCACCCGCCGCTTCACGCGCGCGGCCGTGAAGTCCTCGCCGATGAAGCCGTCCTCGTCGTCGCCGCCGGTGCGCACCTGCAGGAAGCCCACGTCCTGGCCGCCGATCTGTCCCGTGAGTTTGGTGCCGTAGTCCACGCGCTGCGGCCGCGCGTCGGCGCTGAGGCCGATGCGCCGGCTGAAGAACGGCTGCACCTGCTCGGTGCCCTGGCCGTTGCCGCTGGTACTGGCGAAGTCGAAGAACGTGGCGCCGTCGAGGAAGAAGTCGCGGCGCTCGGGGAAGAACAGCGAGAAGCGGGTGAGGTTGACCTGCCGCTGATCGACCTCGGTCTGCGCGAAGTCGGTGTTGATCGTCAGGTTGGCGCGCAGGCCGGGCGTCGGGTTGTAGAAGAGATCGACGCCGGCGTTCAGATCGCGGTCCCAGCCTCTGCGGCCCGCGATCGGCGCTGATTCGGTGGACAGCAGCCCGTACGGCTTGATGTCGAGACCCACGCCCTGCGTCACGTCGTTGATGCCCTTCACATGACCGGCGTTGGTCATGCGGTCGAGCCCCTGGTTGCGGGCCCAGCCCATCCAGATGCTGTCCTCGTTCTTGCGGCGCACGGTGCGCTGGAAGTTGATGCCCCAGGTGTCGCTGTCCGGATTGAAGTTCAGCGTGCGGAACGGAATCTCGATCTCGATGGTCCAGCCCCGCTCGTCGTGGCGCACGCGAGCGTTCCAGATCCCGTCCCACGCGCGGTTCATGCCATTGACGCCGAACACCGCGTCGGCCATCAGGCCCGAGGGGTTCATCTCGAAGAAGTAGCCGGAGCGCTCGTCGAGGAAGGTATCGATGCGCCACATGAAACGGTCGTCGGACGCGAGGAACTCGTCGCGACGGCGCTGGAAGCCGAGCCACTTGTCGGGCTCGGAGTCGAACGCGGTGACGCCCATGAAGAACGAGTCCTCGCTGAACGCGATGCGGACCTCGGTGGGCTCGGTGGCGGGCTGACCATTCTGCGGGTCGATCTGGACGAAGTCTCTGGCAGGGAGCGCCCGCTGCCAGACGGCCTCGTCGAGGCGTCCGTCGAGCGTGATGCGTTCGCCTTCGGCCAGCCGCATGGCCTGGACCAGACGGCGGGGGGCTCCGCCGACCAGTTTTTGCTCCTCGGGAATCAGCTCCTGCGCCGGGGCGGAGGCCGCAGAGAGCGCGAAGGCGAGCGAACAGAGCAGTGCCGGGATTCCGACTCGGGAAACCAATGAACTCCTACCAGGGTGATGTGTGGGGGCGGCTCCGACTGGCGTCGCGGCGAGAAGGGCAGCCGTTCGATTATTACGACGGGCGCATGTATCCCGTTGACTTCAGGCCCGTTCAGTCGAACGTGGCCGCGGGTCTTCAGACCCGCCGCAGTATCGAAATGTGGCCGCGGGTCTTGAGACCCGCCCCTGTCGCAATGTGGCCGCGGGTCTTCGACCCGGCCGGAGGGCGCCGGCACATAATGCCGAAACGCGCCGGGGTGGCGAAACTGGCAGACGCACGGGACTTAAAATCCCGAGATCCGAAAGGATCGTGCGGGTTCGATTCCCGCCCCCGGCACCAATTGCCAGTATTGTTGCGGTTCTGGGGTGTCCGGCTCGTTTGGCAACCCTCAGCGGGCGTGGTTGCAGCGCAAAGGAGTTCACATGCGCAGTCTGCTCTTGTTCGTCGCGGGCATCCTCGTCGGCGTCGCTGCTCAGGCGACGCTTGCTCAAAACGGGCAGAGTCAGGTTCAGATGATGAATCACGTCGGGATCAACGTCCCGAACATCCCCGAGGCCATCACCTACTACACGCAGAAGATGGGGTACAAGGAAGCGTTTCGCGCGACCAACGACAAGGGCGAGCCGACGCTCGTCTATCTCCACATCAGCCGCGACACATTCCTCGAGCTCGGGCAGGCCAACGCCCAGCGCCCGGCCGGATTCACGCACTATGGCCTGGTGGTGAACAACAGCAACGCCGCCGTATCGCTGTTCAAGCAGCGCGGCGTCACCGTGAGCGAGCCCAATCCGAGCGCGAGTACGAAAGCGATCCTCGCCAACATCACCGATCCGTACATGGGCCGGGTCGAGCTCACCGAGATCACGCCGGATTCGCTGCAGCGCAAGGCGCTCGACAGTTGGAAATAGCGGTGCGCCACCTGGCTGCCTGGCTTCTCGTGCCGCTCCTTCCGGCGTGCAGTGCGGCGCCGTTTCCGACGCAGCCGTCCCCGGCCGTCGTGCCGTCGATCGGAGTAGTGTCTCTCGAGGCTGAGGCGGGACAGGGTGATGGTCAGGTCCGTCAGCGTTCGCGCGCATCAGGCGGGCTGACGGTCCACCTCGGGCCAGGGGAGCACCGCCTGTGGACCTTCGACGTCCGTGCCACGCAGGTGCGATTCGCATTCTCGATCTCCTACTCCAACGGCAAGGAAGGGGAGAACGAGGTTCTCAACGTCACCGTCGACGGGAGAACGGTCAGCTCGTTTCAAAATCGCGACAGCGGCGACAGCGTCGACGGGTGGGATGAATTCGTGACTGACCCTGCGGGCACGACGACACTCGGTCCTGGGAGCCATACCCTCAGGCTGGAGGTCAGTGGCGGTGATGGATGCGTGGAAATCGACGTCGCGACATTGAGCCCCGTGCAGTCGCAGGGGCGGGTCTAAAGAGCCGCGGCCACGTCGAGGCTGACTAGCGATCGAGGCTGGCAGGAGTGGGCAAGCCTTCGAGGCCGCGGCGCTTGCGGGCGGACTTGTCAGCGTACATGCGCTCGTCGGCCCGGTGGAGGAGCGCGTCGAACGACGCGCCGTCAGTTGGATACATCGCGTGGCCGACGCTGATGCACAGCGAGACGGCCACGCCTGGCGCCGGCTCGAACGGAATGGCGCTGACGGCCTCCTGCAACTCGAGGGCGCGCTCGCGCGCCTGCATCGCGTCGCACTCCTGCAGCACGACGATGAACTCGTCGCCGCCCTGCCGGGCGCAGAAGTCGTAGACCCGCACCGATCCGCGAATCGCGCGGGCGACGAACTGCAGGGCGCGATCGCCGGCCGGGTGGCCGAACCGGTCGTTGATCAATTTGAACCGATCGACGTCGATGACCAGCAGCGCCAGTTCGGTGCGATAGCGATCGGCCTTCGACATCTCCTTTTCGACGTGGTCGAGCAGCGCGCGCGAGTTGTGCAGGCTGGTCAGCGGATCGGTCAGCGACTCGGTGCGCACCTTCTCGAATACCTGTGCATCGTGCACGACCGAGGCGGCCTTCGGCGCAATCTTCTCGAGCGTGCCCTCATGCGCCTCGGTGAAGTAGTTGGCGGTGACGTGATAGGCGGCGAGCGCGCCGATGGTGCGATCGTGCACGCGAAGCGGGCAGGCCAGCATCGACAGCAGGTTCGAATCGGCGTCCGTGAGGCCGGCGGCGCGGAAGTCGGCGGCGGGGTGTGCATTGCGCAGGGTCTTGCCCAGCCGCGTGAGATAACCGACCGCGCCAACGCCCGGCGGCACCTCGAGTTGCTGTAGCCGCTCGGAGTCGAGCCCGGTAGCAAAGGTGCAACGGCTCATCCCCGTGCTCTCGTCGCACACGAAGAGCGCCCACGCCGAGGCCGGCACGAGCGGTGAGAGCCGCAGGGCGATGAGCGCCATCGTGTCGGACACGCTCAGCCGCGAGCCCATGGCTTCGGTCAGGCCGTAGAGCGCGCCCATCTCGGTGTTGGCGCGCGCGATGTTCTCGAGCGCGTTGTCGATCCGGGCCGGCACCACGTCGTCCAGCGGACGAACGGGCGTTGGCCGCTCAACCTGCGTACGCGTGACGACGTCGGCACCGAGCGGCGACTCTTCCTCCAGAATCCCGAGGAACATCTCGACGAGCCGCGGGTCGAGCGCCGAGCCGGCCTCTTCCTTGATGGTCAGACGTGCCTCGGCCTCGGACCTGGCCTTGTGGTAGGGGCGGTCGGCGATGAGCGCATCGAAATAGTCCACGATGCCGAGAATGCGTGAGCCGAGCGGAATCTCCTCGCCGCGCAGGCGATGAGGGTAGCCCTCCCCGTTCCATCGTTCGTGATGCGACGCGATGAGCGGCGCCACCGGGTAGCCGAAGTCCACCGCGCCGATGATCTCGGCGCCGACGGCTGGATGCAGCTGAATCAGCTTCCGTTCCTCGGTGGTGAGCTTGCCCGGCTTGTTGAGGATGTGCTCGGGCACGGCCAGCTTGCCGATGTCGTGCAGGAGTGCCGCCACCTCGACGCCCTTCACTTCGTCATCGCTCATGCCAGCGCGCCGGGCGAGCGTGACGGCGAGGCGCTGCACGCGCCGGACGTGTGTGTCCGACACGGTCTTCGAGGCCTCGAGCGTCTGGTCGCGCGCACCGATGGCTCGCGCCAGCGCCTCGACGGTCGCCAGATGCATCGCTTCCTGGCGCTCGATGAACCCGAGGTAGGTCCGGTAGCCCCAGTAAAACAGGATGATGGGAATCGCGACGAAGGCGGCAAAGCGGCTGGCGGTGATGATCAGGTAGGCCGCCGACACGCCGGCCATCGCACCCACGAAGCACGCCGGGGCGCTCCAGAGAAACTGTTCCTTCCACAGCGTCACGGGCGATTTCTTCGATTCGAGCGCCACGGCCTCGGCCAGCATCAGCGTGTTGCAGAAGAAGAACGCGCTGGCGCCGGCCAGGGTAGGCACCACGAGCGCCGTCCAGTCTTCGCGAACCGTGAGTCCGCCGACGAAGCCGGCCGCGGCGTGCGTGACCGAGGCGGCGACGATGATGTTGGCGATGCTGAAGACCGTCCGGTACGAGGTCGAGCGGCCGCCGGTGTTGAGCACGCATTGGCTCCACACGCTCACGGCGATGATGAAGGTGGCCGCAAACGGGCTGAAGAGCGACAGCGCCGCGAAGTTGGTGCAGTACGAGAGCGAGACGGTCGCGCCGCTCGGGACGAGCGGCAGGCGCACCTTGGTGGCGGCGAGCACGACCGAGGTGATCAGAACTGGATAGAAGAGCTCGGGGGCCTCGGGTCGGATGGCCGTGGCCTGCAGCCCGAGGATGATGCCGGCCGCGACCGTCGTGATCCCGATATAGACCTGCAGCAGCGTCGGGAGCGAAGAGAACGACACTTTGGGCGCAGAGGCCGGCGTTGGGGCAGTCTCCCCAGCGAAGTGGCGTGCAAGCACAGGCATGTTCCCGGTGGTCCCGTCCTCACCCGTATCGGCTCGGGACCCGCGCTTGCACAGGGGACGCCGCTACTTCGCGTTCCAGCCCGGACGTGTGGCGAGCAGGTCGAAAAAGGCCCGGAGTTGCGGGTCCCAAACGGTCCAGCTGTGATTGCCTGGCACTTCGGTATAGCGGTGCGGCAGGCCGCGTTCGGCTAACAAGCGCACGAACTCGCGGCTGGCGGGCAGCAACGGGTCTTCGAGGCCGCAGGCCAGGTAGAAGAACGGCGAATTCCCCGGGGCGAGCTGCGTGGCCAGCGTGAGCGGATCTCGGGCGCGACGTTCGTCGGTGCCGGGCGCCCCGAAGACGAGACGCGACGATGCACCGTCGGGTCCGTCGGCCCTGGCGGCGGCGAGCGGCGCACTCAGAGGCCCGGCTGTGCCGAAGAGGTCGGGATGGCGGAGCGCGATGAGCGCCGAGCCGAACCCGCCCATCGAGATACCGCCAATGGCGCGGGCATCACGCGTCGCGAGCGTCCGGTAGTGGCTGTCGACGTACTGCACCAGGTCGAGCGCCACCACGTCTTCGTAGCGGGCATCGGGCAGGCCGGCGGCGTTGGCGAAGAAGCTGCGGCCGCCGTTGGGCAGCACGACGATCATCTCGCGCCCCGCCGCCTCACGGGTGAACCAGCCGCGCGACGGAAACGCGGTGTGCGTCTGCCCGCCGCCGTGCAGGAGATAGAGCACCGGATAGCGTTTGGCGGAGTCGTCGTAGCCGGTGGGCAACAGCACGGCAAAGGTGTACTCGCTGTTGCCGAGCGAAGGGCTGGCAATGCGCACCGTGCGCGCCATCGGGCGCGGTGTGTCGGCGGTGGCACTCTGCCCGTGCGGAGCGGCGGTTCCGGCACCTAGAGCCAGCACGAGGAACACGGCGCGACCGGCCCGGGACGTCACGGCGCGCATTGTACAATCGTGGTTGGTGAATCCCCGGGCACGAAGGCACACAATCATTCTCTGGAGCGCCGTAGTCTCCGGTGCGCTTGCCGCGACGGGCTGCTCGCGGCTTGCTGACCCTCCGCCGTGGGAGGCAGCCAATCCCGTCCGGCCGCTTCCGGTCGCCCCGATCGGCCCCGACATCGACCTGGCGGCGCTCAAGACGCCACCCACGCCGGAACGCATCCGCCTCGGGCGCTGGCTCTTCTACGACACACGGCTCTCGGCGGATCGGACGGTCTCGTGCGCCACGTGCCATGAGCCCGAGCACGCGTTCTCCCAGGGCACGGCGGTGGCCACCGGCATCCGCGGCCAACGAGGCGTGCGCAAGGCCCCGACGTTCATCAATCAGGCGGTGACTCTGTACCCTCATTTCTTCTGGGACGGGCGTGCCGGCTCGCTCGAGGAGCAGGCGCTCGGCCCGGTCGCGAACCCCATCGAGATGGGCAACACGCACGAAGCGATGGTGGCGACCATCGCCGGCGTGCCGGGCTATCGCCGCTATTTTGCCGAGGCGTTCGGGACCGAGGAGATTACGAAGGAGCGCATCGCCCAGGCCATTGCCGACTACGAGCGCACGCGGATGAGCGGCAACTCGCCCTACGACCGCTGGCGGCGGACGCGCGACGCCAACGCGGTGCCGGCCGAGGTCAAGCAAGGGCACGAGCTCTTCTTCGGCAAGGGCGGCTGTGTGCAATGCCATGTCGGGAGCCGGTTCACCGACAACAACTTCCACAACATCGGCATCGGCTGGAACGAAAAGACGCAGTCGTTTGCCGACGAAGGTCGCTACGTGACCACCAAGGGCACGGCCAACGAGGGTTTCGCGACGTCCGACCGTGGCGCGTTCAAGACGCCGACGCTGCGCGAGTTGACCAGGCGCGCCCCCTACATGCACGACGGGTCGGTGGCCACGCTGCGCGAGGTCGTCGAGTACTACAACCGCGGCGGCAACAAGAATCCGTATCTCGATCCCAAGATGCCGGTGAAGCCGCTCGGCCTCACCCCCGCCGAGATCGATGCGCTGGTCGCGATGATGAAGGCACTCGACGGCGAGGGCTACGAGGACACGGCGCCGTCGAGTTTTCCGAAGTAAGGGCCGCCTTCATGCGGCCCGGGGCCGGCTGAAGCCGGCCCCCACGTACGTTACTTCTGGGCCGAAAGCCAGCGGGCGAAGGGCGCCGACTGGCGCTGGTCGAGCGACACGCACGACTCGATCCGCTCGATCGACTGCTGCAGTCCGCGCGCCGCCGGCGGCACCGGATTCTTGGCAAAGAAGGCCCGGATATCGGCCGCGCGTTCCATCGAGCAGAATCCGCCGAGCGAGCCGATGATGCCCGGCACGCCCATGAACACCCCGAGCCGTTCGGTCAGCTGCGGCCAATGCGACTTCACGAAGGCCCAGGCGATGTCCTGCGCCCCCGGCTGCGCGAGCAGCACGCCAAAGATCGTGGGCGCATCCTGCGAGCGCACCTCCGTCGACAGGGCGAATTCCAGTGTGCGCGTCACGAGCGCCGGGTCGCGGAACCAGCCGAGCGCGCTGAGGAACCGGTAGTACTCCTCGGGCATCGCTTTCGTCTTCTCCAACTGCGCCACATAGCGGTCGTAGAGCGGGCGGTCGCCCCCGGCCGCCGCCGTGCGCAGGACGGCGCCGGCGATGTTCGGCGGCACCGCCGACGGGTCGTCGAGGTACGCCAACGCGAGCTCGCGCGCCCGCTGCTGCACGGCCACGTCGTCGGCCGCATCACCGAGCAGCGTCAGTAGCGTCGCGCGACGGTCCTGCACGCCGTCGGCGTCTGTTGCCCGGCCAGGCAGCCCCAGGGAGGCGAGCAGCGGACCGAAGCGGGCGCGAATCCACGCCTTGTAGGCGCCGCGCTGGTTCTCGTCGGCGACCGCCGTCGCGATGGCCTCGACGCGCGCGGCCACCTCGTCGGTCACCGACGGCGTGTCGTCGGAGGCGACCGCCGCCGCGAGCTCGAGATAGGTGCCGATGTCGTGGCGGCCGGCCCGGATCATGCGCCATTCATCGCTGACGAGCGTCACCCGCTCCGGGGCCTTCAGCGTGCCGATCGCGCGCCCCAGCGCCAGCGCCGCCTCGGGCGTGTACTCGGAGAAGTAGTAGCCGCGGCTCTCGCCGTTGATGAAGGTGGTGCCGCAGCCGGGCGCGCGGAACGTGTGCGTGGTGTCCTTCATCAGCTCGCAGCGCGGAGCCTGGCCGGGCTGTGTGAAACACACCGGCACGGTCCACACCTGCGACGAGGACGATGAGGGAGCGGTCGCTTCCGGGCTGCCAAAGAATCGCTGCTGGGTGATGGTGACGTCGGTGTTGCCCTGACTGCAGCTCGTGCGCACGGATAGCACAGGAGCCCCGGTCTGATCGACGTAGGTCTTCATGATCTGATCGACCGGTTTGCCGGTGACGCGCGTCATCTCGGTCCAGAAGTCCTCGCCGGCCGCGTTGCCGTAGGCGTATCTCTTGAGATACGACGAGACGCCTTGACGGAACGGCTCGGGGCCGACGAAGGCCTCGATCATGTTGAGTACGCCCGACGTCTTCTCGTAGGCGATCGGGTCGAACACCTCGTTGATCTCGTCCGGCGTGGACACACGTGTGCGGATCGCTCGCGTCGAGCGCAGGGCGTCGAGGGCGAGCGCCCGCTGCGTCTCTTCGGTGGCGTTGAGGTCCATCCGCCACTCCGGCTTCCACGCTGCCAGCGGCTTGTTCGCGGCCCACGTGGCGAAGCCCTCGTTCAGCCAGATATCGTCCCACCACTTCATCGTCACGAGATCGCCGAACCACTGGTGGGCGATTTCGTGAGCGATGATCGACGCGATGCTCTTGCGCAGGTCTACCGACGACCGCTCGGGATCGGCCAGCAGCAGTCGTTCGCGGAACGTGATCGCGCCGGCGTTCTCCATGGCACCAGCCGCGAAGTCGGGAATCGCGATGATGTCGAGCTTGCCAAACGGGTACTTGATTTCGAAGTACTGGTTGAAGAAGGCGACCTGTTGCTCGGCGGCGCTGAGCGCGTACGCGGTCAAGGCCTTCTTGTCGGGCGTGGAGCAGATGCGGATCGGGATGCCATCGGCGCCGCCCTCACGGCACACGAAGTCGCCCACGAGCATCGCCACGAGGTACGTGGACATCTTGGGCGTGGTGGCAAAGGCCACCGTGTGGGTGCCCGGGTCCGGGCCTGCCGTATCGGATATCTGGCGGCCGTTCGAGAGCGCCGTATCCGCCGCGGCGACGGTGAGCGAGATGTCGAACGTCGCCTTGTACGCCGGCTCGTCGAACGACGGGAATGCCCGCCGGGCGTCAGTGGCCTCCATCTGTGATACGGCGTAGCGGCGGCCGTTGGCCACGCTCAAATAGAACCCGCGCAGCTTGTCGTTGAGGAGACCGGTGTAGGTGACCGCGATCGAGGCCGGGCCGGCGGGCAGGGTTCCGTCCACGGTGAAACGGGCGGTCTCGGCTTTGGTGTCCGCGGTCACCTTTGCGCGCTGCGTCTGCCCGCCCGCCGTGATCGACACCTCGCCGAACGTAATCTCAGCGGCGTGCAGCGTGATCGCGGTCGTGGGCGTGTCGATGTTCACTCGGATCGTCTCGCGGCCGCGGAACGTGGCCGTGGCGAGATCAGGCGCGAACCACAGCGTGTAGTGCTCGGGTGTGACGCCGCCAGGCAGCCGCTGAGCGATGGCGGGTGACGCGAGCAGAAGAGCTGACGCGACGAGCAACAGTCTGCGCATACAACCGAAGATACCAGAGTTTTCTGGGCAATTCTGTGCTGGGACGAGTGGTGTGACGACTTGCATGAGGCGGCTGGGTCTGGCCTCATTGGAGAGGGGGATTCACACGATGAAGCGGATGGTTGTGACCGGGATCGTCGCGGTGTTCTGCGCCGCATGCGGTGGCGGCTCCACGCCCGCCACGACGGAGTCGCCCGCAGCGGCCTCCGGCGAGGCCGCGCCCGAAGCTCCAGCGCCCCCGCCGGTTCCTGTCGTGCGCGAGATCACGATTCCCGACGGCACCACTCTGCGACTCGACCTGGCGACGCCGCTCGACTCCGCGACCAGCCGCGTCGAAGACGTGGTGCGGGCAACGCTTCGCGAAGCCGTCAAGGTGAACGGCGAGACCGTCGTGCCAACGGGCGCTGAGCTCACCGGTACCGTCACCGAGGTTGCAGGCTCGGGCCGCGTGAAGGGGCGCGCGCGCATCGCCTACCGCTTCACGTCGCTCCGCCTTGGCAAGGAGCGTCACGCGATTCAGACCGCGTCCATCGTTCACGAAGCGGAAGCCACCAAGGGTGAGGACGCCAAGAAGATCGGGATCGGCGCCGGGATCGGCGCCGCGGTCGGGGCGATTGTCGGCGGTGGCAGTGGTGCGGCCAAGGGCGCGGCGATCGGCGGCGCCGGCGGCACCGGTGTGGTGCTGGCGACCAAGGGCAAGGAAGTGCGGCTTGGCGCCGGCGCGAACGTCTCCACGCGCATCACGGCGCCGGTGACAGTTCAGATCGAGTAGGGCGATCTCGAGCCGGGCGCTCTCACGAGCGCCCTTTCCCGGCCTTCAGGACCGCCTGCCGGATCGCGGCGACCGCGGCCTCGGCTCCGCGTTCGGTTCCAAGTGGGCCAGGGAGCGCCGCCGTCGTTGTGGCGACGTGAGGCGGCGCGCCGTCCGCGCCGGTGACGGGACTCGAGGCGAGCCGGACGGCGTCGTCCCATTTTGCGAGCTCGAGCGCCGCACGCGTGAGATGGTCCGGCCGGTTCATGAACGCGCGGCTGGCGGGATCGAGCTCGCCCCGCCTCGCGCCGCTGTCGATGACTCGCAGCAGTCCGACCCGTGCGAGCCAGGGCATCGCCCCGGGCATCCGTCCAAGAGCCCGGCGGTCCGCACTGGCCTCCGGCGGGTCGAGCTGCACCAGCGCCGTCGTGAGCTCCGGGAACCGCCGCGCGAAGGCCGCCGCAAACGCCGCGCCCAGCCCCTGTCCGGCGACGACATACGGCGGCCGCTCGCTCGCGCCCTCGAGCAGCGCGTGCAGTTCCTCCGGCACCCGCGCGGGCTCGAATGCGCCTTCGCCCTGCTCGCTCCATCCCAGCCCGGCGCGGTCGTAGCTGCACACGCGGACGACCGGTGTCAGCGCCAACTGGACACGGGTCCAGCTCGCCGAGAGACCGGCCGCGGGCGCTTCGAGCACCACGACGGGCCGGCCGGTTCCGGTGCAGTGAATCTGCAGCTGATGGCCGCCTACGTCCACGAGCCGTCCGGGGTGCGGGTAGCGCCGGCGTTCGAGCGATGTGGTGACGCCCTGGTAGGTGGCGCCGGCCAGGGCCAGCAGCACGACGAGGGCGAGCGCCGCGCGGAGCGGCCGCGGCACGTGCAGCGTGAAACTCACTAATGCTCCCGCTCCTCGAGTCCGTACTTCTCGATTCGCGAGTAGAGCTGGGCGCGTGTGAGGCCGAGCATCTTGGCCGCCCGTGTTTTGTTGTAGCGCGCCTGGGCCAGTGCGTTCACCACCAGCGAACGCTCGATCTCGCCGAGGTTCATGGCACCGGCCGCCAGCGTCCCCGAGGACGGGACCTGGAGCGCCAGCCGCTGCGAGGTGACCGGCAGGTGCTCGGCGCGGATGTGCCCGCCGTCGGCGAGAATGACCGCGCGCTCGATGGCGTTGCGCAGCTCGCGTACGTTGCCCGGCCAGCCGTAGGTGACCAGCTGTTCCTTGGCCTCGCGCGAGATGCCGGCCGCCGGACGCCCGATCGTCTCGCCGATTTCGGCCAGGAACGTCTCGGCCAGCTCGAGGATGTCGTCGAGCCGGTCGCGCAGCGGAGGCAGGTGGATTTCGAACACCCCGAGCCGGTAATAGAGGTCTTCGCGGAACTCGCCGCGCTGGATGGCGGTGTGGAGATCGCGGTTGGTGGCCGCGATCACGCGGATGTCGGCGCGCATGACCCTGGTGCTGCCGAGCCGCATGAATTCGCGCTCCTCGAGCACGCGCAGCAGCTTGGCCTGCACGGTGGGCGCCATCTCGCCGACTTCGTCGAGGAACAGCACCCCGCCGGCCGCCTGCTCGATGCGCCCTGGCTTCGTGGCGACGGCGCCAGTGAAGGCACCGCGTTCGTGGCCGAAGAGCTCTGATTCGAGCAGCTGGTCGGGGAGGGCCGCACAGTTGATGGCGGTGAACGGGCCGTGATTGCGCCGCGACGCGTTGTGCAGGAAGCGCGCGACGACTTCTTTGCCGGTTCCAGATTCGCCGGTGAGCAGCACGGTGGTTTCGGTCAGGGCGACGCGCGTCGCCTGCGCCAACACCTCCTTCCACTGTTTGCTGTGTCCGACCACGCGGCGCACGCCGCCGCGGGCCTCGAGTTCGCGGGTGAGCGTGGCGACCTGCGCCTCGAGGCGGGCGGCCGTCGCCGCCGCATCGGCCAGACGCTGGTGCGAGAGGGCCAGCGCCAGGTGGTCGGCAATGCGGCGGGCGAAGTCGATGTCGTCTTCCGAGAAGCGGTCCACCTCGCGAGAGGCGAAGAAGAGCGACCCAAAGACGCCGGTGCCGAGCGGCAGCGGCACGCGCACGGCCGAACGGGCACCGAGCCGCGAGAACCACCGGCCCTGCGTGCCGCTGCGGCCGAACTCTTCGTCGGCATCGTGCACGATGTAGGGATCGCGGTTGAGCAGCCGCGCGCGGTCCGCCTCGGTGAGTTGAATCGGCTCCCAGAACCCCGGGTCGTCAGTGGAGGCGCCGGCGACGGCGTACATCCGCGATGAGGTCGCCGATTCGTCCCAGGCGGTGAGCACGAGGAAGTCGTGCGGCAGGCCGCCGCGCACGACCGCCGAGACCTCCGGAAAAACCTGCCGCACGTCGAGGGCGCCGGCCATGGTGTGCAGCAGCCGCCGCAGGCTCTCGATGCGCTCGCGGCGAAGGAATTCGCGTTCCTTGAACGCCGCGTTCTGGATGGCGAGCGCCAGGAGGTCGGCGACGGCGTCCATCAGGGCCTGATCCTCGCGGCTGAACGCGTCGGGCGTCTGTGACGTGAGCCAGGTGGCCCCGAGCACCAACGCGCCCTGACGGATCGTGCAGAGGATCTGCGATCGGGCGTTGGCGTCCTCGGGCCCCGACGGTGGCGCACCACTGCCGATGCGGTGAGCCGTCACCTGCACTTCGCCGGCGGGCGTGGCCGAGTAGGCGACGAGCGACTCCGGCCGGTCGAGGCGTAACACGAACAGCTGATCGAAGCTGAGGCCCTCGCGCAGCAGCACGGCAAGGCGCGACACGACGTCGGTCAGGCTCGGGGTTTCCGCCACGAGCCGAGCCACTGCTGCCAGTACGGTCGAGGGGTCCGGGTGGGGCATGGCGGAGGACGGCCAGTATAATCCTCGGGGATGCCCTCTCAGCGGGTGCTCGCGGCCGGCCTCTCGTGGTTCGATTTGCTGTTTCAGGGCCGACCCAATCGTGTTGCGTGCGCTGTCGTCAGCGGCGCTGGCGGCACGGCCATCGTCGATCCCGGGCCCACCTCGTGCCTGGAAACGCTCGAGGCGTCGCTCGCGCTGCAGGGACAATCGCTCGCGTCGGTGACGCATCTCCTGCTGACGCACATCCACCTCGACCATGCGGGCGCCACGGGCACGATCCTTCGGCGGCACCCTGGGATCCAGGTCGTCGTCCACGAGCGTGGCGCGCGGCACCTGGTGGATCCGTCGAAGCTGCTCGACAGCGCCACGCGCCTGTACGGCAGCGCCATGGACCGGCTGTGGGGGGAAGTGGCGCCGGTGCCGGAGCGCAACCTGCTCGTCTGCACAGGCGGGGAGACGGTGACCGCGGGTGGACGATCGTTCGACATCGCCTACACACCGGGCCACGCCTCACACCATGTGTGCTACTTCGATCGGTCGAGCGGCGTGGCGATGGTGGGCGACACCGCGGGTGTGTGCGTGGAAGGGGGCTACGTGCTGCCGCCCACGCCTCCGCCAGACATCGACGTCGAGCGCTGGCTGGAGAGCCTGCAGACGATTGAGCACTGGGGGGCGTCCACGCTGTTTCTCACGCATTTCGGCCCTGTGACGGCGGTACCCACACACCTGCAGACGCTCGCCGAGAATCTCCAGCGGGCCGCGGCCCTGGTGCGCGAGTCGTTGGCAGCGGAGGGCACCGACGACGAGCGCCGGGCACGATTCGAGGAACGGATGCGGGCGGAACTGCGAGCCCACATGAGCGAGGAGCGGTCGGCGGCCCACGAAATGGCCGCCGGTTTTACCATGATGTGGCCCGGCCTGGCGCGCTACTGGAGAAAGAGAGAAGCTGTCCTCCCCTCCTGAATTGTTCGAGCTTTGTCTGTGCGGCGGCTCTTACCCGCCCTAGTTTGCCACCGCGATTCGGGTTTCGGTCTCGGGTGCCGGCTGCGCGGCGGCCGACGGCTCGGCGAGCAGCCGAATGGCATATCCCTGCGGTGTGCCCGTGGCGGGCACGTACGGCCCCACGCGGTAGATGGCCGACAGCAGCTTCCCGCGCCGGAGCACGGCCGGGAGGTCGGTGCGGTCCTGCGCCGAGCGCTCCACCTGGAAGTGCACCAGCCGGTACAGGGGAATCGACGCCGGCATCTGGCATTCGACGAACGCATCGCTGTCGCTGACGTCGCGGGTGATGACCGAGGCGAATCGCAAGGTGCCCGTCGCGTCGCGCCAGGTCAGGCGACCGGGAATCGCCACTTGGCGACGGCTGCCGATCCGATCACGCAGGGCCGTGTGCGTATGCGCGGTGGTGACAGTGTGGCGGTTCATCAAAGGTCCTCCGAGGCTCGACGAAGCATGCTTCGGCTTCCTTTGTATCAAGTCGCGGACCCGGGCTGGCACTGCCAGGCTCTTCCGTGAAGAATGCTGTAACTGACTGAATTGAAGTAACTTGACCGATTGTGAAGCGGCGAGTAGGCGTGCCGATATGAATACTAGATATCCATATCGGCTGTATACCTGGTTACTTGGTATCCGCCGCCACGGCCGCCAAGCCTAGCCTGGCCATCTTCATGTAGAGGCCCTTGCGGGTCAGGCCAAGGAGGCGCGCGGTCTCGGAGATGTTGGCACCCGTCTTCTCCAGGGTGCCCATGATCATGGTGCGTTCGACCCTCTCGATATTCTCGGCCAGCGTCCCCGGCTCGGGCGCCCACCCGGCGGGACCGGAGGTCGCGGCCGACGCGCCGGCCAGGCGCTGCACCGACAGGTCGGGTGAGAGGTGCTCGGGCTCGATGGTGCCGCCGGCGGGGCTCATCGCCACCGCCCGCTGGATCTCGTTCCAGAGCTGGCGCACGTTGCCTGGCCAGTGGTACCGCGCAAACACGTCCAGCGTCGCCGAGCTCAGCGTCACTTCGGGCTTGGCCAGCTTCTCACACGACTCGCGCAGGAAGAAGGTGCTGAGGTGCGGGATCTCCTCCCGACGCGCCCGGAGCGGCGGCACCTCGAGGCGGATGACGCTGAGGCGATAGTAGAGATCCTCGCGGAACTTGCCTTCGGCGACGCGCTGCTCGAGATCGGCGTTGGTCGCGGCCAGCACCCGCACGTCCACTGCCTGCGGCCGCGTCTCGCCAATCGGCAGAATTTCGCCCTGTTCGAGGAAGCGTAAGAGCTTCGGCTGGACGTCGAGCGGGACATCGCCGATCTCATCGAGGAACAGGGTGCCGCCACCGCGGGACCGGATCAGGCCCTGCTGGTCCGTCATCGCGCCCGTGAAGCTGCCGCGCCGGTGGCCGAAGAGCTGACTGTCGGCGAGGTCGCGCGTCATCGTCGTGCAGTTGAAGGGAAGGAACGTGGACGTGCGCCGCGGCGAGCCGGCATGGATTGCACGCGCGATCAGGTCTTTGCCGGTGCCGCTCTCGCCGGTGATGAGCACGGTGAGCGTCTGGCCTTGTACGCGCTGGATCTGGTCGGCCACGCGAGCCATGGCGGCGCTCGCGCAGATGAAGCCGGGCAGGAGCGGCTCGAGCGTCCGTTCGTTCTGCTGCTCGGCCGCCTGCGACGGCCGCTCGCGCAGGCCGCACAGTTCGAATCCCTGCCGCGCCACCGCGGTGAGCAGGCGGAACCGGCGCCGTTGCGGCTCTGTGAGGGTCCGGGTGCCGGTGGCGACGCAGTAGCGCGGGCCTTCCGCGGCCTTGTCGAGCGCCGCCGTGAGCAGGGGCGCGCCGTTGCGCTCGGTGCAGCCGTCGGCCACGGCGCGGGCAATCGCCAGGGCCTCGCCGGGGTCGCAGCCGCAGAAGGCGAGCAGCTGCGGATCGCTGCCGCGCGGCGCGACGAAGGCCACGACCGTGGCGAGACCGGTGATGTCCTGCACCGTTGTCACCGTTTCGCGCGCCAGCAGATCCGGCAGGATGGCCGCGTCCGTCAGCCGGGTGACGATCGCATCGTCGGCCGCGAGCTCAATCGCGCGCTCGCCGCGCGACGCGTGGGCATCGATGGTCGCGCGCACCGCGGCCACATCGCCCAGATCCCGCCCGGCACCGAGCATCTGGAACACTGGCGTCGCGAGATCGAGGCTGCGCTCGGCCGCGGCGCGCGCGCCGGTCTCGGCTGCCAGCCTGGCCACCGCCAAATGCGCGAGTGCCGTCTGATAGCGCTCCCCGAGCAGATCGAAGATGTTCACGCTCTGCGCGAAGTCGTGGTAGGCGAGCGCCTGCTGCCCTGTGCGCGCGTGGAGGGCGCCGCGGACGCGCAGGAACTCGCCCCAGTTGGCCGGCGAGGTGCGAGGGTCGAAGCGCGACTCGCAGCTCGTCAGGCGCTGCTCGGCTTCGCCGACGCGCCCGAGCTCGAGCAGCGATTCGCAGGCCGCGAGATCAGCCTGAATCGCATCGGCGGGCGGGATGTCCGGTGCCGCCACCAGTTCGTTGGCGCGGGCGATGGCCTCGTCGAAGGCGCCGCGCCGGACTGCGAGCTTGATCTCGAGCACCTTCACCGACCACTCGTACCATTTCCCGGTCTGCGCGCCGTAGGAGCCATAGGCTTCGCCGGCCTGGCGCAGATATTCGCTCGCGCGGTCGTAGGTACCGCGCATCAAATGGATTTGCGCCAGCGTGTCGAACACCGCGCCGGTCGTCACGTGGAACTGGACGGGTTTGCGCACCTCGAGCGCCCGCATCAGCACGTCCTCGGCGCGCTCGAGATCGCCAATCTGCACGAACACCTGGCCCAGGGTCGCCAGCGTCACGGCCAGGCCATGGCCCTCCCCGATGGCGCGATACAGCGCCACGCTTCGCTCGGCCAGGGCCAGGGCCTCGTCGAGGTGGTGCGACATCAGCGCCAAGATGGCCTGGTTGTGGGCAGTGCCGGCGAGCACGTCGTCGGCATGGATGGCGGTCGCCAGACGCTCGGCCAGCCGCAGGGCCGTGGTCGCTTCCGTGATGCGGCCCTCCTGACCCAGGAGCACCCCTGACAGGCGGTGTACGAGGGAGAGATGGCGTTTGTCGCCGGCCGCGTGCAGGGCGTTGGCGGCTTCGGTCAGGTGCTCCCTGACGATGCCGGAGTCGCCGACCCGCTTGTAGCACATGGCCAGTTCGTAGTGGGCCAGGCCAATCAGGCGCGAATCACGGGCCAGTTCGGCGAATTTGAGAGCACGCGTGTGCAGGGCAATTGCCCGCGATTGCTCGCTCCGCTCGAAGGCGAGGCGTCCGTGCAGCCGCCACAGCGTCGACAGGCGGGCATCTGGCAGCGGCTCCTTCGACACATCCGGCGGGCGCCCGAGAGCTGCCGCAGCCTGGGTGAGGTCGTCCTGGAGCAGATAGGCTTCGGCCATGCGCGCCCGGACCGAGAGTTCGTCGTCTCGGGGCAGCGCGCCGGACCGGTGGTGGGGCAGCAGGATTTGGACCGCGTCGGCGCCCCGGCCGCGTTCGAGCGCCGACGCTGCCCGGGCGAGCGCGGCCTGGACCGTGGAGGTGGCCACGGTCGGAGTATAACCAGCAAGGGCTCCGCCCTTGATATCCTCGCGGACCCCTTGACCGGTTTCCCACCTCTCTGACCGCGCTCCGCGCGCCGACTATAATCCGATGCGATGGGTGTAACGGCGCACGGTGTGACTCACCCCGGTCCGCGTGCGAGCAACGAAGATGCGTTTTTGATTGACACGGCGGGAGGCGTGTTCGTCGTCGCCGACGGAATGGGCGGGCACAACGCCGGAGAAGTGGCGTCTGGGCTCGCGGTCGAGGCGATCCGGACGTTCGTCAACGAAGACGAACTGCCCTCGGCGATCAGTCTCGAAGCCGCCGTGCGCGCCGCCAATCGCAACATCCTCGATACCGCGGCCCGCCGCCCCGAGTGCGCCGGTATGGGCACGACGGTGGCCGCAGCGCTGGTGACTCAGACCGGCGCGATCCTGACGAGCGTCGGCGACAGCCGCATCTACCGGCTGCGCGACGGACGCCTCACGCAGCTGACCAAGGACGATTCGTGGATCGCGAAGCTGCTGTCGGAGGGCGTGCCGCTCACCCAGGTGGAGATCGAACGGCACCCGATGCGTCACGTGCTGACCGACGTCGTCGGTACACGGGCCGATCTCTCGCCGCACGCCGAGGAGCACGCGTTCGAGGCGGGAGACACGCTGCTGCTGTGCAGCGACGGGCTGCACGGCATTCTCAGACCGGATCTGATCGAAGAGCTGCTCTCGGCCGACGACTCGGTGCCGTCGCTGGCCGAGACACTGGTCTCGACGGCGGTGGCCAATGGCGCTACCGACAATGTGACCGCCGTGGTGTTGCGGCGCAACAGATAGCGGGTCTTCAGACCCGCCTCATCCCAGTAGTTGATCGACGACGCGCTTCAGGAGCTGCGGATCGCGGCGCGGCAGGTGCACGTGCACGGCGCGCCGGCCGGTCCGGTCGAGCGACTGGAAGTCGCCCAGCGCCTGCGCCATCTCGAGAACACCGAACGAAAACGGCTCGTCTGGCACCGGGAGATCGGCCTGCGGCTCCGCGGTGACGACCAGGAACACCCCCGAGTTGGGCCCGCCTTTGTGCAGCTGTCCGGTGGAGTGCAGGTAGCGCGGACCGTAGCCGCACATGCTGGCGCACCCGGTCTTGGCCGCGATCGCCGCCCGCACGTCGCGCAGTGCAGACTCGAACGGCTGGGCATCCGGCGGCAGATAGGCGAGCACCGCCACGTAATCGGGAGGGTGAGCGCTGGCGAGCGCCGCCGCCAGCGGATCGGTGCCGGCGGATTCCAGCGCGGTGTGACTGAGCGTAATGCGGGCGCCGTCCACCGCGCCGTGCGGTTCCGGCAACGGGAGGCGCCGCTGCGTGCGATAGACGTCGAGCAGCGCCTTGGTCGCGTCCTTGGCCTGCGCGACATTGGGCTCGTCGAAGGGGTTGATCCCGAGCAGCGCGCCGGCGGCGGCCGTCGCGACCTCCCAGCGATAGAACTCGGCCCCGAGCGCCAGCGGCGACGCCATGCGCCATTCCACGAACGGCGCGCCCGAGGCCTTGGCCCGGGCCACGGTCGCGGCATCCGGCGCATCGTCGCCGAGCGTGATCGCGACGAACATGCGGTCACTCCCGAACGGCGCGCCGGCGGCTTCGCCGGCGATCGGCACGACGCCAGCCCCCTGCTTGCCCGTGCTCTCGGCGACCAGCTGTTCCACCCAGAGGCCCAGCGACTCGAGGCGCGAGGGCACCAGGAGCGTGAGCTTGTCGCGGCCCTGCTGGGCTCCCGTCGCCATCAGGGCGCCGAGCGCGAGCCCCGGATTGGCGGCCGTGCCGGGCTGGCGGCAGGCGTCGGCCATGGCGCGGGCGTCTGCGAGCAGCGCGTCGAGATCCACGCCCATCAACGCGGCCGGCACCAGACCGAACAACGAAAGCGCGGAGTAGCGGCCGCCGATGTCGGGCGGGTTCACGAACACGTCACGAAACGACTCGCGTTGCGCCTGTGCGTAGAGTACGGTGTCGGGGTCGGTGATGGCGATCACGTTGCCGCCCCACCGCGCCGCCTCCGCCTCGCGACTGCGGCGCCGCGCTTCGGCGGCAAGGACGGTCGGCTCGATGGTGGAGCCCGACTTGCTCGCGATGACGAAAAGCACGCCGCGTGTGTCGGGCATCGCGGTGCGCACGGCATCGGGATCCACCGAATCGAGCATCCGGAACCGGGGAAAGCCGGGCGTGACGCCGACTACTCGCGCGATGACCTCGGGCGCCAGGCTGGAGCCGCCCATGCCGAGCAGTACCACGTCGGTGACGCCGGAACTCCGGACGCTGCTGGCAAACGACCGCAGGCGATTCACCTGCGATCCCGCGAACTCGAGCACGCGGACCCATCCGAGGCGGTTCGCGATCTGCCGCTGGACGGCGGGATCCTTGGTGAACGCGTCGGGACGCTGGTTCCAGAGTGCGTTGGCGAAGGTCAGACGGTCAAGCCGGGCGCACGCGTCTTCGAAGGCCGCACCGAGCGGCCCTGGGGCGAGAGCGAACGTGGTCACGTCGTGGTCCTTATAACATAATGAGATTGGGACTCATGGAGATACGGGGACGCGCGCGCACCGCAGGTGCCGCCGTGCGCGCGGCAGCGATCGTGTGCGGCGTGATCGGGCTGGCGCTGGGACTGCCAGCGTGCGGCCGCGATACAGCCGCGCCGCCGGCCGCGCGAGCCGCGGCGCCGGCCGCTCCGGCCACGACACCGGCGGGCGCCACCACCACGCCAGTACCACTTGCTCCCTCGACGTCGGCGCCGCGGATCGTGTTCCTCGGCGACAGCCTCACCGCCGGCTACGGGCTCGAGAAGTCGCAGGCCGTGCCCGCCCTCGTGCAGGCGCGCCTCACGCGCGAGGGGTATCCCTTCGAGGTGGTGAATGCAGGCGTGTCCGGCGACACCTCGGCCGGCGGGTTGAGTCGTCTCGAGTGGTCGCTGAGCGGCGACGTCCGCATCCTCGTGCTCGTGCTCGGCGCTAACGATGGTCTGCGGGGCCTGCCAGTGGAGGCGATGAAACACAACCTCGAGGAAATCATCACGCGCGCCCAGGCCCGCGGGATTGCCGTGCTGCTCGCCGGGATGGAAGCGTTGCCGAACTACGGCGCCGTCTACACCTCGGAGTTCCGCGAGACGTTTCCTGCGCTCGCTCGTGCCCACAAGCTGGCGCTGATGCCGTTCTATCTGGATGGCGTGGCCGGCAAGCCGGAGCTCAACATCGCCGACGGCATGCACCCGAACCCGAAAGGCGCCGCTATCGTAGCTGACAATCTGTGGCGTATTCTCGAACCCCTTGTGACGGCCGCGGCCTCGAGCCCGGCGGCGGGCTCGGGGTCCCGATGATCGAGCTCCGGGGCGTCTCCAAGACGGTGCAGAGCGGCGATCACCCGCTCACCATCCTGCATCCGCTCGACTACTCGATCGCCTCAGGCCAGTTCGTCGCGGTGGTGGGGCCGTCGGGGAGCGGCAAGTCCACGCTGCTCGGGCTGCTGGCCGGGCTCGACGCGCCGACGACGGGCCAGATCGTCATCGACGGCACCGACATCACCAGCCTCAGCGAAGACAGGCTGGCGCGCCTGCGCGGCGAGAAGATCGGCTTCGTGTTCCAGTTCTTCCATCTGGTGCCGTCGCTGACCGCCATCGAGAACATCGCGGTGCCGATGGAGATCGTCGGGCGCCGCAACCCCATGGCGCGGGCGCGCCAGCTCATCGCCGAAGTGGGGCTTGCCGACCGCGCGCACCACTATCCGTCGCAGCTCTCCGGCGGCGAACAGCAGCGCATCGCCATCGCGCGTGCGCTCGCCAACGAGCCGCCCATCGTGCTTGCCGACGAGCCCACCGGGAACCTCGACTCGGGCACCGGCCGGATCATCCTGGATCTGCTGATGAACGTCCGCCGCACCCGCATCGCGACCCTGGTGCTGGTCACGCACGACCAGGAACTGGCGGCGCTGGCCGACACGCGTCTCATGTTGCGCGACGGGCGCCAGGTCGAGGTTCCGGTCGGAGCGGCGCGATGAATTTCATCCTGGTGATGGCGTTGCGCGAAATTCGCGCGTCGTGGCGGCGTCTCCTGTTCTTCTTCGTCTGCATCGCCATCGGCGTGGGGTCGATCGTGGCGCTGCGCTCGGTCATCCAGAACGTGCGTGCCGCGCTGGCCCGCGAGACCCGAACGCTCATCGCGTCCGACATTCTCCTGTCGAGCAACCTGCCGTTCGCGCAGGACGTGCGCGACCTCGTCACGCGCGAACAGCAGGCCGGCCGCGTGGCGCAGACGACCGAGGCCGTCGAGATTGCGACGATGGTCCGTCCGGCCGACGGCCGGCAGGCGGCGCGGATGGTGGAGCTGCGGGCGGTGCAGGCCGCGTTTCCGTTCTACGGCACGCTCACGCTGCGCGACGGAGCCTACTCGCACAACCGGTTGAAGGGGCAGGGCGCCCTCGTGCGACCCGAGCTCCTCGCTCAGCTCGACCTGCGCGTCGGTGACCGCATCCTGATCGGGGCGCAGCCCTTCGAGATCCGCGGCGTGATTGCCACCGAGCCGGGCCGCAGCCTCGGCGCGTTCAGTCTCGGCCCCCGCGTCCTGGTGGATTACGCGGACCTGCAGTCGACGGGGTTGCTGGCGTTCGGCAGCCGCGCCAACTACCAGCTGCTGCTGCGCGCGCCCGAGGCGACGGTGCGCCAGGTCGGGGACACGATTACCGAGGCGCTGAAGAACAAGTTCGTGCGGTCGCGGGGCTACTGGCAGAACGCCGATCGCATTGGCGAGGATCTCACCCGCGCCGAGAACTATCTCAGCCTCGTCGGACTGGTCATCCTCATCCTCGGCGGCATCGGGGTCTCGAGCGTGACGCGGGTGTTCGTGCAGCAGAAGGTTCGCAGCATCGCCATCCTGAAGTGCCTCGGCGGCACGTCGCACCGCGTGCTCGCGATCTACATGACGCAGGTGCTCGCCCTCGGCGCGGCGGGGAGCGCGCTCGGAGTCGCCTTGGCTGCGGCCGTGATTGCGGTCGTGCCGTCGTTCGCGGGCAACATCGCCGGCTCGCTTCAAATCGACTACGGCGTGAGCGCGTCGGCCGTGGAGCAGGGGCTCGCCATCGGCGTGCTGGTGTCGCTCTTGTTTTCGGTCGTGCCGCTGCTCGAAGTCCGGCAGGTCAAGCCGTCGCTGCTGCTGCGCAACGACGTGCCCCGGACCGGCCGGATCGACTGGCTCAAGTGGGGCGTCACTGCGGCCGTGGCCGCCGCACTCGTGGGCGTGGCCGCCTGGCAGGCCGGGTCGCTGCAGGTGGGCCTGATGCTGTCGGGCGGGTTCGTCGCGACCGCGCTCATCTTGAACGCCGCCGGCGTCGCGCTCATCTGGGCAGTCCAGCCGCTGCGCTATTCGCGTTCGTTCGCGCTGCGACAGGCAGTGCTGCACGTCGTGCGCCCGGGCAACCAGACCCGCGTCATCCTGCTGGCCGTCGGCCTCGGTACCTTTTTCATCCTCGGTGTGCGGTCGCTGCAGGCCAATCTGCTCGAGGACTTCGCGGTGCAAATCGGTCCGAACGCGCCTGACATGTTCCTCATCGACATTCAGCCGGACCAGCGCGAATCGCTCACGGCTTTCCTCGACGGTCAGAACGGCGAGGCGCCGCCGCCGCGGACGATTCCCGTGCTCCGCGCCCGCGTCGTGGCGGTGAAGGGCCGTGACCTCGCGCTCGACAGCTACGAGCAGGTACGCGGGCGCAGCGGCCTGTCGCGGGAATTCACCGTGACCTACCGCGCTGCGCTCGAAGGCAACGAGAAGGTCGTGGCCGGCTCGTGGTGGGACGATGACACGCCGGCGGGGGAGCCCGAGGTGTCGATCGAAGAAGGCTTCCTCCGCAACACGCGGCTCAACGTCGGCGACCAGATGAGTTTCGACGTGCTCGGGCGCATCGTCACCGCTCGCGTCACGAGCATCCGGTCGGTCAACTGGCAGGATTTCCGCGCCGGCGGCTTCATGTTCGTGTTCCGTCCCGGGGTGTTCGACGCGGCGCCGCACACGTTCATCGCCTCGCTCAAGGGCCCCATCGACCCCGACGCGCGCGCGCGCATGCAGGCGGGGCTGGTCACGCGTTTCCCGAACGTGTCGGTGATCGATCTGCGCGAGATCCTGCAGACCGTGCAGGGTATCGTTGCTAACGTCGCATTGGCGGTCACGGTGGTCGGGTCGCTGGTGCTCCTCAGCGGCGCGTTGATCCTGGTGGGCGCCGTATCGATGACCAAGTTCCGCCGCGTCTACGAGGCGGCGATCCTCAAAACGCTCGGTGCCAGTGGGCGGCTCCTCGCCACGATGCTGGTGCTCGAGTACGGCGTGCTCGGCGCCATTGCCGGGACAGTGGGTGCGCTGGGCGCCGTGGTCTTGAGCTGGGCGGTGGCGACCTACGCGCTCGAACTGGACTGGGAGCCGGCGATGACACTGACCCTTGTCGGCATTGCCGTCACCGCCGTGGTCGTGGCTGTCGTGGGCGTTGTGGCCAGCTTCGACGTCCTCCGCCACAAGCCGCTCGCCACCCTGCGCGCCGAGTAAGGGGGAGCCTCGGCGCGCCCGCCGCGCCGAAGGTGCGGCAAGGTAGACACTGCGAGCCGAGTAGGCTCGCGGCCCGAAACCGGCGTTGTGCCGAATACGGCCTGGATCAGCACAGCACTGCGCCGGGCAGGCCTCGGCTACCCCGCACTGCCGGCCGAGGCGTTGTAATATTGGGGATTGGCGAGCGCCCCATGGCGCTGTCTGAAGGAGTCCGAGAAGGCATGGACGTCGAGAACTATCGTGATGCGCTGCTCCGCAAGCGGAGCGAGCTGCTCGGAGGCACTGCCGCCAAGCCGCTGCAATGGACGATGGAGAACAACTCGGGGCGCCAGGGCGACATGGCGGATCAGGCGAGCGGCAACAACGAGGTCCACATTCAGCTCAAGCTCAAACAGACCGACGCCAAGATCCTCCAGGCGATCGAAGAAGCGCTGCAGCGGGTCGAGGCCGGGACCTTCGGTCTGTGCCGCGACTGCGGCCAGCCGATTGCTGACGCGCGGCTCAACGCCATTCCCTGGACCCGGGTCTGCATCACCTGCAAGGAAAAGCAGCAGATCTAGCCGCCGGCGAATCGCGAACCGGCGTCACGCCGGTTTGCCAGACCCTGTCGCGCGATCCGCGAAAGCGGCTCGCGCCGGAGACACGAGTGCAGAACGAGCTGCAGCAGCAGTTGACGGAGATTGCGGCCGAACGGGTGGCGCTCATCGAGCGGCACGAGGCCGGCGCCCGCGTCGTCAGCCACTACGACTTCAACAACACCTACCAGTACGTGATTGCCCGCGAGGAAACGCACCTCACGTGGCTCGGCGACGCGCTGGCGGAGTTCGGGGCAGCGCTGCCGACGTCCCCTGCGGCGCTGCCGGTGCCGGCGGTCGGCAAAACCGGGAAGCAGGTGGCGGCGTCGGCCTTCAAGGAAATCTGCGAGGACGACACCCGGTCGCTGAACGCGTTCGTCGCGAAGTGGCGGCCGCGGGTCGAGGCGCTCACCCACGCGCGGCATCGCACGATGCTCAAGGTCGTGCTGGGCGAGTCGCTCGAACATCAGCGGCTGTTCGCCCAGGCCGCCGCCGGGTTCGAAGACCTGCTGGGCAAGCGCACCGGGGGCGTCGCGCGCGTGGGCGGAGTGCTGCCGGCGCGCTGGATGGAGTAGCCGGACGCCGGCGGCGATGCGCGTGGCTATCGCCCTCGGCAGCAACCTCGGCGACCGTGAGGCGCTCCTGCGCCGCGGTGCCGACGCTCTCCGCGGCGTGCTCGCCAATCTGGTCGTGTCGAGCACCCACGAGACCGCCTACGTGGGCGCCGGACCGGCACAGCCCTCCTATCTGAACGCCGCGGCCACCGGCGAAACCACGCTCACCGCGCGGGAGCTGCTCGAGGCACTGCTCGAGACGGAGCGTCAGTTCGGCCGCGACCGGCCGTATAAGGACGCCCCGCGCACCCTGGATCTCGACCTGATTCTGTTCGGGATGGAGATTCACGACGAGCCCGGCCTGGTGGTGCCGCATCCGCGCTTCCGCCGCCGCCGGTTCGTGCTGGAGCCGCTCGCGGAGATCGCCGCCGACTGGATCGATCCGGTGACGGGAAGAACGGTGGAAGAGTTGTTGCGGGTGCTCGACTCTTGAGGTGTGGTCAGGCAGGGAAAGAGCTCTTACCTACCCGGCCTACCCGCCTTATCTGCCTCACCGGCGCGAAGCGCCGGCCCTAGTGATGCGTCGCGCCCTTGCGGAGCCCGGCGATGCCTTCCTCGAACAGCGTGTAGACCGCGGGCACCAGCACGAGCGTGACCAGCGTGGAGGCCAGCAGCCCGCCGATGACGACGCGCGCGAGCGGCGCCTGTAGTTCGCCGCCGTCGCCCACGCCCATCGCCATGGGTACGAGGCCGAGCATGGTGGCGATCGAGGTCATCAGAATCGGCCGCAGCCGCGTGCGGCCGGCCAGCTCGACGGCCTCGCGCAGCGGCACGCCGTCGCGCTTGCGCAGCGTGTTGATGTAGTCCACCAGGAGGATGGCGTTGCTGACCACGATGCCCGCCAGCATGATGATGCCGATGTAGGCCTGCATGCTGAAGGAGGTGCCGGTGAGCAGCAGGCTCAGGACCACGCCAATGCCGGCCACGGGAATCGAGAACATGATGATGAACGGGTCGCGCAGCGACTCGTACTGCGACGCCATGACCGCGTAGACGAGCAGGACCGCGAGCCAGAGTACGAGCTGGAGCTGCTGGAACGACTTGGCCTGCTCCTCGACCTCGGAGCCGAAGCCCACCGAGAAGTCCGGCGGCACGCGGATCTGTCCGAGACGCGCCTGCACGGCATCGACCGCCTCGCTCAGCGGAATCTCGGTCTGCGCATTGACACGCGTGACCCGCTCCATGTTCTTGCGATCGATCTGGACCGGACCCGAGTCGCGGGTCGTAATCATCACGTTCTTCGCCGGGATGACCTGACCCGTCGGCGTGCTCAGGAGCACGTCGCCGACGTCGGTGACTTCCTCGCGATCGGCCTGCCGGAGCTGGACGACGATCGGGTACTCGTTGCCGCGCTCGCGGTACTGCGCCGCGGTGGTGCCGGCGACGTTGGTTTGAATGGTGGTGGCCACGCCTGACACGGTGAGGCCCAGGGTCGCCGCCTTCGGACGGTCGACGCGGACTGAAATCTCGGGCCGGCCTTCCTCGCGGCCAATGCGCACGTCGGCGAGCCCCGGCGTCTCCTCCATGAGCTGCTGCGCATCCACCGCCACGCGGCGCGCGTCGTCGAGGTCGTGGCCGCGGATTTCGAGGGCCAGCCGGGCGTCCTGGTTGTTGCCACCGCCGCCGCCGCCGCCGAGCAGCCGCTGCAGCTGGAAGTTGCCGCCGGCCGGGTTGGCCCGAACGATGACGCCGGGCAGGCCGGCGAGCTGCCGCCGCAGGTCCTGCGAGATTTCCTCGTTGGTGCGAGTGCGCTGGTCGCGCGGCACCAGCTGGATGCGGATCTGCCCGCGGTTGGTCTGGCCGCCGCCACCGCCGCCGCCCTGGTTGTTGCCGCCGCCGCCGCCGTTGGTGATGATGGTGACCGCTTCGGGCACGTGCTGCTTGACGAGCTCCTCGAGCTTCAGGAGCGCCTCTTCGGTGCGCTCCACGCGGGTGCCGACGCCGAGTTCGGCGTTCACGTTCACCTCGCCCTCGTCGGCCTGTGGCATCAGCTCGACGGGAATCATCGGGTACAGCCACCAGGTGGCGACGACCAGCAGCACCGCCGCGCCGATGACCGAGGGCCGGTGATTGAGTGCGACGTGGATGGTCTTGCGATAGCCCTCATCCATGCGCTCGAGGAACCCCTCGCTGACGCGGTAGAGCCGGGCCATGAAGCCGGTGGCGGTGCGCTCCTCGTCCGGTGTGTGCAGCCAGCGCGAGCAGAGCACCGGCACGATGGTGACGGCCACGAAGAGCGACATCACCAGCGAGAACATCACCACGACAGAAAGCTGCGTGAACATGATGCTGGCCGTCCCCGAGAGGAAGAGCAGCGGCACGAACACGGCGATGTGCGTGAGCGTCGAGGCCAGGATGGCCGACCACACTTCCTCGCTGCCCTCGATCGCGGCCGTCATCCGGTCCTTGCCCATGTGCAGGTGCCGGTGGGTGTTTTCGAGCACCACGATCGCGGCGTCGACGATCATGCCGATGCCGAGCGCCAGGCCGCCGAAGGTCATGGTGTTGAGCGTGAAGCCGCCGAAGTAGAGCAGCGCGAAGGTGCCGATGACCGACACCGGGATCGACGTGCTGACGATCAGCGTGGAGCGGAAGTCGCGCAGGAAGGCGAAGATGATCAGCACCACGAGCACGCCGCCGAGCAGCGCGTGCTCCTGAACGTTGCTGATCGCGCGCTCGATGAACAGCGAGTTGTCCTGCATCACGATCATCTGGATGCCCGGCACTTCGCGGTTGACGCGCGCCACTTCCTCCTTCACGCCGTGCGCCACCTGGACCGTGTTCTTACCGGACTGCTTCTGCACCTGCAGCTGCACGCCCGGCTTGCCGTTGATGCGCATGAACGAGCGGCGCTGCTCGGTCGTGTCCTTCACCTCGGCGATGTCGCGCATGTACACCGGCACGCCCTCGCGGGTCATGACGACGAGGTTGCGGATGTCCTCGAGGCTCGAGAACTGACCCTGGCTGCGGACGAGGAACGTGGCGTCGCCTTGATACACCTCGCCGAGCGGCGTGTTCTGGTTCTCCAGGCGCAGCCCCTGGACCACCTGATTCACCGACAGGTTGAGCGCGGTGACCTTCTCCTTGGAGAGCTCGACGTGGATCTGCCGTCGGAGACCGCCGTTGACGTTGACCGCCGCCACGCCGTCGACGCGCTCGAAGCGCGGCGAGATCTCGTTCTGAGCCAGCTCACGCAGCGTCACCGGGTCGTAGTCGCCTTCGAGGCCCAGCTGCATGATCGGGAGCGTGTTCGAGTCGAACTTGAAGATGGTGGGCGGGTCGGCGTCTTCCGGCAGGCGGTTGCGCATGCGGTCGACGCGGGTGCGGATTTCGTCGGCGGCTTCGGAGAGGTCGGTGCCCCAGTCGAAGTTGAGGCGCACCTGGCTGTTGCCTTCCGACGACGTCGATTCGACGCGCGTCACGCCGGGCACCGCGCTCACGGCCTGCTCGAGCGGCCGCGTGATGAGCTCTTCCATCTCGAGCGGGCCGACGCCGGTGTAGTTGGTGCGCACCGTCAGCTGCGGCTGCTCGAACTCCGGCATGAGGTCCACGGGAAGCCGCGTCAGCGAGATCAGGCCCAGCAGCGTGATGACGCTGCTGATCATGAACATCGTGACGGGCCGCTGAATCGCTAGACGAGGAATGCTCATGTCGGATACCCCGTGGGTCGCCTGCTTACGATGCCGGTGATGCTGCCGGCGGGGCGCCGCGTCGCCCGCGCCCTTCGTGGCCGCTGGTGTCGCCGCCGGGCGGAGGCGCACCTTCGCGCGCGCCGCCTTCAGGCGGGGCGCCTTGGCGCGGGCCCGGCGTGACGCTGCGGCCAGTCGCCCCGCCCTCTGCGCCGCCGCCGACGCTCCGCGCCCCGGTCGCGCCGCTCCGCCCCGCGCCCGCGCCCCGATCGGTGACGCCGGAGTTGGCCGCGTCGCCGCCGCGTGAGCCGGACGCGCCACCGGGCGTGGCGCCGTTACCGCGGCCGCGACGCCCGCCCGCGCTGGCGCCGCCCGGCAGCACGATGCGGTCGCCGTCGCGCAGGGCCGAGGAGCCCGTGGTGATCACTGTGTCGCCGTCAGCAAGCCCGCCGAGCACTTCGACGAGATTTGACTGCTCGGTACCGATGTCGAGGGCCCGGAACACCGCCGACTCGTTGAGCGGCGTGAACACGCCGCGGCGCCCGCCGAGATCGACGACCGCGGTGGCCGGCACCACGAGCGCCTCCTTGCGCGTGCTGGTCGTGACGCTGACGCGCGCGTACATGCCCGGCTTGAGCCGCGCCGCCGGATTGACGATTTCGATCTCGATCGGCGCGGTCCGCGTCGCCGGATCGAGCACGGGCGACACGCGGGCGATGCGGCCCATGAACACTTCGCCGGGATAGGCATCGACTTCGACGCGCGTGGCGTTGCCGCTCTGCAGCTCCTTCAGGTCTTTCTCGACGATGTTGGCCACGAGCCGAACGGTCGAAATATCCACCACATCCACGACCGGCACGTTCTGCGAGACGAACGCCCCGGGGTCGACGCTACGCCGCGACACGAAGCCGTTGACGGGCGAGCTGATGATCGTGTTGCCGAGGTTGATGCGGAGCTCGTCGAGACGGGCCTTCGACTGCGCGGCCTGCGCCCGTGCGAGATCGACCGCGGCCATCGCCGACTGATAGCGCGACTCGTTGTCGTCGAGCGTCTGCTTCGGCAGCAGCTGCCGCTCGTAGAGGCTGCGCGAGCGCTCGGCATTGGTCTGCGCGAGCTGCAGGTCGGCCTCGCGCTGGCGGATGGTTGCCTCGGACACCTGCTGCGCGGCCTCGGCCTGCTTGACCTGTTCCTGGATGTCGAAGTCCTCGATTTTGGCGATAGCCTGGCCGCGGCTGACGCGATCGCCGAGGCGCACGTTGACGCTTTCGAGCCGGCCCGCTGCGCGGGGCGACACCGCGACGGTGGCCTGGCCGATCAGGTTGCCGACGACGGTGATCTCGGCCTGGATGGTTGCACGCGAGGCCTTCGAGAGCTCGACGGTGAGCGGCGGGCGGCCGAACTGGCCACCACCAAATCCTCCAGGGAAGCCGCCACCGCCACCGCGCCGTCCACGGCCGGCCGGCTGGCCGTCCGCCGCTCCGCCGCGGCCGCCTCCGGCCGAAGCCTGACCGGCGGCGTCGCTGCTCGAGCGGCTGCGGTAGTAGTACGCGCCGGCGCCAGCCGCGACGAGCAACAGGACAATGACTGCCTTTTTCATGACCTCAACAACGACCATCCCCTCCGGAGCGACGCCAGGCGTCCATTTGTCGCCTTGACCCTAGTTGCCCGCGCCCGCCGTCACGGTGGTGATGGCGGCGCCGCCGCGCGTCGCCGGCGCCTCTTGCGCGCGGCCGTACTCCACGAGCGACCGCCGATAGTTGAGCAGCGCGCGCAGTTCGCTGTTCTGCGCCGTCGCGAGGTCGCGTTGCGCCTGGACGACGAAGAAATTGGTGGAGAGGCCCACTTCGAAGCGGCTCTGTTCCGCCGAGAGCCGCGTTTCTGCGAGCCCCCGTGCGATATTGGCGGCTTCGTAGCTCTTCAAACTGCTTTCGACCTGCAGCGCCGTGTTGGTGACGTCGGTGGCAACCGCCAGTTCGAGGGCTTTCAGCTCCGCTGCCGTCTGGTTGCGCACCACCCGCGACCGCGCGTACACCGCGTCTTCGCTGCTGCCGCCGATCGGGTAGCTCAGGCTCAGCTGAACGTTCCAGGTGGGATAGTCGCGGCCGGTCAGCGTGTGCCAGGCGTCCGAATATCCACCAGGAATCGTCTGCAGTACCTGACTGCTGCCGAGGCCGCCGCGGATGAACTGCGTGCCGCCGAGGCCCTGCGCACCGTAGTTGCCAATCAGGTCCAACGCCGGCAGCGTCTGATTGTGGAGGAACTTCATCGTCACGTCGTTGCTCTCGAGCGTCTTGCGCGCCTGCGCGAGATCGGTCCGCCCCTGCAGCGCCCTGCGGACGGCGCTTTCGACGTCGAGCGGCTCGGCGCGGAACTCGGGGCGATCCACCGGCGTGATGTGGGCGCGCCAGAGCGGGTCGTCGGTGCCGTTGACGATCAGGCGCTTCAGCGAGAGTTCCGCAGTGGCCATCGTCGCTTCGGCCTGCGCCAGGGCCTGACGCCGCGTGGCTGCTTCGGCCTCCGACTGCACGACGTCGAGCGGCGCCATGGTGCCGACCTCGACTCGCGCCCGGTTGTCCTGGACCAGCTTGTCGGCAAGGTCCAGCGAGCCGACCGCCACGTCCACCGCCTGTCCGGAGAACACCAGTTCCCAGTAGGCATTGCGCACGTTGGCGAGGGTCTGCGCCAGCGTGCCGCGCAGCTGCACTTCCGAGATGTCGTGGTTGATCGCGGTGACCCGCAACCCCAGCCGGGTGCCGTCGATGCTGAGGTCGCGCAGCAGCGGCTGCGTGATCGTGGCGGCGAGGTTCGAGTTGAACGTCGGGTTGAAGTTGGCGAACAGGTTGGACGTGACCTGCTTGCTGTTGTTGAACCCCACCGAGAGGGTGCCGCCGCTCCACGGCAGTTCCTGCGTGACACCGGCGTTGTAGGTCGACGTGTCGTTCTGCACGACGACGCCGCCGTTCAACTGGCTGGTCGGCGGCTGCGCGATGGAGCGATGCCCGTACTGCGATGTCAGGGTCGGCCGGTACACGGCGCGGAGCCGCTCCATGTTGTATTCCTGGATCGACGGGTTGAGCCGCTCCACCGCGATGTCGAGGTTGCGTTCGAGTGCGCGGGCGGTCGCCTCTTCCAGTGTGAGCTCGACGTTGGGGCCCGGAAGCGTGGTCGGCGCCGTCGGCCGCGTCTGATCGACGTTGGCGCGCGCGGCCTCGAACTGTTGAGCGGCGGTGCGCGCCAATGCGGCCAGACGCGCCGCTTCGGATTGCTGGGCCTGCGCCGGCACGACTGAGCACAGGGCGACGAACGATACGAGAGAGATGCTGGTCTTCATGAAAACGGCCTTACTGTTCGTGGCCGGTTTGGCGTCCGTGCGGCCGGCGCCAACCGGCGTGTGAAATGGACTGGGAGCCGCGGATAGGGAAACCCACGACCGCGCGTCGCAGCCCGGGCATGGCCCTTGGCTACTTCGGCGCGGCATTACTGCGTTGGAGCGCCTGCTCGCGTTCGTGCTCCAATGCCTGATGGAGGGCTCCGAACTTGACCCACTGATCGGTCGTGAGCGCCCGCCGCATTTTCAGCAGCATCAGCGTGCGCGAGGTGTTCAGCTCGGCGCGCGCCGTCTCGACGCGGGCCACTTGCGCCATGACGGCGCTGTCGTCGCCCCGCTGCACCAATCGCTCGAGTTCGGTTTCGGCGGCTTCGAGTGTCTTCATCTGCACGCGCAGGTTCGGCAGCGCGTGCTGGAAGATCTCCTCGAGGCGGCGCGTCTGTTCGGCGGTGAGCATCAGCTCGGTCTTGTACCGATCCGACTGCCACCACTTGAACTTGCCTTGCGCGAAGAGCGGACCCGTGCCCAGGAGCACGAGCAGGCCGATGAGCGCGCCGCGAGCCGTCCGATGGGTGAGAGACATGGGTATCACTCCGACTACGACGAGTGCGCAGACGGCGTTTACTGTCTATGATACAAGAACATACGGGTCTCCGACCGTGGGATTTCCTGGGCATCGCGCCCTGTTCCCGACCCGCCTTCGATCGTCGCCGTCGGACCCCCGGGAAGCACCCGGGTACGCCGTTCGCGATCAGCTGTTGACCAGTTCGTCGAGGCGCCGGATTACGGCGCCCACCAGGTTGTCCGGGGTGGACGCGCCCGACGTCAGGCCCACCACGACCGGTCCATCGGGCAGCCAGCCCGCCGCCGTCATTTCGTTTTTCGCATCAACAGGCTTGTGCAGGATCTCGACGCGCGACAACAGCGACGTCGGGTCCGCGACGTGATAGGTGGGCAGGCGCGCCGCGCAGATTCTGGCCAAGTTGAAGGTATTGCTGCTGTTGTAGCCGCCAAGCACGATCATCAGATCGAGCGCTTGTTCGTCGAGGAGCGCGAGCACGGCGTCCTGGCGGTCTTGGGTCGCGCTGCAGATGGTGTCGAAGGCGCGGAAGCGCGTGGCCAGTTCGGCCTCGCCATACCGATCGCGCATAGCTGCCCGGAACAACCCGCCGATCTCGAGCGACTCCGAACTGAGCATCGTCGTCTGGTTCGCGCACCCGATGCGCTGGAGGTGGACGTCCGGATCGAAGCCGGGTGAGATGGCGTGCTCGAATTGCCGCAGGAAGGCGTCGCGATCACCGCCGTGCCGGATGTAGTCGCAGGCGGTGAGCGTCTGCTCGCGGTCGAGGACGACCAGGTAGTGGGCCGCGGCGCCGCGCGAGGCCTGTGACGCCGTCGCGCGCGTCTCTTCGTGCCAGTACTTCCCGTGAATGATCGAGGTGAGCCCGTCCTCGGCGTAGCGGCGCACGTTCTTCCACACGTTGAGCACCGAGCCGCAGGTGGTGTCCACGAGCGTGCTGCCCTTGGCCACGAGCGCCTCGAGGGCTTCGATGGTGATGCCGAAGGCGGGCAGGATGACGACGTCGTCCCCCGTCAGGGTGTCGAAGGCGCCGGCCTCGTCGCTGAGGAAACGCACGCCCTGGGCGCGCAGCCGGTCGTTCACGTGCGGGTTGTGGATGATCTCGCCGGTCAGGTAGACCTGTCGATCGGGAAAGCGCGACCGCGCCTGGTAGGCGTAGTCCACCGCCCGGTCGACGCCGTAGCAGAAGCCGAACTCCCGCGCGAGATGAACGGTCAGCCGGCCGGATGTGTAGCGGAAGCCGTCCTGCTTGACGCGCGCAACGAGGTCGCTGTGATAGCTCTCGGCGAGGATGTGCGCGACTTCGCGCTTGCGGTCGAGGCCCTTGCGGAAGATGAGGGGGCTGTCGAGCACTATCGCGGACTACTCGCGCACATCCGAGGCCTGCGGCGTGAGCGCGTCGAGCGAGCGCAGCGCCGCGGGTCCGGCGCTGCCGAACGCCAGTTCGACCTGGCCGTAGAACTCGTCATCGGAGCCCGACACCGTGCGCACGGTGATGGCGCGCACCGGCTGCCCAGCCGCCTGGACGTCGCGGGCCGCGAAGCTCCGTCCCCGATAGGGTGTGCGCGTGATGCGATGGGAGACGTGTTCGCCGACGATTCCGAGAATGACGCCCGCGGCCACGGCCGCCGCGAGCCAGCGGCTACCCGCGAGACGGACGCGCCGGACCGGCGCGTGCGCGGCGGCGGGGAAGCTGATGACACGCGCGGTGCGGCATTCCTGCGCCACGCGGCTCATGATGCGGGCACGTTGCCGCTCCATCGCGTCGGCGCCGAAGAGGGCATCGGTTTCAGCCGCCGTGGCGCGGGTCGCGTCGTCGAGGAGTTCGGCCACCGCATGCGTCCGCGCCTGACAGGTGGGACAGCCGGCGACATGGTCGAACGCCTCGCCGTCGCGGCGCCGATCGAAGTGCAGGCCGAGGAGCTCGGTGTCCGTGAGGTGGTGACGGGTCATGCCAGGGCCTCGTCGTCACGCAGCAGCGCCCGCAGCTTGCGGACGGCGCGGAAGAGGTGCACGCGGACCGTCGCCTCGCTGAGCCCGAGCGCCCGGCTCACTTCGGCGGTGGTCTGCTCGGCGATGTGGCAGAGCGTGAAGACCTCGCGCTGGCGGTTCGGCAGCCGCCCGATCGCCGTCCCGATCGTCTGGGTGCGCTGCGCCGAGATGAGGCGCGCTTCGGCGTTGGTCCGCGGCGCCACCGGTTCGGGCGGCGGGGCGTCGGAATGGCTCGACATCGGCAGCGCCCAGCGCAGGCGCCGCGAGCGCGCCTTGCGCAGGTCGAGGCAGCCGTTCACCAGGATGCGGGTGAACCAGACTTCGAACGGCAGCTCTTCGCGGTACGTCGTGATGTGCGTGAAGACCTTCACGAATGCGTCCTGCACCGCCTCGTCGGCGTCGTGCACGTCGCGCAGGTACTGGTAGGCGATGCGCAGCGCGCGGCGCTGCTGGCGTGCGACGAGCTCCCCGAAGCGGTCGCGGGCGGCGTCGCGCTGACCGGCAAGCACGAGTGCCTTGATGGCTCCCGCGATTTCCGACTCTTTGGACAGCGCGGGACGGACCGGTCCCGCAGGGTCGGTCGTCTCGGCGCGGCGTGGGAGCCTGTTCGTCGCCATGGGGAGCCGTAGTAGGGTGACTACTGCCTGATCCGTTGCTGTATCAACTATACCCCGGAAGACGCGCCTCAGCCGCCCCAGCTGGGATTCCGCCGCCGTGCGGGATGGTGCGGAGGCCGGAGCTGGACGAGTACCGGTTGACTTGCTTCTGACTCGACCGGTACGATCCTGAACTTCACCATATACTGCTGGCCCCTTGTGGCGTTTACTGCCGCCGGCAGCCTGAGCGGAGGTCCTGGACGACCCACCCGCATGGAGTGACGAGAGTTATGACCACACAGGTCGAGCGGGCGTTCGGTCTCGAAGCGCTCGGAATCGTTCGGTCCGGGCGCGTCCACTGGAACCTGAGTCCCGCGGCCCTGTACGAGCAGGCGCTGGTGCGAGGCGAGGCCTCGCTTGCCGCCGAAGGCCCGCTTGTCGCCCGCACCGGTCAGCACACCGGGCGTTCACCCAACGACAAGTTCGTGGTGAAGGAGGCGGCGAGCGAGAAGCACGTGCACTGGGGGACGGTGAACAAGCCGATCGACGAGGCCAAGTTCGACGCCCTGCACAAAGACATGATGGCCTACCTCCAGGACAAGGAGCTCTTCGTCCTCGACGCCTGGGGCGGCACCGACCCGAAGTACAAGATGCCGATCCGGGTGGTGAACGAGTTCGCGTGGCACAACCTGTTCGCGCGCAACATGTTCCTGCCCGAGAACGACCCGGCAAAGCGGCGGGAGCATCGTCCCGAGTTCACCGTCATCGATGCTCCGAAATTCAAGGCCGACCCCGAGAAGCACGGCACCCGCTCCGAGGTCTTCATCCTGGTGCACTTCGGCCGCAAGTTGGTCCTCATCGGCGGCACCCACTACGCCGGCGAAATCAAGAAGTCGATCTTCACCATCCTTAATTACACGCTGCCGCTGCAGGGCGTCCTCTCGATGCACTGCTCGGCCAACATCGGCGCGTCCGGCGACACCGCGCTCTTCTTCGGGCTGTCGGGTACTGGCAAGACGACGCTCTCCAGCGACCCTGACCGGCAGCTGATTGGCGACGACGAGCACGGCTGGAGCGACACCGGCGTCTTCAACTTCGAAGGCGGCTGCTACGCCAAGGTGATCAAGCTGTCGCAGGAGGCCGAGCCGCAGATCTACGAGACGACGCGGCGCTTCGGCACCGTCCTCGAGAACGTCGTGATCGATCCCGAGCAGCGCACGCTCGACCTCGACGACGCGTCGCTCACGGAGAACACGCGCAGCTCGTATCCGATCACCTTCATCGACAACGCGGAGCTCTCCGGCCGCGGTGGCCACCCGACTAACGTCGTGATGCTGACCGCCGACGCCTACGGCGTGCTGCCGCCCATTGCGCGGCTCAGTCCCGAGGGCGCTATGTACCACTATCTCTCGGGGTACACCGCAAAGGTGGCCGGCACCGAAAAGGGCGTCACCGAGCCGAAGGCGACGTTCAGCACCTGCTTCGGTGCGCCGTTCCTGCCGCTCAATCCGAACGTCTACGCCAAGATGCTCGGAGAGAAGATCGCCAAGCACAAGGCCAAGGTGTGGCTGGTCAACACTGGCTGGACGGGCGGACCCTACGGCGTCGGCAGCCGCATGAAGATCGCGCACACGCGGGCGATGATCACGGCGGCGCTCACCGGTCAGCTGGACGGCGTCACCTACAAGAACCACCCGGTGTTCAACCTCGACGTGCCGACGTCGGTCCCCGGCGTCCCCGACGGTGTGCTCGACGCGCGCAGCACCTGGCCCGACGCGGCCAAGTACGACGACCAGGCCACGAAGCTGGCGCAGATGTTCGCCGACAACTTCAAGACCTTCGAAAGCGACGTCGTGCCGGCGGTGAAGGCGGCCGGCCCGCGGGTGTGAGCTACGAAGCCGTCATCGGCCTCGAAATCCACGCCCAGCTCCGCACGGCGACCAAGATTTTCTGCGGCTGCAGCACCGCCTTCGGTGCGCCGCCCAACTCCGAGGTGTGCCCCGTGTGCCTCGGGCAGCCGGGCGCGCTGCCCGTCCTCAACCGGCAGGCGGTGGACTACGCGGTGATGGCGGCGCTCGCCCTCGGCTGCGAGGTGCAGCGCGAGTCGATCTTCGCGCGCAAGAACTACTTCTATCCCGACCTGCCCAAGGGCTACCAGATCTCCCAGTACGAGCGGCCGCTCGCGCTCGGCGGCGGGCAGCAGATCACGATCGACGGCGAGTCGCGGTTCATCCGGCTGACGCGCATCCACATGGAGGAGGACGCGGGGAAGTCGCTGCACGAAGGGTTCCGCGACTCCGACACCAAGACCTATGTGGACTACAACCGCAGCGGCGTGCCGCTCATCGAGATCGTGTCCGACCCCGATCTGCGGTCGGCGGCACAGGCGGCGGAGTTTTTCACGCGCCTGCGCGAGATCCTGGTCTCGATTGGCGTCAACGACGGCAACATGGAAGAGGGGAGCCTGCGCTGCGACGCCAACGTCTCGGTGCGCCCGGCCGGACAGGAGGCGCTCGGCACCAAGGCCGAGGTGAAGAACGTCAACTCCTTCCGCTACCTGCACAAGGCCATCGAGTACGAGATCGACCGCCAGATCGCACTGGTGTCGAAGGGTGGCCGTGTCGTCCAGGAGACGCGGCTGTTCGACTCGGCCACCGGGCGCACGCACTCGATGCGCAGCAAGGAAGAGGCGCACGACTACCGCTATTTTCCCGAGCCTGATCTGCCGCCGCTCGTCGTCACCAGCGAGCGCGTGGACCGCCTGCGGGCGCTGATGCCGGAACTGCCCGAGGCGCGCCGGCGCCGTTTCGTGCGCGAGTACGGCATTCCCGACTACGACGCGGGCGTGCTCACGCAGTCCGGGCTCGCCGACTACTTCGAAGCGGTCGCCGGCGCCGCCGGCAACGCCAAGGCGGCCAGCAACTGGGTGATGGGCGAGCTGCTGCGCACGCTCAACGATCGGGGCACGGCGGTGGCCGACGTGCCGCTGCCGCCGGCATCGCTGGCCGGCCTGATTGCGCTGGTCGACACGGGCACGATCAGCAACGCCATCGCCAAGGACGTCTTTCCGAAGATGTACGACTCGGGACGGTCCGCCGCCGACATCGTGGCTGCCGAAGGGCTGGCGCAGAACTCCGACGAGTTCGCCGTGCTCGAGATCGTGCGCGGCGTCATGGCCGCCAATGCCGAACCCGTCGCGCAGTATCGCGCCGGCAAGCAGCAGACGTTCGGGTTCCTCGTCGGCCAGGTGATGAAGGGCAGCGGCGGCAAGGCCAACCCCAAGCTCGCCAACGCGCTGCTCAAGCGCGAGCTCGACGCGCCATCGACAACGTAATCGGCCGTACGTGGCCGCAGGTCTTCAGACCCGCCTCGCGCCCTGAGTTCACGAACGCCTCGCTGGCCGCACGAGGGTTCTGGCGGCCGACTGCGAGTGCCGCGAGCGCCAGCGGCAGATGAAAAACGACGAGCGTTGCGCGTCAAGGGCAGATCGCGCGCGAGGCGTTTTTCCGCGGCGTCGAGCCGGAGGCCCGACAGAACCCTCGTGCGGCCAGCGAGGCGAACCCCGTACGTGCGAGGCGGGTCTGAAGACCCGCGGCCACATACCACGGGTTTGAAACCCGCGGCCACATCCTGCATGAGCGCAGAGCTTTCGGGCGTGATGACCCGGCCGTTGCGCCTGTCGCCGGGTGTTATACTCCGGCCACGCGTACCTATCTTTTTGTGAGCTCGCCGTCGTGATCACGACGCACCGTCTGTCGAAGCTCTATGGCCGCGGTCTGTACGCGCTGCGGGACCTGACCATCACCGTCGCCAAGGGCGAGTTCGTGTTCCTGACCGGCCCCAGCGGCGCCGGCAAATCCACGCTGCTTCGCCTGCTGCTGATGAAGGAGCGCCCCAACGAGGGCGAGATCATCGTCAACGGCCACAACCTCGCCAGCCTGTCGCGCGCCGAAGTCCAGGAGTACCGCCGCGGCATCGGGTTCGTCTTCCAGGACTTCAAGCTGATCCAGCGGCGCTCGGTGCTCGAGAACATTTCCTTCGTCTCCGAAGTGATCGGCGTCGCGCCGGCGCAGCAGCGCCGCCGGGCGTTCCAGGTATTGAAGTGGGTGGGTCTGCAGCACCGGATGAACGCGTATCCGCAGGAGCTCTCGGGCGGTGAGCAGCAGCGGATCTCGATCGCCCGCGCGCTGATGAACGATCCGGCGCTGCTGCTGGCCGACGAGCCCACCGGCAACCTCGATCCCGATCTCTCGCTCGAGATCATGAACCTGTTCCGCGAGATCAACGCCGGCGGCACCACCGTGTTGATCGCGACGCACGACCGCGAGTTGATCCGGCTGGTCGGGCGCCGCAGCATCACGCTCGACCAGGGCCGGATCGTCGAAGTGGCGGAAGGCCTGCGCGCATGAGGGCCATCGACTACGCGTTCCGCCAGGGATGGGCGAGCCTGCGCCGGGGCGGCGGGTCCACCGTGTTCGCGGTCCTTGCCATCGCGCTCGCCATGTGCGTGCTTGGCGGACTGCTGCTCGTCACCTGGAACATGGAGCGGCTGCTCGCACGCTGGACCACGAGCGCCGAGTTCTCCGTGTACCTCCGCGACGATGCCACCTCCGAGCAACGCGGTGTCATCGAGTCCCTCATCGATCAGAGCGGCGCCTCGGCCGGGCGCGACTACGTGTCGAAGGAGCAGGCGCTCGTGCGGTTCCGCCGCGAGTTCGCCGACTTGGCCTCGACGGCGGCCGGGGTCGGCGACAACCCATTCCCGGCCTCACTCGAAGTTCGCGTCCAGCGCGGCGCCGAGGCCGATGGCCGTGCCGATGCGTTGCTGCGGCGGGTCGCAACGCTGCCGGGGGTGGCCGACGTCCGCTACGATCGCGCCTGGTTGTCCAAGGTGGGCGCGGGCCTCGACGCGCTGCGCCGCGCCGGGCTGGTGCTGGCCCTGCTGATGGCTGTCGCGGCCGCCGTGACGGTCGCCGCGGTGGTGCGTCTCGGCTTGCACGCCCGGCGTGAGGAAATCGAGATCATGCAGCTCGTCGGCGCCTCGATTGCCTTCATCCGCGGCCCCTTCGTGGCCGAGGGGCTGTTGCAGGGCGGCATCGGCGCCGTGGCCGCCGTGCTCCTGCTGTGGGGCGGATTTGCCGCATCCAGCGCGTCCTGGGGGCCGCAACTGACCGCGGCGCTCGAGGGCCTGGACCCCCAGTTCCTGCCTGCGCGGTTCTGCGCGCTGCTCGTAGCCGGGGGTATGGCCGTGGGGGGGGCCGGCGGCTTTGCGGCTTCGCGCCATGCGGTCTGACCGCGGCACCGGGGGCCCGGCGGGCCGTGCCATCGAGCCGCCCGCCCGAAGGGCGGGCAATCAGATACTGCCCTGGCGGAGCCTCGCCAGCGTTGACACGCCCGTGTTTCCATGGCTAGACTGGATCCAATCGGCCTGATGAAAGTCCATCGGCACCGGGTTTCCCGCTTTCTGACCGATTCCCTCCCCCTCTGGGAGCCGACCTGTTATTCCCGCTCCAGCTTCTACCGCGAAGAGTTCATCAAGTGCCAGCGCTGTCTCGATCAGCAGCGCGAGTACTACTCGGAACGCGCGGTGACGGACGTCGAGGAAGCGCTCACGAAGGTCATGGCGCAACTCGATCACCTGTGCGCCACGGAGGATGCCGACCAGGTGGTGAGCCGCCTGCTGCGGCAGTTCGACGTGGTGACCGGGTTGTCCGCCTGGACCGACCCGCGGCAAGTGAACTGATCAAGGGCGCTGCCCTTGATATGCCGTCCGCGCCCTTGATTAGTCGCCAGTTTCTCTTGCCGCGCTTCGCGCGGCGCCCGTTATGCGGCATCCACAACAAGCCCGGGACTCACGTTCGGGCCCGCATCACGGGGTGACCCGACCCCTCGCCCAACTCAGATCCGAACTCCAACACATCGTCCGCGCCGCGCTCGACGCCGTCGACGCCGGCCTGCTCGTGCGCCGCGCCATGGTCGATCCCGTGGTCGCCGCGTCCCTGAACGCCGCCTCGGCGGTCCATGTCGCGGCCGCGGGAAAGGCGGCCTCGGTGATGCTCGAGGCGTGCGCGAGTTACGGGGTGGCGCCGCGGGCGATGCTCGGCATCGGCCCCGCGGGCTCGCCCGCGCCGCCGCCGGGCACCGAATGGCACACCGGCGGGCATCCGCTGCCGACCGAAGGCAGCCTCGACGGCGCGCGGCGCGCGCTCTTCGTCGCGGGTGGCGTGCGCGCCGGCGAACTGCTGCTGCTGCTCCTCTCAGGCGGCGGCTCGGCGCTCATGGCGTTACCGGCCGAGGGCGTGACGCTCGCGGACAAGCAGCAGACGGTGCGGCGTCTACTCGACGCCGGCGCCGACATCCACGAACTGAACACGGTGCGCAAACACCTCTCCGCCATCAAGGGCGGGCTGCTGGCGGCGGCGTGTCCAGGGACGACGTTGACGCTGGCCGTGTCCGACGTCGTCGGCGACGACCTGTCGGTGATTGCGTCCGGGCCCACGGTGCCCGACCCGAGCACCTTTGCCGACGCTCTCGCAGTGCTGGCGCGGCGTGGCGGCGAGCCGGCCTTTCCCCCGTCCGTCACCGCCCGCCTGCGAGCCGGAGCGGCCGGGGCGGTGAGCGAAACCCCGGACGCCGACGACGTGCGCCTGACGAGGGCGCGGGCCCTGGTGATCGGACGGCAGCGGGGCGCCGTCGAGGGCGCGCGGCAGGCCGCAGCCTCTCTGGGCTTTGCCGTGCACGTCGTCGATGCGCCGGTCACCGGCGAAGCGCGGCTCGCGGCGGCACGCCACGTGGACGAGATCGCCCGTCTGGTGGCCGGCCAGCCGGCGCCGGTCTGCGTGATCGCGGCCGGCGAGACCACGGTTACGGTGACCGGCGGCGGCAAGGGCGGCCGCAACCAGGAGTTCACGTTTGCCGCCGCCCGCGCCCTGTCCCGGCTTGGCGGCACCGCGGTGGCGGCCAGCGTCGGCACCGACGGTATCGACGGTCCGACCGATGCAGCGGGCGCCATCGGCGACTCCACCACGTTCGAACGCGCCCGCCAAGCCGGGATCGAGGATCCCGACGCCTACTTACGAGACAACAATACATATGCCTTTTTTGACCGGCTCGGAGATCTCATCCGAACTGGGCCGACACGAACGAACGTGGGGGATATCCAGATCGTCCTCCTCGCCTGAATCATCCGCTCGTCGAACCCTCGCTCCGACGCTTTGCCCGCCGATGTGGCGGGTAGGGCGGGTGAGGCAGGTAGGGAGGCCGGCGCCTGAGGCGCCGGTAGAGGCGTGACCCGCGACGAAATCCTGACCCAGATGCGGGAGCGGGCACACTATCCCGCGACCGCGCGCGACCTCGCCCGCATCCTCAAGGTGCCGCGCGAGCAGCGCGCCACCTTCACGCGGCATCTCAAAGCGCTCGTCGCCAGCGGCGATCTGGTGCAGGTGCGCGGCAACCGCCTCGGCCTGCCCGAGAAGATGGACCTGGTCGTCGGTCGCCTGCAGGTCAATCCGGCCGGCTTCGGCTTCGTCGCACCGGAAAAGAAGGGCGACGGCGAGGCACACCCGGACATCTACATCCCGGCCTTCGCCCTCGCTGAAGCGATGCACGGCGACACCGTGGTCGCTCGCGTCGAGAAGCACACCGAGAAGGGACTCGAAGGGCGGCTCGTCAAGATTCTCGAGCGTGCCCACGAGCAGGTGGTCGGGCGCTTCGAAGCGGATGCGTCGGGCCTCGGCTATGTCGTGCCGTTCGATCGACGCCTCGTAGCCGACATCCAGATCCCCACCGGCCAGACCTCGTCGGCCGAACCGGGCGACATGGTGGTGGTGTCCATGACCCGCTGGCCGAGCGCGACGCGCGGACCGGCCGGCACGGTGAGCGACGTGCTCGGGCGCATCGACGAGCCCGGGGTCGACACGCAGATCATCATCCGCAAGCACGGGATCCCCGACGCGCATCCACCGGAGGTTGTCGCCGAAGCCCGGGCCATCGGCGGCGCCGTCCGCGAACAGGACATCACGGGGCGCACCGACTTCCGCGGCGTGACCACGGTCACCATCGATGGCGAGCACGCGCGCGACTTCGACGACGCCATCACGCTCGAGCGCCTGCCGAACGGGCATTACTGGCTCGGCGTGCACATCGCCGACGTGTCGCACTACGTGCAGGAGGGGAGTGCGCTCGACGAGGAGGCGTTCTCGCGAGGTACCTCGGTCTACTTCACCGAGCGCGCGGTGCACATGTTCCCGCACGAGCTCGCGACCGGGCTCTGCAGTCTCAACCCGCACGTCGATCGGCTGGTGCAGTCGTGCGTGATGGAGGTGGACCGGCGCGGCCAGGTCGTGCGCTATGAGATGCACGACGGCGTAATCAACAGCGACGAGCGGATGACGTATACCGACGTCAACGCCATTCTCACCGGTGAGGGCGGCACCGCCGACGTGCGGGCGCGCTACGCGCGCCTGATTCCGTTCTTCGCGCTGATGGAGGAACTGTTCGGGGTACTCAACACGCGCCGGCGTCGGCGCGGCGCCATCGACTTCGATCTCCCCGAGGCCGAAGTCGTGCTCGGCGAGGATGGGCTCATCGACGACATCATCGCCAGCGAGCGCAACGTCGCCCACCGCCTCATCGAGGAGTTCATGCTGCTGGCCAACGAAACCGTGGCCGCGCACCTCGTGACCCACGGCGTGCCGGCACTGCACCGTGTGCACGAGACTCCGGACAGTCAGAAGGTGGCCGAGTTCGAGGCCTTCATCGCGCCGCTCGGCTACAGTCTGGCCGCGACGGGCCACGGGTTGAAGCCCGTCCACTTCCAGCGTCTGATCGACCGGATGAAAGGCACCCCGGAAGAACGGCCGATTGCGGCGCTCATGCTGCGCACGATGCAGAAGGCGCGCTACGACGCCGTCAGCCTTGGCCACTTCGGGCTGGCCGCCGAGCACTACACCCACTTCACGTCGCCCATCCGGCGGTATCCGGACCTGGTCGTGCACCGGATGCTCCGGGCCTCGCGCCGGGGCGCCTTCCTGTCGGACAGCTCCGCCATCGTGCCACTCGCCGAGGCCAGGCTCGAGGAACTCGCGGAAGAGCTGCCAGACACGGCCCGTCAGTCCTCTGAGATGGAGCGGCGCGCCGACGAGGCCGAGCGCGAGCTGCTGCAGTGGAAGAAGGTGCGGTTCATGGCCGACAAGGTCGGGGACGAGTACGAGGGCTTCGTCACCGGTGTCACGCCGTTCGGGCTGTTCGTGGAGCTCGTCGAGCACTACGTGGAGGGCTTGGTGCACGTCTCGAGCATGGCCGACGATTACTACCGCTTCGTCGAGCAGCAGCACGTCCTCTACGGCGAGAACACCAAGAAGACCTACCGTCTTGGCGGTAAAGTGCGCGTGCAGGTGGTGCGCGTGGATCTCGAGCGGCGTCAGATCGATCTGGGACTGGTCGAGATTCTGGAAGCCGTGCGCGAGGAGGGCCGGCCGCGGCAGACCCGCAGCCGGGTCAAGCCGAAAATTCAGAAGCGCACGCGCCCGGGACGCCGGGAGCGTGCGTCGAAGAAGGGAAAGCGGCGCTAACTCTTTTCGGTCGCCTTGTGCGTCGAATCGTCAGCGGCGGCCTCGCGAGTGGCGTCCTTGAAGTTGCGAATGCCTTTGCCGATGCCGCGGCCCAGTTCGGGCAGGCGGTTCGCGCCGAAGATGACGACCGCGATCACGAGCACGATCAGGATTTCGGTCATGCCAAAGTTCATACGACACCCGTGCGGCGGGCTGTGAGCCAGGTGAACACCCCAGGTCCAGGACGCCGAATCGTGAGAATTGTACCACGCGGTCTTTCGGAACGCTTTTTGTAACCTGAGGACACATGGACCCGGTTCGCTCCGGCGGTGTCCGCTCAGCCGGACGGCTCAGCCCCGGCCGCGGGGCCGTGTGGCCGCTGGCGATGGCGCTCTGTCTGGCGGCGGTAACGCTGCCGAGGGCGCAGGAAGAGGCCTCCGCGCGCTTTTCGAGCGGTGTGCAGGCCGTCGAGGTGTACACCACGGTGACCGATGGTGCCGGAGAACCGGTCACCGGTCTGCGGGCTGACGATTTCGAGCTCGACGACGACCGCCGGCCGCAGACCATCACCACGTTCGCCGAGGGCGCGTTCCCGCTGACGGTGGCTCTTGGGGTGGACCGGAGTCTCAGCATGGCGGGCGAACCACTGCGCCTGGCCCGGCGCGCGGCCCAGTCGTTTCTCGAACAGCTCCGCCCCGAAGATCGCTCGATGGTCGTCGCGATCAGCGCCGAGGCCGACGTCGTGGCCCCCCTGACGGCGAGCCGCGCCGAGCAGGCGCGAGCGATTGCGTTCCTGGACCCCTGGAGCACGACCGCGCTCCGCGACGCCGTGGTGACGACGCTCGACCGGCTGGCGCCCGAGCCGGGCCGACAGGCGCTCGTGGTGTTCTCCGACGGGACCGATCGCTACAGTCAGGTGAGCGTCTCCGAGATGCTGAACCGTGCGCGAGGCGGGCCGGCGCTCGTCTATCCGATTGTGTTCGGACGCGCGGCCGTGGGCGTGCTGTCCGACATGGCGTCGCTCACGGGTGGCCGTTCTTTCGTCTTGCAAGACGCCCGCGGGCTGGAAGCCACGCTCGGCAGCATCGCCCGGGAGCTCAGGCACCAATATCTCCTGGGGTACGCGCCGGCGGCAGCCAGCGAGCCCGGCCGGTGGCATCCCATTCGTGTTCGCGTCCGCGATCAGGCGGCGCGGGGGTGGCGGGTGCGGGCCCGCGACGGCTATCTGGCCCGCTAGCCAGCCCAGGGGGGTGAGGATGATATTTGGAGCCAATCAACCCAAGTCGGCGTCTAAACTTGCGGCGTCGGTCCCGCTCGGGGACAATCTGACGGACGCTTCTTAAGCGCTATGGCAACCCCGACCTCGCCCGGGCCGAGCAAGACGACTGTCCAGTCGTCGCATCTCCACGTGAGTCCGGAGGGCATCGGTCCCGCCGAAGTCCACTTCATGTTCGAAATGCAGCAGAAGCGGATTGGCGGCGCGCTCGGCGTGTCGATGGCCAGTCACGCCGCAGTCATTCTGCTGCTCATCCTCATTTCCCAACTGCTCCCCGACAAGGTCTACCAGGCGGTGCTTCCGGAGCGCCTGCCCGACATCGTGTGGCTGGCCCAGCCTGGTCCAGGCGGCGGCGGTGGAGGCGGTGGCAACAGGAATCCCGATCCGCCCAAGAAGGTCGAACTCAAGGGTGAGAAGCCGGTGACGGTGCCGGCGAAGCCCGAGCCGGTTGAAACGAAGAAGGAGCCGGAGCCCGAGCCCGAGGTCAAGATTCCTGCCGAAACCGCCGCGGCGGCGCCGGTGGTGGCACCGGGTGTCCTCGAGGCCACGCAGGCGGCCAACGAATCGCAGGGGGTGGGCGTCGGCGGCGGCGGTGGGACGGGCCGCGGCACAGGTGTCGGAGCCGGAGAAGGCGCGGGACTCGGACAGGGGAGCGGCGGCGGCACCGGTGGCGGTACATACCGGCCGGGCAACGGCGTCACCGTTCCGCAACTCGTGCGCGAAGTGAAGCCGGCCTACACCGCCGACGCCATGCGCGCCAAGGTGCAGGGAACGGTGTGGCTCGAGTGCGTCGTGATGCCCGACGGCTCCGTGGGCCGCGTTGAAGTGATCCGTTCGCTCGACAGCACCTTTGGTCTCGATCAGGAAGCGATCAAGGCCGCCAAGCAGTGGCGCTTCCGTCCCGGCACCCGGCTCGGAGAACCGGTTGCGGTGCTGATCACGATCGAGCTGGCGTTTACCTTACGATGAGGCGGGTCTAAAGACCCGCGGCCACGAACAAAAAAGGGCGGCTCCGCGAGGAGCCGCCCTTCGTCTTTCAAGGCTGGAGGCCAAAGGCTAGAGGCCTTAGTACATCCCGCCCATGCCGCCGCCGTGCGAGTGGCCGCCGCCGCCCGCCGACTCCTTCTTCTCCTCGGGAATCTCGGAGACGAGGGCTTCGGTCGTGAGCAGGAGCGAGGCAATCGACGACGCGTTCTGCAGCGCGTTGCGGACGACCTTCGCCGGGTCGATGACGCCGGCCTTGACGAGGTCCTCGTACGCCTCGGTCGCGGCGTTGAAGCCTTCGTCCTGCTTCATCCCCTTGACCTTGGCCACGACGATCGAGCCCTCGGCGCCCGCGTTGGTCGCGATGTGCCGCATCGGCTCCTCGATGGCGCGCTTGATCAGGTTGGCACCAACCTGCTGGTCGCCTTCGAGCTTGAGACCCTCGAGCGCCTTGCCGCCGCGCACGAGCGCGACGCCGCCGCCGGCCACGATGCCCTCTTCGACGGCCGCCTTGGTGGCGTGCATGGCGTCCTCGACGCGCGCCTTCTTCTCCTTCATCTCGGTCTCGGTGGCCGCACCGACCTTGATGACGGCGACGCCGCCCACGAGCTTCGCCAGGCGCTCCTGCAGCTTCTCGCGGTCATAGTCCGACGTGGTCTCTTCGACCTGTGCCCGGATCTGCTTGACGCGGCCCTCGATCGCGGAGGTGGTGCCGCCACCCTCGACGATTGTGGTGTTGTCCTTGTCGATCGTGATCTTCTTGGCCTTGCCGAGGTCCTCGAGCTTGATGTTCTCGAGCTTGATGCCGAGGTCTTCGGTAATCGCACGGCCGCCGGTGAGGATCGCGATGTCCTCGAGCATCGCCTTGCGGCGATCGCCGAAGCCGGGCGCCTTCACGGCCGCGGCCTGCAGCGTGCCCCGCAGCTTGTTGACCACGAGCGTGGCCAGCGCTTCACCTTCGACGTCTTCCGCGATGATCAGCAGCGGACGGCCGAGGCGTGCCACCTGCTCGAGAACGGGCAGCAGGTCCTTCATCGACGCGACCTTCTTCTCGTGGATGAGAATGACCGGGTTCTCGAGGACGACTTCCATCCGTTCCGGGTCGGTCACGAAGTAGGCCGAGAGGTAGCCGCGGTCGAACTGCATGCCCTCGACGACGTCGAGCGACGTCTCGAGCGTCTTGGCTTCCTCGACCGTGATCACGCCGTCCTTGCCGACCTTGTCCATCGCTTCCGCGATGATCTTGCCGATCGTCGCGTCGCCGTTGGCCGAGATGGTGCCGACCTGCGCCACCATGTTGCCGGACACCGGGCGGGACATCTTCTTGATTTCGGCGACCACGACTTCGACCGCCTTCTCGATGCCGCGCTTCAGCTCCATCGGGTTGGCACCGGCGACGACGTTCTTGGCGCCTTCGCGGTAGATCGCCTGCGCCAGCACGGTGGCCGTCGTCGTGCCGTCACCGGCCGTGTCCGACGTCTTGCTCGCCACCTCGCGCACCATCTGCGCGCCCATGTTCTCGAGCGGGTCCTTGAGGTCGATCTCCTTGGCCACCGTCACGCCGTCCTTGGTGATGGTGGGGGAGCCGAATTTCTTGTCCAGGACCACGTTGCGGCCCTTGGGGCCGAGCGTGACCTTCACTGCGTCGGCCAGCTGGTTCACGCCGCGGAGGATCGCCTGCCGCGACTGCTCGCCATAGATAATCTGCTTTGCCATTCCTGTCGCTCCCCTTACTTCGAATCGAGAACGGCGAGAATCTCGTCCTCGCGCATGATGAGGTATTCCTCACCATCGATCTTGATTTCCTGGCCGGAATACTTTCCGAACAGGATGGTGTCGCCATCCTTGACGTCGAGCGGCTGCCGGCTGCCGTCTTCCTTCACCTTGCCGGCGCCCACGGCGTAGACCTTCCCTTGCTGCGGCTTTTCCTTCGCCGAGTCCGGGATGATGATCCCGCCGATCTTCTGCTCGCCCTCTTCGATGCGCTGGACGATGATGCGGTCGTGCAACGGTCTCACTTTCATGTCAATCGACTCCACTAGTGCGTGATTACGAGCCACATTTTGAGCTGCGGCCGTGTCGGCGCGAGGGCGCCCGTTCTGGGGTGTTTCTCCGGCACCTGTTCAGGGTCGAACGGACAACGGGTGCGTCGCGGCGATGGCCGTCGATGCCTGGATGCCCGTCCGCCTCCCTTTGCAGGTTAGCAGTCGGTCACCACGACTGCTAAGCATAGTGGCGGCACTAAGGACTGTCAAGACGTGCAGTGAGGGCACGCCGCGACGCTGTGAGGGCGCGAAGCTCTGCCGGCGTGGTGGTCAGGCGCCGCGCCGCAGTCGGTATTCGACCACCTTCCGGCTCAGCGTGTTGCGGTGCATGCCCAGGAGGTCGGCGGCTTTGCCGAGGTTGCCGTCCACCTTCTGCAGGGCGTGCGTAATGAACCGTTTTTCGAATTCCCGCTGGGCGTCCTCGTAGCGCACGCCCTTTCCGAGCATTTCCGCGACCAGGTGTTCCAGCTGGTCTTTCATCGACATCAGTCGAGCTCCCGTCCGGTCAGGCGCCGGAACGCTTCCAGGTATTTGTCGCGGGTCTTGTCGACCACGTCGGCGGGAAGCGACGGCACGGGGGGTTGCTTGTTCCAGTGAATCCGTTCGAGGTAGTCGCGCACGAACTGCTTGTCGAAGCTGGGCTGCGGGCCCCCGGGCGCGTACTGATCGATCGGCCAATAACGGGATGAATCGGGCGTCATCACCTCGTCGATGAGGATCAGTTCGCCCGTATCGGTGACGCCGAACTCGAATTTCGTGTCGGCCAGGATGATGCCGTGCGATTCGGCGTAGGCCGCGCCGGCGGTGTAGAGCGAGAGCGTCACGTTCCGGACCTCGGTCACGAGCGGCTCGCCGATGAGCCCGCCCGCCTCCGCCTCGGAGATGTTGATGTCGTGGCCGGTGCTGGCCTTGGTGGCCGGCGTGAAGATGGGCGCCGGCAGGCGTTCCGATTCGCGGAGGCCGGGTGAGAGCGCCACGCCGCAGACGGCTCCGGTGGCCTCGTATTCCTTCCACCCTGATCCCGAGAGATACCCGCGCGCCACGCACTCGATCGCGAGCGGCGTGGTTTTCCTCACCAGCATCGATCGTCCCTGCAGCAGCTCTCGGTGCGGCTGCAGGGCCGCGGGGAGGTCGGACATGTCGGTGCTGAGCAGATGATTGGTGACGATGCTCGCGGTGTGCGCGAACCAGAACGCCGAGAGTTGCGTCAGCACCTTGCCCTTGTCCGGGATGCCGGAACCGAGCACGTAGTCGAACGCCGAGATGCGGTCGGTGGCGACCAGCAGCAGACGGTCGCCGAGGTCGAAGAGGCCGCGAACCTTGCCGTGGCGATCGGGATGGATGCCGTTGAGGCGAGTATCGAGGAGCGGAGCGGCAGGCGGCACGGGGGTCTGGGACGAAAGGGCGGCATCTTAGCGGCCCTGGCCGATCGCCGCAACCGTACGCAAGGGGACCGGCCGTCGGCGCGGGGGGGCCTGATATATTGTGGGGCCTGAGCGCGAACCTCGTCTCACCGGTGGCCCGTCCGTGAATCGCCGAACGGCGCTCGTCTCGCTGTTGGCCGTGGGCCTGCTCCTGTGGTTCCTGCGCCACGCCAACCTTGCCGATGTGTGGCACCAGGTCCAGCAGGCGCGTTTGGACCTGCTCGTGGTGGCGCTCCTCGTGGTGGCGGCCACGTACTGGGCGCGGGCGGTGCGCTGGCGGTATCTACTGACGCCAATCGGTCCGACGCGGTTCCGGACGGTGTTCCGCGCCACGATCATCGGGTTTGCCGCGCTAGGCCTGTTGCCGGCGCGCGCCGGGGACGTCCTGCGGCCGTATCTGGTGGCTCGGCAGGAAGGGCTGAGCCTCTCGTCGGCCTTCGCGACCATCGTCATCGAGCGGGTGCTCGATCTGATGGCCGTGCTGGCGCTGCTGGCGATCTACCTGGCAGTGGCCGCTGACGTCGCGAGCATGTCGCCCGCGCTCCTGCGATCGGTCATCGTCTCGGCCTCCACGGCGGGACTGCTGGCCGTGGTGATGATCGGTGTGTTGTGGCTCATCGCCTCGCACCCCGAGCGAGTGGGCGGGCTGGTGTTGTGGGCGGGGCGGCTGTTGCCGCATACGCTGGCGCGGAAGCTCGCCCAGATAGCGCAGTCGTTCAGCGGCGGGCTCGCGGTGGCACGGCGGCCGCGCGAACTCGTGCCGGCGATCCTGTGGTCGCTCGGCATCTGGGCGCTGGGCGCGGGCGAGGTGTGGATTGTGACCCGGGCATTCCACATGGATCTGCCGCTGGCCGGCTCGTTTCTGCTGCAGGCGCTGCTGGTGATCGGCGTCGCCGTGCCGACGCCGGGCGGGGTCGGCAGCTATCACGAGGCCTACCGGTTCGGCATGACGACGTTCTTCGGTGCCCCGAACGACAAGGCGATTGCCGCCGCGCTGGTGGTGCATGCCATCTCGTTCGTGCCGGTGATGCTGGCGGGGCTGGTCTTCATGGCACAGGACGGGCTCAGCCTCGGACGGCTGAACGAGCTGGCCCGCTCGGCCCCGCAAGAAGGAGTGGCGGCGAACCAATGAAGTGCCCATTCTGTGGTCACCTCGGCGACAAGGTCGTCGACTCCCGCGAGAGCAAGGAAGGCGAGGCCATCCGCCGCCGTCGCGAGTGCCTCGGGTGCGGCCGGCGCTTCACGAGCTACGAGCGCATCGACGAGATCGCCTACATGGTGATCAAGAAGGACGGCACCCGGGAGCGCTTCGAGCGGCAGAAGCTGATTGCGGGCCTGCTGAAGGCGTGCGAGAAGCGCCCGGTCAGCATTGCCGCCATCGAGGCGGTTGCCGACAAGGCCGAAGCGCTGGTGCAGGAGCGGCCCGACAAGGAAATGGGCACCGAAGAGGTCGGAGCCCTGGTGATGGACGAGCTGAAGCGGCTCGACAAGGTGGCCTACGTCCGCTTCGCGTCGGTCTACCGCCATTTCCGCGACATTGGCGAGTTCATGAACGAGCTCAAGGACCTGCTCGCGGCCAAGGAATAGCGTGGCCCTCACGCTGCCGCATCCGACCGCGCAGCCCGAACCGGTGGCCCCGCCGCCGCGCCGCCGCGCTGGCGACCGCATAGGCCGCACGTTCTTCGACAACACGAAGCTCATCCTGCTCGGCATCGCCGCCCTGGTCGGTACGCTGGCTGGGCTCCTGGCGGTCGCCAACCGTTCGTCGTCTCTGACGCCCGACTTCCTGGCCGAATTCGTGCTCTATGCGCTCTCGGCCACCGACCTCACCATCCTGGTCGCACTCGTCTTCGTGCTGGCGCGCAACATCGTCAAGCTTGTGGTCGAGCGCCGCCACGCGCTGCCCTTCGCGCGCTTCCGCGCCAAGCTCGTGGCGGCTCTGCTGGGGATGACGATCATCCCGGCCGTACTGGTGCTGATCGTCGGCAGCGAGCTCATTCGCAACAGCGTCGACCGGTGGTTCAACGCGCCGATGGAGCAGGTGCTGGCGTCGGCGCAGGGCATTGCCGCCGACTACTACCAGGAGCAGCAGCGAGTGGTGTCGTCCTTCTCCCTGCGGCTGGCGCGCCGGCTCGGGCCGCTCGACGTCGCCGGCGCCGATCCGGCCACGGTGCAGGCGGCGGTGGCCTCGGACGAGCCGCCGGACCACGTCGAGCTCGTGGAGGTCTTTGCCGTGTCGCCGGGAGCCGGTTCGCCGGTGTTACGTCCGGTGGCGCGCGTGCCGGCCGAGGGCATTGCGACCGGCACGGAGGCGAACTCGGCGGCGCTGGCCGAACGCGCCGTCGCGTCGGGCGCCGAAGCGCGCGCGGTGGATCGCCTCGCCAGCGGCGCCGAGCTGATCCGGTCGGCGACGCCGATCCGCGCGTCGAATCAGGGCGCCGTCCGCGGCGTCGTGATTGCCAGCCACTACCTGCCGAGCGAGTTCGTCGCTCGCGCCCGCGGCATGACCAGCGCGTTCGAGGGCTACCAGCAGCTGCGCGTGCTCAAGGGGCCCGTGACCGGCGTCTACGTATCGTTCTTCCTGATGCTCACGCTGATGATTCTCGTGGGCGCCACCTGGATGGGCCTCTACATGGCCAAGCGCATCACCCGGCCGGTGCAGTTGCTGGCGACGGCGGCGCACGAGATCGGTGCCGGCCGCTTCGACTACCGGGTCGAGGTGCAGAGTCACGACGAGTTCGGCGCGCTCGCGGAGGCCTTCAACGTGATGGCCGGTGAGCTCGCCACCAGCCGGCAGCGGCTCGAGCGGTCGGCGGTGGAGCTCGAGCGCAAGCACGAGGACGTGGAAGGCCGCCGCCGGTATGTCGAGACCGTGCTCGAGCGGATCGCGAGCGGCGTGGTGTCGGTGGACGCCGCCGGACGTATCCGCACCTGGAACTCGGCGGCGCGCCGCTTGCTCGGTATCGACTCCGACGTGTCGGGGCAGCGCGCGGCCGACGTGTTCGGCGCACCCGGGCTGAGCCCGCTCGGAGCGGTGCTCGGGGAGAGTGCGACGGCGCGGGACGCACGGCCGCAGGACGTGTCGATTACTCGCGACGGTCGCGAACTGCACCTGGCGGTCGTCACCTCGCCGCTGCGGCGCGAGGACGGCGGCCACGACGGGGTGGTGGTGGTCTTCGACGACATCTCGCCGCTCATCCGGGCGCAGAAGGTGGCGGCCTGGCGCGAGGTGGCCCGGCGGCTCGCCCACGAGATCAAGAACCCGCTGACGCCGATTCAGCTCTCGGCCGAGCGGCTGCGCCGGCATTTCGGCCACGCTCCCGCGCCGACGCGCGCGCTGGTCGAGGAGTGTGCCACGACGATCATCGGCGAGGTGGAATCGCTCAAAGGCCTGGTCGACGAGTTCTCGCAATTTGCGCGCATGCCGGCGCCGCGCGCCGTGCCGACCGACGTGCACGCCCTGCTCGACGGGGCGCTGGCGCTCTACGACGGGCTGCTGCCGAACGTGGTCCTGGAGCGCTGTTACGGTGCCGGGCTGCCGCGCGTGTCGGTGGATCCGGAACAGATGCGCCGCGTGGTGCTCAATCTGGTGGACAACGCGGTCGAGGCGATGGCGCGGTCGGGTACCATCGTGATCTCCACCGAGCACGATAAAGTGAACAACCTGCTGCGGATCGTCGTCGCGGACGACGGCCCCGGTATTCCGCCGGACGAACGCGACAAACTGTTCCTCCCGTATTACTCCACGAAGCAGCGCGGCAGCGGTCTGGGCCTCGCCATCGTGCGCCGCATCGTCGCCGAACACGGCGGCGCCATCGACGTGACCGACAACGTGCCGGTCGGCACGCGGTTCGTCATCGAATTGCCGTGCTGAGGCGCGGGCGGGCCTAAGGCGATGTCCTCTTCCATCCTCATCGTCGACGACGAACCCGGCGTCCGGAGCGCCCTTGGCGGCGTGTTGCGCGACGAGGGCTACACCGTGGACGCGGTAGACAGCGGGGAAGCCTGTCTCGATCGGCTCAGCCGCCAGCCGTACGACGTGGTGGTGCTCGACATCTGGCTGCCGCGCATGGACGGTCTGGCGACGCTGACTCGCATGCGGGAGCGCGACTGCGATGCCGAGGTGGTGATCATCTCTGGCCATGGCAGCGTCGAGGCCGCGGTGCGCGCCATCAAGATGGGCGCGTTCGACTTCGTCGAGAAGCCGCTGTCGCTCGACAAGACCGTGCTCGTCGTCCGCAATGCGCTTCGCCAGCGCCGGCTGCAGGCGGAAAACCTGGCGCTGCGCGCCAAAGTGGACGCCCAGCACACGATGGTCGGCGAGAGTCTGGCGATGACGCGCCTGCGCGATCAGATCGCGATGGCGGCGCCGTCCAACGGCCGCGTGCTCATCTTCGGCGAGAACGGGACCGGCAAGGAGCTGGTGGCGCGCAACATCCACGCGATGAGCCGCCGCCGTTCGGCGCCGTTCGTCGAGGTGAACTGTGCCGCGATTCCCGAAGAGTTGATCGAGAGCGAGCTCTTCGGCCACGTCCGCGGCGCGTTCACGGGCGCCGTGGCCGACCGGCGCGGCAAGTTCGAGACCGCGCACAGCGGCACCATCTTCCTCGACGAGATTGCGGACATGAGCCTGAAGACGCAGGCCAAGGTGCTGCGCGTGCTCCAGGAGCAGGTCATGGAGGCGGTGGGGGGGGCGACCCGCATCCGCGTGGATGCGCGCGTCCTCGCCGCCACCAACAAAGACCTCACCGAAGAGATCCGCGCCGGCCGGTTCCGTGAGGACCTCTACTTCCGCCTGAACGTGGTGCCGATCTTCGTGCCGCCGCTGCGCGAACGCCCCGAGGACGTGCAGCTGCTGGCCGATCATTTCATGGCGTTGCTGGCGCGCGAGTACGGCCGGCGGTCAAAGATGTTCGAGGCCGAGGCGGTCGCCGCGCTGCGCCGGTACGGCTGGCCCGGCAACGTCCGCGAACTGCGGAATGTGGTCGAGCGCCTGATGATCATGGTGCCCGGCGAGGTGGTAACGGCGGCCGACCTGGCGTTCCTGGGCCAGAGCGCAATCGGTTCGGCGCGGCCCGACGTCTTGCCGGAGCGCATCGGGCCGCTGCACCTCGCGCGCGACGAATTCGAGAAGGGCTACATTCTGCACGCGCTGGCGGTGCAGCAGGGCAACATGTCGCGCACCGCAGACGTCCTCGGCGTCGAGCGCAGCAACCTCTATCGCAAGATGCGCCGCTTCGGCATTGCACCGTCGCGGCGGTCCGACGACGACCTGGAGCCCTCGTGATACCGGGACGCATCGACGACATTCCGACTCCGGCCCTCATCGTGGACGTGCCGGCGCTCGACCGCAACATCGCCCGCATGGCGCAGTTCTTCGCCGAGGGCGGCTGCCGGCTGCGGCCGCACGTCAAGGCGCACAAGACGCCGGAAATCGCCCGCCGACAGCTGGCGGCCGGGTCGTGCGTCGGCCTCACGTGCGCGACGGTGCTCGAGGCCGAGGCCGTGGCCGGGCTCTGCGACGACATTCTCATCGCCAACGAGCTCGTCAACGGAGCCAAGTGTGCGCGCGCGGCGGCGCTGGCGCGCGGGTGCCGGGTGACGGTGGCCGTCGACTCGCACGAGGGGCTCGAGGCGCTGGCCTGGGCCGCGCGCGCCGAGGGGGTGATCCTCGGCGTGCTGATCGATGTCAACGTCGGGCAGATGCGCTGCGGGGTGGCCCCCGGCGAGGCGGCCCTGACCCTCGCGTCGCGCGCGGTGGGCACGCCGGGCCTGGCGCTTCGCGGCGTGATGGGCTACGAGGGCCACGTGCAACCCTTGCGGAACCGCGACGAGCGCGCGGCGCTGGCGCGCACGGCGATGGCGGCGCTCGTCGATACCGCGTCGCGCCTGCAAGCGGCCGGGCTGCCGTGCGACATCGTCTCGGGCGGCGGCACCGGCACCTACGACATCAGCGGCCGGGTGCCTGGCGTGACCGAGATTCAGGCCGGGTCGTACGTGCTGATGGACACCGATTACGCGGAGGTGGGTGTCCCGTTCGAGCCCGCGTTCTTCGTGCTCGGGACCATTGTGAGCCGGCCGGCATCGGATCGCTGTGTCGCCGATGCCGGGCACAAGTCCACGACCAAGGACCACGGCCTGCCGTCGGTCGTCGGCATCGAGGGCGCCACCGTCACGTCGCTCAACGACGAGCACGCGACGATCGCGATTCCGGCGTCGCTGTCTCTCCGCATCGGTGATCGCGTCCGGCTGCGTCCGTCGCACACTGACCCGACGGTGAACCTGCACGACGTGCTGTACGCCGTCGAAGGGGAGCGCGTCGTGGACATCTGGCCCGTGGTCGCCCGCGGCTACCGCGGCGCGCCGTAGCCAGAGAACCCCGCAGTCCCGCCACTCCTACCTGTCCCACCTGTCCCGTCCTATTCGCCGCGGAGGTCTTGACAGACCTTTTCTGTCGGATATCTAATCTGCATGTGAGACTCAGTCTCAGTATTGAACTGCCGGCGCTTCCGCCAGCCTAATCCCCGGGAATCTCCCGCACATGAAGCTCCGAACCCTGCTGTTCTGGCCCCATCTGATTGCCGGGGTCGTGACCGGCGCCGTCATTCTCGTCATGTCCGTCACCGGTGTGGTGCTGACCTACGAGCGCCAGCTGAACGAGTGGTCGAACAGCGACTACCAGTCCATGTCGCCTTCGCCGGGAGCGCCCCGGATGCCGGTCGAGGACGTGGCCGCGGCGTTCTCCCGGCTGCGGGGGATGCCGGTGTCGAGCGTCGTCGTGGGCGCCGAGACGGCCGACCCGGTCATCGTGACGGCCGGCACCCGCACGTTCTACCTCGACGCCTATTCGGGCCGTCTCCTCGGCGAGGGTCGCCAGGGCATGCGGCAGTTCATGTCCGACGTTCGTGCCTGGCACCGCTGGCTGGCCTACGAAGGCGAGTCGCGGGTCACCGCGCGCGCCGTCACAGGCTGGTCGAACGTGGCGTTCCTGTTCATCGTCGTCTCGGGTCTCTACCTCTGGTTTCCACGCCGCTGGACCTGGCAGCGCGTGCGGCCCGTGTTGCTGTTCAGCCGCGGTGCTCGCGGCAAGGCGCGCGACTTCAACTGGCACAACGTCATCGGCGCCTGGTGCCTGGTGCCGCTCTTCATCGTCGTCATCTCGGCGGTACCGATCTCGTTTCCGTGGGGAAACGACCTCGTCTACCGCGCGATGGGGGAGGACCCGCCACCCACGCGCCGCGGCGGCGGTCCCGGCGAGCAAGGTCGTGGAGAGGGCCGGGGCGGAGGGGGCCGCACCGGCGAACCGCAGCGCCAGGCGCGCGGCGACGCGCCGCCACACGCCGGTCTTGCCGGCTTGAACGGGCTGCTGACCCGCGCCTCGCAGCAGGAACCGGAGTGGCGCTCGATCAACGTGCGCATTCCCGACTCGCCAGCCACGCCGGTCGCGTTCGCCATCGATCGCGGCGACGGCGGCCAGCCGCAACTGCGTTCGACGCTGACGCTCGATCGCGCGGGGGCGGTTGTGAGCTACGACACCTTCTCGTCGCAGAGCCCGGGCCGTCAACTGCGCAGCGTGATGCGCTTCGCGCACACGGGTGAGGTGCTCGGCTTGCCGGGGCAGACGATCGCGGGGATTGCGACCGCCGGCTCGGTGGTGCTCGTGTGGACCGGCATCGCGCTCGCGCTCCGGCGCGGTCGTGCCTGGCTGACGCGGCGCGCCAAGGCCGCCGCAGGCGTTCCGGCGCGCACACCGCCGCCTGAACCCGCGGTGCCGCTGTCGACGGTGTCGCTGAATCGTGCGGAGGAGCCGCAGTCGTGACGAACCGTCGCGAACTGTCCGTCCGTAACGTGAGTAACAACGGCGCCCGCTACAGCCCGGGCACGCCGCGGTGGGCCATGTTTACGTCGGTGTTCCGCCTCTAGACGCCCGCTCGCCATGATTCTGCAAATTCCCGACGTCCTCAACGCCGATCAAGTGGCCCACGCCAGACGCCTGCTCAACGAGGCGACCTGGGTGGACGGTCGCGGTACGGCTGGTCCGCAGGCGGCGCGTGCGAAGGACAACATGCAGCTGGCCGAGACCGACCCGATCGCACGGCAGATCGGCGACCAGATTCTCGGCGCGCTGCAGCGCAATCCGCTGTTCGTGTCCGCGGCACTTCCGCTGAAGGTCTTTCCACCGCTCTTCAACCGCTACCGCGGCGGCGAGTCGTTCGGTAATCACGTCGACAACGCCATCCGCCGGTCGGCGACGACGGGACTCCAGATTCGCACCGACCTCTCGGCGACCCTGTTCCTGGCCGAGCCCGAGGAGTACGAGGGGGGCGAGCTGATGATCGAGGACACGTACGGAGTGCACGCCGCGAAGCTGCCGGCCGGGCACATGGTGCTCTATCCGTCCACCAGCCTCCACCACGTGAAACCGGTCAGCGCGGGGGCGCGCATTGCGTCGTTCTTCTGGATCCAGAGCATGGTGCGCGACGACGGGCAACGGACGTTGCTCTTCGATCTCGACACCGCGATTCAGCGGCTCACGCTGGACCTGCCCGAACACCCGGCAGCCGTCCAGCTGACGGCTGTGTACCACAACCTGCTCCGGCGCTGGGCGGAAGCGTAGGAAGGCTTAGGGCTTAAGGCTTATGGCCTGGTCGGGCGGGTCTGAAGACCCGCCCCTACAAAGCGCATGCATCAGTGATCTTTCGTAGAGGCAGGTCTTTAGAGCTGCCTAAGCCCTAAGCCCTAAGCCCTAAGCCCTAAGCCCTAAGCCTTAAGCCGTCAGAAGAACAGATAGCACCCGACGGCGCCGATGATCGTCATCGACAGGCCCCACGCAAGCAGCTTGTTGTAGGTGGGGCGTACCCGCGCGGGGTCCGCAATCCCCGCGATGCACATCGCGCCGGTCGTGGAGAGCGGCGACATGTCCACGAGGTGCGCGCCGACGTTCATCGACGTCGCGACCCCGAACGCATCGCCCCCGAGCCGCGCGATCAGGCCAGGGACGGTGGGCAGGAAGGCCGGCAGCACCACGGCGGACGTGCTGCTGTAGACCGAGACGAGGCCGGTCACCAGCGCGACGACACCGGTGAGCGTGCCAGGCGTGGAAATCGACGCCAGCAGCGCCGTGAACAGGTCGAGCCCCTTCGTCTTCTCGAGCAGCGCCACCAGCACGCTCATGCCGCACACCATCAGGATCGGCGTCCACGGCATCTTGCGAATCGCCTGGTCGTGGTCGGCGAGGCGGAGGACCGAGAGCGCCACGGCGCCGGTGAAGGCCGCCATGCCGATGTTGGCGTTGAGGAAGAGAACGGCGATCAGCACGCAGCCGACGACGGCCAGGGTCATGCCGTGCGCGGCCGTGAATTCCACGGTGCCAGCCACTTCTTCCGCCGCCCGCGAGTCGCGGGACTTGAACAGCCGCCAGCCGCCGAACAGGAAGTAGCCGCCAAACGCCACGATCGCGTGCGCGACGAGATTGGCGAGATAGGTACGCAGTTCGTGGCCGCCGAGGCCGATCTTCATCATCAGGCCGGTGACGATGATGCCGGTCGGCGCGAACGGCGACAGGGCCCCGGCCTGGGCGCCGTTGCCGACCATGATGGCCATGAGGAACGGCGGGATGCCGGCCCGGCCGCCGACGGCCATCGCCATCGGCGCCATCATCGCGGCGGTCGCGACGTTTCCCGGTCCAACCGACGCGATGAGGCACGCGAGGGCGAAGAACATCACCGGGATCAGCCCGGCGTTGCCGCGGCAGATCCGCACCGCCGCCTGCGCCACGCGGTCGAGCGTGCCGTTCAACTGCGCCTGCGTGAACATCAGCGTGACGCCGGCGAGCGTGAGAAAGAGCTGCACCGGAAAGCCGCTGAGCACGTCGTTCAGCCCGAGGCCACCCGCATACACGCCCACCAGCCACGCCAGCGCCAGGGCGAGGACACCGACGTTCATTTCGGAGACGCAGCTCACGATCATCGCGAGGACGAGCGCCCCCAGCGACAGCCAGGCAAGGTTCATGTGTGGGACCCGTGGGAGAGGAGCGAGCGCAGGAACACCGCGGGGTGTACGGCCGCGACGCCTGTGAAATCGTGAATCTGGTGGCGGCACGAGGTGCCCGCTGCGACGACCACAGTGCCCTCCACGCGCGCCCGCACGGCCGGGAAGAGCCGCCGCTCGCCGATGGCGCGCGAGACCTCGTAATGGTCGCGTCCGTAGCCGAACGACCCGGCCATGCCGCAACAGCCCGCCTCGGACTCCACGACGGTCACGCCGGGAATCCGCGACAGCAGTGTTTTCGCCGGCGGCACCAGCCCCATCGATCGCTGGTGGCAATGGCCGTGGAGCAGGACGTGCGCCGGGCCGGGTGCGAACGGCAACGACGCGCCCAGGCCGGCCACGTATTCTTCGAACAGCATGCTCGCGCCCGCCACCACCTGAGCCTTTCGCCGCGCCTCGCCGCGCAGGAGCGCCGGGGCGTCCTCGCGTACGGCCGACAGGCAGCTGGGCTCGCAGAACACGAGAGGACGGCCGGCGCGCGCGTCCTCGTAGAGGCGGTCGGCGTTGGCCGCGGCCAGCGCGCGCGCGTCACCGAGCAGGCCCTTCGAGATCTGGGGCCGCCCGCAGCAGCCGTTGTGTGCCAGCGTCGCTGGTGCGCCGGCGGCCGCGAGCACGTCGAGCGCGGCAAGTCCGATCTCGGGGTCGTAGTGGTTGGTAAAGGTATCCACGAAGAGGCGCGGTCCGGTGGTGGCCAGCCCGGGACGCGCCTGGCTCGGGGCGCGATCCTCGAGGGTCCGCCGCTGGAACGCCGGCAGGCGCCGCCGCCGGTCGATGCCGAGCAACTGCTCCGCCAGCAGCCGGCCCGGCGCGCTGTGGGCGACGGCGTTCGACAGCGGAGCGAACGTGCTGCCGAGCCGCGCCAGCGCGCGGGCATTGCCCAGCGCGCGCGCTTCGAGGCTGGTGCCATGACGCTGCCAGTACCCGGCCAGGAACTCGCTCTTGTAGCGCGCCATGTCCACGCCGACCGGGCACTCGGCCTTGCAGGCGCGGCATTCGAGGCACAGATCGAGCGTCTCGTAGACACCCTTGTCGTCGAGGCCGGCGGCGCCCAGGCGTCCGGCCATGGCCAGCCGCAGCACGTTGGCGCGACCGCGCGTCGTGTGCTGCTCGTCGTGGGTGGCCATGTACGACGGGCACATCGTGCCTTCGATCGTCTTGCGGCAGGCGCCGACGCCGCTGCACATCTCGACCGCGCCGCCGAAACCGCCGTAGTCGTCGTAGTCGAAGTGCGTCTCCGGGCGAGGAGTCACATAGCCGGCGCCGAAGCGCAGGTTCGCGGTCATCGGCCCGGCGTCGACGATCTTGCCCGGGTTGAAGAGGCCCGCGGGATCGAACGTCTGCTTGATGCTGCGAAAGGCGTCGTAGATGGCCGGCCCGAACATCTTGCGGATGAACGGACTGCGCACCAGCCCGTCACCGTGCTCGCCCGACAGCGCGCCGCCGAACTCGAGCACGAGATCGGCGACGTCGTTGGCGAGCGCCTCGAACCGCCGGACGCCCTCCTCGGTCTTGAGGTTGATCACCGGGCGGACGTGCAGGCAGCCCACCGAGGCGTGCGCGTAGACGCCGGCGGTGGTGCCATGTGCGCGGACCGTCGCGAGGAAGCGGGCGATGTAGTCGCGCAGCCGTTCCGGCGGCACGGCCGTGTCCTCCACGAACGACAGCGACTTGGCGTCGTCCTTCATGGCCATCGACAGGCCGAGCGCCGCCTCGCGCAGCCCCCAGATGCGCGCCTGCGTCGGGAGGTCGAGGGCGTGGACGAAGCGGTAGCCGAAGCCGTGGGCACGGAGATCGGCTTCGAGCGCCGCCAGGCGTGGCGGCAGGGCCGTCGGCTCGTCGGCATAGAACTCGACGCACAGCAGCGCCCCCGGGTCGCCTTCGATGAAGCTGTCGCGCAACGCGGTGAGCGCGGCGCTCTGGCGCGTGTACTCGAGGATGAAGCTGTCCATCACTTCGACGGCCGACGGTCCGTGCCGCAGGATGAGCGGGGCGGCGCCGAGAGCGTCGAGCAGGTCTGTGAACTGGATCGCGAGGACGGCCTTGGCTGCCGGCAGCGGCACCAGATTGACCTTGGCCGCCAGGACGACACCGAGCGTTCCTTCCGACCCCACGAGCATCTTGGCCAGGTTGAAGGGGCGATCGCCGCGCGTGAACTCGTCGAGGTTGTAGCCCATGACGCGGCGCAGCACTTTCGGGTAGCGCCGCGCCACCTCGTCGGCGTGCGTACGTGCCAGCTCGCGCACGGTGCGGTAGCAGCGCGCCTCGAGGTTGTCGCCGGCGCAGGCGGCATCGAGCGCCTCCGCCGCCACCGGCCCGAAGTGCACCACCGATCCGTCGGAGAGCACCACGTCCTGCTCGAGCACATGGTCGATGGTCTTGCCGTAGTACACGGACCGGGCGCCGCTCGAATTGTTGGCCATCATGCCGCCCAGGGTGGCGCGGCTGGCGGTCGAGACGTCGGGAGCGAAGCGCAGCCCGTGCGGACGCAGTCTGGCGTTGAGCTCGTCGAGCACGATGCCGGGCTCGACGCGCGCCCAGCGCTCCTCGACGTTCACTTCGAGTACCGCGTCGAGATGCTTCGACGTGTCCACGACGAGGCCGGTGCCGATGGCCTGTCCGCACTGGGAGGTGCCGCCGCCGCGCAGGGTGAGCGGACAGCCGAACCTCGCGCACAGGCGCACGATGCCCACGAGATCCTGCTGCGTGCGGGGGAGCACGACGCCAAGCGGTCGGAGGGTGTAGACGCTGGCGTCGGTGGCGTAGAGCGCCTGCGAGACCGCGTCGAAGCGGACCTCGGCCGATGTCTCGGCGCGCAGCGCGCGCTCCAGCGCGGCTGCGTCCACCCGGGAGGGGTCGGCGTGAGGCAGCGGCTGAACCGCGTCGACCTTGAGCAGCGTCACAGGCTCGAAAGTCCCGCGCGCAGCCGCTCGAGCCCGCGCGCCAGGTTCTCGCCGCCGCTCGCAAACGACACGCGCAACGTGCCCTCGCCACCCGGGCCGTAGGCCGACCCGTGCGCGACCACGACGCCGTGCCGCTCGAGAAGCTGGAGCCGCACATCGTTCGAGGTTCGGCCGGTCTCGCGCACGTCAACCATCGTGAAGAAGCCGCCCTCCGGCGACAGCGCGCGCACGTTGGGCAGGCCGCGAAGCGCGTCGGCGACCTGGGCCCGGCGCGCGGCGTACTCGCGTTGCATGCCCATCACCGCGTCCTGCGGCCCGGTGAGCGCCGCGGCCGCCGCGTCCTGAATGAAGGTGGCGGGCCCGCGGCTCGACTGCTGGAGCACCAGGAACATCGACTCGGCGATTGGCGCCGGCGCGGCGCAGTAGCCCACGCGCCACCCCGGCATGGCGTACGTCTTCGACAGGCTGTTGACGACCACGGTGCGCGCGCGCACCTCCGGCGACAGGCTGGCAGGGCAGACATGGCGACGGCCGTCGAACACGATGGTTTCGTAGATTTCGTCGCTGATGAGCAGGAGACCGCGCCGCAGCACGAAGTCCGCCAGTGCCTCGAGCTCGTCGCGCCTGAACACCGTGCCCACCGGATTCCACGGCGTATTGAGGAGCAGGGCCCTCGTGGACGGCGTGACGGCGGCGTCGAGCGCCTCGGCCGACAGTTCGAAGCGACCATCCACGATGGGCGCCCGCACCGGCCGCGACCGTCCGCCGGCGAGCGCGATGGGGGAGTGATACGCGTCGTAGATCGGATCCGGCAGCAGCACCTCGTCGCCGTCGCCGATCAGCGCCGTCAGGGCGCAGGCCAGGCCGAGCGTGGCCCCGGTCGTGGCGATAATTTCCGCGCCGGGGTCGTACGCGACACCATTGTCGCGCGCCAGTTTCGCCGCCACCGCTTCCCGGAAGCGCAGCTCACCGCGATTATCCGGATACCCGGTGCGGCCGGCCCGCACCGCCTCGACCACCGCGTCGGCGATGTGATCCGGCGTGCGGAAATCGGGTTCGCCGCGCATCAGCGAGACGACGGACGCGCCGGTAGCCTGGACGCGCCGTACGTCGGCCAGAATGGCGTTGACGGCGGTCGGTTTCAGCAGCGCCACGCGTGGCGCGGCAGTGTGATCGAGGATGGACACGCCAGCGTTTGCTTGTATCACAGGTGGGGAGCGCCGCCGCAATTCATTGACCGATCCGCGCGCTTGCTCGATAATCGCCACGGCGATATCCCATCGCCACAGAATGTCCGATCGCCCGCGCCAGGTGCCTCACGGCGCTCCGCGCGACCTCGCGGGAGATGGCGAGGCCGCCGAGCGCGAGAGCCGCGTCGAGCAGTTGCTGCTCGCCGGCCTCGACCAGTACTTCGCCGGCCGACTCGATGACGCCATCGACATCTGGACCCGGGTCGCTTTTCTGGACCGCCGCAACACCCGCGCCAAGGCCTATATCGATCGCGCGCGCGGTCTGGTCGCGGAACGCCAGCGCGAGGTCGAAGCCCTCGTTCACGAGGGTGTAGCCGCCTATCACGCCGGCGACTTGACCGTCGCCCGCTCGCTGTTGACCCGGGCGGTGGACCGCGGTGGCCACAGCGACATGGCACAGCTCTTCCTCGAACGGCTGCAGCGCAGCGAGATTGCGCCCCCGGCGCACGCCGCCGTACCGCGCCACCCCGCGCCGCGAGACGGGCAGACGCGGGCGACCGTCTGGAACTGGGTCGTCACGGCTGCGGTCTCGACGGGGCTGGCCGTGGTGATCCTGGTCGCGAGTCGCCCGGTAGCGTCGTTCGTGGCCGAGCTGCCTGTGGCGGTGCCTGCCGCAGCGCCTGTGGCCCCGTCGCCACTTCCGGTGGCACGCCCGTCCGATCGGCTGCTGGAGCAGGCGCGGATGCTACGAGGACAAGGGCGTCGGGTCGAAGCGCTACGGATTCTCGGCGCCATCGACGGCGCCGATGCCCAGCGCGCGGCCGCCGACGCGATGCGCGCCGACATCCAACGCGAGATTCTGGCCGAGCTGGAGTCGCGTGCGCCGACGCCGGAGGTGGCCCGATGAAGTGTCCGAAGTGTCTCTACATCGGATTCGAAACCGGCGATCGCTGCAAGAACTGCGGCTACGACTTCTCGCTGCTCGCCGCCGCCGACGAGCCCTCGACCGCTCCGGCCGATCTGCCGCTGCGGGGCGAGCCAGCCGAAGCACTGGCATTCGACGTGTCGTCGGCGGTGGAGGACGCCTGGGCGGCGCCGTCAGTCGATCGGTTCCGGGACCTGCCCGACGAGGAGGAGCCGGCACTGGCGCTCTCGCTGGCAGGGCCTGGAGTCGAGATCGCTCCTTCTCCGGCGCCTGCCGTGCCGATGGCCCGCTCCGATCTGTCTGCGCCCACC